>Ga0315277_10000014_pt1 | contig 279031 bp, 243 predicted proteins | sample YL17G05_15_MG_FD_203695 | JGI IMG/M metagenome (GOLD analysis project Ga0315277, IMG submission 203695) | Sediment microbial communities from Yellowstone Lake, YNP, Wyoming, USA - YL17G05_15 | ecosystem: Environmental > Aquatic > Freshwater > Lake > Sediment | place: USA: Wyoming | collected...
CCATCGGGCGATGGACCACACCGGCGCCGTGGCCGGCCCGCTTCTCGCGGTCTTCACACTCATGATTTTGATCCTCGGTTTCGGAATGACGGACACGCGGTTGACGCTTCGCTGGACTTTCGGCCTCCCCATCCTTCCGGGATTGCTGGCGGTCCTCACGATCGTGTTCTTCGTCAAGGAAAAGGTCGACCGCAGTCGGACAGCGACTCCACCCTTCAAATTCTCCCTCAAACAGTTCGACAAGAATTTTCTGACCTACCTGGCCGTTGTCGTCCTGTTCACCTTGGGCAACTCGTCCGACGCCTTTCTGCTCTTCCGGATCGAGGACGCTTTTCATAAGAGCGGGGCCCTCTACTCCTTCATCCGCACCGCCCCGATCCTCGGGGATATGGTCGCGCGCTTCGGGGATGCCGAAACGCAGAAAAAACTGGTGGATATCCTCTTCCTTCCTTTGATCTGGTCCTTCTTCCACGTCATCAAGGCCGTCTTCTCCACGCCTCTCGGAGCGCTGTCGGACAGGATCGGCAGGAAGCACGCCATCAACATCGGCTGGGCCATCTATGCCTTCGTCTATCTGTCGTTCGCCCTTCTCGACCGGCTTCCGGGCGGCTGGCAGATCACGGCCACGTTCGTGCTGTTCGCCGTCTACGCCCTTTTCTATGCGTTCAGCGAGGGCGCGGAAAAAGCTTTCGTGGCCGACGTCGTCGGCCCGGAAGCGCGGGGCAGCGCCTTCGGGATGTACAATTTTGCTATCGGCCTGGGGGCCCTCCCGGCCAGCGTCATCTTCGGCCTTCTTTATAAAGCGTTCGGCCCCGCGGCCGCGTTCGGAACAGGCGCGGCCATCGCCGGACTGTCCATGGTCCTTCTGGCCGTGTTCGTCCGGGAGCGGCCGGCTCCGGCGATCGGTTGAACCGGAGCCCGTTCCCGGTATAATAATCCCGTGGATGCTTTGATCACCGCCGAAGCCCGGCAAGCCTTGGGGGCCCTGAGCGCCCTCTCGCCCGGCCGGAAGCTCTTCGGAATCCTCGTCGGCCACAAGCGCGGCCACCGGTTCATCGTGGAAAAGGCGTTCCCGGCGGCGGCATTCCGTTTCGCCGCCCGCGACTTTTTCCGGATCGACGAGCTCTTCGCCGGAGGGGTCCTCGGTTTCTACGCTTCGGGGGACCTCAACCGCATCAAAGCCCGACTCCGGCAGCCCTACGCCGCCGGACGGCTGTTCGTGTCCGTCCGAACGGCGAGGCGCGCCCCGGCCTTCAAGGCCTTCGCGATCGATTTCGACGGCCGCTTTCGGGTCGTCCCTCTTCCGCTGATTGTCGAGGAGAGCGCGCCATGACCGGTTCCTCCCGCCGCCTGCTCCGGGTTTTCGCCGTCTCCGGCCTGCTTCTCCTCGCCGCGGGAGTGCCTCTCCGGCCCGTTCAAGCGAGTAAATTCTCGAACGCCCTGCTCGACTTGCTCTCCAAGGCCGGCACGGACGGAGGGACCGAAGGCTTCACGCTCCCCAGCTGGGTTTATTTTGCCGATAAAGGAGAGCGGAGCCCGCGCGGGCAGGCCGTCGCTCTCCAGACCGCCCAGCGGACCCTGCGCGCCCGTTGCGCCTGGCGGCGATCGAAGGTCCGTTCCGCGGCTCGCCTCGTCGATCCCGAAGACCTCGAGCTCGCCCCCGAATATACCTCCCGGGTCCGGCCTCTCGTCGACCGCGTCCGGACGGTTTCGCGGTGGTTGAACGCCATGAGCGTCGAAGCGACGCCGGACGGACTCCGGGCCCTGGCGGCGCTCGGCTGCGTTTCCCGCCTCGACCTCGTCCGCGGCTTCCGCAGGAACGAGGACGGTGCCGAGGGGGAAGCCGCGGCTCCCGGGTCCTCGGCGGCGGCCGCAGACAGCCCGGTCTACGGGCCGGCCTACCCCCAGCTCGACCAGATCGCCGTTCCGGCCCTCCATCAACAGGGCTTGAGCGGCCGGGGAGTCCTCGTCGCCATGCTCGACGTCGGGTTCCGGACGACCCACGAGGTCTTCCGCAACGCCCGGCTACTCAACCAGTGGGACTTCGTCTTCGGTGACGGCAGCGTCATGCGCGACATGTCGAACCCGAGCGATTACTCCGACGCCCACGGGACGGCCACCTGGTCGCTCCTCGGCGGGTTCAAGTTCGGGACGATGATGGGCCCGGCATTCGGGGCCGATTTCGTCCTGGCCAAAACCGAGGACGACCGGTCCGAGACGCCCATCGAAGAGGACTACTGGGTGGCCGGGATCGAGTGGGCGGAGTCGCTCGGGGCCGAGGTCGTCTCGTCCTCCCTCGGATATACCGACTGGTACATGTTCAAGGACATGGACGGGAAAACCGCGGTCACGACCAAAGCGGCCAACCGCGCCGTCGCCCTCGGAGTCGTCGTCGTCAACGCCGCGGGGAACGAGCGTCGGAACCCCTGGGGCCACATCATCGCGCCGGCCGACGGTCCTTCCGTGATCGCCGTGGGTGCGGTGGACTCGGCAGGGGCCCTGGCCTCGTTCAGCTCGCCCGGACCGACCTCCGACGGCCGTATCAAGCCCGAGGTCTGCGCCTGGGGAGTGAGCAACTGGGTCGCGGCCAACCGGAACGACGGGACCGACACGTACACGCGGGGCTCGGGAACCTCCTATTCCACGCCGCTCACCGCGGGCGTGGTGGCGCTCCTTCTCGAAGCCCATCGGGACTGGACGCCGGCCCAGGTCCGGGACGCCCTGATGAGCACGGCCGGGAACGCCGCCAAGCCGAACAACGATTACGGCTGGGGCATCATCAATGCCGCGGCCGCGGTGAATCGCTAGTCCCGCAGTTCCTTTCCCGAAACGCCGACGAGTCTCCCCGAAAAATCAACAGCGACGTTTTCTGGATTCTGTTTTTATGATATTAATCCCCCTTATCCCCCTTGGGAATCAAGGGGGAGAATGCGGAAAGCGTCGCTGAGGGTCGCAGGGGGGTGAATATCGAAAAAGAAATATAGGGACGTTTCGGGCGGACTCTTGACAAGAAAAGCCAGAACGCTAAGATGTCGGCATTGATAGCGTCTGAAGAAAGGAAGATTTCGTGAAAAAAAAGCGTCTCTCTGTTTTGCCATTCGCCGGCCTGGCCGTCGTCCTTTTCGCGACGGGGCTTTCGGCCGAAAAAATCGGCCCCAACCTCGTCCGCGACCCGAACGCTCCCGCGGCCGGCCCGGCCGTGAGCGGCCCGGCCAAATCGGCGATCTATTCCTATCTCGGCCGGGAGATCGATCGGGGCAGCTTCGTCCTGACGCGCACGTCGACGGACGCGGGACGAGCCACCGAGCATCGGCGGTACGAACAGCGGTACGAAGGATTCCCGGTGTGGGGAGGCGAGATCCTCCAGCATCTCCGCGGCGGCAAGGTCGAATCCTACGAAGGGGAATTCTACCGGGTCGCGGGGGTCGAGACGAATCCGAAGCGCACGCCGGACGAAGCCCTGCAATCCTGCCGGTCGAGCTTCCGCCGGCCCGACCTGGTCGCTCATCCCGAGGACACCCGGCTCATCATCTACCCCGTCAACGACCAGGATTTCCGGCTGGCCTACGAGATGACCGTGGAGAAGAAGAACGCCCTCTTCCTCGAGCGGGCCGTCGTGGACGCGGCCACGGGCGAGGTCCTTTTCCACCATTCGCTCATCCAGGTCGAGGACCCGCTCATCGGATCGGGAACGGGGGCTCGGAACGATTTGCTCAAGTTTCCCACGACGCTCCAGAGCAGCAAGTATTACATGTGGGACCAGGCCCAGGCCCGGCCGATCGTCCAACGGACATTTGAAGGGAATCACCAATACGGCGGGACGATCTATCTCTCCAACTCCGCCGACAACACCTGGGCCAAGAACAGCATCGTCAACGCCCACGCCTACATCGGCTTGATCTACGATTTCTATTACATCGTTTTCGGCAACAAAGGCGTGGATAATTCCAACACCTTTGCCCTCAACTCCTTCGTCCACATCTACAACGTCGATGAGGAATTGACGGACAACGCCTTTTTCATGGACGATAACTCTCTCTACGGCCCGGGCTTCTATTTCCTCGACTCCTACTACGGCAACAAGGACTTCGGTGCCGCTCTGGATATCGTCGCCCACGAGTTCAGCCACGGGGTGACCACCTTCACCGGGGCCAACCTGACGTACTGGGGAGAATCGGGCGCCCTCAACGAATCGTTCTCCGACATCATGGGGACGGCCGTGGAATTCTATTTCCAGGCCGAAGGATCCGGCTACAACATGGCCGATTGGACGAACGGAGAGGACGCCAACCCGACGTTCACCTACGCCGACTGCCGCCGGCAGGATGATCCCAACCTCAACTCGCAGCTGAAGATGGCGAAATATCCCGATCCCTGCCACATCAGCCAGAAGGTCCCGACCCTCTACTACACCGACGGCACCGTGTACGACAACGACAACGTCCACATCAACGCCACGATCTTCCCCCACCTCTTCTACCTGCTGGCCCACGGCGGAACGAACCGGGTCTCGCAGCTGAGCGTGACCGGGATCGGACTGGAGAAGGCCGAAAAGATCATGTGGCAGGCCTTCACCAAGCATATGACCTCCTCGACGAACTTTCTCGGGGCGGCCAACGCCATCCTCACATCGGCGATCGAGCTCCACGGGGCCTCGTCGACCGAGGTCGCCCAGACCAAGAACGCCATCCGGGCGATCGGCTACACCGTGAACTGAAAGATCGCCATGAAACGCACCATCATCATCTTCGCCATCGTCCTCCTCCTTCCGTCCTTCCTCCTGTGCGCCGGCGCCCCCGACCTCAAGGTCCGCGTCGTCGCCTCAGCGGCTAATCTCCGGAGTGCACCGGACATCAACGCGCCCGTCATCCAGACGGCCAAGGCCGGGACGGTTTTTCCCGTCATCCAGGTATCGGGCGACTGGTACCTCATCGGTCTGGCCGGCGGAGGGCAAGCCTACATCAATCGGACCGTGGTCGAGGAAGTGACCGAACCGGCGGCGGCGCCGACACAGCCGGCCGCCCCGCAAAGGAAACCGGACGCTCCCGCTGCGGCCCCGCGCGTTTCCGAAACGCCGGCGTCCCCTTCCGGGACCGAGGAGCCCAGGTTGTACGTCCGGGCCGGTTATGACATGGGTTTCCAGGAACCGTCCCAAACCCTGGACTTCACCCGGACCGCTTACTACGAAACGGCCTCCTTCGGGCTCGCCTATAAAGCGAAGAAGAGCGGCTCGATCGATGCCGCGGCAGGCTACATGTTCAGCCGCTCGCTCGGCGTCGAGGTCGGCGCGAGCATGACCAACCGCGACCTGACGGAGACATTGTCCCTTTCGGTCCCTCACCCGCTTTGGATGGGCTATCCCCGGACGGGGACTATGGATGGCTCCGACCTCAAGATCAGCGAGATCGACATCTACCTGAACCTGGTCTTCAACGTCCGCTTCTCCATGTTCGGCGTATCGCTTTACGGAGGCCCCTGTTTGATGATGGCGACGGCGACGATCGTCTCGAACGTGGCGACCTCGGAGACGGGCTATCCTTACATGGACATGGCGGCGGACCAGACCACGTCCGAGGTCAAGAAGAACGTCACCGGCTTCGACGCCGGAGCGGCCCTGTCCGCCTACCTGGGAAGATCGTTTGCCCTCGTGCTCGACGTCCGCTATGTCGGCGGCACCGGCGCGTTCAAGCCGGAAGGCGACATTCCCGAGCTCAAGCTGGCCCTGGGCGGATTGCGGGCCGGGGGAGGGCTCAAGATCCGCTTCTAGGACGCACAACCAGTCTTGACAACGGCCCCGAAGTCGATATGATGGATTCCATTCGGCCATCGACTGACTCGGAGGAACAATGAAGAAAAAAGCGTTCGTTGCCGTCGTCGTCGCGCTTTTCGTCCTGGCCTTCTTGAGCCCGGTCCTGCGCGCCCAGGAAGTCCTCCTTGGGACCTGGAAGACCGTCGCCGACGAGGGCGAGGACAAGGGCAAGGCCAAGTCGCATCTCGAGATCTTCGAGAAGGACGGGGCGTATTTCGCCCGCATCGCCAAGCTCCTTCTCGAGCCGCAGGACAAGGTTTGCGAGAAGTGCAAGGGCGAGCTCAAGGGCAAACCGCTCATCGGTATGATCATCATGTCCGATATGAAAAAGACCGGCAAGGTCGACGCGGAGTTCGGCGAAGAGTATGCCGGCGGGCAGATCATGGACCCCGAGAACGGCAAGTCCTACCGGTGCAAGATCTGGGTCAAGGGCGACAACCTGACCGTCCGGGGCTACCTGGCCATCTTCCACCGGACGCAGAACTGGTTCCGCGTCACGGAATGACCCGGCTCCCCGGCCGCCTGAACCCGGGCGGGCCTTTTTCGTATTCATGGGGGGTAGTGTCCGGAGGAGGTTCCGTCCATGAAAGATCATGTCAAAATCATCGGGATCCTGTGGATCGTCTTCGGCTGCTTCAGCCTGATCGCCGCGGCGGCCCTGTTCATGATCCTGTTCGGCATTTCCTTCTTCCACCCCGTTCTCGAAGACCCCGTCGCGCCCGGGATCCTGCGCGTCGTCGCCGTCCTCGTCGGCGGATTCCTGGGCCTCATCGGGGTCCCCAAGATCATCGGCGGGATCGGGCTGCTGAAGGGCAAGGAATGGGGACGGATCGTCGTCCTGATCGTGTCTTTCCTGAGCTTGATGAACATCCCCTTCGGGACGGCCCTGGGGATCTACTCGATCGTCATCCTGCTCAACAAGGAAGCTGTCGCCCTCTTCGAGAAGACCGGGACCGGGATCTGACCGCGGACGGCGGCGGGCCGCGGAACGGGCCGGGTTACCGGACGCCCAAAGCCTCCCAGTTCTTGATCCGATAGCGAAAAAGCTGGTCGCACTCTTTCTCTTTATTGTACTTGCGGCTGTAGAGAAATCCGTTCGTGAGAACAAGGCAATCGGCCTCGGCAACGGTGATTTCCCGCAGGAAAATCCCCTCCTCGCTGAACAGGTCAAAGACCGTCCCGGGATCCGGATCGAGGTTCGATCTCATCCGGCGGACGAAGATCCGTCCCCGATCATCGGCGAAAAACGCGTCAAAGAACGGCCAAAAATCCGGAACGAGCTTTTGCCGTTCCAGGTCGGCCCGCGACCCATCCGCTTTTCCGGCAAGGAACTCGTCGATCAGCTTGGATTTTTCTCCGGACGTGAATTTTACCGGCGCCTCGTCCTTCTCGATGATCAACGTCGTCTCTCCGCGGCCGTCCACACCCGTGATCCGATGCTCGGAAGGGTAGCCGAACAAGGCCCGGTCTCGAGTCCAGGGCCTCAAGACGAGCTCGGGGTAGAAGACGGAGAACCTGGGCTTGTCCTTCATGAATGCCTCGAACTTTTGGGAGGGAAATCCGGCGATTTTCTTGGCGAATTTGCCCTTGCCGTCGGTCAGGACGACCGTTTCCGACATCCTGTCCTTGTCGAACTCCCAACCGTCCCGAATGATCGACCCGGCAGAACCGATCGCGAACTGGCGATTCCCGGAGGCGGAAGAGACAATCGACCTTTCGTATTTGCCTTCCGGCGAGAACTTGTGGATTTTGGCGTTGTCCCAGACGAAGAGGCGTCCCGCCTCGTCCATCTGATAGCTGAGTTGGTAGGGACTCATGAATTCGCCGGGACCCTCGCCCTTTTTCCCGATGGACTGGAGGTACCGGCCGGACGCATCGAACTTCTGGATCCGGAAGCTGTCGGGATCCCAGATAAGGATATTCCCTGAGCGATCCACCGCCGCGGATATCTTGCGATAGAAGAGCGCCCGCTCGTCCTTGTCGTCGCCGATGACCAGGTCTGTTTCCAAGGCGAGGGCGATCCGGCCATAAAGCGGCTGGGCCGGATTTTTGACGATTCGGACGCCCTCCCGAATTTCGATCGCGCCTTTCCAGCCGGGGGGCGGAGTCTGGGCGCAAAGCGATCGGAAAATCCCGGCGAAGAGCAAAACGGCGGCGGCGCCGGCACGCTTGATCATCTCTTAACGACTATATCGCCTTCCTCGAATCGCCGTCAATTCCCGGCGGAGAGCACCCCTCTCCGGTCGGAGGCCGTCAGGAGATGGAGACGGATCTTCCCTTTCCGTTGACATCCCGTGCGGCGGTGAATATCCTACCTTCGCTTTGTTCCATGGGAGAACGATCCTTCCGCCGGGAGGCCCTCGATGCCCACGCCTTTTCGACCTTCACGAACTTCCCCCCGCTTCAGGGCGATCCTGATCGCCGCCGCGCTCCTTGCCACCGCAGCCGGATCGGTCTGGGCCCAAGCCGTTCCGATACCGCCGCTCGACCCGTTCGGGATCGCCCGGCTCAAGGATTTCGAGGCCCGGCGGGCGACGAGCAACAACATCTATGTCGACAGCAACGACGACAGCAAAAAGATCATCCCGGGCGAAACGCTCGTCCTAGCCGATCTCGAAGGCCCCGGGATCGTGACCCACATGTGGATCACGGTCGCAGCCAACGAATATGCCTGGCCGCGCCTCCTTCGTTTCCGCGTCTATTATGACGGCCACAAGACACCGAGCGTGGACGTTCCGTTCGGGGATTTCTTCGCCTCGGCGCACGGCTACGAGCGGAACATCGACTCGCTCATGATCCGCAACAGTTCGAGCGGCCGGTCGCGGAACTCCTACTGGCCGATGCCCTTTCACAAGTCCTGCAAGATCACGGTGACGAACGAGGGCAGCCGCCGCGTGTCGATGTTCTATTATCAGGTCGATTGGCAGAAGCATAAGCAGCTTCCGTCCGACATCGGGTATTTTCACGCCTATTACCGGCAGGAGCTGCCGGCCGTGGGCGGGCGCCCTTATGAGGTCCTGAGCGTCAAGGGCGAGGGGCAGCTTGTCGGAGCCCTCCTGAGCGTCGTCCAAACCGAGCAGCAGTGGTTCGGGGAGGGCGACGACCTGTTCTACGTGGACGGATCGCCGACCCCGATCATGGAAGGCACGGGCACGGAGGATTACTTCAACGACGCCTGGAGCCTGCGCGTCTCGAACGGCCTCTTCACGGGCGTCCCCATCGCCGAGGGACAGGGGGTCGGGGCCCGTCTGAGCGGATATCGCTGGCACCTGGCGGACCCCGTCCCCTTCAAGAAATCGCTGAAGTTCCTGATCGAGCACAAGGGCTGGGTCCGGCTGGGAGACGGCACGGTCGACGGGTTCCGCGAGCGGTTCGACCTCTGGAGCAGCGTCGCCTTCTGGTACCAGAAGGGCGTGAACGAGGGCCTTCCCGAGCCGCCCTACGGGCCGGCCCGGCTCCCCCACGGCAACGCGACCCAGATCGAGGTCGAGAACGCCATCAAGGACGTCAAAGCCCAAGAGGGCGAGGCGACGGTCATGCGCGACGTGTTCTGGTCGAAGGACATCCTCCATCTGCGGGCGAACGGCCCCGGGGCGAGCATCGACGTCCCCTTCGACGTCGCGGCCGATGGGTTCTATGAGATCGTAGCCCAGGTGGCCCACGCCGCCGATTACGGCGATTACACCGTCAAGCTCGACGGCGCGCCCATAGGCGGGCAGGCCGGGGAGAGGGCCGGCGGGCGAGCCCGCGAGGTCCGTGTGGCCGCCTACAATCCCGAGCTCTATGTCGCCGCCGATCACCTGATCGGCTGGGTCGATCTGGCTAAGGGCCGCCACATCCTGACCTTCACCTGCACCGGGAAAGACGAGGCTTCGCGCGGGTTCAATCTCGGCATCGACAACTTTGTCCTGGCGCGCGTCGACGCCAAGGCGCGGATCAAGCGCTGAGGGCGGAGGGAGAGCGAATCATGAAAACCATCATCGCCCTCGGAATGGTGTTATGGACCGGCCTGCAGGCCGGCGCCCAGACCGCGGCCGCGACGTATCGGGGCAAGCCCCTGACCGAGTACACGGCCGGGGCAAAGAGCCCCGATCCGGTTGCGAAGGCGGCGGCGCTGCGCGCGATCGGACAATTCGGAAAAGACGGCGCCGCGGCAGTCCCGCTCGTGACGGCCGCCCTGGCCGATCCGGCCGCGGACGTCCGCCAGGCCGCCGCCGAAGCGCTGTCCCTTTTCGGCCCGGCGGCCGCCCCCGCGGTCGCGGCGCTTGCGCCTCTTCTAGCGGACCCGGACCCTCGAACGCGGACCGTCGCCGCGCTCGCTTTGCGCGAGATCGGCCCGGCGGCCGAGCCTACACTTCACCAGCTCATCGCCGCGCTGAAGGATGAGGACCTCGCCGTCCGCATGACCGCGGGCCTGGCCATCGGAAATTTCGGAAAGGCGGCCAAGCCGGCGGTCCGGGCCCTGATCGAAGCGGGCAACGACCGCGTGGACGACTGGGTCTCCGTTCCGCTCCGCGACATGCGCCGGGCCATGGCCTGGGCCCTGGGCGAGATCGGTCCGGAGGCGAAAGAGGCGCTCCCGGCCTTGAATGAGTGGGGGAAGTTCTATCGCGTCCGATGGTATACGATCCCGGCGATCGCCAAGATCGAGGGGAAGCCCGTCCCGCCGACGTGGAAATGAGGACGGCCGGCCCATGAAGTCGATCAAGCACATCGAGTTCTACGTGGGGCTGATCGGGGCGTCAGTGATCTTTCTCGTCCTCGAACAGGTCTCCCACTGGGAGTTCTTCTGGCACCTGGCCGCCATCCCCCTCGAGATCCTGGCCGCCGTGTTCATCGTCGAACGGTTCATGGAGAAAAGAGAGATCCGGGAAAAGCGCCGCCACCTCATGTTCATCAAGAGCACCATGTTCCGCTCCGAGATGCGCAATCTCTTCCTGGCGAATTTCGCCGCCCTGAAATCCCCGGCGGTGACCGTCGCGGACTTCCGCGTTGCCGGGCTCGAGGAGCTCAGGGACCTGCGCCGGAAGGCGGAAACCGTGGAGTACCGTTCGCTCGAAGCGATGGAGCCCGTCATCCTCGAATATCTCCGGGCCAGACACGTCTGGCACGATTTCCAGGAACGGGCCATCACCGACAACTTCGAAAATATCTTCATGGATATGATCGAGATCCTCAATTTCGTCACCGACGTCGAGCTCTTCCGGGAGAAGTTCCCGGGCCGGTTGTTCATCCAGGCCGCGGCCGGCCGCGACGAGCTGATGGCGAAGACGCAGAAGATCCTCGGCAACGGGATCCGGAGCTTCCTGGACTACGCCATCGAGCTCAAGGAGAAGAAGCCGGAGCTGCTCGAAGAGCTGCTGGCCGACTACGAGCTCTCCGCCCGGCTCCGCGACGCCGAGCCGTTGCCGGAGTGATCAGCGGGCGATCGCCCGGCCCGATTTTTTCACCTTCATAAGGTATTTGACATCCACGAGGTCCTGATCCCGGCCCGTCGCGGCCTTGTTCTTGATGAGGTCATCCAGGGAAAGGAAGAATACGTCGATATCCCCGTATTTGCCGGCCATCCGGTTTTTCCAGGCTTCTTTGAAGACGAGCCCGTCGCAATGCGTCGTCAGATCGATCCGGAGAGGAGGGAAACCCATCTGGACGAAGGTCTTCGGCGCCAGCAAGTCGCTTTTTTTCAATCCCAGGGATTCTCCGAAGAAGCTTCGGACGGCGGAAAGGATCCTGTCCGCATTCTCGTGAGAACGTTCCACGAAGAGGTCGAGGTCCTTGGTATATCGAGGCTCGGCATAGATCGAGTATGCGAAGCCGCCGACGATGAGAAACTTAACTTTTTTCGAGACGAGAGACTCTAAGAACTCTTTGAAATCCTTTTCGACTCTCATGGGTGAGGTCATAGACGAGCTCCCTCAAATGTTGAAGGACGTCGAGTTTTTCCTCGGGGGTCCTGGAGAGCCATTCGATGAAATCGGATTCTTCGGCTTTTTCCCGGGGAACGACCTTAAGCAATGTTTTCATTATCAATATTTTATCAGATTTTCCGGCTGGAAGGAACATCACCCGGTTTTCATCGCCGACCAGTTCCGGATCTTGGAGCGGACGATGAAATACTCGCCGCTGTCTTTGTCCGTGCGGACCTCGTAGAGGCAGCCGCCCTGGATCGCGGAGGGAAACCTCAACCAGGCCGTCCGGTAGAGGTAGAAGCCGTCCTTCGTGAACACATCGATCTCCCAGGGCTTGTCTTTCTCTAGAATCGACCGCGTTCTCGCGACGTAGATCCGGCCGGCGTCGTCTGTGAAGACCCGGCTGAAAAAGGGGCGATGGTCGGGAAAATCGCCGTCGCGAAGCGTCGTGTCGTTCGTCCCGATTGCCGCCCAAATCCCGCTTTTCCTCGTCTCATCCTTTTCCCGGCCCGAGATCGTCCGCGGCTTTTCGTCTTTCGTTATGGCGAGAACCGTCTTTCCATCGGCATCCGCCACGTTGAGGCGGTATTCCTCCGAAAAGCCATAAACGAACGTATCCGGAGTCAAAGAAGAGAAAACGAGATTGTTTCTGTATGAATGAAAGACGATGGCGGTCTGGTTCTCCTTGAATTCTCCCCTGTATTCGGCGACGGTTCGCAGCACTTCGCCGTCGGGGCCGACCTGGATGAGCTTGTGTTTCGGCCCTTCGGGGCCTGGGCCGGGTTGAGCCGTTCCGAGGACCGTTCGCCCCGGCCCCAAGATCGAGGTGCCGAGAAAGGTCTTGATCGGAACCTTCTTGATGAACGCGCCGTCTTTCCCGAAACAGACCATCTCGCGGCTGGCCGAGACGATGGGATTTCCGTCGGGATCGATGAACACGCGGCTCGGGTAGCTGTATTCTCCCGGCCCCTGCCCTGAACGGCCGATCTGCCTGATGAATTTGCCCGCAGGATCATACATCATGACACGCCGGTTTCCTCCGTCCGCGACAAAGAGATTCCCGGCCGGGTCCACGCTCAGAACGGCGCCCTGGGGAAAATAATAATCCTCTTTCGTCGGATCGCCGCCGATCGACAAATCTTCCTGGAGATCGAAGGCAAATTCTCCATAGAGCGGCTCGGCCGGATTCTTGATGACCTTTACACCGTTCTCGGTCGCGATCGTCCCTTTCCACCCGGCCGGGACGGCTTGATCGGCCCCGGAAACCGCAAAAACAAAGGCGGCGGCGAAAATCGAGAGTAGGACTGTTTTATTCATCAGCGCTTCTCCCCGGAAAAACGGCCTTCACAAGGAATACCATCGCGCTCCCGGATCCGTTAACCCCGATATAACATTAACGCCGGTCTTATCCGGTACGTTACGCTAATCCGGGCAATTCGGTGACAGACAACTGGATTACGGAATTATCCATCTGCAGACCGGACTGAATTAGGTGATCCAGTTGTCTGGCACCGAATTAAAGCCGGCGGTCGAGGTCGGCGTCGAAGCGGACGAAGAGGTCCTCGACGCGCTCCCGCTCGCGTTCGAGACCCGCGGCATCCAACCCGCAGGGGATCTCGATCGGCTCCCCATACGCCGCCAGGACCCGGGCGAAGGGCGGGAACATCAGGAAACGGTCCCAGCTCTTGAGGGTTTTCTTCCGGTCCGTAGTGAAGGAGAACGGCAGGATCGCCGCGCCCGTGTCCGCGGCCAAACGGATGCAGCCCATCTTCAGCTTCCGGTCCGGGCCCTTCGGTCCGTCCGGGATGATGATGACCTCTCCCCCCGCCTTGAGCTCGTCGATCATGGCCAGCCAGGCGTCCTTCATGAAGTGGCTGCCCGAGCCGCGAAGGATCTTGTAGCCCCAGCCGTCCATGACCCGGGCGGCGATCTCGCCGTCCTGGGACGGGCTGACGAGGGGCATGATGTTCCGCTTCCGGTAGAAATACGGGACCATGAAGATCTTTCCGTGCCAGATGATGTGCACGATCCCGCGGCGGGCCTCCCGAAGCCTCCGGACATGCTCCCCGCCGGCGATCGTCATCCGGGTCGATTTGAACCATAGCCAGATGACCGGGCGGCCGAGCCGGTCGATGAGCCAGTTGCGGACGCGGGGAGACATCGCCCTCATCTTATCCAAAATTCCCGGCCGGGGAAAGGAGGCCCGAGGACCTCATCCGCGTGGCCGGTCCAGAAGGTCGCGATAGATGCCTTCGAGCTCCCGGCCCACCGCCTCCAGAGAATTCTCCTCGGCCGTTCTTCTTCCCTGCCGGACCAATCTCTCCCTCAGGTCGGGGTCCTTCCTCAGTCTCTGGAGACAGTCGGCGAATCCGTCGGCGTCGGAGGCCTTGAGGCAATTCTCCCCGTCGAAGAGCCAATCCCGGTAGGCCGGCAGATCGCGGACGATGACCGGCTTGCCGGCGGCGGCGGCTTCCAGGATCGGAATCCCCTGGTTCTCTGCGTGCGAGGGAAAAGAAAGATATCGCCGGCGTTGTAGGCTCCGACGATATCGGGGACGAATCCGGCGAAGCGGGCGTTGCCCGGGAGCCGCCGGAGCCTTTTCCTCGTGGTCAGGGGACGGGCCGTCAGCCAAGGACTGAATTTCTTCCCCGCCCAGAAGAAACGGACGTCCGGAAATCGCCCGGCGATATCGATGAAATCAAAGATGCCTTTTCTCGGAAAAACGAACCCTGCGGACAGGACGACCTCCCCGCTCAGGCCGTACCGTTGCCTGAATGCGGCCCTCCCGTCCGGGGATTCGCAAAACCGGCCTAGATCGACTCCGTTTCCAACGGCCCGGATGGGCGTTTTCACTCCGTAGGATTCGAGAAGGGACCGGGCGAAATCGCTCGGGCAGAGAACGAGATCGGCCAGCGCGCAGGCCGCCCGCAGATACAATGGCAGGACCTTGACCAGGGGCCGGGAGTAGATGAGCGTGTCGGCAAAATCCGTCGCGGTCGAATGGCAATGGAGGATCGTCTTTCGGGCCCGGCGGCGATGCGCGAGCAGCTGGGCGATCGTGAGAGGAGAGAGCGGGTTCAGATGGACATGAAGGATATCGAACCGTTCGCTTGGGCCCCCGGCCAGGTCGACTTTCCTCAGGCTCAGGGCTTTCCGCTAGTTCTTGAAGGACGAGTCGATGCCGCCCGTGCCGATCCTTCGGACCAGAGGATCCGCCAGGAGAAGGACTCTCACGGCGCCTCCCCTTCCCCTTGTTCCGTTTTCGCGGCCGCCTTGGCCAGCCCCCCGCCCGCCCCGGCCAGCAGGCCTCCAACGAGCCAGACCCAGCGCACGGCTTTGTGAAGGAGGGCCAGGGCGATCCCGGCCTCGGGCCGGGAATTCAGCAGCGCCGCCAGCGCTCCGGCGAGGATGATCAGCCCGGCCGCGAAGGCCAGGACGAAACGTTTTTTGATGCGCATTCCCTTCCCGACGCCCGGACGGCCCCACATCGGCGGGGAAAATTGTAAATGGACGGGCCCGGAAAAGAAAGGCTTTTCAGCGGTCCCGGCGCCCGAAGGCCCAGCCGGCAACGAATCCGATCGCGCTCGCGGCAAGGCCGTAAGGGACGGAACGCGGCCAGGCGGGCAGATGAATGGGCAGGATCCCCAGGGAGCTCAGGAAGCTCAGGATGGAGAATCCGCCGCCCAGTCCGAGGCTCAGCAGGCCCGCGAGCGGCGCCCGCCGCCTCATGAAGATCATGGCGATCCCCGGGACGAACAGCCCCTCAGCCATGATCTCCGAGGCCAGGCCGATCGTCTGGAGAATGCTCCGGAATCCTGTCGCGGCCAGGAACGCCCCCGCGCCGACGGCCACGGTCGCGAGCCGCGAGACAAAAACCGGACGCTCGGCGGCCCGCGGCCGGATCTGGTCGATGACATCCCGGGTCAGGGACAGGGCCCCGGTGTTGATGGCCGTATCCATCGTCGAAAACAGGGCGGCCAGGACGGCGGCAAAGAGCAGCCCGCCGAGAGGCCCGCCGGCTTTCGCCCGGATGACCACGCTCAGGAGCGTTTCCTCCGGTCCGATGCCGCCGAAAAGCGGCAGGGCCAGGATCCCGGCGAGAACGACGCCCGCGTAAAGCAAGGCCAGCATCGCGGCCGCGCCGAACAGGCCCGCCCGGGCCGCCGCTTCGCTGCGGCCCGCGCGGATCCGCTGGAAGGCGATGGGCGAGATCGTCCAGGCCAGGGTGAACGACAGGAGCATCAAGGCGCTCGTTTTGAAATCATGGAAGAGAGAAAGATACCCGTCCCGCCCGGCCGCTCGGATGGCCCGTTCCACATCTCCCGCCTCGCTTCTCCCGCCGAGGAAAAAAAGGAGCCCGGCGATCCCAGCGACGAGAAGGGCGAATTGGACGATATCCGTAAAGACGACCGACCGCAAGCCGCCGCTCACCGAATAGGCCAGGACGACGGCCGTCCCGAGGGCGAGGCAGCCGAGATACGGCCATCCGAGAAAACCCTCCAAGAACCGGCCGAGGGCGACCATCTGTGAGGCGGCCAGCAGGACCATGTACCAGACGATGAGCGCCGAGGCGAGATGGCGGACGAGCCGCCCGTACTTGAGCTCGACGAGGTCCGGAATGGTCACGATCGGGAGGCGGCGCAGGGGACGGACGAGGAACACGGCCAGAACAAGGACGGTCAGGACGGCCGGGGCCCCGACGATCCAGATCGCCCGGACTCCGGTCCGGAAGGCTTCGTCGGTCGTGACCAGGATCGAGGTCGCCCCGAACCAGGAGGCGGTCAGGGAGACGAAGATCAGCCCGGCCGGGAGGCTTCGGCCGGCCAGGAAGAAATCGGCGAGGCTCCCCATCCTCCGCCGGAAGATCAGCCCGGCAGCGAGGACGAGGGCCGCGTACGCGACGAAAAAAAGAAAGAATGTCACGGCTCGGGCACTTCCCCCGTATCCAAGTAGGCGAAAGACCGGTCCATATCACGGTGATTGGCGACTAGGACGAGCGTGTCCCCGGCTTCGATCTTAAAATCGGCCCCGGGGCTGGTGAAGGAATCGTCGCCCCGGACGACGGCGATGACGGTCGCGCCGGTTTTCGTCCTCAGGCCGATGTCCTTGAGCCTTTTTCCGGACGGCCAAGCCCCCTGGGTGATGTAGAACGTCTCGGCCGTCCCGGCCGAAAGGAAATCGGCGATTCGTTCGACCGTCGGCTTGATGAGCTCGCATGTCCCGCGCAGCACACCGTAGCATTCCCCGCGGAGGACCTTGATCTGGGCGTCGATGATGTTCCGCGGGATGTGGAACTTCCCCAGGACGCGGGTGAAGATCTCGATCGAGGTCTCGAATTCCTCGGGAATGACGTCGTCGGCGCCGAGCCGGTAGAGCTCGTCGATCTCGGAAGCGTAGCGCGTCCGGACGATGATGAAGAGGCCCTCGTTTCCCAGCGCCCGGGCCGCTTTCACGCCGCGCCGCGTCGTCGCCGGGTCGGAGATGGCGAAGACGATCCCGCGGGCCGTCCCGATCCCGGCTTCCCGGAGGATCGTCGGGCTCGAAACGTCGCCGAAGATGATCGGCTCCTTGACCTCCACGGCGTTCCGGTAGGTTTCCGGGTTGAGGTCGAGGATGACATAGGCGATCCCGGCCTCCTGGAGAACGTGGGCGAGGTTCCGGCCGTTCAGCCCGAATCCGGCCACGATGACGTGATTGACGCACCGGGGCGCGGCCTCGACGTCCCGGTCGGAAGCGCGCCTTTTCCAGCGAAACACGCGCTCCACCCATAGGGCCAGGCCCGGAGCGCTGCGGAGGAGAAGCGGCGTCAGAAGGAGGGTCAGGATCGAGGAGGAAAGGAAGATCTGGAAGGCGTTTTCAGGGAGGAGGCCGTTGGCCCGCCCGACGCCGGCGAGCACGAAGGAGAACTCGCCGATCTGGGCCAGGCTCAGGGCGGCGACGAACGAGATCCTCCCCCCATATCCGAGAATCCGGACCGTCAGGAAGCCTGCCGCGATCTTCAAGCCGAGGATGGCCAGGACGAGGCCCGCGACCGTCGGCGCGGATCGCCACAAGACGTCGGTGTGGAGGAGCATCCCGATCGAGATGAAGAATAGGCTGTTGAAGACGTCCTTGAAAGGCAGGATGTCCGAAACGACCTGGTGGCTGTACTCCGACTCCGAGATGATCACGCCGGCGAGGAACGCGCCGAGGGCCAGTGATAGGCCGAGCGAGGAGGTCAACCAGGCCGTCCCCAGGCAAAGGAAGAGAGACGCGAGCAGGAAGATCTCCCGGATCCGGGTCGAGACGATCGCCCGGAGCAAGCGCGGCATGGCGGTCCGCCCGACGACAAAAACGACGACGATGGCCGCCCCGCTGAGCAGGAAGCGGAGCAGGACGGCGCCGGGCGCGGGGGCGGCCGCTCCGGCATTGGACAGGACCGGGACGAGGGCGATCATCGGGACGATGGCCAGGTCCTGGAAGATGAGGATGCCGAGGGCGATCCGGCCCTGGGGAGAGTCGGTCTCGTCGCGGTCGGCCAGGCTCTTCAGCACGACGGCCGTACTGCTCAACGAGACGAGGAATCCGAAAAAGACCGCCTCCCTGATCTTGACCCCGGCCAGTCCGAAGAGGAGGGCCGCGGAGGCGATCGTCAGGAGAACCTGGAGGCTGCCGCCGAGCCAGAAGTTCCGCCGGATCCTCTTCAGCCGGTCGAGAGTGAACTCGAGCCCGATCATGAACAGCAGCATGACGACGCCGATCTCGGCCAGCGTATCGATGGCTTCGTGGTCGCGGATCAGGGAAAATCCACCGGGGCCGATGAGAATCCCCGTCAGAAGGAATCCGACGACGGGGGGAAGTTTGATCCGGTGCGAGATATAGATGACCAGGACCGCGGCGGCCAGCAGAAGGACGAGGTCCTGGAGGACGGCGAAATTCATCGTTCGTTCCCGCGTCCGACTCTAGCGCACGCCCCGCCCCCCTGTCAAACTTGGGGGGAGCGCGGCGCTCCCCTCCAACGGGCGCCGGGAGGCCCGGCAGCCCTGCCCCCGAAGACCGAGGGGCACGGCCCCTCGGAAGCCACCCTGTCAACCGAATGTCTGGTATAATATGGAAAGCATGAAATTCGCATCCTTGGGCGTCGTCCTGGCCGCGCTTTCCGCTCTTGCGGGACCCGTCCGCTCTTCGCCAGGCCAAGCCAGCCCCCAGGAGATTGTCGCCCGGCTCGAGAAGAATCTGCGGTCCTTGACCTCGTTCCAGGCCGATTTTGAGCAGACTTCGACTTCTTCCTCGCTCTCGACGCCTCTCCGTGAGAGAGGACGCCTCGCCGTCAAAAAAGACGATCTGATGCGGTGGGACTATACGGCTCCCGAAAAAAAGACCTTTGTTTTCAACGCCGGCCTTCTCCAGTCCTATTTCCCCGAAGACAACCAGCTCTGGCGCCAGAAGGTCGCCCCCGAGGACTTCGAGAGCGACATTCCGGCCATCTTGACGGGAAAGGCCCGCCTGTCCGAGCGCTACGACGTCGAAGCCAGTCCCTTCCCGGGCTCGACCCCGGGCTCCCCCCAGCTCCGTTTGACGCCCAAGGCAGAGGAGGACGGGTCCTTCATCCTGATCGAGATCGACCCGGCCGCCTGGATGATCCGCCGGGCCGTCCTCTTCGATTGGGCCGGCAATAAGACCGAGTTCGTTTTCTCCAGATTCAAGGCCAATCCAAGGCTCGAGGCCCGCTTTTTCGAGATCAAGGTCCCCCCCGACTGCGAGATCATCGATGGCGAGCCTCCCCGGAAAAAATAAACCATTTCCCCCGGGATTCGTATAAAAACCCGAGGACGGCGGGTCCTCTATGAATGACGACCAACAACTTATCAAGAAGGCCCTCAAAGGACAGCGGGAGGCCTTCGAAATGATCGTCCAACGCTACCGGCAGCCCGTCCTGAATTATATCGGCCGGATGGTCCATGAGCGCGAGCTGGCCCTCGACCTCAGCCAGGACGTTTTCGTCAAGGCATACGCGGCGCTCCGGTCCTACCGGCCCCAGTACAAGTTCTCAACGTGGCTCTTCCGGATCGCCTCGAACACCGTCATCGACCACTGGCGGAAAAAGAAGATGTCCCTCGTATCGCTCGACCAGCCCGTCGACGAGGACTGTCCCGACCTGACCCTCCAGGTCGCCGACGACGGGCCTTCGGTCACGCGGGCTTACGAGCTCGGCGAGCTGCGGACGAAGATCGAGGCCGCCCTGGCGAAGGTCCCCCTGGCCTTGAGAGAGCTCTTCATCTGGCGCCACGTCAACGGGTTCAGCTACGAGGAGATGGCCGAGATGAAGGGCCTGCCGGTCGGCACGGTCAAAAACCGCGTCTTCCAGGCCAAAGAGATGATGAAAAGGCTGCTCGGAGAGCCGGCATGATCTGCCCGGCGCTCGAATCGATCTACGAATACCTCGACGGCGCTTTGTCCGCGGGCGAACGGGCCGCCTTCGAAGCCCACCTCGCCAGGTGCCCGGGATGCCGGGCCGCCCTCGCGGAACGCCGGGCGATCGCCGAGGCCGCGACATCGCTTCCGGCGATCGAGGTCCCCGATAACTTCGTCCGCGGCGTCATGTCCCGCTTGTCTCATCTCCCCGCGGAGGAAGCGCCGGCCGTCCGCGCCCGCGCGCCCCGGCTCGCGCTCGGCCTGACCGCGGCCTCCGCCCTGGGCGCCGTCGCCGTCGCGGTCTCCCTGATCACGGGGAACGGCCTGTTCGGGATCCTCCTCGGCCTCGGCCGGTTCCTCCAGACGACCACCGTTTCGTCCTCCCAGGTGATCCTCAAGGCCGTTAAGGTCGTTTTCCACCTCGGCCGGATGGCCGTCGAATTCCTCTCCGGGCTGGTGGAGGGATTCCGGATCGCGGCCTCGTTCATCGGCCCCGAAGGGCAGATCATCGTCGTCACGACGGTCCTCGTCGCGACGCTCGTCGCCGGCGTCCTCTACGGCCGAAAACTCTATATGGAGAAAAACCATGGCCAAATATAAAACCCTCATTCTCGCCCTGACCTTGGGCCTGCTGGGCTTCCTGCCGGTTTGGGGAGACCAGACCGGCGGCGACCGGATCGGCTGGAAGGACACCATCGCCGTTACGGCCGGAGAGACCCGCGACAGCATCGCTTCTTTCGGCGGCGACGTGATCGTGGACGGCAAAGTCCGCCGCAGCGTCTTCGCCATGGGCGGGACGATCACGATCAGCGGCGAGGTCGGAGACGCCGTCGTCGGGCTCGGCTCGCGCATCGTCCTGAGATCCACGGCCGTGGTCAAGGGCGACCTGGTCAGCATGGGCGGGTCGATCGAAAAAGAGCCGGGTTTCCGGGTCGAGGGAGACACGGTCAATTTCAAGGGCCCCCTGTTCTCGGACAAGGCTTTCAAGAACGGCCTGTGGGGGCTCATCTTCTTCCCCTTCTGGCCGATCGTCCTGATCTTCAAGATGGTCAACATCTTTCTCTGGGCCCTGGCCGCCTTCCTGGGCGCCATGATCATGCCGAAGCAGATCGCCCGGGCGTCGGCGCAGCTGCGGACGTCGTTCTGGCCCGTCCTCGGAACGGGGATCCTGGCCCATATCGTCTTTGCCTTCCTGATCGTCTTCGCCGCGCTCCTCTGCCTGATCCTGATCGGCGTCCCGATCCTCTTCGCCCTGATCATGGCCGGAGTGGCCATCAAGGTATTCGGCCGGGTCGCCCTGTTCTATTTCTTCGGCGAGAGCATGAGTCGGTCCTTCAAATGGAATCGGCCCTCCGCCCTCGGCGCTTCCTTCCTCGGACTGCTCGTCATCGAGGTCGTCGGATTTATCCCGATCATCGGCCTGCTGTTCAAGGCCGTCTTGACGGCTCTCGGCTGGGGTTTGGTCGTCCGGACGAAGTTCGGGACGGTGGACAACTGGTTCAAGAAAAGCACGCCGCTCCCGCCGGCGCCGGTCCTTCCCGGCCCGACGGCTCCGGTTCCTCCGGCTCCAGCGGCCTGATCCGCCTCAGAGCGCCGCTTTGACCCGCTCCCGGGTCATCGGCAGCTGTTTCAAGCGCGCGCCCGTGGCGTCATAGACCGCATTGGCGATCACCGACCCGACGTTGATGATCGGGGGCTCCCCTCCTCCGGCGATCGGAACCTCGGGCGAGTCCAGAAGGACCGTCTCGATCTTCGGCATCCAGGAGAACCGCGGAATCTCATACCGGTCGAAGTTCAGGTCGAGGACCTCCCGGCCCTTGAAATGGACCTCTTCGGTCAGCGCGTATCCGAGCCCCATCATGATCGAGCCCTCGATCTGGAGGGTCGCGCCGTCGGGATTGACGGCCACGCCCATGTCCTGGGCGCAGACCACCCGTTTGACCCGGACCGCTCCCGATGAGCGGTCGACCTCGACCTCGGCAAACATGGAAATATAGGTCCCGGTGTAATCGGCCAGGGAAACGCCGAAGCCACGCTTGCTCGGGGATTTGGCCGGGGTCCAGCCGAACTTGTCCGCGCCCGCTTTGAGGATCCGCTTCATCCGCTCGTTGGCCAGGTTCCTCATCCGGAATTCGACCGGATCGATCCCCGCCTTCGCGGCCAGGGCGTCGATGTGGACCTCGCGGGCGAAGGTGTTCGTGTTGCTCGCGGGGGCGCGCCAGGGGCCGACGCTGAAGGGGTGCCCGCTCGCCGCGCCGCCGCGGCCGCCGCCCCACTCGCCCCGGACGACGGTCCGGTGATGGGGAATATCGTAGAACTGCTGGGAGCTGCGCTCGCCGGCGAAGAGGACCTCATAATCCCAGGAGACGATCCGGCCCGCTTCCGACACCGCGGCCTTGATGTTGACGACGGCCGCCGGCCGGAACGTGTCGTAGAAGAATTCCTCCTCGCGCGTCCACGAGACCTGGACGGGCCGGCCGGTGATCCGGGCCAGCCGGGCGGCCTGGACGGCCTGCGGGCTGGCGGTTTTGCCGCCGAACCCGCCTCCGACAAACGGCATGAGGACGTGGACGTTCTCCGGTGGAACCTTGAGGGCCTGGGCCACGCTCGTCCGGGTCCCGAACGGCGATTGCGTCGAGGACCAGACCGTGGCCTTGTCGCCGTCGAGCTTGACGAGCGCCGTGTGCGTCTCGATGGCGGAATGGGCTACATAGGCGTTCAGGTAGCGCTCTTCGATCGTGAAAGCGGCCAGTTTCTCGCCCTCGGCCAGGTCCCCGCCCTGGGCGACAGCCTTGCCCTGCGGCGCGACCTTGATCAAATGATCATAGATCGTCTTGTCGTCGAACTCGACCGGAGGCTTGTCATATTCGGCCTTGATCTTGGCCAGGGCGGTCGCGGCGACGTCCGGAAGCTCATGGACGACGGCCACGAGGTCGCCGTCCTGGATGACTCTCGCTCCGGCGACTTTCTCCGCCGCCGTGACGTCGATCGATTTCAGGGTGGCGCCGTGGGCGGGCGGGCGAAGAACGCGGCCATAGAGCATGCCGGGAAAGCGGATGTCGCCGGCGTAGAGGGCTTTCCCCGTGGCCTTGTCCCGGGCGTCGCGCCGGGCCATCGGCCGCCCCATGACTTTGAACTCGGACGGCCGTTTCAAGGCCGGCTTCTGCTTGGCCCTCCGGGCGATGGCCTGTCCCTTGGCCAACTCGGCGTAAGTCGCCCGGGTCTTCGGATCGTTGCGGTCGACGATCGCCCCGTCGCGGGCCTCGAGCCTCTCCTGCGGGACTCCGAGCTTCTCGGCGGCGAGTTCGATCAGGACGGCCCGGGCCTCGGCCCCGGCGGCCCTGAGGGGCGGGCCGAACGACCGGACGCACAGAGAGCCGAAAGTCCCGGCGTCATACGGGCAAAGGTCGGTGTCGCCCAGGATGATGTCCACGGACGCCTGCGGCACCTCGAGCTCTTCGGCCAGCATCAGGGGCAGGACGGTCATCGCCCCCTGGCCCTGTTCTATTTTGCCTGTGAACAAGGTGATCCGGCCCTCCTGGCCGATCCGGAGATAAGCGTTGAAATCGGCCGGAGCGCCCGCGCCGGCCTGGAGCCGGGTCGGCTCCTGGGCCAGGAGGACGTCGCCCGCGGTGAAGAAGATGACGATTCCGCCGCCGAAGAGCTTGAGGAAATCCCGGCGGCCGATCTCGTCCGATCCGGGCGTCTCGTCTATTCCCAGGTCGGGATAGCGTGGGTCGCTCATTTCGTCACCTCGCCTTTCAACCCGGAAGCGGCGTCCTCGACGGCCGCGACAACGCGCGGGTGCGTCCCGCAACGGCAGAAATGGTCGTCCAGGCCCTTGATGATCTCGGCCCTCGTCGGCCGCGGGTTCTTGGCCAGTAGGGCCTGGGATTCCATGATCATCCCGGAGGTGCAGAAACCGCACTGCATGGCTTCGTGCTTGACGAACGCCTCCTGGAGGAGAGACAGCTTCCCGGCCGCGGCCAGGCCCTCGATCGTGAGGACGGTTTTTTGGGCGACCTCGCGCGCTGCAACCTGGCAGGACCGGACGGCTTCGCCGTTGACGAGGACGGTGCAGGCGCCGCAATAGCCTTCCCCGCAGCCGAATTTCGTCCCGGTCAGGCCGAGATCGGTCCGCAGGACCCAGAGCAGGGGCCGCTCGCCGTCGACGGTCAGGCGGACGGGTTTTCCATTGAGAATGAAGGAGAGGATTTCGGGCATTTCGACCTCCGCGAGGGGGGATCGCATTCCCCTGAGTATGAAAAGTAGCACAAAGCTTCCGGCGTGGCAAGAATGCGGGCGGAAGTGTATATTAAGGAAGCTATGGGCACGTTGTCCTTTCGGGCCCGGATCCTCTTTATCACCTCCCTGGCGGCTCTCTCCGCTTCCTGCGGCGACCGGGGGGAGGTCCTGGTGCTGGCCGAGAGCGGCCGGTCGGACTACCGGATCGTCACGGCGGCGACGGCGACAACGGATGAGGTCCGGGCGGCGGATTGGCTGCGGAGCGCGATCGCGGCGATCTCCGGCGCGGCGCTTCCGATCGTCCGGGACGACGCTGCGGCCGTGGACGAGGAGATCATCATCGGCCGCAGCCGGCGGCTCGCGGACGGGCCGCTCGCCGCGGCGATTCGGCTCGACGACCTGGGAGAAGACGGATACCTCATCAAAACCGTCGGCGCCCGCCTCGTCATCGCGGGAGGAGGAGACCCGGGCATCCTTCGCGGAGTCGCAGCGTTCCTCGAAGATCCTCTGGGCTGCCGGAAGCTCAGCAAGGACGTCCTTCTCCGCCCGAAACGCTCCCGTCTCGCCGTCTCCGCGCTCGACCGCCGAGAAACTCCCGCGTTTGCCTACCGGGAGATCCTCATGCCGAACGCCTTCGACGACGACTACGCCGATTGGCACGGGATCGACAATCGCCGCGCCCGGGACCGCGACTGGGGACTCTGGGTCCACACATTCAAGACGCTCGTCCCGTCCGATCGGTATTTCCCGGCTCATCCGGAATACTTCACCGAGCAGAACGGGATCCGCCTTCCCGATGCCCAGCTCTGCCTGACCAATCCGGACGTTTTCAAGATCGTCGTCGGAGAGCTGCGGGAGCGGATGAAGGCCAAGCCCGGAGCCCGGTATTGGTCGGTTTCGCAGAACGACACCTTCAGCCCCTGCCAGTGCCCCGCTTGCCGGGCCATGGACGCGCGCACCGGCGGTCCGTCCGGGACGATCCTCGAATTCGTCAATCGCGTGGCCCGGGCGTTCCCGGACAAGATCATCTCGACCCTGGCTTACCAGTATTCGCGGCAGGCCCCGACCGGGATCGCGCCCGAACCGAACGTCAACATCATGCTCTGCACGATCGAGTGCAACCGCAGCCGTCCGATCGAGAGCGACCCGGCCAACGCCTCGTTCGTCCGGGACATCCGGGACTGGAGCCGGCTGACCGGGAACATCATCCTCTGGGACTACGTCGTCCAATTCCGGAATTATATCGATCCCTTCCCCAACCTGCGGGTGCTCCAGCCCAACCTCCGCTTTTTCCGGGCAAACGGAATCCGGATGATGTTCGAGCAGGGAAGCTCCGCCACGCGCAGCGAATTCCACGAGCTGCGGACCTATCTCTTGGCCCGTTTGCTCCGCGATCCCGACGCCGACGTCGCGGCTCTGACGGAGGATTTCCTGAAGGGATTTTACGGCCCGGCCGCCGACGACGTCGGAGAGATGATCCGGCTCCTTCACGATTCCCTGGACGCCTCCGGCGGGGACCTGGGGATCTACGGCTTTCCCTGGGACGGATTCAAGACCTACCTTACGCCCAAGCTCATCGCAAAATACGAAAAGCTTTTCGCCCGCGCCGAAAAGGCCGTCGCGGCGCTTCCCGCATACCGCGAACGGGTCATGTTCGCCAAGCTTCCTCTTGATTTCGCCGTCCTCGAGATTTCCAAGCGGAACACCGTCCCCGAGCTCTCCATCTTCAAAAGGTCCGGGGGGACGCTTTCGGTGAACCCGGAGATGGTTCGGAGGTTGGAGGCGTTCGTCGGAAACGCCAAAGCCGTCGGGGCCCTTCATCTGGACGAATCCGGGACGACTCCGGACGATTACAGGGCGGAGATGGAGCGCTTCTTCGCCGGGGGCATGGCGCTCCACGCCGGCTTCGGCCGGCCCGTCCGGCTTTCGGCCGGCCCGAGCGCCAAGTACCCGGTCGGCGGCGCCGCGGCCCTGACCGACGGCTTGAGGGGCACGATCGATTATCACTGCAATTGGCTGGGGTTCGAGGGCGAAGAGATGGAGGCGGTCGTGGACCTCGGCCAGGCGACCGTCCTCGGGTCGCTCTCGGTCCGCTTCCTCCAGGACATCAACGCCTGGATTTGGCTGCCCCACGCGGCCGAGTTCTCGCTCTCCGCGGATGGACAGGATTTCGAGCCCGTGGGGCTCGTTTTTCCCCGGACCGACGTCCGGACCGCGGGCGTGATCGTCGAGGAGTTCCGCTATCCGTTCGAACCGCGGAGCGCCCGGTATGTGAAGGTCCGGACGAAAAGCTTTCTCAAGTGCCCGGCCTGGCACAAGGGCGCGGGCGGCCCGGCCTGGATCTTCGCCGACGAACTCGTGATCGAGTAGGCTCCGGGATGACCCACGGGTCACATAACAAGGTGCCCCTTAGGGTCATCCCTCCGCCAGCCGAGTCTTCAGAAGCGGGTTTCGCGGTCATTCCCTCCAAGCAACGACGCGCGTTCCCAGACGGATCCGATGACCCTCGACATCCTCCACATCCACATGGAAGGTCCAAGGCCCGCCTTCGGGCGGGAGAGACTCCGGCCGGACCAGGATGCCCCATCCCGCCCGGTCATTGCAGGGGAGATCCCCGTACGCTTTTTCGATGTCGGGCCTCGTCCCCGCGACGAGAGGGATTTCGGAAACCATGAGCGGCCCGCCTCGGCTTTCCCGCCCAACGGGCTCGCGCAAGAGAAGGATGCGTTTGATCTCGATATCGTCCAGCGCCCAGCCGGAAAAAAACACCGGTCCTGAGGCCGCGCTCACGTCGGCGGGAGGAGCGTCCAAACTTCCGAACGGTTTCCCGGAATCGCCCGGCATGCGCACGGCCAGGGAGAGCCGGACGGGCGGCACGCCAACGCCATCCGCCCGGACGATCGTGATGGTCCCGCCCGCCGATCCGAACGCCTTCTGAGAGGGCGGTCGGCGCACGGAAATGGTGAGCAGCGCGTTGCCCGTTCCCGACTCGGGACTGACCGTGAAGACCGGGTTCGAGGACGTCGCCGTCCAGGATGCCCGGGCTCCGCCGACCAAACGGAGCGTCTGCGGCGCCGTCACAAACGTCCCGTCGGCGAGCGCTCCGAAGGTCAAAACCGCGCGCTCCGGCTCGAGCCGCGATCGCCGGAGGTCATAGATGAGAATCGAAGGCACGCCCGGCGCGGGGGGATCGTCGAACGGGACCCGGGGAAAATGGCTTCTCAAATCCTCCGCCAGATCGGGCTGGGCGTTCAACTCCACGGTGTTCGTGGCGACGAAATAATCCGCTCTGGCGAAGATGGCCTGACGTGATGCTGCGGAGACGCCCTGCTCAAGGCCCATCAGTGCGTTTTTTTTAAAATCGAAGCTGACCGGCCAGACCCCTCCGGCCAACTCCCCGTGATAGAAGACGGGCAGGGCATAGTTGCTGTCGAGCACGACCATCCCGCGGCTATGGCCGAGGGTTTCCCCCAGGCGCTCGTAGGCCAGGGCCGTGTTCTTGGGGACATCGCCGGCCGCCCCGGGGAAGCCGCGCCACGCGCCGAGTCCAACGCAAACGAGAAGGAGGCCGAGCGCCGCCGGCCGGCTCCGACGAGCGGCCAGCGGGGGAAACCGATCGAAGCCCGCCTGAACGAGGCCGGCCAGGGTGAGGGCGACAACAGGGATGAGGGGAAGCGAATAATAATCGTGGGTGTGAATATGGTAGTTGAAGACGAGCCCGAAGGCGGCGTAGCCGCACCAAAGGCCGCGCAGAAGGGCCGCGGCCGGACGGGACCGGATGACGAATAAGCCGACCACCCCGGCGCCGAGAAACCCGACGCCGATGACGCGGGAAAGCATCCGAAACCAGCCCCGCCAATATGCCGGGGTCGCCCAGAGCCCCATGATCAATCGGCCTGCTTCTTGGTTGCGGAAAGGCCCGCCGAAGTACTGGAGGAGATAATAACCGGCAGCCGGCAAAACGACCAGCGCGATCCAACCGCGAAGCCAGCGGGCGCGGGCGATCCCTCGCCATCCTCCTTGCCGGAAGGCCAGGAATATCGCGGCCGGGATGAGGAAAAAAAGCGCCATCGGCTTGACAAAGACGGCAGCCGCGGAGGCCAGGACGGCCCAGAAAAGGCGGCCTCCTCGCGGACGCTCGGTATAACGGACGAGGGTCCACCAGCCTACGCACGTGAGCGCAACCATCAGCGGATCGGGCTGGAAGCTCCGGCTGGCCTTGATCCCAAAAGGGCTGAAGAGGCAGAAAGCCAGGGCGACGAACGCCGCTGGTTCCGAAAACAGGTGGCGGGAAAGGGCAAAAACGCACAGAGATCCGAGAATCCAATAAACGATGGAGGCGAGACGCGGGAGCCAGAGTTTTTCGGCGCCGGCGACGCGATACAGCGCGGCCGCCACACGTTCGACGATCGGAGGCTCCAGCTGGAGCTGCCCCGCGGCGGCGAGCGCGACCTCGCGCTTCCAGGCCGGAATCTCCGCCCGTCTCTCGCGGAAATACGCCCGGGCGATGACCGCCGACTGGTATTGGCGCGCCGGGTGAAAATCAAGGGGAGGGTTCCCGAGCGAGGGCAGCCGGATCATCAAGCCGAGCCCGGTCAGCATCGCGGCAAGAAGGACCGCGGCGAAGGTCGGGCGTCCGACGGATGCCCGTTCGGGCCGGGCCGAGCCGTGTTCAACGGGCTCCCGATTTGCGTCGTTCGGCATCACTCCCCTCACGGGATCATCCGCCATCTCTCCGGAAGAGGGCCAACTCCCCGGCACTTCGCGATCGTCGAGTGCTCTTCGGGAAACACTACCATCCGCCGCGCGTCAATGTCAACGGACCGGAGCGGGAGAACGGCATGGATGTTCGGCGACGAGCTCGTCGTCGAACGATCAGAATCCGAGCAAGGCGGAGTCGAGCCGGGCTTTCTGGGCGAACAGGTCGTGCTCGGCGGTTCCTCCGGGCGCAGTCATCGGGCTCTTAAAGAAAAAGCCCAGCCATTCCTGCGGACCCCGGCGTCCCGCCCTCCGGGCCAGGTCGGCGAAGAGGACGAGGTCGAGCATCACGGGCGCGGCCAGGATGGAGTCGCGGAGGAGCAGATTGAACTTGAGCTGCATCGGATAATCCATCCAGCCGAAAATATCCACGGTGTCCCAGGATTCCTTTTCGTCGCCTCGCGGCGGATAGTAATGGATCTTCACCTGGTGTTCCATCCGGCCGTAAAGGCCGGGAAAGATTCCGGGGTCGAGGATGGACCCGAGGACGCCGAGCTTGGTGATTTCCTTCGACCGGAACGAGCCGGGATCGCTCAGGACGCGGCCGTCGCCGTTCCCCAGGATGTTCATCGAGAACCAGCCCTAAACGCCCAGGAGACGGTCGCGGAGAGCGGGCGCGAGGGCGGTCTTGATCAAGGTCTGGCCCGTCTTGAAATCCTTCCCGCAAATCGGGACGCCGCGCCGCTCGGCCAGCTCGGTCAGGGCCGGACAATCCGTGGTGACGTGCGGCGCGCCGTTGATGTGGGGGATCCCGAGATCGAGGGCGGCGTACGCGTAGATCTGGCTGGGGCTGATCCGTGGATCGCTTTTCCTGAGGCCGGCCTCGAAGGCTTTCAGCCCGGCATGGGCGGGCCCGGGCTCGCGGAACGCCTCGGTGGAAGCGGCCCAGCACATGACCAGCCGCCGGAGCCGGTGGCGAGACCGGAAATCCTCGATGTCCCGCTTCACCTGGTCGGCGAAGTCCATCTTGGACCGTCCTCTTTTGACCTTCCGCGGCTTGAGGTTCCGGACATATGTCCGGTCGAAGACGGCCGTCATCGGGACGACGGCGGCCAGCTCGTCGCGGACGGCCTCGATGTGTTCGGGTTTGAGGACGCCGGCCTTTTCCGCCGCCGCGTCGGCCGCCTCGGGAAAGACATCCCAGGCGCCGAAGACGAGATCATCCAACCGGGCCAGGCCGAGGGCGTCCTTGATCAGGCCCGGACGGGAAGAGGGATCCCCGGCCGACGGCATCCGGCCGAGCTGCGTCAGGGAGCCGATGGGGCGGGCCAATCCTTTCCGGGCGGCGAAAACCCCCGCCAGGAAAGTCGTGGTGACGGAGCCCAAGCCGGGGATGAGCACCCCAAGCTTGTCTGGACCGGCGGCCCGATGTGATGAGTTTGTGCGCATGAAGAATCCCTATTATATATGTTTAGTCGCGGGGGATTCCGAAAATATTAAGGCGATATGTATTTTCCGCGCCCGGATACGAAGAGGCTCAGAGAATAAGCCGGGCAATTCTGAAAAATGAAGCCAGCAGAGGGATCGCCCATAAGCGAACATTGGGAAGGGGGCCCCGTTTCGGGGGGAACCGTAGAGGTTCCCGTGAGCGTTGGGCACATTCCGAAAAACTCGCCGAGCGGAGGGATTGCCCATAAGCGAACATCAGGAGGGAGGGTCCCCGCAGATTAAGCGGGGGGGAACCCGCGGGGAGTTCCAACTGTGAGTGTTGGGCAATCCCGGAGCGCCCTCACACCTGCATGATGTCTTTTTCTTTAGCCGCCGCGACTTCCTCGGTCTTCTTGGTGTATTCGTCGGTCAGCTTCTGGAGCTCTTCGAGACCCTTGAACCGGTCGTCCTCGGTGATCTCCTTTTCCTTCTCCAGCTCCTCGATGAATTCCTTGGTCTCGCGGCGCATGTTGCGCAGGGCGGTCTTCTCGTCTTCGAGCATCTTCTTGACCACCTTGACGATTTCGCGCCGCCGCTCTTCGTCGAGGGGCGGGATCGGGATCTTGAGGACCTTGCCGTCGTTGATCGGGTTGAGGCCCAATGCGGCCGCTTTGATCGCCTTGTCCACGGCCTCAAGGAAGGAAGCGTCATAGGTCTGGACGGTGATCAGGCTCGGGTCGGGAATGCCGATCTTGGCCATCTGGTTGACCGGGGTGGGAACCCCATAGTAATCCACCTTGATGTCTTCGAAGATGCTCAGGTTGGCCCGCCCGGTCCGGAGCTTGCTGAGGTCCTTGCGGAAATGGTCCAGGGAAGCCTTGAACTTCTTCTCGAGGTCGCGAAGGATGTCCTTGACCATGGAAGCCCCCTCAATAGACCTTGGTCCCGATGGCCTCGCCCAAGGCGGCCCGTTTGATGTTGCCGCGGCGGCGGAGGTTGAAGACGATAATGGGAAGGTCGTTGTCCTTGCACAGGGATACGGCCGTGGCGTCCATCACGCGGAGGCCGCGCTTGAGGACGTCGAGGTATCGGATGCGCTCGAATCTCTTCGCCCCGGCGTTCGTCATGGGGTCGGAGGTGTAAACGCCGTCGACCTTGGTCGCTTTGAGGATGACGTCGGCCTTGATCTCGAGGGCCCGCAGCGCCGCCGCGGTGTCCGTGGTGAAATACGGGCTTCCCAATCCGGCGCTGAAGATGACGATCCGGCCCTTCTCCAGGTGCCGCAGGGCCCGGCGCCGGATGAACGGCTCGGCCAGGGCCTTGATCTCGATGGCGGAGACGTGCCTGGTGACGACGCCCTGCTTCTCCAGGGCATCCTGGAGGGCGATCCCGTTGATGACCGTGCCCAGGAGACCCATCTGGTCCGCCGAGACCCGGTCGAGGCCCGCGGCCGTGCCGTCGGACCCTCGGAAGATGTTCCCCCCGCCGATAACGATGGCGATCTGGACACCGAGGTCGTAGACCTCCTTGATCTCCTTGGCGATCGAGGAGGCCGTGGCGAAGTCGATCCCGGTGGATCCCTTGCCCAGAAGGGATTCGCCCGACAGCTTCAGCAGGATCCGGGAATAGGCCGGCTTCGGCGCGGACATGGCCGGCTCACTTTCCGATCTGGAAGCGGACGAACCGGGCGACCTTGGTGTTCTCCTTGAACTTGGCGATGAACTGGACGATCAGATCCTTGACCTTGTGCTTGTCGTCCTTGATGTACGGCTGCTCGAGAAGGCAGACCTCCTCGTAGAACTTGCCCAGCTTGCCGGCGACGATCTTCTCGATGATCTCGGCGGGCTTTTTGGAGTCCTTGAGCTGCTCGCGGATGATATCCTTTTCCTTCTCGATGATCTCCGCGGGGATGTCCTCCGGCCCGACATAGAGCGGGGCCGAGGCGGCGATGTGCATGGCGATGTTCTTGACGAGCTCTTTGAACTCCTCGTCGCGGGCGACGAAGTCCGTTTCGCAATTGACCTCGACCAGGACCCCGATCTTGGCGTTCGTGTGGATATAGGATCCCACGGCCCCCTCGCAGGCGGCCCGCTCGGCCTTGTCCTTGGCCCGGGCGTAGCCCTTCTTGCGCAGGATCTCGATGGCCTTGTCCGCGTTGCCGCCGGCTTCCTCGAGCGCCTTCTTGCACTCCATCATGCCGATGCCGGTGCGCTCGCGCAGGTCCTTGACCATTGCCGCTGTGATTTCCATCGTCCTCTCCTTCACGCGCCGCCGGGAGGGATCAGTGCTTTTCCTCGACGGTCGGCTCTTCGGCCGCGGCGGCCGCGGCGGACTTGCTCTCGAGCATGTCCTTGTCGATCCGGCTCTTCTTGCCCTCCAGGATGGCCTCGGCGATCTTGTTGGAGAACAGCTCGATGGCCCGGACGGCATCGTCGTTGCCCGGAATGGGATAGGTCAGGTTCTCCGGGTCGCCGTTCGTGTCCACGATGGCGATGATGGGGATGCCCATCTTCTGGGCCTCGCAGATCGCGATCTCCTCCTTGGAGGAATCGATGACGAACATGGCCCCCGGAACGCCGTTGAGGCGCTTGATGCCGCCGAGGTTCTTAGAGAGCTTCCGGTAGACCTTTTCCTGCCGGGACTGCTCCTTCTTGGACAGGAGGTCCCAGCGGCCGTCCTCGCGCATCTCCTCGAGCTCGGTCAGCTTGTCGATGCTGCCGCGGATGACCTTGAAGTTGGTCAGGAGGCCGCCCAGCCAGCGCTGGTTGACATAGCTCGCCTCGCACTTGGTCGCCGCGTCCCGGACGATGTCCTGGGCCTGTTTCTTCGTCCCGACGAAGAGCATGTCCTTGCCGTCCTCGGCGATCGTCTTGGCGAACTGCAGGGCGTCCTTGAAGACCTTGATCGTCTTCTGCAGGTCGATGATGTAGATGCCGTTGCGCTGGCCGTAGATGAACTCTTTCATCTTCGGGTTCCACCGCTTGGTCTGGTGGCCGAAATGCACCCCGGCTTCCAACAGTTCCTTCATTGTGACTTGGACCACGTCGTACTCCGTTCCGTTACCGTTTGTGATACTGCGGGGCTTTCCGGGCGCCGAGCAGGCCGTACTTCTTGCGTTCCTTGATCCGCGCGTCGCGGGTCAGGAGGCCGGCGGCCTTGAGGGCCGGCCTGAGCTCGCGGTTGAACTCGAGGAGGGCTCGGGCGATCCCGAGCCGGACGGCCTCGGACTGGGCCCGCACGCCGCCGCCCTCGATCCGGAGGAAGATGTCGAACTTGTCGCTCGTTTCCGTCAGCATCAGGGGTTGCTTGATGGTCAGCTTGTGCGAGACGAGGTTGAAGTAATCCTCGAACGACCGGACCCTTTTGTTGACGAAGAGGGTGACCTCGCCCTTGCCCGTGCGCAGGAAGACCCTGGCGATGGCGGTCTTTCTCTTGCCCGTTCCGTAGTATTGGATGAGACTCACGATTCCTCCTAAAACGCGTGGGGCCGGGGGTTCTGGGCCTGGTGGGGATGCTCGGGGCCGCGGTAGACCTTGAGCTTCTTATAAACGGCCCGGCCGAGCTTGTTCTTCGGGATCATCCCCCAGACGGCCCGCTTGATCACTTCCTCGGGCTTCTTGGCCAGCATCTCCCCGAGGACCTCGGTCTTCAGCCCGCCCGGGTACTGGGAGTGGGAGTAGTATTTCTTCTGGGCCGGCTTCCGCCCCGTGACGGCGACCTTTGCGGCGTTGATGACGATCACGAAGTCCCCGGTGTCAAGGAAGGTGGAGAACTCCGGCTTGTTCTTTCCGCGAAGCAGGACCGCCACTTCCGTGGCCAGGCGGCCGAGGATCTTTCCCTCGGCGTCGATGACCCACCAGGTCTTGGCGACCTCGTCTTTTTTTGGGACAAAAGTCTTCATCGCGTAACCTCAACAAGAGAAAAATTGTTAAACTTGGTCTTGGCTAAAGTCTAAGTTTAAGCGGTCCAATAACATACTAAAAGTGGGCCCGAAAGTCAACCGCTTCCGGCCTTTTTTTCCGAAAAACCCGGACGAGGGCCATTCCGACGAGAAATCCCCCGATATGGGCGAACCAGGCCACCCCGCCCCCCAGCCCGATGTTCATGATCTGCATGACAAACCAGAGGCCCAGGATGACGGCCGCCGGAATGGGCACGACCTCGATGAAAATGAACAGGAAAACGAAGGTCCGGACCCGGGCCCGGGGGAACAGGAGGGCGTACGCGCCCAAGACACCGGCGATCGCGCCGCTCGCCCCGATCATCGGGACCGTGGAGTTGGGGTTGAAGGCGATGTGGGTGAAGGAGGCGCTCAGCCCGCAGAGAAGATAGAAAATGACGAAGCGGAAACGGCCCAGGGCGTCCTCGACGTTGTTTCCGAAGATCCAGAGATAGAGCATGTTTCCGGCGAGATGAAAGGGGCTGCCATGGAGGAACTGGTGGAGGAAAAGGGACAACATCGGGGAAACCCGGGCTACGGGCAAATCGACCAGCGCGTGAAAGTGCGAGATCTCGTACGGGATCGCTCCCATCCGGAGGACATAATATTCCAGGCCCCGGGGCGAGAGCGCCTGGAAGACGAAAACGGCGACGTTGATCGCGATCAAGGCCACGGTCGCGGCCGGGAAGCGGACCGTGGGATTATCGTCCTTCAGGGGGATGAACACGCGCTATCGCTCCTCGGCTGCCGGCCGGCGAAAAAAAATCCCCCTTTCCCGGACCGGGAAAGGGGGAGGGAAAAGCGGGATCGGACCGGCGGCGGACGTCACCCCGTCTTCTTGAGCTCCTTCTCGAGCTTCATCCGGTCGAGCTGGCGCTTCCGGGCTTCGTCCCATTTGTTCCCGTACTGGGTGGCGAGCTCCATATAGCGGCTCTCCCTCTCGGGATAGAGCTTAGAGGTGACGTTGATGTAGAGGATCTTCATGTAGGCGTAGGACTCGGCCCAGTTGGGATCGAGCTCGATGGCTTTCAGGAGGGCCTTCTCGGCGTCGGCGGCGCACGCTTCCTTCTCAGCCTGGCTGAGGAAGTTCTGGAGCTGGAAGGCCTTCTGGAAGCGGTTGACCCCGATCGTGTAATAGACCTCGGCGCTCTCCGGCTCGAGGCTCTGCCGCATGAGGATGTACTTCATGGCGTCGTCGAACTTCCCCTTGTACTCACCGGCGGGAAGCTTGTCGTAATAATCGGCCATGTAGGCGTAGCCCTGGACGTTCTCCGGATCGGTCTCGATCCGCCGGAGGTACATGGCCTCGGCCTTGGCCTTCAGCTCCTTGTGCTCCCCGGCGTACCGTTTGTAGAACTCGGCGACGATGTAATAGTTGTTCATGTTGCCGGGCTCGAGGTCGATGATCCGCAGGAACATCTTCTCGGCGTCGGCGACGTCGCGCATCCTATCGTACATATCGCCCAGGGAATAGATGATCTGCTTGTTGTTCTGGTCGATCTCGTAGGCTTTCCCCAGGGCCGCGAGGGCCTTGTCCCGCCGCTCGTTGTTCTCGGGGGTGTCCTTGCCCGGCTGGTAGAGGGCCTTGTAGCTCTCGCCCAGGAACTGGTAGGCATCCTTGAGATCGGGATTGTATTTCAGCGTGGCCTCGTATTCGGTGATGGCCTTGCTGAACTTGTTGTCGCGGAAAAGCTGGTTGGCCTTGGAAAAATGATAATTGGCCTGGAGCTTCTTGATATTCAGCTTGGCGCAGCCGACGGAGGAGAAGATGAGCAGGAGCGCGAAGGCTCCGAGGAGAACGGGCACGGTCCATTTACGAGACATCATGACCTCCTGAGACGTCGGGTCCGGTCTATGGATTAAAAATTATTTATAGTCGAAATCATAATTAAAGTCAAACGCGGATCGGGGCTCCCGGAGGGAGGATCCTGCGGCACGCCGGGCAGGGGCGGTCTCGCTCGCGAAATCCAATGGCCGCTCTCGGGGCTCCCACGGCTCACGAAGAATGTTCGCCTTTGGGAGCCCCGCCGCCGCCAGAATCCAGACGCATCCGCCGCGGGGAGTCTGTCAGGCGGGCACAAATAAATCCTGCCGCGGACCGACTTGTCCGATTCGCTGCATCTCACCCCCGACCCAGGGGACCCCATCCAGCTCATCGGCCAAGTCGTCCGTCCGGCAGACCCACGCGCCCGAAGGCCGATCGGGGACGGAGAGCGGGCGATATCGGGGCGCGAGGGGGAGAGGGTCCGGCGGCCATCTGAGGGCGAGCGGGCATGGTTTCCCGACCAGGGGCCGGGAAGAGCGAGCCCGAAGTAGAGCCGATTTCCACGCTGGGGAAATCGGCGTGCCGCCGGACCCTCTCCCCCGGGAGCCCCGATTGCGAGCCGGGAACGAATCCGTCCCCGATCGGCCGAGTAAGCGGGAACCGGGACGAGACGGATTCCGTCTATCCTAGTGTCCGTGATATGATTTCGACAAAGGAATGAACATGCGCAGCAGAATCCTCCTCGCCATCACCGTCCTCGCCGCCGTGCTCCCGGCGGCCGGACTTTCGCTCCCGGCCCAAGGTCAGGTCGAGACGATCGAACAGTCCTATCGGATGGACCCGGGAAAACCCATCGAGCTCTTCTTCAAGGACGTGGACGGGCTTCTCGTTCTCCGTCCCTCGTCCGACGGCACGATCTCGGTCAAGGTCCGGAAGGAAGCCCTGACCAGGGACGCAAAGCGGGCGGAGCGGCTCCTCCGCGAAACGACCGTGGACATCGGTCAGAAGGACAACGCGGTCTCGGTCCGCGTCCGGTATCCGCGGCTCCGGGGTATCTTCTTCTGGGTCAGCGATCTGGGACGGATCAAGGTGGTCTCCGAGATCACCATTCCGGCCGGGACGCGCGTCCGGGCCGACCTCGTGGACGGCTCGATCAGCGGCGACGGCGTCCGGGCCGACGCGATCCTCGATGTCGTGGACGGCGACATCCGGCTCGAGGGATTCGCCGGCCGCCTCGAGGCCGAGGCCGTGGACGGCCGGATCACGGTTTCGGGCGAGCTCCGCGGCCTTCGCCTCCGAACGGTCGACGGCGACGTCCGGATCGACGCCGCGCCCGGCTCGGACGTGTCCGATGCCTGGTCCGTCCGGACCATCGACGGCGACATCGATCTCGCCCTTCCGCCGGGCTTCTCCGCGGACCTTTCGGTCCAGGGCAGCGGCCGCCTCGAGACGCTGATCCCCCTCGAGGGATCGGGGCGGACGCGCGGAAGGAAGCTGACCGCCCGGATCGGAGGCGGCGGCAAGCCTTTCGAGATCCGGACGGGGGACGGACGCATCCGCATCCGTTGATCGGGATAGCGGGGGCGGCCTTTAGGCCGGTCTTTTCTTCTTCGCCGAGCGCATCAGGAGGCGCACAGGAGTGCCTTCGAGCCCGAAGGCGTCCCGCAGCTTCCGGACGAAGGATTTTTCATACGCAGGGGCGAAGATCGCGGGCGAGGTCGTGAACAGCACGAACGTCGGCGGCAGGATGCCTTTCTGCGTGGCGTACTTGACGGTGAACCGCCGTCCCTTCGTCGAGATCGGCGGATAGTCGGCGTTCATCGATTCGATGAACTTGTTGAGCCTTCCCGTCGGGATCATCTTCTGGCCGCGTAGATATACTTCTTCAGCCAGGTCGAGGAGGCGGATCACTCCTTTGCCCGTGAGGGCCGAGACCAGGAGGAGAGGGGCGTAGCTCACGAAATCCAGCCGGCTGAAGACGATCTCCTTGGCCTGGGCGAACGTGACCTGACCCTCGGGGACAAGGTCCCATTTGTTGAGGACGATGATGAGCGGCTTGCCGGATTCGAGGGCGATCTTGGCCACCGCCGCGTCCTGGCGGGTGGGGAATTCGCGGGCGTCGAGAACGAGGCAGAGGACGTCGGCCTGGGGGATATTCTTCTTGGCCTTGATGACCCCGGCGCTCTCCCGGACGTCCGAAACCCGGCCGAGCTTGCGGATGCCGGCCGTATCGAGCAGAAGATACGATTTCGGGCCGCGCCGGAGAAGAATGTCCGAGCTGTCCCGCGTCGTCCCCGGGATCTCGCTGACGATGAAGCGGTCCTCGCCGCAGAGCCGGTTGGCCAGCGAGGATTTCCCGACGTTGATCCGGCCGATGAGAGCGATCTTGAGCGGCTTCCGTCCCGCGTCCGGCGCGGGAGGGGCCGAGGGGCCGGCGCCGGCGGGCGCCGCGGCGGACAGGACGCCGGCGATGGCCTCGGCCAGACGCCCGATCCCGAGCTTGTGCTCGGCCGAAACGAAGTACAAGTGCTCGGCGCCGAGCCGGTAGTAATCGCCCATGGCGTGCCGCTGGGATTCGGTATCGACCTTGTTGACCGCAACGAGGAGCGGCCGGTTGAGCTTCCGGAGGTCCCGGTAGAGCTCTTCTTCGGCGGGCGTGAGCCCCATCTGGCCGTCGAGGACGAGGACGAGGGCGTCGGCCGTTCGAGCCGCTTCCCAGGCGGCCGCCTTGACCTTGACCGCGAGGGGCTCTCCCCCGCCGTCATAGAAACCCCCGGTGTCGACGAGCTCAAAAGCCGAATCGCCCGTCCCGCACTGCCCAGTGACCCGGTCGCGGGTCATGCCGGCCAGGGAATGGACGAGGGCCTTCTTCCGGCCGATCAGCTTATTGAAAAGGGTGGACTTCCCGGCGTTGGGAAAGCCGAGGATGACGACGCGGGTCATTCAGCGCCTGACCGTCAGCTCATAGTCGGGGAAATAGGCCCGGTCGAGGCAGAGATGGCCGGATAACGTTTCGCGCTCTTCGCCGTCGATGAGCAGGAAAACCTTTTTGATCGAGGGAAAATTGAACGCCAGCGTGTCGACGATGGAATAGACCGTCGCCAGCTCGGCCTCGGTCCCCGAGGGATGCTTGTCGGCCAGCTCGCGGCTGAAGTCCGCGTAAGCCGTCCCGTCGCGGGTGATGAACAGCCGGGCCAGCCGGGTCTCGGGCGGGAGCGCGGAAACAAGCTCCCCGCGCGGACCCTTGATGAGCTCGGCCAGGGTCGCCTCGGCCTCACGGGCGGGGGCCGGGTCGGAGGGGATCTCCCGCGCCTCGGGGACCAGGAGTCCGTCGTCCTCGCGCGGGAAAAAGAGCGTCACGGTTTTCAGCGGCCGATCCGCCGCCGGAGCGTCCGCCGCGGCCGAAGACGAAATTGCCGCGGGGGTCCGGAGGCTTTCGCGGGCGCCCGTGCGCAGGAAGAGGAAAACGAGGCCGGCCAGGGCGACGAAAAGCACGGCGGCAAGGACGATCTTGGAACGGGCCATCGGATCGCTACTTGATCGGGTTGGAGCGCAGGAAGGTGGCCAGTCCGCGGAAGATCGCCTGGGCGACGTTGTCCTGGAACGCATCCTGGACGAGCTCTCGCTCCTCCTGGGGGCTGGAGATGAAGGCCACCTCGACCAGGACGGCGGGGCAGGCGACGCCGGTCAGGACCTTGAACGGCGCCTGCTTGATCCCGCGGTTCTCGATTCCGAGGGGCGGCTTGTTGAGCTCGTTCTGGATCTCCTGGGCCAGCCGGCTGCTCTGCTTGATGTAGGCGGACTGGGCCATGTCCCAAAGGATCATCTTGATGTCGTCCGGCCTGTCCGTGGCGATCCGGCCTTCGAGCTCCGAGGAGCTGTTCTCGAGATAGGCGAGCTTGCGCGTCTCCTCGTCGGTCGCGTTCAGGCTCAGGAAGAACGTCTCCGCGCCGTGGGCCTTCTTCCGGAAGGATCCGTTCGTGTGGATGCTGAGGAAGACGTCGGCGTCATTATTGTTGGCGACGGCGGCCCGGTTCTCGAGCGAGACATCGATGTTCTTGTCCCGGGTCAGGACGACCCGGTCGGCGAGGTTCTTCTCGATGAGGGCCTGGAGCTTGAAGCTGAGGGCGAGGGTGATGTCTTTCTCCAGGGCGCCGAACTGTCCCTTCGCGCCGACGTCGAGGCCGCCGTGTCCGGGGTCGATGACGATCGTGCGCGTCCGGGCCTGGGCCCGGGCGGAGACCGGCCAGAAGACGAGGACGGCGGCCAGGAGGAGGAGGGCCGCCGAGGCGATCGCGGCGCCCCTCCCCGCTCGATTCGGTCTCGCGTTCTTCATGTTCGAAAATGGTGGAGGCGGCGGGAATCGAACCCGCGTCCGAAGACATTCGGCCGAAAGCATCTACATGCTTATCCTCTTCATTGATCTCGTCGCGCGGTTCCCGAAGAGGAAGGGGACCGCGCAACCAGCCCCGAAGCGGCTTCGCTCGCCGGGCTCAAGGCCGACCCGGGTCGCTATCCTGCTGATTCACGCTTCTCAAGCCCCGCAGGAGAGGACCTGAGAAACGGCATGCCTATCTCTTAGGCCGCGATGGGTAGTGTTTCTGCACTTACTTGGTTCCACCGTTTTACGAGGTGGATGGGATCTCGACATGCCGCTTTGGCCTCACTATCTCCGTCGAATCCGTTCGCCCCCATAACGTTAGTATGGTGCCTTGAGCCTTCATTATAGGGGCGTTCATGGGGGAAGTCAATTTGCGGAGGGACCGTACGGCGTTTCCCAGGCAAAGGCCATGGGAAAGCGGAGGCCGCCAGCCCCGCTTCAAAGGAAAAATTCCTGTCCTAAGAGAAATTCGCCAAGTCTGGCCTCTCAAGGGGAATTTCGAGGGCGGAAGTCCATCTGGAAAAGCGAGCGGGCCGGGGGAAAAGAATTGGCGCTAGTCTTGCTTATTGTGTGTTTCGAAGGATTTTTTCACGAGGCGCTTATGGGAACTACAAGGTCGACAGCCGAGCCGCCGAGGCCTCGATATTTTCCCCTCTCTCTTCGAGAATCCAAGGATTCCTGGGCGGGGATTTCCGGCGAGCCGGAAGCGGCCGGTGCGGAAGAGGGAGGAACCATGTGCCGAAAACGATTTGAAAGTGTATTGATCGCAGTCGTACTGTTCTGGCCATTATCCGCCGGCGCCTTTCAAAAGGTTCGGCCGCAGGTGGAGATCCAAGCCCGTTTTGTCGAGATCGACCGCTCAGTCGCCAAAGATCTCGGGATCTCGATGACCCTGGGCCAGTCCACGGGGTCGACTCTCAAGTCCAAAGTCTTCTTCCCGGCGGACGTCGCCAAATCGCTGTCAAGCGTCATCCCTCCGCAGAACGCCGCGGGGTGCGGGGATCTATCCGCAATCTTGAAAGCGCTTCAGGATCGGGGCCGGGCGAAGATTCTCGACCAGCCGAGACTGACTGCTGCCGATGGTCGCGAAGCCGCCGTCACGGCGAGAAAAGATATCCCGTTTGCCGTCCCGGCGGGCGAGACCACGATGAAAAATTTCGGCTTCGGAACCAAGATCGACGTGAAGCCGATCGCCTCGAAAGATGGACGAATATCCATGCAGCTCGCCGTCAAGGCCCAAGGCGATTCAATCGACCTCGGCACGGTTCCCCCGTCGCGCCTGACCCGCGAGGCGTCGACCGCCATCACCATGTCCGAAGGTCAGACGTTCCTGATCAATGGGCTGATCGACGACCGCTTCAGGAACGCCGCGAGCCGGGTCCCGGCGCTCGGCGATCTGCCGATCGTCGGGAGTCTGTTTCAAAGCCAACGCTACCGAAGCGGCGCTTCGGAGTTAGTTTTGTTCGTGACGCCCCAAATCGTTTCCGAGGGCGGCCGGAGCGGGAGTGAGGCAAAAACAGAGACAGCCGGATCGACCGCCGGTCCGAATCGGAAATTCACGCTGTCCGGCTGCTTTGGATACGGCTTGTACGGCGGCGGCGACTTCAACGCGGCGATGGCCGGGTCCAATGATTTCCTGGCCAAGTATTCCCCGGGCCATACCGGGCAATACGACACGTTCAAGTCGGGATTCAGCGGCAGCATCGAAGCGGTCTATTGGTGGAACAAGAATATGGGCGTCGGCCTGGGAATCGACTGGTACCGATCCGGCTTCTCGGGCGATCGGATCGAGTTTCAAGAGGGCACCGCCAAGTCCATCTTTACCAACGATGCCTCGGTGAATGTCGTGCCGGTCGAGGTCAATTTCCATTATCAGAGGGACATTTGCCAAGACATGTTCCTCGATTTCTTTTTCGGACCGGGACTGTACTTCGGGTGCTTCGATTTCAACGAGGCTTACGATTACGGCACGAACGACTTCACGGGGACTTACATATCACGGCAAGACGACCGCCCTTGGAATTCAGGGCGGAGTCAATATCGGCGGGCCGATCATCAAGGACAAGCTCTGGTGGTTCGGCGGCGTCGAAGCCCGGACCACGAGTCTCGGCGGATTGAAGGATGCCTGGACCAACAAGGGGCAAAACCTGACCGGGTCGTTCAACGAGAACGGCAACAACTATAAGTTCTGGACCTATGACTTTATGACGGGAGGGCAAACCTACCGCCAATTCAGCTTCGCTTCCGAGGCGCCGTCAGGCTCCGCCTACATCCAGAACGCCAAGGAAGGATCCCTGGGCGGGAGCGCTTTTTCGGTAAAGGCCGGGTTCAAACTCGGGTTTTGAGGCCAGGCCGGGGCGGGTCCAGAATTCTGGAACGCGGAATTATGGCCGAACCTGGAGGTTAATCGGATCGAAAACGATCACCGCTGGGCGTCCATAGTGATCATTGGCCGAAGTGGCCTCCCAAAAAATGCATTGAACGCAATTATGTCAACTATGATAGTCGTGATTATCATGCCGCGAATATATTATGAAGCGGCTTTGCTGGATTAAAGTCGCCCAGGTCACCTCCCAAGTTTCTTATTGATTTCTACCCCCCTGCCCCCCTACGACAAACAGGGGGGATATGAGGGCGTTCTGGGAGAGGTGTGGCGGGGCCGACGAGACTCGAACTCGCGACCTCCGGCGTGACAGGCCGGCGTTCTAACCAACTGAACTACGACCCCGCCTGGGGGCCTCATTATAGACGGTCAGTCCCCGTTTTTCAATCATTTTGTGGCGGCGGGGTTATATTTCCTTGTCAAGAGATCGCCCAATTCCTGGGGGATGTTTGGGGATGCCCTCGCCTCAGAACATGTAAGCGATTTTCATGAACAGCGTATCGATCCGCTTTCCGGCCACCCCGAAAACCGTCGAGCCTCGCTGGTAAGCGAACTGGATCAGACCGAAGGGCGGCTGGAAGCGGTAGACGAAGAGCGCCTGAATGCTCATTTTGTCGATGGCCGAGTTGACTTGATAATAGAGCTTCAGGAAGAGATCGTTCGTGAAATTGTACGTCGTCCGGATGGAGTGGATCCAAGTGCTGTCCCCGTCGGGGTCCGGGTTGAACACCAGCCGCGTCAAACCGTATTCAAGTGAAAGGTCCCGGACGAGCTTGTAATTGATCGTCCCCCTGACGAGGTCGAAGTTGAGGCCGAAATTCCGGCCGAACCCGTAAGTGACGCTGGCCGACTGCCACTCCCGCGTGTTGTAGCCGAGCGTGAATTCCGTCTCCCGGTTGCGGAACTCCTGCTCGAACAGCTTGTATTCCTCGGCGTGGTCGGCTTGAAAGGAGAGCTTGTTCTTGAAATCGAAGCCCAAACCCTCATCGATCTGCCAGGACCTCAGCGTGCCCTGGAGCCCCCAGTAGATATTGTAGTTCGACTGGTATTCGATCCTCTCAAGGATGCCTTTTTTGAACCAGAACGTTTTTTCCAGGGCGGAATCGATCTCCCGGCGATTGTCGTCGCTGACGAATCCTACGGCGTTAGCGTTGTCGCCAAACGTCTCCCCGAGCTGCGTGTACCGGACATGAAAGTGAAATGTGGCCGTATCGATCGTGGGCCGGAGGTAGAAGGCGACGTTGCTGCCTTTATAATCCCCGTAGCTCACCGCCAGCTGTCCGGTGAAGCGGAAAGCATCCGTAAAATTGATGGATGTGTCGATGCCGGCGGTCCCTGTGTTGCGGCCCCCGACGCGCCTGTTGGCCGAGAGGAATCCGACAAACGAATCCTTGAAAATATCCTTTTTCAGTCGAAAGACAGAGTAGTTCGCCGAACTCGTTCCCAAATCATCGTCCGGCTTCGTTTGCGCGGTCAGTCCGGAGTATTCGAAGCCCCCCGTTTTCCCGTAGACCTTGGCCCCGCCGTAGATATCGCCGATCCGGCGTGAGTAAAAGAGCTTGATCCTCTGGCTGTAGATCTCCGAGCCCTCGAGAAAGAAGTTCCGTTTTTCGGGAAGGCTCAGCTCGAACCGGGTCAGGTTGATCTGTTCCTGGTCGGCCTCGACGGTGGCGAAATCGGGATTGACCGTGAGGTTCCCCGAAACGGTCTGAGTGAAGGCGAAGCGGGCATCCAAGCCGATTTCGGCCCCGACCGACTTCCAGTCCTCGAGTTTCCCGATGACATGGGGGATGACCTGGAGCTTCTTGGAGGCCCGCTCGAGGTCCAGCCCGGAGAGGAGCCCGAACTGGGAAACTTTATAAGGCGAATCGATGAGGCCTTGCCAGAAACTGTTCTCCAGGCGGCGGGGGAAGATCCGGGCAAACCCGAGCCCCCAAACCCTTTTCAGCCCCGGTTGATATTTCAAACTCGAAAGCTCGACGGCGATCTCGGCGCTCCAGCCCGTTTCCGTCTTCCGGGCGGCCGATTTCCAGACTCCGTCCCAGGTTGTGTCGGTCGTCAGGCCATTATCAGTGATCCTGCCGTCATATTGAGTCCCCAGGAGATTGGTCATGAAATAGTAACAGTCCCTCCGGTCCGCATAGGTGTCGAGGCAGACCGCGACGGCGTCGTCGGCCGTGAGGTCGGAGTCCCGCTTGGAGATCCGGGCGGCGATCTTGTCCATCTCCGGATCGGTGTTCTCGAAACCGAAATAGACGGCCGTGCCGTCGTAGAGGATCCTCACGGACGTCCGAACCATGGCGGGCGCCCCCCGCTCCGGTTCGAACTGGATAAAATCCGATAGAACCTGGGCCCGGCCCCAGGCGGCCTCGTCGAGGATTCCGTCGATACGGATGGGTTCGATGATTTTTAGCGCCGTCGCTTCCCTAGCCGTCTGACCGGCTGCGAACGGCGCTCCCATAAGCGTGCCGGCTGACAGGACGAGAATCGCTTTCGGAATGCGCATTATTGCGGCGGGATGCCGTTCGAAGGGGCGGATACCCTGCTCATAATCGAGCGATTATAGGAGAAACGAGCTCGGATTTCAATGATGCCAAAAGCGGACATCGTAGCTTGACGAGCGCTCGGATTTCGGTTTGGCACGATTCTTGGAAAATTTTACAGATGGCGGATTATTTCCGAGCCACGCAGAGACCCATATCGCTATGAACGACCAAGCCGATCCCCGGGATATCGTCCTCCTCTTTTCCACCCGTATCGTCCGGCTGTTTTGCTACGGATTCCTCTCGGTCGTCCTCGCCCTTTATCTGGCCCAGGTCGGGCTCAGCGAACAAAAGATCGGTCTTCTCTTCACTCTAACCCTCGGGGGCGACGCCGTCATCACGCTCTGGCTCACCACGACGGCCGATCGATTCGGCCGCAAGCGGACCCTCATCGTCGGGGCGATCCTGATGTTCGGGGCGGCCGCGGTCTTCATCGTCACGCGCAATCCGTTGATCTTGATGGCGGCGGCGATCATCGGCGTCATCAGCCCGAGCGGCAATGAGATCGGCCCGTTCCTGTCCGTCGAACAGGCCGCCTTGAGCCAGCTTCTTCCGGCCGATCGGCGCACTCGCGTTTTCGCCTGGTACAACCTCGCCGGCTCCTTGGCCACGGCCTCGGGAGCCCTCTCGGGAGGCTGGTTGGCCCAGGGACTTCAAGCGCGCGGCGCATCCGCCCTCGTCTCCTACCGGGCCAACCTGGCCGGATATGCGCTCGGCGGCGTCATCCTGGCCGCCCTGTTCCTCAGCCTCTCGCGGAAGATCGAGGTCGGGACCGTCCCCGGCGCCGCGGCCGCTCCGTTCTCCTTCGGCCTTCACCGCTCGCGCCGGGTCGTCTTCAAGCTCAGCGCCCTCTTCTCGATGGACGCGTTCGCGGGAGGGCTGATCGTCCAATCCATGATCGCCTACTGGTTCCATATCAGGTTCGGCATCGACGCGGGCATCATCGGTTCGATCTTCTTCGGCGCGAACCTCCTGGCCGGAGTTTCGGCGCTGTTCGCGGCGAGATTGGCGAAAAAGATCGGTCTGGTCAACACGATGGTGTTCACTCACGTCCCGTCGAACATCCTGCTCATCCTCGTGCCGCTGATGCCGTCCTTGCCTCTTGCCGTGGCCATGCTCCTTCTGCGCTTCAGCATCTCGCAGATGGACGTTCCGACCCGCCAGTCATACACCATGGCCATTGTTTCTCCCGATGAGCGTTCGGCCGCCTCCGGGGTCACCAGTATCGCCCGCTCCGTGGGCGCCGCGGTCTCCCCGTCGCTGACGGGAATCTTCTTAGCCTCGTCTTCACTTATGAGTCTGCCGTTTTTCCTTGCGGGGGGCTTGAAGCTCGTCTATGACGCGCTGCTGTATCGGAATTTCCGGGCGCTCAGTCCGCACGAGACCGAGGATGCGACCGGCTCATAGGACGACACCTCTCCCAGGACGCCCTCAAACCCCCTTGTTTGTCGTAAGCGGGCAGGGGGATAGAAATCACAAAAAAGATTCGGAGGCGTTTTGGGCATTCTTCTCCGCCCTCATATCTCCCTATTGTAGGAAGGATAGGGTTCGGGGCAGAAGTCGGGGTCCACGAATTCCCGGAATGTCCGGTCCGACGGGATTTTGTCTTGTCTGACAAGGAAAAAATTGCATGCAAATTTGAAGATTCGGCCTTTTTTGGGATCCAAAGCGGATTTCGTTCTGGGTAATGGTCCGCCCCGAAGTGTGCTTTGATTTTTCCTTTAATTTGGCACATTTCTTGAGTTATATGCGTAAGGAGATTAATTCCAATGGTTCATGGAAACCATCATCTCAAAGGAAGCTTATTATGAAAGTGAAGATGTTGTTGTCGGCGACGGTCATCGTTCTGATGGCCGCCGCGGTCGGGTTCGGTCAACCCCCGGTGCTCAAGGCGAAGATCGACTTCCCCTTCACGGTTGAGGGAAAGGCGCTCCCCGCCGGGCAGTACGAATTCATTCGGGACTCCATGGCAACGACTTTCCGGGTGACGGATGGAGGCAAGAACAGCCACTTGATCCCGGTCATCACCCGGATCGCCTTGCCCCGGATCACACCCCCCCAGGATGCTTACTTGGTGTTCGACGTGGTCGGGGACACATACATCCTTGCGGAAATTTGGTTACCCGGGGATGACGGTTACGTCACGGCGACCACGAAGGAAAAGCACGAGCACAAGACCGTACCCTCGAAGCGCTAGGCCGATCGTTCCGGGGCCGGAGTTCAGAGCGCTTTCGCGTCCTCTTCGATCAGCGCTCTGAACTCCTCCTCCCCGATCGTCTCGATTTCCAGGAGTCTCTTGGCGATCTTGTCGACCGTCCCTTTCTTTTGCCCGAGGAACTGGACCACTTTCTCATACCGGTCCTTGATGATTCGGGTGATCTCCTCGTCGATATATTGCTGGGTGGACTCGGAATATTCCCGCGGGCCGGGGATCGACTCCCCCGGCATGAATAACGGGGTGCGCTGGGAAGGCAGGACGACGTTCTTGAACTTATCGCTCATCCCGTAATCGCTGATCATCTTCCGGGCGATGTCCGTCGCCCGGGTGATGTCGTTCGAGGCGCCGGTCGAGATCTCGCCGAAGAAAACCTGCTCGCTGGCCCGGCCGCCGAGGAGGACGTCGATCTTGCCGAGGAGCTCCTCTTCGGTCAAGAGGAAGCGGTCCTCGGTCGGAAGCTGGATGGTATGCCCCAGGGATCCGATCCCCCGCGGAATGATCGAGATCTTGTGGACCGGATCGGCGCCTTTCGTGAAAGCGGCGACCAGGGCATGGCCCGTTTCGTGGTAGGCCACGAACTTCCGCTCCATCGGGTTGAGCAGCCGGTTCTTCTTTTCCAATCCGGCGATGACCCGCTCGATGGCGTTGTCGAAATCTCCGGGCAGGACCCGGCCCCGGCCGGCCCGGACGGCGAGCAGCGCCGCTTCGTTGACGATGTTGGCCAGGTCGGCGCCGGTGAAGCCCGGGGTACCGCGGGCGATCGTGTCCAGGTCGACGGCGGGATCGAGCTTCACGTTCCGGACGTGGATCTTCAGGATCTCGGCCCGGCCCTTGAGGTCGGGACGGTCGACCAGCACTTGGCGGTCGAACCTCCCGGGCCTGGCGACTCCATCCGCGCGCTTCGATTGAATTCCCCTTCCGGTTCGTCTATGATGCCTCCCTCGGCGGCTGAACCACCCGAGAATTTCCCCTGCCGCCGGACGGAGGCTGCCATGATCGTTCGATTCCGTTCGCTCGCACTCGTTCTCGCCCTTCTGTTCGCTGTCCCCTTCGCTTCCACGGTCCTGGAAGCCCAATCCGCTCCCGCGACGAAGAAGATCGACCCGTGTTCCCTCCTGACCAAGGCCGAGATTCAGGAAGCCCTGGGCAAACCGGTCAAGGACGGCAAGCTGAATACGTCCGCCAATGCGGCCGTCGGATTCCCCTGCGAATACGTCGTCGGCGACTATGGGGCGTTCAGCATCCTGGTCAAGACGATCGGTCCGGGCGAAACGCCCGACAAGATCCTGGCCGGATTGGCCAAGCCCGGCATGAAGACCGCCGACGCTCCGGGGATCGGAGACAAGTCGTTCTTCGCCTTCCCCGGCTATGGGATGGTCCAGCTCAACACCTTCAAGGGGACCCAGTACGCGATCATGACCATTCTCGTCCCCGGCTTATCGGAGGACGCCCAGAAAGCCCCCGCCGAAAAATTGATGAAAAAGATCCTGCCGAAGCTCTGACGCCGGGACGTCCCCGGGGCTGTCTCCTCACGGCTCCTTTGTCCGATCGACCCGGACGAGCTCGACTTTGACGCCCGTGCCGGCGACGTCGAGCTCGGCCTGCCACGGATAATCCCAGCTGCCCGTTCCGACGAGCGGCACGGGTCTCCCCTCCTGCCGGATCTCATAGCTCGAGTCGAACGGAAACGACAGCCGGACGGACGTCCGATGGGAGTCGGCCGTCCGGTTTTCAACCGTGAAGGAGATCCGGTCAAGGGCTTTGTCCATGGCGATCGGACCGCCGGCCCCGAAGCCGTCCCGCTCGAGCTCAATTTTCAGCCTCCTCATGTCCTCAGGAAACGGAAGGGCCGCGTCGGGAATAACGACATCAAACCGCCGCCGGAGTCCGTCCCGCGGCTCGACCTCGAGCTCCCCTTCCCGCTCCGTCATCGCTCCGCCGTAGGCGAACCAGCCGAAGACGGGGTCCCGGGCGACGATGGTCGCCGCCATGCGAAGGGCCCCGCCGTAGCCGAGGTCGATCTCGCCGTCATAGCGCCACGGTCCGCGCGGCACGGTCACGCCGCCGGGAGTGCTCGAGCCCATCCACGCCCCTCCGGCCTTGGCCGACTGGAATTGCCATCCCGAAGCCCCGTCATTCTCGGGCCCGGGAAACCAGAAGCCGTAGTTCGTTTCCGGCCGTCCCGTGTTCATCAGGCACCACGAGCTGAGAAAGGACGCGTAGCCGAGCCCGAGCCAATCGAACGGCCGCGGAGCGAAGTTGATCGCATAGTCGAGCACACCCCACCCCCCCATCGCCGCCATATAGCTGACGCCCGGGTCGCAGCCGAGGGTATAGTAGGCGGGATTGAGCCAGCCCCGGACCACGAGCCCCGAAGCCAGCTGACGGTCCATGAAGGCCCGCGAATCCTCCCGCCGGACGAGCGGATGCGAATACCGTTTCTTGAGCTTGACGTCGTACCACAGGTTCGTGTCGGGCGCTATATCGTGGGTCGCGCCGTACTTGGCCAGGGCGTAGCTCGACTCGAAGGCCGTCCGGTCGAAAGCGTACTCCGAACGGAACGGATAGGGATCATCGTAGACGAAATACTTGGTCTTTTTCTCCCATTCGGCCCGCAGCCACGCCGCCTTGGACGGGAAGCCTTCCCGCTCCAGGGCATCGATGAGATCGAGGACGACGAGCTCGTTGTAGAGCCCCCATTTGTAGGTCTCGTAGTATTCGGGGTAGATTTCGTAGGGATAGGTATAGAAGGCCCGGGCCGTCTCCCAAGCGCGTTCGAGGTAGCCCGCCGCGTCGAGATAGGTCGACATCCCGGGATACAGCTTGGCGATCTGGTACATATGGAAATAGAGCATGACGACATGAGGGTAGTCGTAGGAGCGCCAGACATGCTCTTTGACGAGGTCGGCCTTCGCCTTCGCGCCGGCCGCGAGCGATTCGGCGTAAGCCCTGCGGCGGGCCGGATCGCGGTTGATGTACCAGTTCGGCGTGCCATAGATCCCGTAAGGGTATGGCCGCTCGTCATCGCGCCTCTGCAGGCCGCCCCAGACAAAGTTCTTCAGATAGTATTCGAGCGATTCGATCTCCTTGCGTTCCGGGAAAACGACGTTCTTCGAGGCGATGTAAGGGGCTTTCGAGAGTCCCGGGTCGTCGCAGGTCAGGACATAGACCATGCGGTCGAGGAAGATGTCCGGATCTTCGACCGTCCGGACCTTCTTGGCCGCCATGTCGTAGGGCGCGTAGACGCCGTTCCACCATTTCGACGGGTCGCGGACCTGCTGTTTTTCGACGAGGAATCGGGCCCGCTTCTTGATGAGCGTCTCCATGGGCTCGGAAACGAAGAATTCGAGATAGGTCTTCCGTCCGCCGTCGTGGACGATGGTCAGCATGTTCTCCCCGAGCTTCTCGAACGCGGCCTCATAGACGAGCGTATCGGGCGCCGGGGACGGCAGGCTCCGAATCTTCGTTAAGGCGGGGAACTCCGGCCTGATCTCCTCCACCTTCGCCTTCGTGCGGAGCGAGAAGCGGGCGGTGAGGTTCACGGGCACGGTCATGCCCGGAACGACCCGGATGTCGAACAGCCCTTCCCGGCAGAGCATGTCGCGGAGCTCCTCGTAGCTCGCCGCCCACTGCATCCGGAAACCGTATGAGGCCTTGCTTCCGGGGCGTCCGGCGGGAGCAAGCTCGAGCGCCGTGTGGGCCTGGCGCCATGTCCCGCGCGTTTCGGCACCGCCCGTCCGCGCCGAATGGACGAAAACCTGGGTCAGGCTCCGGCCGCCGCCGGTCGTATATTCGAGCTTCGTCCCCGGGAGAACCGTAACCAGCAGGAAAGGCGGGGCGCCGGAAGCGCGTACGAAGTAAAAGAACGAGCCGTGGCCGGAGACGAACTGGTGCCGCAGGAATCCGCGTTCGAAAATCTGGGCGGGATCCTCGCCCATCGGCCCCACCGACGGGACGCTGATGCCGAGGTCGCCGATTTCGACGGGCGCTGAGCCGGCTGTTTCGAGATCGATCGTCCAGTCCAGGACGCGGCCATCCGTCCTGTAGGTCTCGATGACCCTAAGGGGCGCCGGAACGCCTCCGCTCGAATAGATGACCGTTCCGTTTTGGGGCGAAGCTTCCCATTTCGGCCCGCGCGAGGACAACTCGGACCAATCGCCTCCGGAGCCGGCCGGTCGATAGCGGAGGACGAGCCCGAGAACGGCCGCCGGACCCCTCCCCTGGCCCCGCGCTCCTGCGGGTCTAGCCGGCGCGGCCGCCGGCATCAGCGTCGCACCGAACGGATCATTCGGATTGGTCAGGGCGGCAATCCCCCGCCCATCGCAGGAAAAGCGGAAATCGCCCTTTTCGATCACGGTAGCCGAGGCGACGGGGGCCGCTTGCCTTTCGGCGGACGAAGGCACGGACGCCAGGGCCGCCAGGATCGCGGCCAAGCCGAGGACCAACCCCTTGTTCATCGCCGCACTCCCCTGCCTTCGGGCTTCCGTCTAAGCGCGGCGGACCCTTCCGCGCGGCCCGAAGGAGAAAACGATCAGGAGGAGTATATCACAGCGGAATTGCGACGATGACCGGACGGCGGGCCGTCCCGCCCGCCGCCCTCACCACCGCCAGAGATAGCTGACCTTGAAGAAGAGCCCGCGCTTGGTTTCCAGGAACCGGTTGGCGTCCTCGTAATCCGCCCCGTTCCAGCGGATGCGCTCGTAGGCGGATCCATAGCCGATATAAACGACCGTCCCGGGGATGTAGGTGAACGAAGCCAGGGTGTCGACGGTCATCCGTTTGTAGTAGAAGTTGTACTCGACGATCGCCCTCAGGAACAGATACTTGTTCAGCTGGAACGTGTTGAAGCTGCGGAGGATCGTGTAGTCGTAGACCTTCGCCCCGTCCGAGCGCCGATAGAAATCCGAATAAACGAGGCTCAAAGAAAAATCGAACTGCTCCGTCGGCTGGAACTGGACGCTCGCCTGGGCGCGGTTCCCGTCGCCCTGGTAGGGGGCCTCGGGATCGTAATAGACCGCGCCCGTCCGCCGAAAGAAGACGGCGGCGAAAAATTTCTTGGTGAGCTGCGAATTGAGCTGGAATCCGAATCCGCTCGTGCCAAAATTCCGGCCTTCGTACACCTCCGTAGCCAAGATCGTGTCGAGCCGGAATTGCGTCGAAGCGGGGAGCTGAAAGCGCAGCGTGAACATATTGAAAGACTCGACTTTGTTCGAGTGCGTGTCGAGGAGCTGATAACCCCAATAGAAGGGCTCGATGCGCTGGAAGAACTTCGATTTGGGGTAGAACTTGTACATTCCGAACGCGGCCAGCCGCCGCAGCCCCGTCCGTTGGACAAATCCGGTATCGACCCGGTAGTTCTGGGAAATGTCCTGATAGCCGAAGTCCAGGGAGACCTTCCTGTCGTCGTGGGTGTAGCGCAGGCCCAGGGCATATCCGGCGGCGGCATCGCCCTCCCCGGGGCTCTTGGAGGAAGAGGCGAAGAGGTGGAACGAGGCGACGTCCGTCGGGCTCAGCCGGATCCGCCCGTCGCCTCCGGCCACGCGGTTGAATCCGCCCCGCTCGTCCCGGCCCGTGTAGTATGCGCCGAGATAGGAATCTTCCTTGAGGGCATGCTTGAGCCGAAAGACCGAGAAATAGGGGTGTTCGTCCGCGCCGCCGTCCGGCTGATTATCCCGGGCGAAGATCGCGGCGATGGTGTTGGTCACCCCCAGCTTGCCGCTCAGCTTGAACCCGAAATTCGGATCGACGATCGTCCGGGTGTGGGTCATGGCGATGAGGGGAGCGTCCTCGGTGTTCCCCGCGAACTGGAAGATCTCGTTGCCCTCGAGGAAGAAGGGCCGCTTCTCCGGGTAATAAAGAGCGTAACGGAGGTTGATGTCGATCTGGCCGGCGTCCGACTCGACCTGACTGAAGTCGGGATTGGCGGCGGCGTCGAGGGTCAGGTCGTTGGACAGGCCGAGCTTGCCGGTCAGCCCGATTTCCGTCAGCTGTTCATCGCGTTTCAGCCGGCCGTCCGAAGCGGCCCGTTTGTCGCTGTAGGTCACGGCGGGAAGGAGCTCGACCACGCGTTTGAATTTCAGCCCGGTGACGGCGACGGGCTGCGTTTGGGCGATGATGCTGCCCTTGTCGGGGAAGATCGGAGGGGCGCTGGCGACCTCCGAGGTCCGGACGAATTGGCGGAAGAAGCCCAGCCGCATGGTGATCGTCTTCCCGGCGGGGAAGCGGATGCTCTGGAGCGGGATCCGGCATTCCGCCACAAAGCCCTTTTCATCGATGGCGCCCTTGCTGTACCAGACAAAGTCCTGCTCGTCGGACACGTTGCCGTTGATGTCCATCATCCCGTCACCCTGGATCCCCAGGGGGTTGACCAGAAAAGCGTAGCCGTTCTGCATCGTGTTGTACGTGTCGAGGACGATGCCGACGAAATCATCCGTGAACATGGCGTCGCGCTTGCAGAGCGATCCTTTGATCTTGGACGGCTCCGTGTCGTGGCAAAGGAAGCCGAAATAGAGGTTGTCCTCGTCGTAGAGGAAGTAGCCGTCGGTCTTCTGGCTCGGGTCCTTGCCGAAATCCGGCTGGAACGTCTTGAACTCCGACATCTTGAAGGCGCCGTCCCATTCGCCGGGAGAGAGGACTCCGTCGATGACCGGCGGCTTCTTGGCCGCGGCGAGGTCCCGGGTCGTCAGGCCGGCGAGCGCCGGGGACGAGAGGAGGGCGGCCGCGAGCAGGAGTCCGAGCGGCCGGGTCTTGATGAGGTTCTTCATGTCATCCGAGCTTTCACGGGCTGCAATCGAAACGCGGTCAAACGCGCTTTCACAAAGGATGACGTAAAATCCGGGGAAAAGGTTTCAGGACCGGCGCTAAAAGTCGCTTCTCAGCCAGTCCTTGAGGATCGCCGACTGGAGGGGCGAAGGATCTGGAAGGGGCGTGATGGCGTACTCCATGTTGACGTTCCGCCAGAGGACGATGTCCGCTTCGGCCGTCCGATCCCCCCGGGCGAACTTGATCTTCAAGCGGTCGCCCGATTTTTTTGCCCGCAGCGCGTCGCTCAGGACCTTGGCCGAGGCCGGCGCCCCGTCCACCTCGAGGATCCGGTCGGACGCGGCCAGGCCCGCCCCTGCCGCGGGAGAGCCTGGAGTGACGCCGGACACGGTCATCGTCCCGTCGATCGTCTGCGTATTGAGGCCGAGGTATCCTCCCGGCGCGTCCTTGGGAGTCCCCGTGATCTTCAGGCCGGCAAAGGCGAGATATTTCGCGTAGTCGACGTCCCTGGTCGTCGAGGCGAATTCGAAGACTTCGGCCAGGGATCCTCCGGCGGCCCGCTCGCACTCCTCGCGGAACTCGGCGTCGGTGAACCCGCGCTTCTTCCCCAGGTCGAAGGTGCGGTAGAGGGACCGCATGACGTCGTCGAGCGATCTAGCGTCGCCGCTCCCGTTCCGGATGGCCAGGTCGAGGAGGGCCCCGAGCATCGCCCCGTTATCGTAATAGGAGATCGTCGTGTTGCGGTCGCCGCCCACACCCGACGTCCCCCACGTCTGGAGGCTGGCTTCGGTCGCCGATTGGAAATGGTGCCCGGAAGCGTTCTCGAACCTGGAGATCGAGCCGGCCATCTTGGCCAGATAGGCCTCGGGCGTCATCAGGCCGCCGCGAACCAGGACAATGTCTTCGTAGTATACGGACAGGCCTTCCGAGACCCACAGCATATCGGTGAGGTTCTCCGCTTCGTAATCGAACGGGCCGAGCGCCAGCGGCCGGATGCGCTTGACGTTGAAGTGGTGGAAGTATTCGTGGGCGACATAGCTCAGCCACCCCGGATAGCCCTGCCCGTCCGCCAGGCGCTGGCCGTTGAAGAAGATCGCCGCGGAGTTCGCGTGTTCGATGCCGCCGTTGCCTTTCCCAATGAGGAGGAAGGAATAATGCTTGTAGGGGATGTCCCCCATCAGCCCTGTCGAGGCCTCCACCACGCGCTTGAGATCGGCCGTGATCCTGTTCCGGTCCGCCGCTTCGGGGACGTTGTCGAGGACGAGGGTGTGCGGAACGCCCTGGACCTCGAAGCTCAGGACCTCCTGGGTCCCCAGGAGGATGGGGCAATCATAGAGCGTGTCGAAATCGGGCGCCGCAAACGCCCCTGCGCGGCCGGGGATGGGGTCGAGCCCGGTGCCGATCTGGGTCCAGCCCGCGGGAAGCTCGACGATTAGGGTCACCGGAGTTTTGAGCTTTCCGTCCGGGTAGAGGAACATGCCGGGCGGGGCGATGAAGGCCCTCTGCTCATCCAGGAAATTGTTCGCGGCGAAGGAGGTGTTGCCGAAAACGTCGTAATCCACGACGACCGTCGGCGCGCCGGCGGCGACGATCCGCCATCCGTTCCGGAGGGCCTTCTCCCAGCCGAGGGGACGTCCCGACCCGTCCAAGGCCCGGAAACCCGAGACATGCCGCTCGTAATCCATGATCCGGTAGAACCCGGGCATCCAGGCGGGCATCTTGAGGTCGAGGATCTCGCCGGCGAGACCGTCCACCCGGCAGGTGACATGGAACACGTGGGCGGCCGGCCGCGGCATCGTGACCGTGAAAGAGACGGCGGCGTCGGCCGGGGCGCCGAAGGCCGGCGATCCGGCGGACGAGGCGAGGACGATCAGGACGACGGCGAGAAGCGGACGGCGCTGACGGTTCATGACGGCTCCTGCGGCGGCGGGACGGCGGCCTCCGCTCACATTTTTTCGAGGGCGGCGATCCGCTCCTCGATCGGCGGATGCGTGCTGAACATCCGGTTGACCGCCCCCTTGATGTTCTTGAGCGGATTGACGATGTAGAGATGGGCCGTGGCTTTATTCGCCGCTTCGAGAGGCTCGGTGTCCGCGGCGATCTTGCGGAGGGCCGAGGCCAGTCCGGCCGGATAGCGGGTCAGCATCGCCCCGCTCGCGTCGGCCAGGAACTCGCGGCGGCGCGAGATCGCAAGCTGGAGGAGCTGAGCGATGAGGGGCGAGAGCGCGGCCAGGACGAGCCCGACGACGGCGAGGATCGCCCCGGCCTCGCCCTTGTTCCGGCCGCCGCTCCGACGCCGCCCTCCCCCGCCCCACCACAAGCTCCGCATCATCCAGTCGCTGAGGAGGGCGACGAGGCCGACCATGACCACGACGATCGTCTGGAGGCGGATGTCGAAATTCTTGATGTGCGACATCTCGTGAGCGATGACGCCCTCGAGCTCGGCGCGGTTCATTTTCGCCAGCAATCCGGTCGTGACGCAGATGAACGAGGTTTGGGGATTGCGGCCGGTGGCGAAGGCGTTCGGCGCCGTGTCGTCGATCACGTAGCAGCGCGGCATGGGGATGCCGGCGGCGATGGCCAATCCCTCGACGGTGTTGACGAGATAGGGGAATTCATCTTTCGTCGCCGGGCGGGCATGGCTGATGGCCAAGACGACCTTGTCGCTCGAATAGTAGCTGATCAGGGCGAGGCCGGTCGCCAGGACGAAGGCGGCGATGATCCCGGCCCGGCCCATCCCGGCCATCTCGCCGAAGACTCCAGCCAGGATGAAGATGAACAGGACGAACAGGGCCGCGATCAGCGCGGACTTGCGCTTGTTGGCCGCGATCTGCTCGTACACTACTTAGAACTGGACCTTAACCGGTTCCTTCGCCGCGGGCTCCTCGATCTTGAAGAACTCCCGCTCGGTGAAGCGGAACATGTTGGCGATGATGTTCGAAGGGAACAGCTGCTGCTTCTGGTTGAAGCGCATGACCTGGTCGTTGTAGAACTGCCGGGCGTAGGCGATCTTGCTCTCGGTCCCGGACAGCTCCTCCTGGAGCATCATGAAGTTCTGGTTGGCCTTGAGCTCGGGATAAGCCTCGGCGACGGCGAAGAGCGACTTCAGGGCTCCGCTGAGCTGGCTCTCGGCGGCGGCCTGGTCCTTGACGTTTGAGGCATTGATGGCCCGCGACCGGGCGTCGGTCACGTTCTGGAAAACCTCGCGCTCGTGCTTGGCGTAGCCCTTGACGGTTTCGACGAGGTTGGGGATGAGGTCATAGCGGCGCTTGAGCTGGACGTCCACCTGGGCCCAGGCGTTGTCGACGCGGTTGCGCAGGCTGATCAGGCTGTTGTACATGCCGACGGCGATGACGAGCAGGCCGCCGACGATGATGAGGAAAACGAGGGCAGCTCCCATGGGTTTCTCCTTTCCGGAAGCGGCTTCCGGCCGGAAATGAGGATAACCGGAGCATTCCCAAAAAGCAAGCCGGGACAAGCCGAAGAGGGCTGCCAAGGCGGCCCCTCGGCCGGGATATTTCCGATAGAATTAGTCGATTTGAGCGCGTTGACAGAGCCGGGAATGGCTGTTATTATCGAAAGACCGGGCCTATCCCAAGGCCTGAAAACATCTCATCATATTGAAGGAGGTTCTGTCGATGGCATCTTTGAAAGAAAAATTCATGACGAAGATCGGACCCATGCGCGAGCGTGTGGTCAAGCTGAACAAGGAGTTCGGAAGCGTCGTCGTCGACGACGTGAACATCAGCCAGATCATCGGCGGGATGCGCGACATCCGCTCGATGTGGTGGGTCATCTCGGACCTGGATCCGCAGGAAGGCATCCGCTTCCGCGGCCTGACCATCCCCGACCTCCAGGCCAAGCTCCCCAAGGCGCCGGGCGGGACCGAGCCCATGCCGGAAGGCATCTTCTATTTCCTGCTGACGGGCGACCTGCCGACCTACGAAGATTGCGTCGCCATCACCGAGGAATGGCGGACCCGGAGCGTCCTGCCGGCTCACCTGATCAAGAGCATGGAAGCGGTCCCGACGGACACGCATCCGATGACCCAGTTCGCCCTGGCCATCCTATCCCTGCAGCGCGACTCCAAGTTCTCGGCGAAGTACCGCGCCGGAATGCCCAAGACGGATTATTGGGACCCCATGTTCGAGGACGTCATGGACCTGCTGGCCAAGCTGCCCGAGATCGCCGGCCGGATTTACCGCCGCGCCTACAAGGGCGGAAGCTACATCGCCCCCGATCCGAAGCTCGACTGGGGGGCGAACACGGCCCACATGCTCGGGATCGACAAGCCCGAGTTCTATGACCTCATGCGGCTGTACCTCGTCATCCACTGCGATCACGAGGGCGGCAACGTCTCGGCCCACACCTGCCACCTCGTCGGCTCGGCCCTCTCCGACGCCTTCTACAGCATGTCGGCGGCCATGGACGGACTGGCCGGGCCGCTCCACGGGTTGGCCAACCAGGAAGTCCTGCGTTGGATCATGGACGTCATGAAGGACCTCGGCGGCGTCCCGACCAAGGAACAGCTCCACAAGTACCTCTGGGACACCCTGAAGTCCGGAAAGGTCATCCCGGGCTATGGCCACGCCGTTCTCCGCAAGACCGACCCCCGCTATATCGCCCAGCGCGAGTTCGCCCTCAAGCATCTGCCCGACTACGACATGTTCAAGGTCGTCAGCGACATCTATGAAGTCGCGCCCCCCATCCTCATCGAGCAGGGCAAGGCGAAAAACCCCTGGCCGAACGTCGACGCCCACTCGGGCGTCCTTCTCTACTATTACGGGATCACCGAGTACGACATCTACACGGTGTTCTTCGGCGTGTCCCGGGCGATGGGCATCCTGGCCCAGCTCATCTGGAGCCGGGCGCTCGGCCTCGCCATCGAGCGGCCGAAGTCGGTCCTGATCGAATGGCTGGAGGAACAGGCGAAGAAGGCCCCGGCGCCGCCGAAGTAAGCACGTTTTTTCAGGTTCATCCGCAAGGGCGGGTCCTCCCGGACCCGCCCTTTTTTATTTGGGGGACGAGACACTCATTCCCCGATTTCGTCTAACAAAAATTGTTATTCAATTAGGGGGACGGCGCACTCGTAAACCCCATGCGTTGGGTATACAAGCGCATCGTCCCCCTAATCCCGAGCCAAAAAGTGTCGTGCAAAATCGGGGAATGAGTGTCTCGTCCCCCTATTAAATCACATTTTGGAGAGGCGGAAGAGCTTCATGAGATCCATGAGGTCGTCGGCCTTGAAAGAGATCGTGTGCTCATCCTTGCGGACCGCGCCCGGGATCCAGGACGCCTTCGTGGCCCCGGCCTCGTCGGCGAAAGCCACGTCGAGCGTGTAGGGCGCGCTTAATTTCAGCGGCTTGAAATCTTTGAGGCGCTTGAGCGCGGCGGTCGTCTTTTCGCGGATCATCTTCCGGGCCACGGACGGATGGAGCATGATCGCCGCGGTCGCGATCGCCTCCTTCACCACGACCGTCTCGATGTCCCCGAAGAGCTCCTTGGATTGGCGGGCGATTGCCTGATCTCCCGAGACGAGGACGACGGGAACGCCGAAATACCCGGCCATGAGCCCGTTGATGCCGGCCTCGGGCACCTTCTTCCCGTTGATGATGACATCGAGGAGCTTCGTCGTCATGGTGTGCTTGAGCACGGCGTCGGGCGTGCTGGCCCGCGCATGGTAGCCGATGAAGATCACCGCGTCATAGGTCTTGTCGATCCCCTCCATCATGCTCAGGGGTCCGTACGTCCACTCGCGGAGCAGCCGCGCCCGCGGGTCGAGCATCTCCGGCAGGATGTTGCGGGCCGAATCGTGCGCGTCGCGGACAAGGATTTCGGTCGCTCCGGCGGCGATCGCGCCTTCAATGGCCGCGTTCGCCTCCTGCGTCATGAACGAGCGGAACATCCCGTAGTCCGGGCCCCCCTGCGAAGTCTCGTCCCAGTTGATGAGACCGCACACGCCCTCCATATCCACGGAGATGAAGACCTTGAGCCCCGGCCCCCTGGTCGCGGGCTGCTGCCCGGACGCCGCGCCGGCGCCCGCCGCAAGGATGGCCGCAAAACAAACGATCGCAAAAAATGTGAAGCGTTTTTTCATAGTTCCTCCGATCCGGAGCATTTGAGTGAGACTATATCGCCCGCCCAAAAACCTGTCAACGAATTCGGGGGACAGTATACGTAACTCCCGAATTCGGGGACGTGATTCCCTGTCCCCGAATGGCGGCAGGGTATCATGTCCCCCAATCTTGAATTCGGGAGTTACGTATACTGTCCCCCGAATTTTGACACGCCCCCCACCCCTGGCATACCATGCCCTTGGCTGCGTTCGCGGCCAATTCAGCCCGGGAGGCACATCATGAAGACATACAAGATCGGACTTGTCGGCTGCGGGACCGTCGGCCAGGGATTCATGGACATCCTCGTCCGCAAGGCCGCGGCCCTCAAGAAACAGTACGGCTTCGAAGCGAAGATCGTCGCCATCGCCGATATGCACAAGGGCAACCTGATCTCGCCCCAGGGGATCGACCTCAAGAAGGTCCTCGGCGCTCTCGGCGAAGGCAAAACCCTCCGCGCCGTCGACCCCAAAGCGGCCAAATATGACGGCTGGCACGCCCTGGATGTCATCGCAGCGTCCAAAGCCGACATCATCGCCGAGCTGACCTTCACCGACATCAAGACCGGCGAGCCGGCGACAAGCCACATCCGCAAGGCGCTCGAGACCGGCAAACACGTCGTCACCTCGAACAAGGGCCCGGCCGCGCTCCATTACGCCGAGCTCAAGGCCCTGGCCGACCGGAAGAAGCTCCAGTTCCGGATCGAGGGCACCGTCATGAGCGGCACCCCCGTCTTCACCCTTTGCGAGCGGGGCTTTGCCGGGAACACGATCCGGGAGGTCCAGGGGATCCTCAACGGCACGACGAACTTCATCCTGACCAAGATGGAGCTCGAGAACATGGACTATGCCGACGCCCTGGCCCTCGCCCAGAAGCTCGGATACGCCGAGGCCGACCCGACGGCCGACGTGGGCGGGTTCGACGCCCTGGCCAAGGTCGTCATCCTCTCGAACGTCCTCCTCGGCGGCCGGCTCAAACCCTCGGCGATCAAGCCCGAAGGCATCACCGGCATCACCAAAGCCATGATCATGGACGCCAAGGCCGAGGGCTTCCGCTACAAGCTGGTCGGGTTCACCCGCCGCGAAGGCGCCAAGGTCGTCGCCGGGGTTTCCCCGCGGAAGCTCCCCCTGTCCGACCCCCTGACCGGGGTCATGGGGGCCAAGAACGCCCTGACCTTCGACCTCGACCTGCTGGGTCCCGTGACCATCCAGGGGGCCGGCGCCGGGAAGACCGAAACCGGCCACGCCATCCTCCAGGACGTGCTTGCCATCCACCACGATTTGGGATAGGATCGAACCTAAGGTTCAAAGGGAATCCCACCCCGTATCATGCGTTCTCGGACGCAAACCCAGAAAAGACCGGAGGGGCGTCCGCGTCATCATCCTTGAGCGGAGGAATCATGGACGTCAAGCATTACAGCCCGGGAGTCTTGCGCTACGTCGAAGAGGCCGAGCGCCTCTCCGCCGAGCGCGAAGCGCAGATGGCCCTGATCAAAACCTGGAAGTTCGACACCGTCGCCGTTCACGGACTCTATTCCCTCGAGGAAGCCTATCGCCGCAACCAGGGGGCCGTCATCGAACCCCTCTACCTCTCGACGTCGCAGTCCTATCGGGACGCCGATGAGCTCGAGGCGGCTCTCGCCTACCTCATCCCGACGTGGTGCTACACCCGGATCGCCAACCCGACGAACTATTATCTTGAATGGGTCCTCGCCCTTCTCGAAGGATACCGGACCGGGTCCGAGACCTCCTGCTGCATCACCGCCTCGGGAATGGGGGCCATCTCGATGGCCGTGGATCCGTTCCTGGTTAAACAGAAGGATGGCAAAACGGCCAACTTCGTCTCCTGCGTCCAGGTCTACGGCGGGACGTTCCAGCTTTTCAATCTCCGCAAAGCGCAGGATCAGGGCAACGAGGTCCGCTGGGTCCTCCATCCCGAGGATGTCAACGATTGGAAGGTCCGGATCGACGAAAACACGCGCTTCCTCTACATGGAAGCGCCGTCAAACCCGCAGCAATCGTTCTGCGATATGAAGGCCGTGGCCGACCTGGCCCACCAGTGGGGGATCCCCTTCATCGTCGACGCGACGTGCGCGACCCCCGCCCTCCTCCGGCCGATCGCCCATGGCGCGGACATCGTCGTCCACTCCCTGACCAAGTCGATCACGGCCGGAGGCATGGCCATCGGAGGGGCGCTCATCAGCCGCAAGCCGATCACGACGAAGATCGTGAACGACCATCCGCTCTTCAAAGAGAGCTTCGCCGAGTACGTCAAATTCCTGCCTTGCCGCGACAACGGACCGGCCGCATCGCCCGTCAACGCCATGTTCGCCCTGAACGATCTCCGGACCCTCCGCTCCCGGATGGACCTCGTCAGCGCGAACTGCCAGATCGTGGCCGAATGGTTGCAGAAACAGCCCAAGGTCTACCAGGTCGATTACCTCGGCTTACCCGAAGACCGGCTCCATACGCTGGCCAGCCGGTACATGACCCTCGTCGATTCCAACGACGGGACGGGACGCGAGGTCAACCGCTACGGGCACCTCATGAGCTTCCGCGTGGACGGACCGCCCGAGAACGCCCGCAAGGTCTTCGACAATTTCAGGATGATCTTCCGGGCCACCGACCTCGGACGGATCAAGAGCATCGCCACGATCCCGGCCATCTCGACCCACCAGCAGCAGGGCGAGGAAGCGCGGCGGATGGCCGACGTCCCGCCCCAGCTCATCCGGCTGTGCGTCGGCGGGGAGGACCCGGCCGACGTCATCGCCGACCTCGAGCAGGCCCTCGCGGCGATTTGAGTTCGCCCCGGCCTTGGGGTAAAATCCCCGCGTGGAACAGATCCGGATTTCCGGCGCCCATGATTTTCGGCTGAAGGGACAGGTCCGGATCGGCGGCTCGAAGAACGCCGTCCTGCCGGCCATCGCCGCCTCCCTCCTCACCGACGGCGAGGTCAAGCTCAAGAACGTCCCGCTCGTGAAGGACGTTTACTCGATGCTCAACCTCATGCGGGAGCTGGGCTCGGACAGCGAGCTCAAGAAGAGCGTCCTGACCCTGCAGGTCCGCAAGATCCTTTCCGAAGAGGCGTCTTACGAGCTCGTCCGGGTCATGCGCGCGTCGTTCCTCGTCCTCGGCCCGCTCGTCGCCCGCTTCGGCCGGGCGGTCGTCGCCCTCCCCGGCGGCTGCGCCATCGGGTCGCGGCCGATCGACCTCCACATCGCCGGACTGCAGAAGATGGGCGCGACGATCACTCTCGAGCACGGCTACGTCAAGGCCGAGGCCTCCCGGCTCCACGGCGCCGACATCCATTTCGAGAAAAACACCGTGGGCGGAACGGAGAACCTGGTCATGGCCGCCGCGCTGGCCGAGGGCGAGACCGTCCTCCGCAATTGCGCCCGGGAGCCCGAGGTCGGGTGCCTCTGCGAGCTCCTGGTCAAGATGGGGGCAAAAATCGACGGGATCGGAGAATCCGTGATCCGGGTCACCGGAGTCGACGAGCTCGGCGGGGCGTCCCACGAGATCATCCCGGACCGGATCGAGGCCGGAACCTTCATGGTCGCCGCGGCCCTGACCCAGGGCGATCTCGTCCTGCTGGGGGTCAATCCCGCCCACATGACGACCATCCTCGAGAAGCTCCGTTATTCCGGCGCGGCCATCGAGATCCTCGGCCGCGACTCCCTGCGAATTCTGGGGAGCCCCGAGATCCTTCCCCAGGACATCACGACCTCGCCCTTCCCGGGGTTTCCGACCGACATGCAGGCCCAGTTCATGGTCCTCATGACCCAGGCTTCGGGCACATCGATCATCACCGAAACGATCTTCGACCGGCGCTTCCTCCACGTCAACGAGCTCGTCCGGCTGGGAGCCCTCATCGAGGTCTCCGGGGACAAGGCCATCGTCCGGGGCCCCACGCCGTTCTCGGGAGCCGAAGTGACGGCCACGGACCTGCGGGCCTCGGCCTCGCTCCTCCTGGCCGGACTCATCGCCTCGGGAGAGACGATCGTCAACGACATCGAGCATATCGACCGGGGCTACGAAGCCATCGAGCAGAAGCTCGGCGCGCTCGGGGCCCGGATCGAGCGGGTCAAGAGCGAGGATCCGACCCGCGCGTGAGGTGATCCATGGACGATTGCCTGTTCTGCAAGATCGCCGCCAAACAGATCCCGGCGAAGATCGTCTACGAGGATGATCGGGTCGTCGCCTTCGACGACATCCGGCCGCAGGCCCCGGCGCATACGCTGATCATCCCCCGGGAGCATTTCCCTTCGCTCAACGAGCTCCCCGCGGACCGGGCCGACCTGCTCTCCGCCTGCCTCCTCGCGGCGCGCAAGATCGCCGCGGACAAAGGGATCGCCGCGTCCGGGTACCGGGTCGTCCTCAACACGGCCCGCGACTCCGGGCAGGAAGTGTTCCACATCCATTTCCATCTTCTGGGGGGAAGGAGAATGACATGGCCACCGGGATGACCGCTCCGCTCGAGATCACGTTCCTCGGACACGCCGCCGTCCGGATCCGGGGAAGCCGGACCGTCTTCATCGACCCGTTCCTGACGGGAAACCCGTCCGCGAGCACGACCGCCGAAAAGATCACGGCCGCCGATGTCATCGGCGTCACCCACGATCACGACGATCACCTCGGCGACGCCTTCGACATCGCCAACCGGACGGGCGCGACCATCGTGGCGATCCACGAGGTCGCCGTCGAGGCCCAATCCCGGGGCCTCGGCGCGATCGGAATGAATATCGGCGGGACGATCGAGGTCAAAGGGCTCCGGGTGCATATGGTCTCGGCCCTCCATTCGGCCGGCCGGGGCTGTCCGTCCGGGCTGATCTTCGACATCGACGGAAAGCGCATCTACCACGCCGGGGACACCGGGTTGACCATGGATATGAAGCTCATCGGGGAGTATTTCCAGCCCGACTTGGCTTTCCTGCCGATCGGCGATTGCTTCACCATGGGGCCCGTCTCGGCCGCCCGGGCGGTCGAGTTCATCCGGGCGAAGAAGATCGTCCCGATCCACTACGGCACGTTCCCCATCATCAACTCCGATCCGCGGGAGTTCAAGCGGCTCGTCGGAGGGATCGCCGAAGTCCTCATCCTCAAGCCGGGCGAGACCGTCACGCCATGGCCTACCTGATCGACGGTAACAACCTTCTCGGCTGCCTTTTCCCCGGCTGGCACCGGGACCCCGAGAACAAGCTCAAGCTCGTCCGCCGGCTCATCGCCTTTCATCGGGCGAAGCGCGCCCGGGTCATCCTCGTCTTCGACGGCGCGCCCGTCCCCGACCCGGACGAGATGGCCCTCCCGGAGGAGCGGTTCACGATCCTCCACCCCGAGCGGGGCGGCTCGGCCGACGCGATCATCTCGGAATTCCTCGCCCGGGCCGGCGACAAGCGTCATCTCACCGTCGTCAGCTCGGACCGGGCGATCCGGACGGCCGCCCGTCTTGCCGGGGCGCGCTCCCTGACCGGACGCGAATTCATAGCCGAGCTCAACCGAACGCTCCGCGAGCGGCGGGCCGAGCGGGAGATGGACAAGCATGAAGCCCGGCCGACCCCTCTCGAGACGAGGCTGTGGGCCCAGGTCTTCAAGGAAAGAAAATGAACGGGATCGCCCTCATCGGCCGGGGCCGCCTTGGGACTTCGCTCGACCGGGCCCTGGCGGAGAAAGGCGTTGACGCCCATTTTACCCGGGGGACGGCAGGCCCCGCGATCCGGAGGGCCGGGATCGTGATGATTTGCGTGCCCGATGGTGCGATCGCCTCTGTCGCGAAAACGCTGACCCTGGAAAAGATCGAGTGGCGTGGGAAAATCGTGCTACATACGAGCGGCCTTCTTTCGTCGGGGGAGCTCCTCCCCCTTCGAGCACGCGGCGCCGCCTGCGGCTCGTTCCATCCGATGCAAGCCTTTCCGCGCCGGAACATGCCCGCCGCCCATTTCGACGGCATCCCCATCGGCATCGAAGGGGACGCGGCGGCCCGCCAGGCGGGGGCGAGGATCGCCAGGGCCCTGGGAGCCCGCCCCTTCACCGTCCGCGCCGCCGACAAGCCCCTCATCCACACCGCCTGCAGCCTGGCGTCTAATCTCTTCGTTCCCCTTTTCGACATGGCCGTCGGGCTGCTCGAAGCGGCTGGAAATTCGCGGCGTCGGGCCGCGAAGATGCTCATCCCGCTCGTGGAAGGGACTTTACGGAACGTAAAGCAACTTGACGCCCCCCGCGCCCTGACGGGACCGATCTCTCGCGGGGATCTGGCGACGGTCCGGGCGCAACTCGAGGCCCTCCGTCCCTTCCCGGCTGCGGCCCGGGCTTACAGGGTTCTGGGAAGGGAAGCGCTCGCCTTGGCGGAGAAATCGGGCCTGGATCAAAAAGAGGTCAAAGCGATGGGCCGGTTGCTGGGAGGGCAATAACTTCTTCCTCGAGGTCGATGCCGAAGGTCTCCTTGACCCGCTCTTTCAACAGGGCCGCCAGAGCCAGGACATCGTGGGCGGTCGCATTTCCGGCGTTATAGAGGAAATTCGCGTGGCCGGCATAGACGGCCGCATCCCCGATCCGCGCTTCCTTGGCCCCGACCTGTTCCAGAAGCTGCCCGGCCGCTTTCCGTGTTCCGTCCGGAAGGACGGGATTCTTGAAATAGCTCCCGGCGCAGGCCCAATCCCTGGGCGGGTGTTTCCCCGCCCGGAGGGAAAGGCATCCGTCGATCCGGGACCGGATGGATGCCGGCCGGCCCGGGCGCAAGCCGAAAACGGCCTCGAGGACGACACGGCGCTCCGATTTCAAGCGGGAATGGCGATAGGCGAAACCAAGGTCTCCGGTTAGCACGCGGCGCTCCTCGTCTCCGGGCCCGAGAAGAAGGGTCGACTCGATGAATTCACCCGTGCTTCGGCCGAAAGCCCCGGCGTTCCCGTAGATCGCCCCGCCCACGGAACCGGGAATGCCGGCCAGGAACTCGAGCCCCTCGAGGCCGGCTTCCGCGGTAAAGCGGACCAGCTCACCCAGCGGCGTCCCGGACTCGGCCCGGATCCGCGGTCCCGAGGGGTCGAGCGACAGGCCGCACGATGCGTTATGGAGGATGAGGCCCCGGAAGCCGGCGTCATCGAAGAGGAGGTTGAACCCTCCGCCGATGATATAAGCCGGCAAGCCGCATTCCCGGGCGGCCCCGAGAGCGCTCCGCACTTCGTCGCGGCTCCGCGCATCGAAAAAGTAGTCGGCCGGGCCGCCGATCCGGAAATTCGAGTGTTCGCAAAGGGGAACGTTCCGGAGCGGTCTGCGCCCGGTCGTCCGGGCCAGGATCTCGGGAAATTCGTCCTTTCGCGTCATTTCAATTCGATTCTAGAGCATCCCGCGCCAAATTGCCACCGCCCTGCGAACGGCGGCTTTTGGGGCTCCTACGGCTCACGAAGAATGTTCGCCTTTAGGAGCCCCACCGCCGCCATTATCAAGACTCGTTTGCCCAATGACATTACGTCCGCACCGGAAAATCCTGCCGCGGACAGACTTGACCGATTCGCTGGATCTCACCCCCGACCCAGGGGGACCGTTCCGAAGTCGAGGGACGCTTACCGGCAGTCCTCCCCAAGTATAGGGGAGGAAGGAGAGGTAGAGAAATAAAGCGAGTCTTAAGCGCGTCCCGATGTCTTCGGTCGAATCGTCCGAACGTCAGGCCCACGGGGCGGTCGCAACGAGGGTTTTTTCATGCACCGGGGAACCAGTTGCGCCGGTTCCCCCCGAAGCGGGTCCCCCTTCCACGCCGCTCGGCCATAGGTTGTGCCCATGTTGAAATTAAGGCAAAGAAAAGAGAAACTCCAGGGAGCGTGCCGCAGGACCCTCTCCCCCGGGAGCCCACTCTGAAAAATGTAGCCGGCCAAAGGGGCCGTCTAGGATCGGGACACCTCTTAGAATCCAATTCGTAAATATCTACCTCTCCAACCTCTCCTATGACTCGGAGAGGACTGCAGGTAGGTGTCCCTCCAGCCGGAACGGCGGAGGGATGACCCTAAGGGCCGCCTTATTATGTGGCCCGTGGGTCATCCCGGAGCCTCCGGAACCTCTTGGCATAACAATTGCATGTCGTTTACAGGTAAAGAGATATGAACACTAGCCCGGAAACCGCCCGGAAGTGTCGATACGTTGACATTTTACTGGCGCTGGACTATGATTCACGAAATTTCTTTTCGAGAGGTACTGCATGAAAAAGACCGTTTTTGCAATCATTGCGATCGCGTTTGCCCTGTCCGGCCTGGCCCAGGCCCAGAGCGAGTGCGACCAGCTTTACATCAAGGCCATGCAGGCCAACGTCCCGGCCGAGCGGGCCAAGCTCCTCAAGGACTTCCTGGCCACCTGCAGCGGCAAGGGGAGCCAGTACGAGAATTTCGCCAACGCCTTCCTCAGCACTGGACAGTTCCCGAAGACCGATCAGGAAGCCATCACCTACGGTGAAAAGGCCCTCGCTCTCGGCGGGCTGGATGACGCCATCAAGAGCGAGGTCATCATGACCCTGGCCGCGGTCTACAACAAGATGGGCAACATCGAAAAGACCAAGACCTATTCCCAGCAGCTCATCCAGACGGGGACGGCCGGAAAAGCCAAGGAGCCCGAAGGGGCCGGCTGGAACAAACTGATCGGGATTGGGCACTTCCTCATGGGCCAGGCCCGGCAAAAGTCCAACGACATCTCCGGCGCGCTCGAATCCTACCAGACAGCCTACAGCCTCCTCAACGACAACCAGATCCTGGTCGAAGTGAAGAAGATGGGCAAGACCTTCTACGACGGCAAGAAATACGCCGAGGCGGAGAAGGTCTACCGCTTCCTGGCCGGGACGGGCAAGGACCCGGACAGCATCCGGATCATCGCCGACATCCTGGCCCAGACGGGCCGCAAGGCCGAGGCGCTCCAGATGTTCAAGGACATGTACGCCAAGAAGAAGACGGGCGACATGGCCAACAACATCGGGATCCTGCTCGCCCAGGAATCCAAGACGAATCCGGCCGTCATCCCCGAGGCCGTCAACCATCTCCTCGAAGCGAGCCTTCTCCTTCAGAACCAGGGCCAGGCCCAGAAAGCCCGGAACCTCGCCGAGTATCTCTTCATGAGCCAGGACAAAGAGTGGAACAATCGCGTCAAATTGATCCAGGAGAGCCAGAAGCTCATCGACGACTGGACCAAGACCATCAACACCAAGTTCGGCGATAAGAATGAGGACGAGTTGACGCCGGACGAGCGGCGCGAGTACCGCAAGCTCAACGAACTTATCGATAAGGAAAAGAAGACCGTCGAGGGCATCCAGGCCCAGCAGAAAGCGACCATGGCCCGGCTGGAAACCCTGCTGGCCCAGGCCAAGCAGCGCGTCGGCGCGAAGTAAGAGCCCTTCGAAGGATCCTCTCCCCTTGTCCCGCCCGGGCCGAGTCCGGAGGCGGAACAAGTGTCCAATCTCATTGTTTCTTTACCTCCGTTCTTACGCGGAGACAGGACACTTCCAGGGGGGCGTCAAGCTCCCCCCTCGGCGCTTCGCTCCGCTGCGCTGACCCCCTGAGGGGGGACCAATCCATCCCCCCTCAAACTCCCCCGGATGTTGTGCGTCCATATCAGCTGCCATAGAGTGAAGGAATTCGCGAGACGCACAACCAGGGGATTTTTTTTTGCCCCGATTCCCGATACAATGGAAGCTGGAATAGACCCGGACAATTCCATGCCCGAAGCGATCCCCCCCCTAGAGCAGGCCGCGGCCCTCGTCCGGCGCCTCCGGGCCGAGATCCTCCACCATGAGAAGAAATATTACGTCGACAACGATCCCCAGATCGCCGACTCCGAATTCGACGCCCTGGTCAAGAAGCTTCAGGCCCTCGAAGCGGCCTATCCGGGCCTGATCACGCCCGACTCCCCCACGCAGCGCGTCGGAGGAAAACCCCTCGAGGGTTTCGCGACCGTCCGCCACTCGACCCCGATGATGAGCATCGACAACGTCTACACGGCCGACGAGTTCGAGGAATTCGACGATCGGGTCCGCAAGCTTCTCCCCGGCCGGGCGATCGTCTATATGGCCGAGCTCAAGATCGACGGGCTGGGGATCTCCATCCTTTACCGCGACGGGGTATATGTCCAGGCCGTCACCCGCGGGGACGGCATTCAGGGCGACGACGTGACGGCCAACGTCAAAACGATCCGGACCTTGCCGCTCCGCATCAGGGAGCGAGGCGAAGTCGAAGTCCGGGGCGAAATCTTTCTGCCCTTCGCCTCCTTCCAGGCGATCAACCGCGTGCGCGAGCAGGCGGGGGAACCGCTCTTCGCCAACCCGAGAAACGCCGCGGCGGGCTCGATCCGGCAGCTGGACCCGCGCGAAGTCGCGGCGCGGAAGCTCGACATCTTCCTCTATGCCCTGACCCGCGCCGGCGGGGAGGAGCCCAGCCAGAAGGGGACGCTGGCGAAGCTGAAGGCGCTCGGATTCAGGACGAACCCGCATTCCGAGCTTTGCCGGACGCGCGAGGACGTCTTTGAATACTGGCGGAGATGGACCGCCAAACGCGACACGCTCGACTACGACGTCGACGGCATCGTCCTCAAGGTCGACGACGCGGCCGCCCGCCGCGAGCTCGGCGTCACGGCCAAGTTCCCCCGCTGGGCAATCTCGTTCAAATTCCCGGCCCGCCAAGCCACGACCCGGCTCAAGGACATCATCGTCCAGGTCGGCCGGACGGGATCGCTCACTCCGGTGGCCGTGCTCGAGCCGGTCAAGCTGTCCGGGACGCTCATCAGCCGGGCGACGCTCCACAATGAGGACGAGATCCGCCGCCGGGACATCCGCATCGGCGACCGCGTCCTGATCGAGCGCAGCGGCGACGTCATCCCCAAGGTCGTCGGCCCGATGACCGAGGAGCGGACGGGCCGGGAGCGCGCTTTCGTCATGCCGGACCGCTGCCCGGTCTGTCGCAGCCGGATCTTCCGTCCGGAGGGGGAGGCCGTCGCGCGCTGCGAAAATCCTTCCTGCCCGGCCCGCATCCGGGAGTCTCTCCTCCATTTCGCCGGCCGCCGGGCGATGAATATCCAGGGACTGGGAGAGGCCCTGGTCGATCAGCTCCTGGCGGCGGGCCTCGTCCACACGATCCCCGACCTCTACGGCCTGCGTGCCGCCGACCTTGCCGGACTCGAGCATATGGGGACGAAGAGCGCGGCGAACCTGCTGGAGGAGATCGAGCGGTCCGAGGCCAATGATCCGGCCCGGCTTCTCTTCGGCCTCGGCATCCGCCACGTCGGGGAAAAGCTGGCTCGGACGCTCGCCGGGCGCTTCGTCGATATCCGGGACCTCTCAAAAGCGAGCAAGGAGGACCTCCTCGGCATCGAGGACATCGGTCCCGTGGTTGCCGAGAGCGTCGTGTTCTTCTTCGGGCAGCCCGAGAGCCTCGATCTGCTTCGGCGTCTCGCGGGAGCCGGAGTGAACATGGTCTCTGTGCGGACGGAAGCCGGCGGCGACCGGCCGCTGGCCGGGCGGATCTTCGTCTTGACGGGAACGCTCTCCCGCTTCAGCCGCGACGAGGCCAAAGCCCGCATCGAGCGGTTGGGCGGGACGGTGACGGATTCGGTTTCGAACCGGACGACCGACCTGGTGGCCGGGACCGCACCGGGCTCGAAGCTCGACAAGGCCCGAAAGCTCGGGACGCGGGTGCTGAGCGAGGAGGAGTTCCTGGATCTCTTGGAGCGATGATGGAGGCGGCCGGCGGGCCGCTTATTTCTTCTTGGACCCGAAGAGGTCCTTGGACCAGATCCCCTTCAGGCCTTTCCCGTGATCGGGCTTGTCGTGGAGGATGGCCTTCAGCTCCTGGCGGGCCATGGCGTGCTCGGGATCGGCTTCGACCGCCCGCTCGAATTGCTTTTTCGCCCGGGCCAGCAAACCTTCCTTCTTGTAGAGAAGGCCCAGTCCGATGAGCGCTTCCGGATTCCACGGTTCGAGCTCGATGGCCTTGAGGAAGCTCCGCTCGGCCTTTCTCCTCAGGGCCGGGATCCGCGATTGGGCCATGGCCAGGAGGAGGAAGTAATCCCCTTTGTCGTCTTTCGTCCGGACGGCCTCTTCGAGCAGGCTGATGGCCTCCTCGTACCTGCCGCCGTTGTAGAGCGTCTTGGCCTGGCGAAACTGGGTATCGGCGCTTTTCGTTTTGCCCTGGGCGGCCGCGGCGGCGGGCTTGGCCGCGGGTTTCGCGGCGGGCTCGGTCTTGACAACCTTGGACAGGAGATTGCGATAGGCCTTGGTGATTCCGTCGAAAACCGAGCCGACGAGCGCCTTATGCTCGGCGGAGAGGCTCCGGCCGAACAAGTCGGGGTGGAATTTCCGGGCCAACCGGAAATACGCTTTCTTGATCTCATCCTCGTTCGAGTCGGAGCGGATATCGAGGATCCGGTAATCGTCCATGCCGGGCATGTTCGTCTGCATCTCGGCGGCATCGGTCAAGCGGGCCTGGAGGTCTTCGGGCGACTCGGCCGCGGCTTCCGCGCTCATCACCGACCTCGGGATGTTCTGGAGCTCGACCAGGTCGAGCCCGAAGAGGAGGAAGACGATCTTGCGGATCTTATCGGGACCGCCCGGGTATGACGCGGCCAGGGTTTCGATGTCCTTCTCATCATCGATGAGATCGTAGACGGAGCGCTCCTCGGCCATCAGGAGGGGCAGATTCTGCTTTTTCGACCGGACGGGAATCTTGGCCGCGACGAACTCTTTCAGGCCGGAACGGCCGTCCATCTCCCGGATCCCGCGGGCGATGAGATTGACCAGGCTCATCTTCTGCTGGAGCCCGCCTTCGAAGAAGCGGTCGCGGTCGCGAAAGATGATCTCCGCGCCGAAGATCGGGAAGACGCTGAGCGTCGCCAGAGTCATCTGCTGGACGAGCCCCTCGTAAAGGTCCTGGCGCGTGATGAGTTTTTTCTGGACGAGCGTCTCGCCGAGCATGGAATCCGGCTGGATCAAGCCGGGGATCGAATCGAACGTCTGGCGCGAGATCTTGCCCATGGCGAACAGGACCTCTCCCAGCCGTTCGGAGGCGACGCTGGTCTTGACGAAGATGAGGCTTCCGTCCTGAAAATAGAAGTGCTTCTGGATGTCGCCCAGGAAGAAGCTCAAATGTCCCGTCTTCCCGCCGAGAGAGATGTCCTTCAGGAACGTAGCGATGTGCATATCGGTAGGACTCTATTTTATCCCAAATGCGTCCGTCCCACAATATTTGAACGCCCCCGGAAAATGTGCTACTTTGGCCCCATGAAGATCGCTCTCGCCCAGATGGCCCCGGGGCTCGGGGATGTCGCCCGGAACTTGGACCTCCACCTCGAAACGATCGCCCGGGCGCGGAAGGCCGGAGCCGAGCTGACTATCTTTCCCGAGCTCAGCCTGACCGGATACCGGCTGCGCGACCTCACCGAATCGGTCGCGGCCGATCCGGCGCGGGACAAGGCCGTCCGCGCGCTTGTCCGGGCCAGCCGGGAAACGGCGGTGGTCTTCGGATTCGTGGAGGAGAAGCCGGCGGAGAAAGGCCTTTTCTACAATTCCGCCGCGTTCGCCGCCGGAGGCCGCATCCTCCACATCCACCGGAAGGTCTTCCTGCCGACGTTCGGGATGTTCGAAGAGGCCCGCTTCTTCGCCCCCGGACGGAACATCCGCGCCTTCGACACGCCCTGGGGCCGGATGGGGCTCCTCATCTGCCGCGACTTCCTCCACTTCAACACGAGCTACCTCCTCTATGCCGACGGCGCGGAGACGACGATCGTCATCAGCGCCGCGCCCGGCCGGGGATCGGCCGGAACGAAAGGTTTCGCCTCGAGCCGGATGTGGGAGCTCATGGGCGAGGCCATGGGCCGGTTCGCCCAGGCGTACGTCGTCTACGTCAACCGGGTCGGGTTCGAGGACGGGATCGTCTTCGCCGGAGGATCCTTCGTCAAGGACCCGATGGGCGAGCCGGTCGGCCAGGCCTCGGCGCTTGATCCGGACTTCCTCGTCCTGGACATTGACCTCGGCCGGGTCCGCACGGCCAGGAAGAACTGGCCTTTCAAGCGCGACGACAAACCCGAGGTGACCCTCGAGGCCCTGAAGAAGATCGTCCATGGATATGGGGATTGACGGCGCTTTCACCGTCAAGGTCTTGACCCGGTTCATCCGGGAAGAGCTCGGCAAGAAGGGGTTCCGCCGCGCCGTCCTCGGCCTGTCGGGCGGGCTCGACTCGTCCGTCTGCGCGGTCCTCGCCGCCCGAGCCCTCGGGCCGAAGAACGTCCTCGGCCTGATCATGCCGTACGGGGATTCCTTCGGACGCGACGTCCGGGACGCCCGGACGATCGGCACCCGGATCGGGATCCGCACGGAAACGATCGATATCAAGCCCATGGTCGACCGCTACTTCGAGCGGTATCCGACAGACAGCCGGGTTCTGAAGGGCAACAAGATGGCCCGGGAACGGATGTCGATCCTTTACGACCGCTCCGCCCGGGAGTCCGCCCTCATTCTGGGCACGAGCAACAAAACCGAGCTCCTGCTCGGCTACGGGACGATCCATGGGGACATGGCCTGCGCGATCAACCCGATGGGAGACCTCTACAAGACGCAAGTGCGCGAGCTGGCCCGGTATCTCAAAATTCCCGCCGCCATCAGGACCAAGCCCCCCAGCGCCGGGTTGTGGGCCGGGCAGACGGACGAGAGCGAGATCGGTATGACCTACGCCGAGATCGACGAGGTCCTTCTCCACCTCGTCGACGGTCGCGAGTCGGCGGCGGAGGTCGTCGCCCGGGGCATCCCGAAGGCGCGTGTCGAAAGGATCGAGGCGATGATCCGCGCCTCCGAGTTCAAGCGGCAGATGCCTCTCATCGCCAAGATCGCCCCGCGCACCGTCGGATACGATTTCCTCTATCCATATGACAGGGAAAAATAACGAGCGCAGCTCGTCGGGATTCCAAGGGGGTATGCCCCCTTGGTCGCAGGGCGGGGTTCATGACCCGCCCGAGAAGGGGGGCAGGGCAGTGCCGTTTATGCACTGGCAAAAACGGTACGCCCGTTGGAGGGGAGCGCCGCGCTCCCCCCAAGGTGACTTGCCCGGCACGCTGTTCGTCGTCGCCACTCCGATCGGCAACCTCGAGGACATCACTTATCGGGCCGTCCGCATCCTGAAGGAGGCCGATCTCATCGCCTGCGAGGACACCCGGCAGGCCCTCAAGCTCCTCACTCGCTTCGAGATCCGGAAAGAGCTCATCAGCTTTCATGAGCCTCGGGAGCGGGAGCGCCTCCCCCGCCTCATGGAGCGGCTGCGCCGCGGGCAGAACATCGCCCTGATCTCGGACGCGGGAACGCCGGCCATCTCCGACCCGGGGTTCCGGCTCGTTCGTGAGGCGATCCGGGAAGGGATCCGCGTCGTCCCCATCCCCGGCCCGTCCGCCGTCGCGGCGGCGCTCAGCGCGGGCGGACTTCCGACCCACCGGTTCCTGTTCCTGGGCTTTCCGCCGCCGAAGAAAGATGCCGCCCGCAAGAGGCTTGCCGCCGTCCAGGACGAGGAGGGAACGCTCGTCTTCTATCTTCCGGGCCGGAAACTTCTGGAATTCTGCGATTTCGTCAGGGAAACGCTGGGAGAACGGACGATCGTCGTCGCTCGGGAAATGACGAAAATCCACGAGGAATTCGTCCGCGGCAAGCCAGAAGAGATCAAGAAACATTTTGAAAATAAACAAATTAAGGGAGAAATGACTCTTCTCATAGATGGAAAAACGGATTAATATAAAGTATTTATTGTATATTACTTTACAATGATACACTCACTTATTATATTTAATCCGTGCTTAAAATTCTAGAGGAGGCATTGAATGGCGATCATTAGATGGGATCCCTTTCGGGATATGAGCACGCTTCGGGAGAAGATGAACCGGCTTTTTGAAGACGCTTTCACCGGGCGCGCCGAGGATAAGGAGATCGTTTCCAGCGCGTGGGCGCCCGCCGTGGATATCTATGAGAACGAGAACGAGCTCGTGCTGACCGCCGAGATCCCCGGCATCGACGAAAAGGACATCGAGATCAAGATCGAGGACAACACCCTGACCTTGAAGGGCGAGCGGAAATTCGAAAAGGAGACCAAGGAGGAGAACTATCATCGGATCGAGCGGTCCTACGGATCGTTCTTCCGGGCTTTCACCCTCCCCCACTCGGTCGATACCGATAAGGTCCAGGCCGTGCATGAGAACGGCGTTCTGAAGATCACCATGCCGAAACGCCAGGAGCTCAAACCCAAGACGGTCCACATCGTCAAGACGAGCAACCCGGAAAAGCCCAAGAAGTGACGCCGCTCCTCAGGCTTGAGCGACAGTGATCGCCCGGATCTCTTTCGCTCCTGAAGCGGCCAGAACGGCCGCGCATTCGCGGAGCGTCGAGCCGGTGGTATAGACGTCGTCGACGAGCAATAGGGTGCGCCCCCGGACGCACTCGGGATGAGCCGTCCGGTAGGCGCCCCGGACGCTCGTCCGTCGTCCCACCCGCTCGAGCGAAGTCTGCGGCGGCGCGTTCCGGATTTTTCTTAAGACCCCTGTTTCGACCGGCAGCCCGCTGAGCTTTCCGAGCTCCCTGGCGAGGACCGCGGCCTGGTTGAAGCCCCGTTCCCTCGCCCGCAGGGCGTGGAGCGGGACGGGAACGATCACATCCACGCCGTCCCAAAGCGGCTCGTTCCGCCGCTCCGTTTCGTGAACGAAACGGGCCAGGGCGCGGCCGAGCGGCCGGAATTTCCGGTATTTGAACAGGAGCAGGGCGTCTTTGAGCCGCCCCCGATATTTCGCGCAGGAGCGTTGGAGGGTGAAGGGGGGCGGGTCGGTCGTGCAGTCCGCGCAGAGATGCGGATCAGCCGCTCCATCGAAGAACCGGCCGCAGCGGGGGCAGGACGGAAGCCGGCTGGGCGTGATCTCGTCCAGGCAGGTGCGGCAAAGGACCCGCTCCCCCGCCGAATCGAGCAGGCGCCCGCACGTCTTGCAGAGGGTCGGGAACAGCGCCAGCTCGAGGAGCTTGGCCCAGCGTCCGGCCGGGGCCGCCGACGGTCCGTTCAGGCCGTCTCGGACTCGCTCTTTTCCTCGCATTCTATGCAGAGCGGCGTCCAGGGCAGGACGCCCAGCCGCTTTTTGCCGATCTCCTTCTGGCACACCAGGCAATTGCCGAACTCGCCCTTGCCGATCCGCTTGAGCGCCGCGTCGATTTGAAACAGCTGCTCGCGCTCCGCGTCGGACAGGCTGAGCAGGAATTCTTTGGTATACGAGCTTTCGGCCTTATCGGCGAGATCCTGGGCGACGTCGACCTCGACCGTCTTGCTTTCATTGCGGAACTCGGAGAGCTTGCGGACGAGCTCGCCGCGGCGATCTTCGAGCTTCTTCCGGATGGCGTCGACTTCTTTCTTTTTCATCCGACCCGCCTTACTTGGCATACTGTCTTCCTTTCATGATCGAAATGGCCCGGTAGATCTGCTCCGCCAGGATGACGCGGCTCAGCTCATGCGAAAACGTCATCCGCGAGAGGGACAGCAGCATGTCCGCACGCTCCATGATCCGGCGGTGCGTTCCCAGGAAACCGCCGACGACGAACGTGATGGTCCGCTCCGAGCCGGCGGCCCGTCGGCCCAGCCAGGCGGCCAATTCCTCCGAGGTCATCTCTCTCCCGTCGCCGGAGAGGCAGACAATATAATCATCTTTGAAGTGTTTTTCAAGCCCCCGCGCTTCGATTTCCAGGATGCGGTCTTTGCAACGCTCGTCGACGCCCCGGGCCTCCCGGGTTTCGAGGATCTCACAGGGGATGAGCCCTCCGATCCGCTTGACGTGCTCGGCAATGATTTGGCGCAGGGAAGCCTGGCGCGTTTTTCCGGGCCAGAGGAACCGGATCTTCATCGGGAGCCCGTCACCCCGAGGCGGGGTGGGTCAGTAGGCGATCCGGGGGACATCGCCCCACAGCTTCTCGAGCGCGTAGTAAGCCCGGGCCGGCCGGGAGAAGACATGGACGACAAAGTACCCGTAATCCAGCAGGATCCATTCCCCGTGCGCTTCGCCCTCGACGCCGAGGGGGCGGACGCCGGTCTTCTTCAACTCGTGTTCGATGGCGCCGGAGATCGCGCCATTCTGCCGCGCCGAAAGGCCGTGCATGACGATGAAGAAATCGGTGAAGGCGAACGCCTCCCGCAAGTCGAGGACCAGGATGTCCTCGGCCTTCTTGTCCTGGGCGGCTTTCACCGCCTCCTTGATCTCGGGGGGAAGGGTGCGCTTCGTCGCCTTCTTGGGTTTGGGAATGTCCATGCTCGTCCTCACCTAACTTTTATAGAGTCCATGCTCCCGGATGTAGCGGGCAACCGGGGCCGGGACCAGCCCGGCGATCGGGCGTCCGTCGCGGACCCGGCGGCGGATCCGCGTGGCCGAGATCGGCAAAGCGTCGATCGGAAGGAGGAAGATCCGGAACGCGAAGAACCAGTCCTCACGGACGCGCTCGGTCCGGCCGACGGCCCGGATCCGGTCCGCATAGGCCGCGCCCGGGGCCCGGCGGGCCTCGGACAGGCTGACCCCGGGCCGGGTCATGACGATGAACAGGCTCTCGCCGAGAACGCTCCGCCATTCCCTCCACGTCTCGATCTCGAGGAAGGCATCGGTCCCGACGATGAAAAAGATCCGGGCCCGGGGATGGAGCCGCCGGATCCGCCGGAGCGTCCGGATGGAATACGATCGCCCTCCCGCCCGGATCTCGAGCGCGCTCGCGATGAAGCGGGAGCGGCGCCGCAGGGCGAGCTCGACCATGGCCATCCTGTCGCGGGCCGAGGCCATTCCCTCGCGGGCCTTGTGAGGGGGGATGTTGGACGGCACGAACAGGATCTGTTCGAGGCCGAACCGGCGGCCGACAGCCAAGGCGGCCTTGAGATGACCGTTGTGGATGGGATCGAACGTGCCGCCGAAGACTCCGATCCGTGCCGGACGTTTCACGCGCGTCCTTCGGTCGAGGGCGCGGCCTTCAGCCTTTCCACCGCGTCGGCGACGGCCTTGACCAGCTTCCCGAGTCCTTCTTTCTTGACCGCGGCGAGGGCGAAGAAAGGAATACCTTTGGCCGCAGCGAGCTGCCGGACCGCGGCCAGCCGCCTCTTATCGCGGCCGAGGAGGTCGATCTTGTTGGCGACGAGGATCTGTCCGCGCCGGGCGATCACGGGATTGAAGGCCTCGAGCTCCCGCATGACGACCTCGAAATCTTCGACGGGATCGCGCCCGGTGAAGGGCGAAACGTCGATGATGTGGACGAGGAGCTTCGTCCGTTCGATGTGCTTCAGGAAATGGATGCCCAGCCCGTGGCCGAGATGGGCGCCCTCGATGAGTCCGGGAATGTCGGCGACGACGAAGCTGTTCATCCCGCCGAGATCGACCACCCCGAGATTCGGGATAAGGGTCGTGAAGGGATAGTCGGCGATCACGGGCCTCGCCGCGGAGATCTTGGAGATGAGGGTCGATTTCCCGACGTTGGGGAATCCGACCAGCCCGACGTCGGCGATCAGCTTGAGCTCGAGGAAAAGCTCCTTCTCCTCGCCCGGCGCCCCCTTCTGGAACTCGCGGGGCGCCTGGTGGGTCGAGGTGGCGTAGGAGGCGTTGCCGCGGCCGCCCTTGCCGCCCTGGGCGACGCGGAAGCGTTCGTCGTGGCGGAGGAAATCATGGACGATCTCGCCCGTGGCGATGTCCTTGACGACCGTCCCGACCGGCACGCGGAGCTCGAGATCCGCCCCCTGCTTGCCCTGCCGGTTGCTCCCCTCGCCATGAGCCCCGTTGCGGGCCTTGTTGATGGGATGGAAACGGAAGAAGGAGAGTGAATTCAGTCCTTCGTCGGCGATGAAATCGATGTGGCCGCCGTTCCCGCCACGGCCCCCGTCGGGACCGCCCCGCGGAACGCCGGCTTCCCGGCGAAAGCTGACGCAGCCGTTCCCGCCCTTCCCCGCGTGGAGAAAGACTTTGACCTGATCGATGAACAAGGGCGATTAGGCGGGAATAATCGAGACGAACGTTCCCCGGCTGCCCCTGGATTCGAACTTGACCTTTCCGGCGATCTTGGCGAAGAGGGTGTCGTCCTTGCCGCGCCCGACGTTCGGACCGGGTTTGAACGGGGTTCCCCGCTGGCGGACCAGGATCGCTCCGCCCTTGACCGTTTCGCCGCCGTATTCCTTGACGCCCAGCCGCTTGGAATGGCTGTCACGACCGTTGCGCGCGCTCCCGCTTGCTTTTTTATGGGCCATCGGAGGTCTCCTTTATTTCTCTGTCTTTTTCGACCGGGCCTTGGGTTTTCCGGCCGGCTTCTCCGCCTTGGCCGGCTTGGCCGCTTTGGCTGCCTTTTTGGGCTTAGCCTCGGGCTCGGCCGCCGGGGCCGGGGCGGCCTTCTTCTCCGCTTTCGGCTTGGGGGCCGGTTTCGCCGCCGTTTTGGAGGCGATGGGCGCAACCGCGGCGCCCAGGTCCTCGGGCGAGACGCCCGATTTGTCGGCATAGATCTTGATGATCGCGACCTTGGTCAGGGACTGACGGTGTCCGCGGGTCCGCCGGTACTGCTTACGGCGGATCTTCTTAAAAACAATGATCTTATCGTCTCTGTAATTCTCGATCACTTGGCCCTTGACCACGGCCGTCTCGAGGACGGGCGTCCCGATCAAGGTCCGCTCGCCTTCCTCGATCAGAAGGACGCGGTCGAAAAGAACGGTCTGGCCGGCCGCGACGTCGAGCTTTTCCACACTCAGCTGGTCGCCTTCCTTGACCACGTACTGTTTTCCACCCGTTTGAATCACAGCGAACATCGGTGTCACCTTTTTCTGGATTAAAGAGGAAAATAAGGCGCTAAATTTAACATAGACCAGCGGTTATGTCAACGCCGGAGCTCCGGGATCGCCCATCGTTCCTTCAGGAGGGACGCCTGCCTGCAGTCCTCCCCGAGTCTTAGGGGAGGAAGGAGAGGTAGAGAAATTCCAATTGAAGTCTTGAAGGCGTCCCGATCGTTAGGCGATCCCTTCGCCAACTTACCGGACCCGCTTCATGGTCCCCGTCGCATAACGCTCGTAATCCGCGCCCGGCGCCGCCAGATCGAACGTCATCTGGAACTCGTTGGGATTCAAGATCTTATAGGTCAGGCGAGCTTTGGATTGGGCGGGCAGATTCTCCAGCTGTTCGCTGACGAAAATGAACGTTTTGCCTTCGTCCAGGACCTTTTTACAAACGTACTGATTGACGAATCCCTCGGAGTGGAATTGGCGGTAGACATAGCAGGCCCGGGCCCGGTCATAGCTGAACACTCCGAAATCCTCATGGAGCGCGCCCTTCGGGTTCTTTTCCTCGGGACCGAAACGCGTCTCGTTCTTCGACTGAAGGAACTTCCCGCCCAGGACGAATTGAAGGCTTAGCTTGCCCGTGGACACTCCGCTCCGACCCTCGCCCTGGCCTTGCCAGGAACCGGCGAAATACCGGAAAGGAGCCCAGACATCGGCTTCCTTTTGCGGGGCGGGTGAACCCGCCTGGGCGCCCGCCGCGGCGGAAAGAGCGATCAACAACATGAGGAACGCGAGGAGCGCGATAAATACGGGCTTTTTCATAAGGCTATTGTAACAGAATCCGGCACGCCATACTTTTTCGAACTCTGGGGATCCAAGAAAGCCGTGCCCATCTCCTATCAGCGCCGAAGAGCCTCGTAATACTTCATTCCGAAAGTTGTCAAAAAGCGGGTAAAAAATGGTCGAGGCGTCCTTCCTGCCGTTGCAGACGGACCCGTCAATCGGGGCAGACAGACCTCTCCCCGTGTCACAACTGTGTAACAGATTCGGTTGAAAAGCGCTGAAATCTATGTAATGGGACTGAAAGGAGAACTTGCCAAAAAGCCTTCTCCCGCTTGCGCGTCTCTGGTGGGCGGTGCAGGATTCGAACCTGCGGCCACCGGCGTGTAAGACCGATGCTCTACCGCTGAGCTAACCGCCCCAAAAGAAAGTCGCGGCAATTATAGCATTATCAATAGAATGCAACGGCTCGATAGCCGATTATCTTGGAAAAGCTTATCATTTCTTGAAGCGGGCATCAAACGCCAGAGCCGCAAGCCGAACGCTACCCAGATTAGCGCCATTATAAGAACGATGTCGGACCTTGGGTATCCTAGGTTTGGGCGTCTCTCAGCAACGCGTTCCAAAAAGGATAAGTCCAGATTTCGACGAAGCGATCAGGCTCGGGCGGAGTGAACGCGTGGCGAAGGTTTCAGCGGTCTGATGGATCGAGGCGGCAAAAACGAAGCTACGGACAAGAACAACAACATGGCCTGCCTGAGAGGATTCGGACTTCCGGCCTTTGGATCCGGAGTCTTGAAAAACGCCCGTCGCGAATTGACTGGACGACGATCGACGCCTATTATGTTTTTAAGGGTCCGATGAAACCAGTTTTCCTGCTCCTCTCGTGGCTCATGATCGCGCTTGCATTCTCGACGGCACTCTGGGCTGGACCGCCCTTTTTTACCGATGATCCCGTTCCTGTGGGCTTCCGCAATTGGGAATTCTACCTCGCCTCCCAGCATTTCATCACCAGATCTGCGGTTTCGGGTACGCTGCCGCACCTCGAGCTGAATTATGGGGCCGTCACAAACGTTCAGCTCCATGCGATCATACCGATCGCTTATGCCAAGCCGAAGGGACTCCCATTCCAATATGGCCCCGGCGACATCGAATTGGGGATCAAGGTCAGGCTTGTCGGCGAAACCCGCTCCAGACCTCAGGTCGGGATATTCCCGCACGTCGATTTGCCCGCGGGAAGCCAGGCCCGCGGCTTGGGGAGCGGATATGTTCAAATATTTTTGCCCCTCTGGCTCCAAAAAAGCTGGGGGGCGTGGACGACATACGGCGGAGGCGGTTACTGGATCAATCCGGGTCCGGGCAACAAGGACTATTGGACGCTCGGCTGGGAAGTGCAGCGCGACCTTTCCCAAGGGATCACCGTCGGCGCGGAAATCATCAGCACGTCCTCTCGGGCCGTCGGAGAGACCGGGGAAACCGGCTTCAATCTGGGAGCGATCCTCTCTGTCGGGAAAGGGCAGACTCTCATGGTTTCCGCGGGTCGGGACATCCGCGGGCCAAACCGCTTTTATACGTACGTCGCCTATTACAGGACCTGGGGTCCCCGAAGGTAAAGGCTGCAGGCCGGCGTTTTGACGAAGCGATTTTCCCTGGAGTTGATTTGCCGGGCGAGAGGGCTCTAAAAAAGAAGGCTGAAACCCAGCCCGACCTGCACGACATAAATAACGAGCAACGCAATGCCGAGGACGAAATGCGGCGTCCGAATCGGGGAAAGAGGGCCCTTGATCCGGACTCCCAGCCGCCGCAAGAGCCAAAGCAGCAAAACGATCGACAGGCCAAAAAAGAAATGCGTTGGAAATGAGATCAGGGGTCGATGATCGAGGGCGATGAGCAGGAGCCCGGCGGCGAATCCGGTCGCAGCCAGATAAGGAAGGATTGGCCCGTTCTTACGATGCCGCTTGACGGACGAGACGGGAAACGCCCCTCCCGTGCGCCTGGCACGCCGGATTTTCAAGCCCCGCCATGCCTGGACGAACAACAAGACGCCGACGACGGCGTTGAACAGGCCATGCAGGGGTGCGAGGAACGCGACCATGGGGATGATTTAATCCACGACTTCAAGGACTCCATGCATCCCCTGGTCTTTGTGACTTTTGAAGAACAGGAGCTTATGGGTGCACTCAAAGGGATACTTGCCCGTTTTCGTCGGAGTGAAGGTGATGCTCGTCGGCTTCGTGCTCAGCGAAACGGAAAAGTCGATTCCGGCTTCGGGGGCCTTCAAGACCATGTTGTGGGGAGTGGCTCCGGATTCCTTCCGCACGCGCAGCTCGACCGGAACGTTCACTTTGACGACGATGACATTGGGCTCAAAATAATAGGACCCTCCGATGACTTCGACCCGCTGCACGCCGTCGGGCCCGATTTCCGCGACGGCCCGCTTTTCGACGACGGTTTGTCCGAAGAGGAGGGCCGCGCCGACAAATGCGGCCAGCATCGCCGCTCCCGCCCATTTCGAGAAGTGGTTTCGGTTCATTGAGAATCTCCTTTTCGATCAGAATGAAGCCCATCGTCCTTCATAGTCATGAGACATGGCCGGCATCCCAGCCGACACTGACGGCGTAATCCACGCACCGTTTGAAATTTTCGTAGGTGAGCTCCGGAACCGGAAGACCGCCCGTCGCCTGGTCCGTATGGTCCCGCTCGAAATGCCGCGCATCGGCAAGATAAGGCCGGTAGGATTCGATGAACCGGTTCAGGAGCGCTTCGGGCGGGCTGACCGGTTCGCCGTTCGGCGGTCCGTAGCGAAACTCGATCCCCTTGATCTTGAGAAAGGATTCGCAGTAGGCCGCCAGCTCTTCCAGGTCCTTGGAATGAGGACTCGTCAAGTGGTAGATGAATCCCTCCTTCGGCTCATCCAGGATCGCCAGCGTCGCGGAGACGAAATAATCGATCGGCACGAGGTTGAGGCTTCCGCGCCGGGGAAGAATAACCCTCAACGGAAGATGAAGGATGCCGTTCTCATCGAGAGCGGCCCCATGTTCCCGGGATTTCCGGCCGTCGTTCGTCCGGATGTCATTCAAATAGATATCCCTGATGAGCTGGAGGGATCTGACATGGAAATAGAGAGCGTTGAAGCGGGTCGATCGGCCGGTCCGCGAATCCCCATACACGATCGAGGGCCGGATCAACGTATAAGGAATCTTCCGTCGCCGGCACGCCGCGATGACGTTCTGCTCGGCTTGGGCTTTGGATTCTTCGTAGACGTTGGCGAACGCTCCGGAAACTTCTACCCGCTCGGGGCAGCGCGTTTGCCCGATCCCCGCGGCGTAAGCCGTGCTGATGTAATGGAAAAACGGCGCCCGGCTGTCTCCGGCGAGTTCGAGGATCCCCTTGAGGCCGTGGACGTTCGCCTCCACAATCTCGCGGCGCTTGAGCTCGGAGAATCGGGTATCGGAAGCGGAATGGATGATCGGCAAAGCCCTCGAACGGAGCGCCTCATAACGGGCCGCGCTCAGGCCGCAGAAAGGCCGGAGGAAGTCGGATTCGGCGGTCTCCACCTGATCGCTCCGGTCGGCCTGGCCCAGCCAATCCAGGTAACGTGAAATCCGCTCGCGGAGCGGCATTCCCTTCGAGGCCCTCCCCAGAACGACGAGGCGGTCTCCCCGCTCGAGCAGGGCGGCCATCAAGTGGCCGCCCAGGAAGCCCGTCGCCCCGGTCAGGATGAACGTCCTCGGCCGGCCTCCATTTGCGCGTTCTCTCATGTGTAAAGCAGATTCTCGCTGCGGCTGACGCCCTGGTTGACGACATGACGGATCCAGCGGATCGTCCCCAGCCTGGAGGAATACGCCTCGATCACGGCGCCGGCGTCTTGAGCCGCCCGCCGGGTTCTGGCAATCTCGTCCGGGTCGTTCTGGTCAAAGAAATAATCGTATTCGAGGAGGCACCGCTTGCCCTCGTCGATCGGGGTGATGAATCCGAGATCGTGTTTTAAGCGATGGCGGTCGGCGACCTGCCTGAATTCCTCGATGATCTCTCCGATCAACTTCTCCTCGAGAGGGAGAAAGACGATGTTGACGGAAAACTGCTTCTCGCGCCCCATCCGGGCGCTGAGGATCCGGAACATGCTGAGCCAGACCAAGTCCGTCATTTCGGGCCGGGCGAAAAGTCTCTCGAAAAAGGGCCGGAGGTCCGGATCCACGTCCCGGCAAAGCTGCTTCGGCGAGGGGGCCAGCGCGACCTCCGCCATTTCCGCGAAGCTCTTGATCTTCAGGTAGGAATAGGGCTCGTCGGCGGAGATCCGGTCCAGCAACTCCAGCCAGGGGGCCGAGCGCAGCGAAGGCAAGCCCAGAGCGATCGCCCGAAAGAGCCGCTGATCGAAGGCCGGACGGCCCATCTCGGCGACGCTGCGGATGGCATAGGCGTCCCCGATCAGGAGGACGAGATAAGGGATGCCCAGCTTTTCCGTGAAGACGTCCTTGACCTCCGCGGCCAGCCGCTTTGTCGGGGCGAGAAACACGGAGGCGTATTCCGGTCCGAGGAGTGAGATCGCCAGGCCGATCCGCCGGATCGAGCAGTCTTTGATGAAACGGAGGGCCTCTTCCCGCGAGGCAAAGGGGATGAGGATCCCACTCTCATCCGGAGTCGTGGGATGGAGCTTCAGGCTCAGGCCGGTGCAGATTCCGGGACTTTCCTGATCGGTCGGGCGGAAGGCGAAGAGATTGGGGGCCGTCTTCTCGGAGAGCGAAAAAAGAGAGCCGTCCCGGGCTACGAAATCCGCGTCGACGAAGTTTCCGGCGGCCACGCCGTAGGAAGGCATGAACGTCGAAAAGATGCCGGAGCAAACGACGTTGGCGCACACCAAGGCGGCCGGTTCGGCGACATTGACGCGATAGCCCCTTCGGACGGCTTCCCGCTGCGCTTCGAACGCGGAGACGCCAGCCCCGACCCGGACCACCCAGTTCTTTTCGTCGAAAACGATGTCCTTCATCCGGCAAAGGTCGATCACCGCTCCCTCGCTCAGGACGAGTCCCATGTTCTGCGATCCGTTTCCCCGGACCGACCAGGGAATCCCTTTTTCATGGAGCAGCCGGAGGAGCGCGGAGACCTCGCCGCGGGTTCCCGGCAATACGACATAAGCCGGCGTGCGGGGCTGGGTCAGAGGGCCGGGATCGCGGGAATAGGCCGCGGCGATCCCCCGATCGTTTTCGGCCCATTCTTCGCCGACGATCGCCCGGATTTCCTTCAACAGGGAGTCTTCGGCCGCGCGTTCGACTGTGCCGCCGGAGCGGATATGTCGGGCGACAAAGTCCTTCAACGCCGCCATCACCCTCGTCGGCCTCATTTCGGTGACGAAATAACATTGATAATCGCATTTGCCGCACAAGTCGCAGCTCTCGGCGACCTCGACAACCCCGCGGGTCACCGGGGTCCGCCCCTCTGCCAGCGCGGCATAGAGGGCCATGCGTCCTTGCGGATAGAAGCTGTCGTAGCCCCGTTCGGGCCCTGAAGGACAAATGCCGCTGTTCAAAAAATCGATTTTGCACATTGCGTAGTGGCGGCAGCTCTTGGCCGTCGTCAAGACATCATCCATTGGACTCCTCCGGCGAAGAACCGATCGCGGTCGAATTGTCCTCGCATGATCTCGGCGTTCTATCGCTTGACCGCGTACCCCAGGTACATGACGGCCATCAGGCGGCTCTCCCGCAGCCGGATTCTCTCTCCAAGGTCTTTGTACGTCAACTCCCCGCTCGCCCGGCGGCGCAAAAGGTCGAGAGCCCTAAAAACGGAAATGTTGAGCTTGGTTCCGCGATGGCTCTTCCACTCGAGACCGTTCCGGCGGAGCAGCCGCTTCATTTCCGCCGGCTTGATGAACATCTTAAAAGCGTGGATCCGGGGGGGCATGAAGGCCCAGCGCTTCCATTCCTGGCCGATCTTGATCGCGGCCAATCGGCTGAGCCACGTCCGATTGAACGTATCGTAACAGAACCCGCCGCCCGGCTTCAGGACCCGGGAAACCTCGGAAATGACCCCGGGAAGATCACGGACGTGTTCCAAGACATCGCAGCAAAAGACCGCGTCGAACGCCCGATCGGCGAACGGAAGCGATTCCCCGCTCCCCGTCTGATATTGGATATCCAGCCCGCCGATCCGGGCGTGCTCGATCGCCGCCCGAAGCGACGGCTCCGAAGGGTCGATCCCCGTCGTCTCGAAACCCATCCGGGCGATTTCCTCGCACAGGATTCCTCCGCCGCAGCCGATTTCGAGGGCTTTTTTCCCGCGGGGATCGATCCGAAGCCCGCCCAGGAAGGCGCTTTTGGCATAGCCGACCCGGACGGGATTGAGAAACGCGCGGGTCTGCTGAAAAGAAGAATCAGGGTCCCACCATTGATCGCCCTTCGCGTCATAAAGGCTGTTGTCGGCGCTCTGATCGGCGCCGGTACGAGAAATTGCGAAATCGAGAAAGGACATGACTCTCCTCAAAATAGCATTATCCAAGAAACGTGCCAATGTGCCTCAGCCGGGCAACGATTCCCGTGAACCGGGATCAAGAAGGCCGCGATCCCTGAAAACGGGCGGACCGCCCATTTCCGGGAGATATAATATCAGGGGAGGGCAGGGAAAAATCATCCCGCGATTGACCCTGGAGGGTGATTGCGGGGGAGCCCCCCGGGGATTACAATGGGCCCGAGGAAGAATCTTCCCATGTCCGGCCGCCGCAAGACCTTCATCATCATGGCGGTCATCTCCACCCTGGTCTTCCTCGCCGTGTACGCCTGCCTGACGCTTTTCCGCGAGAAGGAGTTCTGCTTCGGATCATGAGCAAGGTCCTCGACGCGCTGCTGCCCGTTCTGGCCGTCGTGTTCTCGATTGGCGGGATCGCCGGGTTCGCCTATCTCTTCCTCCGCGACATTAACGTCTTCTGGCTCATCGTTGCGCCCATCATTTTCGCCATGTACCAGATTCCGGCCGCCGCGCTGTGGTGGTGGTGGAAGAAGAGGAAGAAGGACAAGGGCGGGCCGCCGGTGAATTCATAAGGGCGGGGGGATTTGTGGGCGGCGAAGATTGCCCATCACGGTCTCCGATTTCCTAAGTGATCTTATGCCCCCTGCGACCCTTCCGGAGTTGAATTAGGAAGATTCCGAGCCCAGAACGTTTACGAATCCCTAAATTGGTTTTATCCCCCCTGCCCCCCTTACAATAAGGGGGGCTTTGTCAACGTTCTGGGAGAGGGTGCGCCCCCGACGGGATTCGAACCCGTGTTGCTGCCGTGAAAGGGCGGTGTCCTGGGCCTCTAGACGACAGGGGCATAAGAACGTGAGCCGTGCTGGGCTCGAACCAGCGACACCCGGCTTAAAAGGCCGGTGCTCTACCACTGAGCTAACGGCCCAGAATTAAAGCAATTATTTATAGCGGATTGGGGTCGGGGAGTCAAGAAAAAGAATCGGGGCCAGCCTCTCGTCCGCCTCACTCCCGACTCCCGCGTCTGGCGTCAGGCGCGGCGCTGGCTGGCCCGCTCGAGCTCAGATCTATTCCGTCGTCAGATCTTTTCGATTTTCGTGATGACCCACCTGCCGCGATGGTTCACGTTGGCCGCCTCGTCCTTGAGCTGGTACATCTTCATCGAGATCTTGTAGTTCTCCACGACTCCGGCCTTGGTCTTGACCTCGATCTGGACGTCCTTCGTATGCACATTGCCCTTCAGGTCGCGGATGTTGGGCAGCGGGCCCGCGCCGAGGGAGAAGGAGGTGATCTCCTCTTCCTTGGCCGCGGCCGCTTTGGACTCGTTGTACTGGCGGATGATCTCTTGATGGGCGGCATACTCCTGGTCGTACTTGGCCTGGGCCGCGTCCATCTTCGCCTTCGCGGCGGCCTTGGCGGCGGCGGTCCGGGCGGTGGTGTAATCGTCCTTGGCGATGTCCAGGGTGTCCTTGGAGTCCAGGGTCGTCGGGACATGGGCGTCCTGCTGTTTCTTCAGGTCGGCTTCTCTCGCCGCGATCTCGGCCAGGCCGGCCGGCTCGATCTTCTCCTCGCTGACCGAGACGATCTTCCAGCTCTCGGCGTCGATCGTGATCGGATCCACGGCCATCGTCGACATCGTCGTCGTGTCTTTCATGCTAATGGAGTTAAAATAGCGAGTCAGCAGATTCTGTTCGGGACGGGATTTGCAGCTCTGGGCAAACACCAAGATCAGGGCCAAACTCAAAACGATGAGACTTTTTCTCCTCACGGATCCTCCTTTCAAGCGATAGTTCTCTTCTATTAGAAAATTCTACTTGTTTTTCAAGGAGAAAAGCAAGCGCAAAAATAGGATGGGGCCCGCCCGGGACCGTCCGCCGCGGGGTCCGGCCTTGAGTTGCGGCTGCGCACCTTTCATGGTATAAGGGGTCTACACATCAGTCCTACGTCTTAATAATATTATAAACGAGGTCTGATCATGCAGGGAAATATCGACTCGATCCTCGCCGACGTTAAGAAATCGCGTTTCGGACCCCTGGAAGCCGTCCGGGAGGTCCAGGCCGCCCTGGGCGCCGTCCCGCCGGACGCTTCCCGCCAGATCGCCCGCAAGCTCGGCCTGTCCACGGTCGACGTCGAGGGTGTGGTCTCCTTCTACCACTTCCTCTCCGAAGTCCCGGTCGGCCGCTACGCCGTCTATCTCAACACCAATCCCGTGGCGAACATGAAGGGACGGTCCGAGGTGGCCGCCGCTTTCGAGAAGGAAGCCGGCTGCAAGTTCGGGGAAACCACCCCGGACGGCCGGATCGGCCTCCACGAGACGTCGTGCATCGGGATGAACGACCAGGAGCCCGCGGCTCTGATCAACGGGATCGTCTTCACCCGGCTCAACCGGGCCAAGGTCCGGGAGATCGTCGCCGCGATGAAGGCCGGAAAGGACATCCGCAAGCTGGTCAAGAAGACGGGCGACGGGGCCAACCGGTCCCCGCTCATCCGGTCCATGGTCGTCAACAACATCCGGAAGAAAGGCCCGGTCCTATTCGCCCCGTTCACGCCGGGCTCGGCCCTGAAGAAAGCGATCACCCTGACCCCCGAAGAGGTCATCGACATGATCAAAAGGGCCAACCTCCTCGGCCGGGGCGGGGCCGGGTTCCCGACCGGGCTCAAGTGGGAATTCTGCCGCCGCGAATCCCGCAAGCCGCGATACGTCGTCTGCAACGCCGACGAGGGCGAGCCCGGGACCTTCAAGGACAGGGTCATTCTGACCGAGCAGCCCCACCTCCTGTTCGAGGGCATGGCCGTCGCCGGCTACGCCATCGGCGCGGAGGAGGGGATCATGTATCTGCGGGCCGAATACGCCTACCTAAGGCCCCATTTGGAAAAAACGCTCTCCGACATGCGGCGCAAGCGCCTCCTCGGCCGTGAAGTGGCCGGGGAGAAAGACTTCACGTTCGACATCACGATCAAGATGGGCGCGGGCGCCTATGTCTGCGGAGAGGAATCCGCCCTCCTCGAATCAGCGGAAGGGAACCGCGGCGAGCCCCGCGACCGGCCGCCCTTCCCCGTCACGTACGGTTTTCTCGGCCTCCCGACGACGGTCAACAACGTAGAAACGCTGTGCGCCGCGGCCCGCATCCTCGAAAAGGACGTCATGTGGTTCCGCTCGCTCGGCACGGCGAAATCGACGGGGACCAAGGTCCTGAGCGTCTCGGGCGACTGCATCCGGCCCGGCGTCTACGAGGTCGATTTCGGGACGGCGGTCCATCGTCTTCTCGAAATGGCGGGCGGGCTCGACGCCCAGGCCGTCCAGATCGGCGGCCCTTCGGGCCAGTGCATCCCCCGCGGCCAGTTCGACCGCCGGATCGCCTTCGAAGACCTCCCCACGGGCGGCTCGTTCATCGTCATCGGCCCGGACCGGGACCTCCTCGGGATCGTCCGCGAATTCATGGATTTCTTCATCGAAGAATCGTGCGGGTGGTGCGTCCCCTGCCGGGCCGGGAATTCGCTGCTCCGGCAGAAGCTCGATAAGATTTTGAGCGGCCGGGGCACGGCCGGCGACCTCGCGGAGATCGAGGCCTGGGGCAAGGTGATCAAGAGCGCGAGCCGGTGCGGGCTGGGCCAGACATCGCCCAACCCCATCCTGACGACGATCCAGAACTTCCGCCACCTCTACGAGTCCCGGCTCCGCGCCGGGACGGACTTCGTCTCCACATTCGACCTGGCCGAGGCGATCAAACCCGCCGCGGCCGTGACGGGCCAGACGCTCGGGGAGGCCTCCCATGAGTAAGACGCTGACCTTCACCATCGATGGGACGTCCTGCACCGCGAATTCCGGACAGACCATCCTCGAAGCGGCGCTCGACAACGGGATTTACATCCCCTCGCTCTGCCGCACCGCCGGCCTCAAGCCGGCCGGAAGCTGCCGCATCTGCACCGTCCGGGTCGGCGGCCGCTACATGGCCGCCTGCACCCAGCCCGTGTCCGAGGGCATGGTCATCGAAAACAAGGCCGCCGACCTCGAGGACATGCGCAAAGCCCTGGTGGAGATGCTGTTCGTCGAGGGCAACCACATGTGCCCGACCTGCGAGAAGAGCGGAAACTGCGAGCTCCAGGCCCTCGGCTACCGCTACGAGATGCTCGTTCCCCGCTTCCCGTACCAGTTCCCCTTCCGGAACGTCGAGCCGGCCGGGCCGAAGATGCTCGTCGAGCACAACCGCTGCATCAAGTGCCTCCGCTGCATCCGGGGCGTCAAAACGAAGGACGGCAAGAACGTCTTTGGACTGCTCCACCGGACGAAACACAAGAAAATCGGGGTGGATCATCGCCTCGCCGCCAAGGTCTCGGACGAGGCCGCGCGGGAGGCCATGAACCGCTGCCCCGTCGGGTCCATCCTGAAGAAAGAGGTCGGCTTCGCCGTCCCGATCGGCCGACGCAAATTCGACGCGGCCATGATCGGAAGCGAGATCGAGAAGCCGAGGTCCTGAGGAGCCCGCCATGTCCAAACCCGTCATCGCCACCGCGTCGCTGGCCGGCTGCTTCGGCTGCCACATGTCCATCCTCGACATCGACGAGCGCATCCTCGACCTGATCGAGCTCGTCGAATTCAACAAATCGCCCATCGACGACATCAAGACGTTCACGAAAATGTGCGACGTCGGAATCATCGAGGGCGGTTGCTGCAACAGCGAGAACGTCGAGAACTTGCGGTCCTTCCGGGCCCATTGCAAGGTCCTCGTCTCGCTCGGGGAGTGCGCCATCATGGGCGGGCTTCCGGGCATGCGCAACGGCATCCCCGTCCGCGATTGCCTGGAGGAAGCCTACTTCTACGCCCCGACCGTGGATCCCGCCGATCCCCGGATCATCCCCAACGATCCGGAGCTTCCGATCATCCTCGACCGGGTCTATCCCAATCATGAGATCGTCAAGGTCGACGCCTTCCTCCCCGGCTGCCCTCCCCGGGCCGACCTCATCTGGAAGGCCCTCCTGTCCATCGTCCAGGGCACGCCCCTCGAGCTCGGCTACGACATCCTCAAGTTCGACTAAGGAGCCACGATCATGGGACATAAGATCACGATCGAGCCGGTGACCCGGATCGAAGGCCACGGCAAAGTGACCGTCCAGCTCGACGACGCCGGGAAGGTCACCCAGTCGAGATTCCATGTCGTCGAGTTCCGCGGCTTCGAGCGGTTCGTCCAGGGACGTCCGTACTGGGAAGCCCCCGTCCTCGTCGAGCGGCTGTGCGGCATCTGCCCGGTCAGCCATCACCTCGCCGCGGCCAAGGCCATGGACGTCATCGTCGGCGTGCGGCCGGGCGGGCTGACCCCGACCGCCGAGAAGATGCGCCGGCTGATGCATTACGGCCAGATGTTCCAGTCGCACGCCCTCCACTTCTTCCACCTCGCCTCCCCCGACCTCCTCTTCGGCGCGGACGCCGACCCGGCCATCCGGAACGTCATCGGCGTCGTCCTCAAGCACAAGGACCTCGCCGTGCAGGGCGTGCTCATGCGCAAGTTCGGCCAGGAGCTTATCCAGGCCACCGCCGGGAAGAAGATCCACGGCACCGGGGCCATCCCGGGCGGGATCAACAAGAACCTGACCCTGGAAGAGCGGCGAGCGTTCCTCGACGCTCCCGACCCGATGAACGCGGCGAAGATGGTCTCCTGGGCCCAGGCCGCCCTCGACTTCTTCAAGGATTACCACGCCAAGAATCGCGGCCTGATCGACGGTTTCGCCGCCTTCCCCTCGAACCACCTGAGCCTCGTCCGCAAGGACGGCGCGCTCGACTTCTACCATGGGGTGCTGCGGGCAGTCGACGCCGGCGGCAAGCGCGTCCTTGACGACGTCGATTACGCGGATTACCTCGACCACATCGGCGAGGAGGTCAAGAGCTGGTCCTATATGAAGTTCCCCTACCTCCGCTCGCTCGGCAAGGAGAACGGCTGGTACCGGGTCGGCCCGCTGGCCCGGCTCAACACGTGCGATTTCATCCCCAGCCCGCTGGCCCAGAAGGAGTACGAGGTCTTCCGGAAATACACCAAGGGCAAGCCCAACAACATGACGCTCCACACGCACTGGGCGCGCCTGATCGAGCTCCTCCATTCGGGCGAGGTCATCCAGTCCCTCCTCGAAGACGACGATCTTTCGGGCACGGACCTCGTGGCGAAGGGGAAGAAGGCGAAGGAAGGCGTCGGCCTCATCGAAGCGCCGCGGGGGACCCTCTTCCATCACTACCGGATCGACGGCGACGACCGGATCACCATGGCCAACCTGATCGTCTCGACGACGAACAACAACGAGCCGATGAACCGGGCCGTCCACTGGGTGGCCAAGAACGTCCTGGAGAACAAGCCGGAGATCACCGAAGGGATGCTCAACCGGGTCGAGATTGCCATCCGGGCCTATGATCCGTGCCTGAGCTGCGCCACGCACGCCCTGGGGGCGATGCCGCTCACCGTCGAGCTCGTGGACGCCGCGGGGCGGACGATCGAGGCGAGGTCGCGCTGACGGTCCTCGTCCTGGGCATCGGGAATCCCGGCCGCCGGGATGACGGCTTGGGACCGAGGCTCGCCGAAGCCCTCGAGGGAGAGGGCCGGATCAGGGCTGAATTCCGCTATCAGCTGGGCGTCGAGGACGCTCTCGCCGTCCGCGACTGCGACGTTGTCGTCTTCGCCGACGCGTCGAGGACAGAGGAAGCGCCGGCGTCCCTGATCCCGATCGAACCCGAAGCCGCCCTCACGTTCACGACGCACGCCCTGGCCCCGGCCGCGGTTCTGGGCCTCTGCCGGGAGCTCTACGGCCGGACGCCGCGGGCTTATCTTCTCGCCGTCCGCGGGTATGATTGGGAGGTCGGCGAAGGGTTGTCGGAGGGCGCCGAGCGGAACCTCGCCGCCTCGCTCGCCTTGGTCGAAGAATTCCTCTCTAAGATCTCAGAATAAAAAACGGGGCTCCCGGGGTAAGGGCTCTCGGGCACGCCGGATTCCCCGGCGAGGAATCCGGCTCTACTTCGTCCTCGCTCTTCCCCGCGAAACGCGGAGAATCCGTGCCCGCTCGTCCTCAGATGTCCCTCGAACCCTCACCCCTCGCGCCCCGAATTCCCGAACGCATTCGCTAATCATACGCGCAAGGCGATCGCCAATCCCGTCGCGGACCGACCCCGCCGACGCGCTGCATCCTTCCCCAGACCCGGGGGACCCCATCCAGCGCATCGGCCGCGTCGTCCGTACGACGGGCGCGCTTTTGAGCGAGGCACCGCTCGGCCCATAAAAGGAAGATGGCGCGAGTGGGAATAGGGCTCAGTCAATTTCCAATTCGAGCTTATCGAGGAATATCTCCGTCCCCTGGATGATGTCGAAGTCCGGAGAGCCGCAGACGGGGCACGCCGCGATGGGATTGTCCCGGGTCGTTTCAGTCGCGCAGGCCCGGCAGCGGACGATGAACGGGAGCGGCTCGATGATAAGGCGGGCCCGCGCGGCAATCGTCTCCTTCTTGTACATGTCGAATGCCGACTCTAATAGCTCCGGGACCACGCCCGAGAGCGGACCGACCCTGATCGTAACGAGCGTCACTTCCCGGGCTTTATGCTCGGACGCCTTCTCGACCAGAGTGGTGAAGAGGCCGGAGATGAGCGAGAGCTCATGCATGGCGGACGAGGCCGTCCCTGCGTTCCCGGAAAAAGGCGATCAGCGCCTCCAGGCCTTCGTTCCGGACGGCGGACGTGATGAAGACCCTGAGACGGGGATTGAGTTCGAGGGCTTCCCGCGCGGCCCGCGTCGTATCGAAAGGCAGATACGGCAGGAGGTCGGATTTCGTCAGGATGAGGGCATCCGAGGTCGTGAAGGCTTTGGGGTATTTTTTCGGCTTGTCGTCGCCCTCGGGAGTCGAGAGCAGGACGCAGCGGAGATGCTCGCCCAGCTCGTAGCCGGCCGGGCAGACGAGGTTTCCGACGTTCTCGATGAAGAGGAACTCGATCGAGGGATCGACCTCGGGCAGAACCTTGGCGATCATCTTTGCTTCGAGGTGGCAGGCGCCGCCGGTCGTGATCTGCCAGGCCGGGACGCCCTTGGCCCGGATGCGCTCGGCGTCTCGCTCGGTCTCGATATCGCCCTCGATGACGGCGATCCGCGCTTCGTCTCGGAGCCGCTCAGCGATCCGCTCGAGGAGGCTCGTCTTGCCCGCGCCCGGCGAGCTCAGGAAGTTCACGGCCAGGATGCCGCGGCCGCGGAGCGCCTCGCGGATCTCGCCGGCGATCTGTTTGTTGGTGCCGAGGAGGTCCTCGCGCACGATCACATCTTTCTTGGTCATGGAATGTTCATTATAAGACAGAATTAAGGGGACAGTATATGCAATTCCCGAATTCCGCGCTTAGATTTTTGGGGCGGCTATCGAACGATCCGGTATTTCGCGATCTCGAGCGTCTCGTCGGAAGTCCTCTCGACGATGAAGACGGCGTCGCCTTCGACGGCCAGGGGGCGGCCGGCGGTCTTCAGATAGAACGCGTCGACGTATCTGCCTTCGACATTGAAAACGTCAAAGAGAATCCCACGGTCCGGATCCTTCGTCGACGTTTGAACCCAGAGGGCGTCGCCGGCGACGAACAGGGCCACGATATCCTCAAGATATTCCGACCCTGGCAATTGGAGCTTGCGGCCGTCGAGCGAAGTGATCGAAGCACCCGAGTTTCCCTTGGGCCTCGGGACGCGCTTGTACGGCCGGGAAAACGTCCGGAGAAGGCGCTCCTCGTCGCAATCGAAGACTTTAACCGAGTACGGGTTGGCGTAACCGACGAAAAGGTAACGTCCACCCATCGCCGCGGTCAGGAGGGCGTCCCAAAGAAAAGCTGGACCGACACTGAGGAATCGAGTCGAAAAAGCCGTGACTCGGCGCTCGTGTTTCCCGTCGTCTGATATGGACAGGAGCGAAAACGGAAGGTCGGAAGGAGGTGTCTTCTTCGTGGAGATGGGGATTTCCATCCTGAAGAAGTACGCGTTTCCCGGCATGCGGAAAAGAAAGCGCATTAGGTTGCCTAACGCGGCGAGCGAGACTTCCTTGACGGCCTTCCCTTGAGCGTCGAACCAAACGAGCTTCGCCGGTGATTGGCTATGCACGACGAGCAAATCGCCGGCGACCTCGAAATTCGTAACGTAGCTCAACTCTCCCGGCCCCTGCCCCTTCTTGAACAGATTCCGTCGGAAACGCCCCTGAGCGTCCAATTGGACGAGCTCATCGCGGTCGGACACGTAGATGAAGCCGTCCGGACCGGTTTTCAGGATCATAGGAGAGCGGAGAAAGAATTCTCCGCCCGCGTCTGATATCCGGAACTCCTCCCGGAGTTCAAGAACCCGCCCCGAATTCGGACCTGACGGCTTATCGGGATTCCTAATGATCTCCTGGGCACTGAGGAAACCGCAGAATGCTAGCAAGCCCCAGGGCAGGACAGTTTTCGCCTTCACTGTCGTCCCATCTATCGAATAATCACAATTCCTGATCCAACTAATTCTAGAATTACAGTACTCTCCAAGTATTTATCCCGAAATAAATCACATCATTACGGGTAAAATCTATTTCTTGTCTTTACCCGGCTTATCCGGTGGCTTCCTCGGTGACGAAGGTGGCACGAAACCTTTTTTCTCTATCCCGGCAGGTTTAGTAGGTTGCTTCGGCGGCACGAAGCCCTCATCAATTCTATTTTTCTTATCATTTGCCATAATGCCCCCCCTAATTATGGGCGCTAAAGGAGGGGAAAAACCTCCCTGAATTTGCACCGTGATTTTCTTTTTAATTTCACTTTTTTCTTTAGCCATTCTTTTCTCCTTAATGCGGAACGTTAACTGCCACAAAAACTATTAATAGGGAAACGCCCACGATGAAAAATGCAACCGAGGAAATGTTCAGCCCTGACGTCCAGCGCGCGGGCTTATTCTTTAATATATCCGGCTTCTTGTCGTCGAAGAAATCCTTCTCCATTATTTCGATTTGCGTCCGGCAGGCGCGCTGGCTGGTAAGGAACGAAATCATTGTGGACAACAAACTTAAGCCGAAACAGATCCATGCGGCGAGAAGCCAAAAGTACGTTCCCGCCCTCACGTAAGGGACGAATTCTTTTATGAATGCGAGAGAGAATCCGAATGCGCCTCCTGCCAGGGTCAGAATAGCTTTGTCGAATTTATGGGTTTCTTCGGCCTGGAGCTGGATGAGTTTTGCACGTTCTGCGAGGTATACCTCATATTTTTCGTCCTCGCTGCGTTTGTCATCGCACACCATCATTTTTCCCCTCAAAAATATAAGGCCGTCGCAATAACAAGTCAATCCTTGAGCAAATTAAAAAACAGCTCTATTGTCTCATTAATTGTCTCAGCGTCAAATGCAAGACCCAGTCCCGCAAAAGACGGAATAACACCGTGATTAACTTGAATCGGGGCCAACTTGGTTTCTGCAATTATCCCCAATAATACTTGGGGGGCGCTACCTAGTTGTATTGCTCCTCGGGTGATTCTCCCAACAGTCGGTTTTAAAACTACCGGACTCCCGCTTGAGCCTGGGATAGTAGCTCCATCAATTAAAAATCCCCGAAGTACTCGCTTCCTTTTCACACCGGCTTCATCGATTTCGTCTTCTAAGGATTCTCCGATCCTCGTAGATATTATTCCTGCCCTAACGAGAGGGAAATTCGATGTTCGATGCCTTAATCCTAAAGGATATCCGATTGTTAAAATCTCATCCCCAATGGATACTTCGAGTTCGCGGCGTTTTGTTTCATTAGCAATGTCTTCATAATTTGCCCACTTCTTCTCGATTTGTGGATAGCTAACGATCAATCCGGTGATATCGATTGCCAAAACGTCTACGTCTCTATCCGGATGTTCCCGCCAGCTTTTTGCGCCCCCTGGCGAGACAAGCTGAATCTTGGCAGATTCGCCGGATATCGAGCCATCGGGATTCTTAATGTTCAGATAAACGGTTAGTTCACTGGCTATGTCTCTTAATTCTTTTTTGCTATTCAGCACATGTTTGTTAGTTACTAAAAATACCTTACCTTCGCTTGTGCTAATTGGCCTAAATACAAGAAAACCAGTCCCAGTTTCGCTCCATTCGTTTTTAATGAGCATTGTTGCATAAACCCATGTTTCGGATATCGGTGATGCCATCGTAACCTCCCGATCCTCGATTAAGTAGAATATATCTTCTTGGACAGTAATGAATTAACTTATTTCGCCGGTGAGATAAGCCCTCGTGCGGGGATCGCGGGGCGAAGCGAACACTTCGGCGGCGGGCCCGTGCTCGACGAGCTCGCCGAGATACAGGAAGGCGAGGTGGTCGGCGATCCGCCGGGCCTGGCGGAGGATGTGGGTGACGATGACGACGGTATAATCCGCTTTGAGCGCCATCAGCCGCTGTTCGACGATGCGGCTCGATTGGGGATCCAGGGCCGAGGTCGGCTCGTCGCCGAGGATGATCTCGGGCTCGACGGCCAAACCTCGGGCAAGGCAGAGCCGCTGCTGCTGGCCGACCGAGAGGCGCGAGGCCGGCTCGCGGAGCCGGTCCTTGACCTCGTCCCACAGGCCGGCGGCTTCGAGCTCGCGGCGGACGAGCTTGCTCAGGGCGGCCTTGTCCTTTAGGCCGTGGATGCGCGGCCCATAAGCGACATTGTCGAAGATCGACATCGGCAGGACTTGCGGCTTCTGGGACAGCAGGCCCATCTTCTTCCGCACCGCGGTCACGTCCACGCCCGGGGCGTAGATGTCCTCGTCGTCGACGAAGATGTTCCCCGAGATCCGGACGCCGTCGACGGAATCGAGAAGCCGGTTAAGCGATTTGAGCAGGGTCGTCTTCCCGCAGCCGGACGGCCCGATGATGACCGTGATCTGCTGGTCCGGGATCGGCAGGGTGACGTTCTTGAGGACCGGGAGGTCGCCGATCGAGACGCTCAGGTCTTGGATTCGGATGTGCGAGCCGTTCATGGGTCCATCCTATTTGACGCTGTGTTTCGAGATCCGGCGGATGAGGGTCCGCGAGATCAGGCTGATGGCCAGGATGATCAGGGTCAGGATCGCGGCCGAGGCGTAGGCCCGCTGCTGGACTTCGGGATAAGGCGTCCCGAGCTGGAAAAAGATAGCCAGGGGCAGGGTCGCCGCCGGCTCGAGCAGAGATGTCGGAACGCTGTCCGTGAAGCCGGCGGTGAACAGGACCGAGGCCGCGTCGCCGATGCCCCGGCCGAAGGCGATCAACACCGCCGTCAGGATACCGGGCATGGCCTGGCGGACGACGACCTTGAGGGCGGTCTCGAGTCTCGTCGCTCCGAGCGAGGCGGAAGCGTCCGTCATCGCCTGGGGGACGAGCCGGATGACCTCGTCCATGGCCCGGGTCATGATCGGAAGCTCGAGAAGAGCGACGACGATGATCCCGGCGAGGAGCGAAGCCCGCAAGCCAAAGGCCGCCATGACGATGAAGCCGAACGCCCCATAGACGATCGAGGGCACGCCCCACAGCACATCGAGGGAGAACCGGGTGAAGACGGCGAGGGCGGTCCTCTTGCGGGTGTAGAGGTTCAGGTAGAGGACGATCGGCAACCCGAAGATGACGGCCAGGAGCGTCGCCCCCGAGGCCAGGTAAAGGGAGCCGACGATGGCGTTCAGGATCCCGCCTTCCCGGCCGAGATAGTAGCCGCCCTGAGGCGTCTGGAAGATCATGGACAAGCGCAGGGCGGGCAGGCTCTTGACGACGACCGTCCCGAGGATGAGGAGGAGGCCCCCGAACACGGCGATGGCCGAAGCCGCCATCAGGACCTTGAAGATCCGCTCTTCGAGCGCCCGGCGGCCGCGGACCTTCATTCCGTCCTCCGCTCGATCCTGACCAGGAAAATCCGGGCGGCGATGTTGAAGACGAGGACGACCGCGAACAAGACGAGGGCGGCCAGCATCAGGGCGGAATCGTAGAGGGGGATGGACATCATCTCGCCGTAGTTGTTGGCCAGCAGGGACGGCAGCGTGGCGCCCGGATCGAAGATCGACCTCGGCGAGCGGGCGACGTTGCCCACGACCATGAGAACGGCCATCGTTTCGCCGAAAGCCCGGCTCAAGCCGAGAACGACGGCGGCGATGATCCCCTGGATGCCCTTCCGCAGGACGACGTGCTTGACCGTTTCCCAGGTCGTCGCGCCGAGGGCGAGCGAGGCCTCGCGGAGCGCGTGGGGGACCGAAGCGAAGACCTCGAGCGAAACATGGATGATCGTCGGAAAAACCATGACGGCCAGGACGATCCCGGCCGCGAGCACGGAATAGCCGGACGAGGTGACGCCAAAGGCCGGAGCCAGGACGTTCCCGACGAACGGGACGATGATCAGGACGCCCCAGACGCCGTAAACGACCGAGGGGATCCCGGCCAGCAGGTCGATCATCGGCTTGGCCAGCTCCCGGACGGACCGCGGCGCGTATTCGGACAGATAGATCGCCGTCAGGAGCGAGATCGGAACGGCCAGGACCATGGCCGCCAGGGTCACCCAGAGCGTGCCGGAGATGAACGGCCAGAAGCCGAATTCACCCTTAAGCGGATGCCAGCCCGAGCCGAAGAGGAGTCCGGTGAACGATTTGAGGCCCAGGATCGTCCGGGATTTTCCGACGAGGGCGAGGAAGATCAGGAAGACGATGAGTCCCGGAACGGCGGCGGACAGGCGCATCGAGCGCCGGGCGAAGATGTCCGCGAATCGTCTCATTTGATGCTGGACAGGCCTTTTTTCAGCTGTTCGGCGCCGACCGGGATGTAACCCGTCTCGGGAACGAAGCGCTGGCCGTCGGTCAGGACCCAGCGGAGGAATTCCGCCGCGGCCGTCCGGACCGGCCGGCCCTTGGAGACGAGATACAGGTCTCGGGCCGGAGGCGAAGGATAGATCTTCCGGAGGATCGCCCCGGTGATGTCGTCGCGCGTCGCATAGACGGCTTCGGCGGGCTCGATCGTACCGCTGCCGTCGAGGTCGATCGGAACGACGGCGATCCCGTCCACGGGCCGAAGCGTTTTCGGATCATAGGCGAAGTTGATATTGTTGAACCCGATGGCCAGCGGATCCCGCCGGACGGCGTCGGCGAGACCGGGATCGCCGTACACGCCCACGCCGCCGAGGTCCTCCTGGTGCTTTCCGAGAAACGCGGCCCACGTTTCGGCCGCTCCGCACGCGTCCGAACGGGTGAAGACGTGGATCGCCTTCGCGTCCGGAATGCCGCCGAGAGCTTCCCCCCACGTCTTCGCCGATCCGGTGATCCAGATGGCGACGAACCGGGCCTGCGTCACTCCCCTCTTCATGATCTCCCGGAGGAGCGGATTCCGGGCAGAGACGGTGGCGACGACCCCGTCCTTGGTCACGGCGAAAGCAAGGGCGCCCCTCTTGGTCTCTTCGGGATTGATCTCGCGGGAAACCATCCCGAAATCGGCCATCCCCGTCAGGGCGTCGGCCATCCCCTTCCCGGCCCCCCCGGCCTGGACATCGATCCGGACGCCGGGGTGGAGCTTCTTGAACTCTTCGGCCCATTTGACCGCCATGGGATACAAAGCCCATGCCCCGGAGAGCGTGACCGTCCCCGACAACAGCTTCGGCGCATTCTGTCCCGAGAGCCCGAACGGGACGAGAATCGCCCCGAGGATCACGACCGCCGCCGCTCGACAGATCCTAACCATCAGAAACCTCCCTGGAATTGGATCAGCAACGCTTTATTGACTGTATGGCCGGATTCGTTTCTCGTGAGGGCAAAGTTGACCATGAGCTTGGTCCGCCCGGCGATAAACCAGTTCAGTCCGGCGGTCCAGCAATCGAGACGGTCCCCGCTCACGGACGTATCCGCGTCGTAAGAATCGGCCTTGAGGACCCCTTGGAGGATCTTGGGAAGGAAGGCGTATCCGGCCAGGACGTACCAGCCCCGGCGCATGATCGGACCGTCCTCCGCGCTGATGAAATCCGCTTTGACCATGAGCGGCCCGCGGAGGAGGGCCAGGTCCATCCCGATCCGGTCCCGGACGACGCTGGCCGCGCCGGCCGACGCGGCATAGCTCCCGTCATAAAACGACCCGCCCAAGGCGAGGAAGCTCAAAGGACGGACGATCAGCCGTCCGGCGAGATCCTTGCTGTCATTGGTATCGGCCCTGTTTATGCCCGCGCCGTTGAAGACGCCCAGGGTGTATTCGAGAAAAGCGGCTTTCCCGAGCACGACGGCCCCGATATCCCGGCCGGAGGAGCCGATATCCAGTCCGGGTGAGAGCTTGTTGACGGCCTGAGATCGATCGATCGTGTCGATGTCCGCGCTCGAAGTGGTCATCTCGAGGCTGAAGGGGACCTTGAATTGCCCGATCCGGAACGAAGCCGCTTCGTGGACGAAGATTTCCACCACGGCGTCGTAAAGGGCCGGGGCCTTGACGACGTCGACCGTAGCTTTAAAATTGATGTTCTTGACGAGCTCCGCGGACAGGGTGAAACGCGACCGGCGGATCGTGAATCCGTCGGCGCCCTCGTCCTGGGCCGTGGCCACGATCTGGGTGTAGCCGCTGAGCTTGAAAGCCCGCGAGGCCGTTACGGGCGGGGGCGCGGACGCGTCCTGGGCTCCCGCGACGATCGGAATGAACAGAAGCCCAAGAACCATCGAAGCGGTGATCGGAAACGCGCGCATCATTATGGTCCTTCCTAAGGGGCCCCAAGCCGGGCCGCTCTCGTCCGGTCGGCGAGGTCGGCGAAGGTCGTCCTTTCGAGGATTGCCGCGACCGCGTCGCGCGTTTCCTTCCAAAGGCCTTTCAGCCCGCAGGTGCGCTCATAAGGGCACACCTCATGCGCCGTGACGCTGACGCATTTGATCGGGGCGAGCGGTCCATCCATGACCCGGATGACCTCGGCGACCGAGATCCGGGACGGCGGCTTGGCCAGGAAATACCCTCCCTGGGGGCCTTTCTTACTCCGCAGATATCCCGTCCGCTTGAGCAGAAGCAGGATCTGCTCGAGGAACTGCTCGGGGATTCCCTGGGCGGCCGAGATCTCCCGGATATGAAGGGGACCTTCGTCATAACGCAGGGCCAGCTCGAGCATGGCCCGGCTGGCATATTCGCCTTTGGTCGATAGCTTCATGGGAGTCGGCCTGCTAATAGTCGACTATATCAATAGACAATATCATTTATCATATCCGCGAACCTGTTGTCAAGGCCAAAATCCCCCGGACTTGCCTCAGGCTGGGCTCCCCGGTATGATAGGGCTAAAAATGCCTCCCGCCTCCACACTCCCTCCGTTCAGGCCCCTCACTTCCTGCCCGGTCTGCGGGGACGCCGATATTTCCCCCTGGAAGAAAAGAACGTTCGATACCCTCAATCTGAACAAGGACCAGGTCAAGATTACGGACAGCGAGTACGGGAAGATCTGGGACCTTTTCTGCTGCGGGCTGTGCGGACACATCTTCGCCAATCCCTCTCCCTCCCCCGAGTTCATCGACTCGCTCTACAGCCAGGTCGAGGATCCCTCCTACGAAGAGGAGGCCGAGGGCCGAGCCCGGAATTTCCTGGGAATCCTCCGCACTCTCGAAAAGCTCCGCCCGGCAAAGGGAGGATTGTTCGATGTCGGCGCGGCCACGGGGATCCTCCTCGCCCTGGCGCGCGACCGGGGATGGATTCCGTCCGGGGTCGAACCGAGCGGCTGGGCCGTCGCCCGGGCGGCGGCCCGCTATGGATTGTCCATCGTCCACGGGTCGCTCGCCGACCTCCCCGAAAGCCGCGGTCCTTTCCAGGCCATGACCATGGTCGATATCATCGAGCACACTCCCCGGCCGAGGGAGGCCGTGGCCAAAGCCCGGGCTCTCCTCGAGACTGGCGGACTCCTCTGTCTGGTTACTCCCGACATTCACAGCCCTGCCGCCAGACTCGCCGGAAAGCGCTGGTGGCATCTCCGTCCCGGCCATCTGGCCTATTTCTCCAAGGAAAGCCTGGAGCGGCTTCTGCGCGACGCTGGCTTTATGATCGTCGAGCGGCGGCGCTACGCCTGGACGTTCAGCGCGCACTACCTCGCCGCGCGCCTGCTCCCGGACCGATTTAAAAACGGACGGTCCGCTTCTCTCCTGAAGCGAATTCGGATAAAATTGGCCCTCGGCGATTCGTTCGAGATCTACGCGATGAAAGAGCCTCTTCCGTGAGCCCGTATCTCCGCGCCCTGCGCCTGGAGCGGTGGCCGCGGAGCCTTTCCATATTTCTCGGGAGCGCGGCCTATTTCTATTTCCACCGCGGCCGGCTCGCCGATTTTCCCGCGGCCGCGCTCGTCTGGCGCACGGGAGCCGCGTTTCTCCTGACTTGGGCGATTTCGACGGCCAACTATGTCCTCAACGAGATCGTCGACAAGCCTTTCGACGCCCATCATCCGACCAAGAAATTCCGCCCCCTCGTCCAGGGCGAGATCCGGGTGGCCCCCTTCGCGGCGCTCGGGATCGTCCTCACCGCCGCAAGCCTGGTCCTCGCTCAAGCCCTCTTCGATACCGCCTTCTTGGTCTCGCTCCTCGTGCTCCTTCTTGCCGGGGTCGTCTATAATGTCCGTCCGATCCGGGCCAAGGACATCCCCTTCTTCGACGCGATCTCGGAATCCGCCAACAACCCGGTCCGCTTCGCCATCGGCTGGTACGCCTTCGCCCCCATCGGCGTTTTCCCGCCGCTCAGCCTGCTCCTCAGCTGGTGGGCCTTCGGGAATTTCCTGATGGTGGCGAAGCGGTTGTCCGAGCACCGTTTCCTCAAGGACAAAGCCGGGGATTATCGGACGTCCCACAAGCGGTACACCGAACGCTCGCTCTTCTTCGGGCTGGCTGTCAGCGCCGTCGTCTGCCTCGCTTCCTTCCTCTATCTCGGCTACTCGCGGAAGCTCGAGACGTTCCTGGCGATCACGCCCTTCCTGGCCGTCCTGCTCGGCCTCATCCTCCGCAAGACGCTCCGCGAATCGGAAGTCATGGAGGAGACCGAAAAGGTCCTGGCCAGCCCAAAATTCGCCCTCTTCACGGTCTTTCTCTTTCTGCTGTTCGTGCTGTCCTATTTCATCGACACGATCGGGGTTTGACGCGCCGTGCGCCGCGACCGGATCCTCCTCTTGCTCGCGACGACGAACGCGGGAAAAGCCCGGGAGCTTCGGCACGGGCTCGGCCGCCTTCCCGTCCGCGTGATCACGCTGGCCGACCTCGGGATCCGGGCCGAGTTCCCCGAGACCGGAACGACGTTCTCCGAAAACGCCAGGGGCAAAAGCCTTTTTTACGCGGAATTGTCCGGCGTCCCGACCCTGGCCGAGGACTCCGGACTCGAGATCAACGCACTCGGCGGCGCGCCGGGCGTCTATTCCGCCCGTTTCTCCGGACCGGGGGCGACCGACGCCCGGAACATTCGCAAAGTCCTGAAACTCCTCAAGGGCGTCCCGGAAGCCGAGCGGGGCGCCCGCTTCGTGTGCTGCATGGTTCTTTCCCACGAAGGGCGCGTCCTGGAGACCAGCCGCGGCGTCGTCCGAGGACGGATCGTCCGCGAGCCGCGCGGCGGATCCGGGTTCGGTTATGACCCGATCTTTTATTACCGCCCCTTCAGCCGGACGTTCGGCGAGCTCACCGCGGCCGAGAAACACTCCGTCAGCCACCGCGGCCGCGCCCTCGGCCGGATGATCGCCTACATAAAAGAGGGCCGTCCCCCCCTTTGGGAGGGAGGGACGGCAAGGGGCGGAGGGGACGCCCCGGGTGGGCAGGGGAAAAAAGTGCTCAGACCGTGAGCTGGTCCTTCATTTTCAGAAAGACCTTCTCGCCGATTCCTCGGACCTTCATGAGGTCCTCGACCTTCTTGAAATTCCCGTTCTGTTTCCGGTAGTCGAGGATCCGCTGGGCGATCTTCGGCCCGACGCTGGGGAGCTTCTGCAGCTCGTCCAGGCCGGCGGAGTTGATATTGACCTTGTCGCCGGTGGATTTGGCCGCCGGCGGAGCCGCGGCCTGCTGGGCGGCCTGGGCGAGGAACGGGATGACCAGGATTCCGAGGATGAGGCCGAGGGCCCATCCCTTTGCGATCATACGGTTCATGGGAACCTCCTTTCGCTCCTCCAAATGCAAGGGCGATGCCAGGATGATCCCACGCGCAACTTGTGGAATAACAATATGTTGGGAAGATGAGGAGGAAGATCTCAAGAACGTCGGTTGACGAACGGCCTCCCCTCCGCCAACCGCGGTTCACAATCTCGGCGGACTAGGGAATCTGGATCTTGATCGGAACGTCCAATCCCAGGATCGGCAATCCGAGGTAGATCAGCAGGAGCCCAAGGACGACCATCCAGGGGAGCTTACCGATCAGGGCGCTGACGATCTCAGGCGTCAACATGGCGTTGGCCGCGGTCTTGCTTATGGCCGACCCTTTGCGACGTTCATTCCATGTTTTCGAAATATAGACGTATATCTCGAGCAGGATGCAGAGGAAGCCCAGGCCGACGAGAATCCAACCCATGAATTCCATGCTCTCCCTCCTTCACAATACGGGTTGTCTCCCAGCATACCGATGCCGGCCGGGCGAAGTCAATCCGGGGGGAAGTTCACGAGCGGGGGTGGCTCTTCCGATAGACTTCGAGAAGATGCCGAACGTCGAGGTGGGTGTAACGCTGGGTCGTCGCAAGGCTCTCGTGGCCCAGGAATTCCTGGATGACGCGGAGATCGGCGCCGCGGTTCAGTAGGTGCGTGGCGAAGGAATGGCGCAGGGCGTGGGGGCTGATCTTGAGCCGGAGGGCGGCCTCCTTGAAATATTTGTGGACGAGGCGCTGGACGGACCGCGTCGTCAGGCGCCCGCCCTGATAGTTGAGGAAGAGTGCCGAAGCTCCGAGCTTGAGCGGGAATTCAGGGCGGACCCGCAGATAATCCTCGATGCTTCCGGCGGCTTTCCGGCCGAAGGGCACCAGGCGCTCCTTCTTGCCCTTGCCGCGGACACGGATCATCCGCTCCTCGAGGTTGATATCCTCGAGGCCGATGCCGACGAGCTCGCTGACCCGGATCCCCGTAGCGTAAAAGAGCTCCAGGATGGCCCGGTCGCGGAGGCCCAGGGCGTCGTCCGAAGACGGCGCCGCCAGGAGTTTGCCGACCTCCTCCTCCGAGAGAAAGGCCGGGACGCGGCGCTCGAGCCGCGGCGTGGCGATGGCCTGGGCCGGATTGATCTCGATCCACTTGCGGCGGACGCAGAATTCGAAGAACGAGCGGATCGCGGCCAGCTTCCGCGCCGCCGATGCCTTGGTCAGGCGCCTTTCATAAAGACCGACGAGGAACCCGCGCAGGATCACGTTGTCGGTTTCGGACAGACGGACTTTCCGCTCGGCGAGATGTTCGGCCAGCTGGGTCAGATCGATGCGGTAGCCGGCCAGGGTGTGGGGCGAAGCCCCTTTTTCGTGCTTGAGGTAGTCCAGGAACTCCTCGAGCTCTTTCTTCATGCTTCGGTGCCGGGGGCGGCTTCGGGGGCGTGTCCACCCTTAGGGGCCTTCTCCTTCTTCGGCGGTGCGGCGGGCTTTTCCGGATCGCGATAGCCGCACATATCGTCCAGGCAGTGGACGTACGTACCTTCCTTCTTCGAGGTCTTCTGGAGCAGGAACGGCTTGCCGCACTTCGGGCAGGGCTTGGGCACGGGCTCGTCCCAGGTGGCGAAGCGGCACTTGGGGAACGAGCTGCAGCCGTAGAAGAACTTCCCGCGCCGGGTCTTGCGCTTGAGGATCGTCCCGCCGCAAGCGTTCGGGCAGGCAATGCCGGTGTCCGTGCGCTCTTTCTTGATGTATTTACAAGTCGGGTAGTTCGAGCAGGCGACGAAGCGGCCGAACCGGCCGAAGCGCTCGACGAGCTGGGCCCCGCAGTCGGGGCATTTCTCCTCGAGCGGGATGACCTCCTTTTTGATCATGCTGTCTTTATAGTCGCATTCGGGGTAGCCGGAGCAAGCCTTGAACCGGCCGTACTTTCCGCTCTTGATGACGAGCGGATTGCCGCACTTCGGGCAGGTCTCCTTGAGCGGGATGCCCGTCGCCTTGACGCTCGCGACCTCCCCGGCCGCCTTGAGGTCGGCGGCCAGGCGGGTGTGGTACTCCCTGAGGGCGGCCAGCCAGTCCGCGCCCTCCTCGATCTTGTCCAGGGCCTCTTCCATCTGGGCCGTGAACTGGACTTCCATCAGATCGGGAAAGTTCTTGACCAGGAAATCGGTGACGTAAATGCCGAGCTCGGTCGGGATGAATTTGCCCTGGTCTTTGTGGACATAGGTCCGGTTCTGGATCGTGGTGATGATCGGCGCGTACGTGGAGGGCCGTCCGATCCCCTTGGCCTCGAGCTCCTTGACCAGAGTGCCCTCGGTATACCGGGCGGGAGGCTGGGTGAAGCTCTGCTTCGGCTCGATCCCGGTCCCGTCAAGAGTCAGCTTCTCTCCCGGCGCTGCGGGGGGGAGCGTTTCCTTGTCCCCGTTCTCTCGGTTGGGATAGACGGCCGTATACCCGGCGAACTTCATCACCTCGCCTTTGACCGTGAACAGATAGCGGCCGGCCTTGATCCCGAATTCGGTCTCTTCGACGATAGCCGGACTCATCTGCGAGGCCATGAACCGCCGCCAGATGAGCTCATAGAGCCGGTATTCCTCCGGCTTGAGGAAGGGCTTGACGACGTCGGGAGATAGGTCGCAGGTCGTGGGCCGGACGGCTTCGTGGGCGTCCTGGGCCTGGCTCTTGTTCTTGTAGACCGGCGGATGCGCCGGGATGTGGGCGGGCGAAAAGCGCTTGACGATGCAATCCCGGGCCCAAGCCTGGGCGTCGGCGGAGACGCGGATCGAGTCGGTGCGCATGTACGTGATCAATCCGACGGGACCGCGATCGCCGATGGGCAAGCCTTCATATAGCTTCTGGGCGATGGACATCGTCCGTTTGACGGGATAACGGAGCAGCCGGTAGGCCTCCTGCTGGAGCGTGCTCGTCGTATAGGGCGGCGAGGGGAAACGCTTCTTCTCCTGGACTTTAACCTGGTCGAGGAGGAACTCCAACGTTTTGAGGTCGGACACGATCGCGTCGGCCGACGCCTGGTTCGGGACCTTGGCCTTCTTCCCGTCGATCTTGGTCAGGGAGGCCCGAAAAGCCGGCGGATGCGCCGCGGCGAGATGGGCGTAGATCGTCCAGTATTCCTCGGGAACGAAGGCCTGGATCTCTTTCTCCCGTTCGACGATGATGAGAAGGGCGATCGATTGGACCCGGCCCGCACTCAGGCCACGGGCGACCTTTTTCCACAGAACCGGGCTGATCTGGTAGCCGACGAGCCGGTCGAGGATGCGGCGCGTCTGTTGGGCGTTGAACATGTTCAAATCGAGCGGTCCGACATGACGGATCGCTTCTTCGACCGCCGGCTTCGTGATCTCATGGAGGAGCACCCGGCCGATGGGCTTTCCGGTCTCCTCGAGGAGCGCCTTCAGGTGCCAGCAGATGGCCTCGCCCTCGCGGTCCGGGTCGGCGGCCAGGATGATTTCCTTCGCTTTTTCGGCCGCCGCCTTGAGGTCCGTGACGATCGCGCGGCGCTCGGGAATAACGATGTATTGGGGGGCGAAATCGTGCTCGACGTCGACGCCGAGCTTGCTCTTGGGAAGGTCCCGGACGTGGCCCATGGAGGCCATGACCTTGTAGTCCGGCCCCAGGTATTTATTGATCGTCTTCGCTTTCGCCGGCGATTCGACGATCACGAGCGATGGATCCATTTACATTCTCCTCCGAAAGTTCGCGCCCGGGCCCGCGGCGACAAGACCCTTCACCTCCAGGCTGAGGAGGAGGGTCAGGACCTCGGTCACCGGGCGGCCCGTCGCCTCGACCAGGGCGTCGACGTTCGTCACTTCGTCCGCGCGCAGCCGGTCGAGAACGCCGGCCTCATCCGCCGTCGGAAGCGGCAGGCGGCCGGTGGCTCCCGCCCCCCGGGCCATCACCTCATCCCGGAGCTCGGGCGAAAGCTCTTCGGCCACGTCGACCCAGCTTTCGACAAGCTTGGCGCCGAGACGGAGCAGCTGATGCGTCCCGCGGCTCACCCCGGACGTGATGTTGCCCGGGACGGCCGCGATCTCGCGGCCCTCATCCAGGGCAAGCTGCGCCGTGATGAGCGAACCGCTCTGCTCCGCCGCTTCTACGACCACGACGGCCTGCGAAAGACCGGCGATGATCCGGTTGCGGCGCGGAAAATTGTACGCCAACGGCTCCGTGCCCAGGGGAAACTCGGACACGACCGCTCCGTTTCCGGAGATCGCGTCCGCCAGCCGGCGGTTGTGCCTTGGATACATCACGTCCAATCCCGATCCGAGCACGGCCACCGTCCGGCCTCCTTTAAGGGCCCCCCCGTGGGCGCAGGCATCGATGCCGAGCGCCAATCCGCTCACGATCACGATCCCGCGGGAAGCCAGGTCCTCGGCCAGGCGCTCGGCCACGGCCTTCCCGTAAGGGGTCGGCTTCCGCGTCCCGACGAGGGCGACGGCGGGGCCTCGCAAGGCCTCCACGCGGCCCCGGCAATAGAGAACGCAGGGGGGGTCGAATATTTCTCTCAGGAACAGAGGATATTCGCCGTCCTCGAAGGTTAGGAGAGAATAGCCCTTCTTTTTGAGCCTGTCAAATTCTTTATGGGCCGCGTCGAGAGAGAGCGGCGGCCTGAGGCGCCGGATGCGCTCCTCGTCGCAGCCCAGGGCCCGGAGCTCGCCGGAGGCCGCGGAAAGGGCGTCCTCCGGACGGGGGAAGCGGGTCTGGACGTCGTGAAGGAGCTTCTGGCTGTCCCACAAGGCAAGGTTCAGGGCCAGCCAGAGGATGTGCCGGTCGTCCATGAATTTCGCTTCCGCATTGAGAGGGACGCGAGGATGCGGCCGAAAGTATCAACTGCGGCTCAGGAATCGCCCAACGCTCACGGTTGGAACCCCCCGCGGGTTCCCCCCCCGCTTAATCTGCGGGGCCCCCCCTCCTGATGTTCGCTTATGGGCGGTCCCTTCGCCGCTTTGCGGAAACATTCTCACAACCCTCACTCCTCGTGCCACAAGACGAGATTTCCCCGTCCCAATATCGCGTACACTTAGGTCGAGGATCCCGCGGTAGCCTAGCGCCCCAAAAGAACGGTCCCGCCCGTATAAAAGGTCCCTGCAACGGCGGCGGTCATCAGCGTCGCCAAGGTGGCGGCGAAGAGGGCCCGCAATCCGATCTTCGATAGGTCTTTAAGACGGCTGGGCGCCAGGGCTCCCGTCCCGCCGATGAAGATCGCGAGCGACGCGACATGGGCGAATCCGCACAGGGCATAAGAGGCGATGACGCCGGAGCGCGGGGAGGAAAGGCCGCCGGAAGCCATCAGCTTGGCCAGATCCTGGTAGGCGACGAACTCGGTCGCGACGGCCCTCTCGCCGAGGATACGGGAGATGGGCAGAATATCCGGGGGAGCGATCCCGAGGGCGGCCGTGAAGGGGTAAAAAACATAGCCCAGGATCGACTTGATCGTCCATTCGAAATGGAGGCCAAAAAGCGAGTTGATCCCGCCCCCAACGAGTCCGAGGATCATATCGACAAGGGCGAGCAGGCCCAAGAAGGCGAGAAGCAGGGAGACGATCCCACCCAGGAGCTTCATTCCCTGGGTTGCCCCGTTGATGATCGCCTCCATAAGGCTGCTTTCCCGCTCGTAGAAGATCTTGACGTCCTCGCCCATCGTGGCCGGCTTCCCGGTTTCGGGAATGATGAGCTTGGCCATCACGATCGCCGCCGGCGCGGCGATGAACGAAGCCGAGACGAGGTGCCCGGCGATCGTCGGCAGTTCCGCCTGGAGGAAGAGGACATAGAGCGCCAGGACCGTCGAGGCGACAGTGGCCATTCCCGCGGTGATGATCGTCGTAAGCTCGGAGAGGGTCATGGCCGCGAGCTGGGGCTGGACGACGAGGGCCGATTCAACGCCGACAAAGATGTTGGCCGAGACGCTCAAGGCCTCGGCCCCGCTGATCCGCATCGACCGGGAAAAGAGGCGGGCGAAGAGCCGGATGAAGAAGGGCATGATCTTGAGGTAATAGAGCGCCCCCATCAGGGCGGCGAAGAAGACGATCGTGGGCAAGCCCTGGAAGATGAGAAAGGAGCCGAGCGAGGTCTCGCCCGCCTCGTTCGTCGCGCCCGGAGGAAGGGCCAGGCGGCCGAAGAGGAAGCGCAGGCCGGCCTGCGAGCTGGCCAGGACCTTGACCACGGCGTCGTTGACGAAGAGAAAAACGCGCGTGCCGGCCGGGACGACGAAAATGAAAAAGGCGAAGAGGAGCTGGAGGGCGATCCCCCAGCCCACGACCCGCCAGTTGACCGCCTTGCGGTCGCTCGAGCAGAGCCAGGCGAAGAAAGCGAGGGCGAAGATCCCCGCGAACGAAATAAAATTATAGATCGTCACGGCTGCTCCAGGGCCGTCCAACGCTCACTGGGGAACCCGTCCCGGAGGCTCCGGGATCACCCACAGCGCACATAATAAGGCGCGCCTTAGGGTGATCCCTCCGCCAACTGACAAATCTGATCATCGGCTCACTCCGCCTCGAGTGTTTTTCCCCGGCTTGCGAAGGAATCGCCCAATGCCGAGCCTTGTTATGTGAGGCATGGGCGATTCCGGAGCTTCTTTATTCATCAATCTCTATGATTTTATTCCGGGACGACGCTCCGCGGAGGATCTTGATATGGGTGCGGGGGACGTCGAAGTGAGCCGCGAGAAGCTCGATGACCTCGGCGTTGGCCTTTCCTCCTTCGGGGGCCGAATGGACCCGGACGCGAAATTCCCCTTCGCCTGCAGGCTCGACGCCCGTTCGGGACGACCGCGGCTGGACCCTGACGGCGAGGCGCAATTACTTGATGATGTCCTTGTATTTCTGGAAGACGGCCTTGAGCTGGGCCTTCGTCACCACGTACCCATTGATGTTCATCGAAATCGTCGAGCGGAGCGGGTCGTTCGATTTGAAGAGGAGGTAATCGCGGACAAGGCCGACCCGATTCGCCAGGGGCAGCGAGATCCCCAGCTCGACCTCCTTGCCGGCGGCGATCTTGAGGGGGAACTTGACCGGCTTGCCCCCGGTGGTGAACGTCGCGTTCTCGAGCTGGGTCTCCATTTTAAGCTCGAGCTCGCCCAGGTTCTTGACCGTGACGGTCGCCTCGAGCGTATCGCCCTCGACGAGCAGCCCGGCGTCGAACGAATAGCGGTCGAGGTCGATCCGCGACTGGGGCGGCACATCTACGGCGGCGGTGATCTTGAGCTGGGCCCGCGGGGTTGCCGGATCGTCGGAATCGACGAAGATGTATTTCGTCACCTCGCCGGCGTAGCCGAGGGAGTTGAAGACCACCTTGATCTTGCCCGATTTTCCGGGCTCGACCGTCTTGTCCGAGACGAGGGCCGCGGTGCAGCCGCAGGAGGTTTCGACGTTCCGGATCGTCAGCCGGGCGTCCCCGTCGTTTCGGAAGACGAACTCATAAGACGACTCCGTGCCCTGCTTGATCTTCCCGAAATTTTTGGTATCGGTCGGGAAGACGATTTTCGGCTTGGCCGCGAAAGCGGACGACGCCAGGACGAGGACTAGACACCCGAGAACGAGGATTCGGGACCGATGCTCCTTCAGACGATTCATGACGGCCTCCCCGCTGGAAAAAGTATCACGTTTTTCCCGAAAAGAAAATAGCCGGAAATCATGCTATAATCCGCCGGGAGAAATGAAGGGCGCCCCATGAAAGTCCGAATCCCCGCCGTTCTCGCGATTCTCGCCTGCCTGGCCCCGCTCGCCGTCGCAGGACCCGCGGAACAGGTCCGGCTGAAGGTCACTGCCGAGCTGGCCAACATCCGGCTCAAGCCTTCGATCGGGAGCGTCATCATCCGCCAGATCCCCGAGGGGAACATCCTCGAATCCATCCGCAAAGAAGGCGAATGGTATCTGGTGAAGCTCGAAGTCGATGACCGGGGCAACGTGAGCGGCTATGTCCATGAGAGCCTGGTCCTCCCATTGGAAGAGACGGCTCGGCCCGACCGGAAGTCTCGGATCATCGAGCCCGAAGTCAAACGCCCGGCGGAAGCGGCCGGCGCGGAACAGCCTCCGGTCATCTCCCAGGAAGGGATTTCGGAGACATCGGGCGGAACGGGATGGGCCGTCTCCATGACGGCCGGCGGCCAATACACTCTCGGGGGCGAGCTGAACTCGGCGGCCAAGGCGTTCGCCGACTTCTTCGCCACGCGATCGGGCGTCGCCGGGGACGCGGGGGTCACGCCCGTCCATTTGAGCTTCGTTTTCGGAGGGGAGGTCTCATTCGACTTGGTCTCGGGCGTCGCCCTCGTCCTGGGAGCGGATTTCTACAACGCCTCCGTATCGAGCCAGGTCAATTATGTCCGGGCCAAGGCGACCGACGTCTACACCACGAAACCCCGATTCCAGGCCATCCCGATCCGGCTGGGCATCGCCCTCACCCCCGCCCGGATGATCGCCCTCAAGGCCGGGATATCGTACACAATCGCCCGGTGCGGATATTCCACCAGTTACTCCCAGGACAGCTTCTCACAGGAGATGGTCGGGGAAGCCGACGGCGGCGGGCTGGGCGCATGGGCCGCGCTCGCCTTGGAGCTGCCGCTTTCCAAAAACCTGGCCTTCCTGATCGAAGCAGCGGGTCATTACGCGCCGCTCAGGGGCTTCGAGGGCACGGGATCATACACGGACTCGAACACCGAGGCCGCGGCCGAAGAAACGGGGAAGCTGTGGACTTACGACTACATCCAAGCCGGAAGAACGATCTCTCCGCTCATGCTGATCCGGAGCCAGCGGCCGGCCGAAGCCTACGTCGAAAACGCCCGTGAGGCGATGGTCGACTTTTCCGGGATGAGCCTCAAAGCCGGGATCAAAGTCCGCTTTTAAAAGGTTCCGGAATGACCCACGGTTCGCATAACAAGGCGAACCTTTGGGCCATTCCTCCGCCGGCAGAATTCTAAGAACTTAAATCCGGCCGCGATTTCCCCCGCTAAAACGTAGCCATATTTGGGTGACTTCTCACCCTTATCCCGAACGCTTTTTTAGGAGCGCCAGGTGGTAAGCGTGAAGGCCGCGGAAAAGGGGTACGACCCGCACGACATCGAATCCGCCCCCCTGCGCCTCGCGCTCGAAGCCGCCCTTCTCGATCATTTTGATGTTCGTCCGGCTCTTGCCGAAAAAGCGGCGGATTCGGCGCTGGGAAAGATGTAGGCCGCTCTCGAGGTAGAACGAAACGATCGCCCAGCCCGCCGACGTCCGGGCGAATTCGGACAGGACGGCCGCCCGGGTCTCCGGCGCGTGGAGATGGTGGAAGAAACGGATCGAGACGACGGCGTCGAAGACTGCACCCGCGAACGGCAATCCCCGCGTCGCGTCGGCCACGGCTCCCGGCGTCCCCAGGCGCTCGCGCGTCCGGCGGACCATCTCGAGCGAAAGATCGGAAATCACGACGTCGACGCCGCGCGCGAGGAGCGGCCCGGTGAAGCGGCCGTATCCACAGGGAAGATCGAGGAGGCGCGCCGCGCGCCCCTCGGGAATCCCGTCCAGGACTGCATCGAGAAACCGTCCGATCATCCGGGCCTCCCGGGCGTGGACGATCCTTTGATCAAGGCCGCGGTAGCGCTTCTTTTCATATTCGCGGACGCCGCCCGCGGTGAATTTCGACCCGCCTGTTTTAGGAGGCGAAGAAGACATATTTCGGACTCCCTTCGATCATGAGGCGCGGAGACGCGGCGGCCGATCGCTCTCCGTCCCGGCTGATGACTTCGGCGACCGGTTCGCCGAGGTTCCGTTCGACCGGCAGGCCCGCCGTCCAGCAGGCGACGAAGCGCCGGCCGTCCTTCCGGAAGCGGAAGAGGTGCACGCCGTCCTCGATCGTCCCGCCGGTGAATTCCGCGCCCGCCGCCGTTTCGACGAGCGTGCGGAGAGCATGAAAGGACGGCCGGACGCGCCACGGCGTCTCGCGGCTGTCGATGAGTCCGTAGCCAGGCGCGACAAGCTGCCACCAGTACACGCGCTCGATCAGGCCGCCGGCCAAGGCGAGGAGATGATACCGGACGAGGAAATCGGCCTGCTCCTCCTCCGTCACGTTCGGCTTTCCGGAGGCCGGCGAATATTTACCCGTCCCCTGGAGCGGCCAGTTGACCTCGGTGATCCAGCAATCCCGGGGACGGCCCGCCGCCCGATCGACGACGGCTTTAAGAAGGGCGATTTTCTTCGCCGTCGTCCAGCCGGCCTGGGCGTTCTCGGGCGCGCCGACCCGGTCGACATAGAGGAGCGAGCTGACCTTGTCGAACGGCAACCGCCGGAGCGTCGGCGGGTAAAGATGGAATTCGAAATCAATGACAGCCGGCCCGACGAGAACGGCTCCGTATTTCGGGCCGAGCTCGAACGCCGGGCGGGCCAGGCCGAGGTATTCCGTGTAATCCCAGACACCCCATTTCGTCCGGTTCCAGGCGTGTCCGATCTCGAAAGCGGTCGGCCCGTCCGAGAGGCGGGTGAAGACCTCTTCGAGGAATCCGCGCCAGGCGGACGGTTCGAAGACATCCTGGCGGCGCTGGAGGACGGCGACGGCGACGACGAGGCCTTCGGCCCGCAACCGCCGAGCGAACCGCTCGAGCTCCGGGAGCTTGTCGCGCTCCCAGGACACAGCACGGACGAGCGTCCGGACGATACCGGCGCCTTTCAACAGCGCGACGGTTTCATCCTCGCGGGCTGGACCGGGCAGCGAGACGGAGACGCCGAACATGCCCCGATCCATAGGGACGGAGGAGCGGAACATCCGCTTCATGTTGCGGTGATATGCCGGAAGGGCGGGCAATCCGCAGACGAGGTTCGATCCGACGAGGGAAAGATACGTCCTCCAATGCCGGAAGTGATGGCGCGTTCTCTCCGAGCGCGGCGCGACATTGTGGGGCTGGTCGGCCAGCTCGTTCCACTCGAACTTGAATTCGGGCGGCGTCACTGGATCCTCAGGGCCCGGGCGGCTTTCTTCAGACGAAGGGCCTTCTTCACCCGGAGCCAGGTCGAGAACGAGAGCTTGGCCTCCTTATAGAAATGAACGAACACCGGGCTGAGCTTCTCCCTGCGCGCCTCCGCATAACGCTCGAGGAAGAACATCCGGTCGGCGGCCGGAATGCCCAGCCGGACGAGGTTCCGTGCCCGGGCGGACGCGCTCAAATGCCGCCGGACGCGGACGCGATTGGTATCGAGATAAACAAATCCGAAACTGCCGCCCTCCTCCCGGACGAGGATATTGCCGTCGGAGAGGTCCCGGTGGAGCAGGCCGGCGCGATGGAGAGCGGCGACCGAACCGGCCAGCGCCGCGAGCAGGGGCCGCAAGCCCTCCGGGCCGGGATCCAGGAACCGGGCGCGGATCTCGGGCAATCCCGGGACTCGCTCGGCGATGAAATAGCTTTCGGCGACGGTCCCACGGACGCGGCGCTCGAGATACGCCAGCGGGCGAGGCGTCTCGACCCCCGCCGCGGCGAGCGCGCGGGCTCCCCGCCAGGCCCTGGCCGCTTTGGAGGGCTGGACGAGGGTCTTGAGCCTCGGCAGGCCCGCGGCCCGGTAGCTTTTCACGACACAGGCGATCGAACGCGCCGCGTCCAACGGGAGATCGAGCGCGACGACTATGTTGCGGCCTTTGAGGAGAACTTCGGCCCGCGGATCCCGGATGAGCTCCGGAACGCGCGAGAGGGCCGTCTCGAATTCGGGGGTGCGGACCGCGTCGTCGATCTCCCCCCGGAAGGGTGAACGCTCGAGCTTCACGGAGGTCATCGGACCCTCGGGCCGAAACGGTCGGCGGCGATTCCGAGAAGGCGACGCCCGATCGCCGCGGCGGAATATCGCTCCCGGACAAGCTCCAGCCCGGCCCGGGCGATCCGTTCGCGGAGTCCGGGATCGCGCTTCATCTCCAGCACGGCCGCGGCCAGAGTCCCGGCCAGAGGCTCGCCGCAGAGCCTGATCTCCACGGAGTCGCGAAAGAGCTCTTCGACGGCGAGGGTCCGGACCGTGATCACCGGCTTGCCCATGCCCATGGACTGGAAGATCTTATTCGGGACGACCCGCCGGGCTTTTTCCGTCCGGCCGAAGATGCCCAGACAGACGTCGGCGGCGGCGATCCGCGTCCGGAGGTCGACTTCGGGCAGCCGCTCGATGAACATGACGTTGGCGAGCCCGGCCGCGGCATCCTTGGCTTTGGCGAGCGTCCGCCCTCCGCCGATGAAGGTAAATCGGACGCCGGGGTCTGCCGCGGCGACAACGCGGGCGGCTTCGGCGATCACCTCCGCCCCGTGCAGGGGAACGAACGAGCCATAAAAGAGGACATCGAAGGGTCCATCGGAGCGGGTGGCAGACCCATCGGCCGGCCGGTAAAGCTCATCGTCGTATCCGATCGGGAGGACTTCGACCTTCGCGGGATCGACGTCGTACTCGGCGCAATAATATTCCTTGTGAGCGGTCGTATCGGCGAGGATGAGATCGGCCAGGCGGAATGCCTTGCGGTCGATGCGGAGGTTCCAGCGAGCGGCCGGCGAATCGGCGGGTTTCCAGCCCCAGTCGACGATTTTGGTCTCGAAGCGCGAGACGAGCGGGTCAAAGATGACCTTTTTTCCCCAGAGGCGGGCAAGGAACGCGGCCGGAGGCATGTCCTTCTGGCAGAATTCCGGGACGAAGACTATGTCCGTGTCGCGCCGGAAACGGGCGGCCAGTTCCGCGTATCGGGCCCAGAATTTGTGACGGGGCGAAACGCGGCATTCGCGAACGACGGCCCCGTTCTTCGCCAATCCCTTGCGGATCACGGCGTTCCGCGGGTAGGCCGGGTCATAGCCGCCGAAGAAGGTGAAACGCATTTCCGCCCAATTATAATATGAATTCCGCCCGAATTCGGCACCTGAATACTTAATCACCTAATTCGATCCAGGGCGAATTTAGTGATTGAGTATTCTGGTCCCCAATCTCTTAATCCCGCTCCCGAGAGGACGCGGCTGCGAACCGGATTGCCCGGGACCGGGATTTGTATTATTCTAGGTCCTGACGGAACGATTGAGAGGAGTGCCTCCATGGCCCTGGATCCCAAGCTTCTCGCCATCCTGGCCTGCCCGAAATGCAAGGCGGACGTCAAGCTGACCGCGGACGAAAAGGCCCTCAAGTGCGTCTCTTGCCACCGGGTGTACCGGATCGAGGACGACATCCCGGTCATGCTGATCGACGAGGCCACGATTGAGCCAGACCGGCCGACCAAGAGTTGATCTGTATCCCCGCAAGATCCTCCTTCTCCGTCTTCGGCGCCTGGGCGACGTCATCCTGACGACGCCCGCCATCACGCTCCTGAAAAGGGCTTTTCCCGGCGCTTCCCTGACCTATCTCGTCGAGGAGCCATTCCGCCGCCTCGTGGAGGGGAATCCCCACCTCGACCGCGTCCTGGCTATCCCGGCCAAACAGAGGGCTTCCGAGCTCATCGCCCTCATCCGCTCCATCCGCCGGGAGGGCTATGACATCCTGCTCGACTTCCACGGCGGCCCCCGCGCGTCCTGGATCACCCTTCTCGGCGGGGCAAAGCTGAAAGTCGGCTATGCCATCAAGGGCAAAGGGTTTCTCTACGATATCCGCGTTCCGCGGAGCGGCGAGCGCGGCCCCGTCCACAGCGTCGAGAACCACGCCAATCTCGTCAGGGCAATTGGGGTGAATTTCGCCCTCGAAGAAATACCCCCTCTCCTGCTGCCCGAGCCGACGGCCGCGGAGAAGGACCACATCCGCGTCCTCCTCGCCGAAGCGTTCAGGCCCTCGCACTCGTCCGCGGAGATTAGCCGCGGCCCGAGTGCCAGGGAATCGGACCCCCAAGCAAGGCTAGGGGCACTCACCCGCGACGACATTACGCGGCTGAGTGCGGCGGAATCGGATCCCCAGGCAAAGCCGGGGGCCCCTGCCGCCGCCCCCGCCTCGCCTCTGGTCGTCCTCCACGTCGGCGCGGGCAACCGCTTCCGCGATTGGGGCGCGGAGAATCTCTTCGCGCTCGCCTCGCGTTTCGTCCGGGACGCCAAGGCCCGGGTGGCCCTCATCGGGGCCGCGGGCGACCGCGCGGTCGAGCAGAGCGTCCGCGCTGCGGCCCCCGAGAGCATCCTTCCCTTCGCGGGGCGGTTGAACCTGATGGAGACGCGCGAGCTCATCCGCCGGGCCTCTCTATTCGCCGGCCCCGACAGCGGACCGATGCATATCGCGGCCTCGACGCCGACGCCTATCGTCGCCTGGTTCGGGCCGACCCTCCCGGCGAATTTCGCGCCTTGGCGGCCGGACGGCGGCCGGACCGTTATTCTCGAACGCGCCCTCGCCTGCCGCCCCTGCGAACAACGGGCCTGCGCCACGAGCGATTTCCGCTGCCTTCAAACTATTTCTCCGGATGATGTTTTCGAGTCCTGCCGCCCCTTCCTGCTGTGATATAATACCCGCCTGCAAAAGATGAGGATCAAAGAGCTGATGACCGGGAAAAGCCCCTGGGAGCTCGGTTTTCTCTGCGCCCTGGGCCTGGCCGTCCTCTTCTCCCAGGAGTCGATCTCGATCGTCCAGAGCCTCATCGCCATCGCCCTGGCCGCCTGGATCGTCCTTCTCGTCCGCAAGGAGCGGCGCTTCGGCGTCCCGGCCTTCTTCTGGCCGCTCCTCGCCTACGCCGCGCTCTCGCTCCTCTCCTCGGCTTTCTCCGTGAACCCGGGAGAGAGCTTCCGCGACGACCGCGAGCTGCTCCTTTTCATCCTGGTCCCGATGGTCTTCACCGCCTTCAAGAAAGCCGAGGAGGCCGATCTCATTGTCGTCGCGCTCCTCGGCTCGGGCTTCATCAACGTTCTGTACTCGATCGGCTATGGATTTCTCAAGGCCGTCCCCGGCGAGCGCGTTGAAGGCTTCATGAGCCACTACATGACCCAGGCCGGCCTCCTCATCCTGTTCGGGTCCATCGCCCTCGGATACATCTTCTTCGGCCGCGGGCGCAATCCCCTCCTCTGGGCCGGCTCCCTGGTGCTCGCGTTCTACGCCCTCATTCTGACCCTGACCCGGAGCGGCTGGATTGGTCTCGGCGTCGCCCTGGTCGTCATCGTCCTCCTCTGGAAGCCGAAAACGATCGTCCTCCTGCCGGTCCTGGCCGCGCTGCTCTTCTTCGTCGCGCCCCGGACTGTCCGCGACCGCGCTTTTAGCATCTTCAGCCTCAAGGACCCGTCGAACCAATACCGGATCGAATATGCCAAGGCCGGGGCGAAGATCATCGCCGATTTCCCGCTCCTCGGGACCGGCCCGAACACCGTGAGCATGGTCTTCCAGAATCCGAAATACGGGCTGAGCGAGATGGCCAAGCGGAACGTCCACCTCCACAGCAACATCATGCAGATCGCCGCCGAGCGCGGGATCATCACCCTCCTCGCCTGGCTCGCCTTCCTCGCGACCGCCTTCCTCTCCCTTCTGAAGCTGGCCCGGCCGCGCGGGGCCCCTCATCGTCCCCTCGCCGCCGGCGCCCTGGCCGCCCTGGCGGCCTTCTTCGCCGCCGGATTCTTCGAATTCAATTTCGGAGACTCCGAAGTCGCGACGCTTCTCCTCATCATCCTGACCCTTCCGTTCGCCATCGCCCGTCTCCGATGAAGAAATTCCTCCTCCGCTTCGTCGCCGCGGTCCTCGTCGTCTATCTCGGCTGGACGGCATGGCAGGCCGTGTCGTTCAAACGGTACGTCAGCGCGCCGCCCCCCGTGGATCCGCGAGAATCGTTCGAGATCGAAGGGGCTTATCACGTTCATACCCGTTTCTCGGACGGACGGAAAGACGTCGGAGAGATCGCCGAAGCGGCCAGAGATGCGGGGCTCCAGTTCATCATCCTGACCGATCACGGGAACCCCAACACCCGCGCCCTCGATGCCCAGGGGACGGTCTCCGGGGTTCAGATCCTGGCCGGCTCAGAGCTGTCCACGAACCGCGGCCATCTCGTCGCCATGGGATTCAAGAGGCCCGGACCGGCGACGACCTTCTCCCACGAGGCCGACGCCGCGGCCGCCGAAGTCGCGGCCCTCGGGGGGATCACCGTGATCGCCCACCCCTATTCCAAGACGCGCTGGTCATGGGGCGCGGCGTCCGTCTACGACGGGATCGAGATCCTCAACGGGGACAGCGCGTTCAAGGACGACCCCGCCCGGACGCTCTTCCTCGCGCCGATGTTCCTCCTTCGGCCGACGGCCGCGATCCTGCGGCTGGTCCGGCCGCCCGTAGACAGTCTCCGCAAATGGGACGAGCTCCTCCGCCGCCACCCCACCCTGGGATTTTTCAGCGCGGACGCCCACCTGTTCTATCAGGCCATTTTCTCGGTCTTTCGCCTGCATGTCCTGCTCGATCGTCCGCTCTCCGGTTCGAATGAAGCGGCCCGCGAGGAGATCTTCTCCGCCCTCGAAGAGGGCCGGTTCTTCTCCGCCGTGGACGGAGCGGCCGAAGCGCGCGGCTTCCGGGCGGAGCGGGACGGCGCCCTGCTCCGCGTCTCGACCCCGTTCGACTTCGCCCACGAAACCGTCTTTTTCAAGGACGGCCGGGAAGTCCGGCGGGCGGACGGCCCCGCCGCCGAGCTTGTCCTCGAATCCCCAGGGACCTACCGGGTCGAGGTCCATCTCCGGGGGCGGACGCCGCTTCACTCCGGCGTCCCCTGGATCATCTCCAACGCGTTCGCTGCCGAAAGGTAAACCATGACGACACCCGCGCTCGATTCTGCCAGGGCCCGACGGATCATCGGCAAGTTTCCAGGCCGGCGCGTCGTCGTCCTCGGCGACATCATGCTCGACCACTATATCTGGGGCGACGTCTCGCGCATCTCGCCCGAAGCGCCGGTTCCCGTCGTCGAGGTCCGGCACAGCACTTCGAACCTCGGCGGAGCGGGCAACGTCGCCCAGAACCTCGAGAGCCTCGGCCTCACGCCGCTTCTCGTCGGGGTCGTCGGAGACGACCAGGAGGGGTCCTGGATCAAGCGCCATCTTCGCGAAACGCGCGGCGTCATCGTCGAGCCCGGCCGCCCCACGACGGTCAAGATCCGGGTCATCGCCCACCATCAGCAGATCGTCCGCGTCGACCAGGAGAAGAAGATGACCGTTTCGGCCGGGGCCGCGGCGAAGCTCCTCCGCTTCCTGGAAAAAGAAAAGCCGGCCGGCATCGTCATCTCGGACTACAACAAGGGGATCGTTACACCCTCTCTGATCGAGCGCGTTCTTCGCTTCGCCGCATCGAGAAGGATCCCGGTCTTCGTCGATCCCAAGGTCGAGAACTTCGGCCTCTTTTCCCCGGTCACGTTCATCTCGCCCAACCATCACGAGGCCGCCCGGATCGTCGGGCATCCCTGTCACACGAACACGGAGGTCGAGAGCGCCGGCCGGGAGATCCTGGACAGGTCCGCCAGCCGCTATCTCATCATCAAGCGGGGCGAGCAGGGGATGTCGATCTTCGAGAAGGGCGCGCCGCCGACCCACCTCCCCACGACGGCCCAAGAGGTGTTCGACGTCACGGGCGCCGGCGACACGGTCATCGCCACGGCCGCGGCGGCGCTGCTGGCCGGAGCGACGATCGGCGAGGCGGCCATCCTGGCCAATGCCGCCGCCGGCGTCGTGGTCGGCAAGATCGGGACGGCCGTCTGTACACGCGAAGAATTGGCTGAAGCATTAAAGCGCGAGCCCTCGCGATCTTGACGCCCGCGGCGGCAGGGGCAGCGGCCGGGGCCCCAGACCTTGTCTGGGGGATTATCTTCAGCTGTACTCAGCCGCGAATTCACATCGCAGGTGAGTGCCCCGGGGCTTTGACCGGGGATCATTTCCGCCGCACTCGGCCGCGGTTAAATTTCGCGGACGAGTGCCGCCGTTACCCTTTCCTGAAATCTTGCAGAGTTGCGAGATAAGAGTCCGGCTGGCCGATGTCGTAGCGCGTCCCGTCGAGCATCAGCCCCAGGAACCCGTCCGTCCGGCGCAGGCGGTCGAGGGCGCTCGTGAGCTGGAACTCGCCCCGCTCGCGGAAGTTGTTCGAGATGTGCTCGGCCAGGATGTCGAAGATCCCGGGTTTGATGACGTATTCGCCGAAGACGGTGAGATATTCGCCCTCGGGAAGGCCGGGAACGCGCAGGTTCGAACGGGCGTAGTCGACGGTCGGCTTCTCGGCGAACTCGGTGAGGCTCAGGACGCGTCCCTCTTCGAGCCAGACGCCAGCGACCGTGCCGAAGCTGGAGAGATTCGCCTCCGGGGTGCGGCGCAGTCCGAGGATGTTCGTCCCGTAGCGCCGGAAGGCCTCGAGGAGCTGGGCGGCGCAGGACTGCGGTCCCGTCGAGCGGTAGATGTGGTCGCCGAGCATGAGCAGGAACGGCTCGTTGCCGACGGCCTCGCGGGCGGCGAAGACGGCGTGGCCGAACCCTTCCTGGTTCCGCTGAACGGCGAAGCGGACGCGGCGGCCCATGTCCAGGATGCGCTGGGCGTAGTCCTGGAAATGGCGGGGCAGCTTGTTGTAATTCTCGATCGTGATCTGTTCGTTGAAGAGGGTCCGGAAATCGCGAAGATCGGGCTCTTGGACGATGATGACGACCTCCTCGATCCCGGCTTCGAGGGCCTCCTCGACGATGAGTAGGATGGCCGGCTTGGCGATGCCGTCGCGGTCCACGACGGGGAACAGCTCCTTCTTCGTCGCCTTGGTCGCCGGGAAGAGGCGCGTTCCGAAACCGGCCGCCGGGATGACCGCCTTGCGGACCCGGGGCCCCGTGTCGAGGCTCAACTTGTAGCAGGGAAGGCCGAGGTCGGTCTGGATGATCCGGATGACCTCGTCCTGGGCTTCGGGACCGCGAGCGAGAAGCTGGGCCGTTCCGTCGCCCTGCGAGCCGACGCCCTTGCCCCCCCAGATGTGCGGGCGCAGCGGCCCGTAGCGAAGGACCCGGTGGAGGACAGGGGCCGTGAGCTCCTCGGGACAGACCGGCGAGGCCAGGCGGTCGAATTCGATCTGGGCCTCGACCATCAGGGAACCGAGGGTTTCTGCGTCGCCCCGCTCGAGCACCTCGATGGCCTTGTGGACGATCCTCTTGTTGACCGGGCCGAGGAGCTCGTGGACCCCGCGCTCGAGCTCGTTCTCCGCGACGGGATAACTGCGGTTGAGGCGGTTGAGGATCTCGATCGTGTCCTTGCGGGCAACGAGGTCGATGATGACGAAGTGCATGTCCCGGCCCGCCTGGAGCTCCCGCGTGTCGAGACGGTCGCCGTCGAAGATCATGTGGACCGGCCGGTTGCCGAAGGCGCAGCCCTGGTCCATCCGGCCGCAGCGCGAGGGCGTCGTGATCTCGCCCTGATAGGCGAGCTCCATTTCTCCCCGGACCGTCATCTTGAGATCGTAGACGCGGTTGAAGGCCCGGACCGCCAGGACCGAGACCGCCGCGCTCGAGGACAGGCCCTTCTTGATCGGCAGGTCGGTCTTGTAATTGTCGATGACCAGGCCGCGGACATGGTAGTTCGTCAGGACCTGGTAGGCGACGCCGCAGATATAGCTCCAGAAGCCGCCTTCCTGGGCTTCGCGGAGCAGGGCTCCGAGCTCCATAGGGATCTCGACCGGCCCGAACTTCTCGCCCTCGGGGGTCACGGAGCTCAGGACGAGGGCGTTGGGGTGCGGCTCAACGTCGGCATAGAGCCCCTGGTTTGTTCCGCAGATGAGGGTGTGACCCTTCTCGATATCGGCGTTCATCCGGCGGTATCCGCCGGCCCAATCCGAGTGTTCGCCGAAGAGGCAGATCCGCCCCGGGACGAAGAGCTTCATGAGGGAATTCCTTTACCTGCGATTGTCGTCGTCATCACCTGATATAACCGAGGGACCGCATCTTTTTCAAGCGCTCGGCGTCGGCCGATTCCGGCCGGAGGTTTTTAAGCGGGCCGATCGCCTCCTTATACTCCCGCACCTCTTCCTCGACCGTGGCGAGAACTGCGGGGTCGACGACCGGACGCGTTTCGCCCGGATCCGCCCGCAGGTCATAGAGCTCGGTCCGGCCGTCCGCGTAGACGATCAGCTTGAAGCCCGGAGCTTTCCGCGAATAAAGGCAAAGAGCGTCGGCCCCGTACCGCCCGGGCCACTGCGCCGCGAGATACGGAACGCGCTTGGATTCGGCGACGATCGGGTGGGTCATTCGATCGAACGCCTGCCCTTGAATTCCCTCGGGAGACTCGAGGCCTGCCCGGGCCAGGATCTCGGCGAAGAGGTCGACCGTCTGGACCGGGGCGTCGCGGACCTCCCCTCGAAACCGGCCGCCCGGATATTTGACGAGGAGCGGAACGCGGAGAAGCTCTTCGTAGAGCCAGGTCCCGTGGCCGATCTCCTGATGCTCACCGAGAAGCTCGCCGTGGTCGGAAGTGATCATGATCATCGATCCCTCATAGAGGCCGCGGCGTTTCAGGTCGTCGACCAGGCTCCCGATCTTGTGGTCGAGATAGGCCATTTCTTCGTCATACCAGCCTCGGACCGCGGTCCGCGTCTCTTCGCTCATCGCGATCGTTCCGGAATCCTGGCGGCGCCGGGGGCAAGCGGCGGCCGGACGCGCCGCGAAGGACAATTCCCAGGACCTGGGCAGGCTCTCAACTCCGTGGGGCTCCATATAGTTCGCGAAGAGAAAGACGGGGGAAGACCGGCGGCGGTCGAGCCAGCGGGATGTCCTATCATTAATGACATCCGCCGTATTGACGGCCCGGACGCCCAGCTTCTTGAAAAGATCGGTCCGGGACTCCTGGCCGGCCAAGCGTTCGATCAGGATCGGGAGGGCAAAAAAATTATCCCGGACGTCCCCGGCCCAAACGTAGGAGAATCCGCGGGTCAATCCGAAAAGCGGCGAAACATAATATGAGTTCGCCACGACAGCCGCCGTGGCGTAGCCGCGATCGCGCAAGAGACCGGCCAGCGTCGGGAATCGAGTCTCGAGGGGATAAACGACCTCTTCGTCCCCTTGCAGGTAATTCGAGCCATGGACGGAGGGGACGAGGCCGGTGAAAAGAGAGGCGTGGGCGGGAACGGTCCAATTCGTCACGGAGAGAGCGCTGCGGAATAAGACCGAATCCTTCGCGAGTTCGACGAGCCGCGGGGTCGTCGGTTTATCAAAACCGTAGAGCGACATGTCGGCGGCCCTCGCCGTGTCCAGCATGAGGAGGACGATATTGGGACCGGCCGCGCCGCCCCCGGATCCGGTGGAGCGCCGCTCGGACGCCCCTATCTCGAGCGCGTTTTTCAACGGGAGAAAGCCCGCGATCGCTCCAAATGCGACAAGACCTGCGACGGTTATCGTCATCACCCGCCGTCGGCGGTCCCGACCGAACGGGACGAGAAAGAGGACGAACAGGCCGATCAAGAACGCTGCTTGGACCAGGAGGTTCGCCCTCCATCGGTCAAACGGGAATTCGGGCGAGATCAGGCGGAAAAGAACGACACGGAGTCCGGCGGCCGCCGCGACAAGGAACGCGAATTCGCCATAGATCACCCGCCGCGGAGCGGCCCGGCGCCAGCGCGTCCTGAGGGTCCGGTAGAAAATAAACGAAAGGATTCCCAGGACGGCAAGAGCGAGAAGCCGGCTCCGATCTGTGGCGGGGCCGGGAATAACCCTGAAAAGCGCCAGAGCCTCATGGACGAAAACGACGAAGAGCAGGCTGAACGAGAGCAGGTCCGGGAGATCATCGTTTTCCGGATCCTGCGGAGAAGTCCTCAATCCCCTCCCAAAGCGGATAAACATCCATTTTGCCCCGAAGGCGATCAACGCGGAAACTCCGACCGCGATCCAGAAAAGAAGCGTAAGGATGATGAATCGAGGGTATGACCAGGTCAGGACGATGGCCAGGATCGCCTCGGCGACGCCGAAGGCCAGAGCGGGAACGATGCCGGCGATCCGGATGGCCAGGGAGAGGTTATTCCGCATGAGACGGGAGATTTCCGGTCCATGATAAGCGACCCGGACCCGAAAATCAACGGCGGCAAGGGAAAAAAATCACGGGCGGGGACCGCATCGATTTGCCAAGGGGAGGCCGGAACCCTATAATTCGCAGGGAGAAAAAGGATCGATGAAAAAACGCGGCCTCGGCCCCGGGGCGGTCCTGTTCATTGGGGACCTGGCCGCGCTCGTCCTGGCCTTGAATCTCGCCTACGGCATCCGGGCCCGGCTGGCGGGGCTGGCGCCGGGCCCCTTCGATTTCATGGCCTCCCGGCCCGGCATCTCGGTATTCATCCTGGCCGTCTATCTCTTCTCCTTTTACGTCTTCGATCTTTACGACCCCAGGTCGTGGCCGACCGCGGGGGCCCTCGTCCGCCATTATTCCGGGGCCGTTTTCCTTTCCTCTTTCGTCATCCTTTCTTATTTCTGGTTCGCCCCGTTCCGCTTCGGCCGCGGCTTGTTCGCCCTCAACCTGGTCCTGCTCTCGGCCATTTTCCTGATTTGGAGGACGGTCCTCTACCGGGCTTTTCACCGCAGGGGGTTTGTCCGGAAAGCCGTCCTGTTCGGGAGGGAGGACGAACGCGCCGACCTCGCCCGTTTCGCCACCGTCCGGCACGGATTGGAGCTCGTCGGGTTCGTCCCTTTCGGCCCCGGGGAAAGATCCTTGATTGAGGCGGATCGCTTCGCCGAAATCGGACGGGCTGTGGAATCCGCCGCCGCGGACGTTCTCACCGTCACTCCGGAGCTCCTCTCCCGCCCGGACACCAATCGGCTCATCCTCTGGGCCCGGAGCCGAGGCATCGAGGTCGTCGACTTCCCCTCCCTGTTCGAGGAGGTGTCATATCGAGTCGCCATCGGCCATATCTCCGAGCGCTGGATCCTGCAGAGCCACGGATTCAAGGGGCTCCAAAACGAATCGGTGCGGCGGCTGAAGCGGATCCTGGACGTCGCGATCTCCAGCACCGTCCTGGTCCTCACCTTTCCTCTGGCCCTTCTCATCGCCGTCGCCATCAAGGCCACTTCGCGCGGGCCGGTTTTTTTCTTCCAGGACCGCGCCGGAGAAGGGCGGACGCCTTACCGGATCCTGAAGTTCCGGACGATGATCGTCAATGCCGAGGCCGACGGGCCGCAGTGGGCCGAAAAGAACGATCTTCGGGTCACCGGGATCGGCCGGATCCTCCGCCGCACCCGGCTTGACGAGCTGCCCCAGTTCCTCAACGTCCTCGGCGGCTCGATGAGCATCGTCGGGCCGCGGCCCGAACGTGAATTCTTCGTCCACCGTCTCGAGGCCGAGATCCCCCTCTACGCCCTCCGCTTCACGACCAAGCCCGGCATCACCGGCTGGGCCCAGATCCACTACCGTTACGGGGCCAGCGTCGAGGATTCCCGGGAAAAGCTCAAGCTCGACCTCTATTACGTCAGGAACTTCAGCCTGGCCCTCGACCTCAAGATCCTCCTCGGGACGGTCAGGGTCATCTTCTTCGGGTCGGGCCGATGAAGCCGGCGTCTCCCGGAGCGGAATATCTCCCGCGCTCGGGGGGGAAGCGCGCCGCCCGCCGGATCGTGACAGCGGCCGCGTACCGGGTTTGGCGCCGCAAGCTGGCCAGGAAGGCGGGATTCGATCGCGGGGATCGGCGCGCCTTCCTCGAGATCGGATCGGGGCCTGGATACTTCCTCTCCAGACTGCGGGCGTGGTTTCCCGATTCGCTGATCATCGGCTCTGATCTCGATCGGGCCTGCACCCTCCACGCCGCGTCTGAAGCGCCCGGGGCGGCGCTTGTCCGGTCGGACGCGCTCGAGCTCCCCTTCCGCAGCGCGACCCTGGACCTCGTCTCGGCGTTCCAGGTCATTGAGCACGTCTCCTCTCCGGAAAGGTTTCTCGGCGAGGCCCGACGGGCCCTCAAGCCCGGAGGGATCCTCCTCCTTTCGACCCCCAACCCGGCCGGGATCGCGGCCCGCGTCCGCAAAGACAAATGGCAGGGTTTCCGGCACGACCACATCTCTCTCCGAAAGCCCGACGAATGGCATGCCGCAGCGCTCGGGGCGGGATTTCGCGTCCTCGACTCGGGGACCACGGGCTTGACCGGAATCCCGCTCCTGAAGGTCCCGCCATTTTCCTTCCTGAACTGGGTCCCCATGGCCCTGTTCGGCTATTTCCCCTGGCGGCGGGGCGAAAGCCTGATGATGATCTGCGCCAAGGGAGAGCGGCCGTGAGCCGATTCGCCAGGCTCTCCATTCCCCGCTTGAACGAAGATCTGAGGATCGAGCTCGGCATCGTCTACGCGGCCGGCGTCCTGCCGTTCCTGGGCAGCCTCCTTCGGGACGCGGTCATCCTGTCCCAGGCCCCGGTGGCCGCATCGGACCTGTTCTTCCGGCTCTTCTACCTCTCCAACCTGGCCGCCATGGTTCAGGGCGAGCTCATCTGGACCAAGTACAACTCCGAGGGACGGGCCAAGGTCTCCATCCCGGTCTCCGAGCTCGCCTTTCTCCTCGCCGTCACGGCCGCGGCCGGGTCTGCGGTCTACTTCCTCGCCGGGAGGCCGGACGCTCTCTGGGCCCTTATTCCTGTCCTCAGCGTTCTCGTCGCGTACCCGATCGGCATCCTGAACGGATGGAAGCGCTACCTGGTTTCCAAGGTCGTTTCAGCCGGGCCCAGCGTTTTGATGGCCGTCCTCGTCCTCGCCGGGATAGGACGCCTTGTCGAAGCGTACGGCCTGGGCCTCGTCCTCACGCTCGCCGGCGCGATCGCCCTCCTCGCCGCCGGCCTCGGATTCCGTATCGTCCGGGCACGCTCCCACTTCCGCTCGATCGTCCACTCGATCCTCTTGACCTCGATCCCCTTCGCCCTCTTCTATCTGGGGAATTACCTGCTCCTGACCCTTTCGGGACCGAAGAGCCCGCTCGTGCTGTGGGGGAACCGGGTCTCGAACTACATCTTCACCTTTCTTCTCCTGGCCACTCCCGTCTTCCTAAACAGGATCAAGGGTCAGACGATCCCGGTCTCCCGCTTCGCCGGGCAGATCCGCGCGGCGGCAGCCGCGGCGGCCCTGGTCCTCGTCGGGGCCGCGCTCCTCCGTCCCGCCGCCCCGGAATGGGCCCTCATCCTCCTCAATCTGGACATCTCCATCGTCTCGGCCCTGGCCCATTATTTGGTCAAGATATTCGTCGTCCGCAAGCTCCGGGCGTCGCCCTACGCTGCCCAAGGCTGAAAAACCCTCGCCATTCATTTATAATGTCGACCAGATGTCCAGCACGCCCTCGTCCTTGCGCCGCTCCCGCGTATTTCTCCGTCTGGCCGCGGCGGTCCTCCTCCTGACCGCGATCTTCCCGTATTTTTCGCCTGTCCGGACCCCGTTCGACACCCAGCCCTGGGCCCTTCTCATCGCCGCGCTGATTCTGATCGTCCTCTATGACGGATCGCGTCCGTTCGGCCTCTATTTCCTTCTCGCCGGCTATGCCGCCCTCGTCCTTCTTGTCGGACTCATCCGCGAAACTTCACGCCTCCAGGAGGGGCTGCGAAGTCTCGTGGTCTATGCCTCTGTCGCCCTGATCGCCTGGGCCGCCTCCCGGATCTACCGCCATATCCCGGCCGGGCTTTTTCTGGCCGGGGTGGCGATTTGGCTTGCCGCGGCGATCATTCAGACCATGCTTGACCCCAGTTTCCTTTCCGGCGTCCTGCCGCGGATGCCCGAATTCGGGTTCGGATTCGTCGGACGCGGAGTCAGGGCCCTGGCGCCCGAACCGTCCTATTTCGTCAAAGTCATGATCGGCTTCCTCGTCCTGAACGAATTCTTTCATAAGGATCGGCGTTATGGGCGGGCCGTCTATCTCGCCGTGGTGGCCGCGATCGTCTTTCAGGTCGTCGCGGCCAAAGCCGGGGCCAGCGTCGTCTATCTGGCCGTCGCCGCGGCGGCCAAAGCGGTCTCCATCATCTGGGAAAAAACGGGCCGGGATCGGCTGATCGCGGCCGCGGCCGCGATCATCTTCGCCGCGGGCCTGGCTGCGTTCATCCAGATTCCCGAGCTCCGTGAAAGCCGGGGCGGCGCGCTCATCATGAAGGCAACCAAGCCGATTTTTCGCTCTGATCGGAAGACGAAGCCTTCCGCCCGAAGAGATAAAGGCTTGTCCGCGCGGCTCGACAGCTGGGCCGGTGTCTACTCGGGGGACACGAGCGCCTCGACACGGATCGGCAACCTCGTTTGGAGCCTCTATGGAGGGCTGATCGAGACGAAGGGAGCCGGGTTCGGCCTGGGAACTGACCCCTGGGGCCAGGTCCCGCCCTGGCTGCTCAAATATGTCGGGGTGAAGCGACCCTGGGGCGGACGTAACGGCGGAGGACTCGTCCAGGGGGTCTATGAATTGGGCGCGATCGGGCTGGTTTTCCTGCTCGCCCCGCTTTGGCTCATGCTCGATAACCTCAGGTGCGAACGGGTCTTTCGCGGACCGGTCTGGATGACCCTGGCTTTGATCTATCCGGCCGCGGCAGTCTCGGAGTCGGCGGCCTTTCCGCTGCTCGGTTTCCTCCTCGGCGTGCACGCCTATCTGCGGCTGAAGCGGCAGGACTCCGCCCTTCCGGCTTCCGGAACGAATGTCCTCGTCCTCAACCAGTACTACCCCCCCGACGTCGCCTCGACCGGTCAATACGCGGCCGACATCTGCTCCGGGCTCGTCAGGGCAGGCCTAGGTGTCCAGGTCATCACCGCCCAGCCGAGCTATGCGGCGTCGTCGAAGAACGCTCCCGCGGAAGAGCTTTGCGGCAGCGTCCGTGTCCACCGCGTCCCGATGCCCAGAGGTCGCGGTCGGGAACGGATGCTCACCCGCGTCCTCGGCTACGCCGGTTTCCTCGTCCAGGCGAGGAGCCGGGCCCGGGGACTCACCCGAACAGGGGCGTTCAATACGGTCGTGACATTCCATAATCCTCCATTCCTCGGGCTCGTCGGGGCCGGGCTCGTCCCGCGCCGGGTCCGGAGGTTCCTCTTCATTTCCTATGACGTCCATCCCGACGCACTTCTCGTGGCCGGCTGGAAAGTCCCTCGGCCGGTCATCGCGCTCTGGAACCGCCTCAATCGCCGCATCTATCGCAGGGCGGAAACGACGGTCGTCCTGGTCGAAGGGGCGAGACGGATCCTCGTCGAGAAAAAGAAGGTCCCGGCCGAAAAGATCGCCATCATCCCTCTCTGGGGCAAGCCCGAGCTCGAGCCGATCCCTCCGGACCCGACGATCCGGGCCGAGCTCGGGATCCCGGCGGGCGCGCTGGTCCTGCTCTATGCCGGAAACATGGGGATCATGCATCCCCTGGAATCGATTTTGGATGCCGCCGCTGGGCTCCGCGACGCGGACGTCCATTTCCTCTTCCTTGGCGAAGGGGTGAAGCGCCGGCCGCTCGCGGCCCGGGCGGAAGCCGAGGGCCTGGCCAGGGTCCGCTTCCTTCCCTACCAACCCGAGGACCGCTTCATCCGGATCCTGTCGGCCGCGGACGCGTGTTTCGTCAGCTTCGGCCCCGGAATGCAAGAGATCACCATCCCCTCGCGGACCTACACCTTCCTTTCGGCCGGCAAGCCCCTCGTGACGATCATGTCGCCCGAAGCCGAAGTGGCCCGCCTGGCCGCTGAGAACGCCTGCGGCTGGAACGCCACTTCGGGCGGCGAACTCGCCGCCCTGGCTCTCCGCCTGGCGAAGGAACGGAGCCTCCTCGCCCGGGCCGCCGAGAATGCCCGGGCGGTCTATGTCCGGGACTACAGGAGGGACGTCATTCTCGATCGTTACGTCCGGCTCATCGAAGGCTGCGGAAGATAGAGGCTTCGCGTGCCGCCCCGAGCCGCCTATATCGTCAGCCTGAAATATTCGCCCGGTCTGCGAAAGCTCTTCGAGGTCGTGGGGACCGGCCTCCGCGAGCGAGGCATCCCCGTCTCCTATATCGCCTCGGCGAAATACGTCGGACTCGGCATCCTCCCCGAAGGATTCCGCCCCCTGACCGAAGCGGACAGCCCCGCCGGCATCCTCCGCGAAACCGCGTCCATCCTGGCCAATCCCGGACCGGCGCTTCGAGACCTCTTCCCTGAAGAACCTGGATTCGTCTGTTTTTACAACCCCCATCCGCTGAACCTCCTCCTGGCCCGCCATATCCGCCGCCGCTTCCCCGAGGCCCTCGTCGCCGCGTATCTTCATGAGCCTTTCATGCCGGACAAGGCCGCTTTCGGCCCGCGACGGGCCCTCCTCATGCGGGGGGTGGAAGCGCTCCAGGCGGGACTCGTCCGGGCGTCCCACATCCTCCTCGCACCCTCGGGCTATGCCATTCAGAAGATCCGCGTCCGCTTCCCCTGGTACAGCGGTCCCGTGCGCGTCGCCCCCCTTCTCGTCGCGGACAAGTTCCGGCCCGGGCACGGCGAACGGCGTTTCTTTTCGATGGTGGGGATGGTCAACGGCGCGACCGGTCACGACGATTTTTTCCGCTACGTCAACGAGTCCGCCAAGCGCGGCCGGAGCGAGAGGTTCGCCGTGGCCAGCGCCTCCGACCTCGGGCGATGCGCGTCCTTTCTGACCCCGCGGGCCCGAGAGACCGTCACCTTCCTCAACAAACCCCTCATCCTCGACCGCGAGATCGACGACATCCTCCGCGCCAGCTGGGCGGTCTTCCGCCTCGATAAAGGCCTGACCCAGAGCGCCGTCCTCGTCGACGCCTTCATGCACGGCGTTCCGGTGATCGCCCGGGACATCCCGGGGCTCCGCCAGCATGTCCGGGATGGACGAAACGGCCGGATCGTCCCCTATGGATTCACGAACGCCGACCTGGCCCAGGCCGTGGACGACGTCCTCACCCGCCAGGACGCGATGTCCGCCGCGGCCCGCCGCGACTTCGAGACCACATGGTCGCCGGCGAACTTCGACAGGACGTACGGATGGCTGATCGAACGGCTGAGGAGCCGGACGTGAGTCGTTCGAAGCTCTTCCGGACGAGCGCGGGGAGAATCTTGCTCGCCGCGGCCTATGCAATCGCTCTCGCCGCGTTCTACTGGAAATACGTGCCCCTCGTTCCGGCATTTCAAGCCGTCCTCCTTCCCGTCCTCCTCGCGGCCGCCGTCCTTGCCGCGCTCGACGCGCGGCGCGGCCTCCTGGCGTTCATCTTCGTTTTCCCGCTCATCAACAATCTCCCGTATTTCTTCGGCATCGCCGAGCCCATCCCGTTCGCTCCCACGGCCCTCGTCCTGTTCCTCTTTTTCTTCGGAGGTCGCCTGGTTGCCGGCCTGAACCGCGGGAACGCTCCTCGGATCGCGGAGCCGGTCCTCCGGCCCCTCGGTCTAGCCGCCGCTCTCGTCGCGGTCTCGGCCGCCGTCACGATCTGGCGATACGCGGATTTCTTTCCTCTCGGTTCGGGCCGGGTCCTCGAATGGGCCGTCAATGCCCACGGCGTGACCTCGGGCGGCGCTTTCATGAGCGTCCTGTTCTGCGGCTTCAATTACCTGACCGCGTTCGCGTTCTTCTTCATGTTCCTCCGGGCGGACCGTTCCCGGGCTTTTCTCGTCAAGGCCCTGACCGCGCTGGGAGCCGGAGCGCTCCTCTCCTGCGCCTTCGGTTTCTACCAGTTCGCCGGGCACCTCACCCTCGGCAACAATCCGCTGAGCATCGTCAACGAGATCGTCAACGCCACCTTCAAGGACGCCCTGGCGTTCGGGTGTTTTCTGTCGATGATCATCCCCTTATCCCTGGGAAGTGCGCTGTCGTTCCGGGGCCTTCGGCGCGCGGGCGCGGTAGTCCTGGCCGCCGCGTCCGGCGTCCTGATCCTGGCCGCCGGATCGAAAAGCGCATTCTTCGGCGGGCTGGCCGGCCTCGTGTGTTTTATCGGGCTCGCCGCCGCGACGGCCCTTCGCCGCCGGCGGGAAGGGACGTCTCACCGGGCGAACCTCCCCCCGGCCCGATTTCGCGTCCTTCTACTCGTGGGGATCCTCGCTGCCGCGGGAGCCGGAGTCCTGGCCGTCCGGATCGGCGTCCTCCGGAGCTTCTTATCCACGCGGACGATCGAGCGCCTGCCGACGACAAAATACCAGCTCAATCAAAGGATCAACACCCTCTGGCGGCTGGCAGGAGATTGCCTGGCCGCCTACCCCGCGACGGGCGTCGGGGTCGGCTCTTACATCATCGAAAGCTCGAATTTCGCCGCCCGCGACGGCGACTCCCTGACGGATCTCCCCGACTCCGCCGAAAATTATTTCCTCCAAGTCGCGGCCGAGCTCGGGCTCCCGGGACTTGCCGTGTTCATCTGGTTCGTCTGGGAGATCTTCATAAAAGGGCGGAAGGCCTGGCGGGCCTCTCTCCCCCGTTCGCCCGACCGCTGGCTCCTCGCCGGCGCGATCTCGGGATTGGTCTCGTATGCCTTCAACACCCTGGCGCACTCTTACATCGGCAGCTTCGAGATCAAGTACACGTTCTGGCTCTTCGTCGCCGCCGTCTTCACCCTCGGCGTCCGGAATGCCCCGGGCGAAGCCGGGACGGAATCCCTCGCTTCGCGGCCGGAGCGGGGCCGTCGGACCGCGGCGGCCATCGCGGTCGTTCTCTTCGGGGCGGTCTTTCTCTGGATTTCGACGCATGCTCTCTCGCTCGCCCGAACCACGGAGCGCTTCCCCATTCCCCGGGAAGCCGGACTGGGGAAAGTCGAGAAGACCGCGGACGGACAGGAGTTCCGCTGGACACGGGAGTATGGGGGCCTGACGGTCCGGATCGATTCTCCGGTCCTCGCCGTCCCGATCCACGCCACGCATCCCGATATCGGCTCGCGTCCGGTGACGATACGGATCTCGCTCGCCCCGGACATCTTCCACCGGGGACGGACGCTCAAAGAGCTGACCCTCTCCTCTCCGGAATGGAGGGAGGTCGTCCTCGACCTCCCGGCCGGAGAGGTCGGGCATCGCCGCGTCCTCTTCTTCGAAATCGGGCGGACGTGGAACCCGTCCAAGACCACGGGGGCGCCGGATTCCCGGAACCTCGGGATCGCCGTCGGTCCGGTCCGGTTCCGATGAAAGACGAAACCATGCGCGGATCTCCCGACCGCATCAAGGCCGACCTCGATCGATTCTACGAGCGCCAGTCGGCGGAGAAGACGGCCGACCTCGAAGCCTGGCTCGGCTCGGGAAATCCGCGCGTCCCCCAGTCGCGGTCCTATTATTATTTCGAGGACCGCAAGATCGCCGCGGCCCTGGAAATGGCCCGGCCGCGGCCAGGGGCGCGGATCCTCGAGATCGGCTGCAACCTCGGGCAGATGACCTTTCCCCTGGCCGAGATGGGTTTCGAGATGGTCGGATTCGACCTTTCGCCGTCCGTAATCGACAAGGCGCGCTTGCGGGCGCAGCGCTACGGACTCAAGAAAATCTCCTTCGAAGCCAAGGACGGCGAGTCCTATCCCGATCACGCGGACGAGACATTCGACGCGGTCTTCTCGTTCTCGACCTTCCGTTACTTCGCCGACCCCCTCCAGGGCCTGCGGGAAGCCCGCCGCGTCCTGAAGCGCGGCGGCGGGGCGATCGTCGATTTTCCCAACCGTCTTTGCCCGTGGTTTAGGATCCTCAAGCCCGCCCTGAGGATCAAGCCTCACATCCACGATCACCTCTTCACGGCGGCCGCGGTCCGGGCGCTGATGGAAGAGGCCGGGTTCGACGACGTCCGGGTCCGGACTTTCCTTTTCTTTTGGAAGGAGCTGCCCGCCGCGGCCTTGCCCCTCATGAAGATAGGAGACGCGGTCTTCGAGCGCATTCCCGGCGTCCGCGGACTGGCCGGAATCATCATGGCCGCGGGGACGAAGCCATGAGGATCTCCCGGTTCCCCGCGCCTTACGAGGCGGCGATCGCCGTCAGCGACGATCCGGACAATTCGACCCTCGCCTCGTTCACGGCCATGTACGACTTCCTGGCGGGGATCGGGTTCCCGACTACGCGGGCCATGTGGACGTTCGAGCGCGAGGAATTCACGGGCACGCCTCCCCTGCCGATCGAGTTCTCCGCCCCCCTCCTCAAGGATCCCGATTGCCTCGATTACTGCCGGAGGCTCCGGACCGCCGGCTTCGAGATCTGCCTCCATGGAGCGTCAAGCGGGAACAACACCCGCGAGCGGACGGTCGCGGCCCTGGACGCCCTGGAGAGCTCGCTCGGTGCCTCGCCGGTCTTCGTCTTTCACTCCAAGAACGCGGAGAACCTCTACTGGGACGCGAGCGTCGCCTCCAGCAAGATCGGACGCGCGCTCCTCGGTCTTTACACCAGGAACCGGTGTTTCGGTGAGGTGTCGGGCTCCCGGTATTTCTGGGGCGACGTCTGCCGGGAGCGGGTCCGTTTCATCCGGATGTTCCGCACCCGACGGCTCGACACGCTCGCCGAAAATCCGTCGATGCCCTACCACGACTTCCGGAAGCCCTTCGTCAATTTCTGGTTCTCGGCGACGAAGGGCCACATCCCGAGGCTCTTCGCCGGGGAGAACATCGAACGGCTCCGCCGGCGGAACGGGGCGAGCGTCCTCTACCAGTACCTCGACCGCTACGTCGACGCCGAAGGCCGGATCCCCGCCGACGTCCGCGAGGCTCTCGAGCGCGTCGCATCGGATGGCCGGATCTGGAAGGCCCCCGTATCCGCCCTTCTCGAGCGGCTGCGGCGGACGCGGCTCGTCCTGATCCATCGCCAAGGAGAGCGCGCCTGGATCGTCAACGCCGGACGTAAGCCCCTCGAAGAGGTCCAGGTCTGCGGGAAGCCGTCCGACGGCATGCGTGCGGACGCTCCCTTCCGGACCGATCCCGGCCGGGGATGCCTCATCCTGAGCCGTCTCGAGCCGCTCTCGGTCGTCCGGGTGGATGAAGCCGGGGCTAGCCCGGGAACGACTCCGGAGGGGGAACGCGGCGTTCACGTTTTCAAATTCGCCAAAGGAACGGCGGCGGCGAACCTCGCGGACCGGCCCGTCGAATACCGGGGATCGGACCGGAAGGTCACCATCGCCCCGCGGGGAGTTCACGTGGAGTACCTGGACCCGGAAGCCGCGCGCCTCGAGGTCCTCGAGCCTCCGCCCCGCGGCGAGATCCGGCGGATGATGCTCGCTCAGGGCCTGATCCTCCTCCGCGAGCACGTCCTCCTCGGCCGCAAGGTTTCGGTCCGCGGCTACCTCCGCGACACGGGCAAAGTCGAGTCCCAGCGCAACTGGTAAAAGCTCCGGGTTTCCCAAAGCTCGCTGAGGCACCCTAGACGGCCGCGAGCCTCCTCTTAACGGCCGGGGGGGAAAAGCCTATAATAGAAGCGGAAAAAGTCTATGTGCGGCGTTCTCGGAATCTACGGCAACGGCGACGTCTTCCCCGATCTCTACCAGGGCCTGCTGGCCATCCAGCACCGCGGCCAGGATTCCGCCGGGATCATCACTTACAACGGCGGGCGGTTTCACATCAAGAAGGGGAACGGCCTCGTCCGGGACATCTTCACCGCCGACCATGCCGCGCGCCTCCGCGGCTCGGTCGGCATCGGCCACACCCGCTACCCGACGATCGGCGGCGGCCGGGGCGAGGACGCCCAGCCGTTCTTGGTCAGCTCGCCGTTCGGCATCATCATGGCCCACAACGGCAATGTGGTGAACTACGCCGAGCTGAAGCAGGAGCTCTTCGAAAAGCACCACCGGCTCCTCAATTCCGATAACGACCTCGAGAGCATCCTCAACGTCTTCGCCCAGGAGCTCCAGGACCAGCACGTTCGCGAGCTCGGGCCCGAACATGTCTTCAAGGCCGTCCGCGGCGTCTTCAAGCGGGTCATCGGCAGCTACTCGGTCGTCGCCTACATCGCCGGCCAGGGAATGGTCGCTTTTCGCGATCCCTTCGGCATAAAACCCCTGACCTGGGGCGTCCGCCGCGACGGCATCAAGCCCTCCTACGCCTTCGCCTCGGAAAGCGTCTCGCTCAACCTCATGAACTTCGGCGAGATTAAGAATGTCGCCGCCGGCCAGGCCATGTTCCTCGACCGCGACCGGAACGTCCACGTCAAACAGCTCGCCCGCCGTCCCCACTCCCCCTGCCTGTTCGAATGGGTCTATTTCGCCAGGCCCGACTCGGTCATCGATGACGCCAACGTGTACCGCGTCCGGCTGAACCTGGGCCGGCTGCTGGCCGAGGACATCCGCAAGCTCGGCCTCGAGATCGACGTCGTCGTCCCCGTCCCCGATTCGTCCCGCGACGCGGCCATCGAAATCGCCCGCAAGCTCAACCTGAAGTATCGCGAGGCCCTGGTCAAGAACCGCTATATCGGGCGGACGTTCATCATGCCCGAAAACCAGGCGCGCCAGTCCAGCGTCCGGACGAAGCTCAACCCGATCGCCGACGAGTTCCGGGACAAATCCGTCCTCATCGTGGACGATAGCATCGTCCGGGGCAACACCTCGCGGGCGATCGTGAAGATGGCCCGTGATTGCGGGGCGAAGAAGGTCTATTTCGCCTCCTATTCCCCTCCGCTCCGGCATCCCTGCGTCTACGGCATCGACATGCAGACGCGGACGGAGTTCGTCGCCCGCGACCGCGACGAGGCCGAGATCGCCCGGCAGATCGGCGCGGACCGGGTCATTTATCAGTCGCTCGAGAACCTCCGCAAGGCCGTCCGGCTGGAGAATCCGCATCTCAAGCATTTCTGCGCCGCCTGCTTCGACGGCGATTATATCTCCGGGGACGTCACGCCCGAGATGCTCAAGAAGATCGAGCTCGAGCGCAGCCAGGCCAAGGACAAGCAGCTCGAGCTGAATATCTGAAAGAATGCGAATCCGGACAATCGGAAAAAGGGCGGAGGGATCGCCCATAAGCGAACATCAGGAGGGGGGGTCCCCGCAGATTAAGCGGGGGGGAACCCGCGGGGGGTTCCAACCGTGAGCGTTGGGCGATCCCGGAGCTTTTAGAACGGAAGGAGCGTACATGAACGTCTTGATCACCGGCATCACCGGCTTCGCCGGGAGCCACCTGGCCGAGTCCATCCTGGCCGAACATCCCGGCGTCGGGGTTCATGGGATCGTCCGCTGGCGGAGCCGCCGGGACAACATCGCCCACCTGGGGGACAAGATTTGCCTCCACGAGGCCGACCTCAAGGACATCGTCTCGCTCAAGAAGACCCTGGCGGAAAGCCGGCCGGACATGATCTTCCACCTCGCCGCTCAGAGCTTCGTCCCGGCTTCCTGGCGCCTCCCCGCCGAGACGTTCGCGATCAACGCCATCGGGCAGATCAACCTCTTCGAGGCCGTCCTCGACCTCAAGCTCGACCCCCGCATCCAGATCGCCGGCTCGAGCGAGGAATACGGGCACGTCAACCCGGACGAGGTCCCGATGAAGGAGACCAATCCCCTCCGGCCGCTCAGCCCGTACGCCGTCAGCAAGGTCGCCCAGGACCTCCTGGGCTACCAGTATTTCATGAGCTACGGCCTGAAGACCGTCCGGACCCGCGGATTCAATCATACCGGCCCGCGTCGGGGCGACGTTTTCGTGACCTCCAATTTCGCCCGGCAGATCGCCGAGATCGAAAAAGGAAAGAGGGCCCCCGTGGTCTATGTGGGCAATCTCGAAGCGAAGAGGGATTTTACGGACGTCCGAGACATCGTCCGGGCCTACTGGCTGGCCTGCGAGAAAGGCAAGCCCGGCGAGGTCTACAACATCGGCACGGGCCACACGATCGCCATGAAGGACATGCTCGGCATCCTCCTCTCCCTGAGCACGTCCAAGGTCAAGGTCAAGGTGGATCCAGCCCGGCTGCGGCCTTCCGATGTTCCCATCCTCTACGCCGACTGCGGAAAGTTCGCCGCCCTGACCAAGTGGAAGCCCCGCATCCCCCTCGAAACGACCTTGAAGGACCTCCTGGATTATTGGAGGGAGCGGATTTGAATATCCTCATCACCGGCGCCACCGGCTTCGTCGGCCGCCATCTGATCGGTCATCTCACGGGCTCCGCTGGCCGGTCCTCCCACAAGCTCTTCGGGACGTGCTTCCCCGAGCATCCGGAGAATTGCGCCGACCTGTGCCGGAAGTCTCCGTCCACGCAGCTCATCCACGCGGACCTGCGGTCGGCGGACGTTGTGGCCGATCTCATCAAGAACGTCCGGCCCGGCCGGATCTACCACCTGGCCGCGATCTCGCATGTCCGGACCTCCTGGGAGAAACGCCAGGAGACCCTCGAGACCAACCTCATGGGCACGTTCCATCTCTATGAGGCCGTCCGGCGGTTCGCGCCCAAGGCGAGGATCCTGTTCGTCAGCTCCTCGGATGTTTACGGCGATCGGGATCCGGGAGACCGCGCCCATGCGTTCAAAGAGGATGAGCGGGACGGCGTCATCAGCCCCTATGCTTTCACCAAGGCCAGCGGCGAGCTCTTGAGCGAGTTCTACACCGCCTGGGAGGACCTCGATATCGTCGTCGCCCGCCCCTTCCCCCACACGGGGCCGGGGCAGACGGCGGATTTCGTCTGTTCGGACTGGGCCCGCCAGATCGCCCTGATCGAAAGAGGCAAGCTCCCCCCGGTCATCAGCGTCGGGAACCTGGAGCCGCGCCGCGATTACTCCGATGTCCGCGACGTCGTCCGCGCTTACGGCCTGCTGATGGCCAAGGGAGGCCGCGGAGAAGTGTACAATGTTTCCTCGGGCCGGGCGCCTTCGCTCAAGACCGTCCTGCGGACGCTTCTCTCGTTCACGGAGCGCCGGATCGCGGTCCGTGTGGACCCGGAGAAGCTGAGAAAGTCCGATATTCTCCAGCTTGCCGGCTCCAACCGGAAGATCCGCAGTCATACGGGTTGGGAACCGCGCATCCCCCTGAAAAAAACCCTCTCGGACCTCCTGGAATCGTGGCGGGCTTGAAGCTACAGGATCGGCCAACGCTCACGTTGGAACCCCCTGCGGGTTCCCCCCCGAATTAAGGCGGGGCCCCCCCTCCTGATGTTCGCTTATGGCCGATCCCTCCGCTCGGAGAGTTTTTCAGAATTGTCCAACGTTCCAGCAGGAGGACGCCTTCCTGCATGAACGATCCCGGAGCCCCTTACTTCCGGTTTTTGTAATAAGCCTCGCTGAAGGCCTTGTATTCGGCGCTCCGCTCCTTGATCTTCCGCCACCACGCTTCGTTCTCGACGTACCAGCGCACCGTCCGGGCGAGGCCGTCCTCGAAACCGACCTTCGGGGCCCAGCCGAGGCCGCGGATCTTGCGGATGTCGACGGCGTAGCGCGTGTCGTGACCGAGGCGGTCGGGGACGAACTTGATGAGGTCGCGGGGTTTGCCGAGCTCCTTGACGATGCGACGGGCGACCTCGATGTTGCGGTGCTCGTCGTTCGCACCGATGTTGTAGGCTTCGCCGAGCGCGCCGCGCCGGGCGACGAAGTCGATGGCCCGGCAATTGTCCTCGACATGCAGCCAGTCGCGGACGTTCCGGCCCTTGCCGTAAAGAGGCAGGGTCTTGTCTTCGAGGGCGTTCGTGACGAAAAGGGGGATGAACTTCTCGGGAAACTGGAAGGGGCCATAGTTGTTCGACGGGCGGACGATCATCACCGGGACACCGTAGGTGACGCGGTAAGCGTGGGCCAAACGGTCAGCCCCAACCTTGCTCGCGGCATAGGGCGACGAGGGGGATAGGGCATCGATTTCCTTGAAATATCCCTCCTCGCGACTCCCGTACACCTCGTCCGTCGAGACGTGGACGAAGAACCTGACGTTCGGCGCCCGGCGGAGCGCCTCGAGCAGGACGAACGTCCCGAAGACGTCGGTCAGGATGAATTCGCCCGCGTCCACGATCGAGCGGTCGACGTGGGTTTCGGCGGCGAAGTGGAACACGCCCTGGACGCGCTCGAGGATCGGCCCGACGAGCTCGCGGTCGCGGATGTCGCCGTGGATGAACTCGTGCCGGATGTCGCAGGCGAGATCGGCGAGATTGTCGAGGTTCCCGGCATACGTGAGCTTGTCCAGGTTGACGACCCGGAGTTCGGGATAATTCCCGAGCAGGAAGCGGACAAAGTTGCTGCCGATGAATCCGGCTCCCCCCGTAACCAGGACGGTTGTCCCATCAAGGATGCGCTCCTTGGGCTTTGCCTGAGCGACGGCTTTTGTCATCGGTCCTTCCTTGTCCAATCGTAGGGGATGTCGCAGCTGTGCGGATCAAGTCTCTGTTCGTCCGGATTCTCGCGGTCATAGGCTTCGGTCGGCACGTTGACGACCAGGGATTCCTCCGGGCTGACGCACATCCAGCCGTGATAGACGCCCGCGGGGATATGGATGAGGATAGGATTGTGGATGCCGGCATAAAATTCATTGAGTTCGCGGAAGGTTTTTGATCCATCCCGGCCGTCGAAGAGGACGACCTTGATCATGCCGGCGACGCAGGCCATGTTATCGGCCTGTTTCACGTGCTTGTGCCAGGCCTTCACGACGCCGGGATACGTTGTCGTGGCGTAGACCTGGCCGAACTTCTCGAACAGCGCGTCGTCCGCGCGCAGCAGCTCCATGAGCCGACCGCGCTCGTCGGGCATGACCCGCAATCGTTTTACCTCGACTCCGTCGATCATGGCGTCTCCTCTTCTTCGGCCACGCGGGCCAGGTATTCCCCGTAGGAATTCGGCATCTTGGCGGCTTGCCGCTTGAGCTCGGCCCGGCCGATGTAGCCCATCCGGAAGGCGATCTCCTCGGGGCAGGCGATCATGAGCCCTTGCCGGTCTTCGACGGCCTGGACGAAGTTGGCCGCCTGAAGGAGCGATTCGTGCGTCCCGGCGTCGAGCCAGGCGATGCCCCGGCCCATGATCTCGACGCGCAGCTCGCCCCGCTTGAGGTATTCCCGGTTGAGGTCGGTGATCTCGATCTCGCCCCGCGCCGACGGCTTCAGTCCCGCGGCCAGGTCCGAGACGCAGCCGTCGTAGAAATAGAGCCCCGGCACGGCATAGTGGGATTTCGGCCGCTTCGGCTTTTCCTCGATGTCCACGGCCCTCCGGTCCTTGTCGAAGACCACGACGCCGTAGCGTCCGGGGTCCTTGACTGCGTAAGCGAAGACGACGGCGCCGCTTTTCATCCTTGCGGCTTCACGAACGGAATCTGCCAGCCCATGGCCGAAAAAGATATTATCTCCCAGAATGAGGCAGGCGGGCTCGCCCCCGACGAACTCCCGGCCCACGATGAAAGCATCGGCGAGCCCGCGCGGCTCGTGCTGCACCCGATAGGAAAACGACAAGCCCCAGGGCTTGCCGTCGCCGAGGAGGTTTTGGAAGGCCGGGATGGCCTCGGGGGTCGAGATGATCAGGATCTCCCGGATCCCGGCCAGCATGAGCGTCGAGAGCGGGTAATAGATCATCGGCTTGTCGTAAACGGGCAGGAGCTGCTTGCTCACGCTCGTCGTCAAAGGCCGAAGGCGCGTCCCCATGCCGCCGCTCAGGATGATCCCTTTCATGGTCGTTCCTCTCGCAAAATCCGTCGCGGGGCCAATTTATCACAAGGGTTCCGGATTAGACAAGAAGGGGGCGGAGGTAGGCTCCCCGGAAGCCCCGTCTTCGAAGAGCAAGACGGCCAACTTAGCGAGCGGGGAAGGAAAGCGTCCCGACGGCGATGCCGAGCCGGCGAGGATCGGAAACGCCGGTAACCTTGAGAGGGACCCAGATCCGGCTGACGGTGACGAGCAGGAACGCCTCGGGACCATAGCGGTCCGGGAGAAGAAAATCGACCGTCCTCCATTCTTCTCTCCTGAGCCGGACGCCGCCCAGGCGGACCTTGGTGCGGAAGAATCCCTCGACCAGCGTGAACTCGACGTCGACGGGATGCGAAGCGATATCGGGATGGCCGGCGTGGAGCGGAACGACGACGCGTCGGGCGTTCGGGGGGACCGGAAAAGCGCCATAATCGCGGGTCCAATGGAACTCCCGTCCATCGGCCGCTTTCTCGGCCCGGTAGAGGCCGAATTCAAGGGGGATGGAGTATGTCTTCCACCGCTCCCCGGGCGAGAGAGAATGTCCGGCATCCCGGAAAAGGACGGCGGCGAACAGGATGAGCCCGATCACGGCGAACGCCGGGAGACGGCGTTTTCGACCGGGCCGGTCTTCTCCTGAGACGTCCGCGGAAGCGAGGTAAGCGGCCAGGAACCAGAATGAATAGGCCGTCTCGAAGCTCCCGACATAAGAATGGAACAGGGCGTTGAGAGCGAAGGACAGGAGACCCGCCGCCGCGGCGACAAAGAGGAGCCGGTCCGGCGGGTGGGAGCCGTCGTCCCGGCCGCCCGCCTTGGTGGCGCGCCGGCACAGCCCGACGAACGCAACCAGGAGCCACGCCAGGCCGATGACGCCGACGATTCCGAGCTCGGCCCCGACCTGAAGGGGAAGATTTTCGGCCGAGTCGATCCGCTTCCAGCCTTCGAGCGGCGTGTTGGAAACGGCTTGATCCGCCTTATAGTAATTCGGAAGCTCGACGATATAAGCTCCTACGCCGATCCCCGAGATCGGGTAGTCGCCCGCCATGGCCAGGGCTTCTCTCCATAAAAAATATCTCTCGGGGGAGACATAGACCAGGCCGCCCCCTTTCGAGACGGTCGAGATGTTCGCCGCCAGCCGCTCGAAAAGACGAGATTTTTCCGCGGCGACGACTCCCAATCCGACCACGATCGCCAGGGCCAGGAGGATCCCCGCGACGGCCGCTTTTCGGACCTTCCCCCCCCGCCGCCGCCAATCCAGGGCGGCCGCGAGGACGAGCCAAGCGGTCGCCGCGCCCAATCCGAGGAAAGGGCTTCGGGCCCCGATGAACGGGAACACGGCGAGCGAGACCGCGGCCGCGGCCCCAAAAATGAGCTTGCGCCGGCCGCGATCGCGAAAGAACGCCACGGCCAGCAAGGGAAGGAACAGGCTCAAAACCGTGGCGAAGGCGTTGGGATCCTTGAACGTCCCGTTGATCTGGCCCATATTGGCCCAGAAAGCGGTGTTCCCGAATCCAGGATCGACGAGCTTCTGGGCGAGCCCCGCTCCCGAAGCGACCAGGATTCCGGCCGCCGCCGCGGCCAAGGTCCTCATCCGGAAACGCGCGTCCCGCAATTGGGGCCGGACCAGGGCGAACAGCGCCATCCCGGTGAGGAAGTTCAGGGTATGGAAAACGACGCTCATCCGGGCCCCGCCGGCGCTGACGCCGTTCACGTTCGCGGGGAATTCGTAAAGGCGATCGGCGACGAAGGGGAAGAACCCGGCGAACCGCCAGAACGTGATCACCGCGGAGAGGGCCGTCAGTCCGGCGAAGAAACGCATCGGAGGACGGAGGGGATTGAGCGAAGCTCCGGGCGACGGATAGGGACCAAAGGACCGGCCGGCCAGCCGTCCCAAGGCAAAGAAGAGAAAGAGGACGAGCGCGGTCGGAGCGTGAGGGATGGACTCATCGATCCCAAAAAGATAGGGCCAGGCGTTCACCAAAGGAAAAGCGAAGAGAAAAACCAGGGTCCCCGCCTCGGGACGCAGCGCCCCGAGGACGAGCACGGCCAGGCCGGAAGCGAGGACGAGAACCTGGAAGCCCGGGACGAGGGGAACGTATTTCAGGTAGAACAGGACGAAAAAAACGACGAAGGCCGCGGTGGCGGCAAGGATCCGGTTCGGCTTGCGCAGAGCGGTCAATTGTTCCCTCGGAATCTCCATCATTCTATCCAAACGTATCGGGTTAGACAAACTAAGGCATGAAGATCGGCGGCTCTTGGGGCTCCTACGGCTCACGAAGAATGTTCGCCTTAAGGAGCCCCACCGCCGCCATGACAAGAATCCGACCGCTTTTGTGTTTTTGACATCGCCCCGGCGAATCCTGTCGCGGACATCCTTGGCCGATTCGCTGCATCTCACCCCCGACCCAGGGGACCCCATCCAGCGAATCGGCCAAGTCGTCCATCCGACAGGGCCCTGCCTTGATGATTGTGCGCTGACTCATGACTTCATGCGCGTTGGCAAAACCACCGAAGAGGAATGGAATATCTTGGCTTCATCGAGCTGATGTTCCGATCTGCCTAACGCGCGCAAGGCCGATCCGGGACGGTGAGAGATGAAACCAAGCGGGGGGCGCGAGGGGATTCCCTGAGAGGGCCAGCGCAGCGGAGCGGGCATGGTTCCTCGACCGCAGGGAGAGGAGAGCGGAGCGAGCACAGGAGCGAATTTCCGCGCTGGAGGAAATTCGCGTCCCGATCAGGGAGTCCCCGGGAGCCCCGTTTATTATTGCGGGCGAATCCGTCCCCGATCGGCCAGGAAATAGCGCAAATTGACTTCGCGGGAAGCCTATGTTTTAATCGATGAAAAGCGGTCCATGCCGAAGAAAATCGCCAGTTTTATCACCCTCGTCGTCTCCGATTTGGCGGTGATCATCCTTTGCTTCTGGCTGGCCTGGGCTTTCCGGGGAAAGGTCCTTTCGCCGCTCTTTCCCCAGTGGCCGACATTCACCGTCGTCTGGCCTTCTTTCTGGCCGCAGTTTTATATGCTGGGCATCTGGCTGGCCGTCTTCGCCTACGAAAAGCTCTATACGAAGCGCCGCGCCCTGTTCGAAGAAACGCGCGTCCTGATCCGGAGCGCCTCGATCGCTTCCGCCGTCGTCATGCTGGCCCTGACCTTCACCCGAACCGAGCTCGTCTACTCTCGCTGGGTGATCTTTCTGGCCTGGGCTTTCAGCCTCGTCCTGCTGCCCATCTCCCGCTACCTGGTCAAAACCACTCTCTACCACCTGAACTTATGGAAAAAGCTGGCCATCGTCATCGGTTCGACAACGAGCACGGAGTCCGTGATCCGTTCCGTCGGCCAGAACCGCATCCTCGGTTACAAGATCGTCGGCTGCCTGACGGAAGACCGGTCGCTCATCGGTTCGACGATCGGCGGGGTGCCCATCTTGGGCCATCACGACGATATCGAGCCGTGGCAGGAACGGACGAAGTTCGAAGACATCATCATCGCCTTGCCCGATATCCCGGCCGACCGGCTCATCGAGCTCATCCGGCGCTGGGACGGCGTCGCCGAAACGATCCGGTATATCCCCCACACGGGAGAATTGATCACGTCCGGGGTCGAGATCGAGAACATCGGCCGGATCATGTCCCTGACCATCCGCAAGAACCTCCTGAAACCGTGGAACGTCCTGATCAAGGGGGCCTTCGACCTCGGCCTGTCGATCATCCTCCTCATTCCCCTTCTCCCCTGCTGGCTCCTCATCGCCGCGGCTGTCCTGCTCGATTCCCCCGGCCCGGCCTTCTTCACCCAGACGCGCTACGGCAAGCGCGGCCGGCTGATCCGGATCATCAAGTTCCGCTCGATGCACGTCGACGCGGACAAACGCCTGGAAGCCTTCCTCCAGAACAACCCCGCGGCCCGGGAGGAATGGGCCCAGTTCAAGAAGCTCAGGAACGGTGACCCCCGCGTCACCAGGGTCGGAGCTTTTCTCCGCCGCCACAGCCTGGACGAGCTTCCCCAGATCCTCAACGTCGTCGCCGGACAGATGAGCCTTGTCGGGCCCCGGCCTTACATCCAGGAAGAGCTGGCCGAAGTCAAGCTGATGAGATCGGTCCTCTTCCAAGCCCGGCCGGGCATCACCGGCCTTTGGCAGATCAGCGGCCGTTCGAACGTCTCGTTCGCCGACCGGCTCAAGATCGACGAGCATTACATCCGCAACTGGTCGCTGTGGATCGACCTGGCCATCCTGATCCGGACCGTCGGCGCGATCTTCTCGGGCCGCGGCGCCTTTTGAGCCCGGGATGAGGATCGGCATCGACGCCCATGCCGCCGAGGCGGACGGCTCGGGGAACGCGACCTACATCCGCGGGATCATCAAAGGGCTGCTCGATGCCGAGCCTCCCTACGAATTCGTCCTGTACGTCACGGATCAGAGCCATCCGTTCTACCGCATATTGCCGGGCCTCGGCGCCCGCGTGATCCTCCGCGAGCTCCGGCCGCGGACGCCGCTCCTCCGCATTCCCGTCTCGCTCGCCCTGGCCGCTTCGCGCGATGCCCTGGATGTGCTCCATGTCCAGTATATCGCCCCGCCCGTCCATCGCGGACGCCTCGTGGCGACGATCCACGACCTGGGATTCCTCCGGGTCCCTTCGACCTTCTCCCGGTCCTTCGTGAAGCGTTCGAGGGTGCTCGTTCGCCGGACGGCCAAGCGGGCCGATCGCGTCATCACCGGATCGGCTTTCTCGCGCGAGGATTTGATCGCCGAGTATGGACTCGATCCGAAAAAAGTCTCCGTGATTCCTTATGGCATAGGGCCGGAGTTCTTGGCTGCGGCGGGTGCGTCCGAGAGGGAAGCCGCCCGCGTCCTCGGCCGGCTCGGGATCGAAAAACCCTACATTCTCTCGGTCGGCCGCCTCAATCCCCGGAAAAACCTCCCGGCCCTGGCCCGCGCCTTCGACCGGCTGAAAAAAGCGACTGGACTCCCCTACCGCCTTGTTCTGGCCGGGCCGGCGGATTATCGGACGAAAGAAACGCTCGAGGCCGTCTCCAGGGCCGCCCCGGACGTCATCGTCGCGGGCCTCGTTCCGGACCGGGACCTGCCGATCCTCTATCGGGAAGCGGAGATCTTCGTCTATCCTTCGCTTTTCGAGGGCGGAGGGCTTCCGGCCCTCGAGGCCATGGCCGCGGGGACACCCGTCATCGCTTCGAAAACGAGCTCCCTTCCCGAGATGGTAGGCGAAGCCGGAATTCTCGTTGATCCGGAGAGTGTGGACGACATCGCCAGGGCGCTCGTCCGGCTGGCGACCGATCCCGATTTACGCCGGACGCTGCAGGAGAAAGGGCGGAGCCGGGCCCGGAAGATGACTTGGGAGAACGCGGCGCGGGCGACGCTTCGCGTTTATGAAGAGGCGGCCCGACCCGAAGCGAGACCGCGGAAGAGCTCTTCGTAGGCGTCGACGACCCGGTCCCAGTCATAGCGGGCGCGGATGATCCCGACCGCGGCGGCCTTCCGGGAAGCCGCTTCCCGGGGATTCGCCAGGACCCAGGCGAGCTTCTCCCGCAGGTCCGCAGCGTCCTTCCGGAAATAGATCCCCGCCTCGCCCAGGACCTCGCGGTTGAACGGCACATCGCGGGCGATCACGAAACAGCCCGCGGCCATGGCCTCGAGGAGGGCCGGGTTGGTCCCGCCGACTTCGTTGCCGTGGACGTATGCCCAGGCGTTCGCGAGGAGCTCGCGGAGCAGGTCTTTGTCGTAGATGAAACCCGGCCGGATGACGCGCGGATCCCGCGCCGCGGCAATCTTTCGGGCGAGCTTCGAGCGGTACGATGCGCCGCCGACGAGGACAAGCTTCTTCCCGGCGGGCCAACCCTCGAAAGCCTCGAGCGTGAGATCGGGATTGTTCTCGGGCTCGAAGCGGGTGATCTGGAGGACGTAGCTCCCGGGGGTCAGGCCGAGCGGCTCGAGGAGCGAAGGGCGCACGCTCGTCCGGATTTCGGCCCCGTAGGCGATGCGGATCGTCTCGCGGCCGTATCGCTCCCGGTAATATTTCGCGATCTCGTCCGAGTCCGCGATGAGCGGACCGCTTCGCCGGGCCGCGATCCTCTCGGCCCAGCGGAAGTACGCTCGCCCGAAACGGCCCCATTTGCCCCGCATCCACTCCAGCCCGTCGGCATGAAGGGCGGCGGGCAGGCGGCGGAAAGCCCGCCTGGAGAGAAGGACGCTGTTGGCCGCGTTGAAGACGAGGAGCGCGTCGTATTTTCGCCGGGCGGCGTCGGCCAGCGAGCAGGCCGTGTGGGAGAGGGTTTCGAGGGCTTTCAGCCGGATCGCCGGCTTGTAAACGACCCGCATCCCCGCCCAGTCGGGATTTCGTTCCGGATAATACCGCGACCGGGCATAGACCGTGACATCATGACCGCGGGCGGCGAGCCGCCGCCCGATCTCCTCGGCGCAGGTCTCAAACCCCCCATAGCGGGCGGGGACCCCCCGGATTCCGATGAGGGCGATCCTCATTCCTCAGGATCCTCTCTCGTCTAGGGGACGCGCCGGACGAGCTTCTTGATCTTTGTGCCGACGCGGAAAGGCAGCTTCATGAGCGCGGTCGAAAGATAGCGCTTGCCGATCCGCCGGAGGATGGAGGGCTTCTGCTCCACGGCCGTGATGGCGGCGATATCACGGGCGCCGGGCCGTTTCTTCTTTCCGGCCCGGCCGTCGAGGACGCGGCGGCAGTGCTCGACGAGCGGTTTCGTCGTGGTTTCCCAGGTGAAGCGCGTCTTGACCTGGGCCAGCCGGGAGCGGATCCTTTCGCGCTCGGCTTTATCGCCGGCCAGGGTCAGCATGGCCCGGGTCAGGTCGGCCCGGTCCTCGGACTCGACGGTCAGCCCGAGCCGCTCCTCCTCGACCAGGCCGGCGAAGAAATCGCCCTTGGTGCAGAGAATGGGCAGTTCGTATTTCAGATAGTCGAGGAGGCGGATGCGGAAGGAGTAATAGGTCTCGAAGTGGGTCATGTGGATCGAGATGCCGATGTCGGCTTCGCGGAAGTACAGGCCTTTGCGCTTGTACTCGATCCAGTTCTCGTTGAAGAAGACGTGTTTGTCGGCCAGGCCCATCTCGTGGGCCAGCTTGACGGCCTGGTTGGCCGCTTCGAACTCCGGCAGGAGCGGATTCGGATGGCGCTTGGCGATGAAATAGAGCTTGAGCCGAGGGTCCTCCCGGAGGGCGTCGCGGAACGCCGTGAGCAGGGTCGGCGGATCATACCAGTTGGTGATGACCCCGCCCCAGAAAAAGAGGATATCGTCATCGCGGATGGCCGGGATCCGGCCGCGGATGACCCGCTCTCCCGTCGCCTCCGCCTCGGTCTCGGGGGTGATGCCGAAGTGGACGACCGAGATGAGGTCCTCGAGCGAGGGGGTTATGTCCAGGATCTGCGGATTGATCCGGTCGAGGCTCAGGAGCGAGCCGACGAAGAGGTCCTTCTGCCGACCCGACGCGCACAGGAAATGGTCGCCGCTGAGGATCTGGTCATTGAAGACGCGCAGGTCGTTGATGTGGATGAACTCGCGGTCGGCAAGGTTCGGGACCTTCCACTTGTGGACGAAAAGGTTTTCGAGCGGGAAAGGCACATAGAGGTCGCAGATGAGATAGGCGGGGAGGTCCTTGAGGAAGGGGAACTTGGAGAGGATATACCCTTGAACAAGAATGATACGGCTCCGCTCGCCGGTCTCCTTGAGGATCCCCGGATTGGTCTGAGAATAATAGAAGAGATCGAAGGGCAGGTTTTCATAGAACGCGGGATCCTGGCCGTGCGAGGAATAATCGGGGATGGCCAGGGCGACCTTGAAGTGCCCGGCCAGCGCCTTGGACAGCTCCCAGGCCCGGATGCCCGGGCCGGCCATTTTCTCGCCGGCGACGTCGTCCGAGATCAGGAAGACATCATACATCCTGGCCCCGCCGTTCGAAGATGCGGTCCACGATCGATCCCAGCGTCCAGATGAGCGCCGCCTCGAGAAGGAGGATGACGAAGACGAAGAAGACGGGGCTCCCAAGGAAGCCGGGATTCTTCCGCACAATCCGGCCGAGCTCCGAAACGATCGGCCGGCGCGAGTACGCCCGGAAGATCAAGTCGCCCGGGCCCAAGACGCCGTTGAACATCATCCTCCCATCGGGATAGACGTCGCCTTCGTTCATCCAGATGGCCATCGCGTTCGCCGCCGTCGCCGACGGGGCGGAGAGCCGGAACAAATAAGTCTTTCCGCGCGTGCCCCGGACCGCGGAAAAGCGGAAGGTGTTGAACAGGTTGTTGCGCAGGGCGGACGCATCGATGCCCGACGACGCGACGAGAATCCTGGACGGCCCGGCCTCATAGAGCTCGAAGCCGATCGGGTAGGAAGCGGAGTATCCATGCGTCCCGAAAAGAAGGTCGATCCGGCCGATATTCGCGCCCTCGGCGACGAAGGTCTGGCCGATATCGATCGTCCCGTAGAAATCGGGCGAGGGCTGGGTGTTGGGCCGGATATCCATGTCCAGGGTGTCGTAGCGGACGAAGATGACAAGGACCGCCTGCATCACGACAAAGAGGCCGATGATCGCCGTTCGGACGATCAACCGGGTGTCCGGCCTCGGCGCTTTCGCATTGACCACGTTCGCTTCTCCGCTCACCCGAAGGGGATCAAACTTTCACCGCCACGGCCAGGAGGATGTCCCCTTTGACGTATCTTTTCGCGGTGCGGATGGATCGCCGTTCCTCATCGGTGAAAACCGTCGCGGTTGCGGGGTCTTCGATCGGCCTTCCCGGTCCGTGCGTCAGGAGCTCAATGTACTCCAAAATCGGGGCGTTTTCCAGGATCTTCTTGGCCCTCGGACGCCCCAGGAGCCGCTTCCACAACCGGCTGCGGAGCGCCGAAGGCGCGTTCGTGAAATCCGGGCTGAGCCGCAAAAGATTGACCAGCACCGGGACCTCAAACCCGGCCCGCTCGAGCATCCGCCGCAGCGTTCCTTCCCGGAAATAGGTCAGGTGTTCCGCCGGCGTGAGAACGGCCCACGCCTTTCCGAGCACGGCCCGGCTGGCGCTCCCGAGGTCGGGTGTGTTGAGGATGAGGCGGCCCCCGGGCTTGAGCACCCGATGGGCTTCGACCAGCGTTCCGAGCGGATCGCCGAGGTGCTCGAGCGTGTCGAGAAGGGTGACGACGTCGAACGACGCATCCGGAAAGCCCGCCTGTTCGAGCTTCTCGTTCCGGACCGGGACCTTGAGGATGGAGGCGGCATACTCGGCCGCCGCCGGCGAGACCTCGACGCCCTCGACCGCCCAGCCCAGGCTCTCCGCGGCCTTGAGGAAGAGGCCGGCGCCGCATCCGACGTCGAGCAGCCGCCCGCCCGGGGAAAAGACGCGGCCGGCGAGCTTCAGATAAAAAATGTAATGGCTGGTGACGAGGTTCAGGTCGACCCCGTTCCGGTCGGCCCGGAAGACGGGCAGATAGTCGCGATAGAGATAATCGGCGCTGTAGCGCTTGAGGATGTCGGCCTCGGCGAGGCGCGGCTCGACGCGAACGAGCCCGCAACGGCGGCAGGCGACGATCTGCAGTCCGAACTTTTTCGCGTAGCGGCGGCTCGTCCGCGACCCGCACAGGTTGCAGGGGTGGGATTCGAGGACGGGGCGGTCCGTGTCCACGGCCGGGTTAAAAGATCTTGCCGGTGATCCGGATGATCTCGTCGGCCTTCTCGAGGGTCTTCATCCAGTCGATGTTGTAGTAGATCGGGTCGTCGAAGTTGACCGGGCCCTGGGCCCGGAGCCGCTCGACCATGTCGGTCACCGAATCCTCGATCGACAATTCGGGAACGATGCCCAGCCGCTCCTTAATCTTCTCGCCCGAAACGCGGTAGCTCCGGACGCCCTTGTAGCGGTAGTCGGGCCGGATATCGACATCGACGCCGGCCGTGCGCAGGGCGCTCCGGACCCGCAGGGCGACCTCGGAGATGCGGAAGTTGCGGTAGACGACGTTGAAGATTTCGCCGCTGACGGTCGCGTCGTCGGCTTCGATGCAGGCGATATAGGCCTTGGCCGCGTCCCGGATATCCACGAGCGGGCGCCACATCTCCCCGCCATAGTACGGAGTGACCTGGCCTTTGGACAGGGCGTCCTTGACGAAGGTGTTGACGACGAGATCGAAGCGCATCCTCGGGGAGTAGCCGTAGATCGTCCCCTTGCGGAGGATGACCGGCGAGAAGGACGTGTCCATGAGCCCGAGAAGGACCCGCTCGGCCTCGAACTTCGAGGAGGAATAGGCCGCCTTGGGCGCCACCGGGGTCGCCTCGTCGATGACGATGTCCTTCTCCTCCTCCTTGACCCCGACGTCGTAGAGCGAACAGGACGAAGCGAGGATGTAACGTTTCACCCCGGCGGCTTTGCACAGCTCGGCGGAGAGCTTCGTGGCCAGGGTGTTCATTTCATAGTTGGCCTTGGGGTTGTACTCGGCCGTGGGATCGTTCGACAAACCTCCGAGGTTGACCACCGCCCCGATGTTCTCGAGGACCTCGGCCGGCAGAGCCCGCATATCGCCCCGGACGACCTCGACCCGGTCTTGGACGCCCCGCAGGCCGGACGCGCCGAAATAGAAGCGGTCGTAGATCTTGACGCTGTAGCCCCGCTCGAGGAGCTCCTCGGCCAGGACCGAGCCGACGTATCCCGCGCCGCCGATGATGAGGACTTTCATGCCGTCTTCCCCTTTCCCCGGACGTCCGTCACCGCCCCTTGACCGACCAGACGTCGCCGAAAGAATCGGGCGGAATGCGGACCTCGTCCGGCTTCTCCCGATTGTACACGTGGCTGGCCGTGCTGATCATCTGCGTATCGTCCTCGAGGGACATCCAGCCGTGATAGACGCCCGGCGGGACGACGAGGAGGCCCGGGTTGCGGGCCCCCGAGATGAACGTGTTCTGTTCCTTGAAGGTCGGGCTTTCCGGCCGGTCGTCGACCAGGACGAACTTGGCCGTGCCGTGGGAGATGAAGAACCAATCCCAGAGCTCGGCATGCTTGTGGAAGGCCCGGATCGTTCCGCGGCCGAAGTTCCCCACGAGATAAACCTGGCCGAACTGGGTGAAGTGGCGGTCGGTCGCCCGGACGATTTCGATGAGATAGCCGCGGTCGTCGACGCGGGTCACGAGCTCGATCTGGGCCACGTCCTTGATCATGTCTGTGTCTCCTGGGGGGGGTAGCCCTCGTCCTTGAGGTACTCGACGAGCGCGTCTTTCCAGCTCCGCTGCGGCGGAAGCTTGACGCTGACGAGGGCGGAATAGAGCGGCCGGCGGACCCCGGCTTCTTCCTCGGTCTCGACCTTTTCCTCGACCGTCGTCTTGTAGCCGATCAGACGGAAGATCTCGACGGCGAACTCGTGCCACGTGCAGGCCCCGCCGTTGGCCCCGTGGTAGACGCCCGGCGGATGCCCGCTTTCGAGAAGCTCACGGACGAGCCGGGCGGCGTCGCGGGCGTAGGTCGGGCTCGAAGTGATGTTGACCGAGACGCGGGCCCGCTCGCCGGCCCGGGCCTTGGCGAGCATCGCCTTGACGAAGTTCGAGCCGCCCTTTCCCTTGCTGCCGGCGACACCGAAGACGCTCGAGAGCCGGACGACGTAATGGCGGTCGACGAGCCGGGCGAAGAATTCGCCGGCGAGCTTGGAGATCGCGTACGTGTTGAGGGGGCAGGGGACGTCGTTCTCGTCGTAGGGCCCGGACTTCCGGCCGTCGAAGACGTAATCCGTGCTGAAGTGAACGAGCCCGCATCCGGCCGCCCGGCAGGCCGCGGCCAGGTTCCGGACGCCCAGGACGTTGACGCGGAAGGCCGTCTCCGGGTTCTTTTCACAGTCGGGGACGTTGTGATAGGCGGCGGTGTTGATGACCATGTCCGGCGAGCAGGCGGCGAAGGCGCGGTCGATCGTCGAACGATCGGTGATGTCCACCTCCGGGACGTCGCAAGCGACGAGGCCGGGGCCGAAGACCCGGATGATCTCCGTTCCGACCTGGCCCTCCGAGCCGATGAGGAGTGTTTTCATGGACCGTCGCGATGTCCTTTTACTAAGCCGGGCAGAATATGATTGACACCAGATTTCTTTATCGCCCGGCTAGTACTCGGGGAGCAGTAAGGATCATACATCATATTTACTGCTCCCCGTGGTATATCACGAATTTAGACGCCTGTTAAGGAGAACGTGAAGAAGCGGAAGGCGTCCCGGATCTTCCGCCGCGACGCTTTCGCCGCCCAGGGAAAGGACAGGACGACCCGCCCCACGGTCCGGAAGAGGAAGCCGAGGACGGCGAACGACCGGCCGAGGAGATATTCGGACCGGCCGCGCTCCTTCTTCATATACTGGAAGAGCATGCGGAGCCAGGCCGTGTTGGTCTTGCCGATGATGTCCTGGTAGGTCACGCCATGATGATGGACGACGCGCGCGCCCGGCCAGTAATGAAGCACCAGGCCGGCGTCCTTCATCCGGCGGCCCCAGTCGAGGTCTTCCGCGTAAAAAAAATAATCCTCGCTCATCAGCCCGATGCGCTCGATCGTCTCCCGCCGCAGGGCCAGGCAGGCCCCGGACAGCCATTCGACCGGGAGGAAAGGGACGCGGCGCGAAACGGCCTTCTGGTCGATGAAGAAGCTCCGCGACGTCACGGGAAAGATTTTGTTCAAGCCGAAGAAATATCCGAACAGGGCCCGCGCCGTGGGAAGATATCCGCACGGCCCGACCTGGAACCGGCCGTCGGGCAGGACGAGGGCGGGCAGGACCGCGGCCACGCCGGGATGCCCGGCCAGATAATCCGCCAGGAGGTCGACCGTCCGGTCCAGGACGATGGTGTCCGAGTTCAACAGGATGACGAAATCGGACCGGCCCTCGGCCAGGATGGTCCGGAGGGCGATGTTGTTCGCCGCCGGGTAGCCCCGGTTCTCGGTTTCCCGGATGAGCCGGACCGCGGGGAACTCCGCGGCGACGGCGTCCGCCGATCCGTCGGTGGAGCCGTTGTCCACAACAAAAATCTCGATATCGGAAAAAGGTGCGGGCTGATCAAGGGACCGAAGGCAGGGGCGGAGGAAATGGAGGGCATTCCAGGCGACGATGACGATTGAAATGCGCGGCGTCCGGGCGGCCTTCAATTCTCCTTCCATCCCTTATAGATACTAAATTCCGGGAACCCAATCAAATCTTCCGCTCCGGTCGAAGTCACGCGGCCGGCCGGGGCCCCTACTTGTCGCGGTGCGGCGGGATGGATATATTAGGGACATGGGGCCCCAGCAAAGCGGCTCGGTCCTTCCTCGCATCTGGAAGCCGGCGGTCCTGCTTTTCACGCTGGCGCTCATCGTCTGGAGGGCTCCCAACCTGTTCGCTTACCCGAGGATCTGGGCCGAGGAGGGCGCGGTCTATCTGTCCTACGCCATCAACCACGGCTGGTGGCAGACCTTGATCGCTTCGCATCAGGGCTATTATTCGCTTTGGCCCAACCTTGCCACCCTGATGGCGGCCAAGCTCGTGCCGCTCCACCATGCCGCCGTGATCACAACCCTCTTCGCTTTTCTGGGCCAGCTCATTCCGCTGGCCCTCGCCTTGTGGGGCAAGGGCCGCTTATGGTCACGACCCGCCGCCAAAGCAGCCTTGGCCGGCCTGATCCTTCTCACCCCCGCGACAGGGGAAGTTTGGCTGAACTCGATCAACAACCAGTTTTTTTGGGCCATCTCCGGAGTTCTTCTCCTGACCGAGGACCTCTCCGCGGCCGGGCCGGTCCGGAAATGGATCTATCGAGGATTGCTGGCCTTGTGCGCGCTCAACACGCCGTTGATCGCGTTCATGGCCCCCCTGTTCATCCTCAGGGCCGTCCGCGAGAAGTCCGGCGAAGCGTGGGTTCACGCCGCGCTTGCCGTCCTGGCCATCGTGCCCCAGGGATTGGCCTTCCTGGCCACTCCGGCCGCCGCATTCGAGGGCGCCGGCGGGAGGCTGGGCAAGGTCGACCTTCCCACCATCGGCTTGGTCCTTTTCAACCGGACGCTGGTCTTCCCCTTTGCCGGCCGGGGCGCGATCAGGCAATTGGCCGATTATTACCAGAACTGGGCCGGCGGCGATCCCCTCCTTTACACGGTCATGGGGATCGTCGCGCTGGCCCTGCTGGCCGCCCTCCTCATCTGGCTTTCCTGGGGCCGCGGGAGGAAATGGCTGATCGGCGGCGCCTACGCGATCATCGCGCCGCTGACGGTCTTTACGGCCATGACGCCCACGGACTGGGCCACCAAGCTGCCCCTGGCCTATCCGATCATCGGCGAACGCTACTTCTTCGCCCCGGCGGTGTTTCTGATGCTTCTGGCGCTCGCGAACGTCGACAGCCTCCGCCCGGGCCGCTCGGCCCGATCGGCCGCCTGCGCGGCTGCCGTGGCCACGGTCATCATCGCGGGGGCCTTCACGTTCAAGCCGAGCCTCTCGGATTTCAACGATCCGCGCTGGCCCCGGTGGCGAAATGAAGTGATCTACTGGGAGAAGGGGCTCCAACGGGAAATCCGGGTTTGGCCGCCGCCCTGGAAGCTCGAGCCGGCGAAATGACGGATTATACAGGCCGACGGGCCTGATATCCTCCCCTCACGGTTCGATCCGGATCGAACCCTTCCAGAAGATCCCTTTTTTCCTCCCGTTCGAAGCCCAGAACTCGACCTCGTGCGTCCCAGGGCCCAGGCTGGCCGTATCGAAGGGGAGATGAAAGACCGCCCTGGCCGCGTAACGGTTCGCGCCGTAGAAGTCCTTGATCTCGGGAGGACTATCCGCTAAACCCGCGACCTCGGCGATGCTCCGGCCGCCCTGGACGATCGAAACGGTCTCGATCTCCTCGTCGGCCATGCACCAGCCCGTGATCACGGCCCGGCCGCGGAACGGCCCGCCGGCGTGAACGTCTCCGAAGGCGATGAGGCGATCGGGAGGCTTCTGGAGAAGAATATAAGCGGTCGGATACGCGGGGATCTCGGGAACGACGGGGAATTCCTTGACCTTGTTGAAGTTCCCGTAAGTGATCTGCTCGCCGAGCCGATGGGAGATGACGAAGAGATAATCCGGACTCATCAAGGTCAGGAAAAAGGGAATTCGCCCCGGCGAGTTCGGGAAGTGGAGCGGAAACCGGGTCGAGTCATGGACCAGTCCATAGAGATCCCATATCTTGCCGGACGTGGCGTAGCCCAGAACGCCGATCTCCTCCACGGCGATGGACCGGCCGGGCGGAAGATTCCGCTCGATGAATGCCGCGGCCTCTTCATAGGTTTGATGCCGCTCGAGGAGCGGAATACGCCGTTCGTACCAGCGGCCGAACGACATCTCCTGGATGTTCAACGCCCCGAGAACAAGCGGGAATCCTGCCAGGAGGACGAACGCGCCGGCCGCCCAGGCACCTTTCCGGCGCGCCCGGATCCGCTCGGCGAGGACCTGGGTCCCCAGCGGAATCAGAATCGGGAAGACGGAAAAAGCCAGGACGTAATACCACACGAAACGCGGAACATTGAGGAGGGCGAAACCGAGGACGTAGCTCAGGGTCCAAAGCATGTACAGCCTGAGGAACGTGATCTTAATGATCCGGCGGGAGCCGAGCACGGCGGAAACCGCGAAGACGGCGATCCAGAGGGAATAGCTTTGGATCTGGGAGGGCAGGTAGGCCCAGAATCCGGTCAGGAAGTAGCTCTTTAAAAACGTACCTCGGACAAGGCTTTGAAGGACGCCGGCGATCATTCCCCCGATTCCGCTTCCGGGACCTCCGACGGCCGCCTTGACGTAGAAGGTATTGGGCAGAAGGCGACCGAAATAGAAATGGGCGAAGACGAACCAGGGCAGGACGACGGCGAAAAGGACCCCGAGCGCCGGAAGGATTTTCTTCCGCTCTTTTCGGAGGAGAAGAGCGCCGCCGAAGAATAAGACGAGCAGAACGCTCTCGAACCTCGTCAGGACGGCCAGGCCGAGGACGAAGAAGGAGAGACCAACCCTTCTCCGGTGGAACGCGGCGAGGGCGGCGATGAGCAGAAAAACGAGGAAATTCGTTTCCATGCCGAGGACGCGATACCAGAATGGAAACAGGAGGAGCTGGACCCCTCCAACGGTCGCCCAGGCGGGCGGAAGGATCTCGGCCAGGAAATTCGAGACGAGCAAGGCGGAAAAAAGAATAGATAGGAATCCGACGAGCAGGCTCAGGAGCGGCAGATCGCGGGAAAAAAGGCCGAGCCCGGCCAAGAGAAGCGTATAGAGGGGCGTCGTGGTCCCGAGACACTTTTCATCGGCATTGAAGCGGAATCCCAGGCCCTGATCGATGTTCCTGGCGTAGCGGTAGGTGATGAAGGCATCGTCCTCGCTTCCGAGCAGGGAAGCCTTCGTATTGTTCGGAGCGAGGAAGCCGAGAGACGTCAGCGCGAATACGAACACCGCCGCGGCAAGAATGATCCGGTGGCGAAGACTGGGATCGGACGGCCATCCCGGAGCGTCCGGGGCGCGCCTCCGATCGGGGATCCATTTGACCAGGCTCCGCCCGATCGAAGCGGCGCAGGCCAGCATGACCGCGACGAGGAGCCCCGCCCAAAAGCGGCGGCGGGCAGGTGCGCGCGTCAGGAGCACGCGGAGCAAAGAGCTCTTCACCGGGCTCGAGATCTCGAAGCAAACGGACCCGAAAGCCGGCCGGCCGTCCACGAGGGTCCGCATGGAGGGATCCGCGAAAGGCTGGCCGGTGCCCATGACGCGAAACGGTCCGGCTTGGGATCGGACGAGCAGCGAGAACGTCCCGCCCGCGGGGAGCCGGCGGGGAAAACGGATCTCGACCGGCCCGATCGTCTCTTTTTTCAGGACGAGGGGGAGCTCGTAAAGGAGGGCCCCGTTACTTTCGTTTCGGAGCGTTGCCCGGCAAGCGATGTCCGTGGGGCCGGGATTGGACAGCCCCAGAGCGGCGACCGAGAAATCCCGCGGCGGAACGAAGACAAAAGCCAGCTCGGACGCGGGAACACCCTCGACTGGGCTGTCGCTCCAGCCCAGATTGGAAAGGACGACCGACTTCGATTCGAACCGAACGAGGAGGAAGCATCCGAGGAAAAGGAATCCGATCGCCCCCCAGACGGCAAATCTCCGGCCTTTCAACGCATCGCCTTTTGTATGTCTTTCCGCTCAACATACCGAATCGAATCCCAAAAGACAAGGGGAGGCCAGGGTTTGACCGCTTGCGAGACCGTCAAGTAGAATACCGATCAGAAGCGTTCGGCTGAAAGAAAAGGTGCGAATTTTGAATGCCGCCGGGACGGACTTTCCCCATCGCGAGCGCATTTCTCTCGTCATCCCCGTCCTGAACGAGGAAGAAGGACTTCAGGCCCTCATCGAGAAGGCCTGTCCTTACGCCGGCGAGATCCTCGTCATCGACGGACACTCCGCCGACCGGAGCGCCGCCATCGCCACGGCCTGCGGCGCCCGGGTCCACTACGACAACCGCAAGGGCAAGGGCGACGCCCTACGCTGCGCCATTCCCCTCATCACCCGGGAGATCGCGGTCTTCATGGACGCCGACTGGTCCCACGATCCGGACGACATCCCGCGCCTCGTCCAACCCATCATCGAGGGAACGGCCGATCACGTAACCGGGTCGCGCCTGCTGGGCGGCTCGAGCGAGCTCCACGGCGGATTCGACGAGTTCATGCGCCTCATGGGGAGCTCCTTCATCACCGCCTGCATCGGCTGGCGCTTCAAGGTCCGCATCAGCGACAGCCAGAACGGATTTCGGGCCGTCCGGACCGATGTCCTCCGCAAGCTCGACCTCCGCGAGAACATCACCACGATCGAGCAGGAGATGATCATCAAGACCTTGAAGGCGGGCTATCGGCTGGCCGAGGTCCCGGCCCACGAGAACAGGCGGAAGTCCGGAAAGTCGCACATCAAGATCGGAAGGGTTTGGTTCCGCTACGGGACGTCATTGATCAAACACCTCTTCTTCTGACATGGACCCCAGAATCCTTTTGCTCAACCCGCCTTATCGCAAGGGCCGGGGTTTCAATCGCGAAGGCCGCTGCACCCAGGAAGCGAGCTTCTGGTCCACCCCCTGGCCGCCCTATTCCTTGGCTTCGATCGCAGCGGTCCTGCGCCGGGACGGTAGCGGCGTGGAGATCCTCGACTGTCCCGCCCTCGGGATCGACGCCGCGAAGCTCTCAGAGACCGTCGCTAAGGGCGAGTTCGGTCTGGTTATCGCTTCCGTAAGCACGGAGACGATCCAAGAAGACCTTCGCGCGCTCGCGGCGCTGAAAACAAAATCCCCCCGAACGCGCATCGCCGTCTTCGGGATCCACGCGACGATGTTCGGCGAGGACATCCTCCGCGCCGAGCCTGGAATCGATTTCGTCGTCACGGGGGAGCCGGAGGAAACAGCCGGCGAGCTTGCCGCGGCGCTTATCGCCGAGGGCCCGATCGATCAGGTGCGGGGAATCGTATTCCGCGACGCGAAAACGGGTGCTCCGCTCCGCACTCCGCCCCGCCCCTTCATCCAGGACCTCGACGCGCTCCCCTTCCCCGCCTGGGGCCTCGTGGACCTCGGCCGATATAAGCTGCCCGTCATCGGCCGGAAGTTCATCATCGTCAACACAGTGCGGGGCTGTCCGTTCGGCTGCACGTTCTGCAACGCCCAGGCTTATTACGGCTCCATCGCCCGCGCCCGGTCCGTCCCGAGCCTTATCGCCGAGATCAAGCTGCATACCGTCTCGACACTCGCCCATGGTTCTTATCCACGGCCGAGTGCGGCGGAAGTGGACCCCCGAGCAAAGCCCGGGGCCTCGGCCGCCGCCGGCATCCGCGATATTTTTTTCTGGGGTGATACGTTCACCCTGGTCAAAAACCAGGTCCGCGATCTCTGCCGGGCCATCATCGACGAAAAGCTCTCCGTCCGCTGGGTCGCCAACTCCCGCGTGGACACGGTGGACGCCGAGACGCTCGGCCTCATGAAAAAGGCGGGCTGCTGGATGCTGAGCTATGGCATTGAGTCGGGCGATGAGGATATCCTACGCTCGTGCGGAAAGAACATTTCCCTCGAACGGATCGGTCAGGCCGTCCGGGACACCCGCGCCACCGGGATCCTCTCGGCGGGGCACTTCATTTTCGGACTTCCCGGCGAGACGATCTCCTCGGCGCGCCGGACGGCCCGTTTCGCCCGGCGCCTCGGCCTGGACTTCGCCAATTTCTACGCAGCGGTCCCCAACCCCGGCTCGCCCCTCTACGAACAGGCCCTCGCCTCGGGATGGATCAAGGATGCGGACTGGGCCCGTTTCAACCAAGGTGAATTCCTCATGCGCCTGCCCACGATCGATTGCGCCCGTCTCGCCGCGATCCGCCGGCGGGCCAAATGGGCTTTTGATCTCCAACCGCGCCGTCTTCGCTCCGTGCTCGCCCTGGTCCGGATGAAGATCTTCTCAAGGCCGTAAGAATGTACATCCTGGGCATCTGGGACGGACACGATTCGGGGGCGGCGCTCATCGAAAACGGCCGTATTGTCTTCGCCGCGAACGAAGAGCGCTTCACCCGCAAAAAGCTCGATGTCGCCTTCCCCGACAATTCCATCCGCGAGGCGCTTAAATTCGCCGGCATCACCCCGGCCGGCGTCGCCGTCGTCGCCATCTCGACTTCGGATTTTTCGAAGACGCTCACCCGCGTCTTCCCCGGGATCAAGCGCCGCTACTACGAAATCCGCCGCCGCAAAGTCGAGCCGTCGCCGTTCAACCGTTTCAGCAAGAAGGCCAAGGTCATCCTGACCGAGATCGGCCCGAGCGCCCCGACCCGCTGGGCGAGCGGCGTCGTCGTCCGCAAGTGCTTGAAAAAGCTCGGGTTCAGCAAATATCAGCTCCTCTGGGTCGACCACCACATGGCCCATGCGGCGAGCGCCGTCTGCACCAGCCCGGACCAAAGCGGGCTCGTCCTGAGCCTCGACGGCATCGGCGACGGCCTATCCGGGATGATCGGAACGTTCGACGGCGGCGAGATCAAGATCCTCTCGAAGTTCAAAGGCCGCGACTCGCTCGGCATCTTCTTCGAGCATGTGACGAATCTGCTCAACATGCGCGAGCTCGAGGACGAGGGAAAAGTCATGGCCCTGGCCAGCTTCGGCTATCCCATCCCCGACGCCCAGAACCCGCTCCTCAAGCTGTTCTCCGTCGATGGTCTCGAGATCAAGGCCCGCCATCATGCCACCGGGCTCTACAAGCGGCTCGCCCGCATCCTCACCCTCTATCCATCCGAGCAGTTCGCGTACATGGCCCAGCGCGTCCTCGAAGTCGCCATCGTCAAGCTCGTCGCGAACGCCTGCGCCGCGACGGGACGCCGCCGCCTCGCCTACGCGGGCGGGGTCGCCTCGAACATCAAGGTCAACATGCTCCTCAAGAACCATCCCGCCCTGGACGGCCTCCACGTCTTCCCCCATATGGGCGACGGCGGGCTCGCCCTGGGCGCCGCCCTCTATGCCGATCTCACACTCGCACTCAATCGTGGGTCTTATCCACGATTGAGTGCGGCGGAACTTGACCCCCGGGCAACGCGCGGGGCCCCCGCCGCCGGCGCCGTCGGCGCCGTACTCACCCGTGCCCCGGCCACCGCCCGCGTCAAGATGGACGATCTCTTTCTCGGACCGGCTTACGACGTTGCGGAGATCGAGCGCGCCCTGGCCGCGTTCCACCACGTGAAGTATGAGCGCGTTGCCGACATCGCTTCCCGGACGGCCGGACTGATCGCGGACGGGAAGATCGTCCTCTGGTTCCAGGGCCGGATGGAGTACGGCCCGCGCGCCCTGGGCAACCGGAGCATCCTGGCCTTGCCCGGAAGCGCCCAGCTCAAGAACAAGCTCAACATCGCCCTCAAGAAGCGCGTCTGGTATCAGCCGTTCTGTCCGACCATGCTTTCGGACGCGGCAGCCGAAGTCCTCATGGATTACGGGGGCGTGGACAACCGCTTCATGACCGTCGGGTATAAGGTCAAGGACGCGTACGCCGACCGCATGGTCGCCGTCATCAACGCCGACAACTCCTGCCGCCCCCAGATCCTTTCGGGGGATGAAGGCCCGGCTTACGCCCGAACTCTCGACCTCCTCGGCAAGATCCGCGAGCGGACCGGTCTGGGGATGGTCCTCAACACGAGCCTCAACAAGCACGGCGAATCGATCATCAACACTCCCCGCGAAGCGCTCGCGCTTCTGACGGGCAGTCCATTCGAGGTCCTGGTCCTGGAGGATTTTCTGGTATGGAAAGAATGAAGCACCTGGCCGCCGAGGCCGTCCTGACCGTCATCCTCCTTTTTGTTTATGTCGTCGAGCTGTCCCGGGACAACGCCCGGATCGTTGAGGACCTCAAGAGTTGGACGCCGCTCGGGCTGACCGTCATCTTCGTCCTCATGATCGTCCTCTTCGCTCTGGCTTTCCGCGATATCCGCGGGCTCTTCGCCGGACTTTCGAAACGGCAATGGATCGCCGCGGCCGCCGTCGCCGCGATCGCCTTCGGGTTGGCCTTCGGTTTCGCCCCGCGGACCCACCGCATCTACTACGACGAAAACATCTACCTCCACATCGGCCAGAGCATCGCCGCGACCGGAAAAGCCCAGATGGTCAATTTCGGAGAGCTCAAGTACGGCGAGCTAATCGTCAACCAGGCCGAATACAACAAGCAGCCCAACGCTTTTCCTTTCCTTCTGAGCCTCATTTACAGGATCACCGGTCCGAGCGAATTCCTGTCCTTTCTCTTCAACAACATCGTCTTCGCCGCCGGGGCCTTCCTCATCTTCCTGCTCGGCAATCTCCTCTTCGGGGAGTTCAAGGCCGGACTCTACGCCGCGGCCGCTTACATCGTCATCCCCCAGAACATCCTCTGGCACAACACGACGGCCGCGGAACCGGCCAACACGGCGGCCATTCTTCTGACGGTCTTTCTCGCGTACTGTTACATCCGGACTTCGAAGCTGACGGTTCTCTTTCTCGCTTTCACCGCCGCGGCCTTCGCCGCCCAGTTCCGGATGGAGACGCTTCTCGTTTTTCCGCTCATCGTCATCTATCTCCTCATCGAGGGCCGCAAGACGTTTCGCCAACCGAAGGCCTATTACGTCGTTCCCCTCGTCCTTCTGTTGCTGCTCCCGCATGTCCTCCATCTTTTTTGTTTTCAAGGACATTCGTGGGGCTCCGCGACTCTGGACAAGCTCGGATTCGGCTATTTCGGCAACAACTTGAGCACGAACGGGCTGTTCCTGCTCAACAACAAGGACTTTCCCATCCTTCTGACGATCGCCGCCCTGGCCGGTTTCCTCTTTCGGCGAAAGCTCGCCGAGAAGATGCAGGCGGGCGTGTGGTTCCTCGTTTTCTGGGGCGTGTTCCTCTTCTTCTACGCGGGCAGCTACTACTACGGGGCCGACATCCGCTTCTCCCTCATGGCTTTCCCGCCGCTCGCCCTCCTCGCCGGCGCCGGGCTCAGCGACCTCGACGGATGGACGGCCCGCAAGCTCCGCCGGCCGGGGACCGCGCTCGTGGGGGCGCTCGTCCTCGCCGCGGCGTTCCTCTCCTTCGCTCCCAAAGCGCGCACGGTCGGACAGGAAGCGTGGGCGGCGAGAGCCGACCATCATTACGCCCGCGAAATGCTCGGCTTCATCCCCAAGGACGCCATCGTCTTCACCCACAACCCCAACATGTTCCTTTTCTGGGGCCGGAGCTCGGCCCAGGCTTCGATCCTGGCGGGATACGATGAGAATGGATTGAAGGGACTCAGGGTGAGCTTCCCCGGCGGCGTTTACTTCCACTACAACTTCTGGTGCAATGTCAGCGACCCTCTGCAGCAGAGCTTCTGCAAGAGCATCCTGGACAAGTTCCCCCACTCCGAGGTCACCCGCGCCCAGGAGCGCGATTACACTTACATCCTCTATAAGGTCGACTGAAATAGGGGGACGAGGCACTCGTTACACTCATTTTAAAAGGGGGACGTAGCACTCGTAGCACTTATTTTAATGAGGTGAACGAGTGCCTCGTCCCCCTATTTGTTATAGAATTGGGGCGTTATGCGCCGGCTTCTCGTTGCGGCCGCGGCGGTCCCCATCCTGGCCTACTTCGTGTTCTTCTTTTCCTTTTCCCTCGACCTCCCCATCCAGGACGACTACTCCGTCCTGGCGTTCGCCATCAATTTCACGAATCCCGAATGGCCCGCCAAAGCGGTCCTCTTCTTCTCCCAGCACAACGAGCACCGGATCGTCACCCTCCGGGCCACGGCCCTTACCTTTCGCGGGCTCTCGCTCGAGCTCAACTGGGTCGTCATCGCCCTCCTGGGCAATTTGGGGATCCTCGGGATCGCCCTGCTCCTGTGGAAAGGGCCGATCCGGGCGGGGAACGGCCCTCCCCCGGCCTCCCTTGCCCTCGGATTCCTCCCCGTCGTCTTCCTCCTCTTTCAGCCGCAGCACCACGAGCTCACGCTCTGGGCGATGTGCGCCTTCACCAATGTCGGCGCAGTCGTTTTCGCCCTTTTGTCTTTCCGCTTCCTCACGGTTCCGCCTCTTGCCCCGCCGGGAGCCTCGGCCTCCTCTCCCTCCGAATCCGGCCGCCGGCGCCTCCCGGCGGCGAGTTTCGTCGCCGCCGGCGTGTTCGGCCTGCTGTCCGTTTTCACGAACGGCAACGGCCTGTTCGTCCTTCCCCTCGGCGCCCTCATCCTTCTTGCGGCCAAAAAGCGCCGGGAATTCGTCGTCTGGCTCGGGGCCGGCCTCCTCACCGTCGCCTTTTATTTCCTCGGCTATGCCCGGAACCCGGCCCACCCCCCTGTCGTCCCTTTCTTGAAGGAGCGTCCGCTTGAGGTCGGACGATATTTCCTCTCCTCACTAGGTTCCTTCCTCGATTTCGGAGTCGCCCGTTCCCTCGTGCCGGTTCTCGCCGGGGCGGTCATCCTTGCCGCGGCCGTCGCCCTCTTTCTCAAGCGTCTCGAGCGAAAGGATCCCTTCCTCTCGGCGGCGGGCCTCTTCGTCGTTTTTTCCATCGCCGCCCAGTCACTGACGCGGGCCCCCTTCGGAGCGCTCCAGTCGCTCGATTCCAGGTATAAATTCCTCTCCGCGCTGGCCGCGGCCCTGGTCTATCTCGGCTGGTTACGGACGGCACGGATCGGAAAACAGGCCGTCGCCGCGGCCATAGCGGCGGCGGTCGTTTTCAGCGCCGCTTCCTTTCTTGCCAACATCCCTCGCGGCCGGGAAACCCGGGCGGCGCGCCTGTCCAACATCCTCGACTGGAACCGGGGCGAAGCCGCGCTCTTGTATCCGAACCCCGAACACGCGGACTCCATCATGCGTCTCGCCGTGCACAGGCGGATCTATGAGCCGCCCCGGGCGTGGGGCATCGACCGGCCCGCGTATCCTTTCGGAGGAATCACGACGCCCAAGGTCCCCGGGAACGCCTCAGGGACGGCCGCTAACGCGATCTCGGGCTGGGCCCTGGACGATACCGGCCCTCCGGAGATCATTGTCCGGAGAGGCCCGGCCCCGCCGGATCCCGCGCAAGCGGTCGATCCGTCGAAGCTCGTCGAAGTCGGCAAGATCGCCTGCCGGGAAGGCACGGTCTCTCCGTATCGGATGATCTATTTCGGCTTTCCCGGACGCGAGCGGATGGTTTGGGAGTATCAACGCGATCCCGCCGCCGTGAGCGCCGGGGGGGCGGCCGCCGGCCCGGCTTTATATTTCTTCGCCCGGGACAGCGACGGGCACGAAACGCTCCTGGGAGAACGCCGATTCTGAGCCCGAAGCCTTTTTCTCCGCCCCGCCTTCCGTCCCGCGTCACCCCGCTCTTCCTGGCCGGCTACTTCCTGGCCGGCCTGGTCCTGGTGGGCGCGTTCTTCATCCGATCCTTCCAGGGGATCCAGGGCGACGGGGCCTTCTACTATTGCACGACCGTCTCGCTCGTCTGGGACGGCGACCTGGACCTCCGCAATCAGTTCGATCATCCCGATCCCACGGCCCCGGGCTTGACCATGACGCGCGGGCTTTACGCCATCGATGAGACGACGGGCAAGGCCTTCTCCCCGTTCAATCCCGGGACCGGCTTTCTCATGGCCCCCGGCGCCGCCGTGGGAAGGGTCGTGAACCGGCTGACCGGTCGCCGCCACGCCGATCCGTTCGATCCGTTCTACGCAAGATTCGCTGCGTCCACGGCCGTCCTCCTCTCTGCCCTGACCCTCGTCATCCTCTTCTCCCTGCTCCGGCGGTTCGTCTCGTTCGGCGTCGCCGCGGCCGTCCCCTTCCTGTCCCTGTTCGCGACGAACTGGCTCTTCTACGCCGGGGCGTTCGCCTCCTGGTCCCACGTCTACGCCCTTTTCCTCTGCGCCGGGCTGGCCTGGAGCTTTGTCCGGTTCACGGAAAGGCCGTCGGCAGGGGCGGCGGCTCTATTCGGTCTCGCCGGCGGGCTGTTCTTCTCGACCCGGAGCTTCTCCATCCTCCTCTTCCTTCCCCTGTGCGCTGCATGGGCGCTTTTTCCACCCGCCGCGGCCACCGATGCCCCTCCGCCCGCCCGCGGCCGCATCTTCGCCCGCCTTCTTCTCCTCGCGGCGGGCGCGCTCGGCTTCCTGGCCGGGGCCGCCCCCCAACTTGCCTTGAACGCCGCGACGCACGGCAGCCTCTTCCGAACGACCCCGAACATCTTCGGCTCGGGGGCCAAGGTCTTCGGGTTCCCCGAGAGCACGGCGGTGAGGATCTTCGATCCGGCCAACCTGGAGTTCCTCGCCACCAACCTCTGGAACGCAAATAACGGGCTCTTCCGCACCCACCTGTTCTTCCTGGCCGGGCTGATCGGGGTTCTCCTCTGGACGCACCGCGCTGCCGGCCCCCGCCGTCTGCTCAACGCCCTCCTTCCCGGCGTGTTCGCCCTGTGGTTCGCCGACGCCGGGTATTGGGACAGCTGGTTCAACCGGGCCGCCGGCGCAGGCTTCGGCCACCGCAGGTTCCTCGACATCCTGCCCTTCTTCATCCTCGGCGCGGCCGCCCTCCTGGAATGGGCCCGCGGGGCGAAGGTCCGGCGGGTCCTGGCCGCCGCCGGGTTCTCGCTCCTCGCCGGGGCCGGGTTCGCCCTGTTCCTGGTTTTCCTGCGGAATTACCCGGCCTATGTCGCCGTCCGCGATTCCTTCCCGGCTCTCTACCGGACGCTCCTCCTCAACGGCCCCGGGCTGTTCGTCGCCGCGGTCTTTCTCCTTCTCTTGCTCTTGCTCGTCAAGCCCGCCGGGACCGCGGACCCGCTCCGCCAGCGGTTCCGCACCCCGCTCGTTCTGGCGGTCCTGACCGCTTTCGCCGTCCTCCCCGTCCTGGCCTTCCGGCCAGATCCGGCCGCCCAGCGGGCCCGCTTCCTGGAAAGGCGGGGATTCTTCCTTCTCTACGACCCCAATCCCTTCGTCAACCTCCCGGCCCGCGCCTGGGGCGTCCCCGGCTTCATGTCCCGGCCGATGCTGTCTTCGTCCGCGGAGATCCGCCTCCCGGCTCCGCTCGAAAGCGGCGACATCCTCCTGTTTTCTCTTTCCGCCGCGCCGCGGGCGGGAGACTCCGCCGAAGCTCTCGAAGCATTCCTGAATGGCGCGAAGATCGGGCGGGCGGCGCTGCGCGCGGGAAAACAAGTCGTTCAATTCCTTGTCCCTCCAGGCGTCCGTCCGGGCCGAAGCCTATCCCTGAAGGTTTCCGGGCGAGCGGATCCGGCGGGCCCCCTCCTTTTTCACGAGGGGCGGATCGTCCAGAAGGAGGCCCGGGGACGACCGTTCGGAAAAGTGGAGTTCCCCCCCGGCGGGGCGATGGTCGCTTCCGGGTCGGCGCTCGTGAAGGGGTGGGTGCTGGCCGATAAAGGCGTAGCGAGGGTCTATGCGGTGCCGGATCGGCCGGAAGAGCGGGGGGGACTAGAAGAACGGTCAGGCGCCCGGGTGTTTGCCGAAGCTGAGCTCGGCGCGGAAGAGCGCCCGGAGATCGAGCGGACGTACGTCCTCTATCCCGATATCCTCAAGGCGGGGTGGAAGATGACCGTCGATCGGAAGTCCCTGCCGCCCGGGGCCGGCGAATCCGCCCGCTTCAAGATCGTCGCGGTGGGCAACGACGGCGCGGAAGCCGCCCTCGGCCGTGTTTGGATCGTTTGGCGCGACTGACCTCCCGGTCAGCCGGCGACCGTCCGGACCCCCAGGGTCGCCCGATGGCCGTCCCGGTCGACGGCCGTGACATGGATCCTGAACGTCCCGCGGCCGCGGCGCGGGAGCATCGACCGCTCCAGCCTGAATTCCCAGGCCGCCCGGTTGTTGTTCGGATAGGCGCCGTAGATCGCTACGATGTCGGGACGCGTCCCCTCGACGAACGCGCTCGATCCGATCCCGACGAGCTCCTCGGCGCCGGGCCCCCGCCGCTTCTCGTCCTCGACCGGTTCGCGTTCGATCAGGACCGCGCGAACCTCGACGTCGTCCAAGGCCCAACCCTTGAAGTCCAGCCCGTCCCCCAAGGAAGCCGTGCCTTCGGCCGGCGTATCGATGTGACCGAAGGGGATCTCGCTCTTCTTCGCTTCCCGGGGGGCCTGCGGGCCGGCCCAGGCGTGGATGACGCCGTGGGGGAGCCCGGCTCGGCCGTCCGGATAATCGAGCCGGAAGGTCGAGTGAAACTCGACCTTTTCGAATCCCGCGGACCGGGCCATCGTTTCGAGGCAGGACCGGTTGGGGAGCCACCAGGTATAAGCTTCCGGGTGGCCGATGAAGCGGGCCTGCGGCGCGTCGCCCGCGTCTTCCTGGATCGCCGTGGCGATGATGGCCAGGCGCCGGGTCACGCTCCGGATCCGCAGCAGCGCCCGGAACGGATCCGTCAGGTGGAGGAGGACGCTCCCGCAAAAGACGAGGTCGAACAGGCCCAGCCGTTCAGGCGAGATGTCATAAATATTGATCCTCGTCCGCTCGACCCGCGATCCCAGCGCGCTTTTGGCGACTTCGAAGGGATCGTTGAGGAAATGCCGGAGCTGCCCGGGGATGAGCTCGGGCTGATAGCTCGGGCCGAGATCGTGGTCCGCCCACTCGGCGAGCTCGGTCGCCATGACCTTGGCGCCCCGCCGCTCCAGCTCGAAGGAGAAGAACCCGCTCGCCGCCCCGATATCGAGGGCGCTCTGCCCGCTCAGGTCTTCGGGGATCCCGTAGCGATCGAGATACGGCCGGAGGTCATAATCCCCCGGCGTGACGACGCCGTTCCCCAGATCGATGGTGTGGTACCAGCGGAGGGACCGGACGTAGGATCCGAGCTTATCGAGAGGGAGTTCGTCCACGGCGGTGCCTGATGCCCTTCACCCTGACCTTGAGGAAGACGGAGTGGTGGCTGACATCCTTGAACCAGAGGATCCCTTCGTCCACGCCGTCGACTTCGATGAGATAATCCCCCCCTCTTTTGATGATGGGGAGCACGGCCTGGAGCTCGACCGTTTCCCCGGGAGCGACGTCGTGGGGCAAAGGAACCCGCAGATAGTGCTCGCGGTAAATCGTCCGCGAGAGGCCCTTGAGCTTGAAGCCGATCCGGACCCGGCCGATGCCGTCGGCCGTGCGGCTGAGCCAGAGCGTGTCCCCCTCGTTCCGGACGGTGAGGGACATCCGCGCTTTCCGAAAGGCCTTCATCTCGAGCTCCGCCCGGTCGAGGGTGATGCCGGCCTGCAGGAAGCTCGGCGCGCGGGAGGTGAAGATCCGCGTCCCGGGCTTGACGGCCAGGAAGATCTCGATGTCGCCGAATTCGTAGGGGAATTTCCTGACCTCGGCGAATCCCGCCGGCCCGGCCAGCTCACGGAACTCAGGCTCGCTGATGCCCTTTTCCAGGATCCCGTATGTCTGCATGACGTCGATCGCGACCGGGTTCGAGCCGTGCTTTTCGTCCGGCTCCGCCATGACCAGCTTCCCGCCCGGGACGAGCGCGTCCGCGCATCCCCGGAGGCAGGCGGCCCGGTCGGCGACGTGATGAAAAGCATCGAAGAAGAGCGCCCCCTGGAACGCCTCCTTCCGGACGGGAAGGTTTTCCACGTCGGCGATGAGAACCGGGGGCAGATTCCCCCCGGTCCGGCGCATCCCGATCCGCAGATAGTCGCGGTTCAGGTCCACCCCGACGGCGTTGTAGCCGAGCTTCGCCAGCCATTCCGTCGTCCAGGCGTAGCCGACGCCGAGATCGAGGATGGCGTCCCCAAAGCGCATGTCGGCATGCTTGACCGGGATCATGAAGCGGAGGATCTTCTCGATCGAACGGGAGGGCTGGAAGGAAACGAACGGCTCGGCGAGACCGGGGTTGAAAAAGCCGTCGGGCAGGTCTTTCCTCCGGGTCAGGCGCACCTCGGCCCGTTTGTACTTCGATTCCTCCGTTCCTTCGCCGGCATTCCCGGCGCGCTGCCGGGACCGGGCCGCCCGGACGATCTCCCGGTGGCTCAGGGCGAACCGCCACCGCCTTCCGGGCAGCAGCTTGCGAAGGAGGGCGGATGCCGTCCATCCTCCGTCCGGCCGGCCGGCCAACACGTCGCGCAGGACCTCCGCGTTCTCCAGATTGGACGGCAGGAGCTCGGGGATCCCGGCGTGGATCGGAAAAGCGCGGCGGCACGTCCCGCACCAAAGGACTCCTTCGCTGATCTCCCGCCGATGGCAGCGCAGGCACTTCTTCGGATCGACGGGCGTCTCTCCGGGCCGGACGCCCTCGGCCGCGCACCAGTGGACGCAGAAATGCCCGAAGCGCGACGGTTTTCGCCGCGTCCGGAAGGGAAGGACGGCCAAGTCTTCCCCGCAGCCGGGGCAGACCAGGAAATCGAGAAGGCTGAGTTTCACCTTGCCGTTTTCTTAGGGACGATCTCGACGACGACCTCGAGCGGAGGGCTCTTCTTCTCCCCGTCGCTCAGGGCGAAATGGAGGACATGCCGGCCCAGGAATCCGGGGCCGGGAACCCAGGAGAAGACCCCCGTCGCGGGATCGAGCGTCGACCCGACCGGGAGCGCCCGCGTCCCGTCCCCGCTCCAGCCCACGAACCGACGGCCCTCGCCGCCGTCCTTCCGGCCCTCCGCCCGGAAGCGCAATTCGACGAATCCGAGCTCTTCGACGTCGATCTCGATCGGTCCGCCCTGGAGGGCGCGCTTGAGCGGGGCGGCCTTCAGCCGGAACCGGTCCGCTTCGGTCGCGGCCTTCTCCCGGTCCGGGACGAGCCCGATCCTCAGCCGGCCGCTCGGATCGACCGGCAGGAAGGCCCCCGGTTCGGGCGCGATCGGAGCCCCGCCGACGTTGGAGATGTTGAAGTATCGCGAGCCGATCCCGTCCCCTTGTCCTTGGTCGTCGAAGGCAATCCAGAAAAGCGTATGGACGCCGTTGAGATAGCCCGTTGTGTTGAGATTGAAGGCCCCGACCGGTCCGCCGGCGCCCGGACCTCCCGTGTTGTTCAATCCCGGGAAGTTCCCCGACACGTCCGCCCGGTATTGGTTGTAGACGTTCGGCGCGGTGCTCAGATTTCCGAGAAGGACGCTGTCGACATAGACCGAGATCGTGTGGCCGTCTTTGGGAACCGTGCCCGGCAGAGGCGTCAGCACCCAGCCGAAGCTGAAGAACGTCCCGCTCGACAGCCCCCCCTGGCCGGGCGTGTCGATCGTGCCGAACGGCTTCACGGCATGGAGGTTGTCGCAGGTGATGGTCCTCGTCCCGAGCGTGACGACGTGGCCTTCTGCGTCCGTGGCGATGGCGTAAAGCTTGAAAGACCCGTTGCCCTGCGCGGGCAGGAAGTTCGTCAGGAGCATGTAGCCCCACCCTGCCCGGAAGTTGAGCGGGAAAGTCGGGTAGTCCAGCTCGACGTCCGGGCGGGCCCCCTCCACGAAAATGGAGTCGCCGATGTAAACGAGCCCGTTCGGTCCGATGGCGGCGGGGGGGTCGGACGCGACGGGATCACGGTAGATCCTGACGCTCATCGTTTCGACGTCGTCCAGGACCCAGCCCGTGACCGGGATCGCTCCGGTTACGCCCGTCGTCCCGTTGAGCGGCGTGGCGAAATCGCCGAAGGGAGAGCCGCTCGCGCCGGCGGCATAGACCGCGCCCCAGAGCTCGATCTTCTGGGGCGAGTTCCAGGCGTTCGGATCGCTCACCGTGACCGTCCCCGCGAACAGCCCCGAAGGGGGAAGCGTGGCCGGATCGATGGAGATGGTCAGGACGGCGTTCCCCGTCCCGCTCATCGGAGTGACCTTGACGAACGGATTGTCCGCCGGGATGGAAATGGACCAATTCAAGGTCCCGCTCCCGGAGTTGGCCAGGACGACCTGGGCCGAGCCCGTCACCAGACCGTTGTTGACGGCCCCGAAATTGATGGTATCCCTGGACAGCTGGATCTGCGGCGAGGTGTGGTGCTCGATGATGACCGGTCCGCCGGCATAGCATCGGCCCGTGTTCGTTCCGTCGGAATATGTGGCGTAGATCCAGTACGTCCCCTCGGGAACGGCCGTGCAATTCCAGACCGTGCTCGTCCCGGTCAGGCCCGAGGCAATGATCGTCCCGTCATAACCGCCGGCGTCGGTGTCATAGGACACGCTGACCGCGGTCGTTCCGCCCGTGTGGGCGACGCCCCAGGTGATCGGGAAGGACGTGTCCGCCCGCCAATCCGCGGTCAGCTTGACGTCGTCGATATAGAAATCGCGCGCCGCGGCGAACTCGTGCGGATCGAGCCGGAATCCGTCCACCAGGCCCCCCCATCCCGACGTCGAGGGGCTCCCGCCCGGGTCGAGCGGGAGCGTTTTCAAGTCGAAAACGAACTTGTCCAGGATGGTCTGGCCCCAATCAACGCTGTTGCTGTTGAGATGCCGGACGACGATGTCGTCGCTGACATTCTCCGTCGTCTCGGTGGATCGCTTCCAGACGACCCGGGCCATCGAGCCGTCGAAAAAGCTGAAGGCGCCGGCGATCCCGAAGGTCGCGACCAGGTTGTGGTAGCGGTCGGCATTGATCTTCCGGTTCCGCCCGCGCTCATTGTCGCCCCAATGGAGGAAATACGTATGCGGGTCCCCGAAGACCGGAGGGGTCGTCGGGATGCTGGTCGCCTGATAGATCGTCCGGTTGGAGAAGAGGGTCCCGGCCATGTCCCGGTAGCTCATCGTCGTGAACAACGGCGAGGTGAGGCCGCGCGTGAATTCGATATCCTTCAGGTTGGCCATGTCCCAGGGATCGTTGAAGGTCGCCGTGGCGAAATCGTCGGTGCTTCCCTCGGCCGTCGGCTTGGTGAAGGTCAGGATGGGCGTTTCGTTGACCCGGTAGAAGCCGGTCGAAACGGCGCTGCCGGCGGCCGGATTCGTCCCCGTCGGGACGACGATCACGTAGTAATCCCCCGCGTCCAGGCCGCCGGCGAGGAAGGGATAGGTCGTTCCGGCCTGGTTCCTGGCCAGGATGCCGAGCGTCCCATCCGCGGGATTCGCGTTGTTGTCGAGGTAGATATCCACGTTGCCGGTGTTGCCGCTCCAGGAGATCGTCTGCTGGAGCGTCGCATCCTTCTCCACCAGCCGGATCCAGTCGATCTGAAATGTCCGGTCTTTTTCCTGGATCGGATCGATGCGGAGCGAGCCGACCGTCCCTGTCCAGGCGCCCGAGGCCCCCGTAAAGTTCCACATGCCGATCGCCGGGATGTCGAAGTAGTAGTAAGCCCAGCCCTTGGTGATGTAGACCGGGTTCGACCAGCTGATCCCGTCATAGATCGTGTCGCTGGACCAGTAGATGATGCCCAGGACGCCCGCCGTGGAGGGATCGAACGAAGCCCGCATCACCAGGACCGTGTACTTGTCGGCATCGATGGGATAGGCGGCGCCGACTTTGCCGTAAGCGACCGTGCCGGCATAGTGGGAATCCAGGATGCTGATGTTGCAGTCGGAATACGAAGTCGAACCCCAATCATTGGGTGTAAAGATCGTTTTGGCCGAGAAAATCCCTCCGCTGAAGGAGATGTTCGTCAGAAATGATGGGGGCTGTTCGACGGTATTGTAGATGCGCCAGCCCAGGTCGCTGCGCTGGCTCATGTCCCATTTGTCGCGGAGGACGTCGGTCGAATATTCGTTGCAGGACTTGATGTTCGTCTGGGCCGCGGGGGCCGTGACCGTGATCACGGCCGAGGCTCCGGTGGCGAGGAAAATCAGGGAAAGGAAGATCCCCAGCATTCGCTTCATACCGTTATCCTTCCTATGAGAGCGGGATCGCCGCTCTCGAATTCTTCCTCATCTTGGGATATTTCGGCGCCGCTGTCAATCGCCCCGGCGCCTTCCCGCGATTAGCCGCGGGAACCAAGCACCCGCCCCGTTTCAGCCGGGGGGCGGGATCTTTTTCCCTTCTCCGGCCTCCTATTTCTTCAGGATCCAGCGGTAATATCCGAACAGGACGTTCATGTCGATCCGGGGATTTCCGCGAGCCGTCAAACACTCGTAAAAGGAGGGATTCAGCTTGAAGACATCGAGCTCCCGGACGCCTTTCGTCCGACCCCGCATGACCGCCCGCCGCTTCGCCAGGATCCCGGGGATCTGCGCGGCGAGGGAGGCGTACGCTCCCGCGTAGACGCCGGCGATGCCCCACTCCCCGCGCCGGGCGCACGAGAGCGCGGTCTTGATATCCTCTTGGAGATAGCGCCGGAAGATCCCCGGACGGACCTTCCCCTGGAACAGCTTCAAGGCGAGCCGCTGGCGGTTCCGGGCGACGAACCTGAGCTTGGGCCGGCTGAGATAGGAACCGCCGAACTTATGATAGACGACCGCCCGCGGCGCGGCGACGATCTTGTGGCCGCGGAACCGGCAACGGAAGCTCCAGTCGACGTCTTCATAGAAGCTGCCGTAGCCGCGATCGAGCGGCCCAACCTCCTCAAAGACGCCCCTCCGGATGAAGACCGCCCCGAAGCAGGCCGATGGCAGCTCGTCCAAGCCGCCGAATTGGCCGGCGTCCACATGGCCGATGAAATTGTCGGTCCCCCAGCCGCGGTTCCAGATCTCGTTTCCGATTCCATTGACCATTCCCCGCAGATGGAAGAAGCGGATCATCGGTGCGACGGCCGCGATCTTTTCGTCCCCGGCAGCCCGGTCCAGGAGCCGGGCGATGCACCCCGGATCGAGCTCGGTATCCTGATTGAGGATAAAAAGATACTTCCCCTTGGCCCGGGCCGCCCCATAGTTCACCCCGCCGGTGTAATGGATGTTCCGCGGCAGGGCGAAGATCCGGACCTGGGAGTAGGCCGAACGGATCCGTTCGACGGTCCCGTCGGACGAGGCGTTGTCCACGGCGATGATTTCCACATTGGGATGGCTCTGCCGGGCGATCGAACCGAAACAGGCATCGATATGCTCCACCCCATTGAAAGTCGTGACGATGACCGAAACCAGGTCGGGCCGCGCGGATCCCGGCTCCGCAGCCGCGGCCTGATCCGCGTCAGAGGGGGCCCCCTCTTCCCGGGCCAGACCGGATCGCCGGATGATTTCGATGAAAACCCCCAGGGCGTCCGTCGGGATCGGGCGGACCCGGCGCACCCGCTCCGCGATCTCGGACGGCCGTCCCGGCAAGGCCTCCCAGACGAGCTTTCCTAAAATGTCGGTTTCGACCCGGAACCCGGAGGGATGGACGAACGCGAACCCGTCTCCCCCGGCTTCCAGCCGGAATTGGGGATTCCGCTCCAGTCTAGGCCCGTTTTCCATGGACCTCACGATAGATCGCTTCCCAGCGGTCGATGATCCGGTTCCACTGAAACCGCTCGACGACCTTTCTGTAGCCGGCCTCCCCCATCGCCGCCCGGGCATTTTCGTCGCGGAGGAGCTCCACGATCGCCCCGGCCAGCTCGATCGGATTGGCGTCGTTGACCAGGAGTCCGTCACGCCCTTCTTCGATGAGCTTGGAGGCCGCGCCCCGCCGGCAGCCGATCACGGCCAGTCGTTCTCGCCAGGCCTCGAGGGTGACGATCCCGAACGATTCGAAGGGCGAGACCGAGACGAAGATGTCGGCGGCCTGGTAAAAAGCCCGCTTCTCTTCCTCGCTGACGCCCTTGACCAGATAGATGCGCTCCCGGAGCTCGTCCGGGAAGGTGGCGATCTCGGCCTCGATCTCGGCCGTGTGCGCGGTCGGATTTCCGGCGATGACCACCGCCGTGTCCGGGCACTCCATCCAAACATGGCGCATGGCGCTCAGCAGATCGAGGATGCCTTTGTGCCGGCCGTGCTGGCCGAGGAAGAGGACGACCCGGTTCTGGCGGATGCCGTACTTGAAGCGGATGTCCGCCGCCGGCTCGGCCGCCTCGAGGTCGATGCCCGCCCCGAGAACGTGGACCTTCTCCGGGTCGAGGCGCGCCTCCCGGCAGAGGAAGTCCTTTTCGGCCTCGGTCAGGGCAATGACGGCCGCGGCGTCCCGCATCATCTTGTAGTAAAGAGGATTGTGGAACGAATATGGGTCTTCGATGTGGAAGCAGGGGATGACCACGAAGGGCAGGCCGCTTTGGCGCGCCGCCCGCCAGGCATACCAGATATTCATGTTCGGCAGGGGCGCGGCCCCGATGACGTCGGCGCCCGGCGGCGCGGCCAGGGCCTTGGCGTAGGCGGCGCTCCGCGGGCCCCAGGAGATCATCCGCCAGCGGTTTCCGCCGGGGACGAAGGGGAGGCGATTGGCCGCGGCCCGCAGGAGATTGAGGACGGCCGCCCCGCGCCTGGTGAAAGGCACGCGCACGACAGTCACGCCGCCGACCTTGTCTTCGCCCGCCGGGAGGAGGTTCTTTCCCCGGCCCGGCAGGAAATAGTCCTCGGTCGAGAGCGCTGTCGTGGCGATGACCCGGACCTCGTGGCCGCGGGCGGCCAGCCGCTCCGAAACGTTCTGCATCAGCCACTCCGCGCCGCCGCGAGCGGGGAAGTACTGGTGAAGGCCGTGGACGATCCGCAGCGGCGGCCGCGCGTCCTCCGCCGTCAGCGGCGGCCGGAGATAAACGACCATGTCCCCGGCGACAAGCACGGGGTGCCCTCCGGTCACGCGCTCCCAGGAAAAGAGGACCTTCCGATCTAGGCTCGCCTCGGCGTTTCGCCTGCCCCACAGGGCGGCCCGGTCGAAGAAGAGGCACTCCCCGCGGACCCAATCGTTCTCGGGACCGTCCTCTCCGCGATCGCCCATCTTGACCTCGCGCCTGACAAGGACCCCGTTTTCCCGGCGTCCGGCTTCGAAATGCCAGCCGTAGTCGGAGTCGATGACGACGGGGGCCCAGACCGCCGATTTTCCCAGGCGCTTCGCCTTCGCGGCGAGGTCGCGAACGGTCTCGAGCTTGAGAAGGACGTCCTCGGACATGAGGAGGAAATAATCTCCCGAGAGCTTTTCCACGAGCTCGCCGAGCGCCGCCAGGGCCGGCCGGCCGGGATTGGCGGGAAAATATTTGACCCCCGGATATCGATCCCGAAGGAACCTCTCGACCTCCCCGCGGGGAGCGATGTCCCACACGGCCACCTCGAGGTCGAAATCGACCTGCTGGGTTAAGAGGCTGTCCAGCGCCTCGGCCAGGCGCTCGCCGGGACGCCCGAGGCTGACGACGACCCCCGAGACCGTCGTGCGGGTTTGGAAAGAAATGATCTTCCGGTGGAGTTCGGCCATGTCCTTGAAATCGGGGGCGGCGGTGCTCCCGCAGCGGAGCCGGTCCTGGAGCCCGGCGAGCCGGGCATCGAATTCAGCCCGGGGAAGGGACCGGGACCGGACCCAGTAATGCCGGGCGAAAGGCGGGACGAACTCGCGGCCTGAGCCGAGAAAGGTCATCCAACGGTCCAGGCCGGCCTGGATCTCTCCCGCGCTGCGACTCATCATGTAAGCGTTTTTGATCGTCTGATAGGGCAGCCAGGTCAGGAGCGACCCGTAGGAGAATCCGCCGCCGCTCCCGCCATCCGCGACCCCGGCCAGCGTCCGCTCGACCTCGCTCTTATCAGGCAGTCCGTGGAGCTTGTGCTCACGGAGCTGGGCCTGAACGGCCCCGTGGACGATCCGGAGCTGGTTGAATAGCAGCTCGTCGGCCTCACCGTTCTCCGGACTTTGGAATGGCGCGCAAACGAAAACGTTCTCTCGGGCGACGCGGGTGAGCTCGGCCAGAAAGCGCGTTCTGTCCTTCGCCGGGACGTGCTCGAGGACGTCGAGAGCGGCGACAACGTCGAAGCTCGCGTCCCGGAAAGGAAGCGACGTCCCGTCCCCACGGACGTAGCCGGAAAAGCGGGCCCCGGGGAGGGGGAGGTCGAGAACGACGGACTCGCCCGCGTGGATGGCCCGGACCGGAAGCCACGAGCCCGTCCCGACCCGATCAGGCGAGAGGCCGCCCACGTCCAGGACCCGCGCCCCGCCGCCCGGATGGAAAACCTCGAGAAATTCACGCAGGACGGAGTAGCGCTGGAGCTGGTCGTAGGTCCAGGGGAAATCGGCCACCTCAGGGGGCTCCGAACTCCCAGCGCGCGTCGATGCGGACGCAGCCGAACTCGCCTTCGTTCCGGCCGGCGACCCGGAAGTGGTACATCTGTTCGTGGTGGTCGTAGGCGGTCTGGAGCGTCTTGTCGTAGCTCGAGGCCGAGAAGAGATAATCCCCGGGAAGGAGGGGCAGCCTGGGGACGATGAAGCGGACGGTCCCGGAAGGCTTGTACTCGCCCATGGCCGGCGCGGCCAGCGTATTGGGCCCGTGGATGAGGAGGCGGTAAATGGTGTTGAAGGCGACTCCGAAAACCGGCGGCTCGGGGCCGAGTTTGGAATCGTAAGCGATCCGGGCCTCGAAGGGCTCGCCCGTGCGGAACTCGAATCGCTCCTTGCCGTCAGGCCCGAAGAACTTGACCGAGGTGATCCGCACGAGCTTATTGCCCCACCTGCGAGGGTCCGCTGTAATATCGGCCGCGGATTCAACCGCGGTCGATAGAACAGGACCCGAGCTGGCGCCAACATCGCCACCGCCGGATTCTGCTCTTCGCGTAATATGAGATTGCGATAATGGTGTCGACGGGGCTCCGTCGGTCAATCTACCCGGCCTCTCTCCCGTCGCCAAGCCCTTCCCCTCCATCAGGAGGCCGTGATAGTGTTCCACGGCCTCTCCGGCCGGGCCGAGGAAGGACATCTTCCCCTGGTCCAGGACGAGGGCCCGGTCGCAGATGCGCCCCACGAGCCCCGAGTCGTGGGAGACGATGATGACCGTGGCCCCGCTTGCCTTGAAGGCGACGACCTTTTCGAAGCTCTTCTGCTGGAAGGCCTCGTCCCCGACCGAGAAGACCTCATCGACGAGGAGGATGTCGGGTCGGAAAAAGAGGATGCTCGAGAAGGCCAGGCGGACGAACATCCCCGACGAATAGTTCTTGACCGGCGTGTCGATGAAGTTGCGCAGCTCGGCGAACTCGACGATGCGGTTGAAGTTGGCTTTGATCTCGCGCCGCGGGACGCGGTAGATCGAGCCGGTGAGGAAGACGTTTTCGGCCCCGGTGAGCTCGGGGTTGAAGGCCGCCCCGAGCTCGATGAACGGGGCGAGCTTCCCGTCGACGGCGATGGCCCCCTCGGTCGGCGGGAAGATCCCGGCCAGGACCTTGAGGAGCGTGCTCTTGCCCGCGCCGTTGGCGCCGATGACGCCGAAGATCTCGCCCTTGCCGATGGCGAGATCGAGGCCCCGCAAGGCCCACAGCTCGCGGCGGCCCCGCCGCCGGACGAGACTCGGCGCGCCGTCCCGGCCCGGCCCTTTCTCGTATTGAAGGAAAAACCGGACGCCCAGCCCGGCGATCCTGACCGCGTCTCCGTTCATATTCAGGCGATCCTCGCTCGTCCTCATCACGTCAAGTGGAAGACGAACTCGCGTTCATGCCGGTAGAAGACGATGAGCCCGACCGTGAACACGACCGCCGTCAGGCCGAGGGCGATCAGGAAGTCCTTGAGCGGGGGAAACGATCCGGCGTAAACGGGCGCCCGGAAGCACACGACGAAATATGTCAGCGGATTGAATCTGAAGATCACCCGGAAGCCCGCCGGGAGCTGGTCGGCCGCGTAGAGGATCGGCGTGGCGTAGAAGAGGGCCTGGAAGAGGATGCCGAGGATGTGCTGGATGTCCTTGATCCGGACGTAGAGGACGGCCGCGATGAGGGCCAGCCCGAACGAAAAGAAGAAGTGCATCAGGATGACCGGGACGAGGGCGAGAAGGCCCCACGTGGCCGGCATCCGATTGGCGGCCATGAACCCAAAGAGGACGAGCGTGAGAAGGAGATGGTCCACGTAGCGGGCCAGGACGCTGGCCAAGGGGAAGACGATCTTCGGGACGTAGATCTTCTTGATGAAGCCCTGGTTTCCGACGATCGAAGCGGTGGCGATGACCACGGTCTGCTGGATCATGAGCCAGGAGGTCAGGCCGGAGAGGAGGAAGATCGTGTAGTTCGGGACCTGGACACGGAGGATCTTGGAGAAGACGGCGGCCAGGATGAGGAGGAAGAAGAGGGGGTTGAGGACGGTCCAGAGGAAACCGAGGACGGAGTCGCGGTAACGGAGCTTGAGCTCCGTCACGATCATGTTGCGGAGAAAATCCCGGAAGGCGAAGAGCTCACGGATCCGGGTGCCCATGGGGCCGAAGGCCCTCAGCGGACCGACACCCGGATGCGGACGAGCGTTCTCTGGGTGCCCATCCTCCCCGCTTTCCGAACGAACAAGAGATTGAAATCTCCGAGAAACCCGGGTCCGATCTGCCAGGAGAAGACTCCGGCCGCCGGGTCGAACGTCGAGCCGACGGGAAGGGCCCGGTATTGGGTGCCGACCATTTGGTATCCTTCGAAAACGGTCCCCGCAAAAAGTCCGGGCGGATTTCTGTCCGCCCCGCCGAAGGCTTTCCTGGGACGATCCCCCTCTTGGGCCGGATCGATATCGGGGAGGCCGACGGCCGTCGGGTCAAGATAGAGCACGAGCCGATCGAGCGGGGCCGCCGCGATGTCGACCCATCCGTCGGGGCTCGAGAAAACGGTCTCGGCCTCGACGCCCTGCCCGTATCCCTTTTGGACATAGACGCTTCCGGAGGTCCCGGACGGCATGACGAAGAGACGGCTCGCGACCGGCGCGCCCGGCGTTTGCGGAGAGGCGCCCATGTTGGCGATCGTGAAAAAGCGCGAGCCGATGCCGTCCGCGTCGCCGTTCGAATCCGCCACCGTCCAGACGATGGTGTGGAGGCCGTTATTATAGGCGGTCGTGTCGAGGTAGAAGAACCCGACCGCGCCCTGGCTGTTGGCCAATCCCGGGAAAGCCGCGGCGACGTCGGACCGATAATGTCCGTAATCCGGATGCCCCAGCGAAATGCCGTCCACCCAGACGGAAATGGTGGAACCGTCGACAGGGATGAAATGCGGCAGGGCGGTCAAGGCCCAGCCGAAGTTGACGAATTGAGAGCCTGTAACGATCCCGCCCTGAGGGGGCGTGTCGATCGTGCCGAACGGCTTGGTCCGGTTGGCGTTGTTGGATGAGAAATTCCGCCTTCCCAGCTCGACCTTATGGCCGGCCGAATCGAAAGCGAAGGCATAGAGAAGATAAGTTCCGTTGCCCCCGCCGGGGAGAAAATTCGTCAGGAGCATATAGCCCCAGCCGGCCCGATCGTTTCGCGGGACCCCGGGATTCGAGGTCTCCACATCGGGCCGGGCGCCCTGGACAAACACGGCGTCGCCGATATAGACGAGGCCGTCGTTGGGATCGATGGCTCCCAAGGGATCGGAGGGATCGGCGTCCCGCTTGATCTCGACGCGGGCGACCTCGACATCGTCGAGGGCCCACCCGGTGACCGCGATGCTCCCCGATCCCGAGGAGCCGTCCACGGGGGAGTCAAACGATCCGAAGGGGACGGCATCGCCTCCCGCGGCCAGCACTTTCAAGGTGACGTCGACAACCTGCGGCGATAAAAACGCAAGCGGATCGGAAACGGTGATCCGGCCGAAATAGGTGCCCGGGGCGAGCCCCGCGGCAGTGATTTGAACGACGGTGGCCGCGCTCCCCGTTCCGGAAGCCGGGCTGATCTGGACCCAGGATTGGTCGGCCGCGGCGGTCCAATGAAGGGTCGTCAGCGGAGACCCGGCGTTGACGATAAGGATCGTCTGGCCCGAGGTCCCGGCCTTCCCGGTCTCGGCGCCGAAGAAGAGGCTCTGGCGGTCCACGGTCAGAATGGCCGCCGCCGTCTCGGAAGTCGGGATGAGGATGCCGTCCGAAGCCGGACCGCGCGCTCCCAAAACATTGACGGCCCGGATCCGATAATAATAAGCGGTCGAGGGCTGGGCCGATTTATCCGTATAAGCGAACGAGGAGGTCGTCCCGACCATATGGTCCGTGTCCGCCGGGAAATCCTTGCGGTCGCCTCGGAAAATCTCGAAGTGGTGATAATCTCCCCAATCCGTCCATTTCCAATCCAAGTTCGACCAGATCTTGTCCGACCACGCCAGATCGACGCCGGACGAGGCGGAAGAGTAGGCTCCCTGCGGGGCGGACGCTTTCGGCGGGACGAAAACGGTGGTGAGATCCGTGTTCCGGCCTTTGTCGCGGATCCTCCGGATGAACTCCCGGAGGGCAATCTCCTTGTTCATTCCCTTGATTGTGTGTTCTCCGTCCCCGTCGATCCAGCGCCAGAAGTTGATCAGGTGGACGCGGTAGGAATAAATCTTGAGGTATTCGGCCAGGATGGAGGAGGGTTCGCTCTGGGCGACCGTAAATCCGGTCGGGTAGGTCTCGGCATCATACTCCATGATCGCCCAATCGGACGACATGGCCTGAATCGCCGGGAGGATCCAGGAGGTCGTCCGGACGAACCAGGTCGGGAACTTGATGTCGTAAATCGTAGCTCCGGGAAGACCGTAGGGGGTCACGTCGGCCGACCAGAGGGGCGAGGCGGACGTGAAATAGCGTGCGTTTTGGTTTGGGTAATTGCTCGGGCGGGTGTCGTAGAGGTAGTCGCCGGGGATCTGATGCGAATACCATCGCTCGGCCGGAAGACCGGCCTGGGAAGCCCAGAGGGCCAGGTCGTGGGTGAAGTTGTGGACCATCGTCTCGCGGAACATGCGCCAAAGCTCCCAGAACAACACGTTGGGCTGGATCGTCCGCGGCGGATCGAAGCCGCCGGCGATAAAGTTCGGACCGGAGGCAGGCATCATCCCCCCGTGGACATAGCTCGAGTAAGGGACGCGGTGAGGATCGGGATTCGTCCCGTCCTGGGGAACTTGGTCATAATCGTCGGAAAGCGACCAGTCGAAATAGCAAAGGTCCCAGGTCGTGAATGCGGTGCCGAAGTCGGTGTTGAACTGGGCCAGGCCGGCCGCGCCTTGGTATTTGGTCCCGCCTCCCTGAAAGCCTTGGGCGCGATAGGTCCCCGAAGCGTCGTCGTAGAGCCCGGCGTGCTGGATCCAATCGCGGAATTCGAGAACGGCGAAGGGGGAGAAATCGCAGAACGGACTCTGGAGGGCGTTGGTGTTGTTGATCCGCCGGTAATTGAGCTCGGCTTCGCCCCACCCGCTGACGGCGAGGAGAGTGTCCGGATTGGCGTTCATGACCTGGCGGAGGAATTCGAGGGCCGCCTTGGATTTGGCGTAAAGATTGGCCCGGACCTTCCGGGCGTAGCGGGAGAGCGTCCCCATGACCGCGTTGGAGATCGGATCGGCGCCGGCAATCTGGCTGTCGGATGCGATTTTGTTGTCGTTATACCACTGGCCGTTCCGGATGTCCTCGAGCTTGGCGTCTTTGTAGATATCGATGTTGCGGGCGAGGCCCGACGTGAGGACGATATGAACTCGAACTTTCTTCGCCTTCGCCGCGGCGATGATGGCGTTGACCTGGCCCTTGAAGACGTCGATCCCGGTCGAGGCGGAGTCGAGCGCCAGGGTCCAGCTCATGTTGATGGGGATCGTCGTATGGGAGAAGGACGGCCAGGCGTAGAGGCCGAAGGGAAAGTTGTTCTTGATGTAATCGACCTCGGCAGAATCCGTGACGTAATGCTCGATGCTGACGAGGACGGAATTGTCGAGCGTGGGTCGCGGTAGCTCCTGGGCGGAGAGGGGAAGGAGCGAGAGGAATAAGGCGGAAAGAAGACGGGCGGCTTTCCGATGTTCCGAATAGCATTTCATGCGCATTAGCCTCTTTCGGGCATTATAAACGTATAGCTCCGTCCTTACAACAAATCCGGATGATCGTCCGGCGGCACGTCATTGCCGAGGGACGCCCTCGGCTACCAGTTCAGGATCGTCCCTTCCTCCATATCCGGCTTGTAGCTGGGGACGATCGCCAGAAGGCTCTCGACGATATCTTTCTTGCTGCACTCGGCCGCGCATATCTCTTTGAGCCGATCCACTTGTTCGAAAAGCGTTTTTTCGTCCACGTTCTGTTTCCGGACGAGCTTGAAGATCTTTTCGTATTTCATGGGCTCGACCTCTTCCGTGGACCCGATTAGCTCTTCGAAGAGCTTTTCCCCCGGGCGCAGGCCGCTATAGATGATCGGGACCTCCACGCCCGGCTCGAAGCCGCTCAGCCGGATCATTTCCTTGGCCAGGTCCTCGATCTTGACCGGCTCGCCCATATCCAGGACGAAGACCTCTCCCCCGTTTCCGAGCGCGGCGGCCTCGAGGACGAGGAGAACGGCCTCGTTCGTGGCCATGAAATAGCGCTTCATCGCCGGATGGGTTACCGTGACCGGCCCGCCCCGCTGGATTTGTTCCTTGAAGACGGGGATGACGCTCCCCCGGCTTCCCAGGACGTTTCCGAACCGGACCGAGACGAACTTCGTCCCATTCCGATCGTTCAAGGTCCGGAGGATCTCTTCGGCAACCCGCTTGGAGGCGCCCATCACGCTCGTTGGATTGATGGCCTTGTCCGTGGAAATGAAAACGAATTTTTCGACCCCGTTCTCGACGGCGATCTCGCCGAGACTCCGCGTCGCCAAGACATTGGTCTTGATCGCCTCGTCCGCGAACCGCTCCAGGATCGGGACATGCTTGTAGGCCGCGGAATGGATGACGATCTCCGGCTTGAACGTCGAAAAAAGCCAGCGGATCTTCTTTTCGTCTCGGACATCCCCGATCATCGGAATAATCGTATTGCCCTGCTGGCGGCAGCGGTTCACCAGGTAGAATAGCTCCGTTTCGTCGACGTCCAGGGTCGCGAGCTCCGATGGGGCAAACTGGAGGATGGTCCGGGTCAGCTCGGAGCCGATCGATCCGGCGGCCCCGGTGATCAGCACCCGCTTCCCGCCAATGAACCCGCGGATCGAGTCAAAATCGATGGTGACCGGCGTCCGCCCCAGGAGATCCTCCACCTTGATCTCCTGGATGTCCTTGAGGGCGATGTCCCGTTCCATGAGGCTGAATACGCTGGGCAGGATCTTGATCTTCTTCCCGCCGTTGGATTGGCGCAGAAGCTGGACGATTTCCCGGATCTCCTTGGAAGCCGCCGAAGGCATGGCTACGAGCGCTTCATCCACCTGGAATTCCTTCATGATCGTGGGGATGTCTTTCCGCGTTCCCAGGACCTTCTCTTCTTCGATGAAGACGCCCTGCTTGGCCGGGTCGTCGTCGATATATCCAACAGGGGTGAACTTGGAGATCGGGTTCGACCGCATTTCGCGCGCGACCTGCCGTCCGGCTTCCCCGGCCCCGATGATCAAGATCCGGATTCCGCTTTTATTTTTGTTCTTCATACGGATGAAATATTCCCGCGCCGCGCGCTTCGAGATCCTCAGCCCGCCGAGGAGCCCCAGGGTGAAGAGAAAATCGAGGAGCACCACGGACCGCGGGAAGGTCAGGAAGGATTCGAGGCCCTTGGCCAGAAAGAGAAATAGGGCGAAGAAGAGAGAAGCAAAGACGACCGCTTGTAAGAGCCTGAGAAGCTCTCGGAGGCCGAAAAATCTCCAGGAAAATCCATACATTCCCGAAAAGGCTAGAAAAGCGATTTTGATGGCGAGGGCGACCAAGCAATATCTGAGGAGATTTTTTGAGAAGGGGGCTGGAATGACCCCATCGAAACGAATCCAGAACGCCGCGTACATCGAAAAGAAAATGAAAATGATATCGGAAACGACAAAGAACGATTTTCGTTTAACCGGAGTCGTCCGCAGGCAACGGTCAATAAATCCACGCCAATTATTCATCTTTGAACCGAATTCACTTGAAGTCATTCTCCCCCCGCCGGCAGAATCTTATTGATGCCGGCGGAAAATGTCAAGGGGGCGCTGTAATAATCTAGCCGCAAGTCCGGTTAAAAATCCGAGACCCCAGGCGATGTGCATGACGAGGAAAGAGGGGAAAATAAGCAGCCTCGTGGGAAAGTCCGGTTTTGGCTCGAAGCGGCCGGCGAGGGCAACGGTCAGGACGCAAGAAAGATAGATCGCGATCCAAAAGAGGAAGGCCGGACGGAAGAACGATAAGCCGAGGGCTTCGACCAAAGAAACGACGAGGAGCGGGGGCAGGACCTGCCTCCAACTCGTGAAGCGGCGGTGTTTCAGCGTCGTCCGGATCCGGCCGCGGCCGTAATTGAAGTACTGGAGGAAGAGCTGGGGGAAAGAATCGCGAGGGAAATATGTCACCCGTAAAGATCCATCGAGCCAAATCTTAGCCCCTGCCGCCAGAATCCGCATATTCAAGTCGGCATCCTCATTGGGATGGACGCTTGGATCGTATCCTCCGATCCGGTCGAAGATCTCTCGCTTGAACGCTCCGAGATAGACGCCATCATAGTATCCCCGGTGGTTCCCGAGGTGATATTTCGCGTCGCCTACGCCGACTGGATGCCGCATAGCCAAGGCGATGGCACGTTGGACCGGCCGCTCCCCTACGGAATACATGATGCCGCCCGCGTTGGCGACCTCGGGCCGCTCGAGCATCTCGAGGCATCGTTCGACGTAGCGGGGCGGATAGATGCAATGGGCATCGGCCCGGATGATATAGGCACCCTTCGCTTCTCGCGCGCCCAGATTAAGGCCTTCGGATTGGATCCGGGCGGGATTGTGGCTCAGACGAATTGGCCAACCTTGAGAAATGAATCCCCTGACGATATCGCACGTGGCATCGCCGCTCCCCCCGTCGAGAACGATCATCTCTCCGTTCTCCCGGAAATGATCGTTCAGCAGGCTTGAGATCGCCGCCCCGATCCGCTTATCTTCGTTCAAGCAGGTGAGGAGAATCGTGAACGAAAGCATTATATCCCCGGAAACGGGCCCCGGATCGTCAATCGGAAAACCGGAACCACGATCGCCCATAGAGCATAGCCCCAAACGAATATTTCGAAAATCATGAAGGTGAGAAGTAGAGGCCGGCCGAGTCGAGCTTTCGCGATGTCACCCAGCCTGCGCAAACCGGAGGCCAAGAGAGCGGCGAACGGAATCAGGAGGGGGAAGAGATATCGGCCTTGAGGACGAATGTGAGCAAAACCATAGTACGTCCAGAGGGCGAATAGCTGGAGAAATATTGCGAAGATCGAGAATTGAATCAATCTTCGCCGGGTGATATCCGCGGCAGTCTCCCTTTTTTGAATCCGCCGTTGAGAACCGTCGAATAGTACGAGCAGCACCCCGCAGATCCCCCCCAGCCAGGCCAGTCGCCAAAGCCAAGAAACAACGCGCGGGGGGCCGAAATGCATCCAGCCGAACCGGAGAAACGACGTGTCGACGAATTGAAGCCAGAATTTTTGTCCGAAGGCGTCAAAAGCCAATAACTGTCCAATCGCTCCCCCGGCCTGGCGCAAAATAGATTTGGCCCAAAGAAATTTCGTTTCGATCTGGACCGGGAAACGGAGAAAAAGGAAATAAAGCAGCAGAATGGAAACAACCAAGCATAGGAGCGTTGCCGGGATGATCTTTTGCAGGTTGGATCGGCGGGCGATAAAAACCGGGAGCAGGATTGCTAATCCCGCAAAGATCATGGAAGAGCGATCGGTGAGTAATCCCAGGCCCGCCGCAAGCATAATGATGCCCGCGTGTCCGATCCCTCCGGATCCGGAGATCAGCTCGATCGAGGCCCGGAAGAACATCGCTCCCAAGAGCAGGACGAAGGCGTCCGGAGCGACACCGACAGCGATGAACGAAAGCTGCGGAATCAATACGGCAAGCAGAGTCGCCCATTTCAGGTCGGCGTTCCAAGTCAGGGCCAATCGTTTCATTGAAAGAAGAAGAAATACGATGGCGATAAGAAAAAACGCCCCCGAAATGAAGCGGGCGAAGAAATAATTGACCGCGATGCTTGCCGCGCCAAGGACCCGCAAAAGACGTCCAACGACCTTATGGTATACGACATAACCTTGAATGCGGTCCCGGAAATCCGAGGCGGCGGAATCCGCCATCAGAAACCTGATTTCCGAGATATGTTCCGGTAAAACGGCGGGACGGCCCATCCCGACCAGCCGCCACCAATCGTATCGATCCATCAAGCGGATCGTCTCGCTTTCGACCATATCTCGCTTTCCCTCCCCCCAAGCCTCGATCATCACCGCAGCAAAGTGATGCGGTTCGTCGGGGAACTGGAAAGGGGGGATGACGAGACTAAGAGTGAGAACAAGCAGAGCGGCGACGATCCCAAAAAGCATGAATCGCGATTTATCGAGATTCAAGGCGATCTCCGCGCACCCTCTCTTGTTTAGACTTCCACAGCATCAAGAAGGCTCCGCCGAGCAAGATTTTCGGAAGATAAACGACCAGGTGCAGGAGGACGGCTCCGGAGAGAGCCGGGCCTGGCGGAACCGCGAAAACGGAAAGGGCCAGAATGACAGAATATTCATAAATGCCGATCCTGCCCGGCGCCGCGGGAGGGAGAGCTCCAGCCTGAAGGGCCAGGAGAACGAGAAGTGAAGCTTGGAACGGCAGGACGAGGCGAGCACCCTGTAAAACCAGATAATTGGTTAGGACCTGGTTCAGGATGATAAGGATCGTCCACAGAAGGATGAAAATGATTGCGCGAGGAGAGCGAAACGCTTGGAACGCTTCGAGGCCTTGTTCCGCCCAGCGGCCGGTTCTTTCTATGGCCGTTTTGGGAAAGACCCGAGAAAACAGGAGGATGGCCTTCAAGATCAACGCTGGACGGAAGACAAAAAAAACGAAAATCCCTGCGCTCGCCAAACAAAACAAGGCGGCGATTCCGAGGCCGGGTCCAACCTGCTGGAACGAAAGGAAGACGGGAACGGATAGCCATAATCCGGCGAAAACGAAAAAATCGAGGAGTTTCTCCGCGCCGAGAGTTCCGAGGACAAAAGGCGCCGTTATATTCGGTTCCTTGGCGCCCAGATTGATCCGGACAATCTCCCCCAGCCGCGCCGGCATGATGATATTGGCGTACTGGGCAAGGATGTTCATCCGGAATAAATCGCGGTGGCGGACTGTCGCCCTGGGGATGAGAAGAACGCGCCATCGGGCACCGAGGAGTAAAACGCCGAGGAGACTGTTCGCCACGGCCAGGATGAGCCATCCATATTGGATCCGGGCGAACGAGGATTTAAGCGCTCCCCAATCGATCTTCCGGAAACTCAGCCAGAGAGCGACAGCCGTGATGACGACGGCGACGATGGCTTTAAGATATTTTCGCAAATTCCCTGATTATATATATCCTTTTAGTTTGTAGATCAACATGGCGGAAAGCTCTCGCAAAGTCGTGAAAAAATAAGCCGACCGCCATTTCAATCGGGTGAAAATATCATCATAGACTTTATCGCTCTGCTTAAACGCAGGAAGTTGCGAAGTTTTTTTCGCCCTCAAGAACGGTTCGGCATTGGAACGGGAAACGACCTTCCCCTCCGCAACACGCTTTCCTGTTGCCGTATAATTCGTCACCAGGCGAAAATTCGTGAATCCGGCTTTCTTGAAACAAAGCACCGTGCGTTTTGAATGGAGCCCGGAAGTCACAATATTTAGGGCCGTCCCTCGGTCAATTGCAGCATCCCTGAGGGCAAGAATATTCTTGGGATGTTCCGAGGTTTGATTCGGTCCCGGATCCAGGACAGCATCATTTTCGCCAAGGCCCAGCCATCGTGCCGCTTCGGCATAGACTTCGGCTTCAGATACCCGACTCGATCCTCCTCCGGTAAAAATGATCTTCCGCCCGAATCCATCAAGATAGAGTTGGACGGATGTATAGATTCGGCCCCAGCCATCGTCCGTTGGCAAGTTGCCTGTAATGAAGCCGGCACCGACACAAACGATATACTCGGCGTCGGTAGGCGCCTCGGATCGGATACAAATACGATCGATTAAAATCGGAAAGTTGAATAGCGTCCAAAGAATGACTATAAGAACGAGAATTCCGGTATTGAATAGATAGATCTTCAAATATTTCTTCAAGATCGATTTCGGCCTTTCCATTATCAAGTATTCCCTAAAGGGCCATAACGATCCCGATGATTAATACAATGACTCCCAATATAATTCTTCGTTTCACTGCCTCGGACGCATCCTCGCTGGATTTCTCCACGCCGTCGGCCCGAGCGAAAATCGCTCGGCTCCCTACAGCAAGCAGCCAGGACGCTCCCGCTATCCATACGCCGTGTTTTATAAACACACGGATCGCAAAATCCAACGCTTCACGCATTCTTTTTCAACAGTCCGTTGTCCCGCCCATAAAGATAGATGCTAGAAATCATCGCCAGCGAGATCCAGAAAAAGATCCCCGGCTTCGCCCCCAAGGGAATCGCATCACCCAAGCCGAACAAAGTAAAAGCGAATATCCCGGTCCCTAATCCTCGAGACGCCAATCTCATCCATTCCGGAAGAGCCGATCGCCGGACTTCTCGCGCCATCCAGAAAATGCCGATGAGAATCGCCGCATAGGCAATCAGCCCGGGGATCCCAAGCTCCGCCGCGGTGTGAAGGAATTGATTGTGGGCATGCGAATATTCATAATTAAAATATTTTGGCGCACGACGTATTTGATCCATCCCAATCCCGAAAAAAGGATGATTTTCAACCACCTCCAATCCGGCCTTCCAGATGTCGACCCGGCCTTTGACGCTCGTATTGATGATCCTAAGGACTATTGAACTGCCCCCCTGAACGGTCTCTCCGGTTTTCAAAAAGGAAAAAACTAGCAAAGCTATAAAAAGCCATGCGATAACGATTTTCTGGGGTCTTTTCCATTCCCCCATCAGCCAAAGAGCCAAAGCCAAGGCAAGCCAGGTTCCGATTGAAGACGTCAATACGATCGCAACGCTCTGGACCACAAGAAGAAATATCATCCCGAATAAGCTAGGCCTCCGCATCCATGAGGCCGCATATTCAAAGCGTTTCTTCAATAATAGAGGCAATTGCATGATCGCGATCGGGACAAATAATAAAAGTGTTCCCCCTAGGGGATTCGGATTCACCCCTGGTTCGGCTCCTTCTAAATCGAATTTTACTTGCGGAATTTTGAATAATTTAGCTTCGATCGGGGCGACAATAGGGTCTATCGGAATTCTACCCAAAGTTCCAATAACCGCTATTCCCAAACCGGCCGTAAGAAACACGGCCATCGAGGCCTTCATTCGTCCCGATGATTTCAATATTCCAACCAACAAATAGAAAACGACAATTCCATAAACCAATCCGGCCAATTTTCCGGCGCTCCCGCGTACATCCTTGATCGTAAATACTCCGATAAACGCCATAACGCACAATAATGCAATGGCCGTATCTATCGGAGTCGTTGGTAGAATTTTCCGTTTGAGAATCCAGTTCCATCCCCAAAGAACGCCCACGCCGGCTAATATAACCCAATTCCATCTGTCCCGGGGAAAAACGAAAAGCGGACCCAACAATAACGCGACGACAAGCGGAAGGAATTCCAACGAGACGATCTTCATCGCCCTCCCCGAAACGCCTTCGTGATTCTTCAAAATCCGGGCGTTACCATTGGTTGATCGAAACGTCATCCTCATCGGGTTTACAAGTCGGGACGATCTAGATGACCGCGGGTGTCGAAATACCAAATTTGAAGCTCGGAATACATTTTCATTTTTTCCAGCTTATTTATTTCTTTCTTGCATTCCTGACATAACCGCTCCCAACAAAAAACACTACAAACCAAAATGCTAGCACTGTTATTACTGCACCAACACCCCATGTTTTACACAATATTACATTCAGCCCTATAAGCAATTGAAAAAAACCATAACTTACAGATATCTTCCAATGCGGGATTTTTCGTTCATTGGCCAACAGCTGATAAATATGACTCCGATGAGCTTTAGTCAAATTCTCACCAGCCCGGAGTCTGACAATCATCGTTGTCAATTCATCCGCATAAAATGGAAATAGGAACGCAGCCATACACAGAAAGTCCAGAACCGACCGGGACACCAAGTACACTAGCCCGGCAAACACTCCGCCCAATGCAATGCTGCCAACATCGCCCATGAACACCCGGGCTCGGGGTAGGTTGAACGGCAAAAATCCTACGCAAGCCAGAGCCATGCAAATGGCTAAGAGACCGATTTCATGTTGACTTCTATACGTTGCGAACGCCAACAATCCAAATCCGACCATCCCGCTGATGCCGGCGATACCGTTGATTCCGTCCATGAAATTAAAGAAATTGGCCGTCCCAACGATAAAAAGGATCCAAAACAAGGCTATTAGAATCCTAGTAAAATTATGAGCAATCCCTACTCCTGCCCCAAATACCAAAATCCCCATTAGAAAAAGTTGAACAGGCAACCTCAACTTAGGTGAAATTTCGACCCGATCCCCACAGAGTGACAGCGCCGCCATGACCCCGATCGGCAACCAAAAAACAATGGGCATATCCAGAACAACAGCTGTCACAAGAAACGCCGCTGCTATTCCGATACCCCCCCCTTTGGGCGTCTCATGCGAGTGGGAACTGCGTATGTTTGGTTTGTCAATCAGTCGAAGGCGATATCCGAAGCGACTGATCATGAAGGCACCGAACACACTCAGGCCAATTGCAATCAAGCCAAGAGTTATTTCACGTCCCACGTTTTGCCTGCTCCTCCCGATACCATTTTATGGTTTTGGCCAATTCTTCTGTCATCGTACAGGGCGGCGACCATGAAAGTACCCGCCGCACTTTTGAAGAGTCTATTTGAAGCGAACCGCAAAGCCGTTTTATCTGCCCCGATTTTCCAGTCAATGCTCCCCCTAACATTATCACTGATTTCGGAATTGGAAGCATCCGACAGGGTTTCTCGAGAGCATAAGCAATCCGATTTAACAGCTCGGGAGTGGATACATCCTCGCCATCACTTGCCATGAATGTTTCCCCGGCCGCAGCAGGATGCTCCAAACAACAACAAATAAGATCGACTAAATTCGTAAGACCTAGGAAACTCCGCCTGTTTTGAATACGACCAAATGGCAGGGGGATACCCTTGTCTACCAATTGTATGAGTTTTAGAAAATTCGCTTTAACCCCCGGCCCATATATCAAGGGCGAACGCAATATCGTTACCTCCATGCCGGACTTCGTTTCAATTTCACGAAGAATCTTCTCCGCTTCCCACTTTGACATGCCATATGCATCTACTGGATGGGGATCATCTTCTTCTTTGGATATATTTGCGCTATTCTTGTCCCGCCGTTTCTCCGTATTCGTCTCTTCTCCATTGACTTTTATCGAGCTCATAAAGATAAACCGCTTTGCGCCGGCTGCAGTTGCACATTCCGCTAATCGACGTGTCCCTTCAACATTGACTTCGCGAAATTTTTCCAACGATTCGGCCGGATCATCGTTCATAACGTGAACCCGCGCAGCCAGATGTATAACTTCATCAACCTCTTCCAATGCATCTCGCCAATCCGTTTCCGGTCCAATATCACCAACAATGAATCGCTTACAACCCCTCTGCAACGGAGCCTGCTGCCACTGGCCTCCCCGAACGCTGTAACCGCGGCGACACAATTCTCGGCATAATGCATTGCCGACAAAACCATCCGGGCCCGTAACGAGGATCGTTTTTTTCTTCAAGAGAGATTATTTCGGTGTTTTTTTAGAATATTAAATTATTATAACGACGAGATTATTATCACACAATGATTTTTCAACAAAGAATTGATTCATAATCAGAAACGATTTTGTTCCAATCATATAGTTCACATATTTCTTTTGTTGGAATAAATTTTTTTAATGGAATATCCGAATCAATAAGCTCTTGTATTTCCGAGAATTTTGAAAAGAAAAAGCCTTGGTCATGTAAAGTAAATTTGTTTTGAGGATTATTTATCGACATAATGGGCCGCTGGGCTATAATCATTTCAACTAAAGAAGGTGCGGTTCCGCAAAGTGTATGTGTGTGAATGTATGCTTTACACTTTCTTCTGATAAGATCCAATTCATTTTTTTCATACAAACCATTTATAAGAATAATATTCGAAATATTACTATATTTATTGTAAACGGTTTTTCCGAACAAAGAACTCGAAAAATTTGATATTACTACTAATTTATGCTTGGATTCCTTGAAGCTTTCGCACAATTTATCGATTAGATTATCTTCTAAAGCTCTACTGATTGATAAGAAATAATCATTCGTTATAAATGGATATTTATTCACGATTTCTTTATTTATATCTAATGTCGTATCAATCTCACCCCCATATGGGATGACCAATACCTTTGCTTTATATCGTTTCGGCAAGAACGTTTTGTAATGAGGGTTATCCAGGATTACATAATCGGAATAAAGCAAACTTAAATTAAAACAAAGCCTGATATATTGCTTTGAAAAAAAGCCGTATTTGGGTCTTTCCCATTCTATCCCGCCAACGTTTGCAACAATTTTTACTTTTTTGAATATATTCATTATTGGAATTAATGGAATGCCCTGAACTCCCAGAAAAAGAACGGCGTCGACCTTCCAATAACAAATTATGATAGACCAGAAATCATAAAACAATCCTTGAAAACCCGAAGCTTTCAAAGGCAAACGCTTTACGTTTACTCCTTGGGGGCACTTAATTCTTTCGGGAGTTTCAATCGAATTGAATATTAAATATTCAAATTTATTATTTACTTTTCTTTCTGCCAAATTCCTAACCAGTTGATCCCAGCCGCCGAATTTTGCATAAAGTCCGTGAGATCCAATAATGGCGACTTTCTTCATTATGTTTTATCGATTCTGTCGATTTTATTTCGAACTATTATTTGCCTAAAATAAAATAAACATCAAATCTGGAATATTCTATTTATGTTCAAATCGATTTCGATTAAAACCGGCCGAATATCCCGAATTTCTCGAAGGCTATAACAAAATCGCGTTTTCTCAGTCGGATAGTTTTTATTTATTAAGATAATCACGATAATATGATTCGATATATTTCTTTAATGCAATTTTCCAATCTTGCATTATGTTTAAATTCCGTATTCTTAGCTTACAGTTATCCAGTCGTTCGCAAGGAGGGCGTTCGGCAAAATAGATATCTTTAAAATATTCTGAAGATACGGATCTAATCTTTACCGTTTCCGTCAGATTAAGAATATGCAGCAATTCTCCTGCCACCTCAAGTCGACTTGTCTGTCCTCCGCATACCATATTATATAATCCCCAATACTCCTTTTCGATGAGATCTTTTACGTTTTTTGCAAAGTCATGTGTATAAGTGGGAGTTCCTTCTTTGTCGTCCACAATAAATAATTCTTTATTCCCTTCTCTGAGTTGACGCATCAACTTTTGAATATATTTTTTATCTTTTTCGGGACCGCCGCCCATCATCCAACCCGCTCGACAAACCAAATAACGCAGGGCATTTTCTATGACATACCGCTCGCCTAAATATTTAGAACGAGCGTAGACACCTAATGGATTGGGAAGGTCCCAATCATCATATAAGGCTTTCTTCCCATCAAAAATCCCGGCAGTACTTATATATAAAATCGGAATATTCAATATATTTGCAATATAAACCGCATTTTCCACCGAAATCGTATTTGTCAGATATGTTTCTTCTCTGTTTTGTTCACAATACTCCAGATCTGTATATGCTCCCAAGTGAAACAAATAATCGGGATTGAAATCTACAACATCCTTCTTATATGCTTCATAAATTCTGAAGTCGAGAAATGAAAGCCAATCGGCATTAACGTCCTTATCCGTACACTTTAATTCATAAAGATCTTTAAACTGCAAATAAAATGCTTCGCCGAGCATACCCCCGCAACCAGCGATATAAATCTTCTTTTTCATAATACGCTATTTTCTATTTTTAATTATTTTAGCAGGAATTCCCCCAACAATCGTGTATGGCGGTACGTCTTTGGTTACAATGCTACCGGCCGCGATAATACTATTCTTTCCGATAGTGACTCCATCAAGAATAACAGCTCTTGTGCCGATCCATACCCCGTCTTCGACTTTTACCCCCCTTCTTGTAACTCCTTGTAAAGAGACGGGTAACTCCGCATTGGAAAAATCGTGATTTTCCGAAAAAATCGAAACGTTAGGCCCGAATATCACATTGTTGCCTATAACAACACTCCCTCTTACTTGAATAAAACAATTTTGAGCAATTCCTACATTATTCCCAATAATCAAGCCTTCGCCCAAATGACTGATTACTCCGGTACACTCAATTATAGTGCCTTTTAATATGGAAACATTATTTCCAATTGACACTCCGTATTTGGAAAGTGCGTTTATTTCAACATTATCGCCAATTGTAACCGTTTTTCCTAAAGAGATTTTATTCCGAAATTTGACTTTGCATCTTCTTCCGACAAAAAGTAGACCCTTGGATTTTCTTATCGAAACTTTCAACAGAAATCCTCTCAATAAGCAAAAGCCTTTTGATAATAATACATTTGCCATTTCATATTTCGTTAAAGCTTTGTCAATCGAATATTTATCCCTGCCCAATCGTCGTATTATCTTATTTGCTATATTCATATTATTCTATTGTATTTAACCAGTTCCATGTTTTCTCAATACCCTCCTCTAAAGACGTTGATGGATGAGCCCCAAAAAGATTATTAATTTTGGAAATATCTAAAATAAAATGATCCACATCATAAATTTGCTTCTCTTTATTATTAATCTCAAGGTTTTTCCCCGTAGTTATCCTTATTTGTTCTATTATTTGTTTTATTGTTGTTCCAATACCAATTCCCAAATTAAAAACTCCGACTTCATTACTAAAACTCGCTTTACAAGCTAATTTTATCAAGTCGTCTATATAAATATAATCTTTTATAGAATTGCCATCGCCATAAATTGTAATCATTTCATTCATTTTTACTTTTCGAAGAAACGTCGAAATAACACCTTGCGCCATATAGTGACCCTGACGCGGGCCATATGGATTTGATGGCCTTAATATAATTGGCTTTAATTCAAACATCCTTTGATATAAGGATATGTACCTTTCACTAGTTGCTTTGACAATTCCATAAGAGGATATCGGATTTATCGGATGTTCTTCAGATATTGGCAATTTCAAGGGATTTCCATACACAGCTCCACCTGACGAAAAATATACGATCCTTTTTATTCCCAACTTTACTGCCACGTTTAGAATATTCAATGTTGGAAATAAGTTTTCAGTAATATCCGAGATCGTATCAATATTCGAAGTACTTGGAACTGATGAACTCGCCAGATGAAAAATAATATCAATACCTAATAAAGCCTCATAAAGATCAGGAATATTATCTAATCTCGAAATTCTATAATCAACATTGAATAATGGTTTTCTGTAGCGTTCATAAGAAATATCAAATACCCGTACATTATGACCTTTTAATAATAAATGATCAATAAGATGGGAACCAATAAATCCATTTCCCCCTATTACTAATGTATTCATAATCTTGCTTTGGAATCAATAAGATTTTTAAAAACAGTCATTGTACTTGTATAATATTTTTCCGAATTGTATTTTTTTTCCAATATCATTCTGGCATTAACACCCATTTTTCGAATTAACATTTTATCGTTCACAAGATTTTCAATTGCTAGAGAGAGGCTCTTTGAATCTCCTGTTTTAAAAAGTATACCATTTTCATTGTTAATAATCAGATCTTTAAGCCCTCCGATATTAGAGGCAACGACAGGTTTCCCATACGCAAAAGACTGTAGAACGACATATGGGCTTGGTTCATACCATTCCGATGGCACAATTACAAATTCGCAATCCTTGATAATGGGATCAAGATCTTTATCCCATTTCGGACCAAGAAAACTGACATTGTTTATGGAATTTTCAATAATATATTTTGCGTAGCTATCATGCTCTGGACCATCTCCAATAACTTTCAATTCTACATTTGGCAAATTCTTCATGACATTTAGAAGCGTATGAATACCCTTTTCTTTCGAAATCCGACCGAAATACAGAATATAATCTTTCCCTTCATATTTCGGTTGAATATGAGAGTAGTCATACGAATTTTCAATTATTCGCGTTTTTTCAATATTCCACCCATATTTTACAAACATATCGCGAGTGAATTCGCTTTGAAATATAAACATGTCAACTTGTTTATAATAAGGAATAAAATAATAAAAATAGCTTTCCAATGCGTTTAAGGCGCTAGCCGCTAGCGAATTTTTTCTACATTTATTTATTATGCATTTGTAATATTTATGTTTATAGCAAGCTTCACACACCTTATCTCTTAAAATAAATGTGTTATTTGGACAAATTAATTTATAGTCCAATATTCTCCATAAAATCGGTATTTTTGCTTTTTTTAAAATCGGGATAATACTTGGAGTATGATAATTATTAATATTATTCAACTGAGCCACGTCAATGTGATTTTCTTGGAGAAGAAGTTTTATCTTTTCCTTAGCTTCAAATGAATATATAGATTTTATTAATATTTTAATTCCTGTTTTCATATTTATTTTTTTATATAATGCCTTATAATCAATCCCATTTAGAAAATATTTGTCGAACGGAGTTGGAATATTTTTCTTATTATGAACTGAGAATGGAATAATTCTATGCCCCTTTATTTCATACAATTTACGGATACTATCTATATACGTCCAATCTCCTCCGCTCGGATACCATGTCCAATTCGCTAATAATATATTCATTCTCTTATAACCTATTTATTTTCCTATAATGTCGTTATAATCATTAGCAATGATTTCCGCCATAGAATCCCAAGACAACTCCTTTGCTCTTAATAAGGCACCTATACTCAATTCTTTAATAAGATCCGGATTATGACATATTTTTTCAAGTGCGATTTTAAAGCCTTCGATACTCTTTTTATGGGAAATGAAAGGGACTTTTATCCCGCATTTTTCATTAATCGCAAAACTCATTCCAAAGGAATCGTGACATACGACTGGAAGTCCGGCCGATAAGGATTCCAAAATAACGGCGGAAGCAGCCTCTTTAATACTCGTGTGAACCAAAACGTCCGATTCCCTCATATTCCTTAAAACTTGATCCTTGGGAATTTGACCCAGCCAATTTATATTTAATAATTTTAAATCAAACGCGATATTTTGATAATACTTTTTTTGCGGACCGTCGCCAACAATATTAATTTGAAGATGTTTTCTTAATATATCACTCGAATCGATTGCCCTGAGCAATAAATCGAGAGCTTTTAAATAACTGAATCTTCCCACCCACAGTATTTTTATTAGATCAGATTGAGATAACTTATTTTTATATTTAACAACCTCATTGCCGCCCATGTCTAATAAGTTCTTTGTTCTACAATTCTTCCCTTTTATAAATGAACCATCATCAGTGGTTACAAAATAAATCAATTTTGATTTTTTTATCGCTTTCGTTATTCTTCGATTAACAAAATGCTGATAATTGTTTAAGAAATTCCGTAAGGTATTGTATAAGATCTCGCCCAAAGGCATCGAGCTTAAAAACGACATAGGCACTCGGGATAATCCGCTCATCGGACCCCAAATAAAAGGCACGTCAATTTTCCATAAATATCCAGGTTCCCTGAATGATAGATGATTAAAATGATGTATTATATCGAAATGTCTTTCCTTAATTATTTTAGAAACAAACATGAACACGCGCTTTTCCCATATTTTAACGCCTAAAAAGTATAAGAACGATAATCCCACACTGGTTTTTTTACTCGATATAATCTTGTTTATTTTCGCAATTATTTTTGTTAAGTATGGTTGAGGAATTGCTATAAATTCAATACTGGGAAACTGGCGGGTTTTTAAAAGATAATTTTCGATTTGTTCTTTGTATTTTTGCGTCCCAAATTGATTTGATTCCGCATACAATATAACTAAATCATGAAAAAAACCTAAACGCGTTAAGACGTTCCAACCAGACAAACACTCCGAACCCAAGATTGGAGATATTTCATGGGCCGTAACTAAAACTTTTAGTCTTCTTCCTTTTTTTTTAATCATTGCCGCTATGTTCTATTCTGATAATCCAGATAGATTTGACCATTAGACCGGCTATTTCTCCGCGATTATGAAATACATTAAACGAAATTTACCAGCTTCTCTCATTTTTTATAAACCTGCTTTTTGCCGTAATTAATATCCCTTCGTCTAAGCTTGTCAATTCTCGGTTAAGAACATTTTTCATTTTAGATATATCAGGTTTTCGCCGAGTCATATCTCCCTCTTTTAATGGATCTAAATGAATAATTCTTGAATGAGATTTTAACACTTTTACTATTTTTCTCCCTAAATCTATTATCGATATTTCCTGGTCACTCCCGATATTAATGATTTCATTATCGAAAATCCTCTGGTCAAGTATTTTTTCTACTGTTTCCAAATTATCGTCAATATAGCAAAAGGTACGTGTTTGTAAACCATCACCATAAATTGGAATATTTTTGTTTTGTTCAGCAAGGCTTATAAATTTAGAAATTACAAAATCTGTACTTTGGCGAGGACCATACGTATTGAAAAACCTAAATATTGAGTAATTTAGGCCATATTCCAGATAATATGTTTTAAAAAACGCTTCACCGACATTTTTAACAATTGCATAGGGAAGTCGAGAATTAAGAGGTGTAGTATCTTCATACTGTGGAATTTCTACTGGTTCTCCATATACTTCAGAGGATGAAGAATAGAACACTTTTCTTACAGATGTATTTTTTGACAAATCTAAAACATTTTTTATTCCTTCAATATCATTCAAAACCATTTTTGGATTATCAATAGTCCTTTTTACTCCAACCACGGCAGCAAAATGAAATATATAATCGAATTTATGGCATAACATTATGGCGCTTATATCATTATAGATATTTACGTCTCCTTTAATAAAAGCAATATTTTCTCTTCTTTCCGGGATTTTTTTTAAATCTCCGGTTAATAGATTATCAACTATGACTATTTTGTTATTTTTATCTTTCGAAAGACGCTCAGCCAAACTAGAGCCAATATTTCCTGCTCCACCAGTTATTAAAATATTTCGCATTTGTTTATATCCTCATAACCTTTTATTAACAAATATTTGTCTATTTTATTACAATCCCATTCTTATCGCACACATTGCAGAGTAAATCTAAAACAATCATTTATGTTAAAATTGGAGCTTGTTCCAAAGTTACGTGATGGCATTTGACAGGGATAAAAAAGAAGGGCTACAACCTTCCATGATGTTCGCCAAAACACGAGGAGGAGTAGCCCAATGGACGACCTCGAAATCAAGATCGCCATCACCTACAAAGTACCAAAAAACAACCTCACGCTCAATGGCCTTCTGCGGGGACTGGAGCACAATCGGGATGAGATCATGAGGAGCATCCTCGGCCGCATCTTGGAAGCCTTGGAAGAGAAGGCCAAGTCCGATTATCCGCCGGGTCGGTATGTTCTGAACGGCCATCAATCGACGGCTCGGAACCTGGTGACCTCGTTCGGGCGGATTCGCCACCGGATGGCCCAGATCCTGGACCGGACGACGGGAACCGTTCATTTCCCGCTGATCGAACGGCTGAAGATCGAACCGTATCGGCAGTACCAGCGGGAGACTCTCGAAGCGCCGGTGGGTCAGGTGATTCATCTGTCGTACCGCTGGGCGATGAAGGAAACACGACGCCTCCGCGGCCACGGGCCGAGCACCAGCACCCTCTGGCGCCGGTTGCAGGAAGTGGCGGAATCTCAAGGCGGCTGGCCGCCGCTCGAGGAGCGGCCTTTTGCGTTTTTGATGGTCGACGGGACCCACGTTCGGCAGCAACACCGAGGAGCCTCGCTGGATCCGGCGGAGATGCGCTGGGCCTGGGCCTCGGAGGGGGTCGGTAAACCGTTTGAATTGGTGGGGTTCTGGGTGGGCAAAGACTGGACGACGATTCGCCGGGACCTCAGCCGGCGTTTGAACTATGGGCGTTTGCGAATGCTGTTTTCCGACGGCGGGCCGGGCATCGAGGACAATCTCCGCTCGGCCCGGATGGAGTGTCAGCGATGCGTCTGGCATGGCCGGCATGACTTTCGCTTTCTTCTCTACGCCGATGAGGTTAAAGGCCCCGCTCAACGGGAGTTCCTGGAGCTGTTGAGTCGCAATCCCCTCTTCCACCTCCGGCAGGCGGAGCTGGAAACGTTGAAACCCGAGGACGAGCCCCTGGTCCGCAAGCTCGTCCAAACGATCCGGTGCGGCTTCCGGGAATTGCTGGCGGCGTTGCCGGAGAGCCTTTATCCGAAAACGCGAACGTACTTTCTGAACTTCTCTCGGCAAGCCCTCGCGTTTTTCGATTATTGGCTGGACCATCAATAGTGGATCCCGTTCACGACGAACATCGCCGAGTCGGGATTCAGCCGGGTGGTGAATCGGATCAAACGGATCGGGCGCCGTTGGAGCGAACCCGGGCTCCTGAACTGGCTGACGATGGCGATGCGCAAGATCTTTCACCCCGCCTTGTGGACGAGTTTGTGGCGGCAGTATCTGCGGCTTCATCGCAGCTTGCATCTCGCCTCTCTAATCTCCGAATACCGGTGGAGCAATGCCATCACGTAACTTTGGAACAAGCTCTAATATTTTGTTATTATTATATAACCATTTGATTATATAATTACTGTCGCCCGGATCAATTACCCACGCTTCTGCTTCTTCTTTTAGGTATAATATGTAAGAATTAGAGGAGAATATATTGTTTATATGTTTCTTAATCAACATTTAAAAAGAATATTGAATTTTAAAAAGGAAATATATAAAAATGAAAGCCAAATTATTTTGAGCAAAACTCGATTAAAACACCATGCGTTGATCTCGGATTTATAAATCCAATATTCATAACTTCTGCACCTTTACGCGCAACTTTATCGATTAATCGAAATCCATTTTCTTTTGCAATATTTAAAGCTTCATCCGTGTTGTCTACTACGAAAGCAATATGATGGAGTCCTTCTCCATTCTTTTCAATAAAAGATCCTATTGGTCCTTCAGGATCAGTCGATTCTAACAACTCGATTTTAGTCTGCCCAACAAGAAAAAAGGCAGTCTTGACGTGTTGATCTTTTACTTCTTCAATTGCATAACATTTAGTGCCTAACAAACTTTCAAAACAAAGTATACTCTGTTCAAGATCCATAACTGCAATGCCAATATGATCAATATATTTAGGCTTCATAATTTATTTATTCAGATATTTATAGCGCAATAATAATATCTAATTTAACGTTATTATTGGGTAAATCACTGAAACTCAATCACTGTCCCCCCCCAGGAATATCCTAAGCCAGGAGCAGCAAGTAAAACCTTATATTTTCGATGCATTGTGCCATCATTCAATGCTTCTTTTAAAGCAATCGGTATTGTTGATGACACAGTATTTCCAACAGTTTCGTAAAAGCGATAATATTTTTCGTCCTCAATTTTTAATTTCTTTCTTAGAAGTTCCATTATATATTTATTGGCTTGATGAAAAACAAATAAATCAATATCATTTTGCTCTAATTTATTTTTTGAAAGAGTATCAACGACTAAAGGCGGAAAATAATCTAAAGTATATTTTAATATTTCTGCGCCATCCATATACAAATAATCGGATGATTTTGGATTTCCAGATTCATCAAAAACTAAATCATTCAATTTACCTTGGCACCTTGCCCCACCAGTCTTGACTATTAAGTTATTCGCACCTTTTCCGTCTGTTCCAAAACAAAAATCTTTTATTTCCGCAATTCCGTCCGTTGAAATTAATGTTGCTGCTGCCGCATCGCCAAATATCGTTCTATTACCTTTATCTTTTGGATGGAGATATTTTGAATAAGTTTCCGAGGTTAACAGAAGTACATTTTTCGCCATTTCACCTAAAAGCAACCCTTTTGCCAATGAAAGTCCAAATACAAAACCTGAACATCCCAGGTTTACATCAATCGCACCAATAGAAGTCCGTAAACTCAACCTGTCTTGAATTAAGCATGCTGTTGTAGGAAGATAATAATCGGGGCTTTGAGTCATAAAAATGATGTAGTCGATTTTGTTCTTATCGATATTATATTCTTCAATAAGTTTTTCTGCAGCTTTTACAGCCATATCGGCTGCAGTCTCGTCTGTACCAGCAATATGCCTCTCTAATATGCCGATCTTTAGAAATATTTTTCCTACAGACCATTCAGGAAAATGCTCTACGAGATTTTCATTTGTTACCACTTTTTCAGGTAAATAATATGATATTGCTTTTATGTATGCTTTAATCATTTCATTTCGCTTATATCAAGTATATTGCAATCAACCATTTTCAATAATAATGTTCCCCAGGAAAAACCTGCTCCGATAGCATTTAATAATAAGACGTCATTATTATTAATAAGATTCTTTTGATCAGCAATCGTTAATGGTATTGATGCTCCACTTGTATTCCCATATTTTTGAATTGAATATAATATCTTTTTTGGATCAATTTTTAATTTTTTTGTTATCACATTCATCATATATTTATTTGCTTGATGAAATACAAATATGTCAACATCCGACACATTTTTTTCCGCATAATTTAATAAACCTCTTATGTCTTTTGGTAATTCTGAAACTGCGAAGCTAAAAACCTCCATTCCGTCCATACGAATCTGCTCAGCATTTCTTTCGCTGCCGTCTTTGAACCGTTTGTACGTGAGAGTATCAATCGAACTCATGTTTCTAAAACCACCACCAGGTATTATTACAGCTTCTGAATTACTACCATCTGTGTTAAGAGAAAAGAAACTATCTCCATATTTTTCATTTTTTCCAATTATCGTAGCGCTTCCCCCGTCTCCTAACAGCAATCCTGTCGAATTATCTCTTGGAGAAGTTATCTTTGAAAGGGTTTCTCCGTTTAAAAGTAAAACATGCTTAATACTATTAATGTTCACCAATGAATAAGCTAAAAATAAACCATAAATATAACCAGAACAAGTCATATTTACATCAAAAGCAATTGTAGTTTTAGGCAGATTAAGTCTATGCTGCAAAATAATAGATGTTCCAGGCACTCTATAATCTGGGGTTTGGCTTATAAAAATTAAAGCATCTATTTCATTGGGATTTGTATCCGTTTTATTAAATAAATTAATAGCTGCATCAAAACATAAATCAGATGAACAAACATCCTCATTCGCGATTCTTCGCTCTTCAACACCCGTTTTATCAACAAATTCAGTTAATTGTTTTTCCGTAAAAAAATCATTGCGTTGAATTGTTTCCACTTTATTTATTGGAACGGTTCCGCTCAATGACTCTATTCCGATACCTTTAAACTTTATCACTCCCATTTTATTATTGTTTTATTGCAGCGTAAATCCGCCGTCTATAACAATACTAGTTCCTGTAACCCAACTTGATGCGTCCGAAAGAAAATAAATTACCCCATAGGCAACATCTTCCGGTTGACCGATGCGCTTTAATGGGTATTGTTTAATTTTTTCATTTATTTGTTCTTCAGAAAACATTTCACTTGCCAATTTTAAAATATCTGTTTGCACAAGTCCTGGGTTTATACTATTTACGCGGATTTTCCGCGAAGATAAATCTATGGCAGCACCCTTGACGAAACCATGGAGAGCACCTTTAGATGCAGAATAAGAAGATTCTCCGAGTGTAGAAATGCAAACACCAGATATTGAAGAAATAAAAACAATAGAAGCATGCTTGTTTAATTTTTTCTTTTTAGCTAATGCAGAAGTAAGTAGAATAGGAGCTATAGTATTGATCTGAAATATCTCATTTAGACTCTCTTTTTTAATGTAATTAACAGTCATTAGCTTCGGAATTCCTGCGTTATTTACACAGCCATCTAATTGAGGACATTGTTCTACCAAATTATCAATTTCAGAATAATTAGATAAATCCGCGATAATTTGGAAATGATTATTTCCTTTTAATGAACGAAATGTTTCGTTTAAACGATCTGTGTTTCTTCCTGTTATAACGAGATTTGCCCCCATTTTAGAACACTCAACAGCGATACCTCTTCCGATTCCGGAAGAAGCGCCTGTGATGAGTACGGTTTTACCTTCTAAAGAAAACGGATTATACATAGATGATTATTTTAATTGCAGTAATTTATGTAAATCTTCGATAGTATTACTATTTCGTATATCTGCTCCTGTAATTCTTTTATCCAATTCCTCATCAACCATTGCAATAATTGATAAAGCAACTAAAGAATCCCATTCCTCAAGTTCTTTGAAAACTGTAGATGGCTTGAATACATCCGTAGGAGTCTCTTCAAATTGTGCAGAAAAGTGTTTTACAAATTCACTTAATTCCATGATATGTTTGAACCTCCATTATTGAAACAACTTTCTTATCCGGGCACATCCTAGCAACAATTTTCTGGAGAGTATCGTCAAGGCCCACCTCATAATACTCTTTTACTCCAGATTTTTCCATATTACGAACCATATTTGTCCACATAACGGGATGCGTAATATGTTCTACCAAATTATTTCTAATTTCATTTATATCCGTATGTGCCAAACCATCAACACATTGATATATAGGACATGTTGGCGAACTGAACTTAGTATGCCTAATAATTTTCTCCAACTCCTGCTTTGCTTCTTCCATAAATGGAGAATGAAAAGAACCACTAATACTCAATGGAACAGCTTTCTTTGCTCCTTCTTCTTTAAATATTTTACAAGCTACTCGAATTCCTCTTTTTGAGCCAGTAATAACGACTTGCCCCGGTCCATTGTAATTAGCAAAATAAATATGCTCTCCGGATTCTTTCGAAATCTCGTTTAGTCTCTTTTCAACGTAATCATCTGGCAATCCGATTATTGCTCCCATAGCCGTTTCAACCTTAACACAAATCTTTTGTGCGATTAGAGCTCGATTCAATACCAAATTCAGCCCATCTTCAAATGATAATGTGTTGTTTACCACTAAGGCACTGTATTCCCCCAAAGAATGACCGGCGACTACATCAGGCACGATATCTTTTTGAGTTAAGGCCAAAATGACACTATATAAAAACACCGATGGTTGTGTGTTTATAGTTTCAAATAATTCTAATTCTGAACCAAAAAACATTACATCCGTTATCCTCCTGCCTAATAACTCATTGGCATATTCAAAATAATCTCTAGCTTCGGGGAAATTATTATATAATTCTTTACCCATTCCCTCTCTTTGAACTCCTTGACCGGGAAAAATTAATGCCTTCATATTAAAATTATTTCAATTTGATGGCAGGATTTCCATATACCGTAGAGTTTGCTTCTACTTCACGTATTACAAAACTCGCCGCTCCCACAGTAGCTCCTTTTCTAACGCGAACTTTTTGATTTATTATGGCTGAGGTATGAATAGTAACTTCATCTTCCAATACAGCCCCTCCGGTACACACAGCATGGCAATCAACCCTTGAATAGTTCCCAATTTTCACGTCATGTCCTATTATAGATGAAATTTGTATTAAGACAAAATCTCCGATTATTGATCCAGAACCTAAAAAGGCATTATTTAGGACAATACATCCAATACCAATTTTGGCATTTATATTAACATGAGCTGTAGGGTGTATTAATGAGATAAATTTACCCCCTTTATCAATTATCATCTGTATATATTTTTTTTTGTATTGAATATCTCCTAATGCACAAATAAATACATCATCGTCTTCTACAATATAATTTTCGACAGAACTAACAATTGGGGCATAATCACAAAATGTATCCAAAGCGTCTTTTTTATCATCTAAAAAACCTTTTATTTGATAATCTTTTTGGCATCCATAACACTCTAGTGCCAAATTATAGATATCACGTCCAAATCCTCTAGCTCCTATGATTAATAAATTTCTCATATTGTACGCTGGCGTCTAAAATAATCCGAAATCATAGAATATTTCATGCCTCTACAGGCTTGATAAGTTCTACTATTTGAGATACCTGCGATGGCTGTAAATTAGGAAATATTGGCAAGCAGAGCACTTGATCAGCCACTCTGGTTGCTATAGGCAGGTTATCAGGTCGAGCAGAGGGTAAACCTCTATAACTGGGAAACTGACTAATCAATGGATAAAAATACCTTCTACTATAAATATTGTTGGATTTTAATTTATCATACAATCCATCCCTGGTTATTCCATATTTCTCTTTGTCAACGAGAATCGGGAAATAAGAGTAAGAATGTTTAACGCTATCAATATCTTCAAGGGCCTTTATGCCTTTAATTCCTTTTAGCCTCTCACGGTATATTCCAGTTATGTCTTTACGTTTGGACAGATATTCATCTACATATTTTAATTGTAAAAGGCCGTATGCCGCCTGGAGTTCATTCATTTTTGCATTGATGCCTGGTGCAATAACAATGGTCTCTCCGGCAAAACCAAAGTTCTTTAAAAAATCAATACGTTTTTTTGTTTTCTCATCGTGGCATATAATGGCGCCCCCCTCAATGGTATTGAATACTTTAGTTGCATGGAAACTCAATACGGAAAGATCCCCAAATTTCAGTACACTGTTGTTATTAATCTTGACCCCAAAGGCATGGGCTGCATCGTAGATCAATTTCAATCCGTAGGTATCAGCTAATCGTTGTAGCCGGTCTATTTTGCAGGGGTTGCCATATACATGTACCGGCATTATAGCAGTGGTTTGAGGTGTTATAGCAGCTTCAGCTTTTTCCGGGTCAAGATTAAAATAGTCTGGCTCAATATCGGCAAACACCGGCTTTATATTGTTCCACCACAATGCATGTGTGGTAGCTACAAAGCTAAAGGGCGTAGTTATAACTTCACCTGCAATTCGGAGGGCTTGCAGAGCCGTTATTAGCGCTAGCGTACCATTGCAGAAAAGAGAAATAAATTTAACTCCCAAATAATCAGCCAATGCATTTTCAAACTGTTTATGAAACGGGCCGTTATTAGTTATGATTTTACTATCCCAGATTTGTTTCAACAATTCTGAAAATTCTTCCAGGGGCGGTAAGTCAGGTTGGGTGACAAATATAGGTTTCTTCAAGTTCGCTTTCCTATTCAAAAGATGTCTATATTATTGGTTCTCTTTCATTTAGTTTGGGAAATTTAAACTTAACCGACCGGCGATGAGATATATGATGTTCCGGAGATAACCAACATGCTTGAACCCATAAGCGCGTTTCATCGCTGTCTTGATCCTCGAGTTCAAGCCCTCCACCATCCCATTCGTCACCCGAGCCTCGAAGAAGCTGACGATCCCTTTCCATTATCGCTTGATCGTCAGTGCCGCTTTTTTAATTAAACCTTTTAAATACTTCAGATTCTCCATTTATTATAAATCTATAATAAAAACTGAATGAAAAGAAAATAACGAATAATATTAATAAAATAATACGATATTTTTTTTCTTTAAAGGAATTAATAAATAATGGTATTAAAATTAATAATGCAACTTCTCCATAATATCCAATTCTTACTGCATAAAGCGAATATTTAAATAAAATATTATGCAATACTGCTCCAAATAAAAATAAATTAAGCCAATAAATATTTTTATTATTTTTAAAATATTTTATTCTTAAGATAAATACAACACATAATATATTTTTTATTATTAATTGAATGTTGGTCGTAAATGTTCCATAAAAATAATTACTTGCATCCGAAACGAAATTAAATTTATCCGATAAAAAATTTAATTTTGCCGTTGACGAAAATATTTTTGAAATATTTACTATATTATAAGATTGCGTAAAGAATATTATGAACGAAGCTATCCAAATAAACCAATAAATACTTTTTTTGAAATTATGGCTTCCTAGAAAAGGAAATATAATCATAAAATACATTGAATAATGAATTTGCGCTAAAAGAAATATAAAAATAAAATAAATTACTATACGTTTTTCATTTAATATTTTTATTCCATAATATAAAAAAAGCGAAATCGCAATAAATTGGCGAACTATGTTAAATGAATTAAAATAAAATTGTGTGATATAAATTATTATCGCTAACGGTACTATTTGACTATATCGAAATATCGTTTTTAAAAAAAAATAATTAATAATAAAAGAAGTTAATGCAAAAAATATTATAGCATTTTTGCTTATAACACGAGGTATTGTAACAAATAATAATTTAAATAGAAACTCAGTGTGACTGGTATCTAGATTATTATAAATATTGGCATAATAATAATAATCAGTACCCAATCCATTCCTAAACGTCGAAAATATAAACAATATAATAAATATTATAATAAAAAATAATATTTTATTATTTTTCATTTTCTATCGTATTTTACGAACAGAATATTATAAAATCTAAATACTCCAGGCTAACTTTAATATTTTTCTAAAGAGCCTCTTTTTAAGAAGAATATTAATTATTATTAATCGAAACGTTTTATTTTTATAATCATTAATTTCTTTTATTAAATCGGATACATTATCTTCATTCCGAAATAAATATAAATATGTTTTATGTATTAGTAATTTTTCATATATTTTATTTTCTAAGTGATTATATCCTAGCTTATTAATATAATATTTTTGAATATCATTTGTATTTTCTAAAAACAATTTCGCCTTTATAAAATCATTTGAATGCGCCGCAGAATTTTCTAAGACTCGATACACAGAACTAGGGTAATTAAAGAATTTTATTTTACTTTTTGATGCAATATATAACCAAAAAGAATAATCTCCCATCAGCCAATTTTTATTTTCGGGATTTATTTCTTTTAAATAGTCATAATATAATTCTTTTCTAAACATAACGGAAGGCGTGCAGATAGAATTCTGTATTAACAAATCATCTAAAGATGATACTATTTTCCCAAAACAATCCTTTTTAAATTTTTTATTTTTCTCAATATATACTCTTACTTTAGAGAAAACCATTCCATAATCGGAATTACTATCCAAGTAATCAAATTGTTTCTGCAATTTGTAAGGATCAATCCAGTAATCGTCGCCTTCGCAGACAGCGATGTATTTTCCGGTACAAGCATTTATTGTACGAAGTGCGTTGCGTATCATTCCCACGTTGCATTCTGATGGGAGAAGTTTTATTATCCCGGGATACTTTTTTGCATATTTAATACATATTTCTCTTGTCGAATCGGTTGATAAATCTTCACCAATAACTAACTCTATATTGAAAGTAGTTTTTTGCTTGAGAACCCCTTCAATAGCATCTTCAATATAACATTCATGATTATAAGTGATCATTTGAACGCTAACCAAAGGTTTTTCTGCAATTCGTATTATGCTGCTAGTAACGATTTTTTCTTCTAATGAATCGATCATTTAAATTCTAGCTGGAACTGATATTGTCTTATAATCGAGTCAAACAAAACTTTGGCTATAGCAGCGATACTCTTTCCTCAATACGCGGCTCGTCCCACCATTGCACATTTGGAACACTTCCGCGTCGAAAGGACAAAAAGATGGAACGATAACATAGGACATTCATCCCCCGGCTTAAGAGAAATTGTCAAGAGTTGTGTTTGAAAAATATTTGAGCGCATCCCGTTGGTCCATCGTCAAGCCGCTTTCTCCATGACACCGTCGATGAATTTTACTCCTTCGCTCAATTTGGCCAACAGCTCCGAGCCGTTCAGCTTCCGCCAATGACGTTCGGCCTCCTTCGCCAGCTTGAAGACCATCATCAACGTCGCCGCCCGCGAGCCGCAGCCCTTCGTCTGCCGTTGTCGGTAGCGGACCGTCGCGAACGAAGACTCGATCGGATTCGTCGTCCGGATGTGCCGCCAGTGTTCGGCAGGAAAATCGTAGAACGCGAACAAGACCTCCTCATCCTTCCGCAGGCACGCCGTCGCCTTCGGATACTTCGCCTCATATTCCGAAAGGAATCGTGCATAGGCGGCCAGGGCCGTTTCTTTCGTCGGCGACAAATACATCTCGTGGATCAGTTTTTTGGCATAAGGTTGGACGCTCTGGGGGAGCTTATCGAGCACGTTGGCAGTCTTATGAACCCAACACCTCTGTTCTCGAGCTCCGGGGAACTCTTCTTCCAAGGCGGCCCAAAAGCCCAGAGCGCCGTCGCCGACGGCGAGCTTGGGCGATTCCCGAAGACCACGGGCCTTGAGATCGCGCAAAACTTCCCGCCACGATTCCGTGCTTTCCCGGATGCCGTCCCAAACGGCGATCAGCTCTTTGGTCCCGTCCTCCAACGTCCCCATCATCACCAACAGACAGGGACGCTCCGCATCCAGCCGGACGTTGAAGTAGATCCCGTCCGCCCACCAGTAGACGTACCGCTTGCCGCTCAGATCTCTTCGCGCCCACGCCTCGTAATCCGCTTTCCATCCTTCTTTCAATCGGACGATTTTGGCCGGCGACAGCCCCGCTGCGTTCGGCCCCAGAATCGCCTCCAACGCTTCCTGAAAATCGCCTGTCGAGATCCCCTTCAAATACAGCACGGGGATGAGGACATCGACGCTCGGAGCCCGGCGCATGTACGGCGGCAGAATCCGACTCGTGAACTTCAGCTTCCGGCGTTGATCCCGGACTCGAGGCTGACGGATGTGAACCGCACCCGCGCCCGTCAGAAGATCCCGCGCCGGCAGATGCCCGTTTCCGACGATCGCCCGGCGGCCGTCCGCGGACCGTTCCGATGCGTTCCGGGCCAAATATTCCCTCACCTCATTCTCCAGCGCTTCCTGAAGCATCCGCCGGGCGCCTTCCCGAACCAGGACATCCAAATAGATCTGCGATTCCGAAATCATTCGACCTTCGTCCGCTTTTGCGGTAGTCTTCTCCATGAGCGTATCCTCCCGGACCCTGCAAGGTCCTTGTTGAATTTGACGAATCAACATAGGATACGCTCGTTCCTTTCATACACAAGATCCGATCATATCTCCCGGCTTAAAAGCCTGGGTTTTCAAGCGTGGCTTTATAAAACAATTAATCATATTGGATTGATGATAAAAGCAATTTTGAATGTAATTTCCACCGTTTTCTCCGCGTTTAAGCGAGGATCACTAAGTGTCTGATAATTTAAATATAAATCGTTGTCATTCAAATTCCGATTGCCGCCGATGGATTCTATAACATTATCTCTGGTCAATTCAAGGTTGACGCCAGCAGCAACGGTCCCCTCGGCGGTATGGATTTGCCAGAAATATTTTATCTCTGCCACGATGTCCTCGCAGGCTTTTGTCTTCTGACCATTCCGTTTCGTCGAAGTATTGCCGTGCATGGGATCGTAAATCCAAGCGACGTGGGCCCCCTCCTGTTTATTTCTTTCAGCAGTTGCAGCAAAGATTTTTGGTTCTCTTCCATTTAGTGTGGGTTGAGGCAGTTTAAAGAGGTCGGCGGGGCATGATAACATCCTAGGCGATTCCACTAACGAAAGGGAACGCCTGGATGGATGAACTGGCCCTTTTTTCCCTGGCCCTCGGTCTGACTAAGCCTTGGCAAGTCGTCGATATCCGGTTTTCCAAGGAGGAGGGCCGGCTCGATCTTCGGTTCGACTTCATTAAGGGCGCCGAATTTCCTTGTCCCTCGTGCGCGGAGACCAAAGAAGGCGAGGTTCACGACACTCTCGATCGGACCTGGCGGTATCTCTGCTTCTTTCAGTACGAAACCTATCTCCACGCCCGGGTGCCGCGGATCGGCTGCGGTAATTGCGGAGTCAAGCAAGCCGAGGTGCCTTGGGCCCGGCCCGGTCACCCAACGGAGCATGGCCAGGATGGGATCAGGCTCGCTGACGCATCCCAATAGCACTTTCTGCAGGAGAGACTTATATTGCGGTTGAGCCATCGCAGTAATATTCCTCCTCGCTTTCGGATTGGCCTTCGAAGAGAGTATACGATGGCTCCTCCTTTATATGAAATTGCGAATTCACTGTACACTAGCTATCTTTATTTTATCAGTGACAATCGCCTTCACATACAAATAATCTTTCATAAATAATACTTCTGCTATTCCTATGAATAGCACACCTCCAATTACTATCTGAATAATCAATTTCAATGGATTTGATATGTCAATCAGGTAGCCCACAGCAAAAACACTCAGGGCAACGACTGATCCCAAAATAAAAGAAGGAAAAATGTCTTTGACTTGCTCCCCAGTAGAATAACCGATGTATCTTCCGGACCAATAGCTATTCAAATAGTAAGAAATAAAGTTCATTAATATCATTCCTATAATCATGATCTTAATTCCAAACATAATTCCGACGATGATTATTGGAATAGCTAATATTTTCTTTATGATTTCGAGCCTGAGGAACAAATCGCTTCGACCCTGAACCTGAAGCATATTCAAATTCAAAGCATGCAAAGGGTAAAACATCCCTACCAGGCAAAGCATTTGAAGATAAATAACAGCAGGTAGCCATTTATCGCCGATCAATGTTAACACCAGCGGTTTTGCAATTGCCGCGAGCCCAAGCATAAGTAAAAAAGTAATCAACATCGTGCTTCTAATAATCTTCTGATAAGCGGATTTTAGTTGGCGGACATCATCCTGCATATTTGATAAAACAGGATAGCTGACCCTCCCGATAATCCCGATCAAGTTTTGTGAGGGTACGGACTGGATTTGATCCGCTTGGGTATAATAACCGAGTTCAACCGCCGAAAAATACTTACCGATTATCACGTAATAAATATTCCGGTATACGGTGTCAATCAAACCGCTGGCTAATAGTTTGCTGCCGAAGGCAAAAAGCTCTTTAAAGGATTTCATGCTGAAAACCCAAGCAGGTTTCCATTTGGCCCATAACCAAAGAAATATCGAGTTCAAGACGGCTTTGCTTAACGTTAGCGCAACCAGGCTCCAGACACCAAATCCGGCAAAGGCCATACAAAGTGCGATAATGCCCGAACCAATTGATGCCACGAAAGACACTATTGTCTGAAGTTTAAAGTTGATTTCTTTTGTTAGGATCGTGCGTTGAATAACTGAAAAAGAATTGATAATTAAGCTCAAACCCAACACTTGTATGAGAGCTCTTAATTGTGGTTCTCTAAAAAACGAAGCTATTGAAGAAGAGAATCCAAACAGGATCCCATAACAAAAAACAGATACCGTAATATTAAAATAGAAAATAGTGGAATAGTCGCTTTGTGTACAGTTTGTTTTTCGTATCAGAGCATTGCTAAATCCACTGTCAACGAAAGACTGGGAAATTGCGATAAAAATGGCCAACATCCCTATCAAACCAAACGCATGAGGCGAAAGAAGGCGAGCCAAAACAATACCTACTATGAGTTGAAAACCTTGATTAACAAACCCATCCAAAAAGCTCCATATTAATCCTTTGATAGTTTTTTGTTTTACCGACATTGACTATTTTTCGTTATCGCTATCACAATATTTGAAAAAAGGCAATTTATCGGGATATTTTCATCGGCAATTTTCGGCCTTTTATTATTGCCGCCGGAACCAAATTATGGAAAGAATTATCTCAGAAGCGTATTACCGATTATTATTGCGGTTATGCAACGGAAATCCGTTACTTATCAGAATAGGCACTGAGAATGGAAAAAAAGATTATTAAATTACTTGAAAAATGGCCAAGTCCCTTTTGGGCAGAGAATACAAATTTTTAATATGCTACCGCCTTTCGCTAAAACAAATCCAAAGATCATTATAAAACGAATATTAATGGAACAGGATATTAGCCGAATAAATAACGCCTTGACAACCCGCCCAATTCTACCCCCGATTTACGGAGTTCATCGGTGGATATTTTCTCCTCCACTGGCAGCATATTATAAAAGACAAGGATGAAAGGCAAGTAGACTATAGAAATCTAGATATATCGTTAATTGCGCGCCGGGTTATTCCAGGGCATCGGTTTGATAGGTCGAGACCGCTATACTATCATTACCCAGGTTCTCGAGAACTACATTAAAAAGGAACAATGACATGAAATGTAAAGTTATTTTCGGCCTGATATTGCTTTGTACATTGATTTATCCCCAGGAGAAAAAAGAGGAGGCGCCCTCCCCTCCTTCGGCTATGATCTCTTCAAGGCAACCGCGGGCCCAATCAACGAGGGGCCGATCGACGAGGACTACGTGGTCAGCCCTGGGGATAAAATCGTCATCCGGGCCTGGGGCCAGTTGAACCCGAACTACGCCCTCACCATCTCAGAAGAAGGATTCATCGAGCTCCCTGATGACGGCGGCCGAATCTATGCGAACGGGGTAACTCTCAAAAGACTGAAAACGGAAGTCACTAGGGCCCTTTCCCTGATTCACGCATCCTATATCAATGCCGAGGATCCGGCCAAAAGCTCGGCGTTCATCGAAGTCAAACTGGGAAAGATCCATAAATTGCTGCTTTAGGTCATCGGCGAAGTCGTCAATCCCGGCGCTAACAACCTCAGCTCGGGGACGGCCACGATTGTCAACCTCCTCCATAACGCCGGAGGGGTGAAGGAATCCGGCTCGCTCCGGGAAATCCGGATCAGAAGAGCCGACGGACAAAGCTAAATCATCGACCTCTACGATTTCCTCTTAACGGGAAATCTCGACGTCAGAAAATCCCAGCTCCGGACCGGCGACTACGTCATCGTTCCCTTGAAACAGAAGGCCGTGGTCATCAAAGGCGAAGTTCGGCGGCCGATGAAATACGAATTGATCGGGAAAGAAGGGGTCAAAGAGCTGGCCGCGTTTGCGGGCGGGTATACGCCGGATTCCTTTCTTCTCCGGACGCGGCTAAAACGATTCGAAGTCAACCGAGGCGAGGTATGCATCGACCTCAACACCGTCAGGGACCTTATCGAAAAAGCCAAAGGTCTCCGGGAATACGCTCACCTGGACCGGGCCGATCTGATCCGGCCCGAGAATGACTTCTCGAAAAAACTGACTCCGTTCTCTCTGTGCGACCTCTACCAGGAGGAAAAACCGAGCGTCTACAAATTCGTCGGGAATCAACAGAAGAATTTCGCGCTCAAGGCCGAGTTCTTGGTAGCGATGCTGCCATTTATAGAATGACATTCGGCTGATTCCATCGGCAGGTTTTGGCAACATTATGGGTGACTTCCTCGTAATGGCGAAGAACGGCAATGCGCTTACGCTGATTTCTCAAAAGATCCAGTTCAAACATGTCCTTCTCCTTTCAAAAAAGTAGATTATGGGAGAAGGCTCGACGTGTAAACGATCTCCATCAGTTTTAGATTTTATTGACATCTCCAACCGGCCCGCGATATATTGCCGCCATGGTCGAGAAAATGGTTTAAATGAGTAATTCGGGAGGTCGTGATGATGGCTGAAAGAGAATCGAAGAAGAACGAGCCGGCGATCGAAGCCCATTCGCCGGCAGAAACGCATTTCGAGCGCTACGACGGCGAGGGCATTGCGATCTGGCCGATGGTCATGAAACTATGGAATTCCAGGAGAATTATCGGATTGGCCCTTGGATGCGCTCTCTTAGTATTCCTGTTGGGGCTCATTTTCGTCTATGCTTGGTACCCGGATCAGAAAACCGCGCAGGTGGGCTTCCGCTTGCTTTTCGAAGGTGCCGAGAAGGGGGAGTATCCGAACGGCATGCTTTTCGGTCCGACCGACATCACTTCGAATTTGATCCTAGATAGGGTTTATGCGGCCAATAACCTCAGTCAATACGGAAAATTCGAGGATTTCAAGAAGTCTCTTTTCGTCCAGCAAGATAACCGCCGCATGGAATCACTCGAAGCGGAATTCCGCGGAAAACTCGCCGACCCCAAACTGACGCCGGTCGACAGGCAGCGTCTCGAGCGGGATTTCGCCGCTCAATCAAAAAGCATGGCCAGCGCTGACTTCAAACTTGTCTTCGTTCGCCGGGAGCGGTTTCGAAAGATGCCTAAAACGCTCGTGTATAAGATTCTCAACGATGTCTTGAGCGTTTATGCCGAGGATGCGGACAAGGAGAAGGGAGCATTGAAGTTCCGCGTTTCGGTTCCGACGCGGAACATGGTCCGGCGGGACATCATCGAGGAGGAAGACTATATCATCAGCCTCGACATGATTCGGACCGCAATCCAAAGAGTCCAGACGGCTTTAGCCGCCTTAAAACCGATCCCCGGCGCGGATATCGTTCGAGTCGGGCTGACAGGCCTTGGCTTAGTCGACCTTCAAGCGAACCTTGAAGACTTAGCCAAATTTCGGCTAAATCCCTTGATCGGTTTGGTCCGGGCTACCGGCGCTACTAAAAACGCAGCCCTTGCGGTCCAGTATATACGGAATCAGCTGGTTATGCTTAATCTGGACCGCGAGGCCGCGGATAAGAGGGTCAAAGTCTATGACGAGAATCTTCGCAAATATCTCCAGCAGAGGTCCGGCGTGTCAACCGAGAGCGCGGGATCGGGAGCCCAGCCGTCCGGCTTGGGGGGAATGGGCAACGTCCCGGCCCTGATTCCACAATTGGGGGATTCCTTCTTCGACCGGCTGATCGAGCTCGGGCAAAAAGGAGAGGATACGGTCTATCGGCAGGATATGGTCAACAAGTCGATAGCGAGCGGAATGGATCTCGTCGGGATCGAGAAGGAAGCGGCGTACTACAAGGATCTGATTTCGATTTTCGAAGACGCATCAAAAAGAATGAACCCGGTCGTCCAGAAAGATTTTTTAAATATATTTCAGGCGAGGTACACAAAAATCCTCGAGGAATTGCTGGTCACGATCGACAACTTAAATCTATTTTACAATACGCTCTCGCAGCGGAACTTGAATCCGGCCACCGAATTGATCAGGACAACAGCCCCGCCCTCGGTACGTACGGAATCTTCCGTGTCGGGCAAACGTGTTCGCTTGGCCGCCATCCTCTATTTCTTTGTCGTAATATTAGGGATAGTCGTCGTCATATTCTTCCTTGACAAGAGCCGGAAGGCTCAGGCTCAAGCCTGATCCATGCGCACCGCATTTCGATCAGGCCCGACGCGCATTAGGAATGAAAGGATTGGGGAGATCTCATAAATTCCGAGAAATTGCGGAGGACGAAACCGGGCTTTGCCGCTGATGACGGTCAGGTCACGTCAAGAGGTGTCTGCAATTTCCGATCGGAGTTTGGAGCCGCCTTCACCCTCTTCAGTTAGCCACTTGTGCCAGCACGACCTCGTGAGCTGCAAAGTTGCGAACCGTCACCGTACACTAACAAATTTGACAGATAATTATTGATAAAAATATAATTAAGCAGACTTAATATTCGAATTTCAGGATCTCGCGGGATTCCTTCTCCCTGTTAATAAGATCATCTTCAAAGGAGCCGATCATAATGAAAGTTCCTCTACTCGACCTCCAGGCTCAACACGCGACGATCAAGGACGAGATCCGGGCCGCGATAGAATCAGTTTTCGAATCCCAGATCTTCATCCTCGGGCCGGAAGTCGAGAAACTCGAAAAGGCCATTGCCTCCTATACTGGGACGCCATACGCGGTCGGAGTCTCATCCGGAACGGACGCTCTCCTGGTCGCACTGCTCGCGCTCGATATCGGACCAGGCGAGGAGGTCATCACGACGCCATTTACCTTCTTTTCGAGCGCGAGCGTGATCAGCCGGCTCGGGGCCAGGCCGGTTTTCGTGGACATCGATCCCTCGACCTTCAATATCGATCCGGCCTTGATCGATAAAGCAGTCACGCCGCGGACGAAAGCTATCATCGCAGTGCATCTCTTCGGCCAGTGCGCCGACATGGATCCGATCCTAGCAATCGCGAAAAAGCGCGGGCTCAAGGTCATCGAGGACGCGGCCCAGACCATCGGCGCGGAATATCGAGGCCGCAAAGCCGGTTCGATCGGAGATCTCGGGATTTTCTCGTTCTTTCCCTCGAAAAACTTAGGCGGCGCGGGTGACGGCGGCATGGTCGTCATGAACGACAAAACGCTCTTTGAGCGGGTGAGGGTCCTGCGCGTCCATGGGATGGAGCCGAAATACTATCATCGCGAGCTGGGGGGGAATTTCCGGCTCGACGCGCTCCAAGCGGCGGTCTTGAACATCAAGCTGCCTTATCTGAACGGCTGGTCGCGACGAAGACAAATAAATGCAGAACTCTACGATCGGCTCTTCCAGGAAACCGGACTCATCGAGAAAGAGTACCTAGAAACTCCCCAAGCCGTCTACCGGACCGGAGGGGATAAAAATTACCACATATACAACCAATACACCCTTCGAGCGAAAGATCGCGACAAGCTCCAAGCCCATTTGAGATCAAAATCAGTTGGGAACGAAATCTATTATCCAGTGCCGCTGCATCTTCAGGAGTGCTTCAAGAGCTTGGGATATCGGACCGGAGATTTTCCGGTGTCCGAACAAGCGGCGGCGCAGGTCCTCTCCCTGCCCATCTATCCTGAATTGACATCGAAGCAGAAGAATTTCGTTGTCGAGACGATAACGATGTTCTATGGAGCACGGCCATGAATCATCAGCGCGACCTGATCGAGAAGATCAAAAGCGGCAGGGCGAAGATCGGGATCATCGGCCTCGGCTATGTCGGTCTTCCCCTTGCCCTCCGCTTCCACGACGAAGGATTCAAGGTCCTGGGGTTCGATGTCGATCCCCGGAAGATCGATCTTCTCCAGAAGGGAAAAGGATACATCAAACACATCCCCGCCGCGCGGATCTCGGCCCTCCCGAAGTCCAAACGGTTCACGCCTACCGGAGATTTTTCGCGGCTCAGTGAGGCCGACGCAATCATCATCTGCGTCCCGACTCCCCTGGACGCCAACAAGCAGCCGGATATGGGCTACATCAGGGCTACGACGGACTCCGTGGCGGGGCACCTCCGGCCCGGGCAGATCGTTTCGCTCGAAAGCACTACGTATCCGGGAACAACACGGGAGGTCCTTCTTCCCAGATTCGAGATGGCCGGGTACAAGGTGGGCCGCGATTTCTTCCTCGTCTTCTCCCCGGAACGAGAGGATCCCGGAAATCCGAAGTTCCACACCCAGAACACGCCGAAGGTGGTCGGAGGAATCACGGCGGCCTGCCGCGCGGTCGGCAACGTCTTGTATTCCCGGGTCGTCGAACGAGTCATCGCCGTCAGCTCCCCGGAAACGGCCGAAATGACCAAGATCCTCGAAAATACATTCCGGAGCGTCAATATCGCCCTGGTCAACGAGCTCAAGATCCTGGCCGATAGGATGGGCCTGGATATCTGGGAGGTAATCGCAGCGGCCTCTTCAAAGCCGTTCGGATACATGGCCTTCTATCCGGGCCCCGGACTCGGGGGGCACTGCATCCCAATCGACCCTTTCTATCTGACTTGGAAGGCGAAAGAGTTCAATTTCAACACGCGGTTCATCGAGCTGGCCGGCGAGATCAACACGATGATGCCGGAATACGTCGTCACGAAGCTCGTGGAAGCGCTGAATGCGCGAGGAAAATGCCTCCGGAAGGCGAAGGTCCTTGTGCTCGGGATCGCTTATAAAAAGGACATCGACGACATGCGCGAGTCGCCGGCCTTCGAGATCATCGAGCTCCTAAAAGCGCGAGGGGCAAAGATCTTCTACAATGATCCCTTCATCCCCAAGATTCCAAAAGTTCGTAAGTACGATTTGAAGCTCGAATCGTCGCCCCTCACACCCGGACTCCTGAGGAAAATGGATGCGGTGGTCATCGTGACAGACCATTCGGCCTATGATTATCGCAAGATCATCCGGAATTCGAACCTCGTCATCGACACCCGCAACGCCTGTAAGGGCGTGAAGACGGGCCGGCGGAAGATCGTCAAAGCCTAACTGCCGCCCCGGCGGTAAGCTCGGATCTCAAGGCGCGATCAACCAGTTCACTAAGGGCGCAAGCTCCGAGACGGGTCCGGACTTCCGACCTCTTACCCTGTCGGCAAGAAGCTGCCAAGCGCCTGGCACATTTGCTCGGATTAGCCTCCAAATCCATCTGAAATAATAACATGGGAGGCAACGCGATAGCGGGGAAATGCGGTAAAATGCCGCCAACGTTGACCGAGAGGGGAAAACCTTCTTAATCAGCACGCCGAACTTTGGGCCGATCCCCTTTCTTCCGACGAAGAGGACGATATTCAAGGTGGGGAATGGTCCCCGCCCGCTCATGAGACCATTGGAAAGAACGGCTCTCTTCCCTACCTCATAAAAAGACTCGTCGAATCCAGCCGAGCGGAAAGTATGGAGGAGATCTTCCGGAATCGTGGCGCCGAGGAGCCGCACGGCCAGGAGTATGACGAGATAGACAGGATTCTCTGCCTCCCAGCTGAGAGCTCGCTCGCGGACGCGGACCCAATCGAACATCCCGGCGCCGAGGCGGACGATTTCGGCGACATCACAGAGATCCCGGAGCCCGGAATGGAACATATGGATGCAGGTGTGAACCGAGATATGGAGGAGTAGATCCTCGGCGGCGAGGACGAGCGCGGGGGCTCCCTCCAGTTCGGTTTCGCCAGCGCTCGACCAGAGGGCTTCTTGGTCGAACCGGAAAGGATAGAAGTCAGAAAAAAGCCGCCAATGGACCTCGATCAATAGGCCGATCCGATCGTGAACATAGCGGAATGCGTTTCCTTCGGGGGGAGGATCAGGACGGAACTCGCAAGAACGGAAGCCGAGACCGATAAGGACCTCGTCGACCTTGGCCAAGTTTTCCGTGCGGACGAGAATGTCCAAGTCACGCATCGGCCGCGCACCGATATCCCCATAGACCAGCGCGGCGATATGGGCGCCTTTGAGGACGATGACCGGGATCCCGGCGTCCCCAAAAGCAAGGAGGACCTTCTTCAGTTCATTGAACAGCGGGACATTCCGGGCCAAATTGGAGCAATACGCGTCGCGCGTCCTGGCCAGGACGTCCGCCGGGATGCCGATTTCTTCGGCCCGGGCGCGGTATTTCCAGTAAAACAGCGGTCCCAGCCGGAATCCGTTGAGCTCCCGGAGAAAACGGCCCCAATCTTCGGGAGTGAAGCCCCTGACGGCCGCGGCGAGCCGATCGGGGGAATCGCCGGGTCCCATCCCAAAGGCCAGGAGAAGGACATCTCGCATAGGGGGCTATTATAGCGCGAACGGTCTTTCTCGCGTAAAATAGGCTGGCGATGGAGGAAAAGACGGCGACACGGACCGCGATCCTCGCCCTCCCCCGCCGGATCTTTCGGGCCGTTGCTCTCGCCTGGAAAACGACGCCGGGCTATACGATCCTGAGCGGCGTTCTCGTCGTCCTCCAGGGACTCCTCCCCCTCGTTTCCCTCTACCTCATCAAGCTCATCGTGGACGCCGTGACGGCGGCGATCCAGGCCGCGGACAAGGGGCCCGCGTTCGGGAACGTCGTGGTCCTCATCGCCCTGGCCGGCGGAGTGTCCGTCCTCACGGTCGTCCTCCAGTCCGCAAGCGGCCTGGTCACGGAAAACCAGGGCCACGTCATCACCGACCACGTCCAGGACCTCCTCCACGCCAAGTCCGTCGAGGCCGACCTCGCCTACTACGAGAATCCCGAATATTACGACACGCTCCACCGGGCCCAGCGGGAGGCGCCCTATCGCCCCATGCGCATCCTGGACGGAATCCTCCGCCTGGGACAAAGCGGGCTTTCGCTTATCGCCCTGGTCGGGCTCCTCGTCTCGCTCCATTGGGGCGTCGCGGCGATCCTGCTCGCGGCTTCTATTCCGACGATCTTCCTTCGGGTCCGGTTCTCCAACAGGCTCTACCGGTGGCAGTACCGCCGCACCCCGACGGAACGGAAGGCCCATTATTTCAGCTGGATGCTGACTTCGGACACTTTCGCCAAGGAGATCCGGCTCTTCGAGCTCGGGCCCTTGTTCCGGGAGACGTTCCGGTCTCTCCGCAAGATCCTCCGGCGCGAACGCCTCGATCTGGCCGTGAAGAAGAGCGCCGCGGAGATCGCGGGGCAGGGCATCGCCACGGCGGGAGTGTTCGGGGCCTACGCCGTCATCGCCAACTTCGCCATCCAGGGCAAGATCACCCTCGGCGACCTGGTCATGTATTTTCAGGCCATGCAGCGCGGATGGGGATTCCTGAGGGACATCTTGGGAAGCCTGGCCGGGCTATACGAGGACGGGCTCTTCCTGGCCCAATTCTTCGATTTCCTCGATATCAAGCCGAGCGTCGCCGAGCCTCGAGCGCCCCGCCCTGTCCCCCGGCCCGTTCGAGAAGGGATCGTTTTCGAGAATGTCGGGTTCAGCTATTCCGGGGCGCCCGAGCGCGCCCTGACGAACATCAGCCTGGAGATCCATCCCGGCGAGACGATCGCCCTCGTCGGAGAGAACGGTTCGGGCAAGACGACCCTCATCAAGCTCCTTTGCCGGCTCTACGACCCGACGGAGGGGCGGATCCTGATCGACGGAAACGACCTCCGCGATTTCCGGGCGGCGGACCTACGGAAGGAGATGAGCGTCGTCTTCCAGGATTTCGTCAAATACAACCTGACGGCGCGGGAGAACATCGCTTTCGGGAAGACCGGGGCCGGCCGGGACGCGACGGAGCTCGCCAAGGTCGAAGAGGCGGCGCGGAAGGCGGGGATTCACGAAAAGATCGTGAGCCTTCATCGCGGATACGACACGACCCTCGGCCGATGGTTCGAAGACGGAGAGGAGCTCAGCATCGGCCAATGGCAGAAGGTCGCTCTGGCCCGGGCCTATCTGAGGGACGCTCAGATCATCGTCCTAGACGAGCCGACGAGCGCCCTGGATGCCAGAGCCGAGTATGAGGTCTTCAAGGGCTTCAAGGAGTTCGTCAGCGGGAAGATTGCGGTTCTCATCAGCCATCGGTTCTCGACGGTGCGCATGGCGGACCGGATCTTCGTCATGGACCGGGGCCGGATCATCGAAAGCGGGAGCCACGAGGAGCTGATGAAGAGTGGTGGAACCTACGCGGGGCTGTTCGAGCTCCAGGCTAAGAATTACAGGGAATGAGCGGAAGATCCTGCGTGGGAAATGGGGCGACCCCGGACTTAATCATTTCTCGATCTCCGCCCCTCCCAGAAAATCCGTCGTTTTCCCGATGTTCCCGAGGCCGAAGGAGATCTTGAATTGGAACTCGGGCGTTTCCCGAAAGAAGAAGATTTGAAGGTCGGCCTTGATGTCCAGGCACTGGTAATGGTAGACGATGCTCCCCGACGTATAAAGGAATTTCCGCTCGGAGATGTTGTAGTTCAAATCTCCTTGAAGATCGATTTTCAGGGCCGGGATCTTCGCTCCCCCGACAACCTGGATCTGATCGCGGCTAAAATAGATGTCTTTGTAGTAGGGATTCGAGTATTTATACCAATTGAGGCCCAGATTGAAATTCCCCCCCGGCTGGACATAATTCGCGCCGACCCGGAAGAACGAGATCGTTTTCGCGTAGGTGTTGTAATAAGCCGAGAGGTCCAGGCTGAATGGCCCGCTCGGATAATATCGGAGGTAGCTTTGGATCTCGGTGAATTGCGGGATCTTGCCTTCGAACCGGTAATATTGCATGGGGCTTTCCTCTGGCGATAGGTAATATGCTTGCGCTATCCCAAGCGTCAGCATCTCCCGAGGAGCTCCGGCCCCCTCTTTGATCAGAATGTGATTGTTCAAGCCATAAGAAAGCTGGTGATAGCGAAAAAGTCCCCATGGGGTATAGATCTGATCGGCGTTGAGATAAGGGCTCTCGTAACGATAGGATACGAAAGGCTCGACGATGTGTTTGAGGCGCCGGGTTTGATCAGGATTCCCGCCTTTTTCGCTTTTCAGGTCCCATATCCTATATAACACCGGCCCGGTCATGGATATTTCCAGGGAATAAAAGCCGGTCCATAACCCTTCATCGATAACGCCGACTCCGGGTTTCAGGGTTCGGCTTTGATGGGACAAAGAACCGGACAGAGAGAAATCCATCGTCAACCATGGGATCGCATTGAAAGGGAGCGATAACGTCGGGGTGAGGTTAAGCTCTTGATTCCGGAATTGCTGGTTTGTTTTATACTGGAAGTCCCATCCCATCTCTTCATTCGTGAACGATGAAGAAAAAGAAAAATAGAGAGGCTTGAAGATTTTCATCTTGAAACCGTTGAAGTTGATCTGGGGCAGGTAGCGCATCACGATCGAAGCGTCCTGCTGCGGAAAACTCGTCTCGAACCGGCCGGCGCGAGCGCTGAAAGAGAACGATTTCCAGCTTTTGGTCACATAAGCCTGGGAGGAGCGGTTGAAGACGAGGGAGCGGCGAAAGTCATTGTCGAACTCCCGGAGGAATTGGAAGGAGTTCTGGGAGTCGACGGCGGCGACGAACTTGAAACCGAAAGGAAGCGTCTGGGTATGGTTCCATCGGATGATATAGGCGTTATCGGGTTTGGGCCCAATTTCGGGGGTCTTGAATATAAAATAATAGAGGTTCGCCCGTCCGGCCGTGCCGTCGCCGAAGATGTAGCGGTACTCGAGTCCGCCGCCAACGCCCTTGGAGCCATAATAGTCGAGGCTGACGGTCGCGTCCATGTTGCGGGCGATCGCCCAGTAAAAGCCTTGGGAAAGCGTGAAACCCTTGACCTGGTTGTACCCGATCTGGGGGATGAGGAAGCCGGTGGCCCGGTTCCGGCCGAGGGGGTAGCGCATGTAGGGCATGTAGAAGATGGGGATGTTCTTGATCCGGAGGGTCGCCCCCCACATCTCCACGTAGTCGTCTTTCTTGAAGTTGGCCCGGGCGCTGGAGAACTGCCAGCGGGGCGTCGGCTGGACGCAGGATGTAAAGCTCATCTTGCCGAAGGCGTAGAGGCTATCAGATTTGCGCTCAATAGAAACGGATTCATAGAGGATGTCGGGCTGGACGCGGCCAACGGCCTGGTCGAGCCTCCCCTGCTGGGTATTGAGGTTGAGGGTCATCTTCTCCGCCGTAATGGTCTCATTGGGGAGCTGGATGGTCACGTGTCCGACGGCGAGGACGTCTTTCGTATTCGAGTCGAGGTCGATTTTATCGGCGAAAAGGCGGATATCTTTGTATCGGAGCTCGACCGCCCCTGTGGCAAAGATACGCGCCTCGATCTTTTCCTGGGCGTCGGCGTAGATGGTCACGTCCTGGTAGGTGGAAACGGTCTGCTGGGCGGAGAGAAAGAGCGGCCCCCAGGCGAGGAGAAACGCGCCGAGGATGGCGGACAAGCTACACTTCATCAGGGGAATGGTAGCATAATTCGGGGGACGAGGCACTTATTCCCCAATTTCCACCGAATTCGGGAGTTATGTATACTATCCCCCTCAGAGGAGGCTTTTATGACCAAAGCGCTCGTGTGCGGGGCCGGCGGGTTCATCGGCCACCATCTCGTCAAACGGCTGAAAAAAGACGGCCGCTGGGTCCGCGGCGTGGACATCAAATTCCCCGAATATGCGCCGAGCGACGCCGATGAGTTCGAGATCCTCGACCTGCGCGAGCCGCAGAACTGCGCCGCCGCGGTCGCCTCCTCCGACGGCGCGCCGTTCGACGAGGTCTTCCAGCTCGCCGCCGACATGGGCGGTATGGGCTTCATCCACTCGGCCGAGTGCGAGATCATGCGGAACTCCGCCCTGATCAACATCCACATGACCCACGCCGCCGCCTCGGCCGGGGTCAAGCGTTACTTCTTCTCCTCCTCGGCCTGCGTTTACCGCGACATGACCGCCGACGAGGCCGAGCTCAGCGAAGCCCAAGCCTATCCCGCCCTTCCCGACAATGAATACGGCTGGGAGAAGCTCTACGCCGAGCGCACGGCCATGGCCTACGGCCGCCGCTCCGGGATGATCGTCCGGCTGGCCCGCTTTCAGAACACCTTCGGTCCCGAGGGCACCTGGACGGGCGGCCGCGAAAAGGCCCCCGCCGCCATCTGCCGCAAGATCGCCGAGGCCCCCGACGGCGGAACGATCGAGGTCTGGGGCGACGGCTCGGCCATGCGCGCCTACACCTACATCGACGACCTCGTCGACGGCATCATCCGCCTCATGGCTTCAAACCTCGAGGACGGGGTCAATATCGGCCGGCCCGAATACGTCAGCGTGGACGATCTCGTCCGGACGATCGCCTCGGTCGCCGGGAAGACGATCCACATGAAACACATCGCCGGGCCGGTCGGCGTCCGCGCCCGGAACTTCACGAACGAGCGCATCCGGTCCACGGGCTGGGAATCGAAGTTCTCGCTCCGGGACGGCATCGCTCGAACCTACCCCTGGATCGAAGCGCAGGTGAAGGCGGCCAAGGCGGGAAAATGACCCCCGGCCTGGAACGCCTCGGCATCTCCCATTCGCTCCATTCGCTCGGGACGGTCCTCCTCGGCCTGAACGCCTCCGACCCGGCCGCGGCTCGCCGCGTCCTATCCGAAGCTCGCCGCTCCCTCTCCCCCGCCCAGCGCGCCGAGCTTGCCTCGCTCGGATTCCCGGCCAAAGCGGCGCTCTGGGCCGATCCTGTCTCGTGGGCCCGCGCCGCCCATGACGCCGCTTTCGACAACATCGGCCGGACGATCGTCCTCAGCCGCGAGCGCGCCCGCGGCCACCCGGCGAACGCCCTCCGCTCGGACGAGATCGTCTGGGGCCGGGCGCCGGCCCGCCTCGACCTCGGCGGCGGCTGGTCCGACACGCCGCCCTATTCGCTCGAGCACGGCGGCCGGGTCATCAACGCCGCCGTGGACCTCAACGGTCAGCCGCCGATCCATGTCTACGCCCGTGTCGTCCCCAAACCCGAGATCCACATCAATTCCATCGACCACGGCGCGCGGACGGTCATCCGCTCGCTCGACGAGCTGCTCGACTACCGGAACGCCACGAGCGGGTTCGCCCTGGCCAAGGCGGCCCTGGCCCTGGCCGGGTTCTCGCCCGACGCGGCGGAGTGGCCGGTTAGGGCGCGGACGCTCGAGGCGATGCTCCGGACCTTCGGCGGCGGGATCGAGCTCACGACGCTCGCCGCCATCCCGAGCGGAAGCGGCCTGGGGACGTCGAGCATCGTGGGCGCGGTCATCGCCGCGGTCGTCCATCGTCTGTTCGGCCGGACCCTGACGGCCCGGGAGCTTTTCCATTTCGTCCTGCGGCTCGAGCAGGAGCTGACCACGGGCGGCGGCTGGCAGGACCAGATCGGCGGGGCCGTCCCGGGGGTCAAGGTCATCACGGCCGGGGCTGGGCTCATCCCCGACCCGAAGATCCGCGCGGTCGCGCCCGACATCCTCGACCCGGCCATGAACGGCGGGAAAACACTCCTTTATTACACGGGGTTGAGACGGCTGGCCAAGAACATCCTCCGCAACGTGGTGGGGAACTACCTCGACGGCGAGCCGGGGTCTCTCAGGACCCTGCGCGAGCTCCACGCTTTTCCGCCCGGGATGCGGACGGCCATGGAGCGCCGCGACATGGCCGAGTTCGGCCGTCTCATCGACGTCGCCTGGAACCTCAACAAGCGGATCGATCCCGCGTCCTCGACTCCCGAGGTCGAGGCCATCCTCGACCGCCTGCGGCCGCACATGTTCGGGGCGAAGCTCCTGGGCGCGGGAGGAGGCGGATTCCTGCTGGTTGCCTGCAAGTCGGCCAAGGACGCGCGCGAGGCGAAGCGGAAGCTCGAAGCGCGGCCGCCGAACCCGCGGGCGCGCTTCTTCGAATTCGGGGTCAGCCGCGACGGGCTGTGCGTTACGGTGTGTTGAAGCAGCCCGTGTCCACCCACTCCTTTTTCAGGATCGACCAGAAATCCTCGGCCAGCCCCTGCCCGATATACTCGTAAGGCAGCCAGCCGTAGCCGCCGTCGCCCCAGTTCTCGCCCCAGGAATTGCGGATGAGCAGGGCCCCGGTCGTTTCCGGGCCGGCGGCGTTCCCCTTCCCCTTGATCTTGATCTTGTCGTCGTAGCCGACGGCGACAATAGCGTGCCCGCCGAGGATGCGCTCGGCCGGGCCGGGGAACGGGATGGCCCCGCGGGCGTCGGCGTTCTCGATCGACGCGTAAACGGTGAACCCGAACATCGAGGGATGGCCGGCGGCGAGGTGCGATTTGATCCGGCCGAGGAGCGTCTTGGGGGACGTCCCCGGAGGATCGTGGCGGTAATACTGGATCGCCTGGAAGTTCTGGGCGAAGGCGTAGCAGAAGGCCGGCGGCTCCTTGTCGAAGCCGTCCTCGGCGTCGGTATAGGGCCAGTACTCCTCCGGCGGAACGCCGAAGAGGACCATCGCGCTCATCGTCTTGCGCAGGTAGGCGCCCGTATCCCCCTTCATTTTCATGAGGTTGCGGGTGACCTTGTAGAGGAAGAGGCGCGAGGCGTCGAGATGGCGGCCGAAGACCTTGCGCTCGTAATACTCGATGACGCCGACGCCGGCGTTGGCCGTGCACGAGCCGAGGCTGGCCTGGTCCTCGACGGGCGGGCACCACTCGCGCAGGTCGACCGAGGCGGGCGATGATTTCGCGCGCGCGGGGCGAGTCGAGGCGACACGCCGCGGGGAGCGGGCGCCCGGGGGCGCGGCGGAAGGGACGGCGGTGAGGACATCGCTGATCGAGGTCGTGGCCGCGGTGTAATCGCGGAAATCGGGATAGTCGGGAATCCAACCGAAAGACGGGGTACGGCGGGGAGAGGGCATGTTTCGAACCTCCTGGGGCGTTGGGGGAAATCTAACCCAAAACCCGGAGATTATGCAAGTTATGATAGAATTCCGCCGCGGGACGCGACGACGATGAAAGCCTGGAAGATGTGGGACCTGAGCTCGATCGCGCTGACCATCCCGTCCTCGATCGCCGTGGGGCTCTTCTTCGGATATTGGCTCGACAAATGGCTCGGGACGAAGCCATGGTTGCTCATCATCTTCACCCTGCTCGGCGTCGCCTCCGGGTTGATGACGTTCATCCGCCAGGCCATGAAGATCAACCGCGAGGACGAGAAGAATGCCGCAATGGAAGGGAAGAACGGCCCGGGCGGAGCGGCCGGCCCGGACGGCGGTCCCGAAGGATGAGGCATCGATGAAACGAGAGGTTGAAACATGGCCCCGACCATAACCCCCGATCCGGTCGAAGAAAAGATCCTGCGGCGCATCCCCCTCGAAACGCTGGCCGCGGGGGCCGGGATCGGCCTGCTCGTCGGCCTCTTCTTCGGCCCGCTCTCCGGGGCGCTCTTTTTCAACGGCGGGGCCCTCTCCTCCCTGGGGATCGTCTCGCTCAAACGCTCGCTCAGCCGCGTTCTGAACAGGGAAAAACCGGGCGCGCTGCGGGCCGGGATCCTCTTTTACCTCCTCCGGCTCGCCTTGCTTCTGGGCGTTTTTTTCCTTATAATCTGGGCTTTCCCGGACGAGATCCTGGCCTTCGCCGCCGGTTTCTCGACCGTAATCCCGGTCTTCGGGGCGGAAGCGGCCCTGGCGCTCGCCCGGTTTAAGGAATGGAAGCGCTAGAACACCCTCTCGCGATCGTCGAGCTCTTCAACAAGCTCTTCAGCCGCCCCATTGCCGCCCTGCTCGCGCTCCTCGGGATCAAGGTCAACAATCCCGCCCACTGCGTCCCCGACTACGTCGTCATGGTCCTCATCGTCGCCGTGACGCTCGTCGTCCTGCTCGGGCTGGCCGCCCGGAAGCGGGAGCGGGTCCCGGGCAAGGTCCAGAACGTCCTCGAGCTCATCATCGCCTTCTTCGAGAGCCAGCTCGGCGAAATCATCGGCCCCGAGGGCCGGAAGTTCCTGCCGATGATCGGGACGGTCGGGCTGTTCATCCTCGTCTCGAACATGCTCGGCGTCATCCCGGGGTTCATGTCCCCGACGAGCAAGCTCAACGTGACCGTCGGGTGCGCCCTGACCGTGTTCGTCTACTACCATTACCAGGGCATGAAGGCCCAAGGCGTGCTGCGGTATTTGAAGCATTTCATGGGGCCGATCCCGGCCCTGGCGCCGCTCATGGTCCCCATCGAGCTCATCAGCCACTTCTCCCGGCCGGTCTCGCTGTCGATCCGGTTGTTCAGCAACATCTTTGCCGAGGACGTCCTGATCGTGGTCATCGCCACGATCATCCCGTATATCCTGCCGCTTCCGTTCATGGCCCTGTCGCTGTTCACCTCCTTTCTGCAGGCGTTCGTGTTCGTGCTCCTCGCCTGCATCTACATCTCCGGCGCGGTCGCCCACGAGGAAGAGCACGACGATCACGCCGTGCAAGTCGCCCAGCATGCCGCCTAGGGGATGGAACGAAAAAAAGATTGATATCGGGAGCGGGATGGAAATATTATCATGTTCGAGAAAAGGAGTGCTCCGATGAACAAACGCGCGAAAATGATCGGACTCATCGTCTTCCTGGTCCTGGCGATCGGGATGCCCCTCCTCGCCCAGGAAGGCGGGGCGGCCGCCGCGGCGCCCGAGTCCAAGGCGTCCCTCTACAAGATCTCGCTCATCCTCGCCGCCGGGATCATCACCCTGGCCGCGGCCGCCGGCGCGTTCTGCCAGGCTAAGGCGATCAGCGCGGCCTGCGAAGGGATCTCCCGCAACCCGGCCTCCGCGCCGCACATCCGGTTCATCCTGCTCCTCGGGCTGATCCTGATCGAGACGCTGGTCATTTATGCCCTGCTCGTCACCTTCATCATCCTCATGGTGAAGTGGGGCCTCTACGCCTAAGGGCCGTCCCGAAGCCGCGTCCTTTGACCGGGGTCGGGTCTACACATTTCAATTTTTAGACGTTACGGAAGCAAAAGTGTCAAAATTGAAGATTGTGGACGCGACCCCATGAAAGATAGACGCGACTCCAATTAAAGACTGATGGCCGCTCCGATCCTCCGGCTGCTGGGCACGACATTCCAGCGGTTCGACAAGGACCAGTGCTTCCGGCACTCGGTCGTGATCTCGTATTTCGCCCTGATGTGCGCCGTGCCGCTCATCGCCCTGTTCGCCTTCGTCACGACGAAGGTCCTGGGCAACGCCGAGATCGCCCTGCGCGGCCTGAACATCTTCACCGAGGACTTTTTCGTCAAGTTCGACCCCGCCTTTTTCAAGAAGCTCGAGGAGGTTTCGCAGCACACCTCGAACCTGGGCTGGTTCGGGATGATCGGCTCGCTCATCGGCGCGAGCTTCCTGTTCTCGAACCTGATCTACGCCATCAACCACGTCTTCCGGTCCCTTCGCAAGAAGTCGTTCTTCTACAACCGCCTGATGGAATACGTCCTCATGTTTCTGACGGCGGTCATCCTGTTCGTCTCGCTCTCGATCACGGCGGTCTGGACCGCCCTGCACCAGGCGATCGTCCAAACCACCTTCGTCCAGGAGTACGTGAACCCGAACATCCTCCAGTTCGCCGACAACATCTTCATCCAGTATCTGATCCCGTTCGCCCTGGGCTTCCTGGTGCTGTTCGCCATGTACAAGTTCATTCCGGAGACGCGGGTCCACACCCGGGCCGCGGTCATCGCCGCGCTGGTGGGATCGCTGCTGTGGGAGCTCTTCAAGCGGAGCTTTGTCTTCTACGTCGTCAATTTCTCGGCGGTCGGGATCGTCCTCTCGAAGTTCCTCCAGGGGACGCTGACCTCGATCATCTTCTTTCTGTTGTGGATCACCTTCTCGCTGGCGATCCTGCTGTGGGGGGCGGAGCTCGCCTGCGTCCTGAACGAGCGCATCGAATCCCGCAAAACGAAATAGGGTAAATAGGGGGACGAGGCACCCATTTCCCCTATTTCGAATTATTGCGGGACAAAATGGGTAAATGGATGCCTCGTCCCCCTATTTACCCTATTTTTTTTGATATAATGGCCGCAATGAACATCACCGTAAGGGAATTGGCGGAGCGGTTGGGGTGTTCCTGGGAAGGCGACGGGTCGGTCGAAATCCGGGGCGTCGCGTCCATCGAGAGCGCCGGGCCCGGCGATCTCGTCTTCGCCGACAAACCGAAATTCATCGCCAAATTGGGCTCGTCGTCCGCGGCGGCGGTCATTCTGCCGCCGGGCGAAAAGTGGGAGCGCATTCCCGTCATCCGGGCCGCTCTCCCTCAGCTCGCCTTCGTGCGCGCCACGGCCTTCTTTTTCCAGGCCTACCGCCCCGAACCGGGCGTCCACCCGTCCGCCGTGATCGCGCCTTCGGCCCGGATCGGAGCGGGAGCCGCGATCGGCGCGTTCTGCGTCGTCGGGGAGGGGGCCGAGATCGGCGACGGAACGGTCCTCTTCCCTCTCGCCGTGGTCTATCCGCGGGCGAAGATCGGCGCGGATTGCGTCATCCATTCGCACGCGTCCATTCGGGAGGGGGTCCGGCTCGGCAACCGCGTTATCATCCACAACGGGAGCGTCATCGGCGCAGATGGATTCGGATATCTGAGGGACGAGGCCGGGGCGCCGGTTAAGATCCCCCAAAAGGGCACGGTCATCATCGAGGATGACGTCGAGGTCGGGCCGAATTCCGCCGTGGACCGGGCCGCCCTCGGCGAGACCGTCATCCGGAAGGGCGCCAAGCTGGACGCTCTCGTCATGGTCGCCCACAACTGCGAGATCGGCGAGGGAGCGATCCTGATGGCCCAGGCCGGCGTCGCCGGGAGCTCGAAAGTCGGCCCGAACGCCTTCCTCTGCGGGCAGGTCGGGATCGCCGACCACCTCGACATCGGCGAGGGGGCGATCATCGCCGCGAAATCGGGCGTAACGGGGAACGTCAAGCCGGGCGAAATGGTCTCCGGAAGCCCTCACCTCGACATCCGGGATTGGCGGAAATTCTGGGCCACGGCCCCGCGGCTCCATGAGATGGTCAAGGAGCTCAGGCGGCTGCAGGCGCGGGTCGAGGAGCTGGAAAAAAAAAGCTAAGCGGGGCGCCCGGAGCGCTCCGGTCGCTCAGAACGCGGAGAGATATTCGTTCGCGCTGATCGCCGCATGCACCCCCGTCCCGACGGCCGTGGCGACCTGGTGCGGCGTGGCGTCGATGAGGTCGCCCGCGGCGAAGATCCCCGGCGCGGACGTCGCCATCTTGTCGTTGACGACGATCTCGCCCCATTCATTGACCTCGACGAGCCCGCGCCCGAGGTCGCTCGCCGGATCGACGCCGATCGAGACGAACAATCCTTCGACCGCGAGGGGCGCCATTTCCCCCGTCTTGAGGTTTTCGAGGACGACGCCGGAGAGCTGGTTTTCGCCGGCGAGCGATTCGATCACGGAATTCCAATGGATGACGATCTTCGTGTTGGCGAAGATGCGCTCCTGGAGGATGGCCGTCCCGCGGAGCTTGTCGCGGCGGTGGATGAGGTGGACGGTCTTGGCGAACTTGGTCAGGTATTCGGCTTCCTGGAGGGCCGTGTCGCCGCCGCCGACCACGGCGACTTCGAGGCCGCGGAAGAACGGCCCGTCGCAGGTGGCGCAGTAGGACACGCCCTTGCCGATGAGCTCGGCCTCGCGCGGGAGGTTGAGGCGGCGGTAGTTGGCGCCCATCGTGAGGATGACCGAGCGCGCTCCGTGCTCGCCCGTCCCGGAGGAGACGAGCCAATCGCCGGGATTCGCCGGATCGCTGCGGACGGCGCGGACCTCGTCCATCACGATCTTCGCCCCGAACTTCTCGGCCTGGCGGCGGAAGCTGTCCATGAGGTCGAATGGAGCGATGCCGTCGGGGAAACCCGGGTAGTTCTCGATCCAGTCCGTGATGAGGATCTGGCCGCCGGGGATGGCCTTCTCGATGACCAGCGTATTCAAGCGCGCCCGCCCCGTGTAGATCGCCGCGGCCAGGCCGGCCGGGCCGGCGCCGATGATGATCACATCGTATCTTTCGCTCATTTCCGCCTCTTTATTAGGGGGACGAGACACTCATTCCCCTATTTCGTAAATGACGCGACAATTCATGTCATGCCGATTTTCGACTTATTTCTCAATGAAATCGGGGAATGAGTATCTCGTCCCCCTATTTTCACAGGTGCTTGGAGATCGTGGCGACGATCCGGTCCTTGGGCGTCACGCCGACGATCGTCTCTTTGAGCTCGCCGTCCTTGAAGAGCAGCAGCGTCGGGATGCCCCGCACACCGAACTTCGACGGGATCTTGATGCTCTTGTCGACGTCCATCTTGCCGACTTTGATCTTGTCCTTGTATTCGACGGCGAGCTGATCGACGATGGGCGCGATCATCCGACAGGGCACGCACCACACGGCCCAGAAATCGATGAGCACGGGCAGGGGCGAATTGGTGACTTCGTCCTCGAAATTGATGTCAGTGATCTCCACGATATTCTCGGACATCTCAGGCTCCTTATATATTTTCCGTTCGCTGGGGACGGAGATTATAGAGCGCTTCCGCCTTCGCGTCAACGCAAGCTTCAAGGCCGCCCCCCGGAGCCCGATCGGGGACGGATTCGCTCCTGTCGGGCTGAAGCCGCTTCCGCTCACCCCGCTTTTCTCGGCTCCTCAGAACTCGCTTCCCGGCATTGATTGAACGGGGACCGCCGGGAAGCTCAGACAGCTTCGTCGCCCCGCCTCTTCCGGGCGGGGTTCCCTCGAAAAGCGTTGTTCGCGGGCGTCGCCCGACATCTTCGCTCACCGTCCCCGATCGGCCTGGGGAGCGCGGGCCTGACGTACGGACGATTTGGCCGATGAGCTGGATGGGGGCCCCTGGGTCGGGGGTGAGATGCAGCGAATCGGCCAAGTCGGTCCGCGGCAGGATTTTCGCACGCCTCCCCCCAAAGCGCTGGGCCGAGCGATCCGTTCATGTAGCGGCGTTGGGGTTCCCAACGGCGAACATTCTTCGTGAGCCGTGGGAATCCCAAAAGCCGCCAATTGAGCGCCGTTCCGGCGCTTTTACCCGCCCCAACCCAGCTTCTCGCGGAGGAGGTCGAAATACCCTCGTTTGGGGGACGAAACGAGCCGCAGCTCGTGCTCCGAGCGGCGCACCTCGACCACGTCCCCGCAGTCCATGGGCGCCCCGCGCTGCCCGTCGAGGGCAAGATAGACCTCTTCGCCGGGCGTCAGGAGCTCGATCCGGATGCGTGCCGAGGACGAGACGACGATCGGCCGGAACGACAGCGTGTGCGGGCAGATGGGCGTGAGCAGGACGGCGGGCATGAACGGCTGGAGGATCGGCCCGCCCGCCGACAGCGAGTAGGCCGTCGAGCCGGTCGGCGTGGCGACGATCAACCCGTCCGACTTGAGAATCTCGATCTCGCAATCATCGATGCGGATCCTCATCTGGATGATCCGGGCCAGGGCGCCCTTGTTGATGACGATGTCGTTCAGGCAGAGGCTCGTTTTCCCTTTAAAGTTCGCCTCGACCATCATCCGCGGATTGATCAGATGCTCGCCGCCGGCGAGGAGCGCATCGAAGGCCTGCGTCATCTCCTGGATCGGGACCTCAGTCAGAAAGCCGAGGCTCCCCAAGTTCACGCCCATCACGGGAACGCCTTTGATCGCCGCGGGGCGGGCGATGGAGAGGAGCGTGCCGTCCCCGCCCAGCACGACGACGAGGTCGGCGGCGGCGGGAACATCCTGGCGGGGGATGCCGCCGGACGCGGAAAGCAGCTTGGCCGCCGCATCCTCCAGGACGCAACCCAATCCGCGGCCCTCAAGATAGGCGAGCAGCTCGGCCAGGACGCCTTGGATATGGGCGGCCTCGGGCTTGATGACGACACCGACGGTCTTGATCGCGTTCATAGGTCAGTCCTCTTCCCTTTTCTCTATTCGCCGCGGGCCGCGGAACGGATCCATTCTAGCACGGTCTCTGCGGGGGGATGCAAACCGCCGAGCGTCCAGCGGGCGAAGAACTCCCGGTTTCCCTGACGGCCGCGGGTAGCGCAGCGGATGAGGCCGCCAAGAGCGAATCCGAGGGCCTCGGCCTCGCGCACGACGCGGCCGAGGATCTCGGCGTGGAGGGCGGGATCGCGGATGATGCCTTTGGGGCCGACCTGCCCGCGGCCCGCTTCGAACTGGGGCTTGACGAGCGTCAAAAGGATCGTCGTTCCCTCCGGGCGGAAGAACGCCCGGAGCGCGGGCAGGACCTTGAGAATGGAGATGAACGAGACGTCCATAACGATGAGGTCCACGCTCTCCGCGCCGGCCAGGTCCCCCTTCTCGAGAAAGCGGGCATTTTTCTCGATGAGCGTGACCCGAGGGTCGTCGCGAAGGCGGGCGTCGATCTGACGGACGTCGACGTCCACGGCGTAAACTCTCGCCGCCCCCCGCTGCAGAAGGCAATCGGTGAAGCCGCCCGTCGACGACCCGATATCGACGCAGACGGCGGCCGTCGCGTCCACGCGAAAACCGTCCAAGGCCTCGGCCAGCTTGAGCCCGCCGCGGCCGACGAACGGGGGCGGCTGTTCAACGGCGAGGGGAAGATCGGGCGGGATGAGCCGGCCCGGCTTGTCGAGGCGCGTCTCGCCGCTCGAGACAAGTCCGGCCATGATGAGCGCCTGGGCCTTTTCGCAGGTCACGGCCAGCCCCCGCGCGACCATCACCTTGTCCAGACGTTCTTTTTTCACGCGAAGAATTCGCGGAGGCGGGCAGCCAGCCCGGCGGCGTCGAGCCGGAGCGCCTGCTTGATCTGGGAGGTCTTTCCCAGCGGGTACGGATCGACGGGCAGCCCGATCTCGAGGAAGCGGGTGCAGAACAGCCCCCGGGCGTCGAGGAGCTCGCGCACGGCGCTCCCGAATCCGCCCGCCACGACGCCCTCCTCGAGCGTGACGATCGTCCGCCCCTCTCCGGCGAAGCGGAGGATCACGTCCTCGTCGAGCGGCTTGGCGAACTTGGCGTCCACGACGGCCAGGCTGATCCCCTCGGCTTCGAGCGTCCGGGCCGCTTCGAGGGCCGGAAGGACGAGCGATCCGTAGGCGAAGAGGAGGTCCTTCCCGTCCTTGAGCAGCTCGCTCTTGCCGAGCGGGACGTCCCGGAAGGATTCGTCCATCGCCACACCGGCGACCTCGCCTTTGGGGAAGCGGATGGCCGCCGGCCGGCCGTATCCGAAGGCCGCGGCGAGCATGTGCTGGAACTCGTTCTCGTCGCGCGGGGCCATCAGGATCATGTGGGGCATCGGCCGCAGGAAGGAGATGTCGTTGAGGCCCTGGTGCGTCGGCCCGTCGTCCGGCACGACCCCCGAGCGGTCCAGGGCGAACACGACCGGCAGGTTCTGGAGGCAGACGTCGTGATAGACCTGGTCATAGGCCCGCTGGAGAAAGGTCGAATAGATGGCGCAGACCGGCTTCAGCCCGCCCGCGGCCAGCCCGGCCGCGAACGTGACCGCGTGCTGCTCGGCGATCCCGACATCGTAGAATTGCTCGGGCAGCGTTCGGGCGAATTCCTGCAGGCCGGTCCCTTCGGACATCGCCGCGGTGATGGCCACGATCTTCGGATCGGCCTTGGCGATCTTGAGCATCGTCCGGCCGAAGACGCTCGAATACGATTCGCGGACCGAGGCCCGGCGCGGCTCGCCCGTGCTGACCTCGAACGGCGAGGCGCCGTGGAAATGGTCCGGGCTGTCCTGGGCCGGCGCGTATCCGCGGCCCTTGCTCGTCACGCAGTGGATGAGGATGGGGCCCTTCTCGTATTTCCGGGCTTCCCCGAACACTTCGAGGAGCGAGCCGATGCTGTGGCCGGCGACCGGACCGATATAGCGCAGCCCGAGCTCTTCGAAGACCAGCCCGGGGAAGAACGTCTTCTTGATCATGTCTTCGACCGCCCGGCCGGCCCGGATGACCGGCCAGCCCACGGCCGGGATGGACTTGAGGATGGACTTGGTCAGGTCCTTGACCTTGAGATAATGCTGGCCCGAGGCGAGGTAGGAGAGGTACTTCGAGATCGCCCCGACGCTCTGGGAGATCGACATCTCGTTGTCGTTGAGGATGATGGTGAGCTGCGGCCGGAGGTGGCCGATCTGGTTCAAGGCCTCCCAGGCCACGCCTCCGGTCAGGCTGCCGTCGCCGACGACGGCGATGACCTTGTGCGTCTCCTTCTTCTTGTCCCGGGCGATGGCCAGGCCGAGCGCCGCAGAGAGCGCGGTCGAGGCGTGCCCCGTGTTGTACGCGTCAAACTCGCTCTCCTCGCGCGCCGGGAAGCCGAGGAGGCCGCCGCGCTGGCGCAGGCCGCCGAACCGCTCGCGCCGCCCGGTCAGGATCTTGTGGGTGTAGGTCTGATGGCCGACGTCCCAGATGATCTTGTCGCGAGGAGCGTCGAAAATGGCGTGCAGGGCGATGGTGAGCTCCACGACGCCTAGGTTCGAGGAGAGATGCCCGCCGTTTCGGGAAACCACGTCGATGATGATCGCCCGGATCTCGTCGGCGAGCTTCGTCAGCTCCTCGACGCTGAGCTTCTTGAGGTCCGCGGGGGAGGCGATCCGATCCAATACTTTGTTCATGGCCGGGACTCAGAACGGGAGCGTGTCGTCGCCCCCTTCGGATTTCTTCCTGGCCGTCCGCGAGCGGGCCTTTTTCGACGGCGCGCCGGTCCCTCCGGCCTCTCCTTCACCTTCGCCCCCCTCTTCTCCCTCGTGCGCGTCTCCGGCATCCTCGTCGACGTCGAAGGGCTCCGCATGGACCTCGCCCTTTTCGTCCTTGAGGAGGATCTCGACCTTCTTTTCGGCCTTGTCGAGCTCGGCCCGCAGGAACCGGGCGAGCTTAACGCCCTTCTCGAAGAGGGCGAGGGACTCGCTCAGGCTGAGCCCGCCCGTCTCGAGCTTTTCGACGGCCTTTTCGAGCTCGGCCAACGCCTGTTCGAAATTGAGCTCTTTCTCTTTCATCTCACCCTCCGTTCCGCAGTCGAGGGACGCTTGCCAGCAGTCCGCCCCGAGAACTAGGGGCGGTAGGTGGGGTAGATAAATATAATAAGTCATAAAAGCGTCCCGATCCATAGGCAATCCTGTAGTCTACCGAGGATCGTGGCTGTATCATTCGATGACCTTGGTGATATCCACGGATTCGACGCGGCAGAGGAATTCGCCGCGGTGGAAGGCCACCCGAAGCTCGTCGTCCGTCTTGACCGCCTCGATCGTGGTCACCGGCCTCCCGTCCGCTCTCCGGACGAGGGCGTATCCCTTCTGCAGGATCTGGAGCGGGCTCCGGCCGTTGAGCTCAGCGACGAGCCTGTCCCAGGTCGCCCGGCGGTCGTCGATCGCCTTGCGGAAGCGGGCGATGAGCTTCTCCCGGGCGACCGCCGTCCGTGACTTCGCCGCGGCGAGCTTGTCCTTTTCGCCCCGGATGGCCTCCCGGGCCCGCTCTTCGAGCTCGTCCACGCCTTGGCCGAGCTGGAGCACGCGCGTCCGGAAGTTCTCGAAGATCCTGTTCTGGGCCAGGACGGTCACGCCGTGCCGCAGCCCCTCGACCTCGAGCCGGACGCTCTGCTGGGCCCGCCGGGCCAGGTTCTCGATCTTGAGGTCGAACGCCTCGCCCGTCTCGACGACCATCTCGGCCGCGGCCGTGGGCGTCGAGGCGCGGATGTCGGCGACGAAGTCGGCGATGGTGAAGTCCACCTCGTGCCCGACCGCGGAGATGACCGGCTTGGGCGACCGGAAGATCGCCCGGGCGACCTTCTCCTCGTTGAACGCCCAGAGGTCCTCGATCGACCCGCCGCCGCGGCCCACGATCAGGACATCGATCTCGGCCCGTCCGCTGAGATAGTCGATCCCTTCGACGATCTGGTCGGCCGCGCCTTCGCCCTGGACCTGGGCCGGAAAGATGAGCACCCGGACCCGGGCCCCGCGCCGCTCGAGTGTGTGCAGGATGTCATGAAGGGCCGCGCCCTTCGACGACGTGACCACGCCGACCGCCTTGGGCCGCAGGGGGAGCTTCTTTTTCCGCGCCGGCTCGAACAGGCCCTCGGCCCGGAGCTTCTCCTTCAGCTGCTCGAAGGCGAGCTGGAGGGCGCCCTTGCCCTTCGGCTCGATCGCGTCGGCGATGAGCTGGTATTCGCCCTTGATAATGTAGACGCTGATCTTGCCGCGGCAGACGACCTGCTGGCCGTCCTTGAGCTCGAACTTGAGCCTGGCCGCATCGCTCCGCCACATGACCGCGCGGAGCGAGGCATCCTTGTCCTTGAGGGTGAAGTAGCGGTGTCCCGAGCCGGGATCACGATAGTTCGAAACCTCGCCCTCGACCCAGACTCGGGCGAAGTTCGATTCGAGGTCGAGCCGGATGACCTGGGTCAGCTCGCTGACCGTGTAGACGCGATCGGGAACGACGAGGCCTTCGCTCTTGGTCATTCCCCGGCGCCGTCCTCCGCCAGCACCTCCCGGACGATCGAGTGGGCCCGCCCGGTGGCGGGGTCGATCTCGATGAATACGGCCGAGAGGAACGACCCCTCGTTGGACGGTTCGAAGCGCATCGGCCGTCCCGAGAGGAACTTCTCGATCGATTGCTCGCGTTTGATCCCGATGACCGAGTTCCAGGCCCCGGCCATGCCGACGTCCGTGATATAGGCCGTGCCGCCGGGCAGGACCCGCTCGTCCGCGGTCGGCACATGGGTGTGCGTGCCGATGACCGCGGAAACCCGGCCGTCCAGGTACCAGCCCAGGGCGCACTTCTCCGAGGTCGCCTCGGCGTGAAAATCGACGATGATCGCCTTCGTCTCTTTCGCCAGCTTTTCGACCTCGGCGTCGGCCGTGCGGAAGGGATCGTCGATCGGCTCCATGAACACGCGTCCCTGGAGGCTCAGAACCCCCAGCTTCCTCCCGTCCGCGTCCGTAACGATCGTCGCGCCCCGTCCCGGATTCCCCGCCGGGTAGTTGGCCGGCCGCAAGAGCCGCGTCTCCTTGTCGAGATACGAGATGCCCTCTTTCTTGTCCCAGATGTGGTTGCCGCTGGTCAGCGCGTCGACCTCGACAAAGAGGTCCTTGCCGATCTCGGCGGTGATTCCCGCCCCGCCAGCGGCGTTCTCGCCGTTGGCCAGGACGAAGGCGGGCTGATATTTCGCCCTCAGGCCGGGGAGGAACCGGCGCAGGACGCTCCGGCCCGGCCGGCCGATGATGTCGCCGATGAATAAAATTCCAAACGTATCCTTTTTATCGCGCATACTCGACCGCCCTCATCTCCCGGATGACCACGACCTTGATCTGTCCGGGATATTCGAGGTCGCTCTTGATCTTCGCCGCGATGTCCTTGGCGATGACGGCGGCCTTGTCGTCCGAGACCTTGGCCGCTTCGACCATGATCCGGATCTCGCGGCCCGCCTGCAGGGCGAAGGCCTTGGACACACCCTCGAAGGCCTTGGCCAGGCCCTCGAGCTTCTCCAGGCGCTTGATGTAGCTTTCGAGGAGCTCCCGGCGCGCGCCCGGCCGCGCCGCCGAAAGGGTGTCGGCGGACTGGATGAGGACGGCCTCGATCGAGGGGAAGTCCACGTCGCGGTGATGGCTGGCGATGGCGGCGATGACCGCCTCGGTCTCGCCGTACTTGCGGCAAAGCTCCACGGAGAGCTCGGTGTGCGTGCCCTCGACCTCGCGGTCCACGGCCTTGCCGATGTCGTGGAGGAGCCCGGCCCGGAGGGCGACGTGCGTGTTCAGCCCGAGCTCGGTGGCCATGGCCGCGGCCAGGAAGGCGACCTCCTTGGAATGCTGGAGGACGTTCTGACCGTAGCTCGTCCGGTAGCGCAGCCGCCCCAGGAGCTTGACGAGCTCGGGGTGGAGGTTCTGGACATGGAGCTCGTAGGCTGCGGCCTCGCCCTCCTGCCGCATCTTCTCCTCGAGGTCCTGGCGGACGTTCTCGACGATGTCTTCGATACGGGCGGGATGGATGCGGCCGTCCACGACGAGCTTCTGGATAGCCAGGCGGGCGATTTCGCGCCGGACCGGATCGAAGCTCGAGAGGATGACGGCCTCGGGCGTGTCGTCGACGATGATGTCGACGCCGGTGGCCATCTCCAGGGCCCGGATGTTCCGGCCCTCGCGGCCGATGATCCGGCCCTTCATGTCATCGGAGGGAAGGTCGACGACCGAGACCGTCGTCTCGACGACGTGCTCGGCGGCGGAGCGTTGGATGGCCCCGCTGATGATCTCCGCGGCGAGCTGCTTGCTCTTGGCCCGCGTGTCCTCCTCGACCCGCTTGACGACCTGGACGGCTTCGACCCGGGCGTCTTCCTCGATCCTGCGGATGATCTGGGTTTTCGCCTCTTCCTGGGTCAGCCCGGCCACGCGCTCGAGCTCCTCGAGCTGCTTCTTGACCAGCTCGTTGGCTTTCTCCTCGATGACGTCGACGTCCTTCTCCTTCTGGGCGATGCGGCGTTCTTTGCCCTGGAGTTCCCGGTCGCGGCGGTCGAGTCCCTGGGACTTGCGTTCCAGGTTCTCCTCCTTGTTGATCAGGCGCCGCTCCATCTCGTTGATCTTGCGGCTCTTCTCCCGGGTCCGGTTCTCGAACTCCTGATCGGCCGAGGCGATTTTGTCCCGGGCCGACCGCTCGGCGTCCTTGACGACTTTGTCGGCCTGGGCCTTCGCCTGATCGACAAGCTCATGGGCTTCCCGGGACGCCCGGACGATGGATTTTCCGCCTTGCGTCTTCTTGAGAAGGATGATCAGGGCGGCGGCCGCCATGATGATGAAAACCGCCAGGCCGGCGTAAACGATGATCGGACTGCTGTTCATTCTCTCGCTCCTCCTGCCGAGGCGAGGCGGGGCGAAGAGAGAAGCTTCGGCGTTTCTAAGGTGCGAGCATTCCCGGAGTGCTTCGGTCGCGTCCGGGTCCCCCCGGCCGCCCCCTACAGGGTCGCTTTTTCAATTTCGGGGTTCGCATCGTCGCCGCACTTCAGCCGTTTTTCCAAGGTTTCCATGGCCGCTTCGACGCGGCCGATGACGTCGTCCATCTGGTCGAGCTTCCTCTGGCTCAGGAAACACTCGTCCGCGATATTGAGCGCCGCCAGGACGGCGATCTTGAGCGGATCGTTCGATTTCGACTTGACTGCGATCTCTTGCATCTTCTGGTCCACGAACGACGTCAGTTGGCTGATGGTCTTCTCGTCTTCGTCGCCTTTGACTCGGATTTTATATAATCGTCCATAGATCTCGATCTCGATGATCTTGTCGATCATATCCCTAGCTTGTCGATCTGGCCGATGATGGCCTCGATTCGTCCCTTGACGGCTTCCCGTTCATTTTCGGCCCTTTTCAGGTCCTCGTCAAGCTTCCCGGCCCGCCGGGCCAGATCTTCCATGTCCTTCTTCTCCGCCCGCAGCTCCTTGACCAGGGCCTTGAGCTTCTCGTTCTCGGCAGTCACGCGGGTGATGTGCTCGATCACGAGACCGATTTTTCCTTCCAGGACCTTCATCCGGTCGATCTCGGTCGTCATGCGGGGCCTCCTTCCCTCAGCTGGATCTTGAACGCAACGGTGAGGGCCTTGATGATCTTCTGCTCGGCTTTTTCCACGTCCTCGGTCGTCTGGGTCGCCTTGGTGTCGCGGTAGGTGAAGCGCAGCGACAGGCTCTTCCGGTCCTTGGGGATGGAATCGCCGGAATAATGGTCCACGACGCCGAACTCTTCGAGATGGGCGACGCCCAGCTTCTCGATGGCCGCCTTGATCTCCCGGTAAGGAACCGCCCGGTCGACCAGGAAGGACAGGTCGCGGACGACGGCCGGGAACTTCGGAAGCGGAACAACCTCGAACGGACGGGGCTGTTTGCCGAACAGGACGCCCAGGTCGATCTCAGCCGCGAAAACGGGCCCGCGGACCCCGGAGATTCCGAGGATCGCTTCGCGGACCCGGCCCATCCGTCCCACGGCGTTCCCTTTGTAGCGGAGGGAGAGGGACAGGTCGTCGTCGAAGAAGGGGCACGTCTTCTCGACGAACAGGATGGGATCGTAGCGCAGCGCGCCGAGCGCGGACTCGACCGCGCCCTTGAGGTGGAAGACGTCGGCCGTCCGGGGCTTGGCCGCCCAGGAAGCGTTCCCGAGCGGGCCGGTGGAGATCAGGCCGAGGGTCAGGTCTTCGACCGTACAATCTTCGGCGTCCCAGGAATAGACGTTGCCGACCTCGAAGATATGGACGCCCTCCATGCCCCGGTTGCGGTTCCAGGCGGCGTTGTCGAGCAGTCCACCCAAGAGCGTCGTCCGCAGGGTGGACGCCTTGATCGAGATCGGGTTGCGGATCTCGACCGGCCGCCGCCCCGTTCCAAAGACGGCCTCCGCGGCCGGGTCGGCGAAGCTCTGGTTGATGACCTCGTCGAACCCGTAATGGAAGAGCTGCTCGTCGATCCGGCGCACCCGCTCCCTCTCGGAAGCGACGGGTTCGAGCACGGCGATGTCGGGGACGACCGAAGGGATTTTGTCGTATCCGTAGAACCGGGCCACCTCTTCGATGAGATCGGCCTCCCGTTCGATGTCCACCCGGAAAAATGGGATCTGGACCCGCCACACTCCGTCCTGGCGGGCGCGGGCCTCGAAGCCCAGCGACCCGAGCGTCCGGGCGATGAACTCCTCCCCTACTTCGACGCCGAGCAAGTCCGCGACGCGCTTGCGCCGGAGGACGATCTCCTTGGCCTTGCGCGGCTTGGGATAGATGTCGACCGCCTCGCGGGTGACCTTACCCCCGAACAGGCACAGGAGGGACGCGGTGATGACCGCGCCCTGCGGGGCGAAGGAGATGTCCGCCCCCCGCTCGAAGCGGAACGAGGCGTCGGTCTGCATGTCCAGGGCCTTGCGCGTCGTCCGGATGGAGACGGGATCGAAGCAGGCGCTCTCGATGAAGATGTCCGTGGTCGCGTCCGCGATGCCCGATTCCTGGCCGCCCATGACGCCGGCGATGGCCATCGGCTTCTTCTCGTCGGCGATGACGAGCATGTCCGGGCCGAGCGAGACGTCCCGGCCCTCGAGCGTCCGGATCGTTTCGCCCTTCTTGGCCCGGCGGACGATCACCCGCCCGCCGCCGACCTTGCCCAGGTCGAACGTATGGATGGGCTGGCCCATGCCGAACAGGACGTAGTTCGTCGCGTCCACGACGTTCGAGATCGGCCGGAGGCCCATGGCCTCGATCCGGGCGCGCAGCCAATCGGGCGACGGCCCGACCTTGACCCCGCGCACGACGAGCCCGCAGTAGCGCGGACAGAGGTCCTCGTCCAGCACTTGGACATCGACGATCTCGGACGTCCGGACGGCGTCCTCGACGAGCGGCCAGGACAGCATCTTGAGCGGCTGGCCGAGCATCGCGCCGACCTCGCGGGCCACGCCGAGGTGGCCGAGCGTGTCGGGCCGGTTGGCGTACGTTTCGAGGTCGAGGACGACGTCCCCCGAAGGGAGCGTCTCGATCGCCTCGGGGACGAGCCCGATCATGGTCAAGCGGTCGGCCAGCTCACGGACAGGGAGGTCCACATCGACGAAATCGCGGAGCCAGGCCAAGCTGATCTTCATCGGAGGTGGAACTGCCTGAGGAATCTGAGGTCGTTCTCGAAGAACGCTCTCATGTCGGAAACTCCGAGGGCGAACATGGCCGTCCGGTCGACGCCGAGGCCGAAGGCCCAGCCGGAGTATTTCTCTGGATCGATGTTGACGTTCTTGAAGACCTGCGGATCGACCATGCCGGACCCCAGGATCTCTTTCCAGCCCGTCCCGGCACAAATGCGGCAGGCGGGGTCCTTCTGGCCGCAGGCCAGGCACTCGATGTCCACCTCGGCCGACGGCTCGGTGAAGGGGAAGAAGCTCGGCCGGAAGCGGATCTTGATCTTTTCGCCGAAGAGCCGGTGGAGGAAATATTCGAGCGTGCCCTTGAGGTGGGCGAAGGTGATCCCTTCGTCCACGACCAGGCCTTCCACCTGAAGGAACATCGGCAGGTGGGTCGGGTCGGGCGTTTCGTGGCGGAAGACCTTGCCGGGGATGATGATCCGGATGGGCGGCTTCTGCTTTTCCATGACCCGGATCTGGACGGGCGAGGTGTGCGTCCGGAGCAGGAGGTCGTCGGCGATGTAGAACGTGTCCCAGGAATCCCGGGCCGGATGGTGGGGCGGGAAGTTCAGGGCCTCGAAATTGTAGAAGTCCGTCTCGATCTCGGGCCCCTCGGCGATCGCGTAGCCCATGGACAGGAAGATGTCCTCGATCTCTTTCTGAAAGAGCCGGACCGGATGGGCCGCTCCCCAGGGGAGCTCGATGCCGGGGAGCGTCGGGTCGATGCCGCCGGCGGCGCGCTTGGGGGCCGTGAGGCGGGCCTCGGCGGCGGCCAACCGCGCCTGGACATCGGTTTTGAAGCCGTTGAGAAGCTGCCCGGCTTCGGGCTTGTCCTCGGCCGAAAACGTCTTCAGGTCCTCGAACAGAAGGGTGACGAAGCCGCGCTTGCGGCTCAGGAATCGGTTGCGCAGCTCCTCGAGCGCCTTGGGATCGGCGACCCGGGCGGACTGCTCCTCCAGCTTGGTTGTATAAGCTTCGATTGTCTGCTGGAGCTTCCGCAGGCTAGGCGAGGACATCTTTGGCCCTGGCGGCGATCCGGCCGAACGTTTCCGGGGTGCGAACGGCGATGTCCGCCAGCACCTTCCGGTCAAGCTCGATCCCGGCCTTCTTCAGGCCGAAGATGAAGCGGCTGTAGGTCAGCCCGTTCAGGTTCGCCGCGGCCTTGACCCGGACGATCCACAGGCTGCGGAAATCGCGCTTGCGGGCGCGGCGGTCGCGGTAGGCATACGTCAGGGCGTGCTCGACCGCTTCCTTGGCGACCCGGTAATTGGAGCTTCGCGCGCCCCAATATCCCTTGGCCAGCTTGAGGACCTTGGCCCTCTTGTTCTTTCTCTTGAAACCTCGTTTGGCTCTCGGCATGGAATGAACTCCTGGATGTTTTAAAACTCGTACGGCAGCATCTTCTTGACGACCTTGGCGTCCGGCTTGCTGACCTGGGCCATCCGGCCGAGGGTCCGCTTCCGGTTGGACGCCTTCTTCGTCAGGATGTGGCTCTTATTGGCCTTCTTGTGGAAGATCTTTTTGTTCGCCGTGACCTTGAACCTCTTTTTGGCTCCCCGGTGGGTTTTTTGCTTTGGCATCTTTTCCTCCTGCGGCTTTGACGGGAACGAGAAGGGCCGAGACCGCCCAATCCTGCTTCCGGACGTCGCCGTCCTGGTGGCCGAGCGATCCGACATCCTCGAGGACCCGGGCGAGGACCTGTTGGCCCATCTCCGGGCGGGACCGCTCGCGCCCGCGAAGCATGATGGTGATCTTGACCTTGTTGCCCTCTTCGAGGAACCGCAGGACGTGCTTCATCTTGAACGCGTAATCGTGGACGCTGATCTTGGGCCGGAACTTGATCTCCTTGATCTGGACCTGCTTCTGGTGCTTCTTGGCGTCGTGTTCCTTCTTGTGGAGCTCGTACAGGAACTTGCCGTAGTCCATGATCCGGCAGACCGGCGGGTTGGCCTGCGGAGCGATCTCGACGAGGTCGAGGCCCTTCTGGCGGGCGATGGCCAGGGCCTCCGGCACGGGCAGGACTCCCAGCTGCTGTTTTTCGTCGTCGAGGACGCGGATCTCGCGGGCATGGATCATCTCGTTCGTTCGATGCAGTCTCTGCTTTGGCGGCGGATACGCCTGTCTTCCTCTAAAAATGAGCGGCCTCCTTCAGTAATTCACCGTCAAGGATTTATGGTCGATCAAAGTCTTGACCTTCTCGAGGAACGCGGGGATCTCGACCGGGCCCTTATCGCCCTGGCCGTGGATGCGGAGCGAGGCGGTCCCGGCCGCGACCTCCTTGTCGCCGACGACGAGGATGAGGGGAGTCTTGAGGCGCTCGGCCTCCCGGATCTTGTAGTTGACCTTCTCCCGGCGCAGATCGGCGTGGGGCCGCAGCCCGGCCGCGGCACAACGGGCCTCGAGTGAGCGGGCGTAGGCGTCATGGCGCTCGGCGATGGGCATGATCTCGACCTGGACCGGGGCGAGCCAGAGCGGGAAGTTCCCGTTGTAGTGCTCGATGAGGATGCCGAAGAACCGCTCGAGCGAGCCGAGGAGGGCCCGGTGGATCATGTAAGGCTGGTGCTTCTGGCCGTCCTCCCCGATGTAGGACATGTCGAACCGCTGGGGGTTGTTGAAATCGAACTGGATGGTCGTGCACTGCCAGTGCCGGCCGATGGCGTCCTTGATCTTGATGTCGATCTTGGGGCCGTAGAAGACGGCTTCGCCCTCGATCCGCTCGTAGGGGATGCCGCGCGCCGCGAGGGCTTTGACGAGCGAGGCCTCGGCCTTGACCCACATCTCGTCGCTTCCCGCGTACTTCGAGGGATTGCGTGGGTCGCGGACCGAGAGCTCGACCTTGTTGTCCGTGAAGCCGAAGTCGGCCAGGATCGAGACCGAGAAATCGAGGACGCGGAGGATCTCGGCGTCCATTTGCTCGGGTGTGCAGAACAGGTGGGCGTCGTCCTGGGTGAAGCCGCGGACACGGAGCAGCCCGTGGAGGACGCCCGAGCGCTCGTAGCGGTAGACCGTCCCGAGCTCGGCCCAACGGAGGGGCAGGTCGCGGTAGGAGCGGAGGCGCGACTTGTAGATCTGGATGTGGAACGGGCAGTTCATCGGCTTGAGGTAGTAGTTCTGCTCGTCGATCTCCATCGGGGAGTACATCGATTCCTTGTAGTAATCGAGGTGGCCCGAGATCTGCCAGAGGACCTCCCTTCCGATGTGGGGCGTGTAAAGGATTTCGTAGCCGCCCGCCCAGTGGCGCTCGCGCCAATGCTGCTCGATGCTGGACCGGATCCGGCCACCCTTGGGGTGCCAGAGGATGAGCCCGCCGCCGAGGTCCTCGGAGGTGCTGTAGAGGTCGAGCTCCGATCCGAGGCGGCGATGGTCGCGCTTTTTGGCCTCTTCGAGGAGGGTGAGATGGTCGTCCAGGTCCTTTTGCGAGGGGAAGGCCGTCCCGTAAATGCGCTGGAGCTGCTTGCCCTTCTCGTCGCCCTTCCAGTAAGCGCCCGAGATCGAGAGCAGCTTGAAATGCTTGATCCGCCCGGTCGAGGCGACGTGCGGGCCGAGGCAGAAGTCGATGAAACAGCCCTGCCGGTAGCAGGTGACCTCCGCGCCGCCCTTTTCCCGGATGAGCTCGACTTTGAGGGTCTGGCCCATCTCGGAAAAGATGCGGATCGCCTCTTCCTTGGGCAGGACCAGCCGTTCGATCGGAATGTCCTCGTTGGCCAGCTCCCGCATTCGGACCTCGATCGAGACGAGATCCTCGACGGAAAAGGGTTCTTCGCGGAGAAAATCGTAGAAGAAGCCGTTCTCGACGGCCGGGCCGATCCCCGCCTGCGTCCCCGGAAAGAGGTCGAGGACGGCGTGGGCGAGCAGATGGGCGACGCTGTGGCGGAGGACCTCCAGATCGTCCGCCGCGGCGGCTTCTTTCTTCTGTTCTTTGTCTTTTTCCATTCTTAAAATCCCAAAAATCCAATAAAACGGCGCCGGGAACCCATCGCCACTCGCCCGTATTCTCAAGCCCGGACGAAAACGGCGGAAATTGACCCCCGGCTTTATGCCCCGGGGCCCCCGCCACGCCACTCGTCCGCTGTCTTATGAGCGGCCGAGTGCGGCGGACATGACCCCCGAGAAAATTCTCGGGGCCCCCGCCGCCGCCCTGTCCCGTCGCGGCCCGGCTCAGGAGCCGGCCCCGGCTCGCGCCGAATGGCGGCTATCGCCGGAAGCAAGCTGATGTCCGGGCAATCATGGTAGGCGCGGAGGGGATTGAACCCCCGGCCTCTTCCGCGTCAAGGAAGCGCTCTCCCACTGAGCTACGCGCCTAAGAACCGACGGCAAAGCCTGTATATAGTATAGAAATCGCCCCCGCTCGTCAAGGACGCTTCGGGAGAGTATTTCGAAATTGCCCGCTGGCTCACCGAGGGCAAGAGCGCGGGTCCTGTCTGCTCCGGAGGCTTCGGGATCGCCCACCGCTCACGTTGGAACCCCCCTCGGGTTCCCCCCCGGATTAGGCGGGGCCCCCCCTCCTGATGTTCGCTTATGGGCGATCCCTTCGCCTGCCAAAATAATAATTGACCGCATGCTCTTGCCCTGGTTCGCGCGGGCTTCGTTCGAAATTATCACTCACCGTCCCCGATCGGCTTTCGGTAGCGTGGGCGTGCCGTGCGGACGACTCGGGCGATTCGCCGGATGGGGTCACCTGGGTCGGGGGTGAGATCCGGCGAATCGGCCGAGTCTGTCCGCGGCAGGATTCGCGATTGGCGCTTCGCGATCCTATCGCGTACGCGTCTGATATTCGGGGCGCAAGGGGAGAGGGGTTTGAGGGACATCTGGAGGCGAGCGGGCACGGATTCCCGGCGCCCTGGCCGGGAAGAGCGAGCCGGAAGTAGAGCCGGATTCCGCGCCGGGGAATCCGGCGTGCCCGAGAACCCTCTCCCCGGGAGCCCCGCTTATCTCCGTTTCGGCTATAATATCCCGCATGATCGGGATCCTGTCCGATACGCACGACAATCTGGACGCCATCCGGCGGGCCGTCCAGCTCTTCAAGGATGCGGAGTGTACGCTCGTCATCCATGCCGGGGATTTCGTCGCGCCCTTTGCAGCCCGAGAGCTCGGCAAGGCGGGTTGTCCGATCCGCGCCGTCTATGGCAATTGCGACGGCGAAAAGGCCGGGCTGGCCGACGCGATCAAGCCGTTCGGCACGATCCAGGACGCTCCGCTCATTTTCTCCTACGCGGATCTGTCCATCCTGGTCCAGCACGACGCCGGGGGCCCCGGGCTTACCCCGGGGGTCCGCTTGCGTCGTACTCGCCCGGGGATAAAAACCACGGACGAGTATGACGTTGTGATCTTCGGGCATACGCATAAGGCGAAGGTCGAACGGGCCGGACGGACGCTCATTGTCAACCCGGGAGAGGCCGGAGGCTGGATCTCGGGGCTGAAAACCGTTGCCCTGCTCGATCCCTCCGCCCGCTCGGCCGACATCCTCCCTTTATAAATCCGCATATATCTTGCACTTGCCTCCGAGTCGCTCTTCGGATATACTCTCTTTTTTTAAAAATTGAGTGCCGGACGTTTTTCGAAAGGAGTAGTCTTTATGAAAAAGGTCATCATCATGGGCGCAGCCGGGCGCGATTTTCACAACTTCAATACGTACTTCCGGGACAACCCCAACTTCCAGGTCGTTGCCTTCACCGCCACGCAGATTCCCGACATCGAGGGACGGAGATATCCCTCCGTCCTCGCCGGCAAGCTCTATCCCGACGGGATCCCCATCCACGCCGAGGAAGAGCTCGACGCCCTGATCCGCCAGCACGGGGTGACCAAGGTCTATTTCTCCTACAGCGACATCTCGCACGAAACCGTCATGCACAAGGCCTCCCAGGTTCAGGCCGGCGGAGCGACGTTCGTCCTGCTCGGCCCGGCCGACACGATGGTCAAGAGCCGCAAGCCGCTCCTCTCGGTCTGCGCCGTCAGGACGGGCTGCGGCAAGAGCCAGACCTCGCGCAAGGTCTCCCAGATCCTCGTGGCCAAGGGCCGCAAAGTGGCCGCCATCCGGCATCCCATGCCCTACGGCGACCTGGCCGAGCAAAGGGTCCAGCGCTTCGCCCAGTACTCCGACCTCGACAAACATGAGTGCACCATCGAGGAGCGGGAGGAGTACGAGCCCTACATCAAGAACGGCCTGATCGTCTACGCCGGCGTGGACTATGAGGCCATCCTCCGCGAAGCGGAGAAAGAAGCCGACGTCATCCTCTGGGACGGCGGCAACAACGACTTCCCCTTCTACAAGTCCGACCTGGAGATCGTCGTCGTCGACCCGCACCGGGCCGGCCACGAGATGCTCTACTATCCCGGCGAGACCAACTTCCGCCGGGCCCAGGTTCTGGTCATCAACAAACTCGACACCGCCCCGGCCGAAGGCGTGGCCAAGCTCATGGCCAACATCGAAAAGATCAACCCCAAGGCCGTCGTCATCCGGGCCAACTCGCCGACCAAGGTCGAGAACGGCGAGCGGATCCGCGGCAAGCGCGTCCTCGTCATCGAGGACGGCCCGACCGTGACCCACGGCGGAATGAAGTACGGGGCCGGGATCGTGACCGCGCGCAAATACGGCGCGGCCGAGATCGTCGACCCGCGGCCGGCGGCCGTCGGGAGCATCAAGGCCACCTTCGAGAAGTACAACCACCTCGAGAACGTCCTGCCGGCCATGGGTTACGGCGAGCACCAGGTCAAGGAGCTGGCCGAAACGATCGATCGGATCGACTGCGACCTCATCGTCAGCGGCACGCCGATCGACCTCAACCGGCTGATCAAGACCCGCCAGCCTCTCCTCCCGGTCGGTTACGATCTCGAGGAGATCGGCTCGCCCAACCTCGAGGATGTTCTGAAAGCATTCTGATCCCCGTGGCCCACAACCGTCGCGTCGCCCTGATCGCCTTCGGCGGCAATGCCATGCTGCCCGAGACCTCGCGGGGCGTTCAAAGCGAGCAGATCAAGAACGCCGAGCAGGCGGCCCGGCTCATGGTCCATGTCGTCCGCAAGGGCTATGAGCTCATCATCGTCCACGGCAACGGCCCCCAGGTGGGGAACCTCCTCATCCAGATGGAGGAAGCCGTGACGAAGATCCCGCCCTATACGCTCGACGTCTGCGACGCGATGACCGAGGGGAGCATGGGCTTCATGCTCGAGCGGGCCCTCACGAACGAGCTGCGCCGGAACTCCATCGACAAGGACGTGGCGACCCTCATCACCCAGGTCCTCGTCGACCGGAACGACCCGGCCTTCGATCATCCGACCAAGCCGGTCGGACCCTTCTACACGGAATACCGGGCCCGCCAGCTCCGGAAGGACAAGCCCTGGACGATGGTCGAGGACGCCGGCCGCGGCTGGCGCAAGGTCGTGGCCTCGCCCCGGCCGATCGACGTCGTCCCGAAGTTTGTCATCCGCGACCTGGTCCAGGCCGGCCGGATCGTCGTCGCCGCCGGCGGCGGAGGGATCCCGGTCATCCTCAACGGCCGGGGCTTCTACGAGGGCGTCGAGGCCGTCATCGACAAGGACTTCGCGGCGAGCCTGATCGCCCGCGAGGCCGGCGCGGACCTGTTCATCATCCTGACCGGCATCGACCGCGTCTATCTCGATTTCGGCAAGCCCACCCAGCGCGACGTCCCGGTCCTGACGGTGGACGAAGCGAAAAAACATCTCGACGACGGCCAGTTCCCGGCGGGGTCCATGGGGCCCAAGATCCGGGCGGCCATCGACTACATCGAAGCCGGCGGACGCGAGGTCCTGATCACGACGGCCGGCCAGCTCAAAGCCGCCCTCCTCCGGAGGTCGGGCACGCGCATCACTCGAAACGGGGGACAGACATGAACAAGGACTTTCTCTCGATCCACGACCTCACGTCCTACGAATTCCATGACCTCCTCGAACTCTCCGAGGACATTAAGGCCCATCCGGACAAGTTCCGCAAAACCCTCAAGCACCAGGTCCTGGCGATGATCTTCGAAAAACCCTCTCTCCGGACCCGGATGACCTTCGAAGTCGGCATGATGGAGCTCGGAGGAAAGACCATCTACCTCAGCCCGAACGAGATCCAGATCGGAAAGCGCGAGACGGTCGAAGACGTCGCCCACAACCTCGAACGCTGGGTGGACGGGATCATGTACCGGTGCTTCGCCCACAGCGACGCCGTCCGGATGGCCGGAGCGGCCAAGATCCCGGTCATCAACGCCCTGAGCGATCGGTCCCATCCCTGCCAGGGCATGGCGGACATCTTCACCCTCCACGAACACAAGGGCGGCCTGTCCAAGCTCAAGCTGACGTACGTCGGCGACGGCAACAACGTCTGCCACAGTCTGATGCTGGCCGCGGCCAAAGCCGGAACCCGCATGGGCGTGGCCACGCCGAAAGGCTATGAGCCCGATCCCGAGTTCGTCCGCTGGTCCCTCGAGGACGGGAAGGACACCGGCTTCACCCTCCAGATCACGAACGATCCCGTGGAGGCCGCGGCCGGCGCCGACGCGATCTACACCGATGTCTGGGCCTCGATGGGGCAGGAAGCGGAGAAGGAGGCGCGGGCCAAGATCTTCGCCCCCTACCAGGTCAACGCCGCCCTGATGGCCGCGGCCAACCCCGGGGCGATCTTCATGCACTGCCTCCCCGCCCACCGCGGTGAAGAGGTCTCGGCCGAAGTCTTCGAATCGCCCGTGTCCGTCGTTTTCGACCAAGCCGAGAACCGGCTTCACGTCCAGAAGGCCATCATGCTCCGGCTGATGGGGAAGAAAGAGAAGTAGGGACAACATGGACAAGGACAACACTCTCGTCCAGGTCACCCCGGACGACGTCGCCGCCATCGAGCAGGAGCTCTCCAAGTCGCACAGGACGGCGATGACCCGCGAGCTGGCGGAGAAGCTGGCCTTCCGGAAGACCGCCTACCAACGGACCCAGGCGGTCAAGATCTACGATCCGGAAGCCGCCTACGAAATCGGCGATTCGATCTACAAGGAATACGACGAGCCGCTGACCGTGGGGGCCAAGGTGGTCGAGCCCTTCAAGGGCCCCGTCGTCCTGACCGTGGTCCACAAGACCTACTACAAGGATTACGGCTGCGAGATGCTCGAGGTCGACTATACGAGCGGCGGCACGTTCCGCAAGTACGTCGACTACATGAAGAAGATCAAGGCCCAGGTCCTCCTCCCCTCCAACGTCGGCGGGGCGGGCAAAGCGCCGCAGGTCATGGGACAGAGCTCCGATCCGCGCCTGACCGAGCTGCCTATGACGGACCGGGACCTCAAGACGCTCGAGCGGAACCTCCGGACCGTCCTGGCCAAATCGCCGGCCTTCTTCACCTGGAACGATTCCTGGCAGCTCGTGGCCAACCAGACCGAAATCCCCGAGGCCAAGGTCCAGGAGATCGCCGCCCACATCGCCGCCACGGGGACGTCGGCGGCGACCGAGGATCTGGTCCGGCAGTTCTTCGGCTTCGAGCCGTCCAACGACCTCTTCGACATCACCTGCCTGACCTTGAACCGGTATTTCGAGACCAAGGCCAAGAAGGAATTCCTCCAGGTCTCTCCCGTTGAATGGGGCAAGTGGCACCTCAAGACCGCCCTCAACGCCCTCCCCGAGGGGCTTCCGCTGGCCGCGCCCGAAGCGCCCATGCCCGAGATCGAGATCCTGGAGAAGCCCGAACCGTTCCACGAGTTCCCCCTCAAGGTCTATCTCAGCTGGCGCGAGATCATCTCCGGAGGGGTGCGCATCCCCAAGGCGTTCAACAAGGAACTGTCCCATTCGCGGGAATACATCCTGACCGACGCCGACGACAACAAGTCCATCACCGTCTTCTTTTTCCCCCAGCAAGGGTATTTTCTGGGGCTCCGGGAATTCTTCGCCGCCAACAACATTCCCCAGGGCACGAGCATGACCCTGGAGCGGAAAGGTCCCGTCCAGTTCCATTTCTGGATCAAGAAATCGAAGAAGAAGCTCTCCGTGGCCAAGCTGTCCTACGACGCCGCCGCGGACGCGTTCTCCGACGCGGGCGAAGTCGCCACTCTGGCCCTGCCGAACAAGATCATCTATCTCGAGCGAGAGACGATCCACAAGCTGAACGCCCTCGCCCCGGGGCGGGAGCTCCTCAACCTCAAGGACTTGCTCGTGCTCGTCTTCAAGACCTTCAGCGCCTCCTCGACGAATTACGCCCTCCACTACCTGCGGGCCTACCATCTCGTCGACCTCCTCCGCAGGACGACGCAGGAGGAAGTCGAGCTCGTCCTCCTGAACTCGCCGGAATTTTCCAAATCGGACAAAAAGAAGGGCATCTACCACTACCACGAGATCGCTCCGGCCGCGGTCGAGGTCCCGGCCGAGGAAGCGGCGGCCGCCTACGAGCCCGAGGAGGCCCCCGCAGTCGAGGGGGCGGCGGTGCTCGACGAGGTCGAGTTCGTCGACGAGGTCGGAGAGGTGGAGATCGAGTTCGAACAGGTCGCTCCTCCCCCGGTTTTCGTCCCCGAAAAGCCGAAGCCCTCCCCCGCGGCGACTCCGATGCCCGGCCCGGCCGTGCCCCCCGTCGGAGTCAAGAAAGAGAAGCCGCATAAAAAAAAGAAGGGCAATGTCGAATCCGAAAAGACGGTCCGGGCCCGCAAGAGCGAACGCCGCGTGATCGAAGAGCGGATCGAGGACCAGGAAACGGCGGAAGAAGCCCTTCTCGCCGAGAAGGCGGTGCCGGAGCAGGAAGAGGAGCTCGACTTCGCCCCGGTCCCCCGCGCCGGCGAAGAGGAGCCGGAGGCCGAGGCCCCGGCCGAAGTTCAAGCCGAGGCCGCAGCCGAAGAGCCCGCCGAAGAAGCGGCCGAAGCCGCGTCCGAGGCCCCGGCCGAACCGGCTAAGCCGGCCGGACCGGGTGGACTGTTCGGAAACCTCTTCGCCGAGAAACTCAAGTCCGCGCTCGTCAAGAAGCGCGCCGAGGATGCGCAGAAGAAACCCGAGGACGAAACACCTGAAAGCTGAGCGGGCGCTCATCGCCACCCTGCTCGCCGTCCTCGGATGCGCCGGGCCCGCCTTGGCCGCCGAGGAACGCCGGCCCCGGGTGCTGGTCGAATTCGGGATCGACGCGTATCAGCGCGCCTATTACCGTCCCTCCTTCGAATTCACCGGCGACGCGCCCCTTCTCGGCCGGACCCGGGCCTTCCTCGACCTCGCTTATCTCCAGCGGGCCAACGGTCAGCTCGAAGGCCCGATCGACTTCTGGCTCGACGCCGGGCTCGAACGAAAGCTCTCGCAAGCCGTATCGGTCGGCGCCTCCCTAACCCATTTCTGCCGGCACGTCACGTCCCGGGAGAATCCCTATATTCTCAATTACAACGAAGCCGTCGGCCGCGTCTTCTGGACGCCCGGCGCGTTCAAGCTGGGAGTCGGGTTGGGGGCCTATCTCGGTGGCAGCCCCGGGTTGAGCCGGCTCGCCGTCTTCAATCTCGCGGTCTCCCCGTTCGTCCTGCCCGAGCTGTCCTTCGAGAGCGAGCTCAAATGGGCGGACTTTTCCGAGCTTTACCACGAGGCCGGCCTGGCCTTCGCCCTGGGGAAAGGGATCGATCTCGTTCTGCGGTCGTCGCGGACGTACGGGCTTCCCACCGAGACGTTCATCGGCGTGCGCTTCGGTTCGGACGGGGCGGCCCAGGACTACGTGGACCGCTTCGACATGACGTTCGGTCTGACGCCGTTTCACGACGATTACAAGCTCGTCGGGGAAGGCGGGTTCCGGCTCATCTTTCTCCGGGCCGCCGAGCGCAGGCTCCTCATCAATGTCGACTTCGCCACGCCCATTCTCGCCCAGCGCGGCTTTTTCGGCAGATTCTGGCCGGACCGGATGATTTACAGCTTCGACGCCGAATACGAGATCGCCGCGAGCGGATTTTTCGCCGCCTGGTACGCCCGTTACACCCTCGACATGCCCTCCGATCGGCCCGCGCCCTTCGCCGGACGGCTCGGAACGGGACTTCTCGTCCGGAACCGGCCGGACTTCGAGGCGCTCGATTCCGCGTTCCGGATCGAAGCATTCGCCGGGCTCGATTTCGGCTGGACTCTGGATTACGGGCTCCGCGCCGGGATCAATACCGTCGACGCGCGGCCGTTCGACGTCGGGGCCGAGGTCGATTGGAAACGCGCGGGGGGAAGCCCCGCCTACGAGATCAAGGCCTTCGCCGCGCTCGGCAAAGAGATCTCGGTCCGGCCGTTCGTGGGCCTCCGCCGCCTCGGCCGCTTCGCTCTGGATCCGCCCGCCGATGAATCCGCGAAGCAGGATTGGATGATCGGCGTTTCGTTCCTGAAGTGGTATTAAGAATTGGGGTCGCGTCTACAAATTTCAATTTTCCCGGCCGAACATCACAAAACCGAAGGGGATGAAATGGAGAGACCCTCCCCGCGTCCTATTTTTCAGGAAAAAATTGAAATTTGTAGACGCGACCCCAGTTTTTACCTAACGATCTCGCGGAACGATCCGTTCCGGCGAGTGATCCCCCATTCGTCCAGGAGCTCGAGCAGCGGGATGGCGAATTTCCGGCTCAACCCGGTGATTTCCTTGAACGCACCGACTGCGAGCTCGGTCTTTCCGGAAGCCCGGACCCGGACGATGACCTCGTCGAACCAGGTACAAAGGAGGATGTAGTTCTCCTTGGTCCGGACGATTTTCTTCCGGTCGGAGAGGATCATCGCCAGGCTGTCGAATTTCTGCGGGGTGACATGAAGCCCGGCCCGGACGTCTTCGCCCACCAGCACGTCCCCCGGGCCTTTCTTGCAGAGCTCCTCGAACGCGGTCAGCAACTGTTCCTCGCGGGGCGGCAGGCGGCGCTCGAAGGAGGCCAGGGCCACCGAGCTCCCTTCCTGGCGGAGCGTTCCGTTATGGACGAGGATCTTCAGGCAGAGATTCAGGACCTTAGGCGGGGCGTCGAGCCGGTGCCTCAGTTTATCGATCGCCAGGCCGCGCTCCTCCGGACTCGTGGCGTGGTGGCGCGTCAGGATGGCGACGATTTTTCCTGCCAGAAAATCGAGGCTGGCGTGGCCGATGAAATGGAGCGGCGTGAAGCCGAGGATGCGGATGGCCCCCGACTCCTCGAGCGCCTGGGCCAGGACGGTCAGGTCGTCATGCTCGAGGGGGACGCGGAGCCGGGCCTGGCTCTCACGCACGCCCTTCAGCCCGTTTTCGCGAGCCAGGCCGAGCAGGAGATCCGCGTCCGTGGCGGGCTTCGGCATCTTCTCGCGCCGGGGCGGCTTTTTCTTTTCGCTATTCTTGATCATCTTCGTCCGTCCCGCGTTTGTAGTCATTGTATGGGAATCTCCTTGAAATCGAAAGCCCTCCGCTCAGGCCGGGACGAGAGTCATCCGCCTCAGGATGGGGTCCACGGCCGCGAGGATGACCCGGACCGATTGCCCGAGCTCGATCCGCGGACGGACACTCGCCCGTGTTTTTAGGCCACGGGCGAGTGCGGCGGAAGCGGACCCCCGGGCAAGTCCCGGGGCCCCCGCCGCCGAGCCCGGGCCCGAACGAGTTCGCGGACGGCGGGCCCCGGCCGCCGCCGCGCTGATATCATCGAACGAAAGGTGTCCGCGGACGAAGAGCTCGTCGAGCTCGACGATGAGGCCCGACCGGCCCACGTCCACGACCAGCCCGCCGAATTCCTCCCCCAGCTTCTCCTTGAGATAGCGGAAGATCCTCCACTCGACGAGGTCCTGTTCGGCCGAATCGGCCTTGCGCTCCTGTTCGGACGAGTGGAGGGCGATGCCCGGGAGCGCCGCAGCGTCGGACGGGGCGGCCCGGAGCGTCCGGTGAACGACGAGGTCGGGATAGCGGCGGATGGGCGAAGTGAAGTGGGTGTAGCTCGACTGGGCCAGTCCGAAATGCCCCGCGTTCTTCTCGGAATACGCGGCCACCCGCATCGCCCGGAGGATCTGGACGTTGACGAACTTGCCCGTCGGCGTCCCTTCGGCCGCGCGGATCGCCGCCTGGAGGTCGGCCGAGCGGATCTTGTCCGGGGCGGGCAGGATGATCCCGAACGGCAGGAGCGCATCGCGGAGCTTCTCGAGGTCACCCGTCACGGGCGGGGGATGGACGCGAAAGACCGACGGGACCTTGCGGCGGGAGAGATGGGTGGCGACGGCCACATTTGCCGCGACCATGAATTCTTCGATGAGCTTATGGGCCTCGTTTTGGGCGAAGGTGGCGATCGAGGCCAGCCGGCCCTCCTGATAGACGAGCTCGGGCTCGAGGAGGTCGAAGTCCAGGCTCCCGCCCGCGACTCGGCGGGCCCGAAGACGCCGGGCCAGCTCGCGCATGGCCAGAAGATCGGGGACAAGGGCGGCATAGCGGGCTCGTTCAGCCGCGTCTCCCTCGAAGATCTTGAAGACCGAGGTGTAAGTCAACCGCTCGGCGGTCCGGATGATCGAGGGATGGAACTCAGTCCGGACGACGCCACCGTCCGGCGCGATCTCGAGCAGGACGGACATCGTCAGCCGGTCCTGGCGCGGCCGGAGGCTGCAGACATCATTCGAGAGCCGTTCCGGGAGCATCGGCAGGGTCAGGCCGGGAAAATAGACGCTCGTTCCGCGCTCGAACGCGCTCCGGTCGAGGGCCGTCCCGGGGCGGACATAATGCGACACGTCGGCGATATGGACCCCAAGGAGGGCCTGGCCGCGTTCGAGCAGCCGGATGCTGACGGCGTCATCGAAATCCTGGGCGTGCTCGCCGTCGATCGTGAAGGTCGTCCAATCACGGTAATCGACCCGGCCCTCGGCGTCGCGCGGACGGCTGGCCGTCTCTTCGGCTTCGGCCAGGACGGTCTCGGAGAAGGCCTCGGCCAAACCGTATTTGCTGATGATGACGCGGGCGTCCACGCCCGGATCGTCCGGAAACCCGAACACCTCGGTCAGGACGAGCCGGCCGCGGTCTGCCGCGACGATCATCCCGGGCTTCGGAAAGAGGGAGCCGCGGGAAACGAGGGGGATTTCCTCGAGGCAGGCGGCGTCGAACGGGGAGATATACGGCGCGCCCATGCGCTCGTCGAAAACTCCCGCGATCGTCTTGCGCTCCTTCTTCAGGATGCGGACCACCCGGCCCTCGTTCCGGCCTCCCCGGCCGCCCGATTCCCGCGCCAGGATCTCGACGGAGTCGCCGTGCATCGCGCCCTTGGCGAAGCGGGCGGGGACGTAAACGTCCTCCCCTTTTCCGCTTTCGCGGATGACGAAGCCGAAGCCCCGGCCGGACGTCTCGAACCGGCCGCGGACAAGGTCGGATTCGGCCGGCAGGAGATAGCGGTTGCGGACGCGGCGGATGAGCTTTTTGGTCTCGAGGTCGAGGAGATGCGATTCGATCTTGGCCCGCTCCCGGCGCTCGACGCCGAGCTCCTTGAAGATGTTCTGGAGGGTCAGCCCCTGGCGGTTCTTCCGCAGGAGGTCGAGGACTCGCTCGTCGATCGCGGGTTTCATTTCAGGCGTAATAGTAGGGGGCGAGATAGGGGATCTTGTGCTCTTCGCGGCGGATCTTGACGAGCCGGATGTCCGCGGCGCGGGCCGCTTCGGCTTCCGGAAGCGCCCGGTGCTCGGCGCGGACCGCCGCCCGGAGCGCCTCGCGGCCGGCCGTGTCGGCCGCCGCGAGAATGATCGCGTCGGCGCGCGCGTCGAGGGCCTCCGCCTCTTCGTCCGGAAGGCCCGGACCATCGAGTTTTTCAAGCGCCTCGCGGTAGAGCGCGGTCAATCCGGAAAGGGCGAGGGGAACGGCTTTCAGGAAGGCCTCGACGGCCGATCTGACGGCGGCTTTCGGGTCGGGCCGGACAGAGCGGGCGCGGTCGCGGCCGACGCGACGATCGCGGACGCGCTCGAATCCCCGGAGGACCTCCGCCGCGCAGAAGGAGAGGGCGAGGACCTTGTCCCCGGCGGCGCCGCGGCCGCGGCGGTTGACGAAGGCGCGGTCGATCCCTTCCAGGACGACGGCCAGCGGAATCCCGGCTTTCTCCCATTGGGCGATGAGGTCGATATCCTTGGCCGAGAGAAACAACGGCGCCCCGCGCCGGGCCAGGAAACGGTGGGCGATCTCCTGGAAATAGCGGCCGCTGTGAGTCCCGGTCGGATCCCCGCCGCCCGGGGCTCCCCCGGACGAACGTTCAGCGGTTGCGCTCATAGAGGATCCTGAGGCCCTCCAGGACGAGATGCGGTTCGACGGCGGAGACGGCCGGGATCTCGGGCCCGATCTGTTCGGCGAATCCGCCGGTGGCCACGACGCGGGCCTCTTCTCCGAGCTCTTTGCGGATCTCGGCGACGACCCGTTCGACCAGGCCGAGATAGCCGAAATAGAACCCGGACTGCATGTTGCCGACGGTCGTCTTGCCGATGGCCTTGGCCGGCCGCTTGACCTCGATCCGGGGAAGCTTGGCCGTCTTGAGGTAGAGGGCCTCGGCCGAGATCTGCACGCCCGGGGCGATCGCTCCGCCCAGATATTCGCCCCTGGCCGAGACCGTATCGAATGTCGTCGCCGTCCCAAAGTCGAGAACGATGCAGGGCCCGCCGAACTTCTCATAGGCGGCGACCGCGACCGCGATGCGGTCGGCGCCGAGCTCGAGCGGGGTATCGACCAGAATGGGCATGCCCGTCCGCAGGCCGGGGCCGACGGTGAGGGCGCGGGAACGGAAGAGGGTCTGGGAAAGCTCCTGAAAGACCGGCGTGAGGGGCGGGACGACGCTCGAGATGATGACGCCCCCGACTTCGGCCGCGTCGACGCCGTCAAAGGAAAAGAGATTGCGCAGCACGACGCCGTATTCGTCGCTCGTCTTCTCCCGGTCGGAACTGATCCGCCAGTGGCGGACCAGGTCTTTTTCGCGGAAGAGGCCGATGGCCACGGTCGTATTGCCGATGTCGAAGGTCAGGAGCATGTCGGGTTCCTCGTTCCTTTTATTATAGGACTTTTCGGACTTCGGCGCTCGCGAAGCGCAGGAGGGCGCCCGCGGCGTCGCGGACGAGGAGCGCCCCGTCCGGCCCGATCCCTTCATAAACGAATCGTGCGGGAATCCCGTCGAGGGAAACAAGGACCGGATCGCCGGGACGGAGGGCGGAACGGGCGTTGAACGACCGGACGAGACCGGAGCTGTCGCCGCGGGCGAGGACGTCCAGCCGTCGCTCAACCGCGACAAGGAGGGCGTCGAAGACGAGGGCGGGATCGGCCGGCCGGCCGAGGGCTAAGGCGAGAGAACCGGCCGTGTCCCGGAGGTCGGCGGGAAAGTCGGCCGGGGCGTGATTGATGTTGAGCCCGATGCCGAGGACCGCGAACTCGGGGCGGCCTCCGGCGAAAGCGCTCTCGCAAAGCACGCCGCCGAGCTTGCGGCTCTCGAAAAGGATGTCATTCGGCCAGCGAAGCCGGGCGGCGAGGCCATGCGACGCTTCGACGGCGTCCCGAGCGGCGAGTCCGGCCGCGAGCGGAAGGAGCGCGACATCCTGAAGGGAAGCGGGCCGGAGAAGGAAGGAGACATAAAGGCCGAGGCCCCGGGGGGAATGCCAGGACCGTCCCTTCGTGCCCCGGCCGGCCGTTTGTTCGTCGGCGACGACGACCGTACCGTCGAGGGCCCCGGCCGCGGCGAGCTCGCGAGCCGCGTCGTTCGTGGACGCGCACGTCGCCAACCTGTGAATCGTGAACCTCATCTGGAGGTCTATTTTATCATGTTATAATAATAACTCATGCCCTACCGGGTGATCGTCGCCGACCCTTCTCCGACCGCCGTGCGGGCCGTCGAGCTGGCCCTGCCCGCCCCGGAATTCCAGGTCCGGTCGTTCAGCGACGGCCTCGACGCCATCGAAGCCGTTCGTGAGATTCCTCCTGACGCGGTGCTGTCCGCTTTCGCCCTCCCCTCACGCGACGGATACGAGCTCGGCTCGTTCGTCCGTTCCCAGACATGCGGCGCCCAGATCGCGCTCTTCTTCCTCCGCGGCGCATTCGAGCCGTTCGACATGCCGCGGATCTCTCAGATCGCTTACGACGGCATCATCCTGAAGCCGTTCGACGGCGAATCCCTGGCCGACCTCGTCCGGGAAACGATCGGGCAGAAACGGGAGCTGCCGTCCCTGCCGGAAGAGCCGGCGATCGAGCATCCCGCCGAGCCGACCTCGCCCCCCGAAAGTGTAACGGCGGCGGTTCCGCCGATACCGAATGGAGCGGGCGATCTCGAAGCGAGGATCCGGGCGATCGTCCGGGCCGAGCTCGGCGAACGGCGCCTCGAGCTCGACAAGGCCGCCGCGGAGCTCGTCGCGGCCGAAGTGCGGCGCGTCCTCGTCGAGGAATTGAAGAAGATCGACACCCGGAAAATCTAGCTCCGGGATGACCCACGGGGCACATAACAAGGCGCCCCTTAGGGTCATCCCTCCGCCGGCTAAGTTCTTCGGAAGGAGATTTCGGGGCTCGTCACTACCCGAAGATTCAAAACGAAAAGGCGAGGGAACGAATAAAGGCGCCTGTCACCAAAATTTAAATTCAAAACGCAAGCGAGAGGCCGAGTCCAGATGCCCCCGGGGCGACGGGACCCAGACTGAACTTGATGATCGTCTTGGGCTTGACGTCGGGATTGGTATAAACCGTTTCGTAGCTCCTGACCGTCAGCTCGAGAACCACGCCGGCCGCGCCGAAGAGGGCCGCGCCGGCGCCGATGCCGGGCCAGGTGCTCTTCCCCGGCCCGCCCCACCGGTCGGCGGCGAGGAGCCCGACGACTCCGCCCACCAAAACTCCGAGCGCGAAGCCCCGGGCCGACTGGACGAAGCTCGTCGGCCGGCGGACCTGGAGCGCTCCCACCTGGGACAGGTCGAGGAAGACCGGCTCGGCGGAAGCGTTGAGGCGATAAGCGACCCGGCTCGGTTCGATGACGAAGGAGGCGACCCGGATCTTCGTCCCGTCGGCCTTCAAGATTCTCCCGGCGGCGTAAGAGGCCGGCGTGTCGGCCGTCCCGGTTTGGGCCCGCAGGGCGCTCTCGGCCGACCCGAGCATCCAGAGGACCGCGAAGCCGGCGACCCAGGCGCGTTTGGACCGTTTCATTTCTGTCCCCCGCATTAATAGTCGATGACGAAGGAATTTTCGCCGAGAAGGGAGTTGACCGTTCGTGCCAGATCGTCCGAGGGTCGGACCCCTTTGACGTCGACCGACTGCATGACGAGCTTGAATTCGAAAGGCATCTCGAGCTCGAAATAGAGCGGACACTCGCCCGGGTGCCGTTCCAGGATGTCCTTGAGCTCGCCCATGACGGAATCGTCCAGCCCCGGGACGAGGATCCGCACCACGGCCCGGCGGGCCTGTTTCTCGAACGCTTCGGCAAGCGGCATGACCTGGACGAGCTGGACCTTTCGGTTCTCGCCGTCGGACATGAACTTGCCCTTGAGCCAGACGAGCCGGTCTTCGTGGAGGTGCTCGTAATTCCTCTTGTACGATTCAGGGAAGGCAAGGACCTCGATCCGGCCGGTCAAGTCCTCCAAGAAGAAGGCAGCCATCCGCTCGTCCTTCTTCGTCTTGAGCGGGCGGAAGGAGACGATGATCCCGGCCAGCCGGACGTCGACGCCGGATTCCTCCTCCTCGAGCTCGGCGACCGTGTGCGAGGTCAGCCGTTCGAGGCCCTTGAACTGGGAGAGCGGATGTCCGGTGATGAAGAATCCGAGGGCGTCCTTTTCATAGGACAGCTTCAGGGCATCGTCCCACTCGCTCATCGTCCGGACTTCCTCCGGGACCTCGGGCGGCTCGGCCGAACCCGTGTTGAAAAGGAGGGATTGGCGGGCCGTCCGGGCCCGCTGCAGGTCTTTGGCGAAATCGATGATCCGGTCGATGACGTGGAAGCACTGGGAGCGTTTCCAGCCGAGGCTGTCGAACGCGCCGGCCTTGATCAAGCTCTCGAGGACCCTGCGGTTGAGAAATCGGGCGTCGGCGTAGCGACCGATGTCGAAGGGCGAGCCGAACCGCCCGTGCTCGGCCCGGATCCGGACGAGGGCCTCCGCGGCCGACTCGCCGACGTTCTTGACCGCGGCCAGGCCGAAGCGGACCACCGGGCCGGCGACGGTAAACCGGAAATCGCTCTCGTTGATGTCCGGCGGCAGAACGTTGATCCCCATCCGCTGGCACTCGCCGATGTATTTCACGACCTGGTCCGTCGCCCCGCGCTCGGCCTCCGAGGTCAGCAGGGCGGCCATGTAGTGAACGGGGTAATGGGATTTGAGATAGGCGGTCTGGTAAGCCAGGGCGGCGTAGGCCGCGCTGTGGGATTTGTTGAACCCGTACTCGGCGAAGTTCTTGATGTTCTCGAACAGGGCCTTGGCCTTGTCCGACGAGACGAGGCCCTTCTTCCGCACCCCCCTGAGAAACCCGTCCCGCTGCTGCCGCATGATTTCCGCGACCTTCTTGCCCATGGCCTTGCGGAGGACGTCGGCCTCGGCCAGGGAGAAGCCGGCCAGCTCGACCGCGATCCGCATGACCTGTTCCTGGTAGACGATGATGCCGCGGGTCTCGCGAAGGATGGGCTCGATCTCCGGGATCTCGAACTTGACCTCCTCCGGATGGTGCTTGCGCTTGACGAATTCGGCGGTCATGCCGCTCTTGAGCGGGCCGGGACGGTACAGGGCGTTGAGGGCGATGAGGTCGCGGAACTCGTCCGGCTTGTAGCTGAGGAGGAGCTCCTTCATGCCCCGGCTTTCGAACTGGAAGACCCCGTCGGTCGCCCCCGCCCGGAAGAGGTCGAAGGCTTTCGGATCGTCGACGGGGAGGGTCTTCAGGTCGACCTCCTCACCGAGGTCCTTTCGGATCAGGGCCAGGGAGTCGTCGATGACGGTCAGGTTGCGCAGCCCGAGGATGTCCATCTTCAGGAGGCCGATGGCCTCGACGTCGCCCATCTCGAACTGGGTCGTGATCTCGTCCTTCGACGACTTGTACAAGGGGAGAAACTCGGAGATCGGCCGGGGAGTGATGACGAGTCCGGCGGCGTGGATGGACGGGTGGCGGACCTGGCCTTCGACCTTCCGGGCGATATCGAGAAGATGGGCGATCTTGGGATTCTTATCCCGGAGCTCCTTGAGCTGGGCAATTTCGTCGATCGATTTTTCGATCGTCACATCCGGCCCGAGCGGGATCATCTTGGCGATGCGGTCCACCTCGATCAGGGGAATGTCGAGGGCCCGGCCGACGTCGCGGATGGCCGCCTTGGCCGCCATCGTCCCGAAGGTGATGATCTGGCTGACGTTGTCCCGGCCGTATTTTTCGGTGACGTAGGCGATGACCTCCTCCCGGCGCCGGGCGCAGAAATCGATGTCGATGTCCGGGAGGCTGATGCGCTCGGGGTTCAGGAAGCGTTCGAAGAGGAGGTCGTACTCGATGGGGTCGACGTCGGTGATCCCCAGGCTGTAGGCGAGCAGGCTCCCGGCGGCCGATCCGCGGCCCGGTCCGACCGGGATACCCGCGGTCCGGGCGGCCCGGATGAGGTCCCAGACGATCAGGAAATAGCCCTCAAACTGCATCTGCTCGATGAGCCGGATCTCGGTCGAGAGGCGCCGTTCGTACTCCTCGAGCGTGTGGGAGAGGAGGCCCGCCTCGGCCTTCCGTTCGAGCACCTTGCGCCGCTCGGCGAACCCCTCGGCAACGACCTGCTCGAAGTACTCATGGAGATTCAGGCCGTCAGGGGGCTTGAAACTGGGAAGGAAATGTCCCGAACGCGGGAGGTCGAAATCGCACATGGCGGCGATGCGGGAAGTCGTTTCGATGGCCTCGGGGGCCTCGGGGAAGAGGGCCGCCATCTCCTCGCCCGACTTGAAATAGAACTCCTGGGTCTGGAACCGGATCCGCTCCGGGTCGGTCACCTTCCGGTTCGTCTGGATGCAGAGGAGGACGTCGTGGCTTTCGGCGTCCTCTTTCCGGCGGTAATGGACGTCGTTCGTGGCCACGAGCCCCAGGCCGAGCTTCCGGGCGATGCCGATGAGCTTCGGGTTGGTCTGCTTCTGGAGGTCCATGCCGTGGTCCTGGAGCTCGATGAAGAAGCGGTCCTTGCCGAAGATCGAGACGTAGGACGCGGCCGCTTCCTCGGCCGCTTCATCCAGGCCTTTGCCGAGGAGGAAGGCGACCTCGCCCTTGAGGCAGCTCGAGAGGGCGATGATGCCGGCGCTGTGCCGGGCCAGGATCTCCTTGTCCACGCGCGGCCGGTAGTAAAAGCCTTCGAGGTACGCGCTCGTCAGAAGCTTGCAGAGATTGCGGTAGCCCGTCTCGTTCTCGACGAGGGCGACGAGATGGAAATGGACCTGTTCCCGTGAATCCGCCTGGCGGTCCAGGCGGCTGCCGGGGGCGACATAGAGCTCGCAGCCCAGGATGGGCTTGATGTTCTTCTTCGCCGCCTCCTTGAAGAACTGGACCGCCCCGAAAATGTTGCCGTGATCGGTCAGGGCCACGGCCGGCATTCCGAGCTCGTCGGCCGCGGCGACAAGGTCTTTGATGCGGACGGCGCCGTCGAGGATGCTGTACTCGCTGTGGTTGTGGAGGTGGATGAAGCTTGCCGGGGCCATCTTATTCCCACTCGATCGTGCCCGGCGGCTTGGTCGTCACGTCGTACACGACCCGGTTCACCCCGTCGACCTCGTTGACGATCCGGGTCGAGATCCGGGCCAGGAGCTCGGGCTTCGCGGGAAACCAGTTGGCCGTCATCCCATCCACGCTCTGGACGAGCCGGATGGCCACGACCTGTTGGTAGGTGCGCTGGTCCCCCATCACGCCGACGGTCCGGACGGGGAGCAGGACGGCGAAGGCCTGCCAAAGCTTGTGATAGACGCCCGCCCGGCGGACCTCCTCGAGGACGATCTCGTCGGCGTCGCGGAGGATGGCCAGGCTCGCGGGCGTGACCTCGCCGAGGAGCCTGACGGCCAGGCCGGGGCCGGGGAACGGATGCTGGAGGATGAACTCGCGGTCGGCGCCGAGCTCGAGCCCGAGGGCCCGGACCTCGTCCTTGAAGAGCTCCTTGAGGGGCTCGATGAGGGTGAACTTCAGGTCCTTGGGCAGCCCTCCCACGTTGTGGTGCGACTTGATGACGGACGACGGCCCCTTGACCGGGTTGCTCTCGATGACGTCGGGATAGATCGTCCCCTGGGCGAGGAAGGGGGCGCGGCCGAGCTTTTCCGCCTCGCGCTCGAAGATGCGGATGAAGAGATTGCCGATGATCTTGCGTTTGCGCTCGGGCGAGGTCATGCCTTTAAGCGCGGCGACGAACTCCTCCGCGGCGTCCACTCCGATGACGTTGAGGTCGAGCTTCGTCCGGAAGCGGCGCATGAGCTCCACGAACTGGCCCTTGCGGAGGAGTCCGTTGTCGACGAAGATGCAGGTCAGGCGGCGGCCGATGGCTTTGTGGATGATCAGGGCCGCGACGAGCGAATCGACCCCGCCGCTCAGCCCGCAGATGACGCGCTCGCGGCCGACGGCCGCCTTGATCTCGGCCGCTTTCCGGGCAACGAAGGAGGACATGTCCCAGTCGGGCTCGAGGTTGGCCAGCTTGAACAGGAAATTGGCCAGGATCTTCTTCCCTTCCCGGGTGTGGATGACCTCGGGATGGAACTGAACGCCGAAGAAGCGGCGCTCCGGATTTTCGATGACGGCGGCCCGGGTGTTGGCCGTCCGTCCCGTGATCCGGAATCCGGGCGGAAGCTTCTCCAGCCGGTCCCCGTGGCTCATCCAGACCTGCCCGGCGTCCTTCACGCAGGAAAGCAGGCCGCGGCGGTCGAGGACGCGGAGCGAGGCGAAGCCGTATTCCCGCCTCGAAGACGACCTGACCTCTCCGCCCAGAAGATGCGCCGTGAGCTGGAGGCCGTAGCAAATGCCCAGAATCGGGATGCCGAGGTCGAAGATCCCGGCCTGCGGATGCGGGGCGCCTTTCTCGTAGACGCTCATCGGGCCGCCGGAGAGGATGAGGGCTTGCGGATTCAGCTTGATCAGACGGTCGACCGGCGTATCGAAGGGAAGGATTTCGGAATAAATGCCGAGCTCGCGGACCTTGCGGGCGATGAGCTGGGTATATTGGGACCCGAAATCGAGGACGAGGACCTTATTCATGGATGGATTTTATCAGACGCGGAGGGACGCGACAAGCGGCGTTTGACAGGGCCGTGGCGCTCCCTTATAGTGGGTCCATGTTGACCTGGGAAGACCTCGCCAAAGACCTGTCCATCCAAACGGAATCCAAGATCGTCCTGCTCGTCATCGACGGCCTGGGCGGCCTGCCGCTCCGGGGAAAGACCGAGCTCGAAACGGCCGAAACAACGAACCTCGACCGCCTGGCCATGCGGGGCTGCTGCGGCGTCACCGATCCCGTGCTGATGGGGATCACGCCCGGCAGCGGGCCCGCCCATCTGGCCCTGTTCGGGTATGACCCTCTCCGGTATCGGCTCGGCCGCGGCATCCTCGAGGCCCTCGGCTCGGACGTCGAGGTCCGGCAGGGCGACCTCGTCGCGCGCGGCAACTTCGCCACGCTCCGCGACGGGCTGATCGTCGATCGCCGGGCCGGCCGCATCGCCACGGAGGAATGCGCCCGGCTGTGCGCCGTTCTGAACGCGGCCCTCGCCGCCCGCAAGGACCCCGAGGTGACCCTCACCCCCGGCAAGGAACACCGCTTCGTCGCCCGCTTCCGGACGGCGGGGCTCTCCGACGCGCTGACAGACGCCGACCCGCAGAAGGACCACAAGCCGCTCGTCAAAGCCCAGGCGCTCGACGCCGCCTCGGCCAAAGCGGCCGCCGTAGTCAACGCCTTCCTCGATGACGTGATCAAGATCCTCGCCGCCGAGCCCGTGGCCAACGCCGCGCTGCTGCGCGGATTCTCGGCCCAGCCGTCCATCCCCCTCATGCCCGATCTCACCAAGCTCCGCCCGGCCGCCATCGCCAACTATCCGATGTACAAGGGCCTGGCCAAGCTGATCGGGATGACCGCGTACAAGGTAGGCCAGGAAACTGAAGACCTCTTCACCACGATCGAAGCCCATTACGCCGAGCACGATTTCTTCTACGTCCATTACAAGAAGACCGACGCGGCCGGCGAGGACGGGAACTTCGAAGCCAAGGTCCGGGCGATCGAGGAGATCGACGCGTTCCTCCCGCGCCTCGAAGCGCTCAAACCCGACGTCCTGGTCGTTACCGCCGATCATTCGACCCCGGCCCTCATGGCCGGTCACTCGTTCCATCCGAATCCTTTCCTGCTCGTCGCTCCGACCGCCCTCCCGGACGAAACGGGCGTCTTCACCGAGCGGGAATGCGCGGGCGGACTGCTGGGCCGCTTCCCCTCTCTCCGGGCCATGCCGCTCATGCTCGGCCATGCGGGGAAATTAAAAAAATTCGGGGCTTAAGCTTCGAGATCTCCCAACGCTCACTGGGGCACCAGTCCCGTCGGTTCCCCCCGCAAGCAGGCTGTGTCGCAATCGGATTATTCCCCCTGGAAGATCATCCGTCTTTTCCTTCGAGTCCCAAGACCGTAAAATGATTGAGGGGGACGAAACGAGACGGGAGGAAAGGACAATCGAATGGCCTACCGATACGGTGATCGGCAACAGATGGGGCTGTTCCCCTCGGGTGTCGACGACTATGTCGCTAAGGACGATCCGGTCCGGGCCTACGACGCCTTCGTCGAGGCCTTGGATTTTGAGGCTCTTGGGATCGGCATCGAGGAGGACAAGGTCGGCAACCCGGAGTACGACCCGAAAGCGATGCTGAAGCTGCTGATCTATGGGTATTCCTATGGGGTGAGGAGCTCCCGGAAGCTGGAGCAGGAGGTTCATCATAATCTGTCGTTCATCTGGTTGGTGGGAGGACTGCGGC
>Ga0315277_10000015_pt1 | contig 275877 bp, 260 predicted proteins | sample YL17G05_15_MG_FD_203695 | JGI IMG/M metagenome (GOLD analysis project Ga0315277, IMG submission 203695) | Sediment microbial communities from Yellowstone Lake, YNP, Wyoming, USA - YL17G05_15 | ecosystem: Environmental > Aquatic > Freshwater > Lake > Sediment | place: USA: Wyoming | collected...
AGGTGTTGAGTCTCCAGGAACAACGGTTTCCATTAGTGCTGGTCCATACAGCGTTAATGAAGGTGCAGTTTCAGGTTACTCGAAGTCCTTAAGTACCGATTGTTCAGGAACAATAGCCAATGGACAATCAAAGACCTGTACCATTACAAATGATGATCAGGCTGCAACTTTAACTGTTATTAAACACGTCATAAACGATAATGGTGGAACAAAGGTAGCAGGTGACTTTACAATTACTGTTACCGGAATAAGTCCATCTCCTGCATCTTTTGCAGGTGTTGAGTCTCCAGGAACAACGGTTTCCATTAGTGCTGGTCCATACAGCGTTAATGAAGGTGCAGTTTCAGGTTACTCGAAGTCCTTAAGTACCGATTGTTCAGGAACAATAGCCAATGGACAAACAAAGACCTGTACCATTACAAATGATGATATTGCCCCTACCCTTACGATTGTGAAGAAAGTTATAAATGATAATGGAGGTAATGAAACAGTTTCAGCCTTTGGAATCACAGTAGATGGCAGTACGCCTGCGTTTGATGGTGGAGTAACTGTTGGTGATACCACAATTTATACAGCTGTGGTACCAGATGCTTTAGCTAACCATCCCTATCTTCTTTCTGAAAATGATATTAAGGGATACACAGAAGGTAACTGGGATTGTGTCAATAATAGTGCTCTTACAGATGATTTAGATGGAGAATTATTCGGTGTAGCTTTCCTGGGGATTTCATCAACCACGTATACAGAAACTCTAAGTGAGGGTCAAAATGTTACGTGCACTATTATAAATGATGATATCGCTCCAACTCTTAATGTAGTAAAAAGAGTCATAAATGACAACGGTGGGACCGCTGTAGTTGGAGATTTTGGCATTGTGGTTAACGGAAGCGCGCTTAGCTTTGATCAGGGAATACCCAGTGGGTCAAGTGTGACCTACTCAGCTATTGTTACGGGGGCTTTAGCCAATACTTCTTACATACCTTCAGAAAATGCCCTTAAAGGATACCAGGAAGGTACTTGGGTTTGTCTGGATGATGACACCCAAAATGTAATTTCGATACCGGTCACTCTAGATGAAGGTCAGAGTGTTACATGTAAGATCATAAATGATGATTTAGCTAACGGACAGTTATTTATTGAAAAAATAAATGATAAATGGCCAAATGTTCAACACATTGGTGATGTTGTAACTTACACGATTACTGTAAGAGCTGTTGGCGGTCCGTTACATGATGTTGTAGTGACCGATCTTCCTCCGGCAGGATTTAGTTATGTTCAAGGAAGCTGGACTCCAAAAACTATACCTGAGCCTACTTACAGCTCTCCGGGAGAATGGGACATTGGAGATATGACAGATGGTCAGGAAATAGTGCTTACTTATCAAACAGAAATTCAGTCTGGTGTTACACCTGGAATATATCCAGATCTGGCCTGGGCTGATGGAGTAAATCTTAGTGGTGATTCGGTTTATGCAACCTCTGAGTCTAATAACTGTGCCACAAGCGGTTGTGATGATGGGATAGTAAGTGAGAACTTTGTCGGAACTAAAGTTTCTCTTGAAGTTATACCAGAGATAAAAGAAACAGCGGAAGTAAAAGTGAAGCACGAAGAAAAAGGAGAAGTTTTAGGAGCTTCTACAGAACTTCCAGCAACAGGCATCAGTCCAGCTTGGATAAATGCGGTTTTAAGTATCGCCTTTTTAGGTGGTCTACTCATGCTTATTGGAGGTATGGGAACTATGTTAAGGAAAGAAACAATAAAAAAGACGTCTACGAGAAGAAACGGAAAAATCAAAAAGGTATTGGTGATGTTCGCGGTAATTGCTGGGATGGGGATGCTTTTCACAGCAAGGTCTTATGCTCAGGAAACAGCAGTTATAAATCCATTAGTTGTAAGAATAGAAGAGCCGGATTCTCCTACAAGCAAGTCTTTTAATCTAAGTTTTGTTGTCTTAGACATCGAACAAAGGGATCCGATAACGTCTAAGTGCTACAAGAAGTTCCAGACAGATTCTAATTTCACTCAGTTTGGTTCCGATGTGGTAATTTCGAACTCTGAAGGAGGTAACTCACATAATTGTGCGGTTGACAGTGGTGTGTTAAACAAGGTGGGGACCTACGAATTTCAAGTTAAAGCTTATGCTGGTGACGATCAATCAGATTCAGATATTGTAACAGTGAAATTTGATAACACATCTCCAGATAGACCCAAATATATTGAAAAGGACAAGAAATCAAGCTGCAAATATGAAGTGTCACTAAGAACTGCAGATGACGGACAGACTTCATATGTCTGGATCTACAGGGATTTCTCTAGAGATATGGATCTGAACATGGGGAATAGAATAAAAACCAAAAATCTAGGCCCAGATGAAAAGTATACTTTCACCGATGAGCTTTACGGAGGTGATTGTGGACACACTCCCTATTACGCTGTTATAGCCTTTAACGCGATTGGTAACCACTCAGAGCCAAGAGCAGAGACAGTAGTAAAAACAGTAACTGTCACAACTACCGAAACCAAAGAAACCGCAGGAGCAATAGAAGTGCTAGGGGGTGCAAATCTACCATCTGGTACAGAAGGCGGAACTGGTGGACAGATCCCCAGCGGTAGTGAAGCAGGTGGAGAAGGTGGGGCCGTTCTTGGCGAAACTGTGACAAATGCGGGCTTATGGGGAAGTGTCTTAAATGTCTTAAGATCTCCGTGGTTTTGGCTAATAATCCTTGTCGTTGGGTTTATAATAGTACGTGTCTTTAAAAAGAAAAACAAAAAGTAAACCCAGTTTATCAAGCATTTTGGTCAAACTAGGGCTATTAATGGTAGCCCTAGCTTTGTTTCTAGCCCTTTTGATTTACTATCCAGTTATTGTGAAAGAAGTTGGGTACGTCATAAATAAACCTAATGCAAACGCAACCGTTTCTACCAACTACGTTTTAGATTCAAGAAATAGTAATGTAATTATTGCCACGGACCCTAATTTTAGTATCATAGTCCCCAAAATAGGCGCCAATTCTAGGGTTGTACCTGACGTTGACCCTTACAACTCATTAGTGTATCAAAGAGAGCTTACAAAGGGTGTGGCGCATGCCAAAGGGACAGTTTACCCCGGCCAAGTTGGAAATTCCTTTTATTTTGCCCATTCTTCAGATAATTTTTATAACGCTAACAGATACAACTCTGTTTTCTACCTTTTGGATAAAATGTCCATTGGTGATGCGTTTTATTTAGTCTACAAGGGAGATATTTACAAATACAAAGTAACCGAGGTTAATGTTGTCGCGCCTGATTCCGTAAAATACATATCCTTGGAAACATCAAAAAAACTTGCCACACTTATGACCTGCTGGCCTGCTGGAACAACTCTTAAGAGGCTGGTTGTTGTCGGAGAGCTTGAGTAGTCTATAATATTCCTATGCGAAAATTCGCCTTTGTAAACAAAGACTTGGAACAAGGTGACTCTAGTAGTAACTTATTGTCTGAAGATGTACCAGAGGCGCCTTTATATCCTATGAAGAAACAAAATGGTAAAAAAATTACAAATGTAATTATCGGAATATTCTTTCTTTCTGCAATTCTTTTTACAGCCTGGGTTATTTTTTCCGGGAATTCAAAAAAAGTACTTCTAAGCCCCTTTTCAAAGACAGGTGTTATTCCTTCTAATCCGGAGAATATAAAAGTTCCTGCAGATTTAACTGGCGTTTTGTACTCAGCATCTGAAGCGGCAGTTATTAATGGGCAAAGACCCCTGAGTGTTATGGTAAATAACCATGTGGATGCAAGACCTCAATCGGGTTTAATCTATGCAGATATAGTTTATGAGGTAGTTGCAGAAGGCGGTATAACAAGGTATTTAGCCTTTTTCCAGAGCAATACCCCTGAAAAGATCGGTCCTGTGAGGAGTATAAGAGAATACTATTTAATGATAGTTAAAGAACTTGGTGATGCTATGGTTATGCACATAGGGTACTCTCCGCAAGCGTTGCTTGCGATAGATACCTGGCCGGCGAGGAGCCTTTTCAGAGGTGGGTGTGAGTCAGTGCCGGGGTGTGAATGGAGAAGTAATCCTAGAAATGTAGCTTATGAACACACAGCATTTGTCAACGGTTTGATACTAAGGCAATTAGCAACAAACCTTGGTTGGGAAGGCGTGGGTCCCGTTACTCTTTGGAAGTTTAAGGATGATACGACTAAATATGCAAGTAAGCCCGCCGCAACAAACCTTACAATTGATTTTTGGGAGAAAGGGGACTACTCGGGAATATTTAAGTATGATCCCCAAACCAATACCTATCTGAGGTTTACAGGTTATGATTCTTCTGGAAATCCAATTCCGGTTATGGATCAGGAACAGACTACACAGCAAGTAGCAGTATCAAACGTTATTGTTCAGTTTGCTGTAGAAAGCTCAATCGCGGAGGATGTGAAGGGGAGATTGGGGTATCAATTGATCGGGAGCGGAAAAGCAATTGTATTTCTTGATGGAAAAGTTATTGACGCAACTTGGTCAAAAGCAGATAGAGACTCAAGAACCATATTTTACGATACAGATGGAAATGAGATACAATTTAATAAAGGAAAATTTTGGGTTTCTATAGTGCCCGATAGGAATGTTGCGCAAGTGGTTTATAATTAACCTGCCCCCAAATAAATATGTTAAATAAAATACTCGTATCTGAAGTTAGGGTTAATATACTGAAACTGCTGCTTCTGAATCCTAAGAAGAGTTTTCACGTCAGGGCCATTGTGAGAAATGTAAATGCTGAGATAAATGCTGTAAGGAGGGAACTTGACAATTTATTTGAGATAAATCTCGTAACGAGAAGGCAGAGCTCAAACAAGATCTTTTATCAGATAAACACCGAGCATCCTTTATATACAGAGCTTTTATCTCTGGTAGCTAAGGAAGTAGGGATTGGGGCAGCTATAATGACTAAGGCAAGACAGATAGGGGATATTAAGTACGCAATGCTGTCCCTTGCATTTTTGAGAGGGAGAAAGTCCTCAGCTTTGGACGTTGACCTTTTTATAGTTGGTAATGTAAATTTGGATATTCTAAATTTTATTATTAAGGAAGAAGAAGAAAAAATGGAAAGAGAAATAAATTATTCGGTTATGAGCATGGAGGAATTCTTAAACAGGAAAAGGACGAATGACCAGTTTATGTACGGAATACTAACTCAAAGCAGAACCATGTTAATAGGAGATGATGAAAAATTTTGTGAAATAGTCTAATGTTTAAAAGTGTAACTTTCAGGTTAGCATTAATTTCCACGCTCTTTACTTTATCCACTCTTGCGGTATTGCCAAGAATACCCATTTACATTAGTGGGTTTTTACTAAAATTAGATTCCTATGTGGGAGGTTATGAGTTTAGCATTTTTGGGAAAAACATAAACTTGAAAGATCTTAATATGGGTATAGGAATGGGTAATTCAACTGCTATTATTTATGACACACAGCCTGAAACTACTTCTGATTCCTTGGGGAAGTTGGAAACAACTAAAGATTTGATACAAAAAAGATTAGATATCCTTGGTTATGTAAACTACAGATTAAGTATTAGCGAAAATAGCGGAAAATACTTCTTGCTTTTAGAGGTTCCGAAAAGTTCTGATGCTAGCTCTATTTCCTATGTTGCAGCTGGAAGTGGAGACCTAAGCTTCAAAAAGCTCAAGGACCCTAATTCTTGGAACCCCCAAGATGCGCAAAAAATAGTAGCGGATGCGAGTTTGTGGGAAGATTCTGGGATTTCCCGCTTAGATTTTCAGGATATCGTTATTAATAAGGATGCTAGTGGTAGAGATGTCCTTCAGGTTAAGCTAACAGCTGAAGGAAAAGTAAAGTTTAATAAATTAGCTCGAGAGAATCTAGATAAACCTGTTGCAATTTATGTAAATAACACGGAACAGCCGTTTACTGTACCAATTATGTCTGAGAGCCTCGCGAATAATCCTGACGCCGATCCAATGATATCAGGGATCTTTCCTGATATTTTTGTTAAGTCTTTTTTGGTTCAATATAAAAATGGACCGTTGCCTGTTGTTTTTTCACAACCCAAGACCACGGAACTTCCTCCAATATACGGAGCGTATTTTCTTGAGAATTTTTTTAAATCCTTTTTGATTGGATTGGCGTTGTTATCCGTTATCACGATTATAAAGTATAGGAAGCGAGGTGCTTTATTTATTACCGCGTTTCTTTCCAGTTTGGTTCTATTTGGGGCACTGTTCAAACTTTTTTCATTAACAGTTGATATGGCTGCATTTGCCGGGTTTTTAGTAACATTTGTTTTTCTTGTGGAAGAGGGATCAGCTGTTTTGTCAGAATTGGAGTCAAAAAGTTCGGAAGAGAAACCTTTCAACATAATATTGTACGATGTATTTGCAAAAAGAGAGGAAAATCTGAAATATTTTGCTATTCTGCTATTTTTTACAATGCTTGTCGTTTCGAAATCCAGTGGTGTAGCAACCAAAACCTTTGTTTACTCAATTTTACTGAGTATTGTTTCTCTTTATTACTGTGATTATATTTTCAAAAGTGTTTTAGATATTTTTGGAGGCAGGAAAAATGCTAAATGAATTTTTCGGTTATTTGGGATCGAGTGGAGATTTTATTGTGAGCCTAGTGATTTTCTTTATAGGAATACCAATCGTTTTTTCATTCTTATTCAAAAAAATCTCTCAGAGGAATCAGCTAAGGCTAATGGCGAGTTGGATAATAAAGATGTTGTTGGATGTTTTAGTTTTTTCCATTATCTTTGTTGTCTTTAGCGTATCTACTAAATCCAGTATGGAAAACCTGAATTTGTTCTTGCTTGTCACACTTGTTTATTCATTAAGTTTGAATTTCAGTATGTCCGCGGATGTGAGAGAAAGTCTTCTAAAGAGTAAGAGAACAGAGGGTTTTTATGATTCCCTAAAAACTGCTCTTGACGAAAACAAAACTAAAGTATTGGGTATTTTTGCTGCTGTAGGATCTGTTTTTCTGTTTATTTTTGTTCTTGGAAACGGCATTATGCTCTCTTTTATGATTTTGTTTTTCGCATCTACTTTTATATGCTCCTGCACATCAGCTTTTGCTTACCCTTTGATAGCCAAATTATCCGAAAGAACTTTCAAGTAAAATCCTGGAAAATTACTGGTATTATCTTTTTATGCTTAGATGGAATATTTTAGGTGAATATAAATCTGGTGAAGATGTCGTTTTACGCATTCTTTCCCAAAGAGGAATAAAAAGCAAGGAGGAGTTTCTAAGAAACTTTTCAATGAAAGAATGCTTAGACCTGATGCCTTCGGAATTTAAGAAAAGCCTTAAAAAAGCATCAGATATCATAAAAAAATCCATGGAAGAAAAAAAAGAGATTATTATATTTGGGGATTATGATTCAGACGGAGTTAACTCTACAGCCATACTTTTCAATTTTTTAAAGAGAGAAAAAGGATACGATAAAGTTTCCTATTTTATCCCAAATAGGTTTGAGCATAGCTACGGGCTTTCTAAGGGGGCTGTAGATGATGTTTTAAAGGAACACGGTGGGAAAAAAGTACTTTTCATCACGGTTGACGTTGGGATCACCGCTCATGATGAGGTAGAGTATATTAAAAAGCTTGGACATTTTGCTATTGTGACCGATCACCATCAAAAACCAGCAAAATTACCTAATGCAGATTGTATAGTCTGGACAGACCAAGTTTGTGCAGCGGTGATCTCATGGCTGTTAAGTAGATTTCTAGGGTCAACTGATAAAAGTAGTCTTGCAATGGCAGCACTTGCTACGGTTACAGATCTGCAAACAGTAACAGGATTTAACAGAGTTGTAGTAAAAAGGGGATTGGAGATTCTAAACTCAAATCCGCCGTTAGGGCTCAAGAAGCTTCTTGAGGTTTCTGGAAAAATAAGTGGCGAGGTTACAACCTATGAACTTGGCTGGATTTTAGGACCAAGACTTAATGCGTCAGGAAGGCTGGAAACCGCTGAAGACTCTATCAGAATTCTTGTAGAGTCTGACCCAAAAGTTGTCACCGAAATGGCCGAAAGTTTAAATACAAAAAATATACAAAGACAGGAGAAAACACTTGAAATGTATGAACTTGCTTCTGAGTTTAAAAAAACCGCTAAAGAAAAACTCCCTAAAGTTATTTTCTCATCGGATAAAAAATATCATGAGGGAGTTATTGGATTGGTGGCCGCAAAGCTTGTTCAGACATATTACCGTCCTGCTATTGTTATTTGCCTTTTAGATGATTACGCAAAGGGATCTGTCAGGTCGATTCCTGGGGTGAACATAATAAATATGTTAAGACAATTTTCCGATTTGTTTATAGATTTGGGAGGTCACCCTATGGCAGCAGGTTTTACGATTGCTAAAAAAAGAATCCCTGTTTTTAAGAGAAAGCTATTAAAATACGCGCAGGAATATATACCTGATAGTTTGCTTGTGCCTACAATAAACGTTGATTTAAAAATACCCGCGAGTATTATTGACAATAAACTTTCGGATGAGATTGAAAAAATGAAGCCTTTTGGTATCGGAAACGAACAACCCCTATTTATGTCAGAGGGGCTAGGTGTGACAAATACTAATATTATTGGAAGGGATAGCAAGCATTTAAAAATAGAACTTTATGATGGTGAAAAATACCATAAGGCGATTTACTTTGGAGGGGCGGAGTTTGAAAAAGAGTTTGTTGTTGGAAAGAAGGTAGATTTGGTTTATACATTGAAAAAAAGTGAGTACAATGGTAGTAGCTACGTGGACATGTTAGTTAGGGATTTTAGAAAGGTTTAAAAATATGGAAAGAACTTATGTAAAAAACACTTTGGAAAATATAGGTAAAAAGGTTGTGATCATGGGTTGGGCAGATACGATAAGAGATCATGGAAAAATTACTTTTGTTGATCTAAGAGATATTACCGGAAAAATCCAATGCGTTTATTTAGGAAAGATGAACATAACCCCAGAAACTGTTTTGCTGATAGAAGGTGTGATTGAGAAACGTCCAGAAAGTATGGTAAATCCTAAAATACCAACAGGAGAGATAGAGCTTAAAGTGGAAACGTTCGAGATACTAAATAGGTGCAAAGAGCTTCCAATACCAATAGATACGGATGGTTTGGATATAAACGAAGAATCACGTTTGCAATATAGGTACTTGGATTTAAGGCGCCAAAGGATGCAGAAGAATATGGTTATTCGCTCCAAATTTGTACGCGCGTTGAGAGAGAATCTGTATTCCGAGGGTTTTACCGAAATAGAAACTCCTCTTCTTACTAAAGCAACGAAAGAAGGAGCCAGAAATTTCGTTGTGCCCTCAAGGTATAGTCCAGGAAAATTTTATGCTTTACCACAAAGTCCCCAGCAATATAAGCAGCTTTTAATGACAGCAGGATTTGAGAGGTATTTTCAAATCGCAAAGTGCATAAGAGACGAAGATCCACGAGCTGATAGAGGATACGAATTCACTCAGCTTGATCTCGAGATGAGTTTTGTTGAAAGGGAAGACGTTATGGAAACTGTTGAGAGGATTCTTAAAGAGGCTATTCTCACAGTTGGAGGGAAATTAAAAGATAGTAATCTTCCTGTTATTGACTATAAGGAAGCGATTGAGAAGTATCACTCAGACAAATTTGACTTGAGAACAGAAAAGGAAAAACAATCGGGGATTTTAGCATTTGCATGGGTTATTAATTTTCCTTTCTTTAAGAAAGTGAACAAAAAAGATGCGGCTGAGGTCGAGGATAGCAAATCTGGATGGACTTTTACGCACAACCCCTTTAGCAAGCCCTTGAAGGAGCATGAGCAGTGGCTACTTGAGCAGAAAAATATCGGTGAAATACTTACGACTCAGTATGACCTTGTTTGTAATGGATATGAGATGGGAGGAGGAAGCATAAGAGCTCATACCCCAGATTTATTAAAAGCAGTTTATAAAGTGATGGGATACTTTGATGCTGAGATTGATGATAACGTCGGTCACATGCTTGAGGCTTTCGAACTTGGCACGCCTCCCCATGGAGGCATTGCATTGGGTATAGATAGGTTATTGATGGTTTTGACCGAAGAGTCTTCTTTAAAAGAAACTATTGCCTTTCCAATGACTGCAAAAGGAAAAACATCCGTTATGGATGCTCCGTGTGAGATAACTGACGAGCAACTTCGTGATCTTCACTTGAAGCTTGTAGGAAAGGAAAAATAATTGGGTGAAGCAGTATGGATCTGACACAGAAAGTTTTTGAGTTTCTAGACAAGAACGGAGTTTCTTACCAAAAATATGAGCACGAAGTCGTCCGTTCATCCATGGATGCAGCGAAAGTACGTGGAACAGATATTTCGCTGGGAGCAAAGGCGCTTGTGTTTTCTGCTGATGGGAAGCTTATATTAATCGTTGTTCCTGCTGATAAAAGGATTGACACCAAAAAATTTAGAAAATTGTTCGCTATCAAGGATCTGAGAATGATTGACAGCGATAAACTTCCCGAAAAGGTTTCCCTTGAGAGAGGCGCAGTAATGCCGTTTGGTAGTTTACTTGGGCTAACCACGTATTTCGATAAGGGTTTGAATAGAGAAGGAGAAGTCGCTTTTAATGCAGGAAAAACTACAATATCGGTTGTAATGAAAGCAGAAGATCTAGTTAAAATGGAGAAACCTATTCTAGAAGATTTTGCGATTTGATTATGCTCTCTTCAATTTTGAAAAAAACAGAAGATATTCTGAAAACAACTGTCTTGTTTGTTGTGGATGTTGGTATGAGCCTACTTTGGTTTATAGATAAAGTGACCGACTTTAGCGCAAAGGAGTTAACGCATTTTTCTAAAAAGTTTTTGTTGTCAATCGTAGTCGGACTAAGTTTTATATTTCTGGGATACTTTATGTATTCTGGGTATCTAACTCAGATCGCAGATTATATTTTTGTGTCAAAACCTCCACAGACTCAGATAATATTGTCATATCCTTATAAAGCAAAATATTTACCTAATCCTGAGATTTCAGCTAAATCAGTAATTGCCGTTGACAGGGAAAAAGGAACGGTTCTTTTTGAAAAAAACTCAAATGAAAAATTGGCCCCTGCTTCAACAGCTAAGTTACTAACTGCGTTGGTGGTTTTGGACTTGTATAAACCGTATGACGAATTAAATGTACCGAAGGAGTGTACGCAGGTGGAAGGTACAAAGGCAGGATTGCCAGAGAAATCTGTGTTTAAAGTAAGAGACTTAGTTTACAGCATGCTTGTTGGATCAATAGCCGATGCTGCGTGCGTTTTGGCATCAGGCAAGGTGTCGAATGGAGCGTTTGTAAACCTTATGAACCAAAAACTATCTTCCCTGGGTTTGAAATCTACCCATCTTTCAAATCCAATAGGTCTTGATGGCATAAATGGAGAAAACTACTCTTCGGCTCTTGATCTTTACAAACTGGCTATTTACGCAACAAGTGTGCCCGATATTAAACTTGCGGTTAGATCCCCCTCTTACGTGCTGAGGTCCGTTGACGGAAAATATTCTGGAACGGTTTACAGCACGAACAGATTTTTATGGGAAGTTCCCAATACTGTTGGGATAAAAACGGGGACGACAGTTGGAGCAGGGGAGGTTTTGATATATGAATACAACGACGGTTTGAAAGACATTATTATAGTTGTAATGGGGAGCGCAGATAGGTTTTCTGATACAAAGATAATTCTGAATTGGATTTTGAAAAGTTATAAATGGAAATAGCAATTACTTACTGGCGGGGGTAGGAGCTGAATTACCTTGTTTTATATACTGGCCGCTGACGGCTGGGAAGTAGATTATTACATAACCTCCAGGGTCACCTATTTTTGTGTAAGTTCCACTGAAAACGTAGATTGGCTGAAGATATTTCTGATACTTTGGTGTTTCATAATAGGCAAGATAAATGTTATCGATAAGTATCCTTTCCATGTCAGCGGCTACATAAGTATCAAATGGGTTTGCTCCTTTTGGAGTTACATTTGTTATAACTCCTTTTCCGCTTTTTACTGCATTCCATGCTTCCTTTACAGGGATTATTGGATAGCTGGATTTGGAAGTTGGAACGATTTCCCAGTAAGAGGCTTCAATAAAAGGATTGTTCAGAGGAGTTTTGTTCTGTATATTCATTGGTTTTCTGGCGTAAAGCCTTAAAAGTCCTTTTTCTGGATCAGGTCCCAAAATCTGGTAATCGTCAATCTTTCTGTAATAATTAACAAGTACGACTTGGGTTTCGTAAAGATCGCTGCTTTCGTATAATTTACTTCCTTGAAAGCTTCCCAACCTTGTTGTCTGGTATCCCTCTTCGTATGTTTTATCAAACCTTCCGATAGATGTTAGTATATTTTGTCCTATCGAAATTGCGTTCTTTGCATTTATACTTCCGGGAGTAAAAGCTAAACCCTTACCGGCAAGATCTGTAGTTAAAGTCAGTTGTCTAGATTCAATCTCAATTGACAAAGTGCTTTGTATAGGTGAGTTTTTCCAAACATATATACTTCCTTTCAGATCAGATACAAGATCTTTTTCTGTGAATCCCAAAATTTCAGCATCAGAAATTGCGTTTTTCCCGGCAAGATAAGAGTATTGGAAAGGTTTGAACTCGTAGATGTGCATTTGGGATGGTAAACCCGTGGGTACCTTCCCGGTTTTGGTGTTTAAAAGGTACTCTGGTTTTGTTGTACCTACAGGTTTTTCTACAAAGCTAAGTTGATCCAGTAATCCATATGTAAGCACAGGCGGTTGTTTTCTTGTGAGCACACTCTGGATAATATTTGACGAACCTGGAATGACTATGTAAACAAGAAGATAATAACCAACAACAAAAAGGAAGAAGTACTTTACTGATTTTTTAAATAAGGCAGAAACGCGAGTTAAATTCATTACTTATATATTATAACAATACTTTTCATGTTAAAATCCAAATTATGGTGATTCGCACTAGAGTGGCTCCAAGTCCAACTGGAGAGTTTCATATTGGGGGGATGAGAACCCTTATGTACAACTGGGCTTTTGCTAGAAAGTTTGATGGTAAATTTGTGCTTAGAATTGAAGATACTGACAGAGAAAGATACGTTGAAGGTGCGGTCGAAAGAATGAAAAAGGTTGTTAGAGACTATGGTTTCGACTGGGATGAGGGTCCGGATGTTGGAGGTTCTTATGGGCCATATGTTCAGTCGCAGAGACTTGAACTGTACAAAAAATATGCTTTAGAGCTGGTAAAGCCAGGAAAAGCCTACTATTGCTTTTGCACAGAGGAAAGACTTGAGAAGCTAAGAGAAGAGCAAAGAAAACAAAAAAGGCCAGTTACCAAATACGACAGATTCTGTCTGAATTTGAGCAAAGACGAGATTGAAAAGAATCTGAAAGACGCTAGGCCATACGTGATAAGGTTAAAAGTTCCGGACAACGAAGAAATTGTTGTTGAAGATTTGATTCTTGGAAAACTTGTTTTTCCTTCTAACGATATCGATGATCAAATTCTGTTAAAGTCAGATGGGTTTCCGACTTATCATCTTGCAGTGGTCGTGGACGATCATTTTATGGAAATTTCACATGTTTTAAGAGGGCGAGAATGGCTTCCCTCAACACCAAAACATATTTTGCTTTTTAGGGCATTCGGGTGGAAAGAGCCTGTATATGCCCACTTACCACTTCTTAGAGAAGTTGACAGTACGAAGAAGATGTCAAAGAGACTTGGAGATGTTGCCGCTTTGGATTTTCTGAACTCAGGTTACCTTCCTGAGGCCTTAGATAACTTTATGATGTTTTTGGGTTGGAATCCTGGAACAGAAAAAGAAATGTACACTCTTGGTGAGTTCGTCAAAGATTTTTCAATAGAGAAAGTTCAAAAATCAGAAATGGCCGCTTTTGATAGGCAGAAACTTTTGTGGCTTAACGGATTGTACATTAGAAAAATGCCCACGGAAAAACTCTTAGAAAGAATTGAAATATGGTACGAAGAATATGATAAGAAGCTAGATATTGGTAAATGTGGAAGGGACTTTAACCTAAAAGTTCTTAAACTTGTTCAAGAGAGGATGAAAACTTTGAATGAGTTTAACGACCTTACGTCTTACTTTTACAAGAGGCCTGATATTGATAAAGGCGAAGTAGGGAAATTCGCTTCGGGTAAAGAAAAATCAAAAGAAATGATAAAGAATTATTTAGCTGTTTATAAAGGTATTTTAGATAAAAATTGGGATAAGGATAACCTTGATAAGATTTCTCATGAGAAGCTTAGTGAGTTTGGTTACCAGGCAAAAGATGCGTTTATGACTTTGAGGTATGTTGTGTGTGGGAAGGAATATACGCCTCCGCTTTTTGATGTCTTTAATCTATTAGGTAAAAAAGAGGTTATTGAGAGATTAGAAAGCGTCATTTAATTATTTCGTCTACTTCTATTAGACAATCATCATTGCTAAAATATCGCGTACTGCTAAAATTAATCTAGGCAGTAAATTTAAGGAGGCTTAATATGGCAGCTAAAATGTCTACTAAAGAAACTAGAGAAGGTGTTAAAAAGGTAGTACTGTCCGGAAAGGATTTAGCTCTAAAAACCGCGATAGAACAAATAGAAAAGAGCTTCGGGAAAGGGTCCATTATGAAACTTGGTGGGGGAATGGGCGAAAGGTCCATCCCAGTAATTCCAACTGGTTCAATAGCGCTTGATTTAGCTTTGGGGGTAGGTGGTGTTCCAAGGGGAAGAATCGTCGAGATATTTGGTCCAGAGTCCTCAGGAAAAACGACGTTAGTTCAGCACATCATTGCGGAAGCCCAAAAACTTGGCGGAACAGCCGCGCTAATTGACGCTGAAAATGCATTTGATCCTAATTATGCGGAAAAAACGGGAGTCGACGTTGAAAATCTTTTAGTTTCTCAACCTGATACTGGAGAACAGGCTTTAGAAATAGCTGAAACTCTGATAAGGTCAAACGCTGTTGACTTAGTTGCTATAGACTCAGTCGCTGCCTTGGTACCAAGAGCCGAAATAGAAGGAGATATCGGAGACTCGCACATCGCAATGCAGGCAAGACTTATGAGTCAAGCTCTAAGGAGATTATCTGGAGCAATAAGCAGATCAAAGTGCACGGTTATTTTTACAAACCAACTTCGTATGATGATCGGCGTTATGTTTGGTAATCCCGAAACCACCGCAGGCGGAAAAGCTCTTAAGTACTATGCCTCTGTAAGAATTGATATAAGGAAAATAGAAACTCTGAAAAAAGGAGAAGAGTTTTATGGGATACGAGCTAGAGCTAAGGTCGTTAAAAATAAAGTCGCACCCCCTTTTAGATCAGCTGAGTTTGATATCTTGTTCAACGAGGGGATCAGTAAGGAGTCAAACATTATTGATGTTGGAATTGACATGGGAATACTGAAAAAAAGTGGAGCCTGGATTGAATACAATGGAGAGAAGATAGGGCAGGGGAAAGAAGCAGCGAGACAATACCTAAAGGAAAATCCAAAGATCAGGGCTGATATTGAGAAGGGTATTAGAGCAGCGGTTAAGCAAAAAAGTGATATTCCGCTAAACTTAGGTGCAGAGGAAGAAAAAACATCTGTTGAAGATTAGAAAAAATAAGGTAAAGTAAAGTTAGATGGGAAACGACAGAGCAGCAGAAATATTTGAGAAAGTGTATTTCAAGATATTGAATTTTGTTTCTTTCCGTCAAAGGAGCGAGAAAGAAATTTCTGACCGTTTATCAAAGTATCTATCCAAGTATCACACTTCGGGGACTGAAAAAGAAAAAATTCTGAAAGATATTACTTATAAACTTGAGGAAAACGGATACATAGACGATTTGAATTTTTCCCTCTCTTATATAAGATCAGCTGCTAATTCAAGAAAATTTTTGAGCAAAAGAAAAATATACCAGTTTTTGGTCAAAAAAGGGGTTCATAAAGATGTAATTTCTGAGGCCTTGAGCTCTCTTCCCGAAGATTTTTCTTTAAAAAATGCTATGAGAGATGGCGAGAAAAAGCTAAGACTTATAGGGAAGATTGACGCATTTTCTAAAAAAAGGAAGCTCTCGGCCTACCTTTATAGGAAAGGTTATGATCCTGATACCATATCCTCCGTGGTTGACACTTTGCTGTAGTTACAATAGAATCAACTCAAGGAATTTGCTATGCCGAAAAGATTTTCTTTGATTTCGAAAAAACATGATTTTGCTTTTACCATCAATAAAAGTCTGGTGTAACTACCTATTTTCCTAGCAAATCCCAATGTATCAAATAACTTCTTAATGAGGTTTTATGTTTAAAATGGAGGTTACAATTTATGGAAACGGTATATATAGCGCTGGCACTAGTGTCAGCAGCCCTATTGGGTGGTATAGCGGTTTTTAGATTTATCCCCAGGAAAAAGATAGAGAAAGAGGAAGCTGCCCCAGAGACAAAAATTCCAAGCACAGTGGTTGAAAATGACCCTGTTGTGTTGGAGGCCAAGGCGAGAGCGCAAGACATTATTGTCGAGGCAAAGACCCTTGCCTTAAAAATTCAGGAGAAAGCACAGGAACAGGCCAGACAGATAAAAGATGAGGCAATAGAGTCGGAAAGAAAGGTGAGTATTATGAAAGCTCAGGTTGATGTTAAAGAGAAGGAATTTGAAACAGAGAGAAAAAACATCGAACAAGTAAAGGAGAAGTTGGAAAAGAAACAGGAGGATATTGAATCAGCGCACAAGAAGCAAGTTGAAACTCTTGAGAGAATCTCCTCAATGTCAAGAGAGGAGGCACGTGATCTTTTGCTGAAAAACATGGATAGAACTCTAGCTGAGGAAAAGAGCAAAAGAGTAAGACAAAACGAAGAAGAAATAAGAATGACTGCTCAGGAAAAAGCAAAACAAATCCTGATGGAGGCGCTAGAATTTGGCTCTACAGACATAGTAATTGAGCGCTCAACCTCAAAGGTCAAACTTCCAGATGAGGAGTTAAAAGGCAGAATTATAGGTAAAGAGGGTAGAAACATAAGGACATTTGAGGAATTAACAGGTGTTGATTTGGATATGGATTCCTCACCAGGGGATATTATAGTGTCCTGTTTTGATTCTGTAAGGAGGGCAGTTGCAACTACGGCGTTAGAAAGATTGATTGCTGACGGAAGGATACAACCCGCAAGAATAGAGGAGATAGTCGATCAAACCAAGAAGGAAATGGATAACTTAATGTATAAAGCGGGGGATAGTATGTGCCACAAACTTGGTGTATATAATCTTCAAAAAGAGCTTATCCAGACACTGGGAAAATTTAAATATAGATTCTCTTACGGCCAGAATATGCTTGAACACACAATGGAAACAGCAAGAATTGGCATCTATATTGCAAAGGAGATCGGAGCGGATGTCGATACAGTGAAAATGGCATGTATTTTTCATGATATCGGTAAGGTTTTGACGGACAAGGATGGTTCTCATATTGAGCTTGGCGTTGAATATTTAAACAAGTTCAAAATTTCCGAGGTAATAATAAAGTGTATTTCTGAGCACCATGATGACAAACAAAGTAGTATCGAGGCGGCGATAGTCGCGTTGGCGGACCATGTAAGCGGAGCAAGACCCGGTTCAAGGGGGGAGGACTACGAATCGTATATTAAAAGACTAAAAGATCTTGAGGAAGCAGCTACATCTTTTGACGGTGTGGACAAGGCTTATGCTGTTGCAGCTGGTAGAGAGGTAAGGGTTTTCGTTTCGCCAGAAAAGGTGGATGATTATTCTACAGCTCTATTGGCAAGAGATATCGCTAGAAAAATAGAGCTTGAACAAAACTACCCAGGGGTGGTAAAAGTGATAGTAATAAGAGAGACTAGGGTATCTGAAACGGCCAAATAAGGGGTAATTTAGGTTAAAATAAAAACCTATGTACTACATATTTATAGCCATAATTGCCTTTGTTTTGTTTATTTTGTTTTTAAAGGCTCTCGGAGCAGTTGTTAAGAGTATAGTTACGACATTGTTTGTGGTTATTGTTATTGTAGGTGCAATAATAATGTACAAGTCCTTAAGTGCCCCGGTTGTTTTGTTCGGAATGTACAGAGTAGATAAATTTGTAGTCACAAGGATTAAATAATGAAAATATTGTTTGTAGGAGAAATAGTTGCAAGACCAGGAAGAGACGTTGTTTCCAAATGTCTGCCAGAAGTTATAAAGAGCGAGAAACCTGATCTTGTTTTTTCTAATTGTGAGAATTTATCTGGTGGTAGGGGTATTACCGAAGAAAAAATTAATGAGATGAAACTTGTTGGAATTGACTATTTTACAGGTGGCGAACACATTTTTTGGCAGAAGGACACCGAGGACATAATGGACAAAATTCCAGTTTTAAGGCCTGCTAACTACCCGGAAGGGACTCCTGGTCAAGGATATGCTGTAATTGATGCTGGAAAAAAGGGAAAGGTTTTACTGATAAATTTGATGGGAATTACATCTTTTGGTGGAAAGAATGCCTTTTTAGATAACCCCTTTACAAAAGCTGATGAAATTTTGGAAAAAACCAAAGATCAAAAATTTGTTGCAAAGGTGGTTGATTTTCACGCTGAAGCCACAAGTGAAAAATATTCTCTAGGCTTTTATTTAGATGGAAGGGTAGATGCAGTAATAGGAACCCATACCCATGTTCCAACATGTGATAACTATGTTTTACCCAAGGGAACGTTGTATGTATCAGACGTTGGGATGTGTGGAGCAATAGACTCCTCACTGGGTGTTAAGGCCGATATTACAATAAAAATGTTTTTAACCGCGATGAATCAACGTTTTGAGTGGGAAAGTGCTGGTAGAAAGGCTTTTCGCAGTGTATTATTAGATTTAACTGAGAGATCAGTTTCACGAATTGACAAAATAATATAGGTTGCCTACCCAGGCAGCAATTTTTTTGAGAGGGGGTGTGATTTTAAAATGACAAAAACAGATTTAATTGCAAAGGTTGCAGATATGGGTGGTATGACTAAGGTTGATGCAAACAAAGCTATTGACGCAGTCTCAGAAGCTGTTCAGGCATCACTTGCAAAGGGTGAGAAAGTAACATGGACAGGATTTGGTACATTTGAGGTTAGAAACAGGGCAGCAAGAATGGGAAGAAATCCTCAGACTGGAGCACCCCTACACATCGCAGCAAGCAAGACTCCTGCTTTCAAATCAGGAAAGAGCCTAAAGGATGCTGTTAAATAAAGATTTTGGTGAATTGTACAAGCTTGTACGATAAAAGATTCCCGCTTTAAAACGGGAATCTTTGGTTTTACCCTCTTTTTTAATAAGTGTTAAAATAACTCGTATGGCAACAGCAAAGGATTATTATGAAATACTGGGAGTGCCTAGAAATGCTTCAGCTGAAGATATAAAAAAGGCGTACAGGAGACTCGCAAGAGAGCACCATCCGGATATGGTTAAGGAAAGTGACAAAGCTGCTGCGGAAAAAAGGTTTAAAGAAATAAATGAAGCCTATCAGGTACTAAGTGATCCGCAAAAAAGAAATATGTATGATCAGTTTGGTTCACCAGGACCAGGGTTTGGGCCAGAAGGTTTTTCAGGAGCAGGTCAAGGTCAATGGGGACCTTTCACTTATACTTATTCTTCTTCTGCTGAAAATCCATTTTCCTTTGGAGAGGACTTTAATCCCTTTGATATTTTTGAGGAAGCTTTCGGATTTAGGGGATTTTCATCAAGAAGACCAAGAAGGGGCAAGAATCTTTATTATGAAATGCATATAGATTTCAGAGATGCTGTTTTTGGTGTTGAGAGGGAGATAAACGTCGAAAGCGGAAAGGTTAAAGTGAAGATACCTGCGGGTATGAGAGATGGTATGGAGATTAAGTTTGCAGGAAAAGGAATGTCAGGTCCTCAGGGAGCGCCCGATGGAGATTTATATCTAACCTTAAGGCTTAGAAATATTCCTGATTTTGTGATAATGGGAGATGATATCTTAGTTTCCAAAGAAATTAAAATGGTAGAAGCGGCTTTAGGAACTGTCGTTGAGGTTTCTGTTGTAGATTTATTAGCGGACAGCGGAGTAGGTAAAGTAAAGCTAAAGATACCGGCGGGAACCCAGTACGGAGCTAGATTTCTCATAAAAGGAAAAGGAATACCAAAGCTCCATGGAAGGGGGCAGGGGAATGTTGTTGTTCAGGTCTCAGTGAAAGTTCCTGAAAGATTGAGTAGAAAACAGAGGGAGATTCTAGAGAAGTATTTGGAAGAATAGAATACCTTATAGTATTGACTATTTTGAGATTTAGGAGTAAAGTAACACCGCTAACCAAACAAAAATCGAAAGAGGAGATGAAGGAGATGAACATGATGACAACTGGGGTCTTACTAGCTTTGGTAGGGGTCGCTATTTTAGTTTACTGCTGTATTAAAACTTACCCGTTTGTTATTCGGAGAGAGCCGAATCGACAAATGTTTTTCGTGTTTGTGGTGTGGGCATTGGCAGGATTGGCTATTGTAGTTTGTGGGGCATTAACCATCTCTTTGGCCTAGCATGTCTTGTGTTTTTTGTTCGTGAACACTTTTGCCCATCTCTAAGTACCCGTTTTGAAGTTCTCTTATCTGTTTTTATTTTTTTCATTTAACAGATAAGAGAACTTTTTTTATACCTTTTTTCTCCAGTTGACCACTCTTATTTAGTAGTATAATATCCTATTGTAGTAAGAAGTTGACGAGGTAGTAAAGGAATAATGTTAATGAAAGTGGGCCGAACCCACTTTTTTTAATAAGTTTCTACATCGTTTAAAGGCAATATAGAAAAATATGGCTATATCTGAATTTAATGCAGCGATAAGTCAGGTCGCAGCCGAAAAGGGGATATCTGTAGAAAGTGTCCTTGAATCGGTTAAATCTGCTTTGGCTACAGCTTACAAAAAGGATAGAAAAGAAGTCGGTGAAAAGATTGAACTTGAGGAAATTGTTGTTGATCTGAACCCGGATACTGGCGAAGTTAGAGTATTAAAAGATGGAATGGATGTTACGCCTGCAGGTTTTGGAAGAATTGCAGCTCAAACTGCAAAGCAGGTAATGGTCCAGAAGATAAGAGAGACAGAAAAGGATGTTATAACTGCAGAGTTTAAGGAAAAACTCGGTGAAATAGTATCAGGAACAGTTTTTAGAATTGAAAGAGGAATAGTAACCTTAGATCTTGGAAAAAATCGAAGCCAAGGAGTAATGCCAAAGGGTGAGCAGGTGCCGACAGAAAATTATAGAGTAGCTCAAAGGCTTAAAGTGTTAGTTAAAGATATTCAGGATACACCAAGGGGAACCGAGATAATAGTATCAAGAGCAGACCCAAAATTTGTAGTTAAACTTTTTGAGCAAGAAGTTCCGGAAATCTCCTCAGGAGTAGTTGTTATTGAAGCGATAGCAAGAGAAGCGGGATCAAGGACGAAAATGGCAGTATCTTCAAAAGACGACAAAGTAGATCCTGTTGGGAGCTGTGTCGGTCAAAAGGGTGTTAGAGTTCAGTCGATAATTTCTGAGCTTTTCGGAGAGAAAATTGATATTGTTCCTTTTTCAAACACAACAGAGAAGTTTATAGCTTCAAGTTTATCTCCTGCTAAGGTAACAGAGGTTGAGCTTGACCAGAAAGAGAAAAGAGCGACGGTTACGGTTCCTGAGGATCAGCAAAGTTTAGCTATCGGAAAAGAAGGTCAAAACGCAAGGTTATCCAATAAACTTACAAAGTGGAAGATAGATATTAAGGGTATTACTGGAGTTTTCGCTGGTGAATTTTCTGAGGAGGGGGTAGAGTCAGGTGTAGTATCGGAAAAAGTAGTAGGTGTGTGGGACGCTGAAATAAAGAGGTTTAACGATGCCGAAGAAGCAAGGAATAAAACAAAGAAAAAAGAAGAAGAGAATAAAGTCGCCGATGAAGAACAAAAAACTGAAGAAACAAAAGTAGAGGAAGCAAAGATAGAAGAGATGCCAGAAGAAGCGGAAAAAGTTGAAGAGAAAGAGTAATGAGGCAGATTATAATTATTAAAAAATTGATGACTGCCAATAAACAAAAAAAGGTATGGTCGACATTAAAAAAAGCAAAACCGAACAAAATATTCGAGCACCCATTGTTACTATCATGGGGCATGTCGATCATGGAAAAACCAGTATTTTGGATGCTATAAGAAAAACTAATCTTACAGAACAAGAATACGGGGGCATCACACAGCATATTGGTGCATATCAAATTTCTCATAACGGTAAAAAAATAACGTTTATAGATACACCTGGACATGCGGCTTTTGCACAGATGAGAGCACGCGGTGGAAAAGCTGCTGATATTGTAGTTTTGGTAGTGGCTGCAGATGAGGGTGTTAAACCTCAAACAAAAGAAGCTATTTCCCATATCAAAGCTGCCCAAGTTCCAATAGTCGTTGCAATAAATAAAATGGACAAACCAGGAGCGGATGCTAGGAAAGTAAAACAAGAGCTGGCTCAGGAAAATGTTTTAGTAGAAGATTGGGGAGGAACCGAACTTTGTGTCGAGCTTTCCGCAAAAACGGGCGAGGGTTTAGACAAACTTTTAGATGCTATTCTAACTTTAGCTGAAATGTTAGACCTTAAAGGAAGCCCTGCTGGAGAATTAGAAGCTATAATCATTGAATCGGAGTTAGATAGAAAAAAGGGAGTTGTTGTTTCTTGTATTGTCAAAAATGGAACTCTAAGAATAGGGGATAAAGTTACAGCTTCAGGACTTGAGGCAAAGATTAAATCTTTACTTGATGATCAAGGAAAGTTAGTTAAAGAAGCTGGGCCGTCAGATCCTGTTGAGATACTAGGATTTAGTAAGGTTCCTCATGTGGGGGATTTGATCATGACCCATGGAAGCGAGCTTGCTGAGCTTGCGATTGAAAAAGATAAGGTGGAAATAATCGGGAAAGATGCCAAAAGGATGATTTCGGTTGTTTTAAAGGCTGATACGCAAGGTACGCTTGAAGCGGTAAAAAGTAGTCTCGCGGATTTGATAACGTCTTCAGCCGAAACAACCTACGCATTGAAATTTTTGCACACAGGAACCGGTGACATAAACGAGTCGGACGTGATGCTAGCTCAAGGGGCTAAGGGTATAGTCATAGGATTTAACACTAAAATTCCCCCTGCAGTTGAAGACTTGGCCGAATCCTCAGGTGTTTTAGTCAAATCTTACAAAACTATATATGAGCTTATCGACGATGCAGTAAAGCTTATAGAAGGAACAGCTGTTACCGAAACCTCAAAAATTAAAGGAAGAGCGAAAATCATCAAACTTTTCAAACTCGAATCTGGAGATGTCATCGCAGGGTGCAAGGTTTTAGCAGGCGCGCTAAAAGTAAAATCTAAAATTGCTGTTTATGATAAAAATCCGGCAGATCTTATAAAAGGAGACGAGCCATTGTTCTATGGGGCTGTAAGGAAACTTAAGAGAGGGAAGGATGATGTAGACGTTGTAGGAAAAGATAATGAATGCGGAGTTTTGCTCAAACCCCAGTTTGATGGAATCGCTGAAGAGATGTATTTAGAGGTTTTGTAAGAGCCTTTTACAAAACCGAACGTGTTTGTAGACCCATATTTAGTTACCGCTGTAACTTATTAATATGTCTTGGTGTGACAACGCCTTTGAGATAGTTAGAAATGAACTTAGATTATGCTACGATGAGTTTGGTATTGTAGCAGGAAAGCACCACTACAATGATTACTGGACTCGGGATGCTGGTTTTGGAATGCTAGGGGCGCTGGTTATTGGCGACTTCGGTATAGTTAGAACTCACCTAAACCTTTTGATATCGGGGCAGAAGAAAGACGGATTAATCCCGTTTTTGATTTTACAGCAGCTTCCCATCCTAAATTTTTTTGGAATAAGTATAAAAACTCCTATAAGGATTAATAAATATAGATCACACAAAGTACTTTTTATTTCAGATGTTGTAGACAGTAATGCGTATTTTGTAATTGCCTTTGCGGAGTACTTAAGAAAAACAAAGGATGTAAATTTTGGTGGTTCCAGCTGGGAGAAATTAGAAAAGGCAGTCGCATGGTACTTTAAAAGGTTGGATAAGAAAGATTTACTTTTGTCGGAGGGCCCAATTGCTGGTTGGAATGATGGCATATACAAAACTGGTAAGGTTTTTATAAGTAATGTTTTGGTGTACAAAACTTTCACTGATTTTGATGAGATATCAAAAATACTTGGAAAGCAGAATAAATTTTCTGGTGTGTCAAAAAAGATAAAAGAATCTATTAACCAGAAATTTTTTAATGGTAGGTATTTCAGTGACTGGTTGAACAAAAGGAGATTCAACTACTTTGACACAATAGCTAATTTACTTTCTATACTTTGGGACCTAGCAGATTTTTCTCAGGCAAGTTCAATCACCGATTACATGGAAATAAACCTATCAAAATATACCTTGGTCCCTTGTTCGTACCCGAACTATCCTCGTAATCGTATAGAGATTCTCAATAGGCTTGTTGGGATGGGTGATTATTGGGGAGGGGATTCGGTATTTTGGCCAGAACCTACAATACTATATTCAATGGTATTAAATAAAATCGGTCAGGAAGTTAAAGCGCGTGAAGTTTTCGAAAACCTATCTAAAAAGGTAACTGTCCATAAGGGTATATATGAGGTCTACGACAAATCTCTTAATCCTCTAAAGCGAAGCGTTTACAAGTCGGAGTACCCTTATGCAAGAGGGAGTGGCCTTTTTCTAATGTGCGACAATCTTTTGAAGAGTGCCGATTAGTCTTTTTTCTCCTAAACCGTGGCATTTGACACTATAGGTTCTGTGTTGTAATATAGCCGTATTTCTGATACTATGGTCTATCACCACCGAGTGAGTATTTCCCTGCCACATATAAAGATAAAATGAGTACTGAAATTGATAAAACAAGTCAAATAATAGAACTTATTCAAGATGCAAAAAGCATTGCTATACTTCCGTCCAAAATTGGGGGTATTGATGCATTTGCTGCGGCTGTGGGTCTATTCCACATGTTAAAGGAAGAAAACAAAAATGTAACTATTATTTACGCGGGCGGTAGGCCCGATGAGTTTACGGATTTGAAAGATGTTGATATAACCTCCAACGTGTCTGAAAGGGAACTTTTAGTTGCAGTTGACTATTCAGGTACAGACGCTGATAAAGTTCATTATTCTACCGATAATGATGTGTTGTACTTAACGATTAGCCCTGTAACAAGAGATTTTGATCTTTCAAGGATAAAATCAAGCATTAGGGGTTTTAGTTTTGACACTATAATTACGATAGGAGCGCAATTGCCATCAGATCTAGGCCAATCTTATAGTGAATTACAAGACGTATTTACCAGATCCGATGTTTTGAATCTTGATAATACCGATAGGAATCAAAGGTTTGGAACCATAAACGTCGTTGATTCAAACGAAAATAGTTTAAGTTTGTTGGTTTTAAATAAGGCTATAAGATGGGGACTATCAGTTAATAACAGAGCCGCTGAGGCTTTGTTAAAGGGAATTACTAACAGGAAAGGCATTTAAACCTTGCAATTTTAATGCCATTTTGCTAGTATTTTTTAGTTAAATATGGCTCTAGTTAAGGAAAAGAAGGCGCAAATCATAAAAACAAGCCGTTTGCATGAGGCTGATACCGGATCTCCGGAGGTTCAAGTAGCCATATTGACCGAAAAGATCTCCAGGCTTTCTGAGCATTTAAAGGTTCATAAAAAAGATAACCACTCAAGGAGGGGTCTTTTGCAGATGGTCAACAAAAGAAGGAGACTTTTGGCTTACTTGAAAAGGAAAGATGAGGAGAGATATAACGCGTTGATTGAAAAATTAGACATGTCAAAGTAAAGTACATGTTAGTAGAAAGTTAACGGGGAAATGTTATACGGGGTTAGGAGGTAAGATATTTTGCATTGTGTGCACAGTATCTTGAATCTTAATCCCCTTGATAAATCCCCAAAAAAGTAAAAATGAATAAAATTATAAAAAAAGAAATAGATTTTGCGGGCAAAAAGTTGATTCTTGAAACCGGAAAGTTAGCCCTGCGCTCAAATATGGCTGTTAAAGCTACATACGGAGATACAGTGATTTTAATTACGGCAGTTTCTGGGGAACCCTCTTTAGAAACTGATTTTTTAGGACTTAGAGTTCAGTATGAAGAGAAATTATATGCAAGTGGAAGTATTAAGAGCTCCAGGTTTGTGAAAAGAGAAGGAAAAGCAACCGATGATGCTATTATTGCGAGAAGAACTATCGATCACGCTATTAGACCACTATTTCCTAAAGACTATATGGATGAGGTTCAACTTGTTGTGACGGTTTTGTCTTTGGATGAAGATGCCGATCCGGAATTTTTAAGCATGGTTGCGACGGGCGCATGTTTGATGGCAAGCGATATTCCATTTTACGGAACTATGGTTTCAGCAAGAGTTGGTTTAATAGATGATAAGTTTGTTTTATGCCCCTCTCTAAAAGATTTAGAAGAAAAAAGTGATTTGGATATGATGGTATCTTTTATAGGGAATGAACAAAAGCTTTTGGCGGTCGAAGTTGAAGCAAACATTCTAAGTGAAGAGAAAATATTTGAGGCTGTTAACTTTGCAAGGGACAGACTTGGAGACCTAAAAGAATTTATTGAAGGTTTTGTCGAAGAGATAAACCCAGATGGAAAAAAGTACGAATACGAATCAAAATCCCTTCCAGAGGAGACCATGAAGGAAATCACAGCCCTTGTAGGGGATAGAGTTGAGACTATATTAAGAAATAAGAAGAAAGACGAAGGGAAAAAAGACACATCTGACGAATTGTGGGAAGTTAGGGAAGAGATGTTTGAAAAGTTTGAAGGGACGTACAAGAAAACCGATATGGATATGGCCTTTGAGGCCATAAAGAAAGATGTTATTAGAAAGATCGTGTTAGATGAGGGGAAAAGAATAGATGGAAGAAAACCCAATGAAGTAAGACCGATTGATGTTCAGATTGGTGTCCTTCCAAGAACACACGGCAGTGCTTTATTTACCCGAGGTGAAACTCAAGCTCTTACCGTTTGTACGCTTGGCTCTCCTTCCGATGAGCTTTTGATTCAGGATATGTATGGTGAGAGAAGAAAGAGATTTATTCACTATTACAACTTCCCCCCGTACTCAGTGGGTGAAGTAGGAAGGTTTGGTCCTCCAAATGCTAGGGAAATAGGGCATGGAATGATAGCAGAGAAGGCTTTAAGGCCCGTTATTCCTTCTCAGGAAGAATTTCCTTACACTATTATGCTGGTGTCTGAAATCATATCTTCGAACGGTTCTTCTTCTATGGCGTCAACATGCGGGTCCACACTTGCGTTAATGGATGCTGGTGTCCCTATTAAAAAAATGGTAAGTGGTGTTGCAATGGGTTTGATTGTTGAAGATGAGTCTTTTAAGAAATATCAGATTTTAACTGACCTTGCAGGGGAGGAAGACGCCGGTGGTTTTATGGACTTTAAAATGACTGGAACAGTAGATGGGGTTACGGCAATACAATGCGATATCAAAGTTAGAGGTATTCCGATGAATGTTTTGTCTGAAACTTTGAAGCAGTCAAAAGAGGGAAGATTATTTATTCTGAAGGAAATGCAAAAAGTTATCAGTAAACCAAGGGATGCAGTGTCTAAATACGCTCCAAAAATGATTACAACCGATATCGATCCTGCAAAGATAGGGCTGATTATAGGAACGGGAGGAAAAACAATTAAAGAAATACAAGAAAGAACAGGGACCGAAATCTCGATTGAAGATACTGGAAAGGTTGTTATTTCCTCTCCCGACAAAGAGAAGGCCGAAGAAGCTTTAAAGATAGTTGAAGGTTTAGTAAAAGATGTAAAAGTTGGAGAAATTTACAAAGGGATAGTTAAAGAGTTGTTAGAATTTGGTGCTTTGGTTGAGGTTCTACCTGGAAAGGTAGGTTTACTGCATGTAAGTGAAATCACAGACGTATATGTCAAAAACGTGGAGGATTATCTAAAAGTAGGTGATGTTATAAACGTAAAAGTGATAGAGACCGGTGAAAACGGGAAGTTCAGTCTGTCAAAAAGAGCTGCTGAAGATCCTGATTATATTACAGCAAGCAGACATTCAAGACCAAGGGGAAGTGGTTTTAGGAGTGGTGGCAGAAGGCCTTTTGACAGAGGTAGAAATAGGTAATGAGCAACTCTGCTTGTTGGTCTGACCTTCAACTAATATAATAATAGAGATGAAAAGAACCTGCCCGTTTTGTAAATCTGACCTCACAAAAAGCAACATATATTTCTGTTCCCATTGTGGCAGCGCCTTACCTGATAACGCTCAATTAAAAGATTACTTAAGCAAAGATATTGGTAAAACAGATTTACCCGATGAGCTTAAAAAACAGGTCAAAAAAAGACAGAAGAATCCTATAAAGCTCCCCTCATTGTCTGATATCAAGATTGTTTTTACAGGATTATTGGTAGTTCTTGGTTTGGCTGTTTGTTTGTATTACCTCGTTGTTTTTATCATGTCGGAAAAATCGGAACGTTTACCCGTGAACCAACCTTTAAGTAACTTAGAAACCACAAAAAAAACTGCTAGCGATAAGAACTCGCTTGTTTTAGACGTTTCGTTAGTTAACGGGCCGATAGCTCAAAAGAATTCGACCGATTATATTATTTACGATGCTGACTTGTATGGAGATTTCAATGGTTTACAAAATTTTGAAGATTATTTTGGTCAGCTAAACAGTGGTTATTCGTTATTTGTTAAGGAGAATCTAGGAAATCTAAGTCCACACTTTTCGGTATTTTCAAAAAGTGATGGTGATAAATTTAACTGGGGGTTTATTTTTTTTACACTTGATGAGGAAATGGAAATGAAGGGTTACGGAAACTTAGTGATCTCAAAAATAGGTGAAGCTATTGCGATGACAGATAGCAAGACTGTCATGGAGGAAGTAAAATCCGCCAAGGAGGGAATTTCAAAAAATTTAAGTTTGAACCCATCATTCGTTTCAATAAGAAACAAGATTCCCTTAGAGGGAAAGGTTTTTATAATGACCCTAAACCCAAATGGGCTGGCAGCTTTAGATTTTATATTAGCAAAAACCACGTCTAATGAGTTAAAATCAATTATTGAAGCATTTAAAGGGCTAAATTCTAATTATTTAGTTGTTAAATAATGGCAGAAAAAGAATATCTATTTGAAGAATTAAAAACTCTCAGCAAGAAAATTCGGGATACAGATGGTTTACCGGAAGACTTGAGGAATCGACTGAATGAAATGGTTGAAAGACTTGATAGAATGGCCAATCTTGGTCACTACGCTACGGAATTTGACACACTTTCTAGATATATAGAAGTCATAACATCTATCCCTTGGGTTAAAATGACAAAGGATAAGATGGATCTTGAAGCGGCAAAAAAGACCTTGGACAAATACCATTTTGGAATGCAATATGCCAAAGATAGGATTTTAGAGTACCTTTCAACATTGATCTTACTTACAGAGCGGGGTAAAAATGCTGTAGCAAGGTCTCCAATTCTGCTTTTAGTGGGTCTTCAGGGAGTTGGTAAGACGACTTTAGCTTTTTCTATTGCAGAAACACTTGGGAGAAAAATAGAAAGAATCTCGATGGGAGGTATTGGCTCTACTCTTGAATTGAGAGGGAAGAGCAAATCATTTCCGGAGGCAGAGCCTGGCCAGATAGTAAAAGCGCTCATTAAGACGGGAGTAAAAAACCCTGTTATTCTTCTTGACGAAATAGATAAGGCAAGTGGAGAGCAAGGTTTAAGGATGGATATAATGGCGGTTTTGTTAGAGCTTTTAGATCCTATGCAAAACGTAGCATTCAGGGATCATTATGTTGACTTTCCTTTAGATTTGTCTGATGTTTTGTTCATATGCTCAGCGAACAACACTGGTACATTATCAACGGCTTTAATGGATAGAATGGAGGTAATTAAAATGCCTTCTTATAGTGATAGGGAAAAACTTGTTATCGCAAGGGATTACCTTTTGCCGAAGATATTGGAAAACTCCGGCTTAGGTCCTGGGGAATTAGAGATTGATCCGAACCTTTGGCCGGGAATCATCAGACCTTTTGGCTATGACTCTGGTATAAGAAGCTTGGGGAGGACTTTGGAGGCAATATGTAGAAAAGTTGCTAGGGACATTGTTGAAAAAAAGACCGATAAGGTTATCGTTACTGCTGATAACCTTAAATACTACCTCCCACAGTAAACTATGGAAAAAGAGAAATTGATTGAGGAAGTTACAAAAAATATCAAGAGTTGTAAAAAATGCAGACTCTTCCAATCGGCGACGAATCCGGTTCCAGGGGAAGGGAATATAAATTCGAAAATGATGTTTATTGGAGAGGCTCCCGGACATTTTGAAGATATTTCCGGTAGACCTTTTGTTGGGAGAGCCGGTAAGCTTCTTGAAAAATTATTGTCAGAGATTGGGTATAAAAGGGGAGATGTTTGGATCGGAAATATTGTCAAACACAGGCCCCCCGAAAATAGAGATCCTCTGCCTGATGAGATTGCAGCATGCAAACCTTATTTAGATTTTCAGATAAAAGCGATACAGCCTATTTTGATAGTAACTTTAGGAAGATTTGCAATGAGCTACTTTTTTCCTGATGGTAAAATTTCTCAAGATAGAGGAAGGCTTATAAATGCAGGTGGACACATGATTTATCCTATATACCACCCCGCCGCAGCACTGAGAAGCTACTCAGTAGAGCAGGATCTGAGGGATGATTTTAAGAAAATTCCTGAAATTCTGAAAAGAGCTGAAGAAATAATTCAAAGAGGAGATTTTTTACAGGAACCCAGCCCTTCTGATAATGATGGACAACTGCGATTGGGTCTGTAATATTTAATTCGTGAAGTTTTACAATATCAAAACAGAAGAAACAAAAAAAAGATCTGGTGAAAGATTGGCTTTGAAAATAATATCCCTTGGAGGAACCGAAAAAGTTACAAAAAATCTAACCGTATATGAGTATGATGGGGATATTATTATTGTAGATTGTGGGATCGGTTTTCCGGATCTTTTCGATATGCCAGGAGTGGAGGTTTTGATACCTGATTTTACTTACCTTATCGAAAACTCCCACAAGATAAGGGGGCTTTTCATAACACATGGACATGAGGACCATGTGGGAGCAGTTCCCAATTTATTATTAGAACTTCCTGATATTCCGATTTATGCAAGTAAGCTGGTTGGGGAGTTTTTGAAGGTGAAATTTGAGGAAAAAGGTTTTAAAGAGGTAGGGAATAACTTCCACTATCACTTAATGGACCCAACCACGGGAGTAGTGGACCTTGGAAAATTCAAAGTTGAGGCAATTAGGATAAATCACTCAATACCTGAGACGATGGCCTTTGCTATTAGGTCTCCTGAAGGTTTAATTCTTCATATCGCTGATTTCAAATTTGATAACACACCAGTTTTGGATAAGCCTGCTGATATCGTTGCTATAGAGCGATATGGAAAAGAAGGAGTCCTATGCCTTCTTTCTGACTGCCTGGGTATAACCACAGAGGGACATACTAAATCAGAAAGCAGTTTGAGTGGAACTTTTTTCGAACTTTTCGGTAAAGCAGGAAAAAGACAGGTTTTTGTAACAACAATGTCTTCGAATATCTCAAGAATTTATCAAATTATGGATGCTGCCCTAAAACTTGGTAGGAAGGTTGTAACTAGTGGCAGATCCATAGAGCAGATGGTTGACGTTGCAAGAAGGCTTGGATACCTTCCTTTTCCTGATGATTTTTTTGTAAAAGAACAAGATTGTCAAAAGTATGATCAAGGAGAACTTGTTTATTTAATAGCAGGCTGTTATGGACAACCTAACTCTTCTCTCGGGAGATTAAGCAGGGGAGAACACGAGGTAATATCTTTTCAAGAGGACGCTATAGTTATATTCTCAGGTGATCCTAATCCTCCTGGTGCGGATGTTATGGTCGAAAAAGTTATGGATGCCCTCACTCTTAGGGGTGCTGAGCTTGTTTATAGTGAGATTCAGGAAAATCTTCATGTTTCTGGGCATGCCTTAAAGGGAGATATCGAAAGGATGGTAAAACTCGTGAACGCAAAGTATTACATTCCGATTGGTGGAAGTATCACAAAAATGAGAGCGTTTACAAATACTCTTCGTGACTTAGGTATCCCTAAGGACAGAGTATTTGAAATCCTTGAAGGTGATAGTGTTGAATTTTTAAACCATCAAGCTAGAAAAGGTTTGCATATCCAGGTTAAGCCGGTATACATGGGTGGGAGCAAAACGGAGGAATTAAATCCTGTAGTTGTTAAGGATAGAACCCAACTTTCCATGGATGGAGTTTTTGTGGTGGCAATTCCAATTTCGAGAAGAGGTCAACCCATGTCTGACAAGACTCAAATAATTACTAGAGGGTTTATTTATGTTAAGGATTCAAAAGAACTTATGGATAAGTCCAAAAAGTTTATTGCGAAAAAGCTAGGCAAGATGATTAACGGTAAAAAGGATATGTCTGGCGCCAAGAAGAAGCTTGAAAGCGAGATTGTGAATTTCTTAAGAAAAGAAACTTCAATGTCCCCTATGGTAATCGTATATTTTATTACAATGTAAATTGTAGCTTCCTTTTGTAACACCTAAATTTTCGTGATATTATAGTGTTAATGCCAAGAGGTAGACGAAGAAAATTCAAGTTAAGATTTGACATTAGACCCGATGTCACAAGGTCTATAATTTCCATCGTTTTCATCGCGGTTGCAATAATCAGCCTCGTTTCTTTTTTTGCACCAAATTACACCCTAAACTCCAAAATTCAAGAAATACTGAGAGTCGGTTTCGGAAATGCAGCAATTCTTCTTCCTTTTATATTTGGTGGAATAGGAATAATGTTTGTAGACAAATTCCCAGTTAAATTTAAAGAATTTAGGATATTTTTGGGACTAGTACTAACGTTAGTTTCTCTTTCTGGATTATTTCACGTTTTCGTACCTTTAGGTGAATCCCAAAGTTTGGCAAGGGCTGGTGGAGGAGGGGGAATACTTGGTTATGTTTTATCAAACACACTTGTTAATGGTATTAGCAAGGTAGGAACCGTTATACTTTTAATTCTTATTTTACTTATGGCGTTGATTTTGATCTCCAATGTTTCTTTCGAGAATATTATTAACTTTTTAAGAGAGAACGAATTTTTTTCGAACTTGCTTAATAAAGTCCATTTAGGTTCTCGTTCTGAAGAAGAGAGTGAAGATAAGGAGAGTGAAAGTGAGGTTGAGGTAAGTGTGGGTTCAGTTGGAAGATTTAAAGAGGAGGAAGAAGAGGAAGCGAGCAAGACAGAAGAAGCGGATGAACCAGAGCAGCAACCTTTATTTGAGATAATTCAATCTATGTCTGAGCCTCAGTATGGAGTTGAGAAAAATACTGTTGATTCATTAATTCCAGCATCCCCCCTTAGACTTACGAAAGTACCGTCCGATAGGATATGGGAATTTCCTCCGGAATCCATACTAGCAGAACCGCCTCTCCGCGTTTTAGATTCAACTGAAGCCGAAAAGAGGATAAAAATAATTAAAGATACATTAAAAGATTTTGCTGTAGATGTTGATATTGACCCTGAAAACGTTAAAGTTGGTTCATCGGTTACGCAGTATGCTGTAAGACCTAGATCAGTAACGAACATATCAAAAATTTCAAGTCTTCAGGGTAATTTGGCTTTGGCTTTGGCCTCCCCGACTGGATCGGTTAGAATAGAAGCTCCCATACCTGGAAAGTCATTAATCGGAATTGAGGTTCCTAATACAAAACGTACCTTAGTTTATTTTAAGTCTTTAATTAATTCCGATCCCATGAGAAGCATGAAATCCCGCTTGGCTACAATACTTGGTGAGGACGTATCCGGAAAGGTCCTGGTTTACGATATTGGGAAAATGCCTCACCTTCTAATTGCCGGAACCACAGGATCTGGAAAATCAATCTTTATACACAATCTTTTGTTTTCGATATTATTTAGAGCAACCCCGCAGGAGGTTAAGTTTATATTAGTGGACCCAAAAAGAGTAGAACTCATTCACTATAAAGGGATTCCGCACCTTTTAACACCTGTTGTGACTGATATGGATAAAGCTCCGTCTGTTTTCAGGTGGCTGGTTGAAGAGATGGAGAAAAGGTACAAATTGTTTGAGCAGGCTCGGGTGAAAAATATAGAATCGTACAATGAAAAGTCAGGTATACAGGTAATGCCTTATATAGTTTTGGTGGTCGATGAACTTGGGGATATTATGATTCGCGATCCAGCAGGGATTGAAAAAAGCATCATAAGACTGGCTCAGTTAGCAAGAGCTACGGGAATACACCTTGTCTTAGCAGTTCAAAGACCTTCCACAGACGTAATTACAGGTCTTATTAAGGCGAACATTCCATGCAGAATCGCATTTCAGGTAATAAGCCAAATAGATTCCCGAGTAATTATCGACCAGCCTGGGGCGGAAAAACTTTTAGGTAGGGGAGATATGCTCTTTGTTCCACCTGACGTGTTAAAGCCGATAAGGTTGCAGGGAGCCTATATATCGGAAAAGGAAACGAATGACCTTGTGGAGTATTTGAAAAATCAAGGTATGGAGCCTGATTATAGAGAAGAGGTGCTTATGACCCCTACTGATTCGTCAAGAAGAAGTGGTTCGAGTTTTTCTTATGGCAGTGATGTAGATGAGCTTTTTGATAAGGCTGTCGATATAAGTATTTCCGCAGGAAAGGCTTCCGCATCGCTGTTGCAAAGAAAACTAGCTATTGGTTACGCCAGAGCGGCTAGGATTATAGATAAAATGGCTGAGAAAGGAATTATAGGACCAGAAGTTAGTGGAAGCAGGGGAAGGGATGTTTTGGTAGAGGATTTTTCGAGCGAAAATAATAGGGATAGCACAGCAGATCCCGGTTTTGATGCAGAAGATTTCACTGATGAAGACTTTCCTACAAAGAGAGACTACCCTTACAAAGATTAATATAACAACATTTTAAATTTTAGTCTCAGCTTCAACGAATTCTTCCAAGTATCCATCCAGTACCATTTCGGGGTTTGTGCTTTCTACACCAGTTCTTAAATCCTTCACAAGCTTATAAGGATGCAAGATGTAATTTCTAATCTGGTTTCCCCAACCAGGAGTTTTGTATTCCCCTTTGAGATCTTTCTTTTCTTTCAATACCCTTTCTTCTTCGAGGGAAGCCAATTTTGATTTTAAAACCTTCAAGGCTTTCTCTCTGTTTTTACCTTGGTATCTTTCTTCCTGGCACTCGACAATGATCCCAGAGGGCTTGTGTTTTAGTCTAACGGCTGTTGATACTTTATTAACGTTTTGTCCGCCCTTTCCACCAGATCTAAAAAACTCCCATTCTAAATCTTCTTCCTTTACAGCAATATCTGAATCGTTTTCTATTTCTGGTATAACCTCAACCAAAGCAAAAGAAGTCTGTCTTAGCTTATCTGCATTAAAAGGAGACTGTCTTACGAGTCTGTGAACACCTGATTCTTTTTTCAAGAATCCGTACGCATACTCCCCAGTGATTTCAATTTCGGCTGTCTTTATCCCAGCCTCTTCCCCTGGCGTTCTTGAGATTTCTTGCGCTTTCCAACCCTTGTTTTCTGCGTATCTTAAATACATTCTTTCAAGCATCTCTGACCAGTCCATAGCTTCGGTTCCTCCCTGTCCTGCATGAACTGATAGTATAGCGTCGCTTTTGTCATGTTTACCTGATAAATAAGTTTTTAATTCCAGTTCCTTAATTTCTTTATCGAATACTTCAGTTTCCCCGTTTTTAAGGTAAAGCTCAAGCATAGAAAAATCTTCTACCTCTTTTTCTAATACGGATAATTTTTTGGAGATCTTTTGACCTTCTTCCCAGTTTTTCCAGGTTTTTTCGTCTTTAAGCTGTTCTTTGATATCGGATATCTTCTTCCTTTTCTCATCGATATTTAATGATTTTTTTAGTTGGTCAAGTCTTGCTTTTTGTTCTTCCATTGGGTGATTATATATTAAAAATCAACTCTAGGTTTTGAAAACCTCAAGTCCTAGACTTGCATTATCTCCTGCTTTTAACTCTCCTTTTAATATCTTAACTGCTAAGAACGACTCCACTGTGTCTTCAATTACCCTTGCCAGGGGTCTTGCTCCCCATTGTGGGCTGTATCCTTTTTCAATTAATTTGGTTATAAGTTCAGGTTTAAATGATATTGTAATTCCCTTTTCGCTAGCCATCTTTCTCACACTGTTTAACAGGAGATTGGCTACCTCCTGTATGTTACTTACAGATAGGGGATTAAAAACTATAATTCCAGTGAATCTATTCAAAAACTCGGGAGCAAATTTGTTTTTAACATCATCCAAAGCCGCCTCTGCCATTTCTTGATATGTGGCACCTCTCTCAAATGCGTCCTGAATTGATCTTGTTCCTACGTTGCTTGTCATGATTATTATCGTGTTTGTAAAGTCAACAAGTGTTCCTGAAGAATCAGTTAAGCGCCCCTCATCCAGTACTTGTAAGAAAGTGAGGATAATATTTGGATGAGCCTTTTCAAGTTCATCAATAAGAATTAAGGAGAAAGGTTTAGCTCTCACGCTATCTGTAAGTATTCCGCGTGTTGAGCCGTTTGGAGCACCAATCAACCTGCTCATACTTTCAAATTGCTGGTACTCGCTCATGTCAAGCCTGATCATATTTTTTTCTTCTCCGAAATAACTTTTAGCTAGGGCTTTAGCAGTTTGGGTTTTTCCAATCCCGGTCGTTCCTACAAACAGAAAACTAGCAATCGGTTTTTTCTCATCTCTTATTCCTGTTCTTGCTCTTTGAAGTGCGGTGGCTATTTTATCCAATGCCTGGTCCTGACCAATGACCATTTTTTTCATATCTTCCTTTATGTTTAAGAGTTTCGCTGATTCATTTTGACTTATTGAGGTCATGGGAATATGTGTCATTTCGGAAACTTCTTCCGCTATTTCCTTACTTGATAAGTATCGTTTTTCTTCTTTTACTCTTGTTGCAGCTCTGTTCAGAATGTCTATCGCTTTATCTGGTAGAACTCTCTCGTGAACAAGCTTTTCTGAGAGTTCAACGCTTTTCACAATAGCGGGGTAGGTGATTAGTATTTTGTATCTTCTCTCATATTTTTTAGCTATGTACTTAAGAATAGAAATTGTATCTTCCTTAGAGGCTTGTTCTATGGTTATGGTTTGAAAAAGTCTGGACATTATCTCGTTTGGTTCAATAAATTTTCTATAGTGAGAAATTGACGTCGCAGCAATAAATCTCAAACTTTCGCTTGTAAGATATTTTTCGATCAAAGAGAAGATGATTGAGGTGTCTCCACCTACATCTCCAAGACCCGTTACAAGGTTTTGGATTTCATCGATGAAGATTATTATGTCTCCGGATCCCTCAGCTTCCTTTAATACATCAGTAAATCTTTCCGCTATTTCACCTGCCGTTTTTGCGCCGGAAATTAAAGAACCTACATCCAAACTGATGATTCTTTTATTTTCTAAAGTTTTATATTCAGTACCGCTTATTATTTTGTAGGCTATACCCTTAAGTATTGACGTTTTTCCACTCCCGGGTTCTCCGATGATCAGAATGTTTCCTTTGCTCCCATCAAGTAGCTCAGCGATTTTTTTGATTTCTTTTTCACGGCCGATAATTCTATCCACACGACCTTTTTGAACTGATCTTGTTAGGTCTTCGGACACCATGTCCAGATAGGGGGTCACTCTTCCTAACATGCCTTTTCTTATTCCGCCAAATGGTGCACTTTTGTACCCATCCTGCCACACATATACCCGTGAGAGATACTCTCTTTCCTCAACGATCCAAAACGCTGTCTGTCTTATGATTTCAGACCTGGATTCATACGTGGAAAGTATTGTTTCTATGGCGGGTATATTTTGAATAATTGCTACAAAAAGATGCTCTATTTCAACATAACGTGATTTGTTCTCCTTTGCCAGATTAAAGGCTTTCTTTTCAAGAATATTATCTGGAATTTTAGGTGCAGAGCAGAGTTTTTCTTTTAACTCTTTTATATTAAGTTCTGACTTTTTTAGAAGGTATACAATTTCTTTTTTATTTAAAAGTTCATTTAGAGATTGTTTTTGATTTTTTAATGTCAGATTTAGGTAGTCTCTGACAGCAGGGTGGAAGGACTTTATGTAGTCGGAACCGTGAATTTGATTCACCTTTTTGTTGGGGACGTCAAAGTTATTGATAGCCCAGACAGCATATAAAGCAACCATGAAAACTATTGCTAGGTCTATTGAGGAGAAATGTGCCAAGACGAAAGGTATAGCTAACCATGTTATAGGTAATAACAGAGCGCCCACGAGAAGGATGAGCATAAAAAAGAATCCGAAAATAATCATAAAAATCCTAACCACAAAGCTCATTACCCTTCCTGTAATCGTTTTGTTTCCATATAGAGGAACAAAGATGAGGCGGATGCTCATCATAAAAGAGAGCTCATTGTTTGCCATAGCAAGAATGGTTCCTGCTATTTTAAGAATCTTTTTAGGAGCAATGGTTGCCCACCAGATGACGAACTTGTGAGGCAGTTTTATTTCATAGGGCATATATTACAAGGATATCAAAAAGTGGATATAAGCGGTACAAGAATTAATTAGATAGGAAATATAAATCTTTTAGTAATTTTCCTGCAATAAAACCTAAAGGTGCATAAAAGGTAAGAGAAATAATTCTGTAAGAGAAGATGAAAGATACACAAGTTCCAAGGTAGGGGATAGAAAATACTACTTTTCCTAAAATCTCGTTTAGCGATACAAGGTTTGAATCAGGGTATTCATTACTATCACCTTTTGTGGTGATAAAAATGGTATTAAAAATTTTCTCAATTTTCACTATTCTGTGGGTCACTATTAGTGTACTTTGGGAACTCTTGAATGTGATTATATCCCCCAGGCTATAGGAAGGTTGTTTCATGACGAAGACGTAAGAACCTTTGTTTATTGTAGGTTCCATAGATGGTGATTCAACGTTAAAGATCTTTACAGGCCCAGCCGCAAAAGGTAGAGAAATGATTATTATCATTGTTACTATGATGTTCCACTTCATATTACTAAATCTTCCTGACCTCCCGGGCGGACAAGAAGATTTATCGTCATATCTGTACAGAGCTGAATTCGAAATCAAATATTCCAGTTGCACCTTGTTGTGTGTCGCTTAAGGTGGGCGCAGTAAATCTTAATATTATCGGTATTAGCTGTCCGGAATCGTATTCCCCAAGGTTAAATCCTTCAGTTTTCCATTTTGTTATAGATTTTTGGCCAATGCTCACTCCTTCCTCACCTGAATCTAACTGACCGTCTTTATCTGCGTCATTCCAGTTAATTATTTCTACAAGTATATCTGACCTTAGATCCTTGGGATCATTCACCGTTTGGTAGTTTGAATGTGTTGTAACTGCTATCTTTGATGAGCCATTATTTATTAACTTAAGCGGATAATCCTTTTGCCACGTAGTTCCGATTCCCGAAAAATTAGGACCTGTAAGTTCATCTACGTATGTAGCGGTGTCGGTTTCGTTAGCTAGATCACTAAGGAATTTTAGATTTACACTTCCTGTTGTAAACGTCGCTCCTAGAACACTTGACTTGTCAGTGAAGACTGCGAAGGTAACCCCAACAATAAGTGAGACTAGTATTATCAATGACCCGTAAATATATAGAAGTTTTCGTTTTTTATTCATCTTTCTCACCTCCTTTCGGTTAAACAAGTAAGTTTTGTGCTTTCATGCTAGTGAATCCCCTGTCAGTAACGACCAGATGGTCTATAAGTGGAACTCCGATTTCCATCCCAGTTCGAGCAATTCTTTTGGAAACCTTTACATCTTCGAGGCTAGGGGTTAATTCTTCAGAGGGGTGGTTATGAACAAGAATAATAGAGCTTGCATTTTTTGTTAGAGCTTTTTTAAATACCTCCCTCGGATGTATTAATGTTTCATTTAAGGTCCCTTTTGAGATTAGGTCTTTAGAAATTACTTTATTTTTTCTGTCTAGGGAAATAAGGTATAAGTGCTCTTCAAATTTTCCAGATGTTTCACTTTTTATAATGTCATAAACATCCTGTGGTTTTCTGATAAACCTCCCGGAATTTGTTTTTGCGTTTGAGATTCTTTTTGCGATTTCGCCGAGTGCTTTTATTGAAGTTGCTTTTGCAATGCCTATATCTTTAATTTCTGAAAGTTGCTCAGGTTCCGCAAGCACCAGATTATTCAGCCCAGAGAATTTTTTTATTAGTTCTCGAGAAAGGTCAACTGCAGTATCGTTTCTACCTCCTGACCTCAGAATTATGGCCAGAAGTTCGACATCTGTAAGACCCTCTGCACCCTTTTGTATAAGTTTTTCCCTTGGTTTTTCTTCTTTTTGTAAATCTTTCATCTTCATATCATATTTGCTGAGTAAAATGATAGTAATTACTAAATTTATATCAACGTAGGTTGTTCTATTTAATTTAGATGATGAACACTTTACTAGATGTCAGTAAGAAAATTAAGCAGGTAAGGGAACAGAGAAACCTTTCCCAGGAAAGGTTTGGGAAGAAGGTAGGAAAAACGGGGAAGACAATTTCTGCGTATGAACATGGGAGATGTCATCCGCCTCTCAGGGTTTTAGAGGAAATTTCTCAGGTATATGATGTAACTTTTATGAGTGTGAAACAGAGTAAAGCAGAAGATTTGAGCAGGAAAATTCAAGATTTGAAAGATCTTTTAACTGATTTTGAAAAAATAATTAAAGGATAGACTATCTTTTTGAGTACTGAGGCCTTTTCCTTGCCTTGTGTAAGTAATATTTCTTTCTTTCCACCATTCTTGGATCTCTGGTCATAAACCCTAGTTTTCTTAGAGTTTTACCATATTCCTGGTCTATCTTTTCTAGAACTCTTGCAAATGCCAATACAATAGCATCCATCTGAGATGGTTTTCCCGAGCCTTTTACCTTTATGCTAGCAGAATATTTTGAGTCCGGGTGAGAGACTCCGATTGCATGAAAAGGTCTAACCCACTTTAGCTGATCTATCTGTGATGGAAAGTATTTATAAATATCAAGTCCGTTAACTGTAAAATCTCCTTTTTCTTCCCACAAAAATACTCGCGCCGTTGCGGTTTTTCGTCTGCCACTTGCGGAGATGAAATTTTTATTCAAGGGTTTAATCTTCTTTATTTCCTCTTTCACGACTTCTTCTGTTTTAGGTGCCGGTATTGCCTCCTCAACAACTTTTATCTCCTCAACTTTCTTAGCAGGGGCTTTCTTTACAGGTTTTTCTTTTACCTTAGCTACTTTTTTTGTTTCCCTCTTGGTTGCTTTTATTTTAATCCCCTTCGCTTTTTTTGTTGTTGTTTTTTTTGTCTTTGGCATATTACTTTACAAACTGAGCCTGATGGGGATGTTTATCACCGGCGTAAATATATAAATCAGCCATTCTGTCTTTTCTGAGTTTGTTTTTAGGAAGCATTCCTGAAACTGCTTTTCTTAGTACTTCCGTCGGATTTCTTTTTAACAGATTTTGTAGATTTTCGCTCCTTAGACCCGCTGGATAAAGGGTATTGTGGTAATAGATTTTGTCTGTCATCTTTTTCCCTGTAACCTTGATTTTTTCCGCATTAAGGACAACTACCTTATCCCCCCAATTTTGGTTTGGAAGGTATAAAGCCTTATCTTTTCCGATTAGCATATCAGAGACCTTTACGGCAAGTTTTCCCAATATCTGATCTGTAGCATCTATTAAGTGCCACTTAATTTCTCTTTTTTGAAGGCTTATTACCGTTGTTTTATTTGGTGTTCTCATCTTTTTTCTTTTCTTTTTCCAAAACCTTTTTAGTGTCTAAATCTTTTTTGGGTTTTGTTGAATTTTTTTCTTTTACCTTAGTTTTCCTTTCAGCGTTTTCAATAAACTCAATTCTTGCTGTTTTCGCATTGTCTCCCTCTCTGTTTCCTGTTTTTACTATTCTTGTATATCCACCAGGTCTTTGCTCAAAGTTTGGGGCAACTTTTTCCAATAGTATACTTATGGCAAGCTCGGATCTGAGCTTTTTCCTCAACATTTTAACGGTATTGAATTTTGAGATTTTATCTTTAGATTTGTTAGCTTTTATAGCTTTTGTAACGAGCTTTTCAACATAGGGCCTTAGTACTTTTGCTTTTGCTAGAGTTGTATTTATATTTCCGTTTTGGATTAAATCCGAAGCCATACCCGTTATTAAGGCTTTCCTTTGGTCTTTGGTTCTGTTTAAGGTTTTCTTGTTGACTCTGTGTCTCATGTTTTTTCAGGGTATTGTTACTTTCTGAAACCTTCCTTTGCAAGGAGATCCTTTATTTCCTGAAGCGATTTCTCCCCGATATTTTTGATATCCTCGAGTTCCTCGTTTGTTTTTTGCGCTAATTCATGAAGAGTATTTATCTTGCTTTTTCTTAGAGCATTTATAGTTCTTGTCTGAAGAGGAAGCTCCTCAACTGATACATCCTCAGAGAGTTTTACAATTCCTTTTGCCTTTTCTTTCTCTGGTTCCTCTGTTTCAGTTTTCCAAGTCTCAAATGCAATGTAATACTCTTTCAGGATTTTTGATGCAGAAACCAAGACATCTTTTGGTGAGACGCTACCATCTGTTTCTATTGTGAATATAATTTTGTCGAGGTCAGTTCTACCCTCGAATCTTGCGGGTTCTATTTCATAATTTGCGCTGACGATAGGGGAAAATAATGCGTCCAGAACAATAACACCTATTTTTGACGTTTGTCTATCTTGCGACGGAGAATATCCAATTCCTGGCTCAACGGTCAATTCCAGTTCAAGTTTTGATTTGCTATCTGCCAAAGTTGCTATGTGCTGTTCTTTGTTCATTACCTCAACGTCTGATGTGGTTTCAATGTCTTTTGCTGTTACCATCCCTCGTCCTTTCTTGTTTATTGTTACGATCACTGGTTGGTCGGAAAAAACCTTAAATCTTATTTTTTTCAAATTTAATGTTAGTTCTACAACGTCTTCTTTGATTCCGGGAATAGTAGTAAATTGATGGCTAATTCCCGCGATCCTTGCTTGGGTAGCGGCAGCGCCCTGAACTGAGGTCATAAGGACCCTCCTTAAGGCGTTTGCTAAAGTGTATCCAAAACCTGTAGGCAAAGGTTCAAATGAGTAAACACCGAGGTTTCCTTCTTCTTTGATGGTGTTTATCTTTAGGTTTTCTTTTGTAACTTCCATAGATTTCCTCCTTTTATTAAAAAATTACCTAGAATAAAATTCTATAATAGACTGCACGTCTATTCTTTCCTGAAGGTCCTCGGTTGTTGGGAGCCTTACGAACTGGACATGTTTTTCCTTCAAATTTGCTTCCAACCAATCGGGCAGCACAAAACCTTCTCTTAAGTGAATCTTGTCGAAGCTGACAGGCTTGATTATATCACTAACCTTTAACTGCATTGACGGTATTGTAACTTTCTTATCATTGACAAGATACAAGCCTCTTCTTACGTTTTGCCTTGCCTGAGCCCTAGAAACCGCAAGGCCGCTTCGATATATAAGATTGTCAAGTCTTGATTCTAATATTTTGATCAAAATATTCCCAGAAACTCCTTTTGTTTTCAGCGATTCTTTAGCATATTTCCTAAACTGTTTTTCCAGTACACCGTAAAGCCTTTTTGCTTTCTGTTTTTCTCTTAATTGTTTTCCGTATTGAGACAAAGGCTTTCTGCTTGAACCGTGCTGACCAGGTGATTGTGGTTTTTTGTTAAATGTACATTTTTCGCCCTCGCATTTAATGCCTTTGAGATAAAGTTTCATTCCTTCTCTTCTACATAGTCTACATTTTGCGTCAGTATATCTTGCCATTTTTAAATCCTTCTTTTATTCTTTGGTCGACATCCATTATGAGGGATTGGAGTCTGGTCAGAAATTGATACGACATTTAAACCCGCACCCTTTAGTGCTTTTATTGAGGAAATTCTTCCCATTCCAGGGCCTTTTACAAACACTGCAACTTCCCTTACTCCAGCAGAGTAGGCTTGTATTCCTGCTTGTTCTGCAGCTTTTGTGGCAGCATAGGGAGTAGCTTTTCTTGAGCCCTTAAATCCAGATTTACCTGAGCTCCCGGTAAAAAGGGTATTACCCCTATCATCCGTAATCGTAATAATAGTGTTGTTCATACCTGCGGTTATGAATGCCTTTCCGCTTTGTGTAATAACTTTTTCTTTCTTTTTCTTTGGCATATTTTATTTATTAAATTATTTCTTTGTTAACTTTTTCTTCATACCCCCAACTGTTTTTCTCTTTCCTTTTCTTGTTCTTGCGTTCGTTCTCGTTCTTTGTCCCCTAACGGGAAGTCCAAGAGAATGTCTCTGTCCTCTGTAGCTTTTTATTTCCTTTAGCCTTCTGATATTTGAAGCTACTATTCTTTTTACCTCGCCCTCAATAGGTATGGCTAATGTAGATATAGCGGTGTTGATATGGGCAATTTGCTCCTCTGTTAGATCTTTTGCTCTGATATTCGGGTCAATTTTAGCTTCTGCCAAGACTTTTTTTGAAAGGGTCAGACCAATGCCTACAATGTAGGTCAAGGACACTTCTATTCTTTTTTCATTTGGTATGTCAACACCCTTAATTCTAGGCATAAATTAGCCCTGTCTTTGTTTGTGCTTAGGGTTCCTCTTACAAATAACCCTTACAACACCCTGTCTTTTTATGATTTTGCATTCCCTGCAAATTGGTTTTACCGATGATCTTACTTTCATTTTTTATATCAAATTATCTAAGGCGAAACGTAATTCTTCCTCTTGTTAAGTCGTGAGGGGAAAATTCTACCTTCACGGTGTCTCCAACTAGAACTCTGATATGCTGCTTCCTCATTTTTCCCGATATCATCGCTAAAGCGGTTGTTTCGTCAGCAAACTGGACTTTAAACATTCCACTCATGAGGGTTTCAATTACTTTTCCGTCTTTTGTTATTACTTCTTTTGTGCTCATCCTTTAAGACGCGCTTGATTGTATCAGAGCAAAGTAAATAGGTCAATAAGTCCCACCTAACACTAAAATCCAGGCTCATATGAAACTATGTCCTGGATGCCTCTTCCGGAGACCATTTCCCAAAAACCCTGGTAAAACAACCAAATCCTTGGAAATATATGGATTTATATTACCATCACTTATTGAAAAAGCAATAAAAACAAGCTTTAATGGATAAGATGCTGGATATAAATTACATAAAGGAAAATAAGGAAAAGGTTGAAAAGATAATGAGTCAGAGAAAGGTTACAGGTGTTGATGTTGATAAACTTCTCAAGACTTATGACAGTTACCTTGATCTTTTGAGGAAAGTGGAACTTCATAGAAGTCTGAGGAACAAACTTTCGGCCGACATTCCCAAAGTTAAGAATTCAGAGAAAAATAAGTTGATTGAAGAGGCTACAAAGTTAAAGGCAGAGCTTTTAGATATGGAAAAACAGCTTGATAATTTGAAGATAGAAATGGACAAGATTTTGCCTTATATCCCGAACTTGGTTTCAGATGAAATGCCTGTAGGGGAAGACGAGCACGATAACGTTATCATAAAAGTGTGGAATCCAAAAGGAGGTTACTACAAGGCCGAGGAGAAATTCACCTACGATGATACTTTGTATGCACCAAAGGAAGAGTTTCCACATAAAGACCATATAGAGCTTGGAGAGTCTCTAGACATTATAGATACCGAGCAGAGTGGAAAAGTCTCTGGAAGCAGATTTTGCTATCTGAAGAACGAAGCAGTAATTTTGCAGGATGCAATCTCAGAGCTACTAAAGAAGGAGTTACTAAGAAGGGGATTCGCTCCCATGATCCCGCCGCTTTTGGTGAAAGAAAGATCACTTTTCGGAACAAGTCATTTTCCCGGAGGCAGAAGCCAGGTTTACAAGATTGAAAATGAAAATGTGGAGGAACAGAATGATTTATTCTTGGTAGGATCTGCTGAGCCGACTAACTTTTCCTATTTTATGGATAAGACACTGCAAAAAGAAGAGCTTCCGATAAAAGTCTATGCTCAGACAACATGTTTTAGGAGCGAAGTAGGATCCTGGGGTAAAGATGTTAGAGGAATTAAAAGAGTCCATCAGTTTGATAAACTGGAGATGAACGCTGTGTGCACAGAAGAACAGGAAAGAGCGGTATTTGATGAGTTTATAAAGATAAATGAATGGCTTTTTCAGAAACTTGAGATTCCCTACAGGATAGTTAATAAATGCACCGGTGACTGTGGTTATAATGCATCCTACTTTCAATACGATGTAGAAGTATGGAGACCAAAGGAAAGAGAATATATGGAGGCAGGTACAGACACGATGACGACAGATTACCAGGCACGAAGATTGAATATTAGATATAAAGATGGGGAGAAAACTAAGTTTGTAAGGACAGTTAATGATACTGGGGTAGCTTTTGGCAGAACTATCATTGCAATTTTGGAAAATCTTCAGCAAAAAGATGGGTCTGTAAGGGTACCAAAAGCATTGCATAAGTACACAGGATTTAAAAAGATACTTCCTAAAAAGTAATTGTGTTAGGATTAAATAATGTTAAAGATATTTGGTGAACTCAGCTATCCCAGAGTTGTATTTGAAACTCAGTCAAAGATAAACGGAAGAATTAGGATTGTTGAAGTTGGAAAGACCAGGAAACTGCTGGTAGGTAACTTTGTAGAGTCCGTAAATGAGTTTTCACCGAGTTGCTCAAAGTTGTATTGGGGGCATCTCGTAGATTTGGTAAAGGAGCAGTCTCCAGATGCGAAGAAAGTTTTGGTACTTGGACTCGGGGGAGGAACAATTGTAAGTCTTTTGTCCAAAAAGTTTCCAGAAATTCAAATCGTTAGTGTTGAACTTGATCCGATAATAGTGGACATAGCCAAGAAGTATTTTCATATTGATAATGTTCCAAACCATAGAATTATCAATGATGATGCTTTGCGCGTTGTGGTTGAACCCGAAGAATTTGACCTTTCACCAGCAAGCTTCAATGTGCTTATTGTAGATATTTACCTTCAGGATCAATACCCAGATTTAGGTAAAACAGGAAACTTTCTTGGTGCTATAAAAAGACTTGTGGTACCAGGTGGGCTAATTGTAATTAATAGAATATACACAGTAAAACACCAAGAAGATGTCAATAATTTTATTAAACAAGTGGAAGGGTTTTTGAGTAATGTCGATTCCAGAATAATTGCCGGCTACACTAACTCGGATAACATCTTGATTTACGGAAGGGTTTAAATGCCTCTTTTTCAAGCTATAATTCTGGGAATTGTTCAAGGTGCCACCGAGTTTATTCCAGTATCATCTTCAGGTCATTTAGTAGTTTTTCCGCTCCTTTTCGGATGGGCGGAGCAACCGTTGGTTTTTGATACGACTATGCATTTGGCAACGGTGTTTGCGCTATTGTTTTGTTTTTGGAAAGACATCATCAATATCCTTCGCGCCTTTTTCGCTGACGTTTTGTCTTCACATAGATTTTCCTTAAAAGAGTATTCTTCTGAAGCTTTGTTAGGGTTGAATATAATAATAGGTTCTATACCTGTTGCTCTAGTTGGTTATTTCTGGGGAGATGCTATAGAAAACCAATTTAGGGCCGTTGTTTTTGTTGCAATATTTTTGGTTTTCGGGAGTGTTTTGATGTTTGTAAGCGAAAAACAATTTTCCAAAAGGCTTGTTGTTAAGGATGAGGTATCAACAGGAAAGGGATTTGGAATAGGTTTGTTTCAAGTTTTTTCCTTATTACCGGGGGTATCAAGATCGGGTTCTACGATTTCTGGAGGAATGATACTTGGGATAAGCAGAAAGGACGCTACTAGATTTTCTTTTTTGCTTTCTATTCCTGTGCTTCTTATGGCAGGTATTCTGAATCTTTTGAGATCGTATAAATATCTAATGTTGATTAATATTTTGCCTCTGGCTGTTGGTTTTCTCGCTGCCTTCATTGTCGGAATAATTAGTATAAATTTTCTCATCAAGTTTGTTAGAACAAACACACTCTACCCATTTATTATTTATAGGGTTCTATTGGCAGGATTTTTAATTTTTCTTGTATTAAGATAATTCAAGAGCTGAACTGAGGAGTTTCATATTTTTATCGATGTTATAATCAAGCTGTATGTTTGCAGGACTTTTAGATACAAATGAAAAACAGTTGAGGAAGTTAAGGCCAATGGTTGACCAAATAAACGGATTGGAAGAAGAGACGAAAAAGCTTTCTCAGGAAGAAATAAGAAAAAAAACACAGTACTGGAAAGAAAAATCAAGAAAACTAAGTGATGAAGAGCAGGAAAAATATTTGAATCAGATTCTTCCAGAAGCTTATGCTTTGGTCCGTGAATCCGCGTTGCGCTCTTTAGGTCAAAGGCATTTTGATGTGCAACTTATGGCAGGTATTATTCTTCACCAGGGAAAGATTGCCGAGCAAAGAACCGGAGAGGGAAAAACTTTAACCGCAACACTCCCGCTTTATCTAAACTCGTTAGCAGGAAAAGGCGTTTCTCTTGTAACTCCCAATGATTATTTGGCAAGACACGGAGCTGGGTGGATGGGAGCAGTTTACAATTATCTTGGAATTTCTGTTGGAGTAATAATGCAGGAAAGAGCATTCGTTTTTGATCCTGCATATAACGGAACTGAGTTTGAAGATGCGTACGCAGTTCATTTAAGAGAAGTTCCAAGACAAGAGACTTATAAATGTGATGTCGTTTACGGGACAAACCATGAATTTGGATTTGATTATCTTAGGGATAACATGGTTTCCAGACTTGACGAGATGGTTCAAACAAATCCTAATGGAGATTGGGGAGTTCATAATTATGCAATCGTCGATGAAGTTGACTCGATACTTATAGATGTTGCAAGAACCCCGCTTATCATTTCTGCAGCCGACTCAAAACCAAGTGAGAGGTATCACCAATCAAACGCGATTATAACGTCGTTAATAAAAGATACGGATTACGAAATTGAGGAGAAATACAAAAACGTTTCTCTAACAGATTTGGGTATAAGGAGAGTAGAAAGGCTTTTGGGGATAGAAAATCTTTATGAACAAGATTTTGAAATGGTCCATTTAATTGAGCAGGCCCTCTCTGCTAATGCCCTTTACGAAAAGGATAGAGACTACGTTGTGAAAAACGGAGCTGTCGTTATCGTTGACCAGTTTACAGGAAGACTTTTACCGAATAATAGATTTTCACATGGTTTGCACCAAGCTATAGAGGCAAAAGAAGGTGTAACGATTCAGCAAGAGTCTAAAACATTGGCTGAGATTTCTTATCAAAATTACTTCAGAATGTACAAAAAACTAGCAGGTATGACTGGAACCGCAGCTACAGAATCCGAGGAATTCTTTAAGATATATAAATTAGATGTTGTTGTTATAGCAACAAACAAGGAATGTGTAAGAAAGGATAACAATGATGTTGTTTATAAAACAGAGGCGGCGAAGTTCAAAGCCGTTGCTGATGAGATTGACTCAAGATATAAAAATGAGCAGCCCGTACTTGTTGGTACAACCTCAGTTGATAAAAGTGAACTTTTGCATAGTTTTTTGCAAAGAAGGGGAATCCCCCACGAGATTTTGAATGCTAAAAACCACGAAAGGGAGGCTTTAATAATCGCTCAAGCCGGAAGACCTGGTTCGGTTACCATATCAACGAATATGGCTGGTCGTGGTGTTGACATAATTTTGGGTGGAGACCCGCCCGACCCCGGTGACCAAGAGAAAGTGATTAAAAATGGAGGATTATGTGTAATTGGTACCGAGAGACATGAGTCAAGAAGGATAGATAATCAATTAAGGGGAAGATCTGGAAGGCAGGGAGATCCAGGTGTATCCAAGTTTTTTGTTTCACTTCAAGACGATTTGATGAGAGTTTTTGGTGGAGATCAAGTTTCCAAAATCATGGATCGATTTGGACTTGACGAAAACGTTCCTCTCGAAGCAAGTATCGTTTCAAAAGCGATTGAGAATGCCCAAAAAAGAGTAGAAGGCTTTAACTTTGACCGAAGAAAACAACTTGTAGAGATGGATGATATTATGAACTCTCATAGGGAAGTGATTTATAAACTTCGAAGAAGGATTTTGGAGTTGGGTGAGAGTCACGAGGAGCATAAAAAATGGTTAATTGATCAGTTGAGCAAGCTCTCAGATTTTAGTGATGAGATTTGGGAGAAAAAAGAAAAAGAATTTGGGAAAGAAATGTGGCTTCAGATAGTTAGCGCCTTTAGCAGACCTGTGATCGATTATTTGTGGATGGAGCATCTGGTAGATATGGACCAGGTCAGAGAAGGTATAGGACTTAGAGGATACGCTCAAAGGGATCCGATGGTGGAGTACAAAAGGGAGGGACATGAGAGATTCGAGGTTTTGGTAGCTAAAGTTTACTCTATGGTTGGAGAAAGGTTGGTAGCGATAACAAGGGATGCCGTCGGGTTGAAAGATACGCCAAAAGTTGAACAAGAAAAGATAACGTACCATCATGGTGAGTTGGAAACGGGAGTTTCTGAAGAGGGTATGGAATTGCAGGCTCAAAAGGTTTTTGATGATTCGGGCAGAGAAGTGAAGGTTGAAAAGATTGAAACCGGAAAGAAGAAGATTGGAAGAAATGATCCGTGTTTTTGCGGGAGCGGAAAAAAATACAAAAACTGTCACGGTAAAAAATGAGATTACTTTGAAGCCAATGCTGCATTGACTCTATCTAACATAGATAGAGTTTCGGGGTCCCCAGGTTTTATTTCTAGGACTTTTTCGAAACACTCCTTAGCTCTTACGTAATTTTTTTCATTGAAGGCTATATACCCGAGTTTCCACCAAGCCTGGAAAACAAGTGGATTCATAGCAACCGATTGTTCAAGATATTTCTTAGCACGTGCTATATCACCCAATTGCAGATAAGTAGCGCCGATATTATGCACCGCATCTGCATAGTCAGGTTTTAGTGCTAAAGATCTTTTGAAATTTTCAAGAGCTAATTCTTGGTTTCCCTCTGAGGCGTAAACGTCACCCATATTATTGTAAACGCGATAGCTGTAAGGAGAGGTTATTCTTGTTGCAAACCATAAATTTTTGCTGTTTATGTAAGCATTGTCTCTTATATACGTTCTAATCGCGTAAGTGGTAAAAATTACTGCAGTTGCGATAAGCGCGAAGTTCCTCCAATTTTTTTTCTCCTGAATCCAGAGAATTAAGAATGCTACCATCATAGAGAAAAATGCAGAGGCTACATATAAATATCTCTCTGCTGCAGTCCAAGCAATGATTATTGGACTGAAGGAAGGAAGAATAGAAAAAAAGATGATGAGTATGAATCCTGTTATTTTCCTGTTCCTTTTCCAAAAATAGAAAATCGCAAATATGATTGTGACAGTTGATACTATCATTAATGCGTATTTAGCACTGGTGAGTATTTCTCCCTCATGGTAAACACTAAGATTTTTCGGAAATGCCATTGTTCCAAAAGCCATATATGTTGTATAAGGAATTCTGTTTATTAGTGGTGTAGCGGCACTTGTATTTACATAGTATAGTTTATTTAATCCGACGACTCTTTCTTTGAAGAGACCTGGTAACATTTGTGCCGCAAAAAATATAGACATGACTAAATATGGTAAGTAATATTTTATGTTTCTTAATTTAATTTTATCTTCAAGTATAAATTGATCCAGAATCATAAGGATAAGAGGGGTTACGAACATCCAACCCTGGCTTCTAAAAAAGTAAAGTGAGAAAAGACATACTGCTGAGGAGATCGCTAAGTAAATAATCTTCCCCGTTTTTTTGAATAATATAAAAAATATTAAAATGGTAAAAGTGAGAACAGCTCTTAAAATGTAACCGTATGCTGTTAACCATCCTAGGGACTCCGTATTAACGGGTTGCGCAAGAAACAGCAAGGTTGTGATTATCGCAACTTTCCTACCAAATAAAAGGTATGTAAGTGCAAAAACCAGAAAGCAATTAATTATATGAACAACGATGGAGGTAATGTGGAGGGCATGCGGGTTCATTCCAAAGAAGTGTACGACTATGGATTCGGTGATCACGGTCAAATCGTTAAGTTTCAAACTCTCCGCGACAGACATTAAAGGTTTGTTATTCACAATGCCGTTGATATCATCAAGATTAAGAAATTCGCCATTGATAAGGTTGCTATAAACTAAGAAGACCAAACCAGTAACAAACAGTAAAAACAGCACATTTGATTTTAATATTTTTTCCTTAGTCATGTTTTTAATTGACTGGCATGTTGCTATTATATTAGAGACATGAAAATAAAAAAACTACTCCTTGAACTCGGCGAAGCTTCGATAGTCTCTTTGATAATAGTATCAATATTGTACATGTTTATCGCGTCAGTGGAAGTGGTAGAAGGCGCGAGTATGGAGCCTAACTTTTACACTGGAGAAAGAATTCTAGTTGATAGAATAAGTATGAAAGTGACCCCTTTGAAAAGGGGTGAGGTCGTGGTTTTTTACCCACCTGGAGATAACAAGAAGCACTTTATAAAAAGAGTTGTAGGAATTCCTGGAGATATTTTTGAGGTATTTGACTGTGGGGTGGTGATTTCTGAAGACGGTCAGAAGTATGAACTAGAAGAGAGTTATCTCAAAGCAGAGACATGCACAACTGGTGGAAGTGCAATAAAAGAAGGTCGAGCGATACGTATTGGAGATGATCAATACGCCCTTTTGGGTGACAACCGTGCTGATTCTTTGGATTCTAGATACTTGGGCCTTATCTCGGAGGATAGAATAATAGGTAGGGTAGTCTTCAGATTTTGGCCTATAACTAGAATCAGTTTTATAGATTGAACTTAATTAATCATTCTAGGCTGAAAAAGCTGCTATAAAGGTATTGACAGGCTAATTTATTTGTGGTACTTTTCGCTCTGTTCCAAACTTAGTCCTTTTAATAACAATACTCAGTAACCCTTATTTGTGGGGAACTTTTTGGCTTACGGGAAGTTTGGTTATTACACAACTGAATATTTTGTAGTAGAATTTTATATCAGACTTTTTAAAAAACTTAATGCGCGAAACCTTTTTAAAACGTAAAATAGCCCTACCTTTACCTAATCTTGTAGGTGTCCAATTGGAGTCGTTCGAATGGCTTAAAAAAGAAGGTTTAAGGGAAATTCTTGATGAACTGGGAACAATTGAGGACAGTTCAGGTAGAGGTTGGATTCTTACTCTTTCTAGACCTAGAGTAGAGAAGGAAAACATCACAATTGAGGAAGCAGTAAGAACCGGAAGAACTTACGATGCTCCCTGGTACGTAGAAGCAACCATTAAAGATCCTATTACCACAAAAGAGAAATCCCAAGAAATATATATGGGCGATATTCCCCTTATGACACAGCAGGGGACTTTCATTATAAATGGTGTCGAAAGAATAATTATTTCCCAACTTATAAGATCGGAAGGTGTATTGTTTGGTGGGGAGTTTTCTCCTGTTACGGGACAATATCTTGGCGGAGCAAAAGTTCTTCCAAGAAGTGGTGTTTGGCTTGAGTTTGAAACTTCAAGAACGGGGGTTATAACTCTAAGGATAGATAGGAAGAGAAAAATAACTGCAACAACACTTTTAAGAGTTTTTGGATTGGAAACTGATGATGAGATAAGACAGGTATTCAACGATATTGAAACAAACCCGGAAATAAACTATACCGAATCAACATTGGCAAAGGACCCTGCATCTAACTTTGAAGAGGCTTGCATGGAAATATATAAAAAGATGAGACCTGGAGAACCTTTGATTTTGGAAAATGCTAAGGCATTAGTTCATGCAATGTTTTTCAATAAAAGAAGATATAGCCTTGGAGCCGTTGGTAGGTTTAAGTTAAACCAAGTACTAGGTTTAACTTTTACAAACGATCCTCATCACAGATTATTGCAGCTTGAAGATTTGATAAAGATTTTTTCCAGGATAATTGAGTTAAATAATGGCGTTGCTTCTCCAAGCGACGTTGACTTTTTAGGTAATCGAAGAGTTAAGAGTATGGGTGAGTTATTGCAGTGGCAGATGAGAGTTGGGTTTTTAAGAATGGAGAAGAATATCAAAGAAAGAATGAGTTTGGCTCCGAGAGACAGGCTTCCTGAGCCATCAACTCTCATTTCTCCAAGGGCAATTGCAGCTGCAGTCCACTCATTTTTCGCAACTGGTCAGCTTTCACAATTACACGATCAACAGAACCCATTAACAGCCCTTGATCACTTACGAAGGCTTTCAGTTATGGGTCCGGGAGGGCTTACGAAAGAAAGAGCGAGTTTTTCGGTCAGGGATGTTCACAACTCATATTTCGGTAGGATTTGTCCTGTAAGAACCCCAGAGGGACCTAACGTCGGTCTTATTAATTACATGTCCATGTACGCAAAGGTTAACGAGTACGGTTTTCTGGAAACGCCTTATGTAAGGCTTGAGAAGGATCAAAAGGGTAGGGTCAAGATAACTGATGATGTTATTTATCTTGCAGCCTATGACGAAGAGAAAGTTTACATTACTGACCAGTCTGTCGAAACAGATGAGGAAGGATACATCATTGATTCTCAAGTACCTTTAAGAAAAGGGGCAGAATTTATTTTCGGAGACGTTACTTTGGCGGACTATATTGAGGTTGTCCCTGCACAGGTGCTGGGGGTTATAGCTGGACTTGTACCTTTCGTACAAAATAATGAAGTCACCCGTATAACCATGGGAACGCAACAAATGTCTCAAGCTGTCCCCCTTATTAAACCAGAAAGACCAATTGTTGGAACGGGTATCGAAGAGGAAGTAGCTAGGAATACTAACGCATTGATTAGAGCTGAGGGAAACGGTGCTGTTGACTATGCAGATGCCGAAAGAGTTGTTGTCAAGTACACAGGAAAACCAAGAAAAGTCGAATATAGAGCGAAGAAATTTATCCAGACAAACAGTGAGACTTGTTACAACCAGTACGTTAGAGTTGTGGCAGGTCAGAAGGTTAAGACTGGCGATACTCTGATTGAGGGACCTTCGATAGATGAGGGTGAAATTGCAATTGGAACAAACATTAAGGTTGCATATATGATTTACAGAGGCTTGGAGTTTGAGGATGGTGTAGTAATTTCAGACAGGTTGGTGAAGGATGATGTTCTTACATCTATTCACATTTCAGATCACGTGACCCAGCTTCAAGAGACTAAACTTGGACCAGAAGAAATAACCAGAGATATTCCCAATGTTTCGGAGGAAACACTTAAAAATCTTGATGAGAATGGGATAGTTGCTATTGGCTCTAAAGTAAAATCAGGAGACGTTCTGGTAGGAAAAGTCGCTCCCAAAGGTGAGGTTGATTTGACTGCGGAAGAAAGACTTTTAAGAGCAATATTTGGTGAGAAAGCAAAAGATGTAAGAGATACTTCGTTAAGAATGCCACACGGTGAACACGGAGTCGTAATTGGAATAAAAAGAGTTTCTAAAGAGGAAAATGAGTCGTTGCCCGCAGGAACAATAGAAGAGATTACGGTTTATGTTGCTCAGCAAAAGAAAATTGAGATAGGTGATAAGCTAGCGGGAAGACATGGTAACAAAGGAGTTATATCTGCAGTTATACCGGTTATTGATATGCCTATACTTCCAGATGGAACTTCTGTAGATATTATATTTTCATCCGAAGCAGTTCTAAAGAGAATGAACGTCGGTCAGATTCTAGAAGCATCTTTAGGTGCTGTGGGAAGAAAACTTGGAAAATATTACGAAATCCCACCCCTTCAGAGAATACCAGAAGAAAGATTAGTTGAAGAATTCAAAAAAGCTGATTATCCCGTAACGGGAAAAATGAAACTGATTGATGGTAGAACTGGAGAGGCTTATCACAACGAAATTGTTGTAGGCAACGCGTATATTTTGAAATTAGTTCATATGTCTGAAGAGAAGATGCATGCAAGGTCCACTGGATCCTACTCACTAATTACGCAGCAGCCTCTTGGGGGTAAAGCGCAATTCGGTGGTCAGAGATTTGGTGAAATGGAAGTTTGGGCACTTGAGGCCTACGGTGCTGCACATATGCTTCAGGAGATGCTAACTATAAAATCTGACGATATGCTTGGGAGGGTTCAGGCTTTTAGTGCTTTAATCCAAGGAAACGAGATACCAGGTCCGACTGTTCCTGAAACATTTAAACTTCTTGTCAGAAAACTTAATGGCTTGGGGCTAGGTCTTGAAGCCTACTCATCTGAAGCTTCAGAGGAACCTAAGACCGAGGAGCTACATAAGGAAGAAGAGGAAAAATCAGGGAAAATAGCACCAGAAGACCTTCCACAGGAGGCAGTGTTGGAAGAAAAAGAATTGGAGGACGCAGGTGTAGGAATTTCTGATACTAAGGATACTAAGTAATAAATAAATATGAGGGACATAAGTAAATTAAAAGATTTCGATGCACTAAAAATCTACCTTTCATCTGGCGAAGAGATGTTGAGTTGGTCTTTTGGAGAAGTAACAAAACCCGAAACTATAAATTATAGAACATTTAAAGCAGAAAGAGATGGGCTGTTTGATGAGAGAATTTTTGGCCCTTCCAAAAACTATGAATGTTATTGTGGAAAGTATAAAGGGATAAGGTATAAAGGTGTAATTTGCGATAAATGTGGAGTTGAGGTTACACACAATAGGGTAAGAAGGGAAAGAATGGGTCATATAAAACTAGCCTCACCAGTAGCGCATGTCTGGTTCTTTAAAGGTATTCCGTCAAAGATGGCACTTATACTTGATCTAACGCCAAGAAATGTGGAGTCAGTTGTATACTTCGCGTCGTTTATTGTTATAGAGGTTGATGAAAAAAACAAAGCGAAAGCTATCTCACAGGTCGGGAAGGATTTGGAGATAACTAAAGCTTCTCTTCAAAAAGAATCTGACCAGGAAATGAAAGAGCTGGAAAAGGAAATAACAAACCTGTCCAAAAATAAAGATGAGATCAAAGCAAAAGAGGAGGAGCTAAAGATAAGGCAAAAAATACAGAAAGCCAAAACTGCCTATGATAAGAGATTAGAAGAGCAGGAGAAGAAATTTAAGCTTATACAAAAGAAAGTCGAGAGTGTTGGTATGTACTCGGTAATTTCGGAAAATGAATACATTTCCCTGATTTCGTACCTGGAAAAGTTCTGTAAACTCGAGATAGGTGCTGATGCTTTCCAGGGGATATTGAAGAGATTAAATTTGAACACTCTTGCGGAACAACTCAAAGCCGATCTGGAAAAAGCTAAAGGTCAAAAGGCTCAGAAGATAGCCAAAAGATTTGTGGTCGTTGAACAGTTTAGAAGGGCAAATATTACACCTGATAGAATGATTATGGAAATTATCCCTGTAATCCCGCCTGATCTTAGACCTATGGTCCAGCTTGACGGCGGAAGGTTTGCTACATCGGACCTTAACGATCTTTATAGAAGGTTGATAAATAGAAATAACAGATTAAAAAGACTTTTAGACTTAGGGGCTCCAGAAATTATTGTGAGGAACGAGAAGAGGATGCTTCAGGAATCAGTTGATGCCTTATTTGACTCCTCAAAAAGGAGAAAAAAAGCTAGAACTAACACAAGGGGTAAAGAATTGAGATCACTTGCAGATATGATTAAAGGGAAACAAGGGATTTTTAGACTGAACCTACTTGGAAAAAGAGTGGATTACTCCGGCAGGGGAGTTATTATAAATGGTCCAGAGCTTAAACTCAATGAATGTGGTATTCCCAAGGAAATGGCGCTGGAGCTTTTCAAACCTATGGTTTTAAGAGAGATATTGAAAAGAGGGTACGCACCGAACGTCAAGAGTGCGAAGTTTTATTTGGAGACAAGGGTTCCTGAAGTTTGGGATATCCTTGAAGAAGTTGTTAATGGTTACCCAGTACTTTTGAATAGAGCCCCAACTTTATGGAGGCTTGGTATTCAGGCATTCTATCCAAGACTTGTCGAGGGAAATGCAATCAAGCTTCACCTTTGTGTATGTACTGGTTATAATGCTGACTTTGATGGTGATCAAATGGCAGTTCATCTTCCTTTGTCTAAAGATTCAATCCAGGAAGCAAAAGAAGTTATGATATCTTCTGCGAACCTGCTGAACCCTTCAAATGGATCACCAATTTCTATTCCAACAAAGATTATGCTTTTTGGAGTTTACTATATAACGTCGTTTGACGATAAACTTCCAGCTTTAGACAAAGTGTACGCAGATGAGTCAGAAATGATGTACGGTATGGAAGCTAGTAGAGAGATTGACCTTCGACAAAAGGCAAAAATAAGGCTTAATGGCGAAATAATAGAAACTACACCAGGAAGGGTGATATTTAACAGAATCGTTCCTTCTAAATATGGTTTTATAAACGAAGCGATGGATAAGAAGAGGATTAACGCTTTCCTTACTAAAGTTTTGAAAGAGGAACCGAATGAAGTTGCAGTGAAATTGATAGATGATATTAAGGATATTGGACTTAAATATGGAACCATCTGTGGTCAGTCTGTTTCTCTTGCGGATATTGATATTCCCGCAAACAGAAATAAAATCTTGGATGAAGGGAAAAAAGCAGTCATAGAAATCGATAATTACTTTAGAAGGGGTCTTATTACAAAAGCTGAGGCCAGAAAGCAAAAAGAAGATGTTTGGAACAAGGCGACTGCCGATTTGGATACTGCCGTTTGGGAAAATCTAAAAGAGGATAATCCTGTCAAGATACTAGTGAAATCAGGTTCAACTAAAGCCTCTCGCGACCAAGTTAAACAGCTTGCTGGTATGAAAGGGCTTGTAATTGATCCTACAGGAAAAACCGTAGAAATCCCAATTTTTGGAAACTTTAAATTAGGCCTTTCTGCCTTGGAGTATTTCGTTGCTTCAAGAGGAGCCCGAAAAGGACTTGTTGATAAGGGTTTAAAGACAGCGGACGCTGGTTACTTGACTAGAAGACTTGTCGATGTGTGCCAGGATGTAATCGTAAGGGAAGATGATTGTGGAACCACTGAAGGTAGGGAAATGATTGTCGGAAAAGGTACGTTGCTTCAAACCTTTGCAGACAGAGTTGTCGGAAGGGTTTTGGCAAAGGATATTAAAGTTGGGAATAAAGTAATCGTAAAGGCAGGAACACTTTTAACGGATGAAGATATTGCAGAAATTGAAAAATACGGAATTAAAAGTATAGTAATTCGCTCTCCTATGCATTGTGAGACAAGGAGAGGAATATGCGCAACTTGCTACGGTTCTGATCTCATGACTGGAAAATTGGTTAGAATGGGTACAGCCGTTGGAGTTGCTGCAGCTCAATCTATAGGTGAGCCAGGAACGCAGCTAACCATGAAGACATTCCACTCAGGAGGCATTACCGGTAAAGATATTACTCAAGGTCTTCCAAGAGTTGAAGAGTTGGTCGAAGCAAGGGCACCAAAATCTTTGTCTGTTATGAGCGAGGTTTCGGGGACAGTGAAACTCGAGAAGAACGGGGATGAAAGAAAGATTGTGGTGATACCCTCTGACCCAGGAGAAGACGTTGTTGAATATGCGATTGATCCTGTTGAGGAAATATTAGTGAAGGATGGAGAGATAGTAGCCAGAGGTCAAAAAATCACCAGTGGGAACCTGAATTTAAGTGATCTTTATAGGACAGTCGGAGTTGATGAGACCAAGAAATATATTATCGAGGAGGTTCAGGGAGTGTACGCATCTCAAGGAGTTGCATTAAATGATAAACACCTGGAGACAGTCGTTAAACAAATGTTTAACCATGTAAGAATTGAGGAGCCAGGGGATACAGATTTCATGTCGGGTGAGCTTGTAACTAGAGCAAGATTTGATGAAGAAACAGAAAGAGTTGTTGCTAGTGGGGGTACTCCCGCAACAGGAAAATTAATAATGCTTGGTATTACTAAAGCAGCGTTGAATACTGATAGTTGGATGTCAGCCGCGTCTTTTATACATACAAGCACCGTGTTGACCGATGCAGCTTGTTCTGGTAAGGTTGATTACCTTGTGGGTTTGAAAGAAAATGTAATTATCGGTAAGCTTATTCCCACAGGGGAGCGAGCAAGAATGAAATAATATGCCAACAATAAATCAGCTGCTAAGAACAGGTAGGAAAAAGAAAATAAAAAAGGCAAGTACCCCGGCTTTAAAAGAAGGATTTAATACCAAGAAAAGAATCGTGGTTAAGCACACAAGTCCTCTTAAAAGGGGAGTTGTTCTGTTAGTTAGGACACAAACTCCTAAAAAACCTAATTCAGCTTTGAGAAAAGTTGCAAGAGTAAGGCTTTCGAATAGAAGAGAAGTTACTGCTTATATCCCCGGTGAAGGTCACAACCTTCAGGAACACTCAGTAGTTTTAGTAAAAGGCGGAAAGGTTCAGGACCTGCCTGGAGTAAAGTATGAAATAGTAAGAGGAACTAATGATCTTGCAGGTGTTGAAGGAAGAAAAACCTCAAGGTCAATTTACGGTGCTAGAAAGCCAAAGGAGAAATAATATGAGGGGTAAAAGGGCTAAAAAACGACCATTAAATCCAGATCCAATCTATAAATCTAAGGTAGTTACCAGAATGGTAAACTCCGTAATGGAAAACGGCAAAAAAAGTGTTTCTAGAGGGATTGTCTACGGAGTACTGAAGAGGCTTAACGAAGATGAAAAAGAGGCTTTAAGAATTTTTGAGCAGGCTATCAAAAATGTCATGCCCCAACAGGAAGTGAGATCAAAAAGGGTTGGTGGTGCTACGTATCAAGTTCCGATCCCGCTTAAACATGATAGGTCCGAAGCTTTGGCTGTAAGATGGATGATTTCTGCAGCAAAATCCAAAAAAGGTAAGCCGATAGAAGAAAGACTTTTCACGGTGGTCAGCGACTCGTACCAAAATATGGGGGACGCAATCAAAAAGAGGGATGACACCCATAAGATGGCAGAGGCGAATCGAGCCTTCGCACACTTTGCGAGATTTTAAACTAATTCCCAAGAAACAAATAATAGGTTAAAATACTAAACTATGGCTGAAACTATGAACAAAAAGTATCCTTTAGAAAAGATCCGAAATATCGGTATTATTGCTCATATTGACGCTGGGAAAACTACAACGACCGAAAGAGTTCTTTTCTACACGGGAAAATCCCACAAAATTGGAGATATTGATTTGGGAAACACACAGATGGATTGGATGGCTCAAGAGAGAGAAAGGGGAATTACCATCACGTCAGCCGCAACCACATGCTTTTGGCGGGATTGCAGAATAAACATTATAGACACCCCAGGGCATGTTGACTTTACAGCTGAAGTCGAAAGATCTTTAAGAGTTTTGGATGGCGGCGTGATTGTTTTGGATGGATCCCAAGGAGTCGAGCCTCAGTCGGAAACTGTTTACAGGCAAGCTCAAAAATACGATGTTCCGCTTTTGTTTTTTGTGAACAAACTAGACAAACTGGGTGGTGATTTTTATATGTCTGTTAAATCGATTGATGAAAAGCTTACGAAAAAGGGAGTTGCAGTTCAGATACCAATAGGTTTTGAAAATACTTTTGAAGGTGTTGTTGATCTAATAACAATGAAGGCATATAGATTCGAGGGAAGTAATGGTGAGGAAGTTAAAGAATTGGAGATTCCGTCTGATCTTGTAGAAGGGGCCAAAAAATTTAGAGCAATAATGATTGAAAAGGTTGCTGAAGCAAACGATAAGCTGATTGAGAAGTATCTTGGTGGTCAAGAATTAACAGTTGAGGAGATCAAAACGGGCTTGAGGGAATTGACAATCAAGGCGGCTATTTATCCGATTTTTTGTGGTGCAGCCCTTTCAAACAAAGGGGTTCAAAAAATTCTTGATGGTGTGGTCGATTATTTGCCGTCCCCTAAGGATAAGCCAGATATAGTAGGAGTGAGACCAGATAGTGACGAAAAAGTGTTGCTTAAAGCCGACGAAAATGGACCTTTTGTCGCTTTAGCTTTCAAGATTCAGACCGATCCATACGTTGGAAGATTAACCTACTTTAGAGTCTATTCAGGAGAGGTTTCTGCAGGTTCTTATGTTTATAATGCGACCTCAGGAAGAAAAGAAAGATTAGGAAGAATTCTTTTGATGCACGCAAATCATAGGGAAGAGATTAAAGAGGTTACTGCAGGAGAGATTGCGGCAGGTGTAGGGTTAGAGGCAATAACAGGAGAAACTTTGTGTTCAGAAGACGACAAACTGACTTTGGAAAAAATTACCTTTGCAGATCCAGTTATTGGCATTGTGGTGGAGCCAAAGACTAAAGCTGACAGGGATAAAATGGGTCAGGTTATCAAAAAGTTTCTTGAAGAGGACCCAACACTGGCAATTAAAACCAATTCCGAAACAGGTCAAACCCTTCTATATGGGATGGGCGAACTTCATTTGGAAATTATAGTCGATAGAATGAAAAGGGAGTTTAACTTAGAAGTAAATACTGGGAAGCCGATGGTTGCTTATAGGGAAACTATTAGAAAAGCGGTTGAAGTCGAAGGTAAGTACATCAGGCAGACCGGAGGCAGAGGGCAGTACGGTCATGTTTTATTAAAAATTGAACCCTTGGCAAGAGGCGAGGGAATGAAATTTATAGATAAAATTGTTGGGGGTGTTATTCCCAGGGAATTTGTTCCCGCGGTTGAGAAAGGTGTAAAAGAAGCTGCAGAAAGTGGTGTTATAGCAGGATACCCGTTAGTTGATTTCCAGGCTACTCTTTTTGATGGATCATTCCACGAGGTTGACTCATCTGAAATGGCGTTTAAGATGGCCACTATCGAAGCAATGAGAAGCGGTCAAAGAAAGGCTGATACCTTTTTGCTTGAACCTATAATGAAAGTTGAGGTTATCGTCCCAGAAGAGTACATGGGAGACGTAATTGGAGATCTCTCTTCGAAACGAGGAAAGATTGATGCTACAGAACAAAGAGGAAATGCCAGAATAATAACTGCAAAGGTTCCTTTAGCAGAAATGTTTGGATATGCCACGGAACTTAGGGGAATGACGCAGGGAAGAGGTTCATTTACCATGGAGCCGAGTCACTACGAGGAAGTGCCGCACAACATTGCAGAGGGGCTTGCTAAGTATAACATTAGGCATTAAATTTGCATTTTTTAGAAAACTTGCTTAATACTAAGAAAAAGTCTTGATTTTTTGGTCTTTATTTGATTAACTAGCACTTGCTTTAGTAAATGTTTTGAGGTTAAAGTAACGCCATTCCGGACGTGAGCGAGTGTTCTTAAATAAGAAGGCTCGCTAATCGTACAGAATGCTTAGTTATTTTGCCGAACGGTAATTAATATTACCTAAAAGAAAGGTTCAAAAATGACCGAATTTGTTAGAAATAAAGAACATGTAAATATTGGTACTATTGGCCACGTTGACCACGGTAAAACAACGTTGACCTCAGCTATAACAAAGGTTTTGGCTGCCAAAGGAATGGCTTCTTTCAGAGCTTTTGATAGTATCGACAATGCCCCTGAAGAAAAAGAAAGAGGCATTACAATTAACATTACTCACGTAGAGTATGAAACGGAAAAAAGGCACTATGCTCACATCGATGCCCCCGGGCATAGGGATTACATCAAGAACATGATCACAGGTGCTGCACAGATGGACGGTGCTATTCTTGTTGTTTCGGCTCCTGATGGGCCAATGCCCCAAACAAGAGAGCATATCCTGCTTGCGAATCAGGTTAATGTTCCCGCAATTGTAGTTTACTTGAATAAGTGTGATATGGTTCAGGATAAGGAAATTTTGGATCTTGTTGAACTTGAAGTAAGAGAGCTCTTGACTAAATACGGATTCCCAGGAGATAAAACTCCAATCATTAAAGGATCTGCGTTAAAGGCTTTGGAAGGTGACCCAGAAGCAATAAAAAGTATCGAAGAATTGATGAAAGCTGTTGATGAGTTTATTCCCACTCCAGTAAGAGAGCTAGATAAACCATTCCTTATGCCTATTGAGGACGTTTTCACAATCTCAGGGCGTGGAACAGTTGTGACGGGAAGAATTGAAAGAGGGGTTGTTAACATCAATGATGAGATAGAGATAGTAGGAATCAGAGATACCAAAAAGACAGTCGTAACAGGCATTGAAATGTTTAAGAAATCTCTAAAGCAAGGACAAGCCGGGGATAATGTGGGAATTCTCTTAAGAGGAATTGAAAGAACTGATGTCGAAAGAGGTCAGGTTCTTGCCAAACCAGGTTCTATTAAACCTCACAGCGAATTCGAAGCAGGAGTTTACGTTTTGTCTAAAGAAGAAGGCGGAAGGCATAAACCGTTTTTCTCAGGATACAGACCACAGTTTTACATTGGAACGACAGATGTTACCGGTGAGGTTACCCTTCCTGAGGGAGTCGAAATGGTAATGCCGGGAGATAACGTAAAAATGACAGTTAAGCTTATTACTCCGGTGGCTTTGGAAGATGGAAAAAGGTTTGCTATTAGAGAAGGTGGAAGCACCGTTGGCGCTGGGGTTGTCAGTAAAGTAATTAAGTAAAGATAAAGTTGAGATTTTAAAACCCCCTCCTAGGAGGGGGTTTCTTATTAACAATATGCCGAGAGGAAAGACACAGAAAGAAACAAAAATAAGAATCAAACTTAAATCCTATGATAGTAGGATTATTGATTTGAGTTGTTCAAAAATTGTTGACACGGCGATAAGAACTGGTGCACAGGTAGTAGGTCCCGTTCCCCTTCCAACAAAGATAGAAAGGTTTACTGTCATTAGAGGGCCTCATATTGACAAAAGATCGAGGGAGCAGTTTGAGCTTAGAACTCATAAGAGGGTAATCGATGTGCTGAATCCGACGTCTTCAACGATTGAAACACTATCAAAGCTAAGTCTTCCTGCCGGTGTTGGAATTTCAATCAAGATGTAGTAAGATACCTAGGGCTTTTAGCTGTAAGGCAGTTGAGCTAAAAATTGATGATAATAACAAAAAAACTAAAATAATGTAATTTAACAAGGGGTTATCAGGCAGGCGCCCTTTGAGGCGCTATTTTTTTGGAAAAAAATGGAAAAAATAACAGGAAAAAAACTAAATATGACACAAGTCTTCGGTGAAAACGGAAGAGTGATCCCTGTAACTGTAGTCGCTCTAGAAAAAGATCCTGCCGCTTCTTTAGAAGGTACAGATATTGTGATAGTTGGAAAATCAAAAGGTAAGGGATTTGCAGGTGTTATAAAAAAATGGGGTTTTCATGGTGGACCCTCAACAAGGGGGCAGGGTATAAAACAAAGAACCCCAGGTTCCATCGGCTCGCAGACTCCAGGCAGAGTTTTGAAAGGAAAAAAGATGGCTGGAAGAGCAGGGAACGATAGGGTTACTGTTAAGGGTTCGAAGATCGTTAAGGTTTTGCCTGAAGTTAAACAAATTATGGTATCTGGTCCGGTTCCTGGAGCAAGGAATGCAAAGGTCGAGATAAACGTTATGGAAAAAACTGGAGGCAATGAAAAATGAAAATAGACGTAGTAAACCTAAAAGGCGAAAAAATCGAAGAAATGAATTTGAATGACAAGGTTTTTGGAATCAAGCCCAATAAAACCGTTTTGAAGCAATTTATTAGGGTTTACCAGATGAACCAAAGACAAGGAACAGCTTCTAGTAAAACTAGGGCAGAAGTATCTGGTGGTGGAAGAAAACCTTGGGCTCAAAAACATACAGGTAAATCAAGACAAGGGTCTATAAGGAGCCCTATTTGGGTTCATGGCGGTGTGGCCTTTGGCCCTAAACCAAAAAGCTGGAGGCTTTATATCTCAAAGTCATTAAGGGAACTTGCTATGAAATCAGTTCTTTCACAAAAAGTAGATGAGAAAAAGATCACAATTTTGGATAAAGTAGTCTTAAAAAAACCCAGCACAAAGGAAGTTTCAGACGCATTAAGAAAAATGAAGATAAAGGGAAAGACACTACTCGTTTGGTTTGATGGAGATGATAACCTTGTAAAAAGCGTCAGAAATATAAAGAATATTGAAACATCGTACGCTGGAAGTTTGAATGCGTATGACGTCTTAAATTCTGAAAATATAGTTTTTATGAAAGGTGCCTTATCAAATGTGGAAGGAAGATATAAATGAAATTAAGTAACACAGTGATAAAACCTATCATTACAGAAAAAACGTACTCTTTAGCTAATGAGGGAAGGTATGTTTTTATGGTGGGTATGGAGGCAACAAAAGGCTCTGTAGAAAAAGAATTAGATAGGATTTATGGGGTTGACGCGATAGATATACAGATTTCTATTATGCCTGGGAAAAGAAGAAGAATGATGAAATCAAGGTTATTGTCAGAACCAAAGAGATGGAAAAAAGCAGTAGTTAAGTTAAAAAAAGGACAAACTATAGATCTGTTTCCAAAGGAGTAAAGATGATTAAAACATATAAACCTACAAGTGAGGGGCAAAGACAAAGAAAAACTTTGGTTAAGGAAATTGACAATGTGAGACCGTTAAAGGGTTTGTCATGGGGTTTAGTTGGTCCGGCAGGGAGAAGCAGAGGGAGGATTTCTAGTAGACACCAACAAAGAGGGGCAAAAAAGCTTTATAGGTTAATAGATTTCAAGAGGGATAAGTACAATATTAAGGGAAAGGTTTTGTCAATAGAAAACGATCCTAATAGGGGGGCAAATATAGCTTTGCTGAGTTATTCCGATGGTGAAAAAAGATATATAATAGCTCCCGAGGGCTTAAGAACGGGTATGATAGTGGTTTCAGGCGAGGGATCTGAGATATCAGTTGGAAATTCTCTTCCGATGTCAAAAATTCCTCTTGGGGTTCCAATCCACAATATCGAAATTAATCCCAAAGCTGGTGGAATCCTTGTAAGAGGTGCTGGAAACCAAGCTGAAATTATTGCAAAAGAGGGTGAGTATGTTAATGTAAAACTTCCGAGCGGCGAAGTTAAGAGAATTTTGGGTAGGTGTTACGCGACGATTGGTGTGTTAGGAAATGTTGATAGAAGAAATATTCAACTAGGGAAAGCGGGGAGAAAGAGACACCTTGGATCAAGACCGGGTGTAAGGGGCGTTGCTATGGCAGACCCGCACAGAGACCACCCGCACGCAGGGAAATACGGAAAATCAGGAATTGGGATGGCTTCTCCAATGACACCTTGGGGTAAGAAGACAAGGGGCGTAAGGACTAGAAAAAGAAGAAGGACAGACCGTACAATTATTAGTAGAAGGAAATCCAAGAAGAAAAGTTAAAATTTAGGGAGAAATATGTCAAGATCACTAAAAAAAGGAATATATATAGAAGAAAAACTTTTAAAGAAGGTAAGGAGAGCTTTGGCTGCTGGTAAGAAAACTAATATTAAAACGTGGTCCAGAAGATCAACAATTGTCCCCGAAATGGTTGGCTTCACATTTGAGGTTTACAACGGCAGAAAGCACATGCCTATTTTTGTAACGGAAAGTATGGTAGGACACAAACTTGGGGAGTTTTCGTTCACCAGAACGTTCAGAGCCCACTCTTCAAAGAAAGGGATTGAAGAAGGATGAAAGAAGGTATTGTTACGGCAAGACATATGGGAGCCAGAATATCACCTAAGAAAGTAGTTCCTGTTATGGATTTAATAAGAGGGAAAAGCGTAGAGAAAGCAAAGATCGTGCTAGCGTTTGATAGCAGTAAGGCCGCAAAAATGATCTTAAAAGTTTTGAAGTCCGCAGAGTCAAATGCTGTTAATAACAGTAAAATGGACAAAAGCAAGTTAAAAATAAATGAGTTATGGGTAGGAGCTGGATCCATGATGAAAAGGATGAGCCCAGGGGCCAAAGGAAGGGCAGATCCAATTTTAAAGAGGACCAGTCATATTTATATAAATTTGATCGAGGAAAAATAATGGGTCAGAAAATAAACCCGATAGGGTATAGATTAGGAATAACAAAGAACTGGTCTTCAAGGTGGTTCACATCCAAAAAGGATTACGGTGATCTGGCCTTGGAGGATATGAAGATAAGGAAACTTTTGAGAGATAAGTTTTCTCTTGCAGGTGTTAAAAGTATTGAGATAGAAAGAACAGAAAACGAAATAAATGTCTTGATAAGAGTTTCAAAACCTGGTGTTGTTATAGGGCGAGGGGGCACAGGGGTAGAGGAGATAGAAAAAGAGATAAAGAAGATAACAAAAGGTAAGGTAAAAATTACGGCGGAAGGGATTAAAACTCCGGAAGTTGAGGCGCAGTTGGTAGGGGAGCACATATGTAGGCAACTAAAAAGAAGAGTCCCATATAGGAGAGTAGTAAATTTTGCACTCCATTCCGCAATGGATAAAGGGGCTAAGGGGATAAAAATTAAGTTAGGTGGGGTCTTAAGTGGGAGTAATACGATTTCAAGAAGTGAGGTTTATAAACTTGGTTCGGTTCCCCTTCAGACATTGAGGGCCGATATAGACTATGCGCAAATTGATTGCCAAATGCTTTTTGGAACAATTGGAGTTAAGGTTTGGATTTATAAGGGGGAAGTAGAGATTAAATAAGAGGTAAATATATGTTGATGATGCCGAGAAAAGTAAAATTTAGAAGACAACAAAGAGGTGCAAACAGAGGAATTGCCGTAAGGGGAAGTGAAATTTCTTATGGGGATTTTGCATTAAAAGTTACTGACAGGGGTCTTTTGTCCTCAAGGCAGCTGGAAGCTGCTAGAAAAGCGATAATGCATGAGACTAAAAGAGGCGGGAAGCTTTGGATTAGAGTGTTTCCTGATAAGCCGGTCGCTAAAAAGGCAAATGAAACAAGAATGGGAAGCGGGAAAGCACCTACCGATCATTATGCGGCGGTTGTAAAGCCTGGAAAAATTGTTTTTGAGTTGGCCGGGCTGCCAAAGGACGTTGCCAAGAAAGCTTTTGATAAGGCTGCAGCGAAATTGCCTGTAAGAACAAGATTTATATCGAGGGAATAATATGATAAATACTGCTGAATTTAGAAAAAAAACTATAGAAGAATTAAAGGCGGAGCTTGAAAGTGTCGAAGGCGATTTTCGTAAAATCATTTCTGAGGTTTCTCAAAAAAAAGAAAAGAACGTGAGAAAAATTAGGGTTACTCAAAAAGATATCGCTAGAATAAAGACTTTAATTACAGAAAAGTTAAAAGAAATTAAAGGTAATTAATATGAGTTATAAAAAATTTAAAGGAAAAATAGTATCCGCAAAAATGGAAAAGACCGTCGTTGTAGCTGTGGAAATGCCAAAAAGACACCCGGTTTACGATAAGGTTGTAAAAAACACAAGAAGATTTAAGGCAAGAAACGAAATAGGCGCAGTTATAGGGGATGGGGTCGCTATACAAGAGTGTAGGCCCTATAGCAAAGAGGTTACGTGGAAAGTAACCGAGATACTAAGTTCTGAAAAGAGAGGAAAGTAAAAATGCTTCCGATAGGGTCTGTGATAAGACCAGCAGATAACTCAGGTGCAATGAGATTAAAAATTGTTGGTATCCCCGGATCAAACAAAAGATCTGCTAGAATTGGAGACTTCGTGACCTGTGTTGTAAAAGGCGCCTCTTCAACAGGAGTTGTTAAGGACCATTCAATTGTTAAAGCAATTGTAGTTAGGGTAAAAAAGGAGATAAGAAGAAAAGACGGTAGTTATATAAGATTTGATGATAATGCTGGTGTTGTGGTTGACAATGACTTGAACATGCTTGGAACAAGGGTTTTTGGCCCAGTTGCAAGGGAAATTAGAGATAGGGGATACTTAAAAATAGTTTCTTTGGCTAAAGAGGTTTTATAAACATGAAAATTAAAAAAGGCGACAAAGTAAAAGTATTATCGGGAAAAGACAGGGGTAGAATCGCCGCTGTTTTGAAGGTTATGCCGGCAAAAGAAAAGATTGTCGTTGAGGGTATAAACGTTGTTAAAAAACATGTTAAACCGGGGACGGTTTCTAAAGAGGGTGGGATTGTAAGCATTGAAAAGCCAATAAGTATTTCGTCAGTGATGTTTTATAACGAAAAAGAGAAGAAGTCTGAAAGGGTAGGCATGAAAATAATTGATGGTAGAAAGTATAGGATTTCAAGAGTAACAAGGGAAGTTTTAGATAAAAAATTAGGCAAGAAATAATATGGAAAGACTAAAGGAAAAATATATTAAAGAAATAGCGCCAAAGATAGTTAAAGAATTCAAGCTATCTAACGTTATGCAAGCCCCGCAGATATTAAAGGTCAATATAAATTCTGGCATAGGATCCTTTAGAGAAAATAAAGAGGTGGTTGAGTCTTTTGCTGATGAGTTGTCAAATATCGCGGGGCAAAGAGTTTTTAAAAGAAAAGCAAAAAAGTCTGAAGCAGGTTTTAAGATAAAACAGGGAGATGTTGTTGCTCTTGCCGTAACTTTAAGAGGAGATAGAATGTGGACATTTTTGGATAAATTGATTAATATAGCTTTTCCGAGAATAAGGGATTTTAGAGGGTTTAGCGATGAATCCTTTGACGATACAGGTAACTATTCCATAGGGATAAGGGAACATGTTATATTCCCAGAGGTTAACCCTAACACAACGAAAGGCATAAGAAGCCTTCAGGTTACGATCGTCTTTAGTAAAAACGATAAAGAAAAGAATCAATTTTTGCTTAAACAGCTTGGTTTTCCGTTTGCTGAACCAGCGGTAAACGTTAAATAAAATATGGCAACAGAAGCTTTATTACAAAAACATAAAAAAGTACAAAAGTTTCGAGTTAGAGAATATCACAGGTGTCCCATCTGTGGGAGCCCTAGAGGTTATTATAATAGATTTAAAATGTGCAGAAGGTGCTTTAGGGAAATGGTTCACAGAGGGGAACTACCTGGAGTGAGAAAGGCAAGCTGGTAGATATGAGTGTAGATAGAGTATCAAACATGTTAAGTTCACTTAAAAACTCCGCAATGGCAGGAAAGGACTTTGTTGAGATAAAACACACTAAAGAATGTGAAGCAGTCGCAAAGGTCCTTGAAGATAAAGGGTACCTGGAGGGAGTCAAAGCATTTAAGGAAGAAAAAGGCGCAAAAATGCTTCATTTAGGTTTAGTGAAAAAAGAGGATGTTGCTGTGCTTTCGGAAGTAAAGATAGTCTCAAAACCGGGAAGAAGGATTTATAAAAAAGCTAACGAGCTAAGACCTGTACTTAAGGGAATTGGGGTTTTGGTTGTTTCCACATCTAGAGGAATTATGTCGGGGCAGGAAGCAAGAAAAAAGAGGTTAGGCGGAGAAGTTTTGTGTGAGGTTTATTAAAAATGAGCAGAATAGGAAGAAAGAAAATTGAAATACCGCAAGGAGTAAGCATTGAAATAAACGGAAATAATGTTGTTGTGGAAGGGCCAAAGGGGACACTATATTGCAAATTTGAAAGTGAGATAGGAGTTAAAAAGGAGGAAAACACTGTTAAAGTAGAAATGCTAAGCACAACGAAACGATCAGTAGCACTGTGGGGTTTAACTAGAGCATTGATTGCAAATATGGTAAAAGGTGTCACCGATGGTTTTGAAAAGAAACTTGAATTGGTCGGTGTGGGGTATAGAGCTAAGTCGGTATCTCCTGATGAAATCGTATTAACGGTTGGGTTTTCGCATCCAGTGACTTTCAAAGCTGAAAAAGGGATAAAACTTGATGTAATTGATAGTACACACATTACAGTGTCGGGAGCTGATAAGCAACTTGTCGGATTAATGGCGGCAAATATTAGGAAAATAAGAAAACCTGAACCTTATAAAGGTAAAGGAATAAGATATGAAGGTGAGTATGTAAGAAGAAAAGCAGGAAAGGCAGGAAAGGTTGGGACAGGGGCATAAAATATGTATCACGTTGTTGCAAGAAAAAATAATAGGGAACAAAGAAAAGTAAGAGTTAAAAAAAAGATACTTGGAACCACAGATATGCCAAGGCTTTCGATTTTTAGATCTAACAAGTATATATACGCTCAAATCATCGATGATTCTAAGGGTGCAACTTTGGCAAGTGCTGACTCAAGGGACCTTAAGGGAATAAAAGGTAAAACAAAAGTTGAAGAAGCGTTCGAGGTGGGAAAAGAAATTGGAAAAAAGGCCTTAGAGGAAAAGATTAAATCAGTTGTTTATGATAGAAGTGGGTACAAATACCACGGTAGGGTAAAAGCTGTTGCTGATGGGGCTAGGAAAGGGGGGTTAAGACTATGACGGAAAGAAAAAATGAGGGAAGATTATACACTCCGAAGGTAAGTGAGTATGAGGAGAAGGTAGTCGAGATTAAAAGGGTAACCAAAAAAATCCGAGGTGGTAGTGATGTTGGTTTTACAGCATTGGTAGTTCTCGGTAACAAAAATGGGAAAGTTGGTTATGGTTACGGTAAAGCAAGAAATGTTGCTGAAGCAATACAAAAGGCTATGACTAAGGCTAAGAAAAGGATGATGAATATTAAAATAACAGGGAAAACGATAGCCCATAATGTAGAAGCAAAAGAAGGATCCGCTAAGGTTACTTTAAGACCAGCTTCAGAAGGGAGTGGCATAATCGCTGGGGGTTCTGTACGCGTGGTGGTTGAACTGGCGGGTATTAAAGATATTTCTGCAAAAATGCTGGGATCAAACAATAAGCTTTCGAATGTGCGATGTACCATTAAAGCTTTGGGAAAGTTAAAAAAGTAATATGGAGTTATATAATTTAGAGAAATTAAAAACAGATAAAAGAAAAAAGAGGGTCGGAAGAGGTAGGGGTAGTGGTAAGGGTGGTCATACTGTTGGGCGCGGTACAAAAGGGCAAAAGGCAAGAAAGGGAGCAAAGTTTGTTCCTGGGTTTGAAGGAGGTCAACAACCTTTATACAAGAAGTTACCTCAAATTGGGGGATTCAGGAATCCAAGCGCAAAAGAGGTTGTAACTGTTAAATTAAATATTTTTGATAGATTTAAGAATGATGAAGAAGTAACGCCTGAGACTTTGTTGAAAAAGGGTATTTTGAAGGGTATTCCTTTGGGCGGAGTTAAAATATTATCAGGTGGAGAATTTACAAAAAAACTTGTTTTCAAAGGCTTCAAATTTTCTGGTAGAGCAAAAGAAAAAGTTGAGAAAACTGCTTCTAAAATAAATGTTTAAAATATTTAGATTTCCTGAAATAAGGAAAAAACTGTTATTTACGATTGTCGTTGTAGCAGTATTTAGGCTTTTGGCACATATACCAGTTCCTGGCGTAGACACCACTGCTATAAAAAGTTATCTTCAATCAAATGTGATATTTGGTTTTTTTGACCTTTTTAGTGGTGGTGGGTTTTCAAACTTTTCGATAGTTACACTTGGTCTTGGACCGTATATCAACGCCTCTATTATTATTCAGTTACTGACAATGATGATTCCGTCGCTGGAGGAGTTGCAAAAAGAAGGTGAGTATGGGCAAGAAAAAATTAATATGTACACTAAATTCCTCACTGTTCCTATGGCTTTGATTCAATCCTACGGAATATATTTTCTACTAAGTAAGCAAAGGATAATAAATACACTTGCACCTTTGGATCTGTTGATATTGCTTTTGACCTTCACAGCCGGCGCGTTGTTTTTGGTTTGGCTAGGGGACTTGGTCACAGAAAGGGGATTAGGAAATGGCGTTTCGCTTCTAATTTTTATTTCGATAATTAGTAGAATCCCCCAATCAACAGTCCTTGCTGTAACGGGAATATTCACTGCAAACTGGCAGAATACAGTAATTTTTGCTCTTCTGTCTCTTGCAGTAATAATCGGGGTCGTTTTGGTAGATGAGGGGACCAGAAATGTCGAACTAGAGTACGGAAGGCGTGGCGAAAGATCCCAAAAAGTTACCAATTATCTTCCGATAAAGATTAACCAGGCCGGTGTTATATCAATTATATTTGCAATTTCAATTGTTTCTATACCTAGTATGATAGGTGGTCCTTTTATGGCGTCGACTAATATTACACTTAGACAAATAGGCACATTTCTTACTCTGTACATGCGTTCAGAATCACCTTTGTATAATATTTTGTATTTTATACTAGTTATTGCATTTACCTTTTTCTACACTTTTGTGCAATTTAATCCCACAAAAATTGCTGACGATATAAAGAAAAGAGGAGGTTTTATACCAGGTGTTAGACCCGGAACTTCAACTGCCAACTACCTTAAGAGAATAGTTACCAGAATTACTCTTGGTGGTGCAATTTTCCTTGGTTTTATTGCAATTCTCCCTTTCTTTATTCAAATGTTTCTTGGAATAAATAATCTGACAATAGGTGGAACCAGTCTTTTGATTGTGGTTTCCGTAGTGTTAGAGACGGTGAGAAAAACGGAATCATTAATGGTTACCAGTAGCTATGAAAAATTCCTAGGTTAGTTTAGAATATTTTCATGTTTGAAAAGATAAAAGAACTTAATAAGTTAAAGCACGCTCAGAGTAAGATCAAGAAACAGATGGAGGAGATTTTCTCCACAAAGGAGAAAGGAAACATAAGAATTGTTGTTAGAGGAGATAAAAGAATCCAGAAACTTGAAATTGATGGACAGGATCAAAAAGAGCTAAGGGATCTGATAAACGAAGTGTTTGGGGATGTAGATAAAAAGGTGGAAAAACAAATGAGAGGACAGTTGAAGGATTTAGGGTTACCTGACCTATGAAGATATTATTAATTGGGCCACCTGGTAGTGGAAAAGGTACTGTGGGAGAAAAACTAAGCAAGAAACTCCACATCCCACTGGTATCTGTTGGAGAGCTGTTAAGAGATATACCTGAGACCAATACCATCAAAAAAACAGTTGATGAGATAATGGAAAAAGGAGAACTTGTACCTCAAGAAATTGTTGCGCAGACACTGATGGAAGAGACCTCAAAGGAATCTGCAAGAAATGGTTTCATCTTCGATGGTTGGGGTAGGAAAATGGAAGATTTGAGATACTTCGACCCAGATTTTGATAAAGTGATTTACCTTAAGATTTCTCCTGAAACATCTTTTAAAAGAATTTCTGCTAGACGAACATGTGAGAATTGTGACGCCGTTTATAATTTAATTTCTGTACCTCCCAAAAAGGATGGGGTTTGTGATTATTGTGGAGGTAAACTTGTCAAACGAGATGACGAATCCGAAGAAACTACCAAAAGGAGGCTTAATATATTTGATGAGGAAACAAAAGAAACGATTGAGTACTTTAGGAAAAATGGGAAACTCGTAGAAATCGATGGAGAAGGAACGCCAGAAGAGGTTTTTGACTTGGCAATAAAAGCTATCAGATCCTAATATGCACTCATTTCCCCCCCTTTATTTTAGCCTAGCCATATTTAATGGCTCCTAGTTGATGCTATAATTTTTCTAATGCAGTTTAAGTTTACTCGGAGAAAATTCAAGGAAGATCCTACAATAGTAAAGCATTGGCGGGAAAACTCAAAAGCCATAGAAAAGTTTCAGTTCGTTTATAACTTTATCCCGCATCCCACTAGGAAAAAAAGAGCTACTCTTCTTTCTAACAAGGCGATTTTTGTTTATTGCGGAATTATTATTTTAGTTACAGCAGCACTCAGGATAGTACCTAAGTTTTTTCCCGGTGTTTTGGGTTACGCCTCAAATATTGTCGTTAAGGACCTTTTATATTACACCAATAAAGACAGAGAGGAGGCGAACCTCCCAGATTTGAGGTTAAACGCTAAGCTGACAGCCGCCGCGGAATTAAAGGCAAAAGATATGTTTGAAAACGGTTACTGGGCTCATGTATCTCCTAGTGGAACTGAACCTTGGGATTTTATAATCGGGGAGAATTATGATTATATCTACGCTGGAGAAAATCTGGCAAAAAACTTTTCAACCTCAAAAGAAGTTGTTCAGGCATGGTACAGCTCAGAATCTCACAGGAGTAACCTTCTTAGTGCAAATTACGATGAGATTGGCTTCGCAGTTGTGAATGGCGTTTTAAACGGTTATGAAACTACAGTAGTGGTCCAGATGTTTGGAAGGCCTAGGGAACCTTCTATGGTGGCTAGTGTTTATGAAGAGAACAAAGTTTTAGAAGAGGAAGCAAATAAAACTACTGCAATGGGGCAAGAAGAACAAAAAGTTCCAACCGCACAAAAGGTTATTACATCTGTAACATCTATGTCAAAACCAAAAGTCGATGTTACTATAGCGACGAAAAGTTTGACTTTGGTTTTTGGCGGATTTGTGAGCTCCCTTCTTACCCTAGACTTGTGGTACTCCAAGAAAATGGGTATAAGCAAATTTAGTGGCCAGACTTTTGCTCATTTAACAATGCTTTTGATCGTTATTGTAAGTGTATGGTTTGTTCTAAAACCAGGACTTGTGCTTTGAAATGGAAAATATAAAGGAACATTTAACTGAATACATAATTCTTTTTATAGCGCTCTTTATATTTTTGGTTTTGTTTATAGTATTCAGATTCGATAGAAGTGCGCAAACAATAATTTCTGGTGCAGGTTCCATTTTTTACATTTTATGGGGTATTATCCATCATGCTATTAGAGAAAGGATTAGCAGAACGATCGTGTGGGAGTATGTTTTGTTTGGTTTATTGATTTTTCTGCTTTTTTATACTGTTCTCAGCTTTTAAATTATGAAAATAGTAATTGTTGTACCCACTTATAATGAGGTAAAAAACATCGGGCGACTAATCGATGCTTTGGCTGTCGAATTCAAAAAAATGCCCCAGCACAACTTTAGCATTTTAGTGGTCGACGATAGTTCACCTGATGGAACTGCCGAATTTGTTGAAGAAAAATCAAAATCACTTGACTTTGTCCACATTTTGTTAAGAAAAGAAAAAAAAGGCTTAGGGGCAGCTTATATAAGTGGTTTTAAATACGCAATGAAGGAGCTCAACGCCGATGTTTTATTAGAGATGGATGCCGATTTTCAACACGATCCAAAGGATATTACAAGGTTCATCACAGAGATCGATAATGGTTATGACTACATTATAGGATCGAGATTTTGTAAAGGTGGGAGTATACCTTCTCAGTGGGAATTTAAAAGAAAACTTTTCTCTAAGTATGGAAATTTGTTTTCAAAGATTGTTTTAGGAGTAAAGGGCGTAAAAGATTTTACAACTGGGTATAAAGCTTCAAGAGTCAGAGGTTTTGTTGACAGTATTGATTTAGACAACATTCTTTCTACGGGTTTTGCTTATAAAACAGATCTTTTGTACAAAATGTATAAATCGGGAGCTAGAATAAAAGAAATCCCTATTCGGTTTGGACCGAGAGACGAAGGGAGTTCAAAAATGGAGAAGAATAACTTCATGGACTCACTTAGAGTTGTGGTTATGCTCCGTTTGAGAGATAAAGACAGCCAAAAGTTTTTCAAATTTTGTATAGTTGGGGTTTTAGGTTTAATCACGGATGCTGGGTTAGCAAACATTTTCAGGGTAACGATACTAAGTTCAAAAGACGCCCCCTTGCTATCCGGTCTTATTGCGATGATTGTTACTTTTACATTTAATAACGCATGGTCTTTTAGTGAAAATAAGATAAATGGTTATGTTCAAAGATTATTGTATCTTATCGCTTACTGTGTGTCTTCCTATATACCCGTTGTATTCAGGTCTTTTCTTGTGGGTCTTTCGGTAAAATTTTTTGGAAACACGTTTGTTGTTTTCAATATAGCTTTCTTTATAGGTATAATAATAGGATTGATATGGAACTTTATGATTTACAGTAAAATTATTTGGAGAAAAAAATGATTGAGTATTCTATTGTTATACCTGCATATAACGAGGAAGACAAAATAACAGCTTCCCTTACTCAAGTTGCGAATTTTATGCGGGGGTTTTGTTCCTCATTTGAAATTTTGGTGATTGATGATGGTAGTAAGGACACCACAGCTTCAAAGGTTGAAGAGTACATTAAAGAAAATCCTGAGGTTAAGATTGTAAAAAATCCCCATAAGGGAAAAGGATTTGCGGTATGGACCGGTGTTATGGATGCAGTTGGTGAGTATATATACCTGGCTGACGCGGACTTATCTGCGCCTATTGATGAGTTGAAAAAGTTAAGTGTTTGGATGAAAGATCAGAATTTTGATGTTGTTATTGGATCGCGTGAGGGTATAGGGGCAAGAAGGATGGGGGAGCCCCTGTATAGACATATTATGGGAAGGGCTTTTAACTATCTAGTCCAGATTATTGCGTTGCCGGGGATAAGTGATAGCCAATGCGGCTTCAAACTTTTCAAGAAAAAAGTAGCGAAAGATATTTTCGGGAAGCTTGTGGTCTATGGTGGAGATGTAAAGGAGACGAAAGCTGCATTTTTTGGGGCATGGGATGTTGAAGTTTTGTATTTAGCTAAGAAGATGGGTTACACTATCAAGCAGGTTCCAGTAACTTGGACGTATGTTAAGTCTAAACGGTTTAATCCTGTCATTAACTCCGTGAAAATGGCAAGGGATGTCTTAAAGATTAGATTTAATGATCTAACGGGGAAGTACAAGAGTATAAAACGATTCAAGTAGATCTATAAGTAAATATTTCAGAGGAGTATTTAAACTATGAAGATATGCGTAATAGGGACAGGTTATGTAGGTTTGGTTGGCGCGGCGATTTTTTCTAATTGGGGTAATGAAGTAATAGGTGTTGATATAGACCTGGAAAAGATTAAAAGAATCAAAAAGGGCCATATACCTATATATGAACCTGGTCTTTCTGAGATTGTTTTGAAAAATATTTCGCAAGGAAGGCTTTCTTTCACAACCTCACTTTCAGATGGAATAAAAAACGCGGAGATTGTTTTTGTATGTGTTGGCACACCTCAAAGTGATACAGGAGATGCTGACTTGTCCCAAGTTTGGAAAGTTGCAGAGGAAATTGGTAAAAACCTAACGGGATATAAAGTTGTTGTCATTAAAAGTACAGTACCTGTAGGAACAAATGAGAAAGTAAAGAAAGTTATAAGAAGTACCTTGAGATCAAATATTAGATTTGATGTTGTTTCGAATCCGGAGTTTCTGAGAGAAGGGTACTCCGTTGAAGACATGGAGAACCCTGATAGAACGGTGATTGGTTCTGACTCTGAAAAGGCAATAAACTTGATGAAAAAACTTTACAAACACCTGGGCAAACCAATTATTAGTTGTGATTTTAGATCAGCCGAGATGATAAAATACGCGTCAAATGCGTTTCTCGCGTCTAAAATTTCTTTTGTTAATGAAATGGCTCAAATATGCGAAAGATCTGGTGCGGACATTGACGTTGTCGCAAAAGGAATGGGTCTGGATAGCAGAATCGGACCAAGATTTTTGAAAGCAGGGATCGGATACGGTGGAAGTTGTTTTCCAAAGGATGTTTCGGCTTTATACAAAACTTCCTCTGACCAGGACTATGACTTCAAGCTTCTAAGAGGAGTTATGGAGGTTAATCAGGTCCAGAAGGAGTACTTTGTTAATAAGGTCAAAAGATACTTCGGGGGAAACTTAGCAGGAAAAACATTTGGAGTCTTGGGTTTAGCGTTTAAAAACAATACTGATGATATAAGGGATTCCGTAGCAGTTGAAGTTGTCAAAGATATAAGAGGTTTAGGAGCTTGTCAAAACGTTTTCGACCCACAGGCTATGAAAAACGCGAAACAATTACTAGGCGATGTGAGCATAAAGTACTGCTTGGACAAATACGAGGCTTTAAAGGGTGCTGATGCGTTGTTGATTTTGACTGAGTGGGAGGAATTTGCAGCTTTGGATCTCAGAAAGGTCAAAAAAATGCTTAAGAACCCGGTAATTTTTGACGGAAGGATTCTTTTGGATAGGAAAGAGGTCGAAAATGCAGGATTTGTGTATTTTACGGTCGGGAAGCGAACTACTGGAACAGAACTTTTAGATAAAAGACCTTCAGGCACTCCTGGTGTAATATTAAAGAATGGAAGCTAAGAAAAGGGTTCTTGTTTTTGTTCCAGAATTCCCAGTTCTAAGCGAAACCTTTATTGAAAGGGAACTTTCTAAGTTAGTTGAACGCGGTAACATTGATTTAACGGTGTTCGCCTTGAAGAGGGGAACTGGATATATATCGGAGAACCTTGTACCAAGAGTCTACTATAAGAGATTAGGTATAAGCGATGTCTTAGGAATAATCCAGTATATATTCTCTAACTTTTCAAAAGTTACCAAAGCTTATAAAAATATCGGTGAAGGACCGCATAACAAGACCTTCCTGCTTTTGAAATCCATCGGCTACTCCCTGAAATTTGAAGATTTCTACCCCGATTTAATACTCGCGCATTTCTTATCAGAATCTTCTACTATTGTTATGATTACTTCCAAGCTTCTTGATACTCCATTTGCGATTTCAGCTCACGCAAAAGATGTTACCGTAACGCATGAGTATGTGAGGGAGAAGGTAGAACAAGCGAAGTTTATAACGGTTTGCAATAAAGCAGCCTATTATTTTCTTCAGACCCTTTTAAAAGGGAAATCTTTTGAAAATATTTATCTTAATCATCACGGTGTAGATGTGTCAAGGGTTACCAAAATATCTTTGCAGGGCGTCGAAAAACCCACAGAAACCTTATTACTGGCGGCGGGAAGGCTAACGGAAAAAAAGGGCTTTACTTATTTAATTGAAGCAGCGAATATTCTTAAGAAAAGAAATGTCAGTTTTGTCTGCTATATCATAGGTTTCGGTCCTTTATATAAAGAATTAAATAAGCAGATTTCAGATTTGGAATTAGTGGAGAACGTAAAGATAATAGGGGATGAAAAGGGCATATCCAATTCTAATGAAAAAATTTTAAAAGCAATGAAAATTTGTGATGTTTTTGCCTTTCCAAGTATTGAGACAAACGAAGGAGACTTTGATGGTGTAGCTACCTTATTAATTGAGGCTGGAGTTATGGCTAAACCAATCGTAGCAACCGACGCTGGTAGTACGGTTGAATTTATCCTAGATAAAGAAACAGGTCTGATTGTTCCTCAAAAACAACCAGAGGCATTAGCTGTGGCGATACAAACTTTAATTAAAGATAGAGATATGGCTGTTGCATTAGGAGAGAACGCTTACGAGAAAGTCTTAAAAGATTTCGATCTTGATAAAAATATTGTAAAACTTGAGGAGTTATTAATTAAATGAGAATTGCAGTATTTATAAAATCTACAACTTTTCATAAGGGATACGGAGGTTTGGAGACCCAAAACCGTACGTTATGTGAAGGTCTTGCAAAAAAAGGTTTTGATGTGACTGTTTTTTCACCTAAAGGAGATGTTGAGTTTGAGGAGAAAGAAAATGAAGGGGTTAAATATGTTTTTGTTAATGCACACTATAAAAGGTATATTTTTTCGGCAATAGATAAAGAAAGCTGGTACAAAAAATCATTTGGAGAATTTATGAAAATCCACCAAAAAAATCCTTTTGATTTAGTTTTGAGTCAAAGTGCTTCAGCCGAAAGCATTATTGATAATAAGGGAAGTCTAGGTGTCAAGGTTATTTCAGTAGCGCATGGTACCGCGGCTTCTGAATTTATGACGTTTTTAAAAAACGCTAGTAGCTTAAAAGCTTTTTACTGGATTTTGAGAAATACGCAATATTTTTTAAGACAATTTTTTGGAAGACAAAGGAAGTATATATTGCATTCGGATAGAGTTATTGCAGTTTCAAACTTTGTAAAGCAGGCCTTGATTAACGAGACGTTTGTAAGTGAAGATAAAGTGGATGTAATCCACAACGGAGTTGATCCAAAGAGTTTCCCTGTTAGCAGTTCTTCTCAGGGCGGGAAAGTAAGTCTTTTGTTTTTGGGAAGAGTAGAGAAATCAAAGGGCATATTTACTATTTTGGATATAGTTAAAACGATGAAACCAGACTTTTATTTGTATGTGGTTGGTGATGGGCCTGACATTGAAAAGGCTAGAAAAAGTTCTCCTAGAAACGTAGTTTTTCATGGAAGAATTTCTTACCCGGATTTTGTGAGATGTATCAGGCCAGATATTTTTGTATTTCCGACGCAGAGAATCGAAGGATTTCCTATGGTTCTAGTCGAAAGTATGTTTGTAGGGCTCCCTATTGTGGCGTTTGATCTTGGTGGTGTATGTGACGCTGTTGAGGATGGGAAAACAGGTTATCTGGTTAAGGCTAAGGATAACTCTGATTTTAGAAAAAAGCTTGAGGACCTGATGCAGAATCCCGAAAGACGAGTTGAGATGGGTTCGAATGCAAAAGAAAAAGCGCTTAGAGAGTTTACAACTGATAAAATGATAGAAAGCTACCTTAAGGTTATTGATGAGGTTTTAAAATGAAAATTCTAAGGATCATTTATGATTGGCCGCCCCCATGGCAAGGGCTGGCTGCGCATCCGTATGAGATAACAGCATCTCAATTGAATAGAGGTTACGATGTGGAGATTTTTTGTGGAAGATGGCCTAACTCAGGTGAAATCGTAACACTAAAAGGTTTAAAGTTGCATCCGATAATTAGGGAACCTTTTCCTGGTACGATTTTTTTCACAAGCTCAGTGATCTTGTTTTTTAAGTATATTTTTTGGAGGAGAAAAAACAAAGACATAGATGTTATACACTCTCACGGCCACTTCGCTGTTTGGATTTATTTATACAGGGCTCTTTTACAGAGATATTTTCCTTGGGTAAGTGAGCTAAAGACCCCTATGGTAGTTCATTTCCATAATGTCGCAAAAGATAGGTGGGATTCCATGATTGCACAAAACAAACAAGTCTCACTACTTGCAAAGTATCTTGTTTGGCCTATGTCAGTGTTTTCTGATAAAAACGCAGTAAAGGTTGCTGCCGCATGTATATTTGTGAGCATGGGGAACAAAAAGAAAGGGATAGAGCTTTATGGAGCCGATCCTAAAAGATGCTTCGTTGTCGAGACGGGTGTAGACCCCACTCTTTTTAAGCCAGTTGGTACTGAGGAAAAAGAAAAAGCCAGAAGGGATATAGGTTTTGACATCGACGATAAGATAATTCTTAATCACGGCACAATGTCAGAAAGGAAAAACATTTTACTTTTGATTCAAGCTCTCAAGTTTCTACCAAAGAATTTCAAACTGCTGTTAGTAGGACCCGGAGATCCAAATTATGTGAGAAAGCTTAATGAGGAAATAAAATTTAGCGGTTTTAGTGATAGAGTTGTACAAACTGGTTACACCCCATATCCACAAACCCCTGTTGGTTATCAGATATCAGATATCTTTGTTTTACCCTCATCTTGGGAAGGAACACCCAAAGTTGTTATGCAGGGTATAGCCTGCGGAATACCATGTCTGGTCTCAGGTTTTAGGCTTTCTCAGGAAATAAAAGGACTTTACTATCTTGAAAGTTTATCGCCTGAACATATTGCAAATTACATCATTAGTATTTTAGAAAATCCTGTACAGGTTGACTATCAAAAAGTATCAGTAATTTATTCCTGGGATTCCAGGGTTAAGGAAATAGAACAAGTGTATGAATTCGCTAAGAAAAATTACCTCTTGTAACAAACTTTCGGTAAAGCTTTTAATCTACGTATTTTTTATCGTTTTGCATATATTCTTGTTTAATATAAATGCTGCAGAGTGGGGGGATTCCTACAAAATACTCAAAGCAGCAGAATATATTAAAAGACTCGATTACCCCAAAAACGAAAAAAGACCACCTTTGTTCTCTATTATTTTGGCGACAAGACCCCAACCAGTTGATGCTGTAGTGTGGGGTAGGGTAGTAATGCTAGCTTTTAGCCTTACCTCTTTTTTTTGTTTTGACAAATTAGTTTCGCAATACATTAAAAAAGATAAATATCAGAATATTTCTTTAATTCTTTTTACTTTAAATCCGGTTTATCTTTATTGGTCAATACGCATTATGTCCGATATTCCATTTTCTTTTTTTGTTATTTTAACTTTTTACCTGCTTTCGCGGTGGAAAGGTGCTCTTAGTGTGTCAAGGAGTATCCTGCTGGGTTTCATCTTAGGTTTGGCTATATTGACAAGATTTGAGGGGTACATCCTTTTGTTTTCCGTTATGGTGGGGATGATTTTTATGGAGAGCGGTTTAAAATTGTCCTTTTTCCTACCAAGGGTTTTTTTCAGAGAACTTTGGTATAAGTTAAAATATCTAGTTCCTCTAGGATTAACGACCTTAATTGTGATTCTCCCTTACTGGTTATTTAGAAGCCCTATCGACTCTAAATATTTAGACGAGCAGGAGTATAGATCCTTTGATTTTAGCCTCCTTTGGATATATTTTGTTTCTTTGCTTTACATTTTGGGTTTTATTCCGTTTTTTTACTTTGTTATTAAAGACATTTTTTCACATAAAAGTTCAGGATCAGTTATCATATTTTTGAGAGAGAATGTTGGAATATCGGTTTTTCTTTTATTGGAATGTATTCTCATACTTTGGTGGCCAGCAGCTGTACCCAGACTTTTTGTAGCGGTTGTTCCTTTTTTTATTATAGTTTTTGTTCGATCTTATGAGGATTTTGAGACTCAAGATACTAAATTAAGTCTTTTAGATATTCTCGCGCTTTCGTTTTTGCTCTTATTTTATGGAGTTTCCCAATATTACATGAGGCTTCAGTTTTTATTACCAGTCAAAACAGTGTTTGTTGCGGTGTTTCTCATGCAACTTGTCGTCATCGTTTCAATAATTAAGAAAAAATCAAATATAATGCTGATCTTCGGGTTATTGTCTATTTTTATATGGAGCTTGGCCACGATATGGTTGCATAGGTATTTGTATCTCTCAATTAGGGATGCGGCAAAATACGCTGCATATAACCTCTCCGGGAAGGTTATTTATAACGATGTTAGCAGTATATCTGACTGGTATATAACCCAGTCGGGTATAAATAAGAATATTAAAGGTGACTTTCATGCAGTTCTTAATCTAGATGACATTAATTACAAAATACTTAGGAAGAAAAATCCTGATTATTTAATTTTGACAAATGAGTATAACCCCTACATTAACTTCGGGATAGAAAGGAGACCTTATTTAACTCTCGTTAAGGAGTTTAAGTATAATATCAACGGCAAAGTTTTCTTTTCTGATATTTTAAAGTTTAACAAGGAACTTGGGCAATGAAGCTTTCGGTTGTTATACCAGTTTATAATGAAAAAGATACAATTGAAAAAATTGTAAGTTTAGTGAGGAGCGTTGAGGGTATAGATAAAGAAATAGTAATAGTAGATGACGCCTCAACTGATGGTACTGTAAATATTCTCAAGGTTATGGGCCAAAAATATCCTGAGTTGAAGATTTTTTACAAAGATAAGAATAAGGGAAAGGGCGACACGTTGAAATTAGGCTTTAAAAATACTACAGGAGATTATGTCATTGTCCAAGACGCTGACCTTGAATATAATCCTCAAGACTACGTCAAGCTTATTAGGGCTCTGAGTGAGGAAAATGTTGATGTAGTTTACGGTTCGCGATTTTCTGGAAGTTATGAGAAAATGTCTACTCTGCATTACTTTGGGAACAAGCTTCTAACGCTGGTCACGAATTTGTTATTTGGAGTGATGCTCACAGACATGGAAACTTGTTATAAGTTGATGCCCGGAGATTTTGTTAGGAAGCTTGACATAAAATCTTCAAGGTTTGATTTTGAGCCTGAGATAACAGCCAAAATCCTGAAGGCTGGACTAAGTATAAAGGAGGTTCCGATATCTTATAAAGGAAGAAACTTCAGCGAGGGGAAGAAAATAACCTGGAGAGATGGTGTACACCACGTATGGTCACTTTTTAAGTTTAGATTTATTAGCTAACTAAATGGATAAAATTAGAGTTTTTATAAAAGAGAATATTTTTCTGTTAATACTGACCTTTTTTGTTCTTTTGAACTTTTTTGTAGCGTTGAGGCTAAATATATTTAGGTTTAATAACTTTGATTTTGCAAAGTTCGATCAAGGTAATATGACCCAAATGGTTTGGAACACTTTGCGCGGAAGAGTACTTTACCTAACCGACTACTTTGGTTCAAACGTGCCTAGATGGGCGATGAGTCATGTTGACCCTATACTTCTTTTATTTGTCCCGATTTTTGCTATATTTCCTCATCCAATGACTTTGGCTTATGCTCAACTTGTTTTGGTGGTTTTGGGGGCATATGCTGTTTATTTCATTGCAGACCTGAAGCTTAAATCAAAGTTTGCGGCGTGTGTTATTGGGATAGTTTTTCTTCTATATCCTTCACTTGGGTTTATTAACGGAACAATGGGATTTCACGGTGTCACTGCCGCTATACCGTTTTTCCTTTTTGCCTTTTTCCTTTTTGAGAAAATGTACAAAGAAAAATTTACTGAAAAAGGAATCATACTATTATGGGCTCTTTTGATAATTACAATGATGGGAAAAGAGCAAATCCCGCTTTATATTTTTATGTGGGGGTTGTTTATTTTGTTTTTTAGAACAGGAACCGCAGGGGAATTCAAACCAAATAAACTGTGGTTTAAAAACTGGTTTAGACAAATGTCAGTTAGGCTGGGAATGGCTATGATGGTAGTTGGGATTTTGTGGTTTTACGTAGCCTTTTTTGTCGTTATTCCAAAGTATGCGCCATTAAGAACAGAGAGTTATAACAAATTTATATCTACCATTAATGTCGGTGCGGGTGGCAATGCTGATGTGACGTTGGAAAACTTTTTCCTTGGCAGATACGGTGATTTTGGTACCACTTACAAAGACGTTTTAGCAAATATGATCTTAAATCCAAATAAGGTTATTAGGGTGTTTTTTGGTGCCGATAATCCCGAAAATTTGAGAATGACCTTTGCACCTCTGCTATATCTACCGCTGGCAAGCCCGTTTACGCTTCTGATATCATCCCCTGATTTCCTTATTAACTACTTGACCACAGAAAGTGGTATAGGATCTTCGGAGATACAAAACCATAGGATGTCGATGATCATTCCTGTATTGGTCATTTCGATTATTTATGCGATTAGTTTTATTTCTGTAAGCTTCGAACGTTTAATTAAAAATGAAAAAATCGGTAAAAGAGTCGGAAAGGCGATCACCCTTGTTTTATCAAGCTGTGTTTTAGTTTCAACTATTGTAGCGGACTCTACTTACGGTAACCCGATGTATTTATGGTTTACACAGGCGGTGTCAAAAAGAGTCCACGCCAAGTTCGATAAGGAAGTTATTAAAAGAACAGATTTGGTGGTAGGAGATGTCGTTAAACTTTCTGACTTGGATGTAAAAGATGCGCGATGTGCCCAAGCTGTAGTAGATAAGATTCCTGATGATGCCTCTGTTACAGGTCCTGATAATTTAGGGGCGCATTTGGCATTAAGAGAGACTGATGCTATTTTTCCGGCCTTGTGGGATTCGGCTGATTATGCGATTTTGGATATTCTTTCAAGGAAAATTACAGGGCTTTTACAGCTTAATAGTAATATAGTCAGCGATACTGCAAAGACGCTGATCACAAGCAATGATCATAAATTATTGTTTGGATGCGGAAATCTGTTTCTTTTTAAGAAGGAGCCTGTTGTAAACCTGCCTGGAGTAGATATCTTTCCAATACAAGAAAGATTTCAATATACGGAAAAATTTCATTATCCATTGATAGACCAGATAAGTGTTGTTGATTATACTTTACCTGACAAAGCTGTGCGCGGATCACCCGAAAAAGCTAAAATCGTATATAAAAGGGATTTGCTTGGAGATTTGAATGGTTATATTTTGTATATGACTTATGTAGATGTCGAAACGGGAGAAGTTTTCCAGGTTGCAAACCTTCCGTCTTTTGCATTTTTAAGTCCTGAAAAGTGGTCAAAAGAGTTTTACTACATAGAAAACATAGATGTAGCAATTCCTACGTATGTTAAGCCCGGGGTTTACAGAGCTTTTTTAAGTCTGACAAATAGAATTAAGGAAAGAGGAATGTATTTGGGGGATATCCAAATAGACTAATATGAAAGAACTAGGTAAATGGCAAGTGATTAGTATATTATCGCAAGGTCTAGCGATGTTTTTAGGGCTAGTACAGACCTTTGTTATCATAAGGATTCTGAGCGTGGAAGAATGGGGAGTTGTGCAACTAGCCGTTTCAATCGGAGGGGCACTGGGGATTTACCAACACCTAGGACTCGTTTCAGCTAGCACGAGGGAGATTTCCTCAGCTAGGGATGATGAGGATATTTTTAAGATTTTTATCACATCATCAGTGATAAGATATTTCGTAACACTACCAATTGCTATTGGGCTTTTTTTCTTTGCGGACCACATTTCAGTTGCCTGGTATAAAAATGCGGCGCTCACTATTCCACTTCAGATTTATGGTGTGACGTTGCTTTTTCAGGGTGTTCAGGGGATTTTAAACTCAGTTATATCTGGTACTCAAAGATTCAAAGCCCTCTTTATTTACCAAATTATGATAGCTTTTGTAAGTGTTTTGCTTTACATTCCTTTCGTTTACTTCTTGAAAATAAATGGATTTTTCTATGCATTTTTGGCATTTAACATCATCTCTTCTATTGTATTGGCGATAATGGCTTTAAAGCCTCTAAGAGGTAAGATAAGAATGCCTTCTAAAGATGATTTTAAGAGACTTTTCAAAGATATATTCTCAATAAGCATTGCTATTTATGTTGTGAAAATACTTTATACAAACTGGGAAAAGTTTGGCAGCAACGCCCTAGGGCTTTTTAATTCAGTCGAGGTTGTAGCTATTTTTGCCTTTGCAATGCTTTACGCCAAAAAACTCATGAGCATCTCTGATTCTGTAACTACTGTTAATATTCCAGTTTTTTCCGATAGATATGTACGTGATTTTAAAGAGTTCAAAGAACTCTTTGAAAAGAATTTCAATAAGTTGTTCTCTTTAATAGTCTTTACCGGAGCTTTTGCTTCTTATTTCGCTCCGACCATAGTCGATATTTTAGTGGGCGGTAATAAATATGACCAGTCTTTAGCGCTCGTTCCAGCAATGATGTTTACTTTTATTATTTATTCTTTCATAAACCTTATAAGTGCAAGTGTTATGATTCCAGCTAAAATGGCAAAAAGTATGATACTGAGTTATGTTCTGTTAATGGTTGGGTCAGTGGTTGCGTTTTTTAGCATGTACAAATTTATTCCTTTACTTGTGGCAGTTTCCTGGGCAATGACGGTGGGGACTGCGATTTGTCTAGCATTTATGGTTTATTGGGTCGGGAAAAGAATGAAATTTTGGTTTTTTAATCTTGATCACGTTACCATTTTGGTGCAAGCCCTTTTCATTTCTTTGTTGTGCAATGTTGGAACTTTACCGATTAAATTGGTTTTGTTTGTTCCTTTTTCGATTCTGTTGGGCAGCTCTTTTTTTATAGCAAGATTTGTTTCAAAAGAAGATTTTGTATTATGGTCAAGGAGATTACGTCTGCTCACCACAGGAAGGAAGAAAAATGGATAAGAAAAATAATGAAAAATTGAAGACAATAGTGAAAATTTTCATAAGTTTGAGTCTAATTCTTTATATTCTGTTAAAAAAAGTAAATAGGGCGGAGCTTGTTGATAATTTTAGATTATTAAATTGGGAGTTCATCCCCATTATATTTAGTTTAATAATTGCTCATTATATTGTCAGTTCATTGCGATGGAAGTCTCTTCTGGTACATGAGAAAGCAAGAGGAACACCAATAAAATATCTTATATCCTTATACTTTACTGGAGCTTTTTTCAATAACTTTATGCCTACGAGTGTTGGAGGAGATGTATATAAAATGTATAAACTTGCAAAGAGGGTAGATGATCCTGGAATTGGATTCTCGTCCGTTTTTTCGGAGAGATTCACTGGAATAATAATGCTTGCTCTAATAGCCGTGTTAAGCATGTCGAAAACATTAAAATTTGGAGTATTGATACTGGTTTTTTGGTTTATATTAGGTGTTTATATTGGAATATACATGTTGAAGTTCATTGGGAAAAAGATAAGATTTTTCGGGAAACTATACGATGCTTTAGTAGTTTATAAAAACTATCCAAAAGTTTTAGGTTTGGCACTCTTAACATCAGTAGTTGTTCAAATATTAGCAATATTTGTTCAATATTTTACTTTTATGGCAATAGGCGTTAGAATCCCGCTTCTTTACTCTTTCCTTGCCTTTCCGGTTATAACCTTAATAGGTTTTTTTATTCCTTCCCTTAACGGTTTAGGTGTTCAAGATGCGCTATATGTTAGTATGTTTTCAATAGTTGGCGTACCCGCTGCAACAGCTTTAAGTGCTTCCATAATTTACCACCTGTCCAGGTTAGGAGTTAGTTTAATCGGAGGTGTTTTATATGCTTTGGGGAAAGATGCGTAATATTTTATTATTCATTTCCAAGGCTGAAAGCAGCAAACTTGTCCAAGCTTTTTACATTGCGATTTTTGTAATTTTCTTTCTCGTAACTAGAATTCCTGGACTCAAAACTGACGTTATCAATCCCGATGGTGTTAATTGGCATTACAGATCGGAGCAGTTTATAGTGGGTTTGAAGTACCACCAGTTTGATAAGACCTTCCAACACTATCAGCCAGGGGTGACCTTAATGTGGATAAGCGGAATTCCGATCGAGTTTTATAAACAGATTACGGGTATCACCTCCTATACTGTTAGTAATTTTGAAAATTTTGATCTTGTAGCCAAACTTTCTGTTGTATTAGCGCAACTGGTTCTTTCGGTTTTGATCATTTCCATTCTCACAAGTATCATTGGTTTTTATAAGTCATTTCTTACAACATGTTTTTTTACTTTTGAGCCGTTTTTCGTAGGAAACTCGCGCCTTTACCATATGGACGTTCTTTTCACACTGCTTGTATTTTTAGGTATTATTTTTGCGTTTATAGGGCTCAAGAAAAATAATATTATTTACCCTCTTTTATCTGGTTTTTTTATTGCACTTACTTTTCTTACAAAAAGTGTGGGAATTGGAGCTGCTATGTTTGTTTTGTTTTATTCTTTGGCTTATTTTATATCCTTAAAGCAGTATAAGAAGATCTTATTCTATAATGGGCTTTTTATTATCTCGTTTGTGTTTTTTACATTTCTTTTATTTCCAGCATTATGGGTTAAGCCTTTTTATTACCTCTCATTCATATTTAGTAACGCTTTTACTGTTGGATTTGTAAAAGGACATGGTCAGATTGTACTTGGGGAATATACAAGAGACGCAGGTGTAGGGTTTTATCCATTGATTTTGCTTGTTAAGTCATCTCCCTTTATACTTTTGGGCTGTCTACTAGCTTTGATATCCACTTTCAAGACGATAAAAGTGTTTTTCCGAAATTACCGTGAGAAATTTTTGAATTTTGGCTCTTATATTTCGATCTTTTACCTTGGTTATGTAGTTTTGATGACCATTCCTGCAAAAAAGGTTGATAGATATATGATAGTGGTTTACCCTTTCCTGGCTTTTCTTGCGGTGATTGGATATTCAAAGGTATTGGGATCTAAAAAGACAGTCAAAGAAAGAGCTGTGTTTTGGTCGGCGGGCGTACTTTTTGTCGTAGCGTTTTGGGTAATGCCACTAATTACCATCTTCCCTTACTATTTTACTTATACAAGTCCTCTTTTTGGCACTGCCGAAAATGCAAATAAAATCGTTGCGCAAAAGCCTTTTGGAGTTGGTGTAGATTTGCTCAAAAAGCATATAGTATCCAACTATGGAAGTGATTCAACACTAGGGTTTTACGATACGCAGCCCATGAAAGCGGTTTATGCAAACTCTAAAGTTTTTGATGTAGGGGTATACGGCCCAGGGAGTTATGATTTATTAGTACTTGGGGTAAATGAGGTAATACCTGATAATGTTTCCGAAAGTGATAAATACGTTTTTGAGAAAGGTTCCTCAATCTGGATTAACGGTTTAGAATATTGGAGAATCTATGTTAAAAAAGCAAAATAATATTGTATTGATACTGATAGTCCTTGTGGCTTTAACATTAAGGCTTGTAGGAATTACACATGGTTTTCCCTTTATTTTCCATCCTGATGAGCCGACAACTGTAAGATCGGCTCTTGGTATTAGATTTGATGCTAATCCAAAACATTTCGACTGGCCCCATCTTTATATCTATCTTAATTATTTTTTATATATGGTATTTGCAAAGATAAGGACATTCGCACTTGCATCAAGTGCAGGTAGCTTTATAGTTAAAACCTTTCCACTAATAAGTAACGATAATCTTATTTTTTACTTCTTAACTAGATGTTTTTCAGCCATATTAGGGGCATTAACAACTATCCCAGTTTATCTGGCGGGTAAAAAGCTTTTTGGGAAAAATGCTGGTTTGCTTGCAGCAGCAACGATAGCTTTTATGCCTTACCACGTATGGCACTCCCATTATTCTCTACCTGACGTACCTATGGTTTTTTTCATGTCTTGGGCATTGTATTTTACAGTTTTAATTCTTAAAGGATCCGAACTGAAGAATTATTTGTTTTCAGGATTATTCGTTGGTCTTTCCGCTTCAACTAAATACAACGGAGGCCTATCCGCTTTGATGATCCCGATTGCTCATTTTACAGGGCTTTTTTCGAAGAAGAGGGTTGATAAGGCCGTGAGAGTAGTTACAGTTAAAGGTTTGTTTGCTCTATTTATATCGGCTGTCGCAGCCGTTTTTGGTTTTGTTTTAGGCACCCCTTACGCTGTATTGGATTTTAAGACATTTTCTAGGACGGATGGTCCTCAGGGGGCTTTTTGGCAATTTACGAATGTGGGATCAGTTAGACTTTCTGAACACTTTTCTAAATTCGTATCGGAATTGGGTGGGAGGATTATTGTCGACACGGGATACTCCGTAATTGTTGGATGTATTATTCTTTTTGCGTGGCTTCTTTCAAGAATAGTAAGAAATAAGGTTGAGCAAAGGGAGTATTACTTGATATTTTTGTATGTACTTGCCGTATTTTTGATATGGTTCATTTCTGGTTTTGAAAAAAATAGGTCCCATTACTACTTTATCGCCTACCCATTTTTAGCTTTGATATTCGGGTATTTTTGCGAATATTTCTCATTTTTGGTTGGTGGGGGAAAGAAATTCATGTCAACACTCTTTCTTGTTCTAGCCTTTATCCCGCTATTATTTTTCTCACTAGAAAGTTCCTACTCTTTTGTACAAGGAGATACGAGAAACGAACTCTATTCCTGGCTTGTGGGAAATGTGAAACCGGGTGAAAATGTTATATACAATGATTCCATTTTGAGTGATGTTTTGCAATCTTTACAGCTCAACACTAAGAAAGGAACTGACCAAATATCAGGTTACACAAGTGCATTAGTTGTCTTGGCCGATGAGCAAAATGACAAGGTTTTTTTAAGCAAAAATGCTCAGAATTTGAAAGAATCTGTGTATTTTGATAATACTTTAAGATTGGGCCCATCGATTTCTGTTTATAATTATTTGAAAAAATGATTAAGAATATAAAAAAAATAAAATATGAAATTTTTGTTGTTTTGTTTTTTGTCTTGATAAGGGTTCCAGATTTGGGAAACGATAATTTCAACACAGATGTTTGGAGATGGAAGGCAAGAACTTATGATTTTGGAAATGGGGTATTTACTTTAGATTTCGCCCACACTTTGCAGACATATCACCCAGGGGTAACACTAATGTGGCTTGCGGGTTTTGGTGTAAAAGCATTCAATTCTTATTATCAATTATCTGAGCATACACTACCACTAGAAAACAACGTTAATACCTATTTCCAGCTAGACTTTGTTCAAAAGTTGTTTATTGTTGCTGGGGAAGCTGTAGCAATAGCTTTTGCCTTTCACGCACTAAGAAAGCTTTTCGGGCTTAGATATTCACTTATCACGATATTTCTCATTAGTTTTGAACCTTTCTATTTAGCTTTGTCAAGAGTGATTCACCTAGAAGGGTTGGTCTCAACCTTTATGCTCACGGCTATTTTGTGGTTTTTTTGTTACTTAAATGATAGAAACATAAAAAGTCTGATTATTTCTGGGTTTTTTTCAGGGCTCTCTGTGCTTACGAAGACATCCGCGCTTTTTCTTATTCCTTTCATGGCTCTTTCGTCACTACTTTACTATTACCGCGACGAGAAAAGCATTGTAAAAGCTTTCAAATCAGTCTTTAAGCCTCTTTTAGTTTGGTTTGGGGTGTTGGTTCTAACGTTTTTTGCCCTTTGGCCTGCTCTTTGGGTTAAGCCTATTGAAGTATTCCAGACTTTGTACAGCGGAATAGTGGATATTGGCGTTGAAGGGGATCATATTCAGTACTATTTTGGGAAACTTGTAGACAACCCAGGGCCAAGTTTTTACTTCGTGGTCTTGGGATTAAGGTCGTCTATATATCTACTTGTGGGTTTTATTGGAGTATTAATTGTTAGGGGAAAACTTCCAGAGTATTACAAGAGGTTTTTAGATTATTTGCTTATTTTTATTTTCTTCTATTTCATCCAATTGACACTGCCTACCAAAAAACTTGATAGATATATTTTGCCACTAATAACTATAATGCTTGCGGCTTCTTCTATTTTCTTTGTTTGGATGTTCGAAAGACTTAGATTTGGATGGAAGAAAATTGCTTTCTTTATGATCCCTGTTTTACTGACGACTGCCTATCTTCACCCGGATTACCTTTCCTACTACAACCCGGCTTTTGGAGGCTTGCGAGTTGGAATACAGGTTTTGGAACCTAAGTGGACAATCGGAGTAAGACCTCTTATTGATTATTTTAGAAACGTACAGCAAAAAGACGGAGATACCCCTTCTTATAATGTATCTTTTGAACAACTTGTTTACACCCACAGGGGCGCGGGAGTTAAGACAGTTTTGACAGTTGCTTTTGCTGAAAAATACTATTCTCAAGTATGGCCATTTTTCAGAAAAATAGGAGCTTGGCCTGTGATCGAGAATCTTACCCCGTTTGCTGATAAGACCAAATATTTTGTTTACCCTGTGTGGGACGACGCTTCAAAAATCGAAAAGAGGTATACCCTGCTTTACGTTGATAGCGTTAAGTTAAGGGGAGTTCCTATTTATAACGTGTACGTAAAACAGAATTATGATAAAAGTTTCTGATCTTAAAAAATTTGAGGAATCTAATCTATACGGAACTGTAGTTATAGGCGTTGGAACTTTGATCAGTGCTTTTTTTAGTTACCTAGTACAGTTTTTTCTTGGAAGAAAACTTTCTATTTCCGATTATGGATCATTCAACGCTCTTCTTTCCTTATCCTATTTAGCTGGTGTACCTGCCACCGTTCTTGGAGTTTCTTTAGTAAAAATTGTTTCAGAACTTTTTGTTAAGGATGATAACCACCAACTCAAATACCTGTTTAAAGAATTAGTTGCATTACTGCTACTAACAGGATTTGCTTTTTTTATCATATTTTTCTTTTTCCGCTTTAAAATATCGGAAGTTTTGAAAATATATAATATAACTTCTATTGTATTGTTTAGTGCACTTTTAGGACTTGGGTTTATATCTTTACTGATCCCATCTTATTTACAGGGTTTACAGAAATTTAAAAAATTGGCGATTTTCCAAATTATTGGCTCGCTTACTAGGTTTATGGTACCCGCTTTTTTCGTTCTTTTAGGATTTGGTTTAAACGGTGTCTTTGGTGGAATGTTTCTTGCTTCAATTTTGTCTTTTTTTATTGGTTTGGCTTTTCTAAGTTTTAAGGTGAACGGCTCAGAAATTTCCAGGAACACCGAGTATTTGAAGAAGCTTATCGTATTCAGCCTCCCTGTTCTCTTTGTGAGTTTTTTCCTAATGTCGTTGAATAATATTGACATTATCCTGGTTAAAACCTTTTTTTCTCCGGATACTGCAGGCTACTACTCTGGTGTTGTTACTTTAGGGAAAATACTATTGTTTGGAGCAGGGGCCGTCACTATAATTATGTTCCCTAAGATTACAGCTTTGTATTCTCGGGGTACAAATTACATATCCGAATTAAAAAAGCTCCTATTTCTGCTTACTGTATTAGTTTTGGGGGGTGTTGCGTGTTACTTTGTGTTTCCAGCTCTTTTGACACATGTTTTTTTCGGAAAAGGCTTTGAACATTCGATACAGTATCTTCCACTTTTTTCAATATTTGTCGGACTTTACGTTTTTATTAATTTTTTTGTAATGTTTTTTCTGGCAGTAAACAAACGAAGTGTTTCGATTTTATTGCTTCCTGGAGTTTTGCTACAGTATCTTTTAATAAGCGTCTACCATGAAACCATTTTCCAGGTGATTTGGATAAACATATTTATATGTATAATTACGCTGAGTTTGCTTGTAATATACTTGTATACTAATGTAATTAAATGCCAGGCAGAATTGATAACCAAAAGTTAGTAACTATAATAATCCCTGCCTATAAACAAGAGAACACTATTGTGAAAGATGTGAGTCGAATTGTGGATGTGATGACGAATACCAGATGGGCCTTTGAGGTTATTGTTGTCATCGACGGTTTCGTCGATAAAACTTATGAGAAGGCAAAAAAGCTTGAGCGGATGGATGTAAAAGTAATTGGGTATCAGACAAATAAAGGCAAGGGCTACGCGATACGATATGGAATGGCAAGGGCTTTGGGTGACTATATTTTGTTTATCGATTCTGGTATGGATATTGACCCTAACGGAATCTCAATGATATTAGAGCATATGGAGTGGTACGATGCTGATGTTATGGTCGGTAGTAAAAGGCATCTTGCATCTAAAGTTAGCTATCCATTTATTAGGAGAATATATAGTTGGGTTTATCAAATATTTGTGAGAATACTATTTGGACTTAAAATTAAGGATACGCAGTCAGGACTTAAAGTTTACAAAAGAGAGGTGCTAGAAAAAGTGCTTCCCCGCTTGTTGGTTAAGGAGTTTGCCTTTGACGTTGAAATGCTTGCAGTTTCCAGGTATTTGGGTTTTCAAAAGATATATGAATCACCGATTTACATAGATTGGAAAAGAAACAACTCTAGTTTTGGACCATTCTTGTTTATGGAGAAAAATATCAGGAATATGATTGTTGACACCCTTGCAGTTTTTTATAGGTTGAAGATACTGAGGTATTATAGCGATAAAAGTAAAAGGAAATGGGTCTACGACAAAGAGCTTGATTTAAAGATTAATACCGGGGAGGTCTCTCGTGGTTAAGTTTTCCATAATAATTGCAGTAAGGAAAATAAACGATTTTGTGAAAGAAAATATTACTCATATAAAAGGTATGAGTTACAGAAATTTTGAGGTTTTAATAATCACAGATGAAAAAGAGGAATATGATTTTCAAGACGATAGGTTTATTTTACTGAATTCGGGAAACATAGGACCGGGGGAGAAAAGAAATCTCGGTGCAAGAAAAGCGAAAGGTGAGATTTTAGCATTTCTAGACGACGACTCTTATCCAGAAGTTGATTGGTTAACAAATGCCGACAAAATATTTAAGAATAGCCATGTTTATGCTCTGGGAGGACCAGCAGTTACCCCAAAAGACGCAAATTATAGTGAAAAAATAGCTGGTAAGGTTTTGGAATCTGTCTTTGTAAGTGGAAATAAGGTGTGCAGATATATTCCTAGGGAGAGAATGGGAGCATCCGATTACCCCTCTGTAAATCTATTTGTGAGGAAACAGGCTTTCATTCAAGTGGGAGGCTTTAAGAAATTTTGGCCTGGGGAGGACACTAAACTTTGTCTTGATCTTGTTAGAAAACATGGTAGGAATTTTTTATACGATCCTTCTATTGTTGTGTATCATCATAGAAGGCCTCTTATGCTTTCACATTTGAAGCAGATATCAAGATATGCCCAACAAAGAGGGCAATTCGCTAGGGTATTTCCAGAAACGTCTCGTGTACCCATTTACTTTGTTCCATCGGCGTTTGTGATATTTCTAGTTTTAGGTCCAGCTTTTTGTTATTTCTTACCGTTTTTTTGGGGTTTCTATTATTGGGTTATTTTCGTTTATCTTTCTGTTCTTTTTATAGCTTCGGCAATAGCAGCCTTTCAATTAAGAAGCCTTCGGGCGTTTATGGAATTTTTAGTTGTTGTATTTATGACTCATATTACTTACGGTCTATACTTTATGGTTGGTCTAATTAGTAAACCTAAGTTAAAATTGAGAGCGATTGACCAAAAGACTGGAAATTATATTGGAGGTTAAATATGCCGAGAAATACTTTAAAGAACACATTCAAAATAGCGATATGTTACCCACCAATTCAAAGTGATAAGGGTGTGCCCCTCCTAACGCAAAATAGGCAGTTTCAGTATTTTAATTCGCCTACGTATGTGTACCCGATGGTCCCGGCATACGCTGCATCCTTGGCAAAATCTAAAGGTTACGATGTACTTTGGATGGATGGTATAGCAGAAAAGAAGATATATGAAGATTGGATGTCTCAGCTTGTGAAGGAAAAACCGGATTTGGTAATGCTTGAGACCAAAGCCCCAGTTGTTAAAATTCATTGGAAAATTGTAAAAGATATCAAAAAAAGGATTCCGAAAACAATCGTCGTAATGGTAGGTGATCATGTAACATTTCTTCCGATTGAGACTTTGGAAAGATGTCCTGTGGATTACATTATTGCTGGAGGAGATTATGACTTTCTGCTTTCGGATCTCCTAGATTCGATTACCAAGGGAAAGGTTTTGGTTGGAGGAGTTTGGGGAAGAGCTGAGAACAAAAATGTGAAACTTGGGGAATTGGTAACTTACCATGATAAGTACTGGTGTTCTGGACCGGTAGAAATTAAGCACGATTTGGATATTTTACCTTTTGTAGATCGAGATCTTACGAAATGGCAGCTTTATGCTTACGAAAATGGTAATTATAAGTATAAGCCAGGGACCTATATGTACTCAGGGAGGGATTGCTGGTGGGGGAAATGCACTTTCTGTGTATGGGACAACACTTTGTATCCATTAGGAACCTATAGAAGATTTACACCTGAAAGATTGTTTGAGGAGGTAAAACATGTTGTTGATAATTATGGAATAAAAGAAATTTTTGATGATGCCGGAACATTCTATGTTGGTCCTTTCTTAAAGAAGTTTTGCGAATTGATGATCGATTCAGGCTACAACAAGAAAGTTGTTTATAGTTGTAACATGAGAATAAATGCTTTGAGTAAGGAATATTACGATTTGATGAAAAGAGCCAACTTCAGATTTATACTTTATGGTTTAGAGTCTGGAAATCAGGAAACTTTAGATAGGCTTGAAAAAGGGTTGAAGGTAAAGGAGATAGAACCCTGTTTGAAAGTTGCAAAAGAGGCAGGTCTGGAACCACATATTACGGTTATGCTTGGTTATCCGTGGGAAAGTGAGCAGATGGCTAAAAATACAATAGAGTTAGCCAAAAGTTTGTTCAAAAAAGGTTACGTGGATACGATGCAGGCAACAATTGTGATTCCTTACCCTGGTTCCCATCTATATAAAGAGGGTCTTGATAATGGGTGGTTTGTTGTTGACCCAAGGGATTACGAGAAATTTGATATGAGAGGTCCTGTTATGAAAACTCCCTTCCCCGAAGAAAGACTTTTAGAATTAACTCAAGAGCTTTACTCATCATTTTTTACGCCCCGATATCTTTTGAGAAAGACTTTGAGTATTAGAAGTTTTAAGGATGTTAAATTTATGGCATATTCAGCAGAAAAATTGCTGGGTCATCTCTTTGATTTTGATAAAAGCACGAAAAGTAAAAAGGACTGGAATGGTATTGTAAAGGTATTTTGGAAAAATCTTTTCCCGCCCAAAAAGGAGAAGTAGCAATGGAATATCCCAAAGTTTCATTTTTAATTCCTACGCTTAATGCTGAAAGTGTTTTGGAGGACTGCTTAAAGTCTATTTCAATTCAGAATTATCCAAAGGATAAAGTAGAGGTTTTAATTGCCGATGGTGGATCAGAAGATAATACTTTGGAATTGGCTAAGAAATATAAAGCGAAAGTTATTAATAATCGATTGAAAACTGCGGAGGCAGGGAAAATGACCGCCTTAAAAGCCTCGGCAGGTGAATTTTGTGCTTTTGTTGACTCCGATAATAGATTGCCAGATAAAACCTGGCTAAAGGATATGATTGAACCTTTGATTAATCATGTTGATGTAGTTGGGAGTGAGCCCTGGGAATACACATGGAGAAAAAGCGACGGTTTTATTACCAGATATTGTGCATTAATTGGTATGAACGACCCAATGGTACATTTTTTGGGAAATTATGATCGGGTGAATCTCTTAACGGGAAAATGGACAGAGGTACCTCATGAAGAGGAGGATCTTGGGAAATATATTCTTGTGAAATTTGATAATAGGGGAATTCCCACAATAGGTGCCAACGGGACTATTTTTAGGACGCAGTTTCTAAAGAGTGCTGTTCACGGAGATTATCTTTTTGATATTGATATACTTTCGGAATTCATTCAAAAGGAGGGGAGCGTGAAATTTATTAAATTGAAGAGAGGAATAATTCACACTTACTGTGAGAACGATATTCTTAAATTTGCTAGGAAGCAAAGACGAAGGGTGAGAGATTTTTTGTACCATAAATCGGTTGGCGATAGAAAGTACAATTGGGAAAAATCAAGTACAAGAGGGATCATTAAATTTGTTCTAGCTAGCGTTACAATAATCCCATTGTTTTGTCAGGCAACAAAAGGTTACTTAAAGAAGAGAGATTTAGCATGGTTTTTTCACCCTCTAGCGTGCGAGATAACTTTATGGGAATATAGCTCTGGAGCATTTATAAGTTTGTTTAAAAAACAGCAAGCAAGCAGAAAGGGATGGAAACAATGAGCATGGATATATGTACTAAAGATTATCGATCATTAATAAAAGACTATGTAAAAGATACTAGCAATTCGAAGATTTTAGATGTTGGATGTGGGATAGGTGATTTTACGTCGTTATTGAAAGGCTTAAATAACCGCGTTTTTGGTACCGATATAGTAGATGTAAGACAAAATGAGAATAAAAAAAGCTTTTCCTTCTTTCTTTCTCCGAAAGATAAAATAAGTTTTTCAGATAACTACTTTGATTTTGTTACGAATTTTGACGTTATAGAGCATGTTGAGGACGACACGCTTTTTGTTAATGAGATATATCGGGTAACTAAACCAGGAGGTCTAGTTGTGACTATTACTCCAAATAAATACAGAGTGACAAATTTATTAAGAATTGTATCTCGGCTTAAACCTTTAGTTTATCCTATGAAACTTGGCGAAGATGTTTATGGTGAGTGTATTCATATGAGGGAGTACACTTTTAGGGAGATAGAAGGATTGTTTAGGAAGGTAGGTTTTAGCGATGTAAAGGTAAAACCTTTTTGGTTAGGAGTGAGGTGTAAAATTCTTGAGAATATACGGATTAAAGTTAGCACGCTGTATCCTTTTGGGCTTTTATCGCAATATATTGTTGTAGAAGCGAAAAAGTAATAAGTAGTTCAGAAATATAATCGAGATTATATAAAGTCAATTAATATAGTGTGGTATAGTTAAAAGTTAATTATTTGTTTATTATGAGATAATGGAGCATATGAAAACAGCACTGATAACAGGAGTAACTGGGCAAGATGGTTCGTATCTTGCTGAGTTGTTGCTAAGCAAGGGTTACAAGGTTTTTGGCTTACAAAGACGTTCCAGTTCTCCGAACACATCACGTATAGATCATTTGTATGATAATCCTGAATATCCTAACTTTGTTACTGTTTATGGAGATATTGCTGACAGTTCAAATTTGTTTAAAATTATTCAGTCTATAAAACCGGACGAAATCTATAATCTAGCTGCTCAGAGCCACGTGGCAATAAGTTTTGATGTACCTGAATACACGGCTAACGTTACAGGTTTAGGTGCGCTCAGGATTTTGGAAATAATCCGTAACCTAAAACTTCCCATAAGATATTATCAAGCTAGTTCCTCTGAGATGTTTGGTAAAACGTCGATTGTTCCTCAAAATTTAGATACCCCATTCAATCCACAATCACCCTATGGAGCTTCTAAAGTTTTTGCTTTTAACATAACAAGAGTTTACCGCAACGGTTTTGACATCTTTGCCTCAAACGGAATTTTATTCAACCACGAATCTCCGAGGAGAGGTGTAAATTTTGTTACAAGAAAAATTACCATGGGCTTGTCAAGAGTCAAGTTAGGTCTGGAGAAAGAATTGAGTCTCGGGAATCTGGATGCAAAAAGGGATTGGGGGTATTCCAAGGATTATGTAGAGGGGATTTGGATGATTCTTCAGCATCATGAGCCGGACGACTTTTTGTTAGCGACTGGCGAGAATCATACAGTGAGAGAATTCGTGGAGGAGGTGGGGCGTTGCTTGGGTATGGAGATTGCCTGGAAAGGTAGGGGAGTAAATGAAAAAGGTACTGACCGTAAGACTGGGAAGGTGGTAGTAAAAGTTGATCCCGCCTATTTTAGGCCGTCGGAAGTTGATGTGTTAAAAGGGGATTCAAGTAAAGCGCGTAAGTTATTAGGATGGAAGCCTAAAGTTACGTTTAAAGGCCTAGCCAAGCTGATGACTGACTATGACTACGAACTTGTTCAGAAAGAGGCTGTATTAGGCCAAAAGATAGAGGTACATAAATTAAGCCTTTAATCGAGATTCAGAAATATGGATAAAATATTCTATAAAAATAAGCTTGTTGGTTTTCGCCTTCGGGTTTTATCTAAAGGATCGATTCCTATTACGGACGGGTCAGAGCCTTTGCAGGTAGTTACGCTTAAACATCCTAAAGGGGTTTACCTGAAAGCTCATATGCACGCTCCTCGCAAAAGGCAGACCGCAAGCCTTCAGGAGTGTCTGATTATCAAAAAAGGAAAGGTTAAACTTGACCTTTATGGTCCTGATAAAAAATTTCTCAAGTATATTTATCTATCGGCCGGTGAGTTATTCCTTTTAATGGATGGCGGAATCGGTATTCACGTTATTAAGAATGCTGAAATGATTGAGGTCAAGAATGGACCATTTAAAGAGGATAAAGTTCTAATATGAAGAAAGAAAAGTTTATAAATCAGATGGAACCTTGGTACGGCAAAGAGGAAATAAATGCTGTCAACGATTATCTTCATAGCGGGGGATGGCTAATGGAGTTTAAAAAAACCAGGGAGCTTGAGCAAATGATTTGCGATTTCACTGGAGCCAGGTACTGTTCCGTGGTCACAAACGGAACGGTCAGTTTATTTATCGCCTTGAAAGCTATAGGGGTTGGTGTAGGCGATGAGGTTATCGTGCCTGATTATACAATGATTGCTTCACCGAATTCAGTATTGCTTGCTGGTGCTAAACCCGTATTTGTTGATATAGACGAAAGTCTTTGTATTGACCTGGAAGAGGTTAAGAAGGCTATAACTAAAAGGACTAAGGCGGTAATGCACGTTAGTATTAATGGAAGAGCGGGGGAACTAGAAGAATTAAAAGCTCTCTGCGAGAAGAAAGGGGTAACGTTAATTGAGGATGCGGCGCAGTCTGTTGGCTCTTTATATAAGGGAAAACATTTGGGAACCTATGGGGCTATAGGAAGTTTTTCTTTTAGTGTAGCCAAAATTATTACAATGGGACAAGGTGGGGCACTGGTCACCGATGATGAGATCTTGTATAAAAGGATTTGTAAGATAAAGGATTTTGGGAGGATTGGTGGAGGTATTGATGTTCATGATGAACTTGGGTGGAATTTCAAATTTACTGATCTACAGGCAGTTTTTGGAATCGAGCAGATGAAAAAACTTTCTTTTCGTGTCAAAAGAAAAAAAGAAATGGGAAAGCTTTACAGAAAACTCCTTAGTAAAATTCCGCAGGTTAAGACCATTGAAACCGATTTCAATGAGGTTGCACCTTGGTTTATAGAAATTTTAGCTGAGGATTCGGAAAAGTTAAAAGATTACCTTAAATCCCAAAATATTGGCACTCGTCCATTTTATCCTGCAATCCATACGCAGAAAATTTATAGTTACGTGACTGGAAATTTCCCCAACGCTACAAAATTTAGCAGACAAGGTTTATGGCTACCATCCTCCAGTAATTTGAAAGACAGTGACATAAGATACATAGTGAGGACAATTAAAGAGTTTTATGAAAAAAGTTGATTTATATTCTATTTACCATTTCTTTTTCTTTAATATTGGAGGGTTTTTTGTTAAATTTCTGAATGCTAACAGGAATTGTATTTATGGTAGGAACGTTTACTTCTTTTTAGGCGGTGGGGTTATAAACGGCTCTGGTGATAAAAGCAATATAAAAATAGGTGATAACAATTTTATTAAATGTTGGCTGATCACGGAGAAAAACGGCAGAATCAAGATCGGTAACTTTAATGAAATCCATCCTAATACTATTGTAAGAGCAATGGATAGTATAGAAATAGGTGATTACTGCAATATTGCATCAGATGTGTATATCCAAGATAATAATAGCCATTCAACCGATTATTTAGAGCGAAGAAAAGACATAACTGGAAATCCTTTGTTTGGGGGTAGGGGGGTTGAGCAATTACCGGATAAGGCGCCTATCAAAATAGGGAATGATGTATGGATTGGAAGAAAGGCAATGATAATGAAGGGGGTAGCAATAGGAGATAGAGCTATCGTAGGGGCTGGAGCCGTAGTTACGCATGATGTACCCCCAGACGCCATTGTTGCAGGTAACCCCGCTGTAGTTGTTAAGTCTCTTAAATCTTAAAAATATGGTTGGAAATAAAACAGAAAATAGAAATTTCTCTGGGCTAAAGTTTTTGTTGATTACCCACACTTTCACTACTGGACCGTCTCAAGAGTTAAGAGACTATTTTATAAAAAATAAAGTAACTTTTTCCTTTATCGAAAATCCATTTTCCTACAATCAAAATCAAACACAATCTCAAATTACTTTTTACGAGAAAGGTGAGAAAAAGAAATGTTTCAAAAGCATTGAATTTAGAGGTCCCGATGTTTTGTATTTCGCAAAGGATTTTTTTACCACAATATATTTTGTCGCGAAATTAGCGAAAAAGTACGATGTGTGTATAGCCGCTGACAATCTGAATGCTCTTTCTGCTTGGTTCTTGAAAAGAATGGGTTACGTCGGTGAAGTGATTTACTGGACTATCGATTACACCCCAAAAAGATTTGAAAACAATTTGCTTAATGGGATTTACCACTGGATAGATAGATTTTGTTGTTACCACTCCAATTTGATTTGGAACAGTTCCAGAAGGATGAAGGAGGCACGAATACATAATGGTGTTGAAATTGAAAGGTGCGCGAAAGAGATAATAGTTCCAGATGGTTGTCATTTTTATGATATAGAAAGACTTCCCGATAATAAGGTGGGTAGGTTAAAACTAGTTTTTATGGGCCATCTAATAAAAGGAAAAGGTGTTGATTTCGTTGTGAGTGTAATGCCTGATTTGATTGAAAAATACCCTGATGTTTATCTAACTATTATAGGAACAGGTCCAGAGGAATCAAATTTGAAAAACCTTGTACAGGAGCTGAATATAAAAAGAAATGTCAGGTTTACAGGATTTATAAAGGAGCACAAAGATCTTGAAAAAATAATTGCTTCCTGTGGAATTGCTTTAGCTCCTTACGTTCCTGATCCAAATAGCTTTACTTTTTTTTCAGATGTGGGAAAGGTGAAAGTATACCTTGCTTGTGGGCTACCAGTGCTGATTACCGATGTTCCCGAAATAGCAGGTGATATAAGGAATAATAAAGCTGGTATAATTTTTGATTATAATAGAGAGAGTTTTACCAAGAAAATAAGCGTTTTGTTGGACAGTGATGTTGAGTACTATAGATATAGGCATAACGCAATTGAACTAGCAAAAAAGTTGGATTGGGAAAACGTTTTTGAAAGTGTAATTAATGAAACCTTATCGAACTTAGGGTTCATTATATAGAGAGGGTTCGCTGATAAAGTAGTGGACCAGGCTATTACTAGAGTTTAATTACGAGAGTGTATTTAATTGGTTTGATATGCACAAAATAGTTTTGAAAGTATACAACTGGATAATCTTTAGAATCGCATGGTTTCGGGGAAGATTTTGGTCACTGTTTGTAGGAGAGATGGGAACGAGAGTTTTTGTCCTTAAGGGAGTCGTTTTTGCTTCTCCAAAAGGAATAAAAATTGGGCATGATGTTTCGATAAATCACAATGCCTCTTTGGATGGACATGGTGGTCTAAAAATTGGGAGTTACTCTATGATAGGTCCGAATTCTATAATTCTAACCTCAAACCATGGTTTTAAGGAGCCGCTGGTTCCAATGACCTGTCAAGATGTTGTTTGTGGTCCAGTTGTTTTAGAAGAAGATGTTTGGATAGGAGCAAACGTGGTAGTTCTTCCAAATGTACATATTTCAAGAGGTGCTATAGTAGGTGCCAACGCTGTCGTAACAAAAGATATTGAAGCCTATTCAATAGTAGGTGGAGTTCCTGCAAAGTTTATAAAGTACAGATTTGACAATGAGACAAAGGTTAAAGCCTCTAAGGCGGACTTTAATAGGTACAAGATAAAATGACACTTTTGATAGTAGCCGTTTAGAAAGTAGTAAGATATGGATCTTTCAATCGTCATTACAACAAGAGATAGGAAACAAGATCTTCTTGATTGTGTGGATTCTGTTAAAAAATCTTCTTTTGGTAATTTAACTTGGGAGATGTTAGTAGTTGATGATCTCTCTTCTGACGGTACCGAAAAAACCTCATTCGAAGAACTAAGAGTTAAATCCGGAAAAATAATCCATAATAAATACCAGGAAATGATGGTTATATCCAGAAACACTGGTGCGAGAGAAGCAAGGGGCGATTATGTGTTGTTTATCGATGACGATAATATTATCGATCCAGATATGATAAGAATTTTAGTTGACTTTTATCGAAAACATCCAGATTATTCGGTTATTGGGCCATCAATGTACTGCCTTGACGATAAAAAGAAGTATTTAGATTATCAAAAGATTGATCTCTTTACGGGTCACACAATAGGTACTGTAGATTTGTCTAAATCGGAAGTTTACGAGAGTGACGGTATACCAAATGTTTTTATGATAAAAAAGGAAGTTTTTGATAAATGTGGTTTTTTTGACGAGATTCTCATCCAAACCTGGATTGAGCCTGATTTCGCTATGAAAACGAGAAGAGACGGCTACAAATGTGGAATGATTCCTGCTGCCAGGACGTACCATAAGGTTAGAATGGAAGATAACTACAAACCCAGAAGCATGGGAGGGATGTTTAATCAGAAAGCTTACTGTTTGATTAGGAATAGAATGGTATTTATTAGTAGGTATGGAAATTTTCTAAATAAAGCCGTTTTCATTAGTATTTTTTCTTTGTTCTGGCCCTTAGCTTATTCGATGTTTGCTGTAATTTATAATAGAAGAGATTTGGTGAAAATGTATTGGATGGGGTTTTTCGACGGCCTTGTTTATTTTTTTACTGGAAAGATGAGAAACTCTCTGAGAATCAGCTAATATGTGTGGAATATATGGACGAATAAATAGAAATGGGGATGTAGATAAGAGCCAGTTTATAAAATCTTTGAATACGCTAGAAAAAAGAGGACCCGATACTTTCGGAACATACTTTGGTAGAAATATAGCTTTGGGAAGCAGACGTCTTTCTATAGTCGATCTTTCAGATAGTGGTAAACAACCGATTTTTAGTGAGGACGAAAGTGTAGGCGTTATTTGTAATGGTGAGATTTACAACTACTTAAGCGTAAAGAAAGAACTTAAGAAGCAACATAGATGGCAAAGTAATACTGACACTGAGGTTTTAGTGCATGGTTATGAGGAGTGGGGACAGGATATTTTGGAAAAAATAGAGGGGATGTTCGCTTTTGCAATATACGACAAAAGGAAAAATATTATAACCCTTGCTCGTGACCATTTTGGAAAAAAGCCCGTTTATTATTATTTAGATGATGAGGTATTTTGCTTTGCTTCTGAGTTAAAAGCGATTATCGATAATCCTGAAATTAAAGGAAAATTAAAAGTTGATCAGTTATCTTTAATTAAGTTTCTGTTTTATGGTTATATTCCGTCACCGAATAGCGTTTTTGACAAGATTAAGAAGCTTGAACCCTCCGCGGCATTTAAGTTTGATATTAAAAAATGGAAAATTATTAATAAGTATCAGTATTGGAAGTTAGAAGATGTTCAGTTAGTTAGACAGACTCAGGAAGAACAGGTTTTAGAAAGAGTTGAAGACTTAATTAAAAAATCCATCGAGAAAAGACTTATGTCGGACGTTCCTTTGGGCATTTTTTTAAGTGGAGGTGTAGATAGTAGTTTGGTTGCATATTACTTATCTCAAGCCTCTCCTAATATTAATTCTTTCACGGTTTGCTATAAGGATTATAAGGATTTGGACGAATCAAAATATGCAGAGAGAGTAGCTAAGAAACTTGGTTTGACCTACAACCTTTGTTACTTTGAGGATAAAATTGTAAAGGAAAATTTCCTGGAGATGATGGATTATTTGGATGAGCCGATAGCGGACGCTGCGATTACTCCTTTATATTTCATCTCTAAATTCGCGAAAGATAAAATTACCGTTGTGTTAAGTGGGGATGGGGGAGATGAAATTTTTGGTGGGTATCCTAAATACAAGGCACAATATTTCATCGAAAAGTTTGGTTATCTTAAGTTCGTGGCAGAACTTGGGAAAAGGATTTTTAAAAAAGATAGTTCTTACTATAAACTACTTAGTAATTTCGATCAAAAGTTTCCATCTAGGCAATTTATCTTTGGAAGTGGAAGCTTTTTGCCCGAGGAAGTAAAACATCTTGTTAAGAAAAAAGATTTCCAAATGGATAAGGTTTTTGAAGAAGCATTCATGTATGATTGTCTCTTCAAACAGAACGACGTAATAAACAGAAGCCTTTATCTTGATTGTAAAATCCAGCTCCCGGATTGGTATTTAGTTAAAGGTGATCGAGCTACAATGTCAAACTCTTTAGAAATGAGGAATCCGCTTTTAGATAAAGAGATGGCGGAGTTTACCTTTAGCTTGGATAGAACGTGGAAGATCAGAGATAACCAGCAAAAGTATCTGTTGAAAAAATTAGCAAGCAAGTATATTGACAGAGATATAATATATCGGGACAAGAAAGGTTTTGGTGTGCCGTTAGATGAATGGATTAGGAAAGAACTTAAGTCCGTCTTTGATGAGTATTTGCTTTTGGATTTTGGATTCTTTGATATGGAATATATAAATCGATTATATAGAGAGCACCTGGAGGGAAAGCGTAACAACCAATTCAAGTTGCTAAGGGTTTTTTGCTTCAACTACTGGTATAGAAAATATTTTTTATGAATTTACCTAATGTAAAAAAGCAGAAGATAGTTAACCAAGTGGTGGATGTGTACTTTAGAATATTTCCAGTTAAAATCATGCGATACCATATGTACCGTATTGATCAGTTTATGAGGGGGGTTTCCCACAAATATAATGTCCCTAGGATGAGGATTTTAGATATTGGAGCACAGGGATCGCCGTACAAAAAATATTTTGATAAAATGGAGTACTATTCACAGGATATAGAGCAAAACTCTGAGCGGTCGATAAATTTTGTCGGAGATATTGATAAAGGAATTGGTGCGGTAGGAAACAGTACTTTTGATTATATTATATGTACTCAAGTATTGGAACATCTCAAAGAACCTAAGAACGCTTTTAGGGAATTTTATAGGATACTAAAACCGGGAGGAAGATTATTTCTCACGACACACCTTTGTTTTGAAGAGCACATGATTCCTAATGATTACTTTAGGTTCACAAAATACGGTTTGAGGTATTTAGGTGAGTCGGTTGGTTTTACTGTTGAATCTATTTGCCCACATGGAGGGATATTTCAGGTAATCGCGTTAATTTTTGACACATTATTAATCAAATTATTCTTCAAAAAAGGTTTTTCGTATTATCTGTATGCTGTTATCTTTACAATACCAATCTTTGTTTTTAATACTTTCTGTTATTTACTAGATTTTTTGGATAGGGATAAGACTATGACAATAAATTATGAATGTACTTATGTAAAAAAGTATAAGTAAGGGTGGGGACGCGAGCATTAACAACAATATTAAGCTATAGTTAAGATTAACTCTGAATAAATAGAACAATAAAACTGCCCCAAGAGAAAAATATTATACTATTTCATATGTGGAGTTGGATTAGAAATGAATAAAAAGAAAAATATTAAAAAACTTAAGATTCCTCGTATTGATAAACCTTGGGGGTTTGAGGAGATCGTTGAGAGTAACGATAAATATACAGTAAAAAGGATTTTCATGAAAAGCAAGTGCCAGTGTTCTTATCAATATCATATAAAAAAGCTCGAAACCATATTAGTCTTGTCTGGTGAATTAGCGATTAGGGTAGAAGGAAAAAACAAAATTTTTACTCCTGGCGAGTTTATAACTATTCAGCCTTTGGTTAAACATAGGATGGCAGCTTTAAAAGAGAACACTTTTTACATAGAGTGCTCAACTTCGGAATTAGATGACGTTGTAAGAATCGAAGATGAGTATGGAAGGATTTAGTTTATGGATAAGTCTGTGGTAACAAAATCAATGGGTAAAATTGGCATAGGTCCTCTGAGTGAAGAGATTATTGAAGCGGTGTTCCGTTTCTCAGAGAAAGAAAATGAACCTTTGATGCTAATCGCTACGCAAAACCAGGTAGATTGGGATGGAGGTTATGTAAACCAATGGAAAACGAGGGACTACACAAAATACCTTAATGTAATGCGTAAGAAATATCCCAATGCTGCGGTTTACATTTGTAGGGATCATTGTGGACCCGGTTTTAAAACAAAGGGTTTAGAGAGCACTTATAGGACGATAGATGAGGACATCGCTAATGGATTTGATTTAATTCACGTAGATCTCTGTCATTACAGTAATAATCATAAGAAAGTTTTAGAGGAATCTAGAAAGGTTATAGATTATGTTTATAAAAAAGATCCGAAAGTTAGAATAGAGATCGGAACCGATGAAAATACAGGCAAATTTTTGACCGATATAAAAAAGATCGAAGAGGATATTAAGTTTTTCCACAGTTTTCCAAACATCTTATTTTATGTTTGTCAAACTGGTAGTTTAGTTAAGGAAACAAACCAAGTTGGAGGTTTCAATAAAAAATTTATCAAAGAAGTTAAAAGTTTAGTAAATGGATATGAGTTTAAGTTAAAGGAACATAATGCGGACTATCTAAACAGGAAGGAGATAAGAGCGCGTCACGGAATAATAGATGCTGTTAATGTAGCCCCCCAGTTTGGAGTTATTCAAACGAAGTTGATGCTGAAGAAAGCTTCGAAATATGGAGTAAATACCAAGGGTTTTCTTGAAGATAGCTACAAAAGTAGAAGATGGGAAAAATGGTTGCACAAAGGAGGTACTAGCGACAAGCTATTGTGCTCGATTATTGCTGGGCACTATAATTTCTCTGCTCCTAGTTATAAGAAAATCTATCTGGGTATAAACAAGTTCGAAGATTTTCGCGAGAGTATAATCTCTGCCCTTATGAATAGTATTAAATTGTATGCTGATAACTTATAAATAAGATTATGAATAAGGATGCCGGTAAAAAGAGGTATAAAGTTCTACTCCTAGCTGCAGGGGCAGGCTTACGTCTAGGAGAACTTACTAAGTACACAAACAAGTCTCTGATTCGGATAGGGAAAAAACCTGTTATTTCATATATCATCGAGTCTTACCCCAAGGAAACTGAAATAGTCGTAACTGTAGGATATTTCGCAAGTCAGGTGAAAGAGTTCATATCCCTTGCTTATCCAGATCGAAAGATTACATTCGTTGACATCGATAAGTACCAGGGTGAGGGGAGTAGCATAGGGTACTCTATATTGAAAGCCAAGAAGCACTTACAGTGCCCTTTTATCTACCATGCTTGTGACACTATAGTGAACAGTTTTACTCCGAAAGTTGAATCTAATTGGATAGGGGGGTTCAGGGGTGAAAACTCATCAATCTACGCATCCTTTGACGTTATCGGTAATAGGGTAGGAGAAATAAAAGATAAAGGTGCAATTAATTCAGATTTCCTATATATTGGGCTGCTTGGCATAAAGGATTATAAAGCTTTTTGGGATAAGCTTGAGGAAATGTACCAACAAAATCCGAATGATCAGTCGCTCAATGATTACCAAATTCTAAACGGCATGACTAGGGATGGTATACCTTTTGAAGCTAAAGAGCTTGAAGCATGGTTTGACACAGGTAATATCGAAAGTTTGAACCATGCCCGTAAAAACATCCGTGATAGTATTCCCAATCTTGATAAGGTTGATGAGTCAATATTTATTTTTGATGATTTCGTTATAAAGTTTTTCTACGATCAAAAGTTAGTTAGGCAAAGAGTTGAAAGAGCTAAGATTCTTAAAGGATTAGTACCAACGATAGAAAGCTCCACCAAAAACTTTTACAGATATAAATTTATTCCTGGAGATTTATATTCACGTGTTGTGAACCCCTCCGATTTGCATAATTTCTTACTTTGGTCAAAGCAAAATCTTTGGAAGAAAAACAAGAAGTATACGACCAAGAAGTTTAAAGAAGTATGCTACGACTTCTATAAGACGAAAACTCTGCAAAGAGTGAAGAAATTTTTGGATAAAAAGGGAATGAGGGATACGCTCAACACTATAAATGGTGAAGAAGTACCAGCGTTAGTAGAGATATTAAAAAAAGTTGATTTTGATTGGTTGTCTGGTGCAGAACAGTACAATTTTCACGGTGATTTTATTTTGGATAATATTATTAAAACCAAAGACCGCTATTATTTGTTGGATTGGCGCCAGAATTTTGGTGGATTATTGGAATCAGGTGATATGTACTACGATTTGGCGAAGTTAAATCATAATCTAACAGTAAGTCATGATATCATTCATAAAAATCTATACACCATTAAAATTGTCAATCACAATATCGAATGTGACATTATGAGGAATGAAAATTTCGTAGCCTGTCAGCAAGAGTTCCAAAATTTTTTAATTGAAAATTCCTATGACTTGCGTAAAGTGAAAATCCTCACAGCTCTTATATGGCTTAATATGTCCCCTCTTCATCAGCACCCTCTTGATTTGTTCTTATTTTATTTTGGAAAACTGAATTTATGGAGAATGGTCAAATGAAGAAATTTATACCCAAAAATTTTATCGTGGATGTGGACGGCGTTTTCAACGATGGGTCTTTTTATTATACAGCTAAGGGAAAGGTGATGAAGAAATTTGGGCCTCATGATAATGATGGGATAAAAATGATTAGAGACAAGTTAAAAATACAAGCGATTTCAGCTGATCATCGGGGTTTTTCGATAACTAAGAAGCGAATTCAGGGTGATATGAAAATACCGCTAGAATTAGTCTCGGAAAAGGATAGATTGACCTGGCTTGAGAGGAATTTCGACCTTAAAAAGTCTGTATATATGGGTGACGGGTTTCATGATATAGAAGTATTCAAAAAGGTAGGTTATAGCATAGCACCACACAACGCGTTTTATCTAGTTAAAGATGAGGCTGATTATGTGACTAGGACAAAGGGGGGAGAGGGAGCTGTATTAGAAGCATGTTTACATATTCTGAAGAAATTTTTTAAGGAAAGAGTCATAGTCTAGATTTATGAATTCCAACGAATACAAAGTTTTGATAACAACTTCAGGAACAGGGTCTAGATTAGGGGTGCTTACAGAAAACACTAATAAGGCTCTTGTCCTGATTAGCGGCAAAGTCACAATTGATTATTTAATCAGTAGGTACCCTCCCGATGTAGCTTTTGTCATTACCATCGGTTATTTGGGGGATAAGGTGAGAGATTTTTTGATAAGTAATTACCCGGAAAGAAAGTTTGAATTTGTAAAAGTTGACAAATATGAAGGAAGTGGGAGTAGTTTAGGTTACTCTATGCTTAGTGCTAAAGAGAAATTACAATGCCCATTCATTTTTCAGGTTTGTGACACTATTGTTGTGGAAAAGATCCCAGTACCAGAAAAAAATTGGATAGGGGGTTTTGTTGTAGCTAAAGATAACACAGACTTGCAATTGGATCAGTATAGAACTCACAAAGTGTCGGGTGGGGAGGTAATAAAAATAAATGATAAAGGAATATTGGATTTTGATTCTATTCATATTGGACTTGTTGGCATAAATGACTATAAAGGTTTTTGGAAAACTTTAGAGGAGCTCTATAAGAGTAATCCAGGAAACAGCAGGTTGTCTGATGTACATGTTGAAGATAGAATGTTGCAAAACGGTTCGCATTTTGAGTGGTTACCATTTTCGATATGGCTTGATACCGGAACATTAGAAGCTGTGAAAAAAGCAAGTGAGTATTTTTCGAAACACAGTAAAAAGAAGTGATTTCTTATAACAATGAAATACATTTTGAGAGATAAAAGTGTTATAACAGGAAAGAAAGATTTGGAACACCTCTACACGTTTAAAAACTTTCCTGTTTTTATAGGTAGTACTGATCAGAATCAAGAGAAAGATTTATTTGCAGATCTGTCGCTGTCTATTTGTAAGGGCACTGGTGTAATTCAGTTGGATAAAGTTCTGCCGTTGGATGTTGTTTACTCTGGTTATCATTCTGAGGCTATTGGCGGAATTTGGGAGGAACATAGAACGGCTTTTTTAGATTTTATCTCTGGTTATAAGTTTGATAAGGTATTGGAGATTGGTGGAGGGAACGGTAGCACAGCTAAACAGTACCTCAAGAAAAGGAAAGGGGTTAGATGGACTATTGTTGAGCCTAATCCTGTTAAGGTTAAAGAAAAAAATATCAAAGTTGTCCCAAAGATGTTTGGTAAAGATTTTGTTCTTGAAGAGGAAATAGATGTTTTGGTACATTCGCATGTTTTTGAGCATTTATACGAACCTAGGGAGTTTTTGGGAACTATATCTAAAATACTACAGGAGGGGCAACTCCATTTATTTTCGGTACCTAATCTTCACGCCTACATGAGAAACAAATTTACTAACTGTTTGAATTTTGAACATACAGTTTTCCTCACTGAGTATTTTATCGACTACCTTTTAAGTTTATACGGTCTGGAAATTATAGACAAAAGATACTTTCATGAGCACAGCATATTCTATGCGACTAAGAAAACAAGCAAACCAACCACTTTTAAGTTTGAATCCAAATATGCAGCCTATAAAAAATTATTCATGGATTACTTAGGTTACAATATAGGGGTGATAAATGGTTTCAATGAGAAGGTAAAAACTTTCAAAGGAGATGTTTTTCTCTTCGGAGCACATATCTTCTCTCAGTATCTATTGAATCAGGGCTTGAAAAGTAACAAAATTGTTGCAATTTTGGATAACTCTGAAATTAAAAGGGGAAGAAGGTTATACGGTACAAAATTTATAATAGACTCGCCCGAAGCTATTAAAGGAATAAAAAGTGTAGCAGTTATTCTTAAAGCTGGTGCATATCAAGACGAAGTAAGGAGACAGTTAAAGTCTATAAACCCCAGTGTTATACTTTTTGAGTAAATTATGAGAGTTTGTTTTTACAATCCACAAGTTATATTGGGTAGAACTTTATTTTCAGTTATTTTTAGAACTAATCCTGATGTCAGGTTCAATTTTATTCTGAATTTTTTTAGAGACAAAAAATACAGTACGGCAATTATAGTCGATGGGACGTCAACCTCAATGACCAACGGTTCTCTGCTTGTTAAATTTATATCCGATAATTACCTTATTATAAGAATGATATCTTTTGTAGAGGTATATATTTGGTGCTGGTTAAATGGATTTGACCCATTTAAGCAAACGATTATTTTCAACAAAAATAGCTTGGATAAAGATAAAGACATCATCTTTGGTTTTGCGTTTTTTACCGATACTTTTATTAATTCAAATATTGCAAGAAAAGGATTTCTCAATTCTTTCGGGGGAATAAAAATTCTTCATGCCTCCCATTTTTTTTCAAGAACATTATTAATTTCGAGCAACATAAGAAAAACTGGCACTAGATTAATGGTTGCAGAAGCCGACTTGAAAAAGTCTGATTATTTCAATAAATATTTCGATTTTATTGAGAAAGTCTATTTTTTGCCGTTTGTTGTTAGAGATAGATTTAAAAAAAACCAGGATTTTCATATAAGGAAGAACAAGTGTTTTGCTACAGGAGCTTTGTTGGTGCTATGCAGTGATATAAATAGATGCCACTCAGACTTTCAGGAATATGTAAAATGTTTCAAAACTAGATATTTGCAACCTATGAGGGGATTGATTTATGAGAACCGTGAGAATTTATCGGATATAATTGATAGTTGCATAAGTCCACATAGCAGAGAGTACAGCAAAAACAATTTTAAGCGCATCTTATTAAAGATTTTCGTAAAAGAGAAAAAGGTAAATAAGTATTACAGTTTCAATATTGTTGATAAGTTCAACGAATACAAAATGTTTATAGCGCCTGAGGAGAACACAGGTCTTCCTTCAGTCAATTTTATTGAGGGGATGTTGTGTGGATGTGCATATATTGGACTCGCTCATCCTATGTATACAGGCTTTGGTCTAAAAGATAAAGTAAATTATATAGCATACGATGGGACTCTAAGGGGTTTAAGAGATAAGATAGAATACTATCAAAAACATGAGACGGAGCTATCTAAAATTGCCCAGAGTGGGTATAAACTTGTAAGGGAAAATTTCACGGAGAAGAAAGTTATGGAGTATTTTTGGAACCTGATGGGAGATATTTTTGAAAAGGCAATGCCCGTTAAGAAATGAAAAAATTATTTCTAGTATTTTTAGGTAGGTACTACCCTGTAATCACGTATTTGTTTTTATCATGTTTTACAATTTTGTGGTTTAAAGATAAGGCGTTTATATCAGCTGGGGACTTTAGTTGGCCAGTCAGGTTTGACATTTTTTTTAATTTAACGAAGCATGTATGGGATTGGTCAGCAGCACCGGGAGCTAACGCTTCTCGCCAAGTTTCGTCGCTTTTTCCATATGCTTCATACGGTTACGTTCTTTTTAAAATTGGGATAGGGTCCGCTATTTTTGAGCGATTAATATTTTTCATTTCGTTTTTCTTTTCGGGGTACGGATTTTATCTTTTTGCGTTGAGGTATGTCAGAACAAAATTGGGAGCTTTTTTTGCTGGACTGTTGTATATGACGAGTGTTTACGCATCAGTAATCATATGGAATCCAGCATATGGTTTATCCTTCCCGTTTTTTTGTTACACCCCTCTGTCTCTAGCTTTTTTGGTCGATTTTTGCCGTGACAAGAAAATTATCAGTAAGAAGTTGTTTTTGACGTTACTCGTCACCTTTTTTTCTTTTTTAGGAGCAAGTTATAGTAACCCAGCATATTTTGCCTTATACCTTGTACTTGCGTTTTTCTTTGTTTTTACAAATATTCCCAGCAGAAGTTTAGCTTTCAAGAAATTCTTTACATTCATCACTATTTACATCTTACTCAACATGTACTGGATAATACCGTTTGCCTCTTCTATAGAAGGTCAGTATCGAAATTCTACTAACCAGTATGCTCGAATTAGTTCTGACAGAAATGTCCAATTATCGGACAGCGCATCACTAAAGGATGCATTTAGAGAGATGGGTTTTTGGACATTTAATGCTGGTGACGCGGGAGATTATTATTACAGCTTTAGGGCGATTTTTAATAACACATTTTTTTCTTTGTTGAGCTACATATGTGTTGGCCTAGCGCTATTTGGATTAACAAAAGGCGAAAAAAAGATAAGATCTTTTTATCTCCTTTTCTTTATTGGGCTAGCGGCTAGTTCAGGTTTGTTATTTCAAAATCCCTTTAATTTACCGTTTAAGTTCATATATAGTCTGCCATTAATTGATAGAATGTTTCGAACTGTATTTTCGAAGACCGGAATCTTTATTTCACTGTCGTTTCCGATTATTTTACTTGGTACTGTAGAAAAATACACCCACCCTAACGCAAAAAAATACGCCTTCCTGTTAATAACCATCTTAATTTTAATAAGGAGTGCGCCATTTATTTCTGGAGATGTTGTTAAACCAGCGGGAAACTATTTACCTTCCTACGCACTTGACATTCCGTCAGATTATTATCAGATGGCTGATTATATCAATGGGAATCTTGACAAAAACTACCTTCTTAGTTTGCCACTTCCAATGAGTTACAACTATGTCTATAAATGGAAAACAGGTGGGTATATTGGTGGCGACTTTTTGAGGACAATGATTAATAAAAGTGTTTATTATGTTAATAACAACAACCCGGAAGTTCTTGAGTTTGCATATACATTCAACCCATCCCTGCTCAATAGATTGGGAGTAGAACACATTCTTCTTCACAAAGATGTGCCTCTTTATTTTGCAGACAGATTTATGACGGCTGATTTCAATAAAATGTACCGATCAATCGTTCTTTCTAACGATTATGAGTTGTTGAAGGAGACCGAAAATTTGGCGTTATACAAGATTAAGAACCCTAATACTTCACAACTTATTTCCACGGCAGATGACCCTGTTTATCTAACATCCGCCAATATAACAGGGAATATTTTCTCTAATCTGACACCCAATCAAATATTGGTAAAAAATGATCAAGTAATACCAGAAAAAAAGATAATATTTCCACAATTTATAAACCACGTTTATTCTTCACTTGAAGATTGGAATGATGGTTGGGCATGGCCAGACGCACGTGTTTCACCTGAATCGTGGTTGTATGCTTTTGCCAAAGCTAAAGAAAATATTTCTTTGGCATTCACTTTCGATAGTCAGGACAGAATAAACGAATATATTTGGCTTGATACAAAAAGAGTAGTCGAATTAAATAAATATTCGCTTAGGACAAAAACTATCGCTGATATTAATAAATATTTAGAGAGTAATAGCGAAAAGATATTAAGAATTTTTTCAAAGCTACCCCAAGCTGATAGCAACGGAAATGATATATCTTATTTACCGCTTTTTAATAAGGTACTCAGGTATACAAAAAGAAGCCTAGATTTGAGCTCAAACCAATCTGAAGATACCAGGTCTATTTTGTCGGATTTTTATAACAATCTCTTGGGGGCGTCCAAAAGTTATTGCCAAGGTAAATGTTGGTACTTTAATGGTGCCTTTGACGGAGACGCTTTCGTTACAGGGGTAGATCCGTCCATCACGAGTGTATTCTCAGTTACAGATGGAAAACTTCAAAAAGAAGAATTTTTACGCGCTAACTCCTTTAACATTACCTCAGGAAAAGATTATATTTTAGTCAAAAAGGAGAACACATTAAATTTGTTAATTTTACCAAGCCCAACAAGACCCTACTTTGACGGTAGAACAGCATACGTTTATAACTTTTTTTCTAATATGGATAGACACAGAGATAATTCGGCACGGGAAGTAACGTTTAACTATAGGAACCCTGTCGTCATAGAAAAATATGTCGATAAAGTAAATCCAAAAAATTTATATACGTTAGTAATTAATTATTCGAAAGTAACTGCGCGGATTGATTTATTAATCCTAGAACAGGGGGGTGACTTAGAATATGCGTACGTTAATGGCAAGATAGGGGACTTAGGTAAATTGGAGAACGCAGATAATTTGAAAGACGTAGTCGCTCAGGAGAACATCACGGAGAAGAAGTTTAAACAGGTAGGACAAGGGGGATATACATATACGAAAGATTTTGTGATATCCCCGAATGCAACAGCTTTGAGGATAGTTCTATTGGTATACGCAGAGCCAGGTAGAACCGAATCCGTACAAATAGACTCCTTATCACTTAAGTCGGTAGAGAAAGCATCTCCTCTGGTGAGTAATTTTAAGTTTTCTAGCTCATCAGAAGCCTTCGAAAATATAGTTTATCAGAAGATTAATGATTACTCTTTTTCGTTTAATTTAAAAGGGGATGGAGAGTATTTAGTTTTGAACGCAGCATATGATGAAGGTTGGGTTCTGACTAAAGATGGAAAAACGCTGCCACATTTGACTGTGGATGGGTATAAAAACGGTTGGTTACTACCGATAGACGATAAACCAGTCAACTATCATCTAGAATATGAGCCTGACAGGTACACTTTTGTTGGAATATACATTAGCCTTGTAACTTTATTTGTAAGTACATTATTTTTTCTTAGAAGTTTATGGAAAGAAAGATAATTTTTATCGTTTCTCTAATAGTTATTATATTTTGGGATAATCACCTATCTACGTATCTGTTACTGCCCCTAATTGTATATTGGTGGTTTTATGTGAAAGACACCAGGTTTGTTTATTCTCTTGTTTTCCTTATACCCATCTTAAGCCTTATTAGTCAGGATCAAGTTGCAGATAAAGTAGCTTTTATCGTATTTTTGGAGCTAGCAATAGACTTGATTAGGAGTTATTGTATAAATGATAAAAGCCCTGAAAGAGGACAGAAATGGTAATCGTCGTTTAAATATCGTACTTTAAATGTATAAAACTGACCATGATTTTTAGTCATTATATTATAGGGATACTGGAAGATAATGTGTGGGCATACATGCTTCCCCATTTTGTTAACGGTTTGACGGGCTGTACCACCTATATAGGGTATCCAACTGGGACGTGCAACCACCTTGGCAGCCAGCCTCTCATTTATGTGGTTATCTTTTTTCTGACAAAGATTTCTAATCCTGTTTTTGGATATAACCTTTTAATTTTTGGGGGTATGATACTTAATTTTATTTTCGCATTTAAGTTTTTTAAAAAACTTTTTAATTCTCTTATTTCTTCAATCCTGACTATAGTTTTCTTGCTGAGCCCCTATTTTTATTATCACGGACGTTCACATACGGAATTGATACAGTTCTGGCTGGTTATCTGGTTCTTAGATATATTATTTTTTTCAAAGACTCGATATAAAGGTATTTACTTAGGGGTGGTTCTCGCAATTACCACTGCTGTCAGTAATTATCTTGGCTACTTTACCTTTCTTTTTACATCACTTTACTTGACATTTGGATTTCTTTTTCAGCGATCAAAAGTTCTGATAATTAAAAAGTATTATCTTGATGTTATTATGGCTACACTTATATTCATTCTTTTGTCAGCGACGTACTTGATACCGTACATTAGATCAAGCCACTCAATTCCGGGTTCCAAGGAAGGGAATGGAAATTATGTGACTGTAACCCAGCGTCCTTTTGAAGACTTTATTATATTTTCTTCTAGACCTTGGTATTATCTGATGCCATCAGTTGATAACCCTTTTCTGAGTGGTGTGTCCAAAGAATTTTTAAAAAGAATATCATCAGGTGGGAACTATCTTACGCAAAATTACTTCAAAGTTGAACACTCAGACTCTTTTTTGGGCTGGGTGAATACGTGCCTTGGTGTAGTGGGAGGCCTCTTTCTGTTAAAAACAACAAAAAATAGACCGAATTCAGATAACGAGAGTTCGGTAAACTTTCTAGTGATTTTTCTTTGTATGGTGGGGTTAGTAACACTTTCCATGCCACCATATGTATCTATCTCTGGTGTAGGTTTTTATACTCCAAGTTTTATATTATTTAAAGTTTTTCCTATGTTTAGAGTGTTAGCTCGTTTAGGAGTCCTAATACTTTTTTTAACATTAATTTTTACAGGGTATGGTTATAAGGTAATTTTAAATTTAGGTGCCTCTGTGAGAACTAAACGTTTTTTAGCATATTTTGCTACAGGTTTTTTAGTGATTTTTAGTCTGGTCGAATTTTTTGTCACTATTAAGATAGAAAAGATTGGTTCTTCACCTCAGGTTTACGGTTATCTAAGTAGTATGGACGCAGGAAAATTTCCTATAGTTGTTTACCCTTATAGTAAGACGACAGAAGCAATTTTTTGGATGAGCATCTATAAACAACCAATAATTAACCCTAGGGGTTATGTAAATTTTAGTACAGGATTTACATCGGAAGATTTCACAAAGCGTTTGAATACCTCAGATGGTTTGGAAAAAGCTAAAAATATGGGCGCAAAATATTTAGTTTATTTTTACGATGAGGATAAACGCAATAGCGCTGAATTTTTTGCCAATAATCCTTACTTAATAGATACAAAACAGTTTGAGGAACCTTTTCAGGGGGAAAAGCGGATAACTCTGCCTTATTTGAGTGAATATGTTATAGCAAAGGTCACAGATTCCAGAACTGGTGAGCCGAATTCGGCTATTTTGTATTCCTTTAAATAGCTGTGCTAATATTTTTTGCTATTAATACCCATTGTGTATAGAATTCTCTTATGAAAATAACAGCCAAAAGAGTAGGTATCACTGCGTTTTTCGTGTTATTCTTTTCTTGGATTACAGTATACAAAACAGGTGCAAATAATTTATTGATACAGTCTGAAGACACACTTCCTGCTATTTTTCTTCCAGCCGCAATAATAAACGAAAAAACTTTATATCTTGATTCCTATTACAATACGATGATTCAAAGATATCCCAACCCCGATGATAAAAATTACACACGAGGTTTAACTCCCTATTATTTAAAAAAAGTTGGAAATCACTATCTCTCAGCGTTTCCCATTATTACGCCGCTGGTTTCCATTCCAATTTTTTTCTTCCCACTGAAATTAGGTCTTCCGATTACTTGGGAAAACATGATTTTCTTATCAAAACTATCTTCAATGTTCATAGTTTCTGCCTCAGGTGCTATCCTATACCTTCTTCTTAAAAAGCATTTCCTAAGTGAGAAAAAATCTTTACTGCTTACATTTATATATTTGTTCGCAACGGTAAACTTCGCAATGATATCGCAATCAATGTGGCAGCATGGGACTTTAGAGCTTTTTTCGGTCCTTGGCCTATATTTTTTTCTGAATTTTGTAAATGGCAAAAAACCAAAGTATTATGATGCGTTCCTTGGTAGTTTATTCTTTGGGCTGGCTATTTTATCAAGACCTACCGCTGCCTTGGCGTTGGCCTTTATTTTATTGCTTGCATTCGTAAAGCAAAAAGCTTACAGAAAAGATATAAAAGTTTACTTGTCTGTTTTTTTTGGGTTGCTTCTAAATGTTATTTTTTTCCTCTGGTATAACGGGAAGTTTTACACGGGGATTCAAAACCAAGGTTATTTTTCTCAGCTTTCAGGAAGCTGGATTTCCCCTTTCCCGGTTAGTTTAATAGGCGTTTGGCTTTCTCCCAGCAAGGGCATATTGATCTATTCTCCAATTTTTATATTCTCAATCGTTGGTTTTTATTTGGCAATGAAAAAAAGCTGGAAGGAAAATACTCAATACTTGGCCTATTTTCTTATAGTTTTACTCCACACGCTGATTATAAGTTTCTGGAAACATTGGTACGGCGGATATTCATTTGGTTATAGGATGAGCTCTGACATTATTCCTTACTTGATTTTGGTGATGGTACCTTTTATCAAATCGGATCTCTATGAAAAGTATAAGAAAATATTTTTAGCGACACTTGTTTTTTCGGTTCTCATAGAAGTATTTGGGCTCTTCTTCTTTGATGGTATATGGCATGCTGCTTACGATAAAGGGTACAAGGATACTTCTTGGCTATGGTCTATAAAGGATTCGGAATTTGCTTTTGATATGAGAAGAATACTGGTTAAGTTTAAACTTTTAGATAGAGCTTGCCCGAAATGCCTCTGAACTGAGGTGAAGTAATTTATCCTTAATTCCTCTATAATAAAGCAAAGGTATGGAAAATGAAACAGAAAAATACAACGTTATCTGTCTTTCGAATCAGCTTTGGGATTTTCCCCTTTGGACAAACAAAAGACATGTGATGGGAAGGTTTCCTAAACTTGGCCACGACGTTTTGTTTATAGACCCTCCAATAAATATTGGAAGAGTTTTTTTCAAGTATTTCTTTAAAGGTAAGTGGTCTATAAAGAGAATTCTCACGGGGATAAAAAAGACTCAGGAAAGTGTAGTAGTGTTCTCCCCTGTAGATTTATTGCCTTTTCACAATTATTTTTCTGTTGAACATGCCAAAAGGATCAATAAAATTGCATTAAAAAGGTTTGATAAGGTTCGAAAAACCATTCTTTGGGTCTATCATGTGGAACTTTCTGGGCTTGAGAATTACTTGAAGTTTATTAAACACGATTTTTTGGTTTATGACTGCGTAGATAACTACGAGGGTTTTCCGAAATACAATACTCCTGAGAAGAAGGGTTGGATTGTAAACCAGGAAAAGCTTCTGGCAACTCGGGCAAACATTGTTTTTGCAACAACACCAGGTTTAGCGGAAAGGCTTAAAAAGTATAATCCGAACTGTTATTTCACACCAAATGTTGGGGATTACAACAGGTTCATTGATATCAAAAGCAGGATAAAAGAAATTCCCGAAGATCTGCTCAATATTCCTCATCCGATTATCGCGTTTACAGGAGCCGTTGATGAATACAAATTTGATCGGGAACTTTTTAGGAAAATTGCACTTGATTATCCAAGTTATTCTTTTGTTATCATTGGTCCTGTTGCCTTAAAGGACAGAAACGCTTCAAAAAGAGAACTTGGATTAGACCAGGCAAAGAACGTTTATCTTTTAGGAACAAAGGATTTCACGGAAATTCCAAAGTATCTTGCACATTTTGACGTAATGGTAATACCTTATCAGCTTAATGATTACACCGTGGGGGGATGTTTTCCTGTCAAATTTTTGGAAGAACTTGCAGCAGGCCTTCCAGTTGTTGTAACTGATCTTCCTACTTATGCACCATTTTCTGATGTTTGCTACATATCGAAAAATAATAATGATTTTTCGCAGAATATAAGGCGGGCTTTGGAAGATGATTCACCAGATAATGTAAGAAAAAGGGAGATTGTAGCCAGCAAGAATACATGGGAAGGAAAGGTTTCAGAAATGCTGGAGTTAGTTAGAAAGGCTATTAACAAATAAAAATATGAAAATACTTTATGTTTTAAATTCAGCAAGGTACGGTGGAATGGAGTGGCACGTTTCTGATCTTGTTAGGGGTATGGTATCTAATGGTAACGAAGTTTTTGTCTGGTGCCCGAATGGAGAGATGAGTGAGGTTTATAAAAGAGCAGGTGCTAAAGTTACTGAAAGGAGCATCACAAAAGATATAGATAGAAAATACATTAAAGATCTGAGTCTGTTCATCAAGGAAAACGGAATAGATATTGTTCACTCCCATGAACTTAAAGCAGTGTGCAACGCTCTAAGAGCTGGAAAAAAGTCCGGTGTTAAGGTAAGTGTTACGCACACGCATACCCCAATTTCACAATGGGAAATAGGAAAATTTAAAAAATATTTGAATATTAAATTCTATAGCCACTTTGTTAATAAATATTCAAGTGTTGAGATAGCTTTAACCGAATCTACCAAAAGAGTAAAGGTAAAAGAGGGAATAAAGGAAAATAAGATTGTAGTTATCCCAAATGGTATTGACACAACAAAGTTCGACATTACCCCAAATCTTAGAGCGGCTTATCAGGATGAAATAAAAAAAAGATATCAGATCCCAAAAACGGCATTTGTTTTCGGAACACTGGGAAGACTTACCGAGGAAAAGGGGATTGACTCTTTAATAAAGGCTTTTGAGAATTTTACGAAATTAGAACTTTTCCATAAAAGAGATTTTTATCTGATGATAGTTGGCGGAGGAAGGCTTGAAGAGGAGTTGAGATCCCTGATTGAGGAGCTGAATCTTGATGGCAAAGTCATCATTACGGGATATTTTGATGAGGCAGAAAAAGTTAAATACTACTCAACTTTTGATGCCTTTGTCTTTCCATCCTTGGCTGAGGGGTTTGGGATTGTTTTGATTGAGGCTTTGTATATGGGAATTCCAACGATATGCTCCGACATTGAGGTTTTGACTGAAGTGGGTGGGGGCGTTGCCGAATATTTCGAGAGAGGAAATGTCAATGACATAGCTAATAAAATGACTACTATCTATAAAAAGGTTGCCGAAGAGGGGATTACGGTATCGGAAAAATCAAGGCTTTGGGTTGAAAAAGAGTACTCTATGCAAAAATTTATTAGTAACTATCTGAATCTGTATAAAAAGTTACTAGGAGAATGATATGAGAGTTTTAATGTTAGGGAGAATAGGGCTCTTAGAAGGCAAGGGTGGTGATAGGATTCAAGTTGAGCACACGGCTGAGGAGTTAAGAAAACTCGGGGTTGATGTTGACATAAAAACTGATATGGATTTCGATCCTAGTGATTATGATGTTACTCACGTTTTTCAGCTCGATTGGATACCCGAGACATACTTCTACGTTAAGAAAATTAAACAGTACGGTAAACCTTTAGTTCTGTCCCCTATTCATCACAACATTTCCGAGGTAAAAAAATTCGACGAGAGGTTTGTTTTTGATTTCAGAAGACTTTCAAAAGTACTGTTCAAGGATCAGTTCAGAAGGGACACTTTTAAAAACGTTTATAGATCTATATTTGATTGGAGGCTTGTAAAACCAACTCTTTGGAGTGTTTTTAAAGGTTTCAAAAATATGCAGGAAGAAGTCTTGAGATCGTCTGATATGGTTTTAGTCCAAACAGTTAAAGAGGCCGAGGATCTGAAGAGAACTTTTGAAGTGGATTTCAAATGGGAGAAAGTTTTAAACGGAGTCGGAAGACCTTATATAGAAGCTAAGGAGTGGGAGAAAAAATTTAAGTTCGATAATTATATTATTTGTGTGGGAAGGATTGAGCCAAGAAAAAATCAACTAAGTGTTATTAAAGCAGTTGAAAAATTACGAGAGGAAACTAAACTTGATATTCACTTAGTACTTGTAGGACAGATGAGTTTGCTCAAGCATTTTGAGTATAACCGCCTGGTTAAAAAATGTTTTGAGAAATATAGCTGGATTCACCATATCAACGGTGTTCCTTACAAAGATCTTCCTTCTTACTACCATTTTGCAAAGGTAGGTGTTTCTGCAAGTTGGTTTGAAACCACAGGGCTTACGAGCCTTGAAGCTTTATACTGTGGAACAAACGCTGTAGCCTCTGGCTTAAGAGCAAAAGAGTACCTGGGTGGGTATGCTTCTTTTTGTGAGCCTGACAATATAGAATCTATAAAAAATGCTCTGAAGAAAGAGTATTTCGCGCCAAGACCAGTAATTGATGAGAAAATAAAGTCGGAGTATACATGGGAAAACGCGGCAAAAAAGACTCTGGAGGTGTATAAACAAGTGTTAAAGTCTGTAAATAAACATGCTTGATATAGCAGTAATTTTATTAATATTCATAGCTTCCTATATATTGATAATGAAAGACTTCAAATTATCTTTATATGTTTTGATTGTTCTTTCTGTTCTGCTTCATAAGGAGCTTTTTAGTTTCTATAAATGGGATTTAATGCCAGTAAGGGTCTTTATGCTTGGAGTTGTGTGTGCTGGTATTACCAGAATTTATCTGTTTTGTGCCAAAAATCGCAGTCTAAAACCGGTTTTTAAGTATCTAAAAGACCCTTTTATTCTGATTCTGCTTCTTATTTGGCTTACCAGAGTGGTTTCTTTGGCGTTTTCAGCAAATTTACAGGCAAGCACCCTTCTTTTAGGGTTTTTTACCACAGTTGTAGCGTTGGGGATTTATGTCTACATCACGTTTAAAGATTCTCCTGAAAAGCTTTTGAAGTATGTTAAGTTTTATATATATACGGTTTTTGTTCTAACGTTGTTTGGACTGTTTCAGTTAATACTTTATGAGAAAACGGGTAGGATTGTGGGAGCTTTGTGGAACGTTCCTGATAAACTTCCCAGGATTGGGTCCACCTTTTGGGATGTAAATCACTATGGAGCTTTAATCGCAGCAGTGCTTCCAGTATTAGGGGTTTTTATACTAACAGAAGGGGGATGGAAGAAAAAGATATTTGACAGCTTTGTCTTTATTTCACTTTTTGGATCATTGCTTTTAACAAATTCAAGAACAGCATGGATGTTAGCAGGTTTTGCCTTCGCAACCTTTGTTGCGATCGTTTTTTTGAAAAGATTTGGTGCCAGAGGGCTTTTGTATGTTCTTGTAGCAGTAATAGTTTTGTCAACTCCTCTTTTGCTTATGTATCAGGATAGACATAGTGCCTTTAGAAATGCCGTTAAGTCTTATCTTCACTACAGAATTGACTCTTATGATTCGCACCTGATGCTGTTAACGGGGGCTGTACAGATTTTTGAAAAATATCCGATAATTGGTGGAGGTTATGGCTCATTTTTTGAGCAGTTTAGTAAAACAGAAATTGCCCCAGCATTTTTTAGTAGGGACCCTGCAGCCTTGAACACACGTGTCCCCGCACATACGATTTGGGGTGAGAGTGTAGCGGAGACAGGAGTTGTCGGAACAAGTTTTTATATTCTATTTTGTGTTTTGTCCTTGCTTGCCCCCCTGTATGTATTCTTTGTTGAAAAAGACAAGACTAAGTCCTTAATGGGAGCAGCGATGAGTTCTGTTGTTCTGGGATGGTTTATCGCAGGGATATTTTATTCTTATAACTCTGAGTTTTTCTGGATTGTTACCTTTTTATACCTTGTATATTCGCTTGGACTTGTAGGCTCTGACTACTTGAGGAAACTTGTAAAAATGTTTTTCACGAAGTCAGGATTTCTAATGGGTTTGGTTGTGCTTGTGGCTTGCTTCCTTATTTTCTTAAACGTTGGGGTTAATCACTTGATACCTTGGGATGAGGCAATCTACGCGAAAGTTGCTAAAAATATGGTTATTAATAACCAATATCAGATTATGCATTGGGACAGCCTTATAAAACCTTGGTACGAGAAACCCCCTCTTTATATTTGGATGGAGGCAGGACTGATGAAAATATTAGGATTTACATCAACCGCAGCGAAACTTCCCAGCGCGATATTTGGATTTTCTTCAGTAATTTTAGTCTTTTGGTTTGCGAAGAGGTTTTTTAACAAAACAGTAGCTTTCATCTCATCGTTAGCTTTAGTTACGACGACGCAGTTTTTGTACTACTCAAGGATGGGTATGCTTGATGTTACGACAACTTTTTTTATTACACTGTCTCTATTTTTGTATTGGATAGCTAAAGAAAAGAACAAGAGGTACTTGTGGCTGCTTGCTGGACTGGCTGTTGGAACCGGCGTGATGGTTAAAGGAGTTGTTGGGCTTCTTCCGCTTCTTGTCATCTTTCTTTATGAGATTTATCTTTTCGCTTTTGGAAAACAAAAAATTTCAAAACAGTTAGTGATTGATTACCTTATCACTTTATTAGCTTTTCTTTTGATTTCTGCTCCATGGCATTTGTATATGTATGTTACTTACGGGAGTGCTTTCTGGAAGGATTATATTGGATATCATGTTTTAGATAGAGCACTGAGTTCAATTGAAGATAAGGGAAAGCCATTCTTCTGGTATCTGATTGTTCTGAAAGTTAGTATGAGAATATGGTTTGTAGCTTTGCTGGCCGCTTTTCCATTTTCCTTGTTTAGGTCTATTAAGAAAGACAAGAGGTTTATATTTTTAACTGTTTGGGCTTTAAGCTTTTTCCTATTTTTTTCTGTGGCAAAGTCAAAATTGATTTGGTACATCATTCCTTTATATCCTGTTTTATGTATTATGGTCGGATACTTTTTGGAAAGAACTTTGGATTTCGTCATGAAAAGGTTTATGTTTTTGAATAATTACTTATTCAAATTCTTGGGTCTTTATCTTCTTTTGGTTTTCTCGCTTTTCTACCTGTTTTTAAATAGGAATCTCGTTTACACATCAGATCTAAACGGTCCTCAAGCATCTCTCATTCAAATGAAAGATCGGGTTTTCGGTACAAGGCTTCCAGTTTATATTGACAGAATTGATTTTCCAACACCTCTTTTTTATTCCAATAGCCCATTTGAGGTTATTGACTTTAGGGCTGATATAAAAGATAGAGTACCTAACGTTCCGGGTACTGAACCTTTAATCCTAATTACAAAGAAAGGTAGGTACTCACAGACTGTATATGGGTACACTCAGCTCCCACATATAGTACAGCAGGATGGTGATTGGGTGTTGTGGTACCTTACACCTAAGGATGGTACTGATTATATTCCGAACCCCTTAGATAATTAGGATATTTTCCTTTGGTTATTACTCACCAATATGAAAGTAGCAGTGAGAGCCCCGAGTGCAGCAATAAGATTAGCTAAAGCTAAACCTTGTAACGAGTAAACTGGTATTAAAAACGCTGAGAGAATCAAAAACCCCACCAGCTTTCCAACGTTTATAAACATTATGTAGTTTGTTTTTCGTTCGATAAAAAAGTAATGTTCCATAAAAGAATGTATCGATGTGAAGGCACTTGCAAATATCAAAAGCCCTAGAAGTGGTACAGATTGTGCAAATTTATCTCCTAGGATTTTTATAATGAATATTTTTGACACAAAGATTCCAAAGAAAGCTGCAATTAGGATTAGTCCAGAAATCAAAAATATCTCCTTAAAGTCATAAGAAAGTTTGTTTTTTCTCCTGTAAGCGTTTTTAGGAAGTAAAACCGTAAAAACGGAAACCGAAGCAAGGGCCAGAATGTTTGTGATTTTCTCCGCTATTGAGAAGATCCCTACGTTTGAAAAATCTTTTGCTATTTTCGCTACAGCGTTTGCAATTGATGGCCAACCTTCATAAATAAGCTGAGAAACTCCTGCAGGAGCTGCTTCTTTTATGAGATTCCATGTTTGTGGGATTCGTAATTTTGCCTTCTGATATTCTTTAGGTAAGAAAAAAGCTAAAAAGCTGCTTGAGAAAAGTGAAAGTGAGAAAACACCGAAAGCCTGGGTAAGATTTAATTGTAATCCTTTAAAAAAGATTAGATACGCGAAGACACCTTTAATAAGAGCGGGAAGAGTGTTTAAAAACACATAATGAAAGAATTGTTCCACTTTCTGAAATATCGGGCTTAGCGTGTAGTTTATAGAGTAAGCAATAAGTCCAAGGACAAAATACAAGATTAGTTGAAAGCTATTGAGCTTAAATATATAAAGAATAATCAAGGAGATCGGTATAGAGAACGCTAGAAGAAAAAGCTTTAACGTATAAAAGGTATCATTTAGAGATTTATCCTCGGTTGATATTGATTTGGCAACAAATACCGAGTTTGTACCGAAATCTATGAGTTTAGAAAGCGCGACTAAAAGTGTAGTCAAAAGGGCATACTTGCCGAAGGAATCGAGGTCAAGGATCTTGGCTGAAGCCGATATAAAGGCGAATCCTAAAATAGCGTTAAAAACGTTCCCAATACCTACGAACATGATTTTTTGTAGGGATTTGCTCATTTGGTATATGTTAGCAGAAAAAGTAGATTATTTTATCAGTTAAAGAAGGAGAAGATAGAAAAACTATAACCATATTGGATGATCTATGGTCCACTTCACAACGGTTTCAAGGGATCTGTCCAGGCTGTATGGAGGGGTCCAGCCTAAATTTTTCATTTTAGTTCCATCCAATCCGTAATGCATATCGTGCCCAGGTCTAAAAGAATGAAAATCCTCAAATTTATAGGTAATAGGTTTACCCACAATTTTAGCGACTTTGTCAGCTATATCTTTTACCGAAGCCCATTCACCAGTGATGTTGTATCTTTCCCCTGGGACACCGTGTTCTAAAAGAAATAGGATACCATCAGCGTGGTTTCTGGCGTGTAACCAACACCTTGAGGAAATGTCAACAACCTTCCCACCCACCTTTTTACAATGCAAAGTAAGAGTCTCACCTTTAATCGCCGCTCTCATTACGCGTGGTAAAAACTTTTCACGATTCTGACGCTCACCAAAGTTGTTCATTGTATTTGAAATGATCACGGGAGTTCTGTAGGTATTCCAAAATGCATAGCAAAAGGCTTCAGCACCACTTTTTGATGCGGAGTAGGGGTTTGAGGGTTTGTGAGCCTCTCCTTCTTTATGCAGGTGTAATTTCCCTCGTTCATCTCTGTAAGCTGGACCATAAACCTCGTCAGTAGATATGTAAATAAATTTATCTGGTTTAACCTCTCTGGCGTAGTTCAAAAGGTTTACGGTTCCAATCACATTTGATTCCGCAAATGGTATAGGGTCTTCGATGCTCCTGTCAACATGTGACTCCGCCCCCATGTGAACTACATAATCTACAGGACCTATCAGTTCTTTTGTCGTTTCGGAGATTGGCGCACGAAAATCGTGATAAACGAACTTTACCCTATGTCCTTCAGTAGCCCAGCAAACCATATCAGTTAGAAAGTTTAGATTCCCCGCATATGTAAGACGATCTAAAATTACTATTTCCCAATCAGTTTTCTTTAATATATGTTCTACAGTGTGGTGACCGATGAAACCGGCACCCCCAGTTAATAGAATTCTTTTCATTTTTAAAACTTCAGAAATCTCTATTTCTTACTAACATTATACTTTTTGATAGGGTTCAGCAAATAAAAATTAGACCATATCCTTTTTCTGCGTTATGTTTACAACACTGCAGTTATAACATAATATGGATTCTATGAAGAAGGTATCAGTATTAATAACTAACTCAAATACCCGTGATGTTTTAAGGTTCTGTCTTCAGAACTTAGAAAAGATTAAAAAGGAAGAATACTCTGAATTAGAGGTTGTGGTTACGGATAACTCATCTGGTAGTGACTCTTCAGATATGATGAAGTCTGAGTTTCCGTGGGTTAAGCTAGTTGTAACTCAGAATAACGGGTTGGCTGCTGGATTAAACTCAGCCTTAAGTTTAGCTTCGGGAGATTATTACTTATATTTAGGGGCTGATGCGTTTCTGAGTAAGGGAACCGTAGCTGGGTTAGTTGAGTATTTTGAAGATTCTGAAAATGATAAAGTCGGAGCCGCTGCCGTTAAGCTTTTACTTCGAGATGGATCTCAGGATATGGACGGTCACAGAGGATTTTTTACTCCGTGGGCATCATTTACACACTTTTCTGGGTTAGAGAAATTGTTTCCTCATAGCAAACTTTTTACTGGGTACTTTCTGTCCAGCAGAGATTTAAACACCGAACACGAGATTGATAGCTGCATCACCCACTTTTTATTCGTGAGAAGAACAACCCAGGAACAAGTCGGTACCTGGGATGAGAGTTTCTTTCTTTACGGAGAAGATGTAGATATGTGTTTCCGAATAAAAGAAGCTGGCTGGAAGATTATGTATCTTCCCCAATTTGTCGCTGAACATTGGAAAGGAGTTACAGTGGGAAGAAAAGAATCAATGGATGTTCAGCCCAAAAATGTTAGGTATGTAATAAGGGGAACTGAAATTACAAAAACTGAGTTTCTGATTCAAATGAGAAAATCTTCCTGTGATGCGATGGAGCTTTTCTATAAAAAACACTTTCTGGGTAAGTACCCTTTCTTTGTCAATTTTATGGTGCTTTTTGCCATAAAGGTCTTGAAAATTTTTAGGGTAGTTAAACAGAAGATCGAAAATAAAAAATTAGAATAAGATGAAAACAGGTGAAGCTGAAAAACAAAAGAAAATTGGAATTGACGCCCGTTTTTATGGTGAAGCTGGCCCTGGTAGATATACCAAAAACATTATTACACATCTTGAAAAGATAGATACGTTTAACAAATACTTTGTATTTCTACGTGCTAGAGGTTTTGAAGAATACAGCCCCTTCAATACAAACTTTGAAAAAGTCCTGGCTGAATATAAATGGTATTCGTTTGATGAGCAATTTAAGTTTCTGTTTAAAATAATCCACTACAAATTGGACCTTTTATATGTTCCGCATTTTAATATCCCTGTCTTTTACCATGGCAAATTAATCACAGCTATCCCCGATCTCATAATGCACGCCTTTAGTACCGAAAAAGGTACAACTTTGCCTAAGTTTTACTTTAAGCTTAAGAAGATAATCTATAGGTATGTATTTAGGAAAGCCGTTTCCAAGTCTCTAAAAATAATAGTTCCAACAAATGAAGTTTTGAAAGAATTTCAAAAATATTATCCAAATGTGTCAAGCGAAAAATATGTTCTAGCTAAGGAAGGGATAGATCCTGATATTAAAAATGCAGACGTCAGTCAAAGCATCAATGTTTTACAAAAGATGGGTATTACAAAGCCCTTTTTGCTTTACATCAGCAGTATGTATGAGCATAAAAATGTTCATAGACTCGTAGAAGCATTTTATTTGCTGGTCAAGAAGTATAACTATGAGGGGCAGCTTATCATTGTTGGAAAAAAGGACAAATTTTCACAAAAAATAAGCGAATTAGTCTCAAGTTTAGGGCTTCAAAGCAAAATACTTTTGCCTGGTGAGAAATCATACGTTAGCGATAATGATGCATGCTGTTTAAGGAAGGAGTGCGAAATATATGTATTCCCGTCTTTGAAGGAAGGGTTTAGTTTAACCCCAATGGAGGCTCAATATTTCGGGAAAGCTTGCGTGATTTCCGATATCCCGATTCATAAAGAGGTCTATAAAGATACGGTTTTATACTTCGATCCTTTAAATGTAGATGATATTACGGAAAAAATAAGCGGACTACTAGGCAACAGCGGATTAAGACAAGAACTTATACTAAAGGGATACGAAAATATCAAAAATTACAGCTGGGAAGAAACCGCTGAGATTACCTTAACTGTTTTTAACAATGTTCTCAAAAATAGCTAAAGTCTTTTTTGCGGTATTTTGCCATGTGAATGAGTGGGCGTAACTCTCCGCCTCTTCAACTACTTTAGTTGATATTTCTCCGTCTAGAAGTCTTTTTATACCGTTTTTTATGCTGTCTACACTATTCTGATTGACCTGGATCGGAAACCCGCCCCCAATTTCATCAAAAGCGGGGATATCAGATACTGCGCAGGGGACTCCGCATGACATGGCTTCAAGGAGAGGAAGTCCAAAGCCCTCATCAATCGAAAAGTTTAAATAACCCTTTGCTCCAGTGAAAAGAGGAGGAAGGTCCTTATCTGGTACTCTTCCTAAAAATCTTACGTTCTCTTTGATTCCGAATTTTTTGGGCGATTCCAATGATTCTTCGAAATTCCAGCCAAATTTGCCGGCAAGAATAAGATTTGTGTTTTTATACTTCGGATTTTCTTTTACCAATTGCGCAAAAGCAGCAATAATTCTTGGGATGTTTTTTCTTGGCTGGATGGTTGAAACGAAAAGCAAATAAGGACTATCCCCAAGCCCGTATTTTTTCCTGACCTCTTCTACCTTTTCAGTTGTTGTTTTTCTGAACTCCTCACCAACGCCTTCGTATACGGTTTCTATTTTTTTCTCATCAAGCCCCCACTTTTGTTTCAACAAACTCTCTTTTACTGCGGTTGAAGGAACAATTATTTTATCGGAATGGATAGCTGCATATTTAAGAGGTCTTTCAGTCTTGAACTTATATAAATAGCTTAGATCGTTCTTATTGGATTTATATTCAAGTCCATGAATCATAACTACAAATTTGGTCTTGGGATTTCTCATTATGGGTATCGTGTGCACTGCCGTGAAGAAAATATCAGGAGGGTTGTTTCGTAGTTCTGATGCCAGATTTATTTGGGTCCAAAAAACAGTTTTTGGTAAAACGAGGTAGGAAAATTTCTTGTTACCGTTTGTAATTTGCTCAATCAATTTATCTGAAGGTTTATCGTCAAAATATATTACATATTCGTTTTTTGTATCTATCTCGGATAACGCACGGAAAAGATTGTATGTGTATTTTTCCGGACCTGCTGGATCTTTGGTTAAAAGTCTTTGTCCGTTAAGTCCTATTTTCATTATTTCCATTATATATTAACGGGTATAATAGTACTAAATACTATGAATCTAGCTATTGTTTGTGACGATCTTATCCAGTTTGGAGGAGCCGAAAGAATTGTTGAGGAATTTTCTGATATGTTTCCGGAGGCGCCGATTTATACGAGTGTAGCCTCAAAGGCATGGTTGCAGAAATATCAAAAAAAGGGCAGGGTAGTAAAAACATCTTTTCTTCAGAAATTTCCCCTGGCTGTAAAACTTAATCGTTACTATGCACCATTTTTCTTGCAAGAACTGGGTTTTGAAAGTTTTGATTTTTCTATTTTTGATGTTGTGTTGTCCTCATCAACTCGTTTCGCTCATCACATAATCACAAGGCCCACGACTAAACATATTTGTTATATGCATTCTCCGGGAAGAATGTTTTGGGAACCACAAGAGTATTTTGAAAACGAAAATTTCGGATTTTTAAAACCACTTAAAAACCTTGCAACCACTTTCCTTAAAATCCCTTTACTGTATATTCGAATTTTGGATTATAGTGCCGCAAAGAAGGTGGATAATTTTATTGCTAACTCTATTTTCACGCAGAAAAAGATCAAAAAATATTACAATCGGGATTCGGATATTGTGTATCCTTACATCGACAATAAGAGTTTTAAAGGAGTAAAAAGTACAGAAGGTAACTATTTTCTGGTAGTTACGAGGCTACTTTCTTGGAAAAAAGTTGATATCGCAATCGAGGCATGTAAAAAACTTGATGTAAAACTGAAAATTATGGGAGAGGGTCCTGATGAACAAAGACTAAAGTCTATAAGTGATGATCATATCGAATTCTTGGGTTACCTGGGTGATAGGGAGAAAATGAAGATAATGGAGGAATGCAGAGCTTTAATCGTGACCCAAAAAGAAGACTTTGGGATAGCTCCTTTGGAAGTTATGGCTTGCGGAAAGCCTGTTATAGCCTATAAAGCAGGTGGGGTGCTGGAGTCCGTGATAGATGGAGTGACAGGAGAATTTTTCCAAGAGCAGTCAGCAAAATCTTTGGAGGAAGTGTTACAATACTTCGATTCTGAAAAATACTTGTTTTCCGATTGCAAAAAACGCGCTCAAGGGTTTGATGTAGAGACTTTTAGGCAAAGAATACGAGAAAAAGTTAAGGTATAATAAAAAGGCTGGTAATGATTTATAGAAATTACTTGAAAAGAATAGTTGATATCGTTGGAGCGATTTTTGGTATAATTTTATTTTCACCGATAATGATCGGGATATCAGTGTGGATAAAGCTAGTCTCTCCAGAGGGCACCATACTTGCAGATATTCCACAAAGGGTGGGAAAAAACCGAAAACCTTTTCACTTCTATAAGTTTAGGTCTATGTACCCAAACGCCCATAATATTCTAGTTAAGGATAAAGTACTTTACGAGAAATACGTTAATTGCAATTTTAAAATTAATTCAGAAGAGGATCCGAGAATAATAAAAGGTGGAGTGTTTATTAGAAAGTCTAGTTTTGATGAACTCCCGCAGTTTTTTAATATTATAAAGGGAGAAATGAGTTTGGTAGGTCCACGAGCTTACTATTTTTTTGAAGTGGATGAACAGTTGAAAAGATATCCAGAAGCAGCTTTGTATTTTGAGAAGGTTATGAGTGTGAAACCAGGTCTAACCGGGTTGTGGCAAGTGAGCGGAAGGTCGGAAATCGGATTTGTTGATAGGGTAAAGCTTGATGCGGAGTATGCAAATAAGTATTCTTTGTTGTATGATTTGATGATAATATCGAAGACTCCGTACGTAGTTTTGACCAGAAAAGGAGCTCTTTAGTGGCGAATGCAAGATTTTGGGGGGCTTCTCCCGAGAAAGGTGAGGTAGAATTTATTGGAAACGAATCTAGGGAAGTGCCCATTATAATTCCCGAAAAAAAGGACAATCTTTTAACTAAAGTTTTTAGTAGATCCAAGAAAGATCCAAATATGTTAAGTGTTCAAAAAAAACCAGTAAATCATGCAAAAAAAATCGGTCTAGTAATTATCCCGATCTTATTGGGTGTGATTGCTTTGCTGTATTTTTTAATATTAAAACCAGCTCTAACTCTGTACGAAACAGCTAAGGTGTTAAATGATGACACCTCAAAAATAAGCGAGTCTTTGAGAAGCAGGGATCTTGTAGCGTTGGGAGCAGCCTTGGACAGATCAGAAAGCGATATTAACAAGTTGAAGGCAGAAAAAGATACGAAATTTGGATGGGCTAAAAATCTTAAAATTTTTAAGATAAACGAATTTTATTCCGATTCGGATAGGTTTTTAAATGCAGGACTTTATGCGATTGACGCTTTAAGGGAAACATCAAAAATAATAACACCCTTTGCCTCGGCAGCCGGATTAAAAGTTACGGCAGACCAGAGTTTTGATCAGACGCGAGGGTTAATGGAAGCTTTTCAAGGTTGGGTCTCAGTGATGCCGCAAGTGGCTGATCAGATGGACGGAGTTATAGCAAAAGTGGCCAAGATAGGCGAGGAGCTTCAACCAATTAATGTAAACAAGTATCCTGAGAGAATTGGGAAACTTGGGGTACGATCAAATATTGCATTTATCAAAGATACTCTTTCTCAGGCGGACACATACGCTCCAGATATTAAGAAGGCGCTTCTTGTGATACCGAAAGTGTTGGCGGTAGGGACACCCACGAAAAGATATATGATAATTATGCAAAATGATAAGGAAATAAGACCGACCGGGGGGTTCATGACTAACTACGCTACTTTTAAGATTACCAATGGCCTATTGGACTCTGATTTCACTTCAAAGGATATGTATAGTGTTGATTTAACTTTGCAGTTAATAGATGCCACCTACACTTTTCCCAGCGCTCCATTAGCCTATACGAAGCTTCTTAAGGTAGAACATTGGTTTGCAAGGGATATGAACTACTCACCAGATCTACCAACTTCAATGGATGAGTTTATGAAGTTTTATAACATGGCAGGAACAATTAATCCTTACGAGATAAAACCAGTTGGCGGTATTATTATGATAGACACATATGTAATTCAAGAACTTTTAGAGGTCACCGGACCTGTTACTGTTAATGGGGTGACTTATTCTAAGGATAACGTTACGCTCGAGCTCGAAAAAATAGCTTCTTTAGCCTTAGCCGAGCAGACGAATAGGAAGAAAGTATTGGGAGATCTGATGCAGGCTATGCTTATAAATGTCTTCAACTCTGACAGCAGTATTTGGCCAAAATTAATTGATAAGGGAGTCGATCTTGCAAGAAGAAAACATATTTCGATGGATATATTTGATCCTGAAGCCCAGGCCTTGATTGATAGCTATGGTTTGGGAGGGAGAATTCAGGACAATGTAGTAGGGGATTATTTAATGGTTGTTTCAACTAACCTTGGAGGTGACAAGACAAATTGGTTCGTTTCAAAAAACATTACACACACACTTGCTAAGGAAGGAACAAGATGGGCTGATACAGTGAATATAAAATATACTTACACTCAGCCTGACGGAGCTTACGCTCCTTTTGTAAAAAGATTTAGAGATTGGGTCAGAGTTTATACTCCTGTGGGTTCAGAGCTTATCTCCGTAGACGGTTCAGAAGATCAGACTCTAAATTTGTCGGACCAAGAAAGAAACAAAGTCTGGTTTAGCGGATACGTTGAACTAGGACCGGGGGAAACAAAGGAGATGACTTTTAAGTACTATCTTCCACCAGATACTATTACAAGCAATGAATATAATATAACTATTCAGAAACAGGCAGGAGTAGATAAGGAAAATTACACTTTAATTGAAGGTAGCAAAAGACAGCAAATCGAGCTCACAACCGATAAAAAAGTTACCGTACAGCTTTAAATTGTAGCTAAAAATTTTGTTAAATACCCCCGCTTTAAGGGGTAAGTTTGTTTTAGGATGAGAAATTATAATACACAAGCAGTAGTTTTAAAGAGTATTAAGTACAAAGACGCAGATAAGATATTCACGCTCTTTACAAAAGATTTTGGAAAAGTATCTGCAATAGCAAGAGGTGTCAGAAAGATAACTTCTAAAAGAGGAGGGAATCTGGATACCCTAAATCTTGTTTCTGTTGCTATTCACGATGGAAATACAGGATTTAAAGATATCGAGGAGGTAAAAACTCTTGAATCCTTTAGAGATCTAAAAAAAGATTTAAAGAAATCTGTTAAGGCCTATTATTTGGTTGAGCTTGTTCACAAAGCTGTTGAAGAGGGGGAAAAGAACGAGCGGCTATTCAACCTTTTAGTTAATTGCTTGAAAACGTTACAGAAAAACTCCAGATCGGGAGTTATAGTATGTTATTTTGAAATGCATTTAATGGACATGCTCGGTTATAAAATGACTTTAGACAAATGCGCAAGATGCGGAAGAAAGCTTGATGAAAAATGGAAAAGATACACTTTTAATGTGGAGAACGGATCGTTTGAATGCGAGAACTGCTCAAGATTTGGTATTAGCGTTTCCAAAGAAGTTGCAAATAGTTTGTTTCAACTATTCAAATCAAAAATAACCCCAGAGATTGTGGATTCTATCGTCGAAATAGATAAACTAACAAAAATTTACACTGGCAGGAAGCTTGAAAGCAGGTTCAAAAGCTTGGAGATAGATTAAAGTCAATCTGATATACTTTTTAATATGAAAGAAACCGATAATCTTCAGCAAAAAATAGTAGCATTATGCAAAAGAAGAGGTTTCGTATTTCCAGGATCTGAGATTTACGGGGGTCTTGCTAATAGTTATGACTACGGACCTCTTGGTACTTTGATGCTCAGAAATATTCAAAACCTTTGGTGGGATAATTTTGTTACAAAAAGAAGAGATATTTACGGTCTTGATACTGCTGTTTTGATGTCTCCTAACGTATGGGTAGCCTCCGGTCACACTGCAAACTTTAATGAGGTCTTGATTGATTGTAAGAGATGCAAAAATAGAACTGGGGCGGAAAAAATGATCGAAGAATATTTGGAGAAGGTGGGAAAGCCTACTGTTGTTGAAGGCAGGCCAGTTGAAGAGCTTGAAAGATTTATTAATGACCATAAGATACCCTGTCCTGAATGCGGAGCTTTCGAATGGACAAAACCCAGAAAATTCAATAATTTGTTCGAGACTCATATTGGTATCGTTCCGGAAAACCAATCCTTATCATACTTAAGAGGTGAGCTTGCACAGGGCATGTTCGTTAATTTTAAAAACGTTTTGGACACGCTGCGCCCGAAACTTCCGTTCGGACTAGCTCAGCAGGGCAAAGTTTTTAGGAATGAAATCACTAAGGGGAACTTTATTTTCAGAACCCTAGAGTTTAATTTGATGGAGTTTGAGTACTTCTTTAATCCCAAAAAGCAAACATGGGAAGACATTTTTGAATATTGGAAAAAGGAAATGATAGGATGGGTTAAGTCCTTGGGAATTCCCGAGAAAAAACTTAGGTGGAGAACTCATTCTGATGAGGAAAGGGCTCATTATTCGGTGAAGACAGAGGATTTGGATTTTGAGTTTGCTGTTGGATACAAAGAAATGTTTGGTCTGGCTTACAGGACTGACTATGATCTGAGAAACCACATAGAAAAATCAGGTGCGGATCTTCGCTACACTGATTCGGAAAGTGGCGAAAAGCTTATTCCGCATGTTGTTGAACCTACGTTTGGGGCTTCCAGGCTTTTTTTAGCCCTTTTAACTAACGGCTACTGTGAAGAAAAAGAGCGGGTGGTCCTAAAACTTGATAAAAGAATAGCTCCTTATAAAGTTGCGGTTTTTCCCTTATTAAAAAATAAGGAAGATATGGTCAAAAAGGCCAGAGAAGTTTTTGAAATGCTTAAAAAGAATGGTGTCTCTGTTGATTGGGATGACAGGGGAAACATAGGGAAAAGATATTTTGCGCAGGACGAGATAGGAACTCCTTTTTGCGTGACTATAGATTATCAAACTTTGGAGGATGAGACAGTTACGCTTAGAGACAGGGATACGATGAAACAGGAAAGAGTGAAAATTGAATATCTGCCGTCTAAACTTTGATAAATTGGGAAGGGGAGATTACGGCGACATTTTTAAACATAATCTCCCCACCTTTTTTATTGCAAGATACCGTTAAATGTTAGGTAGTGTCTCTTCATAAACTCTTCTATCTTCGGAACAGGTTCTCCGCGGTTGTTATAGGTTCTGATCTGTGCAGCCCTTCCATTTAATACGTTTGCAACAATCTGAGCTTCTGGTTTTGTGTCGAATGGACCAAGCCTTTTGTCTTCTATTTTTATACTTGTGTTTATTACTTTTCTTAACATTTTTAACAGTTCGTTAGCCGCCTGTGTATCCTCCTCTTTTGTTAGTTTGATATCACATTTGCGGTAGTCTGGGTGGTAAATTAGCCCATGTTTTCTAACCACTCTACACATAATGTCTCTCCTTTTGGTGTATTTTATTGTCGCAAACGAGAATTATACCCAAATCCAGAAATTTTTCAAATTCAGATAGGGTTTCTTGTGAAAATTAACCGACGTATTCGGGTTTTATTTGTATTGACAATGGATATCGTATGGTGGATATTGGATATAGTCTGGTGACAAGTGGTGAAAGTATATGAGAATGTTTCTTGGGGAATACCAACCAAATATTACCGAAGGGTCCAGGATAGCTCTGCCCAAGAAACTTCGGGAGCAAATACGAGGGGATGAATTAATCCTCTCAAGGGGTTTTGAGAAGTGCATATTTGTCTACGATAAAGAGGACTGGGTAGCTGAAGCCCAAAAGCAGGTTGAAAACCCAATAAGTGACGCTAAAACAAGAGATTTGAAAAGATTTATGTACGCAGGAGCAACGGAAGCAGTTGTGGATACTCAGGGTAGGATTGTTATTCCTTCGAATTTGCTTGAATACGCAGCTATTGGCAAAAAGGCTAGTGTTATAGGCGCCGGAGATCACATAGAAATATGGGGCTTTGATAACTGGAACGATAGGTTTGGCAAAATTTCAAAGGAGTTGTCTGCCTAAAGTGACAAATGAACTATCACGGCACCGTTCTTTTAAAAGAAACAATAAAATACCTGAAAGTTGATAGGAACAAAAAATATATTGATGCAACCTTGGGTGACGGTGGACATACGATTGAGATTATGAAAAGGGGCGGAGAGGTCTTGGGGATTGAAATTAATGAGGAAGCATTATTGAGGGCAAAGGACAGGATTGAGAAAGAAGGATTATCGGAAAATTTTAAAGGAGTTTTAGGGAACTTTAAAAATATAGATGAGATAGCTAAGGATAACGGATTCGAAAAGGTCAATGGGGTAATTTACGACTTAGGTTACAGCTCTTATGAGCTTGAAGAGCTCGGGATCGGTCTTTCGTTTCAGAGAGATGAACCTTTGGATATGCGACTAGATAAGAACTTGGGAGTGACGGCTAAAGATCTCGTCAATTCTCTTAACGAGAAGGAATTGGCCCGTTTGATATTAGAATATTCGGATGAAAGGTTGGCAAACAGATTTGCAAGAGCGATTGTAAAAGCTCGCAACCTGAAGAAGATTCAGACGACAGCACAGCTTGCTGAAATAATAAAGTCTGTATCCCCTCTAGGTTACGAACGTGGCAGAATCAACCCTGCTACCCGAACCTTCCAGGCGCTTCGAATCGTGGTAAACGATGAGATAGCGAACCTGGAAAAATCACTGCCTCGGGCCGCGCGCATATTGCTGCCTGGTAGTGTGATCATTTTGATCACCTTCCATTCCTTGGAAGAAAAAGTGGCCAAAAGCTTTGGCCGAAGCGTGCGGCCTGGAATAAGAGAGGCCTTTGATGGTCCTTTGGTACCGTCAAATGAGGAAATGAATTCGAATCCGAGAAGTAGGAGTGCGAAGATGCGAGTTTTTGAAAAAATATGAAAAGATTGCGTTTAAAAAAGGAAAATATTGTAAAAATAGGTTTTATATTCTCAGTTTTCTTATTTGTTTTAAGCGCTTCTTTTAAACTTTATCTTTGCGGAAGTTTAGCTATAAAAAATAGTGAGCTTGAAAAAGCGTTTACCTATCAAAGATCTCTTGAAGAAAAAATCTCAGAGTTAAGCTTCATCGATTCAGGTCTTTCTTCAATTAGCTCGATAGAAACTAGGGCCAAAAAACTCGGTTTTGTAGAAATGAGCGGGAGAATATTATCTATTAACCCAGAGGCTCCTGTTCAAGTAGCTGCGTTAAATCAATGAAGGTTGCTTTTCGTAACGTTCTAAAGTCAACTCCCACAGATGGGAGTTTTTTTAGTAAGGATATCTGATGGTTACTAGAAAAAAGAAAAATCTTCTTATAAACTGGAGAACAAATCTTGTCATAGCGTTTTTTGTTTTAGCCTTTGTACTCTTAATTGTAAGACTTTTTTACATCCAGATACTTGACCACGAAAAATATGTTGCTATGGCGCAGGAGCAGTATTCAAGTTCTCAGGATATACCCGCCAAAAGAGGGGAGATATTCACCTCAGATGGTTATGTTTTAGCAGGAACACAAAATCATTTTTTAATGTATGGAGAACCCAAGCTTGTAAAAGATCCTTACCAAACTGCTAATGACTTAGCAAATATCCTCACCGAGATTAGGTTTGATTCCAAAAGTGCTAAGGAAGGTGGGGTGGAAACAGCAAAAAAAGAAATGTTTTCTAAGTTTTTTGATGAAATATACAGTGAGCTTTCCTTAGACATGATGTGGGTTCCTCTACAAAAGGATATAACTCCCGAAGAAAAGGAAAAGATTGAAGAAAAAGGTTTTATTGGAATAGGTTTTGACGAATTCCCAGTTAGGTATTATCCCGAAGGAATACTCGCCAGTCACGTGCTAGGTTTTGTTGCGAGTAACGAAAAGGGTGAGAGAACTGGATATTATGGAATCGAGGGAAGTTTGAATGATGAACTGAAAGGAAAATCTGGGAAAATGCTAGAGGAAACCGATGCGATGGGGATTCCTATTCTCATGGGAAGCTATAAAAAGGTAGATCCTTCAGAAGGACGAAACGTGGTTTTAACAATAAACAGAGCGGTTCAATATCTAATTGAAAAAAAAATAAAAGAAGGTGTTGAAGAATACGATGCAGTTTCAGGAAGTATCATCGTGATGAACCCCTATACAGGGGATATTATTGCAATGGCTAATTATCCTACCTATTCTCCGTTGGATTTTTCCGCCGAAGACTATGAAAAAGAAGACTCTAGAAGAAAAACGATTGAGAGGAAGAATCTGGCTATCTCCGAGATATATGAACCTGGGTCTGTGATGAAACCATTTACTATTTCAACAGCTATTGAGCTTAAACTTATAACTCCAGGGACAACATTTAATGATAACGGACCCGTTTGGTATTCCGGATATAAAGTGGATACGTGGGACGGCAGGCATTATGGAGTGCAAAACATTATCCAGCTACTCCAAAAATCAAATAATGTAGGAGCCGCTTGGGTAGGAGAGCAGATTGGAAAAGATGCTTTGTATAAATATCTGACTGATTTTGGAATGGGCTCCAAAACCGGTATTGATTTGGAAGGTGAGGAAGCTGGAATTTTACCAAAAAGTGAGGACTGGTCAGATATAAGTTTAGCAAATATCTCATTTGGGCAGGGCATCTCCGTCACACCTTTGCAAGTATTAAATGGTTTTAACGCGATAATAAATGGTGGGTACTTATTACAACCAAGGATTCTGTTGAAGATGGTGGACAAAAACGGAGAGACTGAAATCCCAGTTAAAAATATAAGAAAGGTTATATCTAGAGAAACTTCCGATACAATGATATCGTTGTTGGAAAAGGCAGTAGAAGGAGGAGAGTCAAGCTACTTTAATTTAAAAGATTATAAAATTGCTGGAAAAACTGGTACTGCCCAAATACCCGAGGGAGGAAAATATGCCTCAAATAGAACGAACGCAACCTTTATTGGTTATATGGTAGGCTCTAAAGCTTTTTCAATGATTGTGAAGTTAGAGGAACCAAAAAAATCTATATATGCAGCTGAAACAGCTGTACCGCTATGGATGGATATAGCGAAAGAACTAGCAAAGCTCTATGGTCTTCCTCCCGACAAAACGGTGAATAGTACTCAGTGATTCTATTTTCCTTAGAGTTTATAGCATTTCCATTTTCCCGATAAGATGTAACTTTAATTAAGAACAAGAGATAGTTCGCAAAGGTAAGACTTGGCGGTTTGATAATCACTTCAATAAGCAGGGGTTACGCCATAACATCGTAGCCCCTGTAATATAAAGATTTGTTGTTTACTTCCAAAGGTCTAGCATATAATATTTATATATGCCCAAGAAAATATTATTCGTTGAGGACGATGAAGGATTTTACAATATTTTTTCTGTTCCCCTTAAGATGAAAGGTTACGATGTGGTTCGTGTTGCAGATGGGAATTTGGCTGTAGAGAAGATAATTGCTGAAAAACCCGATCTTATTCTTTTGGATATTGTACTTCCCGGTGTGAGTGGGCTGGATATCTTGAAGGAACTTCGAGTAAGAGAGGAGACGAAGGCGATGAAAGTTGTAATGCTTACTAATTTCGGAAGTGATGAAAATATAAATAAAGCGATGGAATACGGTTCAAATGATTACTTAATGAAGTACAATATCGTTCCGTCAGAACTTCCTGCAAAAATCGCTGGGTTGCTTGGTGAAAAAGAAGAATCAGTTGTGAAAATGATAGAGCCAGAGTCATAAACTGCCCGTATGCAAATCTATATTTTAAATATTCTCGTAATATTAGAATCCATACTTCTGCTTGTAATCTCGGTTATGCTTTTTTCTAAGACAAAAAACTTGACCAAGTTAAAAAAGTACGAAGAAGCCTTTATCGAGAGTCAAGCGCGAAGACAGGCAGAACAAGAAGATTTCCTTCCAATGTTGGTACACGAACTTAGAGCTCCAATATCGGTTGTCAGGGGCGCTGCAGACCTACTTATTAAAAGTACTGATTCTTTAGATTCTGAGCAGATACACACTCTTCTAAACCAAATAAAGGTATCATCTTCGCACCTTTTGAAAATGGTAGGTGACATTTTAGATGTCTCCAAAATGCATGGGAAGAGTTTTCAGATTAATAAAAGCTACGCATCCTTAAATGATGTTCTGAAAGAGCAGTGTGGTTACTTCGAACCATTGGCAAAGGTAAAGAATATATCGCTTGCTTGCCCAGACGCGGAAAATCTTATTAGCTTTAGCTTCGATCCTGAAAGGGTGAAGCAGGTTATAGAAAACCTAATTTCCAACGCAATAAAATTTTCATCTGCAAAGGGTAAGATATTAGTTACTGCAAAAAAAGATGACGGATTCGCTAGGATCGAAGTGTCCGATAACGGTATTGGTATACCTGATAAGGATAAGCCACTTCTTTTTCATAGATTCTTCCAAGCTTCTAACCAGACTATAGGAGGTGAAAAGGGTACGGGGTTAGGGTTAGTTATCGCAAAAGGAGTTGTTGAAGCACATGGTGGGAAGATATGGATGGAGGATAACAAGCCTAAGGGTTCCAGATTTATATTCACATTACCCCTACAATGATAAAATTCGAAAGATTTCTGTTGTTTCCGTGTTTCTAGGATGTTAACATTTTGTATATGAGTAAAGAAACTGCCCACCTGCTTTGGTTTAAGGAAATTAGAAGAACGGATATTCCCCTGGTCGGTGGAAAAGGCGCAAACCTCGGTGAAATGGTACATGCGGGAATACCAGTCCCAGATGGTTTTGTTGTTACCGCGAAAGCTTACTTTGACTTTTTAAATAAAACTTCCATAAAAAAGAAAATATTAACGGAGCTTTCTGATCTCGATGTTGATGACTCTGAAAAATTGGTGAAGGCTTCAGAACATATCAAGACTGCGATTCTTGAGGCTGAGATGCCAAAAGATTTAGCGGAAGAAATAAAGAAATATTACTTGGAACTTTGTGGAGAAACAGATAAGTTGGTCGCAGTCAGATCATCAGCCACTGCGGAAGATCTTCCAGATGCTTCTTTTGCTGGTCAGCAATCATCGTTCCTAGAAGTTAAAGGAGCAAGGAGTGTCGTGAACCACGTCCAGAAATGTTGGGCATCACTTTTTGAGGCAAGGGCAATATTTTATAGGGTTACAAACAAATTCTCCCATTTAAAGATTGGCATTGCTGTTCCAGTGCAGTTGATGTGTCAATCAGAAGTGTCAGGAATTATGTTTTCAATAAACCCTGTTACAAATAACCGAGAGGAACTCTCTATTGAAGCAGGGTGGGGATTGGGGGAACCGATTGTTCTTGGAGAAATAACTCCGGACCAATACATAGTCGATAAAAAAACTATGAAGATAAAATCAAGATTTATAACCCCTCAAACATGGCAGACCACTTTGGAGGGTAAGAAAGTACCTGTCTCACAGAAGTATCAGAAGAAGCAAAAACTTACTAATAGACAAATAATAGAACTTGCAAAAATTGGCGTTAAGCTTGAAGAACACTATAAACATCCGCAAGATGCAGAGTATGGGATAGAGAACGGAAGGATACATATAGTCCAGACAAGACCGGTAACAACATTAAACGAAAAATATTCGGAGGACACGATAATCGATGAAGATAAGATGAAAAAACCGATACTAGAAGGATTGGCTGCTTCGCCTGGAATAGCCTCTGGGGCTGTAAGAATTGTCAAAGGCATAAGTGAGATTGGTAGAGTGAAGAAGGGAGATGTATTGGTAGCCGAAATGACAAATCCCGATTATGTTCCTGCTATGAAAAGAGCAAGGGCTATAGTTACTGACCTTGGAGGGAGAACAAGCCACGCAGCGATAGTTAGTAGGGAGCTTGGTGTTCCCTGTGTTGTAGGTACAGAACACGCCACAAAAATTCTTTTAAGTGGCGAGGTAATTACGGTTGACGGGGAAGCTGGAAAGATTTATGAAGGTGATTTGACCAAAACCGTTCAGGAATCAAAAAAGTCCAAAGTTAACCTTGAGAAAATAAAAACAGCAACAAAAATTTATGTAAATTTAGCAGAGCCAGAACTCGCGGTCGAAATGGCTAGGAGAAATACTGACGGTGTAGGGCTTCTAAGGGCTGAATTTATCATGGCAAATATCGGTACCCACCCGAAAAAGTTTTTAAAGGACGGGAAAAAGAAAGAGTTTGTCGAAAAACTTGCGGAGGGAATTGAGAAATTTGCTGAAGCATTTAATCCAAGACCAGTTGTTTATAGATTTAATGACTTTAAGACAAATGAGTATGCGAACCTCAAAGGAGGAAAAGAGTTCGAGCAGCCAGAGCCAAATCCTCTAATAGGATATAGAGGAGTTTCAAGATATATCAAAGATAATGATGTATTTGAGATGGAGCTTGATGCGATAAAAATAGTCAGGAATAAGAAAGGATTGAAAAACCTTTGGATAATGATGCCATTTGTTAGAACTTTAGATGAGCTTAGGGAGGTCAAAAAACTTATTTCCGCTTCGGGGCTGAGAAGGGGAGGGAATTTTAAGTTTTGGATGATGGTTGAGATTCCCTCAAATGTAATCTTGCTTGATGAGTTTATTGATGAAGGTATTGATGGAGTGTCTATTGGATCCAACGACTTGACAATGTTGACCCTTGGGGTTGATAGGGATAACGAAAAGGTTGCGGATGTTTACAGTGAGCTAGATCCAGCAGTTATGGAATCCTTTAAAAAAATTGTTACAACCTGTAAACGGAGGAAAATTTCTTGTTCAATGTGTGGTCAGGCCCCATCGGTTTATCCGCAGTTGGTGGAAAAACTTGTAGAGTGGGGTATGACTTCTGTCTCAGTTAGTCCCGATGTTATAGAAAAAACAAGGGAAATTGTTTATGAGGCGGAAAAGAAAGTTTTGTCCAAAAAAGGATAAGAAATGATATGGCCAAAATTGAAAACATCAGATGTCAAAAGATCCTCGATTCAAGAGGTGACTGGACAATAGAAACGAAAGTATCCTTAGATAACGGAACAGTTGTAGTTCAGCCTGTCCCTTCTGGAGCCTCAGTTGGTGAGAACGAAGCAAAATATGTTGATGAGGAAAAAGCTGTCGATTTCGTATCAACCTCCATAAACGACATATTAATTGGAAAAGACCCATTAAATCAAAAAAGTATTGACGAGCTTTTGATCAAAATGGATGGGACGAAAAACAAAGGCAGATTAGGGGCGAATAGTATATTGTCCGTATCTTTGGCTATCGCTTCTGCTGCGGCAAAATCCAAAGGGCTTGAGCTGTACAGTTATTTAGGCTATTTGTATTCTGGAAAAGAGAAGAATAGCGCGGATCTTAAGTTTCCAACTCCGATTTTTAACATAATAAATGGTGGGAAACATGCTCAAAATAATCTTTCGTTTCAGGAATTCATGGTTATACCCGCTCTTAATACACCTTTAAATAAAGCCGTGGAAATGGGAAATGACATTTATAAAAATCTAAAGAAGTTATTGCTTGAGGAAGACTTTGAGACAGGGGTGGGGGATGAAGGAGGGTTTGAACCGCGTAATCTATCAGCTGATACAGCCCTTGATTTCCTAAAAAGAGCTGCGAATGACCAGTATGAGATAGGAAGTGATGTATTTTTTGGAATAGATGCCGCAGCTGGGTCTTTCTTTAGGGGTGGGAAGTACTATATCAGAGAAGAACACTTAGAAATGAATTCCGAGGAAATGATTAATTATTATTCAAATCTTTTTACAAAGTATGAGCTTATTTATCTTGAGGATCCCTTGTTTGAGGAAGACTGGCCATCCTGGAAGGTACTTTACAAGAAATTTGCGAGTAAACTAATGATTGTTGGAGATGATCTCGTCGTTACCGACCCGACGATTTTGAAAAAAGTTATAAAGGAGAAAATGATAAACTCTGTGATTGTAAAACCAAATCAAATTGGAACGCTGACTGAAACCTTTGAGTTTATCAAGGAAGCAAAGAGGTCCAAAATGGGGGTAATCGTTTCTCACAGAAGCGGAGAAAACTCAAATGACACGTTTATTTCTGATTTGGCTGTTGCCGTTGAAGCGGAATTTATAAAATCGGGAGCTCCAGCAAGAGGGGAAAGAGTTGCAAAATATAATAGACTTTTGGAAATTTTCTACGGTTTTTAATCTTTCACAACGTATGAGGCATAATCCTGTCCTAGCGGAGTTTCCACTTCTGCAGTTTCCTCGTTGCTCAAATGTTCAAAGTATTTTCTAAAGCCTCGCATCGAATTTCCGTGGCAAGAAATAGCTACGTTGTTCCTGGTTTGTTTCAGGTCATTTACTAGGTCGTCGCAAAAATCTATAACCCTTTTACATACCATCTCGATACTCTCTCCGTCTGGGGGAACGAAATCGTACGTTCTTCTTATCTTTTTAAGTTCCTCAGAGTTTTCTAGTTGTATTTCCAACTTACTCTTACCAGTAAAAACGCCATAGGATCGTTCCTTTATCCTCTCGTCGGTTTCAATTGGAAGATCTTTCGCTTTCTCGTTTTTTGAAACCACGAGTTTCATAGTTTCAACTGCTCTTGACTGGGGGGACGATATTAATCTGTCTATTTTCTTATCTTTGAGTTTCTCAGCAAGAACGAGAGCTTGTTTTTTACCTTCTTCAGTTAAATTGGACTCTCTCCAACCGCTGAAGATATATTCTGCGTTATCATCAGTTTGGCCGTGCCTGAAAATGTAGATTGTTGGAAATTCGCTCGATTCTTCCTTCGGAAGTTCAGAAACTTCTTTGTAATCTAAAAGATATTTTGCCTGCTCAAGTTTTTGTGAACCGACATCATACATAACGCTGAGATAAGTTTACTAGAGTTTGGTCTTTGGAACAATGAAAGGTGTTAGTGGTAGTATCTTCTTACAATTCCTGTTACGACTCCCTGAACCTTGCAGTTGTCGGAGTCAACAATAATGGGCTGCATTTTCTGATTTGCGGGCTGCAGTCTTATCTTGTTACCCCTTTCTCTGTAAAAGGTTTTTAGCGTTGCAAAACCGTTATCTATTAAAGCCACGACTATTTGGCCGTTCTCTGCTGTACCTTGCTGTTTTAAGACTACAAAATCACCGTCCATAATTCCTTCATCAATCATAGAGTCTCCTTTGACCTGCAGGACAAAACATCTTTTTGATTTTGAAACCATATCTGGAGAAACCATAACTGTTGAAAGGGGGTTTTCTATAGCTTCGATTGGTTCACCTGCCGCAATGAAACCAAGTAGCGGAAGCTCAACTGCGTTTAGGTTAGCATTTACTGAGGGATCAATTATCTCTATGCCTCTAACCGCTCCCTCAAACCTTCTGATAATACCTTTTCTTTCCAATGCTTGAAGATGTTCGTGAACAGTTGCTAGGGAGGAAAGATTCATGGAATTAGCAATTTCCTGTAAAGTGGGCGAGTACCCGTTCATCTGAATATACTGAGAAATAAAATCCAAAATTTGTTTTTGTTTTTTATAAAGTGTAACTGGACTCATGTTCCTCCTTTTGAAAATTTGTCCGTAATTAGTTACGGATTTTCTTCGTATTTATACGATACCGAATAATACACGAAGATGTCAAGGGGTTTCTTGATTAGAGGCTGCTGTTAAATTAAAATTACGCAATGGAGGTATTAAACTTTTTTGTGCAGTTTGTTTTGCATATAGACGTTCACCTTGGGCAGATCATCTCAACATATGGAGTTGTCACATACCTGATTCTTTTTTTAGTTATCTTTATAGAAACAGGATTAGTTTTTGTTCCTTTTTTGCCTGGTGATTCGCTGCTTTTCGCGGCTGGGGCTTTTTCCGCAATAGGTTCTTTAAATATTTTTGTTTTGTTAGGTCTTATGATGGTGGCAGCGGTGCTTGGGGATACGTCAAATTATTGGATAGGCCATTTTTTTGGGGAAGAGTTGATTTTAAACCCTAAAGTTCCGTTAAAAAAAGAACATATTGAAAAAACTAAAGCATTTTTTGATAAACACGGTGGGAAAACGATAATCCTTGCTAGATTTGTTCCTATTGTTAGAACTTTTGCTCCGTTTGTGGCTGGAATTGGGAAAATGAACTACGGTAAATTTATCTCTTATAACATTATTGGCGGTGTTGCTTGGGTTTTAATTGCCACCTTGTCGGGATTTTTCTTTGGGAACATACCATTTGTGAAAGACAACTTCTCTTTTGTTATTCTAGCAATTATAATCATTTCTATATTGCCAATGGTTTTTGAAATTACTAAGAACAAGAAAAACAGTGGTGAAAATCTAACGACTATGGAAAAGGACGACCTCAAATAAAATACAAACAATACCCGAAACTATGCTATCATCTTTTTAATGTTTGAATTGGTTGCTCCGTTTAAACCAACTGGGGATCAGCCCCAGGCAATAGAAAAATTGACATTAAACCTGAGAAATAAAACGAAAGATCAGGTACTGCTTGGCGTTACTGGAAGTGGAAAAACTTATGTTGTGGCAAATGCGATAAAAAACATTCAAAGGCCTACATTGGTGATTTCCCATAATAAGACACTTGCTGCCCAACTCTATCAAGAGTTTAGAGAATTCTTCCCAAAGAATGCTGTTGAGTATTTTGTAAGTTACTATGATTATTACCAACCCGAAAGCTATATTCCTTCTACAGATACCTATATAGAAAAGGATGCTGATATAAACGAAAAGATAGATAAATTGAGACTCTCTGCAACAACGTCCCTTATGACCAGGAAAGATGTTATAGTCGTTTCTTCCGTATCTTGCATTTACAACCTTGGCTCACCTGCAGAATACAGCAAAGTTGCAATTGAACTAAGAAAGGGCATGAAGATTAGAATGACCGACCTGTTAACAAGACTCTCCCAGACCCACTACGAAAGATCAGATTTTGATTTCAAAAGGGGTACCTACAGAGTTGTAGGAGAAGTAGTGGATATTTTCCCTGCCTATGTTGATTATGCGGTCCGTTTAGAAATATTTAACGATACTTTAATAAACGTCACTCATTTTGATCCTTTAACAGGAACATCAATATCTTTGGAGAATCTACCTGAGGTAAGACGGGGTGGTCATGCAAGGGAATATGTTCAAAATGAACAGGATTACCTTGAGCATAGAATTCAAAGCGATCAGTACGTGACTGTTATTTATCCTGCAAAGCACTACATTACGGCCGAAGAGAAAAGAAAAGAAGCTATTGAGCAAATAAGAATCGATTTGGAGATTCGCTTAAAAGAGCTTAGACATGCTGGGAAACAGATAGAAGCTTATAGGTTGGAACAAAGAACGAATTACGATATCGAAATGATTGAGGAACTTGGATATTGCAAAGGTATTGAAAACTATTCCAGGTATTTTGATGGCAGAAAACCTGGTGAAGCACCCTATTCCCTGCTTGATTTTTTTCCGAAGGATTACCTTTTGATTATAGACGAATCTCACATGACAGTTCCTCAAATAAGAGGAATGTTCAATGGGGATAGGTCAAGAAAAGAGACTCTTATAAATTATGGTTTTAGATTACCCTCCGCGTTTGATAACAGGCCGCTTAATTTTAGTGAGTTTGAGGCGAAAACTGGTCAAACTGTGTATGTGAGTGCTACGCCAGATGAGTGGGAGATGAAAAAATCCAAGGGGAAAATCGTCGAGCTTTTAGTTAGACCAACAGGAATAGTCGACCCAAAAGTTACCATCATGCCTACCAAAGGTCAGATTGAGGATTTGATAAAAAGGATTGAGGATAAAGTTTCTAATCGCCAAAGGGTTCTTGTTACAACTTTAACAAAAAGAATGGCGGAAGAACTTGCTTCGTACTTAACTGAAAAAAACATAAAAGTTACGTATCTTCATTCAGATATAGCCACACTCGAAAGAAGCACTATACTAGACGATCTGAGAAAGGGTGCGTACGATGTCTTAGTTGGAATAAACCTTCTAAGAGAGGGTTTGGATCTTCCTGAGGTTTCTTTGGTTGCAATATTGGATGCTGATAAAGAAGGGTTTTTAAGATCGGAAACTTCCTTGATTCAAACAATGGGTAGGGCTTCAAGGCATGTTCAGGGAGAGGTTGTAATGTATGCCGACAATGTGACAGGGAGTATGGTAAGAGCCATTAATGAGGTAGAAAGAAGAAGAAATGTTCAACTTAAGTACAACAAGGAGCACAATGTTACCCCAGTCCAGATTGTAAAACCAATCAGAGAGAAATTAATCGATGAAGTGATAGAGGAACAGCTAGAAGGAAAGAAGAAAGATGTATTTAAAGATGTCGATTATAGGCAAATGCCGCCAGACGAGATTAAAAGGCATATTAAAAACCTTGAGAAAGAGATGAAGTATGAGGCTGATAATTTGAATTTTGAACAAGCTGCAATTTTGAGGGATAAAGTTAGAGAATTGAAAAAGATTTTAGACTAAGACTTTTGAAAAATACCCAAATAAAACCCGTAGACAAATTGCTATTCTTTCTTGTACAATAGTCTGGCTATGAAAGATGCCTTAAATTTCATACAAGTAAGAGGGGCGAGACAACATAACCTCAAAAATATAGATTTAGATATTCCCAAAAACAAGATGGTGGTTTTTACTGGTGTTTCGGGATCCGGAAAATCGTCCTTGGCAATGGATACTATATATGCTGAGGGTCAAAGGAGATACGTAGAGAGCCTCTCTGCCTATGCGAGACAATTCTTAGGTGTAATGGATAAGCCCGATGTAGATAAGATTGAAGGTTTGTCCCCCGCAATTGCTATTGATCAGAAATCTACATCCAAAAACCCCCGCTCAACTGTTGGAACTATTACTGAAATTTATGATTTTCTGAGGCTTTTGTACGCGAGAATCGGCCACCCGCATTGTCCGAACTGTGGAAGGGAAATTCAACGACAAAGCAGTGACGAAATAACTCAGAAAATTATTGAGCTTGTGTCTTCGGAAAACGATTTCAAGTCGGAACGCGGGGTAAGGTTTTTCATCTTTTCCCCGATTGTAAAAGACAGAAAAGGAGAGTTCTCGGCTCTTTTTGATAATCTCAAAAAACAAGGAGTTGTTAGAGCAAGGATAGATGGGGATATAAGAGAATTAGGTCAGGATTTTCAACTTATAAAAACAAATAAACACTCTGTTGATGGGCTGATTTCCAGATATATTTTGAATGCTAAAAAAATAAAGAATGAAAAAGATAAGAAAGATGTTGAGAGTAGAATTTTTCAGTCAGTCGAAACAGCTCTGAGGATGAGCAACGGGGGTGTGGTTGTAACTATTGTTAAGGACAAAACATTCGAATTTGAAGATAAACCTAAAAATTTTGAGGACCATCTTTTTTCTGAAAATTTCGCGTGTCCGTTTTGTAATATTTCACTTCCTGATATAGAACCAAGAACTTTTTCATTTAATTCTCCCCACGGAGCATGCCCTGCCTGTGATGGTATTGGAACAGAGCTAAGGGTTGAGGAGTCTTTAGTAATAAATCCTAGACTTTCAATAAACGAAGGTGGGGTGCTGCCCTGGACGAAGCTCTTTGAGCATACAAGTTGGACGGGTAAGGTTGTTGAGTCGGTTGCAGCTGAGTACAAAATACCTCTGGACACTCCAATTGGGGAACTAAGCCGTGAACACAGACAGATAATTATGTATGGTGTCAAGGGGAGAAGATTTAAGGTTTCATACAGGAGCCAGGATGGATCAAGAAGAACATTTGAAGCGCACTATGAAGGTGTCATTCCCAACCTGGCAAGAAGATATAGAGAAACAGAGTCTGACTACATAAGAGGAGAGATAGAAAAGTACATGATTAAAGAGTTATGCCCGGTATGCAGCGGAGTAAGGCTGAAAAAAGAATCTCTTTCTGTAGTTATTGACGAAAAAAATATCTCTGAGATAACTTCAATGTCCATTACCACAAACCAAGATTGGTTCACGAAGCTTACAAGTGTTTTGACCGAAAGAGAAAACAAAATTGCTGGAACGATATTAAAAGAGATAAATTACAGGCTCAAGTTTTTGGTTGATGTTGGGTTAGAGTACTTAACATTAAGCCGTGCATCTGCCGAACTTTCCGGTGGAGAAGCTCAAAGAATAAGGCTGGCATCTCAAATTGGTTCTGGGTTGTCCGGTGTTTTATACGTTTTAGACGAACCTTCACTTGGTCTTCACCAAAGAGATCAAGGGAAACTTATTAAAACACTACATCAGCTGAGAGATTTAGGAAATACAGTTTTAGTAGTTGAACACGATGCAGAAACTATGCTTGAAAGCGACTATATTTTTGATTTTGGTCCAGGAGCAGGGGAGCATGGGGGAGAGGTTGTGGCAGAAGGAACTCCCCAGGATATTATGAAAGACCCAAAGTCACTGACAGGAAGGTATCTATCAAAACAACTTGTAGTTGGGAGAGGTGGTACATATAAACCGGACGAATTGGATGAGCTCTTGCAGGAGGAAACTAACCACAAAGTCAAAAAGAGAGTCGAGGGAAAGGACCTAGTGTTGAAGAAGGCATCTGGTAGAAATTTAAAGGGGATTGACTTGAATTTGCCTTTAGGAAAATTTACGTGTATTACTGGAGTTTCAGGTTCGGGAAAATCCACACTGATAATGGATACTCTGTATTTAGCTTTGAGACAGGAGTTTGGTCTAAAAATCGAGCAAAAACCCGAATCATTTCAAAGTCTGTCGGGTATTGAAAATATAACAAATGTTATTGCTATTGATCAGAGCCCTATTGGTAGAACTCCTAAATCAAATCCCGCCACTTATACAAAGGTTTTTGATTTTATACGCGATTTGTTCTCCAAAACTCAAGATGCAAAACTTAGAGGTTATAAACAGGGAAGATTTAGCTTTAATGTTAAGGGTGGTAGGTGCGAGGCTTGTGGCGGGGAAGGGCAGATAAAGATTGAAATGCAGTTTATGCCTGATGTTTATGTTACTTGTGAAGTTTGCGGTGGAAAAAGGTACAACAGGGAGGCATTGGAAATTGAATATAAAGGGAAAAATATCGCTAACGTTTTGGACATGACTGTAGAAGACGCATACGGATTTTTTGAAAATATTCCTCAGATAAGAAGAAAATTTAAGACCTTAAATGATGTGGGTCTGGGTTATATTAAACTTGGTCAGCCAGCACCAACTCTTTCTGGCGGTGAGGCCCAAAGAGTTAAACTTGCGTTAGAGCTTTCAAAAAAATCCACCGGCAGTACTTTGTACATTCTAGATGAGCCAACAACCGGTCTTCACTTTGCAGATTTGGAAAATCTAATAGCCATCTGCAAACGACTTACAGCAAGAGGAAATACGGTCGTGATGATAGAACATAATTTAGATGTTGTAAGAAACTGCGACTGGGTAATTGACCTTGGGCTCGGTGGTGGCGATGCAGGCGGTCAAATTATATTTGAGGGACCATTGAAAGAACTTAAAAATTGTGAGAATTCCTATACAGCGCAGGCCTTAAGAGGGTCTTTTGAAAAAAGAAAAGCACCCTAATTTTTTGTTAAGGTGCTTTTGCACTAGTAACTTTAACGAAGTAAAGCCACGTTGATAGTTCTTGGTGTAGAATTTTCATCGTAGTCGATGAGTAAAATCTCAGAGAAAGGACCCTCTATCTCCTTTATAAGTTTTACATATTCAACTGGGTCGACCTCTTCAGGTACTTTGAAGATTCTTTGCTTGTAGCTCGATCTTTTCAGTATTTCCAATGCCTGTTTGTAGGAGCTGACATATTCCACGTGATTGCTCTTTAATTCTTCTAGACCCTTTACCTTTGAGACCTCTATGGTCCCGCGGCTATAGTTAGTACAAACAAAGTAGCGATCGTTTCCAAGCTCCTTTCGTACCACTTCCTCTACCGCGGCAATATCGGCTTGCAGATCAGTCTGCAATTCTCTTGACTCGTCAATCCCCATTTCTCTGCACATTAAGATGAACTCATCAAAGTCCGTTACAGTGTCATAAGTAGCCATCTTTCTCTCCTTTTGATTTATAAGATAAGTTACTGCTTCCCTGTATGCTGTTGGCATTGTATCATAGACTATAAGATATTCAAAGCTGAACTTTATAGTTATTCCCTCTTATATCTGTGTACTGAATCTCTCTTGTTTCCTTTCCAAGATAGATATTTTTGGATATCCCTGGATTCAAAGTTTTACCTACTAGATTATAAAGAGTTATACCTCCTTTATTTTCCACACGGTACTTTTCCTTTCCTAGAATTAGCTGCAACGGGTTCCAGTTAAATGCTTTTGTTACACTCAGCTTGGGTTTGAAATTATCTTCGGAAATACTTTGGGACAAAGCTACATCAATTAACTTTTCATTTCCGTTGTTGGAAAATCTGTAAGTTCCTGCAGAAAATGGGTATTCAGAACTCAGCCCCTTGATGACAAATGCAAAGTGGCTCATGTCAAGTTTTGTGAAATAATCTACACCAGATGTTGTCCCCCAGGTTGGATCAATCTGTATCCAGCCATAGTAAGAATCGTAAAACTCCGGCCAAGCATGTAGAAAATCCCCACCCTTAAGGCTAATTGAAAGAGGCCTATTGTTTTCGTTTTCTGTAAATGCATATCCATTGACCTCTCTTGCTGGAATACCCATTGCTCTTGCTACTGCAATAAAGAGATCCGTGAACTCCATACACGTCCAACTGCCTTTTGTGGATAAAATAGTCTCAGCACCCTGTCTTTCAACAAGTCCCTTCTGCGACGCTTCAAAGTTATAAGTCAGGTTATTTGTGATAAAATTGTAGATTTTTTGAGCGTTCTTAATGACATTAGATTTTTCATCTTTTAACTCTTTTGCAACTTTCTCAACATTAGTGGAATCTGATTCCCAGTATTTTCTTGGTTTCGTATACATATTTACAAGATTCTTGGGGAGATCGGTGAAATTTTTACCAAATTCAGGATTTATTTGTTTTCCGAATAACTTGGCAGTTCCGATAACTTCTATCTCGAGCTTTTTAAGAGGTGAAAGTATGTAAATAGCAATAGTATTTCCGTCTTTATCGGTTTTCATTGTTAGAGGTTTCGGACTGATACTTTGGTAACTTACTTCTTGAGCGTCGTTTATATCTGGAGGAAGTGCAATTTCTTTCAATAACGGTAAGACAAATGAATTATTAAGTTGGTATTTTAATTTAAAATTAACTGGTTGGTACTCTCCAAATGCAGCAGTAATACTACTTGTTGTGAAAACCCCTTTATTGAAAGAGAAGGAAATTGTGTTACCCTCACGTTTTTCTGTTATGGGAGTAGGGGATAGGTAGATTTTCGGTCCGAAGGATGCGGGAATTGAAAGATGCACATCGTATAGAGTTGTAGTTTCAGGAACTTGGATTTTTGGTATATTAATATTCCAAATATTGCCATTTTTTTGTGCGATACTTCTTGTTATGTATTTTAAATTAATTTCGTTTTGTCGCCCTTTTCCTATGAAGTAATTACTAATAGTAACGGATATTAATGTGTCCCCTTTTGTCTCTTCAGTTTTTACCACGGAAGATTTTCCATTTGTTTCGGCTGAAACATTATATATCTTCATCTGCTTCGCAGAAAAAGTATATGTCGTTGGGATTACCTCATTTACAAGGTTTGTGATTATTGTCTTTTGCGAAACGCTAGTTTCACCTGTTTCTAAAACGGTATAATTTACACTATAATCTATCGAAAATTGGTAGTCGTTTGCCGCATTTGTTGTTTTTGCTAAAAAAAGTGTAAAAAAGACCAGTGCAAAAACTTTTGAGGCAAGAGAAATAACTTTCATCTTCAAATGCTACAATAACTTCGTGAATTCCTCAAATACTAATAAAAGATTAAAAGAGAAAGTTGCTAAGCTGCCTCAGGTCCCCGGTTCCTATATTTTTAAAGATAAGGACAGGAGAGTAATTTACGTGGGTAAAGCAAACAACCTAAGATCAAGGGTAGGTTCTTATTTTAGGATTGATTTAGACACTGGATCAAAAACCGCTGCTCTAGTTAGTAAGATTAACGACATTGGTTTCATAGAAGTAGCATCCGAGTTTGAGGCCCTGATATTGGAGGCGGAATTAATTAAAAAGTACAAGCCTCGTTACAACATAGTTTTAAAAGATGATAGATCCTATCTCTACATCGTTATAAGAAATGAGATTGTAAAGATTTCGGGAATAAAATATAAACTTCCAAAGGTAATTACCGCAAGAAAAACTGAGATTTTAAAAGGTGATATCACTTTTGGTCCTTTTCCAAACGCTACAGTTGTTAAAAGCATTTTTAGAATACTAAGAGAGGTAGTTCCCTTCAGGGACTGCTCTGTTGGAAAGTTTACAAGGTATGAAAGACTTAGCTCTCCGTGTTTGTGGGGGCACCTTGGAGTCTGCCCAGCGCCCTGTACGACAAAGGACATTACTTTGTATAGGAAAAATATTACTTACGTCAAAAAAATTCTTTTAGGAAAGGTGCCTAAGCTTATTTTGGAATTAGAATCGGAAATGAAAAATTTGTCAAGACAACAGGATTTTGAAAAGGCGGCTGAGTATAGGAACTTATTAAGTAGGTTTAGCTACCTAAAGCAAGGGGTAAGAGAAGCAGAAGAGTATATTGATAATCCATATTTAGTTGAAGACCTTAACAAAAAAGCGTTGGAGGAAATCAAGGAATTTTTAAACTTGAATAAAACTCCCAATAGAATTGAGTGTTATGATATCTCTAATATCTCAGGAAAAGAAGCGGTTGGTTCAATGGTTGTTGCTACGAAAGGTAAGATAGATAAAAAGGAGTATAGAAGATTTAAGGTTAAATTTAAAAAGACTCCCGATGATTTTAGTATGATATACGAAATCCTTTCGAGGAGGTTAAAAAGAGGTTCTCGTGAAGTAAAAGGAATCACAAGATGGCTCGACCCAGACTTAATTATTGTCGATGGCGGCGCTCCCCAGGTTTCGGCTGTGTCCGAAGTTTTAAAAGAATTGAATTTTAATATACCGCTTGTTGGACTGGCTAAAAAATTTGAAACGCTTATCCAAAAGGACGGAGATGGTTTCAAAAGTCTTAAGTTCTCAGAGGAAAAAGAAGGAATGAAGCTTATTATTCGCTTAAGAAATGAATCTCACAGATTTGCACAGAGATACCACCATTTGTTGAGGAGCAAGTTCCTTGGGGTATAATTTAAAATATGAGGAAGATTGTGAGAACTGTCCTGTTTGTTGGGGCCGCGTTGTATTTTGCTCAATTTTTAGTGAGTGCCTTTGACTTTGGAGTAGACCCTTGGAAGAACATGGTTTTGGTTCTTTTTGCTGTTTCGGTTTTATATATCTTCATTAGGCCACTTTTAGCAGTGATATCAATGCCAAACAGAGGCACGGTATTTTTCTTTCTTTTGTTTTTGACAACAGGTATTTTGTTCTATATTCTTACGATTGTTTTACTAACGTTTGCATTCAGGGAAACGACCTTACCAGGTGTTACTATTTTTGGATATAACTTACCCTCCAAAGATCTGAACCCTCTTTTGTCGTTAGTGTTTTCTGCTTTAACTACAAGCCTAACGTATTTATTTTTAGAAGAGTTATGTTGCCCCAAAAAATAATATGCTAATGTTTTGCAAAGTAGCTCAAATAATAATGTCTGCACTGATTGTCGTTTTTGTGCTCATTCAGTCAAAAAGTGCAGGTCTAACTTCGGGACTTAAAAGCTCTTTTAATATGTACAGATCTCTAAGGGGGGTCGAAAAGGGGGTTTTTATTACAACAGTAGTATTGGGAGTTTTGTTGGTAATAAACTCCCTAGCTATTGTATTGTTATCATAATATGTCTGGAACTATAATTGAGGGCGGAAACCCACTTGTGGGATGTGTTAATGTTTCTGGCTCGAAGAATTCTGCTATAAAACTTTTTCACGCGGCCTTATTTTCAAATGAAGATATTATTATAAGCAACGTTCCTAAACTCAAGGCTGTTTTAGATGATATTGAAATAATAGAAAGCATAGGAGGGAAAGTTCAGTGGGTTGGCCAAAATTCTGTGGTTATAAACGGTTCTCAAATAAACTCCTATGAAATACCTGCAGTTTTAGGCTCAAAATCAAGGACCACTATTCTTTTGGCAGGGCCTTTGCTTTTTAGGTTCGGGAGAGCGCTTCTTCCTAAGTATAAATCTGAGAATTATAGAGCAAGCCCTATAAATAGGTTTATTGATACATGGAGGAATCTCGGGGTTGTTGTAGAGGAGGATGATAGTTCGATTAAATTGACAGGAGAAAATTTAGCATCAGCAAATATTGTTTTCAAAACTTCTAGCCATATGGCAACCGATAATGCAATTTTGTCCTCGGTTTTTATACAAGGTGAAACAGTTATTTCCAACGCCTCAGAAGAATGTGAAGTAGACGATCTTATAGGACTTTTGAAAGCGATGGGGGCAAACGTGGAACGTACCGAGCCAAGAAAGATAAAAGTTGTGGGAGGAAACATTTTTAAAGGTGCAAAATTTGAAGTTTGTCCTGACAAATCCGAAATCGCTACGTTTGCGGCGGCAGCGATTTTAACAAAAGGTAACATCACGCTAAAAGGAGTTAACAGAGACGTTATAGTGCAATTTATAAATTTCTTGAATAAGATTGGAATAAGGTTTGAGTTTCAAAGTGGTGAACTTAAGGTGTGGAGAAATGACGAGGAGGTAAAACCTATACAACTTGAAATATCTCCTTCTCCGGGCTTTGTTTCTGACTGGCAGGCAGTAGCAACCGTGATTTTAACTCAGGCAAAAGGTGAAAGTATCGTACACGATACTGTTTATGTAGATAGGTTTGGCTATGTAATAGATTTAAATAGGATGGGTGCAAAAATAGAGATGTTGAGCCCATCCAAAGTAGGTTTAATTTCTGTAATAAGTGATGACTCTTATGATTTTGAAAAGATGGGGGAACCATTAACAGTTGCAAAAATAACGGGTCCTTCAAAATTAAAAGGGGAAAGGTTAAACATTGAAGATTTCCGTTATGGAGCTGTTTTAGTACTGTCTGCTTTGTGTGCGGAAGGAAAAAGCGAGATAATAGGAATAGAACACATAGAGCATTACTTTGAAAACTTTGTGAGTAAGCTTAAGTCATTAGGAGCAAAAATATGGGAACAGTAGGAATACTTATAGATTTACTGCTTCTTTTCTTGGCGTGTTTTATTTCTTTCGCCTTATACCCCCTATGGATAAATTTTGTTTACAAGTTCCAAATGGGAGAAAATATAAGGAAAGACGGACCGGAAACGCATCTAAAAAAGGAAGGAACTCCTACAATGGGAGGGTTGGTTTTTGTGGTATCAGTTACGCTTGTGAGTTTGGTATTTAATAGATCAAGAACGCAAACCCTATTTCCCCTCTTTGTTGCAACGTTAGCAGGTCTTTTAGGACTTCTGGAAGATTTTACTAAGGTCTATAGGAGATCTGGTCTACCAGGTTTTTTTGAATATCATTTCGGGAGGCTTTTTAGAACAATCCGTACAGTAAAGGTCTACTTTTTTTCGAAAATCTGGGACTCATTCAAAGAATTTTCAAGAATCGTTGGAAGTTCCGATGAAGGTAGCATTAAAACTTACCATAAGTTTATATTCCAGGGAGTTATTGCTGGATTTGTTTCTTACTGGGCATATTTTAAACTTGGTTGGGATTACATCTGGTTTCCTCTAGTTGGCGATGTACATATTGGAATTGGCTATCCAATAGTGATCTTCTTTCTTTTTATAGCGGTTTTGAATGCTGTTGCTTTCACAGATGGCCTTGATGGGCTTGCAGGAAGTTTATCACTTGTGTGTCTCATCTCTTTTTGGATTTTATCAAGAATCTTGGGTTACAGCTCTTTAGCAGGGTTTTGCGCTACATTTGTTGGGGCAATTATTCCGTTTTTATATTTCAATATTTTCCCTGCTAGAGTATTTATGGGAAATGTTGGCTCATATGTTTTGGGTGCTATTATGGCTATTTTAGCTGTAGTTATGCATAGAGAGGTAGCATTTTTGGTTATGGGTTTAGTTTTTATAGTCGATGGGGCCTCAAGTCCCATTCAGCAGATTGTTTATAAACTTACCAGAAAGAGACTTTTTAGAATGGCCCCTTTACATCACCATTTTGAACTTTTGGGATGGCATGAAAGCAAAATAATGCTAAGATTCCTGCTTTTTGGCATTCTACTTGCATTCTCAGGCGTTTTTATAGCTCTTCTTTAAAATGAAAAAAAATCGTATCCTAATAAAAAAGTCAAAAGACAGATCTTTGTTATATGTTATTTTTGGTTTTTTAGCATTCGGGCTTTTAATGATAGCCAACTCCACTGTTATTACATCAAATACCCTTTATGGAGAACCATATAGGTTTGTACTGCTACAACTTGGATGGGTGATTGTGGGAAGTGCATGTTTTTTTGCTTTTTATAAATATGACTACAGAAAAATTTCTAAGGTTGCGTACGTATTTTTTGTAGTTAATGTTTTGTTTCTAATACTATTGGCAGTAGCTGGAGTTTTACCATGTTCCCAGAAGTTTCCTTTTGCACCATGCGTCAACGGTGCAAACAGATGGTTTTACTTAAATCCCCCACCCCTCCCATCTATACCTTTTCTAGGTGTTTTAGGGTTTCAACCTGGAGAACTTGCAAAGTTGACTATCATTTTGTATTTGGCGGTTCAGCTGAGTAAGAATTTTGAAACAAAAAAAGACTTATTTCTGGTTTTTGTTATAATTTCGGGGCTTCTTTCGGGGTTGATATTATTGCAGCCTAACATGTCTACAGCAATCATGGTATTTAGTTTAGGAGTGGTTATTTATTTTGTTTCAGGAGCACCCCTCAAACCTATCTTGATAATGGTTCCAATTGTTTTTATTGTGGCTGCGGCTTTTATATTTACATCCTCTTACAGGAGGGACAGGTTGATAGCACTTTTTTCTGGGGATAATACGTCAGAGAGGAGTGCAGGTTATCATGTAAAGCAAGCTTTGGTCGCCTTGGGATCCGGTGGATTCACGGGTGTTGGTTTAGGGCAATCTAAACAGAAGTATCAATACCTTCCAGAGGTTGCTTCGGATTCAATTTTTGCGATAATAGGTGAGGAATTTGGATTTGTGGGAACAACTATTCTGGTTTTGGTTTACCTATATCTTATTTGTAAAGGCTTTAGCATTGCTAAGAAAGCCCCAGATCTTTTAGGAAAACTTTTGGCTACAGGTGTAAGCTCTTGGCTCGGGATACAGTTTTTAGTGAATGTGGCGGCGATGACAAAAATCATACCCTTAACTGGTGTTCCTATGCCTTTGATTTCTTATGGAGGTTCCTCAATGGTTTTTAGTTTGATGGGGCTTGGTATTTTGGCTAATATAGGTGAGAATTCATAAAGTGAAAAGAAAGGTTTTTCGTAAATGAGAATAATTATTACGGGCGGACATCATAGTTCAGCGCTTCCTGTGATCGCAAAACTAAAGGAGAAAAATCCCGAAGTTCAAATTTTTTGGATAGGTCATAAGTTTTCAATGAAAGGAGATAAGAACCCTACCTTAGAATTTCGAGAAATAACTAGTTTAGGAATACCTTTTTTTGACCTGAAAGCAGGCAAAGTTTATAAAACCTTCGATTTAGGGAGACTTATGAAGGTTCCCCTAGGAGTTATTCAGTCCTTTTATTACATTAATAAGACAAAGCCTGATGTGATCCTTTCGTTTGGTGGATACCTAGCGGCACCTGTTGTTCTAGCGGGATGGTTTTTAGGAGTTCCTTCAGTCACTCATGAGCAGACGGTAGTTGCAGGTTATGCTAATAGATTTATATCCCACTTCGTTAGGAAAATATTAATTAGCTGGAAGGAATCCGCAAAATATTTTCCTGCAAAGAAAGTAATATATGTGGGGATTCCGTTAAGAAACGAAATTTTCCAGATAAAATCTAATTCTTTTGTGGCAGACAATGGGTTTCCTACAGTTTACATTTCTGCAGGAAAAACTGGCTCACATATAATAAATGAAATTGTAAAAAGGTCTTTAGAAAGTCTGCTTAGATTTTGTAACGTTATTCATCAAAGTGGAGATCATTCATTTTTCAACGATTACGAATTAATTGAAAACGAGTACAAGAAGGTAAAACCCAAAGTTAAGGGCAAGCTTTTTCTGAGGAAGTTCGTTTTTGAGGATGAGATAGGAGAGGCTCTGAATCGATCCAACATTGTAGTTGCAAGATCTGGTGCTCATACCATCGCAGAGATTTTAGCCCTTAATAAACCGTGTATCCTTATACCGATACCTTGGGTATCCCACAATGAACAAAACGAAAATGCGAGAATGTTGAAAAGCTACGGGTTAGCAGAGATACTTGATCAAAATAATTTAACACCGGACGCATTGGTAAACCAAGTTAAAAACTCACTCAATAACCTTTCAAAGTATAATCTGAAAGACAAATCATCATTAGGGTTTTTAGAGATAAAACCGGCAGAATTAATAGCGAATGAAGTTATTAATATTTCAAAAGAAAAAAAGTAATCTGCCGATTAGGCGGGAAGTCAAAATTTCTCCATTTGCGCAGACAAGTGGTAGCGACATTTTTATAAAATGTATAAACAAGCGAAGAAGAGGAATAAGCGGACCAAACGTTTTTCTGAGAAAGCATCGTGGGATATACAAAAAAGTGCTACTTTTTGTTTTGCTTATAGGTATCTTTGGTTTCGTGGCATACAAAATTAACTTGATGAACTACTTTAATGTATCAAGCATTGATATAGTAGGGGCAAGTCATTTTGTGAATGAGAAGGATTTGAGGATACTTGCGGAAAGAGATGTTTTGGGACAGTCGATTTTCTTAATAAACTCCCAAAACCTTTCGAAAGTTTTAAGTAGAAATTTTTTAGGTGCAAAGGCAATGGAAGTGGAGAAAAAGTATCCTAGCAAAATAAGGATTGTTGTGGAAGAAAGAATCCCTATTGCTGTGATTTACAATGACAAAGATGAATATTTTCTTATAGACTCTGAAGGTTATGTGCTAGGGGTAGTAGACAAGGATTATCCAGGACTTGCCCGGATAAAATATGAAGGGGATATAAAAATAGGAGGATTTCTGGAAAAGGGGATGATTCCTGTGAGTATCGAAATACTGCAATATGCAGATAAGGAGAATTTGAAGATAAGTAGCATGAGTTTCTATGAAAAATATTCAAAAATATACATTGATAATGGGATAGAAGTTTATCTTGGATATGACAAAAACGTTCAAGAATCACTAAAGACGGTTGGAGCATTGATCAAAAAAATGATTGTTGAGAGCAAAATCATTAAAAAAATCGATTTACGGTATGATAAAGTAATAGTATTATATGATTAATCTGCAATCTCTATGCCCAAAGAAAAAATTATAACAGGAATTGATATAGGATCAACGAAGATCAGCACTACAGTTGCCTGTGTTTCTGAAAATAAAGTTTCGATCATCGGAGTTTCAGGAAATGTCCCGTCGAAAGGTATAAACAAGGGAAATGTTGTCGACATAGATAGCGCAGTTGAGGCAATTTCTCAAAGTATCGAGAAGGCTGAGAGAATGGCAGGTGTTTCTATATCGAGTGCCTTTGTGACTATAAACGGAAGCCACATAGAAACACTAAATTCCCATGGTGTAGTTGCTGTTTCCCCGAACGAGACATCCGAGATTTCAAAGGCTGATGTAGCAAGGGTGATTGAAGCGGCCCAAGCGATATCTCTTCCCTCAACAAGGGAGATTATTCACGTTATACCAAGAGATTTTGTTGTTGATTCGCAGGAAGGAATAAAGGATCCTGTTGGGATGTCAGGTGTTAGACTTGAAGTCGAAACGAATGTTATTCATGGGTCAGCTACAGCGATGAGGAACATCACTAAGTGTGTAAATCAAGTAGGAGTTGATGTGAACGAACTGGTTTATGTTGGTCTTGCTTCTTCCTATGCAGTTTTGACAGATACAGAGAAAGAATTGGGGACTCTTCTTGTAGATATAGGTGGCGGGACAACCTCCGTAATCGCTTTTTTGGAGGGAAGTCCCATTCATTCTACAGTTTTGCCTATAGGAGGTAAATTGATTACAAGTGATTTAGCAATTGGGCTAAGATCGAGGCTTGAAGATGCTGAAAAAATAAAGTTGAGGTTGAGTAATGAAGCTATGATTTCAAAAAGTTCTCAGGGTGAGGTTCCTGAGGAAGAGGTTGACGTTTCGGAATTTGACTTGGAAATAGAAAGAATTCCAAGAAGCATGCTTCACAAAATACTGTCTGCAAGGCTGGAGGAGATTTTCAGGCTTGTGGCTTTAGAGGTGACAAAAGCGGGATTGAACGGTAAGCTCCCAGCAGGGATTGTTATAACTGGAGGTGCCGCCTCTACCGCAGGAATAGAAAAAAGCGCTAAAGTAAACCTAAAAATGCCTGTGAGAATAGGTGCACCAAAAGGTGTTACTGGGCTTATTGACGAAATTAAAGGTCCTGACTCGTCAGCTGGAGTTGGTGCTATTTTATACGGAGTAAAACTTTACAGGGGGAGTAACTTGTTGTCATTTGAGAGCAAAAGAAGTACTATAGCAAAAGGAGTATCCAAACTTTTTGATAAGTTTAAATCTTTTCTGCCCTGACTTAGTTGAAATAATATATTTAATCTGCCCATAACTAATTTACAATGCAGGTAAAGCCCGAAGTTGAAAATTTCGCTAAAATTAAAGTTTTAGGTATTGGAGGAGCTGGTGGAAATGTTCTTAATTCAATGATTGAGTCTGGTCAGATAACCGGTGTTGAGTTTATAGCTATAAATACCGATGCTCAAGATCTCTCAAAAAATAAATCTGTTGTTAAGATTCCAATTGGGCAGGAAATTACCCACGGGCTGGGATCGGGGGCAAATCCCGAGATTGGAAGAAGGGCTGCAGAAGAATCTTCAGAATTAATTTCTAAACATATCGAGGGCGCTGATATGGTCTTCATCACAGCCGGTATGGGGGGTGGGACGGGAACTGGTGCTTCTCCTGTTATAGCAAGAATGGCAAAAGGTTTAGGGGCTTTGACTATTGGGGTCGTGACAAAACCGTTTCCTTTTGAAGGAGCATTAAGAATGAGAAACGCTGAAGTGGGTATTACGGATTTAAGGAGTGATGTGGATGCTCTGATTACTATCCCCAATCAAAGACTTTTAGAGGTGGCAGACCAGAATATGTCGATTTTGGAAGCCTTCAAACTTTCAGATAGTGTACTAAACCAGGGTGTACAGGGTATATCGGATCTTATTGTTATGCCAGGTCTTATCAACGTTGATTTTGCTGATGTTAAAACGATAATGAAGGACGCAGGAACTGCTTTGATGGGAATTGGAATTGGAGCAGGGGATAATAGAGCCGAGATTGCAGCAAAAGCAGCTATTTCATCTCCGCTTCTTGAGCAGTCAGTCGAAGACGCTAAAGGAATATTGTTTAACGTTATTGGTGGTAAGGACCTTACTATGAAGGAAGTTGATAAGGCTGCAAATATAATCAGAGATATCGCAAACGATGAAGCAAACATTATCTTCGGTACCACAATTGATGATAGGATGGTAGGACAGGTAAAGATTACGGTCATAGCAACAGGGTTTGACATAAAACATGAAGATTTAGGTTATGGCTTCGCTGAACCTACATACGCTGTCAGAAAAGAGATAGTCGAGAAAAAGAAAAATCCTGAGTTACCACCTAAAGATCAAAATAAAGGCTCATCCGACAAGAAAGACATTTTTAAACCCGAAGATTTTGAAGGAGACTTTGAAAGCAAGTATGACATTCCTGCTTTTTTAAGGGGAAAATAACTTTTATTTTTAATTCCACGTTGCATTAATGCTTGTTTCTAGCACCTGTTCCCTCAAAAATTACAACCTCCGTCGCTTTTTCTTTGATAGATTTTTTGATTTCATATAACAACAGGCAGCGATTAGAAACATTTAAACGTTTCTAGTCGAAAAGTTCCTAAGAAAAATACAAGATAGGAGGGGTTTTGGTTTAGTAATTTGCGTTTGTGGTGTAACTCTAGTTTTATCAACCCAAAGCTAGCGCTTCCCCGCAAACGGTATTTTTTATGAGTTATTTATACTTTAACGAAAGAACAAAGTTAGTTAAAAACACAAATATCGAGTTTTCTGAAAACTCTCAGAAAATTCTTGAAATAAGGTATCTTAGGAAGAACGATGAGGGAAAGGTCGTTGAAACGCCAGAGCAGATGTTTGATAGAGTTGCCCTGACTATTTCTGAACCCGATATACCGTACGGTCATTTTGAACAATCGAAAATAGAGTTTTACAATCTTTTATCCCAGAAAAAATTTTTTCCTAATTCCCCAACATTCACTGGTGCAGGAACTCCTCTTGGCCAATTGGCTGCCTGCTTTGTCCTTCCGATATCTGACGATTTGGGAAGATACGAGGACAGTATTTTTTCTACTTTGAAAGCTGCAGCACTTATTCAACAATCAGGAGGTGGGAATGGATTTTCGTTTTCAAGACTAAGGCCAAAGGGCGCACGAATTTCAACAAGTAAAGGGGTTTCTTCAGGACCAGTTGGTTTTATGAAGGTTTATGACGGAGCGTTTGGTGAAATAGCACAAGGTGGGTCCCGATATGGGGCAAATATGGGCATACTTAGAGTAGACCACTCTGATATAAGGGAGTTTATTAAGTGTAAAACCAAGGAAGGTCACATCTCAAACTTTAATATTTCCGTCGCTGTAACGGATGAGTTTATGAGAGCTGTAGAAAACGACACAACTTACGATATTGTTGACCCCAAAACAGGTAAGGTAGTAGAAACGCCAAGAGCAAGGGAAATTTTTGACATGATTGTAGAGAACGGTTACAAAAATGGCGAGCCAGGAATGCTTTTTATTGATACTGCTAATAAATTCAACCCAGTTCCTCATTTGTATAATCTTGAGGCCACAAATCCTTGTGGGGAACAATGGCTTGGACCGTATGAAAACTGTTGTTTGGGTTCTATGAACCTTTCATTGCATGTTGATAATAATGGAGAGATAGATTGGGAAGAACTCAAAAAGACAATAATTTTATCTGCTAGATTTTTAGATAATGTTGTCACTGCAAATAAGTATGTGCCTCAGGTTCCTCAACTCAAGGAAGCTGCTCTGAACTGCAGAAGAATAGGCCTTGGCTTTATGGGTCTAGCTGATTTGATGTATACACTGGGAATAAGATATGGGAGTGAGGAAGCGCAGGAATTTTCGGCGCAAGTTATGGAGTTTATAAGATTTCACGCGATGAAAACTTCAATTGAACTTGCAAGAGAAAGAGGACCCTTTCCAAAGATAATCGGAAGTATTTATGACCCCCAAAATATGTCATGGCAGCCTCCAAAGCCTTTAAAGGAGTTTACAAGAAACTGGGGAAGACCCTCACTAAAATGGGAGGAAATTATAAACGGGATAAGACTTTACGGGATTAGAAACTCTGCAACTACGACAATAGCTCCAACAGGTGTAATCTCGACCGTTGCGGGGGTAGAAGGATATGGATGCGAACCTGTATTTGCACTCGCGTATTATAGAAATGCATACCAAGCGGCTGGTTCAGACGACAAAAAACTAACTTTAACCTATGTGAGCCCATCCTTTCAGAGTGCCTTGGATAAGCTGACAATAGATGATGAAAGTAAAGCAAGAATCATTGAGAGAGTAATAAAAGATGGAAATTGCCAGAAAATTACGGAGCTTCCCGATAATTTAAAAAACGTTTTTGTTGTTTCAGCGGATATCACACCCGCTGAGCATGTATTAACACAAGCTTCTCTACAGGCCTTTGTTGATAATTCAATATCAAAGACATGCAATTTTCCAGAGAGTGCTACGAGGGAGGATGTGGCAAGAGTTTATATGACTGGTTGGAAGTTGGGGTGCAAGGGTTTGACTGTTTATATTACGGGAAGCAGAAAAGAGGAAGTGTTGGAGACAAAAAGTACGAAAGAGGCTAAATCTCAGGATCCAGATCCCGTTCCAGTTCTCGAGAAGAAAAATGAGATGAAAGGGGTTACTGTTGTTGAGAACGCACAAACCGAAAAGATAAAAAGAGACTATAAACTTGGAGGAACAACTTATAAGGTCACAACTCCGCAAGGTAAAGCCTTTATAACAGTCAATAAAACCCCCGAAGGCAGACCTTTTGAGGTATTCATAAATGTTGGAAAAGCAGGAACTGATGTAGCTGCACTGTCTGAAGGATTGGGTAGGATGGTATCAGGGCTTATGAGAATTCCGGGATCATCAAGGGAATCAGTTAAAGAAATCATTTCCCAATTAAGTGGTATAGGAGGGTCTAGATCGGTCGGTTACGGCAAAAATAAAGTAAGTTCAATCCCCGATGCTGTAGCAAAAGTCCTAGCGGAGGAATTTGGCTACGCCAGTGTAAATGGTAATGGAAATGAGAATCATAACTCTGAAAATGAAAATACCGGTGATTACAAGAGAGAAACCAGGTCTTATACTGGACTTTCGCACGTTGATGTGTGTCCCGAGTGTGGAAATTATTCTTTTGTTAAAGAAGAGGGTTGTGCAAAGTGCTATGAGTGTGGCTACTCCATTTGTTGATTGACTGAGATTTGCTAAAGAGTATATTGATGGTAACTCTGCCTGGAAAGTATGTTTAAGTTATATACGAGAAATGGGGATTTTGGGCAGACTTTACTGCCCAAAACAAATAAAAAAATCTCAAAGTCCGATTTGGTTTTTGAAGTTTTGGGCACCCTGGATGAGCTAAGTGTTTGTCTTGGTTTTTTGCATACTGCAAGACTCTCAGATGTAAGCAAAACCGCTCAGGAAGTGCAGAAAGATTTACTAAATCTTGGATCTTTAATCATATCTCCTGATAAAATCCCTCCTGCAAAAATACTGTATTGGGAGTCAAGAATTAAGGAACTTGAAGAAGTAGTTGACTATTTTAACTCAAAGGTTGAACCCCTGGATAAATTTTTGTTGATTGGAGGATGCAGAGAAAGTAGTTTTTCCCATCTTTCGCGGGTTGTTTGTAGAAGGCTCGAGAGATTGACGGTAAAGTATGTGCAACATAAAAAAGATAGAATGTTTGTCGTTAAATATTTAAATCGTTTGTCTGATCTTTTGTTTGTAATGGCAAGGTACTGCAACAAAAAACTTGGTTTCAAGGATATTGTTTGGGAGAGCAAGTAGGATATATCAAGAAGATTAATTTATTCTAGCTTTCGGCGTAATTTTGTAAAATTTTCAGTTCTCTGTCGGAATAATTCCTTTGTTTTAATAATTGAAACTTTAAATTGCCCCATTGAGAATTAACTAGCTCTTTTGCTATGACATCAAGTTCCTGAACAGACAGAGGTAGTTTTTGAATAACCACATTTTTATAACCGTAGGAAACTACCATCTCCCCGTACTGTATTAAAAGATTATCTGGTATGTCATTCGGGAACTGTAAAACTACAAGATTAGATGCGTCTCTGTCCTCACCCTTTTCAGATAATGATCTTACTATATCTACAAAATCTGTTTCACTGTTTAAATCAACCCCAAGCATATACGGGATCTTATCAGCACCTGGGTAAGTTTTACCAATATCCGCTGCGGTTCCTTTAAAAAAAATGGCTTGTTTTCCACTTGATCTTATAATTGAAAGTAATTTTGCAAGTTCGTCAGCCTTGTAAGCCTTAACTTCAAAGGGGCCTTCGGCTACATCCCCTTTCATGATAATGCCATCGGGTATAACTGTTGTTTTGTACCACTCCCCGTCAGGAGTGTATGTATAACCTTGTATAATCTGTTCAATTGTATTCTCTCTCGTTTTATCCATGTAATCTCTGAGTAAGCGTCCATATTCCTCTCGAGATACATTGGGAGCTTTATTTTTTACTCTTTGTTCTTTAAAATGTTCAATCACTGGATTATTTTTGACTCGGGTGTTGGGGTCGAAAACCTCCATAGGTTTTTCTTTCAACGATTTCCTTAAAAGATAACCCAGCACATCGCCCTTTAGGTTTGTGTTTGCTCCTGAAACTTTCTGCGGGGACTCTACCGTTAAACCTTCCAGATTTATGTCTCCTGATTTAAACACAATTTGCGCTTTAGAAAGAGGAGTCCTTTCTGCCACTTTTTCAGCAACGATTGCTCTCAAGTTTCCGGCTATATTATCTGCTACTGCTTCTGAGTTCCATCCATTTCCGCTTCGTTCTTTAACTTTATCCAGTGACCACTTTACTTTGCCTAGAATTTCTGCACCAGTGTTTTTATCATGAATTAAATCTTTATATAACTGTTGAACTAACTCTTGCTTGGAGAATTCTTCGGGTGTAGAGATGTTTCCCTCGGAGGCAGCGGTCGTAATGCTCATATAAAAAGTATACGACTAATAAGGATCAAAAACACCTACTTATTAGGTGTTATAATTCTTATGTCTAGTAGCTGTGTAAAGAGGGGATTTTATCTTATGAAAAAGTATCTTTTTTTTCTATTTCTAATATTGAGTTCTTTCCTTATTCTTACTATCGTTCTTTTTAACTCCGCCAGAAAAACCGATTCTATCCCAAGTACGAAACTAGAAGAGACTAGAGAATAGCTAATTTCCCTTATACCTAAGCCCAAAATTTTGGTAGAATCAATCAAGTATGCCGTTTGTAGTGCCATCTAAAAAATCAATACCTGAGTTTGAGAAAGAAGTCCTTCAATTTTGGAAGGAAAATAAGATATTCGAAAAATCTGTTGAGAAAAACCCAGAAGATAACCTTTATGTTTTTTACGATGGTCCCCCATTTATATCGGGACTCCCTCACTACGGGCACCTTTTGAGCTCTATCGCAAAAGACGTAATCCCAAGATTTTGGACCATGAAAGGTAAACGGGTCGAGAGAGTTTGGGGTTGGGACGCTCATGGTTTAACGGTTGAGAACAGGGTGCAAGACAAACTGGGAATAAAGAATAGGCGCGATATAGAGTCATACGGCCTTGAGAAATTTACTCAAGCTTGCTATGAATATACGTCAAAAGTTTCAGCAGAGTGGGAATGGTATGTTGATAGAATAGGGCGTTGGGTCGACTTTAAAAATGCCTATCGCACAACTGATCAGAGTTACATGGAAAGTATAATGTGGGCATTTAAGCAGCTTTACGATAAAAAGTGTATATACGAGGGGGTTAGAGTATCGCTATATTGCCCAACATGCGGAACACCTGTTTCTGATTTTGAAATTGCTATGGATGACTCTTATAGAAATGAGGAAGATTTTTCTATCACGATAAAATTCCGAATACTTACAGAAGGAAAATTCAAAGGAAAAAATATACTTGCATGGACCACGACTCCTTGGACATTGCCTTCAAACAGGGCTCTGGTAGTAGATGAAAATGAAAAGTATGTAGAAGTTGAATGCAGGAGGGAAGTATATATTTTGGCAAAACCAAGGCTTCAAGCAGTCTTTGACAAAGAAAAATACAAGGTCTTGAGTGAGTTTAACGGTATTGAGTTGGTTGGTCTTAGATACGAATCTCTATATAGCTTTTTTGCTCCAAAAAAAGGCGAATTTCAGGTTTATTCCTACGAAGGGATGGTTAATATGGGCGATGGAACGGGAGTTGTTCACAGCGCACCAGGATTTGGGGAAATCGATACAGAGATGGGAAGACACTACGGTTTGACAACGATGATGACTCTTGATGACGAGGGCAAGTTTTTAGCTGGAAATGCAGGAACTAATCCATACGAGGGAATGTTTTATCTGAAATCAAATGAGCCTATTTTGGAGGATTTGAAAAGAAGAAATCTTTTATTTAACAACGAAAAGACATTGCACAGAGTTCCTTATCACGATAGATGCGATACATTGCTGGTTCAAAGGGCTCAGAATTCCTGGTTTATTGATGTCCAGAAGATAAAAAAAGAACTTATCGAAACTAACAAAGAAATAAACTGGGTTCCGGAGCATATAAAACATGGAGTTTTTGAAAAAACTATTGAGCAGGCGCCTGATTGGTGTATTTCCAGAAATAGATATTGGGCGACTCCTATGCCTGTTTGGGAAGCAAGTGACGGCGATAGAATTGTGGTTTCCTCTATTAAAGAAATTGAGGAGTTATCAGGACAAAAGGTCAAAGATTTGCACAGACCTTATATCGATCAAATCATTATAAAAAAAGGTGGAAAAGAATACAAAAGAAGATCTGAGGTTTTAGATTCTTGGATGGAAGCAGGGTCGATGCCTTTTGCGCAGATACATTATCCATTCGAAAATCAGAAAAAGTTCGAAAAAAACTTTCCCGGAGACTACATAGTTGAGTACGCTGGGCAGGTAAGAGCATGGTTTCAAAGAATGCACATAGTTTCAACTCTTCTTTTTCATTCCAGATCTTTTAATAACGTCATCGTCACAGGAGTAATGGCGGGTTCAGACGGGAGGAAAATGAGCAAAACCTATAAGAACTACGCTGACCCAAAGGAAATATTACTTAACTATGGTGGCGACTCTTTAAGACTTTATTTGATGGGATCCCCTTTGATGGTTGGCGAAAACGCGAATTTTGACGAAACAGAGCTAAAGAACAAACTGAGAAATGTAATGAACCCGCTATGGAACAGTGCTAATTATTTTTTAATTTACGCCTCTTTGAATAAATGGGATCCGAAAAAGTCTGAGGAATCAAAAAATGTGCTGGATAGATGGATAAAGATAAGACTTCAAGAGATGATAAAAGAGATTTCTGAAAGTATCAAAGATTACAAGGTCCCCCCCGCAGTGAGGTCGATTGAGGATTTTGTTGATGATCTATCAAGATGGTATGTAAGGAGGTCCAGGGATAGGATAGCTTCTGGTGATAATGAAGCTCTGTCCACTTTGTATTATGTTCTGGTTGAGTTTTCTAAAGCCGCTGCCCCGTTGATTCCGTTTATTTGTGAAAATATTTACAGAAAATTGGTTTGTGAGATAGATGATAAAGCTTTAGAATCTGTTCACTTGCACGATTACCCTTCGTTTGATCAAAAAACTCTTGATTTGTCCAAAGATATCATTGAGGAAATGAAAAAAACTAGAGATTTAGTATCAGCTATTCTTTCCATTAGAGTTACAAGGGCAATTCCTGTAAGACAGCCTCTGGGGTTGGTTGTGGTTACAAAAGAAAATAGCATCGATAAGGAATTTGAGCATTTATTATTAGCTGAGACCAACATAAAGAAGCTTGAGGTTGTTGATTCTCTTGATGGGAAAGTGTTTGTAAAAGATGATTTTTCACTTGTCGCGGTTGATGTCAACCTGTCTCCTGAACTTGAGAAAGAGGGCCATCTTAGGGAGTTTGTTAGAAAGGTTCAGGATTTAAGAAAAGAGATGGGGCTTGCAGTTTCTGATGAAATAAGGGTTATATATAAGAAAGATACGATAACTGAGGAGGTAGTGAGAGAGTTTGGTAAAGACATAAAGAAAAAACTTTTTGCTAAGGAAATTATTCCTGGGGAAGAGTTCAAGATCGAGAAAATTTGAGATGCTTGAAGAGTTTTAATCGTGTATTATTAACCTGCTATGCAAGATTTATTGGTATCTATAAACAGAAATGTTATAAGACTTTCCACGGTTGATAAAGATAATCTTCTAAGAACAACGTTAGTGGATGTCTCAAAAGATGTTGTTGATGACACTAGGGTTGTCGATCCTGGTAAGCTATCTGCATCCCTAAATGACCTTTTACCTCATATATCATCGCTAACGAAAAGTAGGCTAAGTCTTAATTTTGTATTAGAGCCGCAAGATGTATACATAAGATTTGTAACTGTTCCAAAAAAGGATACTGATTTAGATGCTCGCATACTTGTGGAATTAAGGGATAAAGCAAAAGATATACCAATTGACGATCTATATTTTTCTTATAAGAAGATCGCTCCTTTCGTTTACCAATTTATTGGTGTAGAGAAAGAGATCTTGGAGAAATATATTGAGGTGTCAAATAGCCTCGGGATTGGGTTAAAAAGTGTGGTGCCTTGGGTTTTGCTCCTTCCCAAATATGAAAAGGTCAATGAACCCGCAATATTCATAAGTATGCTTGGAAATAGGCAAACCGTCGCTCTTTCTGAATTAGGCGGGATTTTTTTCGCAGAGACTTATGAAAAGGAGAGAAAGGAAGAAGAGATTCAAGCCTTGATAAAAGATCTGTCTTTTTATAAGAGGTCAAGTCCTATAAGTCGTGTCTTCACCTTGAACTGTGACTATCTAACTTTGATGGATTATGAGATAAAAGAGGTGAAAATGCCAGAATTTCATGATGAATCGGAGGTGACGACTGGCTACGAACAAAATGTTTTAGTGAATTATTTTTTAGATGCTGAGCCGGAATTTTTAAATAGCCAGCTTAATGCCTTAAATTTTCTTCCTATGCCTGTTGTGGAAAATAAGAACTTCTCGTTGGTTGCTGCGGGTTCTTTTGTTGCAATACTACTTTTACTTGGCGGGCTTTTTGGAGGTTACCTTTATTTGAAAGACAAGAATAATATTGCAAAGAACAATTTAGCTCAGGATACGACTTCAAATCAGGTTTTAAGTGGAAGTACAAAAGAGACGACACCGTCAGAAAGCGAGCCACAAACCAAGTCAAACCTAAAAAGATCTGATTTGACAATAAGACTTGAGAATGCTGCAAGTATTTCAGGACTTGCAGCAAGAACGAAGGAGTTTTTGGGAAAACTTGGTTATAACGTTGTAAGCATAGACACTGCTGATACGGACGTTGAGAATACGGTTTTCAGATTTAAAAAAGGAAAGAGTATATACACCGATTTGCTTAAGGGTGATATGGAAGTGTCTTTTCCCGGAATTTCTGTAAAAGAGGACCTATCTGACTCTGCTGAGTGTGACTTGCTTATCACTTTGGGAAGAAGTTCTAAGCTTTAATATTGCCCAAATTTACAGATTAGTGTAGTATCCATCTGTTACTTATGGAAAAATACGCTGTAATAAAATTTGCGTCTAAGCAGTTTTTAGTCCAGGAGGGAGATGTAATTGAATTGGAAAGACAAGATAAACCCTTGAAGATATCAACGTTGATGTATTCTGATGGTGACAAAAAACTTATTGGTGAGCCAGAACTTAAGGAAGTTATCATTAAAGCGACGGTTTTGCAGGAAAAACTAGGTAAAAAAGTAAGGGTCGCGAGATTTAAGAAAAAATCTGGGTACGAAAAAGTAAAGGGGCACAGGCAACCTATAAGTATAGTAAAGATTGAAAAGATTTCAATAGGTGATGGAAAGACAGAAAAGTTAGAGGAAGTTAAGTTTAAAGAGACGAAGAAACCTGTAGTCAAACGAGAAATAAAGAAAAGCGTAAATAAAAGTACGAAAAAAGTAGTTAAAAAAGCAAAGGAGACTAAATAATGGCGCATAAAAAAGGTGGAGGCGCGAAAGCAACCCAAAAAGGAAATGTATCTGGAAAAAGGCTTGGAATTAAATTATATGGCGGACAGGACGCAAAACCCGGGCAGATATTAGTTAGACAAAGGGGAAGGCAGGTAGTAGCTGGGAAAAACGTAAAGATGGGAAAAGATTTCACGCTTTTTTCTACTTCTGATGGAGTTGTTGAGTATAAGTGGATGTCAAACACGAGAAAAAAAGTTCAAGTAAACGAGAAAAGCCAAGCAAAAGACAAACGAACCCTAAAATAAACTTCTTCCTACAAATCTGATTCTATTTAGTGGATAATAAACAAGCATCACGCGTCCAACTACCTTGTCTTTTGAGACATAACCCCATTCCCTTGAATCGGTACTTTTTTCCCTGTTGTCACCCATAACAACATAGGAATCGTCTGGGATTTTATATTTGACACCTTCAAGAATAGCTTGCTCAGGCTTTGTTAAAGTGCCTGGTGATAGATAAGGTTCACTGAGAGCACTTCCGTTTATATAAACACGGTCATATAAAATTTCTATAGTTTCACCTGGAAGGCCAATCACCCGTTTTATTAAAAGTTTGTCAGTTTCTAGCGGGTGTTCAACAATAACCACATCTCCCCTTTTTATGTCTACAAACTTTTTTGATACTTTTTCCGCAATAATGCGCTCCTTGTCAAGAAAATTAGGGTACATAGAGTCTCCGGTTACTTCAAGAAGCTGTCCTATAAACAGGTAAACTACAAAGAACACAGCTGCACTTACAATAGCTATCTCAAAGAAATCTAAGATTGTACCTATTAAGGAGTTTATAAACTTCACCTCTAAATGCTATTTCAAATGAGGAAAATTAACAAGTGTAGTAAAATGAAATAGCTTAGGGTCCATAGCTCAGATGGTAGAGCGCTCGGGTCACATCCGAAAGGTCTCTGGTTCGATCCCAGATGGACCCACCAAAAAATGAACGAATTGCTTTTAAAATACTTTATATTTTGTCTTATTTCTGCGACGCTTTTGGCTTTGCTTGAGATTCAAATTGAAGGGCAGTATGGCTGGGCACAAAAATTACCGACTTTCAGGTTTAGGATTAAGCTGATAGATATGCTCCCTGGACTTCAGGGGGATTTCAGCGGTTACCATATTTTGCTTTTTATTTCGGTAATGACCTTGATTCATTCTGTGTTTTTGTTCATAAAATGGGATATTTATACGGAGCTTATTTTAATATCGGCTTACATGCTCATAACTAATCTAGAAGATTTTTTGTGGTTTGTGTTTAATCCTGCCTACGGAGTAAAAAAGTTCAAAAAAGAAGATGTCTGGTGGCATAAGGATTGGATTGGGAGGATTCCATTAAAATATTTTTACTGTTTTATATTGTGGCTGGTTTTGTTCTTGATAGGATTCAGGTTTATCTAATGAACTCATCATATAGCACATCCCAAAGTTCTGAATAACCCCCATCATACCCAAGTGCCCAGATCCCAACTCCTGCTAAACCCTTTTGTTTAACGAGCTCATATTTTGCTTTTAATGAGTCCTCATTTTCAAAGTATACGGTTCTTAGTTCACCACTTTCGGGTCTTACATATGAGAAATAAGGAGATTTGGCTTCATCGTTCCACTTTATTTCTGGATCCGTGTCCAAAATAGTATTCATGACGCTATCATATGTCTGTGACTCAGCCAAAGGACTATCCTCGTCGTCTTTTATGGTTTTTGCGTCAGGAGATGTATCGCTCACAACCCAGTTGTATCCGTAATAGGGCAAACCCAATATAATTTTGTTTGGGGGGATTTTTGCAAGGAAATCATTCAAAACTGTTGTCAGGTTATGTTCGTTTCCAAGTATGGGAGAAACTGGTCCTACTGAATCTGACGCAGGTCTGTGAAAATCGTATCCCATTATAAATATACCATCGGCGTACCTTCCTAAATTATCGAGATCAGAACTTATCCTTGGTGCGTAAGTAGAGTCGGCAAATGCAGATACAACTAGGAAAGAATCTCCAAATACCTTGTCAAGTTCAGTGTTTAAGTATTTTGTGAGTTCGGAAAACTCGTTAGCTCTTTGTGGGTCTGTTTCACCACCATATTCAAAATTCAAATTAACATCTTTAATTCCTCTAAAATTAAGTTCGCTGATTAAATTCTTCAGTAAGGTATTCCAGCAATCCTTGCAATCCAAAAATTTGTCAATTTTTTCATCCTTATGAGCAACTACTGTGAAAGCAAATCTAACCCCTTCCTGGTTGCATTTGTTAATAAGGCTTGTAAGATCCTTACTATCTTTCCAAATAGCATAGCCTGGTTCTTTAACCTGGGTGCCATCTTCACTAGTCGTATACTCCTCAAAGTTTCCATCATCCGAAAGGTATGCTCCAAAGTAGGCAATATTGGTCAACTCATCTAGTTTTATATATTTTATGTCCTCGAAACTCCAGTAAGGTAAATAACCATAGATTATTTTTTTGGGTTTTTCATGTTTTATAAAGAAAGAAAAAATAGAGGATTTTTTAGAGAATGGGGACAGAATAGTTGATATTTTTCCTTTTCCACTGCTTGCAACAACAAAGCATGTAAATAAAACGCTAATAAGAAGTATAAAAATTGATAGTTTTGTCCCCGGTTTCACTAGGACATAATTGTACAGGATATTTTGAAGTTAGTCCTTATTTAAAGGTGGTAAAATATCTTAATGGAAAGTTACGATAAACCCAAGAGAAGAAAGGTTTTGTTATTTGTGTTTGCGATTACGGTTTTTGTGTTAAGTGCGTTGATTTCAGCTGGTTATTTTATATTTTTTAATCCCGTTGAGAAAATAGAAAATGCGCTACTGAATTTTAATTATTCAGGGCAACAAAAACCTCAGCCGACAACGTGCTTGCTATCGCAACAATTAAAATACGTTTATTATTCAGGTAGCGATCCAAATTGGAAGATAAACAATAAGTTTGGGCTCTACATATATGCTGAAGACAAGGATTTTATTAACATAGCGGACGAGCTTGTTAATTCAAAGGGTGGTGATTGGGGGTACGTCTTAATTCCGTACAGTGTTAAGGATTATGACAGTGCCAAGTGGGGCAGGGTTTTTAATCAGCTTATAAATAAGCACCTAATTCCGGTTATACAACTGTGGAATGTAGATGTTAATGACTATAAAAAGGAGACGCGTAAGGCTGCTAATTTCTTAAATAACTTTATCTGGCCTATAAGGTATAGGTATATCAGTGTATACAATGAACCGAATGATAATAATTTTTGGTACGGAAATGCCAATGCGAAAGAATATGCACAGATACTTAACTATACGATCGATACTTTTAAGGGAATAAATAGTGATTTTTACACTATGAACGGAGCCTTTAACATAAGCACATCTAATACAACCCAGCATATCGACGGTTTTGAGTTTATGAAGCTGATGAACGATGCTGTACCAGGAATTTTTGACAAGCTTGATGCCTGGGCATCCCACCCCTATCCCCAGCCGAATTTTTCGGGCAGCCCTTACGATACAGGTAGGATGGGTATTCGGGCATACGAAAGCGAACTTGATTATCTGAAAAATGAGATTGGTGTTAAAAAGAACTTGCCTGTTTTTATAACCGAAACTGGCTGGGCACACGCAGAGGGGGAAAGCTATGACAATTCTTTTTTGACGGATGATATTGTTGCCAAGTATTTCAAAATAGCTTATGAGGAGTTTTGGTTAAAAGATGATCGTGTCAGAGCCGTTATGCCCTTCACTGTAATTTATGATAGCCCCTTTGATCACTTTTCCTGGGTTAATGAGGACAAGGTGCCTTATCTGCACTATGATGTTGTAAAATCTATTAAAAAGGTTGCAGGAGAACCTCCAAAGTACGAAAGCGGGGGAACTACATCGCCTAACTGCGAATACTGATGTTTAAATCTGAAACAACTTCAAAAATTGCGAGCAACACAATCTACCAAATAATAGGAAAAGTTGTTAGTTTGAGTATAACTGTTCTGGCTACGGTAATTATTACTAGAGCTTACGGGAGAGAAGGTTACGGCGCCTTCAGCTTAATGCAATCGTGGCCAGCTTTGTTTTTTGTTATTGTTGATTTTGGAATAAATGCTATCGTAACCAGGGAGCTATCGAAGGATTGGACAAACGCAAGAAAATATCTGGGGAACATTTTGATAATAAGAGTGCTGTTTTCCATTTTTCTTATTTTGTTTATATCGGTTATCTTGAATTTTTTCCCGTATTCTCATGAACTGAAGTCAGGAATAAGACTGGGACTTTTTTTGCTTTTGACACAGGCATTGTATTCAACCACCAACATCTTTTTCCAAGTAAAGCTGCGATATGACTACTCAACAATTGCCTATTCAGTGGGATACCTGGTTATACTTGGATTGGTTGTGGCATTATCGTATTTTAAAATCGGTGTTATTTGGGTTAACTTTTCTTATGTGGTAGGTGGGTTAGTGACATTTTTGATCAGCTTTTTATTCGTAAAACAACTTGGTGTCACGCCGGATTTCACTTTCGACATTTCTTTATGGAAATATCTTATTATATCAGCACTTCCCATAGGAATTATGTTTTGTTTTTCTCAGGTCAGCTTTAAACAGGATTCCCTTATGATATCAGCAATGAAACTTCCTGCTTCTTACGGCTTTAATAACACAGAAAGCGTGGCTCTTTATGCTTTGCCATATAAGATATTTGATGTAATGCTTGTGGTCCCAACATTTTTTATGAATGCTGCATACCCGATTATGGTAAAACATATGCTTGAGGGTAAGGAAAAGCTCAAATACACGTTTTCTAGAATTATCTATTTTTTATTGTTAACAGGTCTGCTTGTTGGAGTTATAGGAGTAATTCTTTCTCCTTTAGCAATAAATACCGTAGGAGGTAGTGAGTTTGCACAATCAATTTTGGTTTTAAAAATACTTGCAGGAGGAATTTTCGTGTTTTATCTTACTCAGCCGATTGCCTGGCTTATTGTTACTCTAGATAGGCAGAGGAGGCTGCCATTAATTTACTTTTTCAGTGCGGTATTTAATTTTGTGACCAATTTGATCTATATCCCAAAATATTCTTTTTACGCCGCGGCTACAACGACTATTGTTACCGAGTTCGTAATTCTTATTTTACTTATTATTACTGCTTCGAAATCCTGGAAAGAAAAATATGCTCAATCTTAGTTTTTACATTACAGTTTTATTATTAAGTCTTAATCAGTTCACAAGTGTATACAAAAACGGTGAGACAAATGTTTATCTTTTTGATTTTGCTGTTGTTTTCTTTGCCTTATATGGTTTGTTTTATTTTTTGTTGGTAGAAAAGTCCTTTAAGTTGCCTAAGTTTTCGATTTTATTTTTATTTTTAACTGCTACTATGACCATTTCCTTGTTAATGTCTATTCCTAACTTCCCTATGGAAAATATTGTCGCAGCATCCTTCTACCTGGTTAGGTGGGGCGTTTACCTTTTAGCATCTTTGGTTGTTTATAACATGCTGGATAAAAAAATTATTTCAACAGAAGGAGTAGAGAATACATTGATTGCCTCCGGTGTTTTGATCTCTGTAATAGGTTTTATTCAACTCATTTTTCTACCAGATTTTGGCGTATTGAGCTCTGAACTCGGATGGGATCCGCATAGAAATCGTTTGGCATCCACTTTTTTTGATCCCAATTTTGCGGGTGCTTATCTTACAATCTGCATCGCATTTTTAATTAACAGGTTCTTCTCAAGGAAAGGATTTAAAAAAATAGAGTTAGTTGCTTTTTTAACTATCCTTTTGGCGATATTTTTAACATTTTCAAGGAGTACGTGGGCGATGTTTGCGATAATTATTCTTGTTTACGGTATTTTTAAGTCCAAAAGACTTTTTATTGCATCTTTAATTACTTTTTTTGTTGTTTACTTTGCAGTTCCAAGAATTCAGACCAGATTGTCGGGCATAACTGATCCCGCAGACTCAGCAAGTTTGAGAATTGTTTCATGGAAAAATGCCATGCAAATAATAAAAGATAATTATTGGCTGGGTGTTGGTTTTAACACCTACAGGTATGTCCAACAAGATTACGGATTTCTGACTCCCGAAACAGAAAATATTCATTCAGGATCTGGTTCTGATTCAAGTTTGCTTTTTATTTTTGCTACAACGGGAATCCTTGGGCTATTTTTTTATCTGTTATCAATTTTTTACATTCTTACTGAAAGTTTTTTGAAAAGAAATAGCGGAGGACTTATGGTTTTTGCGATAGTTCTGGGGGTTTTGGTTGAGTCACAATTTATAAACTCTTTTTTCTATCCGCAGATACTTTTTGCGCTACTCGTGGTTTTTAGCCGCTTTTCGTATACGTAACAGTTATGTCTTTTTCAGTTTTATTTCCCGCCATATCTGTAGCTATTATTTTAATTTTTACGGTTCCTTCACTTACTCCAAGCCAATAATCGAAGGTAAAGTCCCCTTTATTTTGAATGACACTATTATCGTTTATTGTGATGGTTGCTTCTTCGCTCACTTTTCCTGCTATCTCAATCCTCTTGTTTAGATTTCTTACTGTCGAACCGTCTTTTATATTGGTAAGGTCGATCTTCGGGGCCTCTTTATCAACGGTGATAGTTATGAATTCAGAGTTATCGCTTTCGATACCATTGTTATCTATTGCTTTAGCGAATAGAAGATTATTTCCCATATTTAGTGGCACATCTGCAAGGGTGAATACTCCGTCAGACCCTACTGTCGTTGATGCTTTTTCTGGGCCGTTTACGAAGAGTTGAATAGTAGTTCCTGGTGTTGCATTTCCCATGAGGGTAACTTTCGTGTCATTCACGGCTTCCGGAGCATTTTCAAATACAGGCGTAGCAGGTTTGGCAACTGGTTGATATGGTTTTTCGTTTCGATGGACTGAGAAAAATCCAAAAAAAGATCCAACTTGGGTTGGGAACAGAAAAACCGCTAGAAGAGAAAAAACAATAATTGCCGATATGCCAAACATAGTTGTTCTTAACCTTCTTCTTAGTGCTTTTTCTGTTAGTTTGTTGTGCGGTAGCATTGTAAATTTACCAGTACCCGTTTGCATGTGCAAATGATAACACAATAAATATTGGGAGAAAAATTAACAGCATAGTGTCTTTCTAGTCTATTTTTTCTTTAATTCTTTGTGTATAAAATTATAAAGTTCTTCTCTTAAATCAGGTCTTTCCATGGCAAATTTTAGAGTTGTTCTTATAAATCTTAAAGGGTCACCTGTTGTTAGCCACTCACCTTTAATTGGCTGCGCAATAACTTTTTTTCCTGTCTTTACCATTTTATTTAGAATGTCAGCCATCCAAAGTTCGTTTCCTTTTCCTAATGCTGTTTTTTGCGCTTCCAAAATAACGTCGTAGGATAAAACGAATCTCCCAAACTGGACCATTTGTGATGGGGCTTCGTTTATCTTAGGTTTTTCAATTAGTCTTGCTATTTCGTATTTATATTTGGATTTCTTTTTGTACTCGACAGAACCGTAAAGCGGAACTTCTTTCCAAGGGACTTTTTGAACAGCTAAAACTGCTTTTGGTTTGTATTTTTCAAAGACATCTATAATTTGCTTCGAGACTGGTTTTTTAGCTAGGGTAAGATCATCTCCAAACATGTAGACAAAACTCTCCCCCTTTTTGATATATTTCTTTGCGGCAAGAATAGGTGAACCGTTGCCATAAGGCAATTTTGATGATTGCGATAGAAAAATCATCTTTGCGATTCCTGGAATATCTTTGATTTGTCTGTAAAGATCAACCTTGCCAGTTCTTAACAATGATTTTTCAAGGCTTGGGTCTCTACTAAAGTAGTTTTTATAAGTATTAAATCCTGGCCTTGTAATTATGATTACTGTCTTGATACCCGATTTTACCAACTCTTCAACTAAGTAGTGAATTATTGGTTTGTCAATGATTGGAAGCATCTCTTTCGGAACACTTTTTGTTTCGGGAAGGAACCTTGTTCCAAGACCGCCTGCTGCAATTACCGCTTTTGTTATTTTCATATTTTTGGAATCTAAACCTTTATGGAGCCAGAGGAGAGAATCGAACTCTCAACCTAACGCTTACGATGCGCTTGCTCTACCATTGAGCTACTCTGGCTCACTTTTGGAGCGGGCGACGGGACTTGAACCCGCGATCTTCTCCTTGGGAAGGAGACGCTTTACCACTAAGCCACGCCCGCAATATAGCTAATTATACCTGAAAAGAAAACCACACTAAATATTACCGTATAACAGCTACTTTCTAATTCATATTCTTTACTTTTTTTACGAAGGCAGTGTCAACACCTGTCCTGGAAAAATCAAGGCTTGAGATCCGTTTGGTAAAAATCCAATCGATGAGGCGTTCGCATTCAATATTTTATGCCACTGCGCGCCATTTCCATAGACAGCTTCGGCTATTTCCCAAAGTGTATCTCCGTATTTAACGGTATAGGTTGGTCCTTTGATATCACCCTTTTTATAGTTCGTTGCTTCCCATTTCTGGCTGGTTTGTGCTGAGGTGCCAGTCCCCAGGGCTTGTCCTTGCTTATTATCTGTAGCACCCTCTCCGTTTAAATTTCCTGTCTCTCCTGGTAGTACGTTCTCCGATACATTGTTCGTTTTTTCTACTATTTTGTTTTTGTTAAAGTAATTGTAGGTTGCAAAAACTAATGCGAGAATGAAAAGACCTCCAACCACCAACGCTAATCCATCTTTTGGACTTTTATTTGTTTCAGCCATGTTTTATTTGTTGATTACACCCCCTTTAAATGAACAAATTTAAGTATCAGGGGCAGGAATATTCTTAAAATAGCATAAGTTAAAGGTCCATTAAAGCAATTTTCATTGGGAAATCCAAAGGTTAATGATAAACGAGATGCCTTATTAATAAAAGAGGTCAGGGCTTTTTTGTCAGAGCTTCGATATCGGGTTTTAGGAGCTCTTTAACAATATCTACTATTTCCTGGTTATTAAAGCGCTGATAAAGCTCCTTCTCCCAGCCTGCATTTGCAATATTGATATTGGGATCGACCCCTAGTCCTTCTATTGATTGTCCATCTTCTCTTAAAGTAAGCTGTTCAACAAGTAACACGGAATATTTTTCATTCCCGAAAGGCTGTGTTTTTATTGGTTCTACTTTTTCGATAGTTCCCCAACCTTTTGTTTTTGTTCCGACTAAAACTCCCACATTATATTTCTTTAAAGTTACTGCAAATAGCTCAGTAGAAGATTGGCACCCCCCATTTATTAAAACAATAACCTTTTTGTACCTCATGAGACTTGGTAACCAACCAATTTTTGTTTTGTAGTCAGTTGTTTCTCCCCTGGAAAAGAATTGATAAGCGTACTGATTATTTCCGATAAATGGGCCAAGAAAGTATTGAAGACCGTCAATTAAACCACCAACGTTGCCTCTAAGATCCAAAATCAAAGTGTCGAGTTCAGACCCTTTGTTATCAACCCTTTGGGAGGCTCTATTTATGTCCTGAAGAGTGGTCGGAGAAAATATTATTAGATGCATGTAGAAAATCCTTGGGTTTATGAGTCTGTAACTTACTGTTGATTCAACCCCTGAGGTGTCGTATACCTTTCTAGCATCCTCATCTCCGATTGTGTCGTACGCTTTTTGAAGGGAAGCTATTTTTTGTTGAACCTCTGGGGTTTGAGGTTGCGCCTTAAGCTCTGCGAGTTTGCTTTCATATGTTTGTGTAACCTGCTCCTGCGTAGTCTCCTTTGTAACTCCAAGATTTGCATATAAATCCTCACTTGGATTTACGTTTTTGACTTGATTGGTTAGGTCTGTAACCTGTTTTTCTACATAGAGTCTGCTTCTTCCGAATGGTTTCAAATTTTGAAGAACAACATCAGAAAGCTGAGTGAGGAAATTCTTTCTTTGCTCTTCGTTCATTGGTTTTATGATATCTGCTACAAGTTTTTTTATACCAGTTTCATCTGGGGAGGCAAGTGGCTTGGTGTCATTTGTTAGTTTATCAATGGCGAGTTTATACAAGTTTGCTATTCCTGTATCGTCCATGCTTTTGTCCCAATAGTTATTTTTGATTAAATTGTATATTTCAGAGAAGAAAACGATGTTTTGGTCTTCCTTCGGCTCTTTTTTAAGCGTTAGTTTTGGGAGAGCCTTTGGAAGGATGGATTTTATAGAGTATTTTTGGCCTAAATACATCCCAAATCCGAGGATTGCAAGAACAACGAGTAAAATTGCTAAGATTTTACTGATCAATTTTAAGGGTTTAGGTAGTTTTTTTGGTTGTGTGTAGCTTAGCGAGGAGACTTTGTCTTTTTTTCTTTTAAAAAATAATTTCATTACAGTTTCTAACTTAACGATCAAGTAAGGTATGCTCAAATATACTACATGGGAGACGAGGAATACAAATATTAAGAAGTTCTTGAGCAGGGTGTGTGGAATTGCACTTGGAACTTTATTGTTCCGAATTTAGTGAGATTTGAGAAATTAGCTGACAACGCAATTTTTAGATATCCAACGCTGGGTAAATTGGTTAATAAAGTACTTCCAAACGAGATAACTTTTAACGCTGTGTCAGGCTATCTGATGCCCACACTATTTAGAAATAGAATTGCGTGTTATGAGCTTTTAGTTTTTCGAAAATAAACTAAACGAAGAAAAGTTATGGCGGAGCATGTGGAACGTACTTGGAACTTTATGCAAAAAGATTCATATAATCAAACTTCTTCATTTCTTTATTGAGTTCGGGTATAGATAGAGAATTGCCGTCGCCAAGGATTTCCCATATCATCATAATTGTTTGCTCCCAGTCGTGACCTATTTGACCAAGGATAAAACGCATTACGAACTCAGACATTTCTAAATCAGTACCAATAAATGTTATTTTCCTTGTGTCTAATTCATCAATAAAACTGTTAACAATTTTGTCTCCGCTGTATGTAACCCATGCAGGTACACCTTTACCTATACTTTTAGGTGGGTATTTCTTATTAAGAAGTTTGGTATCAATAACACCTGTTTCTTTTGCTTGCTTTAATATATCAATAAGTGAATTCTCCCAACCGTGCAGTGCTTTTTGAGTTCTTATGAGCATGACTAAAAAACGATTTTTATCCTCACTGGTTCCTTTTATGGTAGGAAATTCTCTCGAACTTCCCAAATCCTTTAATTGCTGAAACGCATCTTGGCTCCAAGAATCCTCGATCAAGTATCTATAAAAAGGTGGGTTATGTAAACTCATAGGTTCATTATAGCAACAGGTGGGGCGTGTGGGACGTACTTGGAACTTTCTTGGAGCTTAATAGTAAACTATCAAATCTGGTATGATTGCCCCATATGGCAATAAAAGCGGTAATCCACGATTGGGATGACACGATTACAAATTCATTTGAGTCATATACTCAGTTTTATTTCGATTTTGGAGATTTCCATAAACTTGGTAATCCTGATTTGGAAAAAATTAGAAAACACTGGGGAGGGACCATTTCAGAGATTGTAAGCGGAGTGTGGCCTGGCTTGAGTCCAGAAGAGGCTGAGGAGAAAACAGGTGTATTTATCGAAACGGTTAAGTTGTCGAGAAAAACATACACGGCAAAGGTATTTCCACAAGTTAAGGAAACGATTCTTGAACTGGATAGATTGGGAGTGAAGCTTGGAATAATAAGCTCTGGAGATTCTAAGCAAATAAAGAGGATTTATAAAGAGCAGATAAATAAGACTCTTCGACCGTACTGTTTTATGTATGACCATAAAGAACTTGGTTATAGAAAACCGGATGCAAGGATTTTCGATAAGCCATTCAAAAAACTTATGAAACTTAATATAGGGGAAAAAGATACAATTTACGTTGGCGACAGTTTTCAAGATTACTTAACAGCAAAGAATAGAGGTTTGAAGTTCTACGCGGTTACAACAGGCTTAAAGACCAGAAATGATTTTATTAAAGAGGGCTTAAATCCCAAATACGTTTTGCCAGACTTTAATGCGGTATTGAAACTTTTTCGATAATGCACTTTTACTGGCGGGCCGTGTGGAACGTAGTTGGAACTTTATTCTCCAGAGTGCTAACCAATTCCTAGTGTAAAATAATAACGTATGGTAAGCAACGACATTGAGCTAAAAACTAAACTAGCTAATATTCAAAGAGTTATTAAGTTTAATGAACTAACATCCAGAAATGCGAACATTGGAGACGTAGCTAAGTATTACAAACTGAATAGAGTTGCATATAGTTTATTCCATAACAGAGGAGGTTTTATTCATATGGGAATAAGCGAGGGTTCACAGTTTAAAGAGCCTGATTTACTTGTACAACCCAAATTGATAGGAGAATACGTAGAAAAGTATCATGCAAGAGAGGTATTGGAATTAGCTACTGGAAAAGGATCAAATAGTTTGTATCTAGCAAAAAAATACCCTAACACTACTTTTTACGGTTTAGATTTACCAAATGGTCAGCTGAATATTAATAATCGTTTGTTTAGGGGTGTTAAAAACTTGAAAATGGGCTTTGGGGATTATCACAAATTAAATAATTATGAAACTGATAAGTACGATATCGTGTTCGTCATAGAAGGATTGTGTCACAGTAGTAAGAAAGGGCTAGTTGCGAATGAGGTACTTAGACTATTGAAAAAAGGTGGTTTATTTATAGTGATTGATGGTTTCTTGAATAATGAAGTAAACGAACTTAACAAAGATGAGTTACTTGCTAAACAACTAACGGAGAAAGGTATGATGGTAGAAAGTTTTGAAAATATTGATGAGGTAAAAGAAAAAATTAAATCTATTGGATTTAACTTAACATACGAAAGAGATTATTCCGATAATATTATTCCGAATTTAGTGAGATTTGAGAAATTAGCAGGCAACACAATTTTTAGATATCCAACGCTGGGTAAATTGATTAATAAAGTACTTCCGAACGAGATAACTTTTAACGCTGTATCAGGCTATCTGATGCCCACACTATTTAGAAATAGAGTTGCGTGTTATAAGCTTTTAGTCTTTCAAAAATAAACTAAACGAAGAAAAGTTATGGTGTGGCGTGTGGGATGTACTTAGAACTTATTTTCTCTCGTATCGGTCCTTGTCTCTTTCATAGTATTTATCCATAGTTTTTTTAAACGCTTTATCCAAATCTATATTTAAAGAGTTAGCTAAACAAGTTAAAGCAAAAATCACATCTGATATCTCATCTGCAATTTCTTTTGTTTCTTCTGAAGGTTTTTTCTTCTTGGGACCAAAGTGGTGGTTTAATTCTCGTGCCAGCTCACCAACCTCTTCGGTCACTCTTGCTAGTATTTCAAGCGGTTTAAAATACCCAATTTTGTATTGATTTACCCAGTCGTCTACTTGTTTCTGTATCTTTTTCATAGCTTGATTATATACTAAGAGGTTTGATTCAAAAAGTAGTGGCGGGGCGTGTGGGACGTACTTGGAACTTTATTAGGCGGTCGTCAGGTCCAAAAGAGAAAGTTTGAGAGAGTAGAATATAGACGTGACCAAGGAACTATTCAAACGCTCGAATAAGAACCCTATTTTATTACCAAATCCTAACAATCAGTGGGAATCTCTAAAAGTCTATAACTGCGGGGCAATTTACGATAATAAGCAGCACCACCTCTTTTATAGAGCTGTTGGTGCGGGAGAAAACTGGCATTCCGTAATAGGACATGCAGTTTCTAAAGATGGAGAAAATTTTACAAGATTTAGTACCCCCGTTTTGGATAGCGAGACGGCATTAGAATTGCGAGGCTTAGAAGACCCACGTGTAACAAAGGTGGGCGACACTTTTCTGATGGCCTACGCCGCCTACGATGGGATAGAACCGCGTCTAAATATTGCAACTTCACCAAATCTAAATGATTGGACAAAAAGAGGACAAGCCTTTAGAGACTTTCATTTTATAGAAAATGGCGGATATAAAGTTAAATGGGAAAGTGGAAAACCTGTTGAGAGCAGGGTAAAAAATGGTAACGATGAAAGGTCAAAATCTGGGGGTATATTTCCTGAAAAAATAAATGGTAAATACTGGATGCTATTTAACGAATATTTTCTCTGGTTGGCCGAATCCGATAATGGTTTATCTTGGGAATATATTAAAGAGCCTATTCTTTCTGCTAGAAAGGGCAATTTTTTCGATAATACTTTTGTCGAGATGGGCCCACCTCCAATAAAAACAGAAAAAGGCTGGCTTGTTTTATACCATGGTATCGATGACTCAATTTATTATCGACTGGGTTTTTTACTTTTAGATTTACATGACCCATCAAAAATTATTTATAGATCTAAAAATCCTATTTTCTGGCCACAGGAGAGGTATGAGCTTAGTGGTTTGGTGGATATTTTACCTGGAGGATTGAAGATGTTTACATTAATGACCGAATTGGAGAGAAATGACTTTATAAAAAAAGCAAGGGACAAAGGAATTATGCCAAAGGTTACTTTCTGCTGTGGTGCTGTGGTTGTAGATGGAATACTAAGAATCTACTATGGTGCTGGAGATACCTCGATCTGTACTGCTACCGCTAAGCTGTGTGAAATTTTGGACCTGGTTGATATCGGGTTCTAACAGGTTTTGGCGGGGCCGGCGGGATTCGAACCCGTGACCTCTGCTGTGACAGAGCAGCGCTCTAACCAGGCTGAGCTACGACCCCATATATTCACAAATACAGTTCCCATAGTACCAGCAAAGGTTTTTATGGTCAATAAAAGGGAAAATCAACAAAAAATGTTAAAATGAAAGCATGGGAGAAAAAAGACTATCAAACAAAGAGGTTGTAATACTGCTCAAAGAGATTCTTGCGGCAATGGAAGTTAAAAACGTGAACCCGTTCCGTATTAGAGCCTACCAAAACGCAATTTCAATATTAGATAACCTTACGGTTTCCATATACGATTTATGGGAGAACAAAAGACTTGGAGAAATACCCGGTGTAGGACCTGGGATTGAGGAGCATCTTAATGAGCTCTTTTCTACAGGGAAGGTTGAGGACTATGAAAGAATAAAAAAAGATCTTCCTCAAGGGATGTTTGCTCTAATTGGATTGAGGGGAGTTGGTGCCAAACGCGCGTTTAAGCTTGCTGTCGCTTTTAAACTTAATGATCGAGAAAAGGCATTAGATAAGTTAAAAGATGCAGCAGAGGCAGGGAAGGTTCAGGAACTTGAAGGATTTGGAGAAAAGATAGAAAAGGCAATTTTAGAGGCAATTAGCGAGAAAAAGATGGCAAAAAGCTCAAAGCAAAGAATGCTTCTTATACAGGCAGAAGAGATAGTCGACCGTATAACGCTACATATGAAAAAGTGTAAGGCTGTTGTTAAAATGGAAGCTGCAGGCTCCTTTAGACGGAAAAATCCAACAGTCGGAGATTTAGATATACCGATTTCAACGAATGAACCGGAGAAAGTTATTAAACATTTCTTAAAATTTCCAGAAATAGCAGAGATTTTGGTCGAAGGCGATAAAAAGGCTAGTGTTGTTTTAAAAAACGATATCCAGGTTGATATAAGAGTAAGTACACCTGATGCTTATGGTTCGATGCTTCAGTATTTTACGGGTTCCAAACAGCACAATATTCTTTTAAGAAATTATGCTTTGACAAAGGGAATGTCTCTTTCTGAATATGGTATTAAAAAAGGAGATACAACTAAAGAATTTGCTGACGAGGAAAGCTTTTATAAAGAACTTGACCTTCCTTATATTCCACCTGAGATTAGGCATGGTAATTTTGAGATTGAAGCTGCTTTGAAAAACAAGCTTCCTAAACTTATTGAACTTAAGGATATCCGGGGGGATGTACACGTTCATACGAACTTTTCTGATGGGGTGAACACCATGGAGGAAATGATCGAGAAAGCTAAAGAGCTTGGTTATGAATATATTGGAATTTCTGATCATGCCCCAAGTATCCAATCCCGCGGTGTAGGCACGGTATTAAAGATAATTAGTGATACCAAGAAAAAGATCGATGATATAAATAAGTCGCAGAATGATATAAAAGTCCTTTTTGGTTATGAGGTAAATGTTTTAGTTGATAACACACTCGCCCTTCCTGAAGATATCTTAAAGAATTTAGATTATGTCGTTGCAGGAATACACACAGCTTTAGGACAGGACAAGAAAACAGTAACGGAAAGACTGATTTCAGCAATTGAGAACCCTTATGTGAGTATAATTTCCCACCCCTCAGGCCGTCTAATCAATGGAAGAGAAGCATCAGAACCCGATTGGAACAAGATATTTGATGCTGCAAGGGAACGTGGGGTGATTTTGGAAATAAACGCACAACCTGATAGGCTTGACCTTCCAGACGATCTTATAAAAAATGCAATAGAATGGGGGGTCAAACTAGTAATAAACTCAGACGCACACTCAACAGATCAAATGATGTTTATGAGGTGTGGAATTGACAATGCCAGGAGAGGTTGGGCAGAGAAAGAAAACATTTTAAATACACTGCCTTACGAAAAGTTTGTTTCGCAACTTAACGTAGGCTAGAATTTAAAAGTAATATCTTGTTAGGTTTAAAAAAGGGAGGTGAACTAAATGGTCTATGTAGTTTTAGCAATAGCGATAGTTTTAGCTGTTTTTGTAATTGGCGTTTATAACGGGCTTGTTTCTTTAAACGTAAAGATTAAAGAGGCTTGGAGCCAGATTGACGTTCAGCTTAAAAGAAGAGCGGATCTTATCCCAAACCTTGTTGAAACTGTAAAGGGGTACGCTGCTCATGAAAAAGAGGTATTTGAGAATGTGACAGCAGCAAGGGCAGCTCTTATGTCGGCAAAAACTCCAAAAGAAGCAGGAGAGGCTGATAAAGCTCTTGGTGGTGCCTTAGGAAGATTATTCGCGGTCGCCGAGGCTTACCCAGAACTTAAAGCTCAAGAAGGATTTATTAACCTTCAGAAGGAACTTTCCGATACTGAGGATAAGGTTGCGTACTCAAGGCAGTTTTACAATAGTGTTGTTAGGCAGTTCAACGAAAAGGTTGTGGTATTTCCGAGTAATCTGATCGCTGGAATGTTTGGATTCAAGCAACAAGAGTTCTTTCAGGCTGAGGAGACGGAAAAAGAGCCCGTAAAGGTAAAGTTTTAATCTCGGATAGTTATAGTTGCAACCCTGTCTCAAGGAAGGAACTGAGGATATGCCAAACATATATCAAAATATTAGTTCGAATAAAAGAGATACAGTTGTAATAATGGTACTGTTCATCGCTGTGGTAAGCTTTATTGGCTGGTTTGTAGGTAATTACTTCTATGATGGGAGCGGGGTAACGTTTTTAAGCTTAGCTTTAATTTTTTCAGGTATTTCGGGACTTGCTTCTTACTACACCTCTGACAAGATCGTTCTTGCTATCTCAAGTGCAAGAGAGGTATCTCACGATGAAGCTCCGGACCTTTATAACCTTGTTGAGAATATGAGTATTGCTTCGGGAATTCCAATGCCAAAGGTATATATTATTGACGATTCTTCTATGAACGCCTTTGCGACTGGGAGAGATCCGAACCACGGTGTTATCTGTTTTACATCAGGTATTATTCAAAGGCTTGAGAAAAGAGAATTAGAGGGGGTTGTAGCTCACGAAATGTCCCATATCGGTGATTACGACACCAGACTTATGTGTATAGTCAGTGTTTTGGTCGGAAGTGTTTCGCTTCTTTCGAATTGGATGACTAGAGGGTTCTTTTTTAGAGGTAGAAGGAGAAGCAGTAGTGACGGGGGTGAGTTAGGAGGAATCCTATTTGTTATTGGCCTTGTTCTTTTAATTTTAAGTCCTATTATCGCAACACTTATTAAGTTAGCTATAAGCAGAAACCGCGAGTATTTAGCAGATTCCTCGGCGGCTCTTATAACAAGATATCCAAATGGTTTGGCGAACGCCCTGAGAAAGATTTCGCAAGATACCGAAATTCTTGAAGCTGCAAATAGCGCAACAGCGCATTTATACATAACGGACCCGGTAAGAGATAGAGTTGGAAGCTCAATTTCTAATCTTTTTAATACCCATCCGACCATTGAGGAAAGGATAAAAAGATTAGAAGCGATGTAATTTATTTTTCTTTAAATTTTTTCTTAAATCTGTTTAAATAGAGTAAGTTATGGCAGAGAAAAACATATCAGTAGATGAAGTCAGAAGAATAATCAGCCTTTGCAATCTTGATATTTCAGGACAGGAGGAAAAGTTTTCCCATATCTTAAGTGATACATTAACTTATCTTGAGATTCTCAATGAGCTTGATACCTCAGGTGTACCGGAAACCTACCAAGTCACGGGTCTTACAAATGTCTTTCAGGCTGAAAATAATTCAAAAACGTTAACTAAAAAAGAGGCTTTGTCTAACGCTAAAGAAGAAATGGACGGATTATTTGCGACAAAGGCGGTATTTGAGAGATGAAAAACTTGAATAAGCTCACATTATTGGACGTGGTAGAAGGTTTAAAGACTAAGAAATTCACTTCTCTTGAAGTAACCAAAGATTGTTTGGATAGCATAAAAAAGCTGGATCCAAGGATAAAGGCCTTTTTGACTGTCACCGAAGACTTAGCTTTAGAACAAGCTAAGGAAGCTGATAAAGAGATCAAAGAAAAAGGAGCAGTGATTTTTGAGAAAAGACCTCTGCTTGGTATCCCTTTTGCATGCAAAGACAATTTCTGCACAAAAGGCGTTTTAACTACAGCAAGTTCAAATATTCTAAATAACTTTATCCCACCTTATGAGTCTACCGTTACGGAAAGACTCCGAAAAGCTGGTGCTGTTTTGCTTGGAAAAACTAATATGGATGCTTTTGCACACGGGTCATCAACAGAAACATCTGATTTTTTCCCTACAAGAAACCCATGGGATGAAAAAAGAATGCCAGGTGGTTCTTCTGGTGGATCAGGTGCAGCGGTAGCCTCCGATATGTGCATTTTTGCAACTGGAACCGAAACTGCAGGAAGCATAAGGGTTCCCGCAGCTTGGTGTGGGGTGACAGGTATGAAACCCTCGTACGGAAGGGTAAGCAGATATGGTGTAATAGCTATGGCTTCATCAACTGATAGCCCTGGTGTTATTGCCAAAAACGTCAAAGACGCAGCCTATGTTTTGAAAATTATAGCTGGTAAGGATGTTAATGATGCAACAACAACCCCTGCTCCGGTGCCGGATTACCTAAGTCAAACCTTTTCTTTAAAAGGAGTAAAGATTGGTAAGCCTAAATCCTATTTTAATCTTGAAATGGAAAAAGGGGTGCGGGAAAGTGTTGAAAAAGCAATACAGACCTTGAGGGATTTGGGGGCAGAAATTATTGATGTAGACCTTATGGATCCAAAATATTCGATTGCTGTTTATACAATAATCCAAAGGTCTGAAGTTTCATCGAACTTAGCAAGGTATGACGGAATAAGGTTCGGGAACGACAGAAATCATTTTGGTTTCGAGGCAAAGAAAAGAATTATGCTTGGTACATACGCTCTAAACGCATCATTAAGTGGTGCATATCCGAAGGCTCAGAGAGTTAGAACTTTGGTACTTGAAGATTTTAGAAAGGCATTTTCAAAGGTTGATCTGATGGTTGCTCCAACAATGCCGTGTGTTGCTATGAAACTTGGTGCAGGAGAGAAGTCTTCTATGTTTGGTGAGCTTATGGATGTTTTAGCAGAACCGAGCAGCATCGCGGGTATTCCTGCTATATCTATACCTTGTGGTTTATCGGAGGGTTTGCCTGTTGGGATTCAGTTTATGGCTAATATTCAAAATGAAAATAAGATTTTAGAGGTTGCTAATAAATTTCAGGAGGAAACAGAGTTTCATAAACTCAGACCAAAAATATGAGAACACTTATAGTAATGATAGGTATATTTATAGCTACATTGTTTGTTGTTAACGTGATAGTTCTTCGTACTATGGGGATACCCTTTTCCGAGGTATCACCTAAAGCACTTCTTGCTCTTGACGGTGTTTTTGGGTTTCTTATCTTAATTATTTTTATTATAGTTACGAGGAAATAAGAGATGGGTTTATTCGATATTTTATTTGGACCTAAAAAAACATATAGAAGATCGGTAAATCAGATCACTGAGAAAAATATCAAAAAGGACTGGGAAATTATAAATGTTTTATTATCTGAGAAAAGTCCATCTCAGCTCAGAAACGCTCTTATAACTGCGGACAGAGCTCTGGATAACGCCTTAAGAGATGTGGTCGTAGGAGAAACTATGGGAGACAGGCTAAAAGAGGCGGAGAAACTGTTTGATAAAAATCTGTATGAAAAAATATGGAACGCTCATAAACTGAGAAATACGCTAGTTCACGAAGCGGGTTTTGAGCCCCCACATTTCGTTCTTACTGAAGCTGTTCAAGATTTAAGGACAGCAATTAGGGTTTTAGGTATAAGGGTATAAAAATTAAAAACTATGACCGAAGTAGAATTATTAAAAGATAAATATAAGCTGGTTTTGGGTCTTGAGATTCATCACCACCTAAACACAAAAAAGAAAATGTTTTGTGGGTGCGTATCAGACATTTGGGAAAAGGACCCTAATTCAATAACATGCCCCACGTGTCTCGGTCTTCCTGGAGCTTTGCCTGTTCCAAACGAGGACGCCGTTAAAAAAACTCAACTGTTGGGCATCGCTCTTAACTGTTCTGTTAATAAAGATACAAGGTTTGATAGAAAGCATTACTTTTACCCGGATTTGCCTAAAGGCTATCAAATAACTCAATATGAAAAACCTCTATGTCTGGGTGGTTTCATACAACTTGATTCGGGTTTTAAAGCTGAAATCTATCATATTCATCTCGAGGAAGATGTCGCTAAGTCATTTCATCAAAAAGATAAAACCCTGCTGGATTTTAACAAGTCCGGCATCGCTCTTGTTGAGATTGTCACAAAGCCTGTTTTTACCCAAATAAAAGATGCTGCTGAATTTTGTAAGAAAGTTCAAGCAACTGTCAGGTTTTTAGGGATTGGGGATGCAGATATGGAAAAAGGACAGATGAGATTGGAAGCAAATATTTCACTAAGAACTCCTCAGATGGAACAAGCTGGTCAGCTGAATAAATACAAAGTCGAGATCAAAAATATTAACTCGTTCAGATTTATGGAAAGGGCGGTTCTGGCGGAGATTGCAAGACAAGTGGAAATCTTTGAGAAAGGTGAAATGCCAAGACAAGAGAATAGAGGATTTGATGAAGATACAGGAAAAACTGTTTCCCAAAGGGGGAAGGAAGAGGCGAATGATTATAGGTATTTTCCCGAACCGGATATACCTCCTATGATATTCGATGATGATTATATTGATGTTCTTAAGGAAAGCCTCCCGGAGCTTCCTTCTCAAGTAGTCGAAAGACTTATTATGGATTATGGAGTTACAAGGGAAACGGCTTCAAGACTTGTATACAACCTTGGCATTGATCTTCTGAATAAGTTTGAAGCTTTTGTTAAAAAAGGTTTAGATGCAACCAGAGTTGCAAACACTCTTATAAACAAAAAGGAATCTCATGAACTAAATTTAGAGGAGTTTCAAAGATTTATAGGTACTGATAAAGCATTTGTTACTCAAGAAGAACTTAGTGAAGCGGTCTATAAAGTTTTGCAAAATAATCCTAAGGCAGTGAGTGATTTTAAGGGTGGGAAGGAAAGCGCCTTGATGTTTCTTCTTGGGCAGGTTATGAAAGAAACTCATGGAAATATCGACCCTCAATCAGCTAAAGAAGCCTTAACAAAGGCAATATCAGGTTGATATATCAATCTTAATGACTGAATTTTTGAAGGTATTATTGGTAGTATAAGTAGTATGGAATTAAAGTTTGATCCCAAAAGTCCTTTATATGTTTACGTAAATAATGCTGACCTTATAAACCCAGCGCTTGATGAACTGGAAAAAGAGAAGGTGGTCGGTGTTGATACAGAGGGAACGTCTCTTGATCCGTATGAAGGTGTGTTGCTGACTATTCAAATTGGGACACCTGAAAAGACATTTATTTTTGATGCCAGAGAACTTGATCTGAAACACACTAAAAGGTTTAAAGAATTTTTGGAAAACGCCAAAATAATCAAATTGTTTCACAATGGTAAGTTTGATTATAAACATATAAAATACCATTTGGGTATTTCGGTCAGTAACATCTTTGACACTATGCTTACTGAGGTTGTGTTAAATGCTGGTATCGGGAGAGGTTACTACTCTTTAAAAGAACTCGCCAGCAAATATGTGCAGTTTGATCTTGAGAAAGCTACTAGAGCAACGTTTGAAGGCGTTACACCACATACGAAACTTACCGAGGCCCAGTTGAGATACTCTGCGATAGACACTCTTATCATGTTTCCCGTGTTTGATGAGCAGCTAAAGAAGCTGAAAAAGGAAAATTTGGTTGATATAGCAAAACTTGAATTCGCGACAACAAGGGTTGTTGGAGACATGGAGCTTAAAGGAGTTTATGTTGACGTAAAGAGATGGAAGGAGCTTATTAAGGAGCTATCGGTAAAAAGAGAAGAAACTGCAAGAAAGTTCCAAAAGGAAATTAGACCGTTTTTTAAGTCGAATTCAATAGACCTTTTCGGAAACGTTGGTGATTCAATAAATATAAATAGCCAGGTACAGCTTATGGATCTCTTTAATAACAAAATGCACTTAGGGCTTCCTTCCACTGGAGATGCTGTTTTAGAAAACTACGGTCAGCCAGTTATAAAGTTGCTTAGGGAATATAGAGGTTACGAAAAATTAGTTTCGGCTTTCGGAGAGAATCTAATATCGAAAATAAATAGAAAAACGGGAAGAATACACCCTGATTTCAACCAGCTGGGAGCCGCTACCGGAAGGTTTTCTTGTAACAATCCAAACTTTCAACAGATACCAAGACAGTCGGAGAATGCGCAATTCCGTACATGTTTTAAACCTGAACCTGGGTACAAACTTGTAACAACCGATTATTCCACCATGGAGATGAGAATTATGGCAGATTTATCTGGAGATAAAGGATTAATAGACGCTTTTCTCAAAGGGGTGGATGTACATTCCCATACCGCAGCTTTAATGTTTAATCTTGAGCTGACTGAAGACTTCGGAAAAAAACATAAAGACGAAAGGTTCGCAGCTAAGTCTATAAACTTTGGACTAATGTATGGTAGAGGCCCTTCGAGCTTGGCCAGGCAGATTGGTGTTTCACCAGAAAGAGGTAAAGAGTATCTAGATAAATATTTTAAGCTGTACCCCGGAGTTAAAAAGTTTTTAGAGAAAGTGGCAAAAGAAGCTGTTAAAAATGGCTGGAGTACAACTCCCGCTGGAAGAAAACGATGGTACATAATGCCCGATAAAGATGATCCAGAATACCAAAGAAAAATAGGGCATATAGAAAGACAGGCGAAAAACCATCCTATTCAAGGAACTAATGCTGACGCTATTAAATATGCTTTAGTGTTTATGCAGGAAGATATAAAAGCGAAAGGTTTTGACGCCTGGCCTGTATTAACAGTACATGATGAAGTTGTATGTGAGGTGAGAGAAGATCAGGCTGAGGAGTGGGCGAAAATTCAATCAAAGGAAATGTGCAGGGCGGGAGAGCTATTTGTAAAGAAAGTTCCGATTGAATCCTCGCCTTTTGTAGGGGATGTTTGGGAGCATTAGTATATAGGTTCTTGCACTCTTAGTGAGAGAGTGCTAATATTTGGATTATGGTTTTATGTCATAGATGCGGGCAAAGACCTGCGAGAATACCGATAACAAGAATAATTGATGGTAAACAAGTCTATATGGCTTTGTGTGAAGTGTGTTACCAAGAAGTGATGGAGGAAACATCCGAAAGTGCCTCTAAACTTGATAAGTTTGGTAAAGATTTAACCCAAATGGCCAGAGACGGAAAACTTGATCCGGTGATTGGGAGAAAAGATGAAATAGACCGGGTAATACATATTCTATCCAGAAGAACAAAGAATAATCCAGTTTTGATTGGAGATCCCGGTGTTGGAAAGACCGCTATTGTTGAGGGTTTGGCGCAAAAAATTGTGGAAGGGTTGGTTCCTGAGCCACTAAGAGGAAAAAGAGTTTTTATGCTTGATATAGCTTCAATCGTAGCAGGTACTTCTCACAGGGGGATGTTTGAGGAAAGATTGAAAGACATTCTCCAGGAAGTTATAAACTCCTCGGGCCAGATAATACTTTTTATAGATGAGCTCCACACTGTCGTAGGTGCAGGAAGTGCTGAGGGGTCAATGGATGCCGCCAATATTTTAAAGCCCGTGCTTTCAAGAGGAGAGCTTCAGATGGTTGGGGCAACCACTGTTGATGAATACAGAAGATACGTTGAAAGGGATGCCGCGCTTGAAAGAAGATTCCAGCCCGTAATGGTAAATGAACCTACTGCGGAACAAACGGTTGCGATTTTGGAGGGTTTAAAGGAAAGATATGAGAAATATCATCACGTCAGGATCTCTGATGCCGCAATTGAAGCATCCGTAAAAATGGGGGATAGGTACATCAGTGACAGATTCCTGCCTGATAAAGCAATTGACCTTATAGATGAGGCTTGTGCTTTGGTTAGACTTTCACAAGTCAAGGAGCCTGAAAATTTAAGAACTGTAGAAGAGGAAATTACTGAAACAAATACAAAAATAAAAAGAAAAGATATTTCAAATGATGAGAAAATAAAATTGAAAAAGAAAATTGAGTCCCTAGAAAAAATTAAGGCTGAGCTTTTGGAGATATGGACCAAAACTAAGCTTGAGGAAACTCCTGAGGTTGATGTCGAAGCAGTTTGCAAGGTAGTGGCAAGAGCAACAGGGATACCTCTTGAGAGTCTGAATGTGGCAGAGAGGGAAAGGCTGCTAAAGCTTGAAGAGACCCTAAGTAAGAGAATTGTGGGTCAGAAAAAAGCCATTTCAGTGCTTTCTGAGGCTGTAAGAAGGGCAAGGGCTGGACTAAAGGATCCTAAAAGACCGATTGGTGCATTCCTTTTTTTGGGACCCACGGGAGTTGGTAAGACGGAGCTTGCAAAGGCTTTGGCTGAGGCTTTATATGGAGATGAGGACATGATGGTAAGGCTTGATATGAGTGAATACATGGAGAAGCACTCAGTAAGTAAGTTAATTGGTGCCCCTCCAGGATACGTGGGATACGACCAAGGCGGACAATTAACTGATGTAGTGAGGAGAAAACCGTTCTCGGTTATACTTTTGGATGAAATCGAAAAAGCGCACCCAGATACGTTTAATGCCCTTTTGCAGATAATGGAGGACGGAAGACTGACTGATAGTAAGGGAAGGACAGTCAATTTCAAAAACACAATACTTATTATGACCTCAAATGTTGGGTCTGATTATCTAAGAAGATCGGAAATTGGATTTGATAAAGGACCGAAGAAAAAAGGCGAGAGCGAAGAAGATTTTAACAGGAGAATATCTGAGATATTAAAAGATTCATTCAAGCCAGAATTTCTAAATAGGATTGACGAAATAGTTATATTTACGAGTCTGTCTCAGGACGAACTTAAGGAAATCACTAGAAGGATAGTTAAAAAGACGGAAGACATGCTAAAGGAGCAGGGGATCACCGTTGAGGTTGGAGAATCTGCCGTAAAATATTTGGCGGATACCGGTTTCAGTGAGGATTACGGTGCAAGACCCCTTCGAAGGCTTGTTCAAAGAGAACTTGATAGTGTTATATCTGACATGATAATCAAAAACGAGGTAGTAAAGGGAGATAAACTGAAAACTACGGCTGTAAACAACAAACTCAATATCTCTATCATTAAACCAGTGAAGGTCGGTGCAAAGAAAGGTAATTGAAATTAAGGTTTAAATCTGATAGTCTCTTACAGCTATGGCCGAAGAAAAGAAACAAGGAAACCAAAAAGAAGAAAAAACGGAAGTTTCTGTAGAGGAAACTAAAGACAAAGCTGAACAATCCCCAGAAAGTGCCACCGATGAGGTTGTTTCCGAAGGGATAGAACCTGAAGAGATCGAAGAAGAGGAAGCATTGGAAGAGGCTAAACCTGGAGAACCAAAAATAGAGGAATTCAGGGTTGGTGATACAGTTAAAATAAATTACAAAATCATTGAAGGGGATAAAACAAGAATTCAACCGTATAGTGGTATAGTTATTTCGAAAAAAGGTTCGGGGATTTCCAAAACGTTCACAGTTAGAAAGATATCAGCTAATGGGGTTGGTGTTGAGAGAATTTTCCCTTTATTTTCTCCAAATATTGAGAGGCTCAAAGTAGTCAGAAAAGGAAAGGCTAGAAGATCCAAACTTTACTATCTAAGGGAAAGAATTGGCAAGCAGGCAACGAGAATAAGAGAACAAAAATAAACTGTTTAGGACTTTTTTATTTTTCCCGGTTAAGACATAATAGATTTATGAAAAATTTATATTCCATTTTGACCTCAAAGGTTGCATTTGCTATCGGAGTAATCCTGTTCGCTTTATGTTCTTATTGGATTTACAAAAATATTAATCTGAGTTATATAACTGGAGTAAGAGTTGAGAACGCACAAAGTGTGGATTAATTGACTTTTAATGGTATAATCGAAGGCGTGCTCTTACGAATGATCGAAATCTTGAAGTTTTAACTCAAAGCATTTCCCATTTTCTTAAGACACTTGTTAGTATTTTATTAAATGGAAGGTGGTGTGTTAGTTTGACAAAGTTATACGTAGGTAACTTACCATATAGTTACAACGATGAAAGTTTAAAAACCTTATTTGCCTCTTATGGAAATATCGTTTCTGCTTCTATCATAATGGATAGAATGAGCGGAAGATCCAAAGGATTTGGATTTGTCGAGATCGAAGACGACGAAGCCGCTCAGAATGCAATAAAGGAACTACATGAGAAGGACATGGAAGGAAGAAAGATTGTAGTTTCAGTTGCAAGACCTAAAGAAGAAAGACCAGAAAGAAGTTTTAGAAGATAACATTTCTTACGGGAATACTTTGATCAAGGACTCCGCTTAGGCGGGGTCCTTTTGGGTTTCTTTTGATAGGTTTATTTTGGGGATATACTGATATTATGAGTGAAGTTGATTACAACGACGAAAACTATGATTACACAAAATATTGGAATGGTAGAGACTACGAGAACAATGCTGAGTTTGTTGCGTTAAAAAAACTTCTACCTGAAAAATACCAAGTAGAAAAAAGTGTATTGGACATTGGTGGTGGTTTTGGCAGACTTATCCCGGTATTAAAGGACAGCTTTGGCTCAATAACTGTAGTTGACTACTCACAACGTTTGTTGGATATAGCATCACAAACTAGTGTTCAAGCAGGGGTCAGTATTAAAACAATAAAGTGCGATATAAACTTGCTATCTGATAGTGTCGTCGAAAAGTATGACTGCGTTGTTATGGTGAGGGTTTCACATCATTTGAAGGATCTTGAATCTGTTTTTAAGCAGGTCCATGGTATTTTAAATGACAGAGGCGTTTTTATATTGGAAATTGCCAATAAAATGCACTTTAAGTCTGTTGTTTTGAATTTAATCAAAGGGAATTTCGAGTATTTTAGTAAAGAATCTGTTAGTATCGCTTCAAAGGACGTGACCTTTTTGAACCACCATCCAAAAAAAGTGGAAGGTCTCCTTGAAGAAGCAGGTTTTAAAATCGAAAAGAAACTATCAGTTTCGAATTTTAGGATTCCTATTTTAAAGAAAATATTTCCAGTAAAATTTTTGCTGGTGATCGAAAATCATGTTCAGGAGCTTCTCTCAATTGTGTATTTTGGCCCTTCAATTTTCTATAAGTCAATTAAAGAGTAGTTTATTTGAACTTGAAAAAGTAACCGACTCGTATTCTAGAAAGAAAAAATATATTGTCTAGGGATTGAGTCGCTCCCTGGATATCAGATACTGCAGATGTATAACCAGTTTTTTTAACCATACTTGCTGTTTGGTCGTTGAATTGACCGTAAGGATAAGCAAAGGACAGAACTTTTATACCGAATTTCTGTTCAAGAGAATTTTTGCTACCTTGTATTTGCGCTTGCAGAAGTTCCTGGTTTGCTGATGTTAAGTCGTAATGATTCATTGAGTGAGCACCTATTTCTACGAGACCGCTTTCTAATATGTTCTTTATTTGCTCCTCAGTCATATAGTTTTTATAGTTGATAAATGATGAGATGACGAAAACAGTAACTTTAATACTAGCTTCTTTAATAACTGGGAACGCATCTGTGTAAAAATCTCTATAACCATCGTCAAACGTTAAAGCAACAAACTTGCCGCTCGGTAAGGGTTTTTGATTTAAAAGATCGGGGATATCTTTTACAAAGATAAATCTATATCCCTGGTTTTTTAGTTCCAAGATTTCTTTTTTGAGATCAGCGGGTGAAATAGCAAGACTCTTCCTTATCAAATCTGACTGATCTTTAACGATTTCTATGTAATGATAAGTTATTATAGGGATTTCAAGTGATTGTATTTCTCTTTGCGTAATTTCTGAAGAATTTGGATTTGGTTTTTGAACTAGTGGGAATAGCCGCTTTGATAGTTGTGTCATCGCAAAAAGAAGGAATAAGGAAAACGCTAAAACAAATACAAACATTTCTAGCAAACTTGTATTATTAGATTTTTTACTCACTATACTTAAGATTATTCTACTCTTTTGATCTAAAAACCTTAGAGAGCAGCCACGCATTAGGTTTTGTGTTCAGTATTAATATAACCTATAATATTTGACTTTAGGCTATTATATATGTATAATGGCTTTATTGTTTGTTTCCATCCCGGAACATTGATAATTCCAAATACCCATAAAAAGGAGATGCGATGAATAAGAACCCTGAAGTTACCGAATCTAATCGTACTGGTAAGGGTAAGTCAGTTTTGAAGATTTTATTGTTTTTGGTTATAGGTCTGTTAGTTTTGATGATAGGGTTTTATACCGGTGGTATGTTTGCACAACCTTCATCAGAGGGAACTTGCACACCTCTTCCACAGGATGGTGCGTTTGCTCCAGCCCAGAGTGGTATTTATACTATCGAGGGCCAGGATGAAAAGGTTTTCATTTTAAGGGGGATTATCGAAAAAAAGGCAGAACCTTCAACTACAGATTCTGTGGATGAGCTTCCCCCATGCTATTCAAGCGAAAAAGGAATGTATACCCTTAAGGGTTACACCTTGATAGCAGAGAATGGAGATAAAGTGTTCCTGGTCAAAGGAGTGGGAAGCTCACGCGGTTTTGTAGTAGAACCTACCCCTTTTCCGTGATCGAGGGGGAAGAAGAGCCAGCATGTCCAGTACCTCAATACGACTGGGGAAGCGAGAAACTCCAGACTAAATGGAATAATACACTGGAATATTGTGATTTAATCGTAAAAGCTTCAGAACAAAAAGGTTTGGACCCGATGCTTCTTGCAACTCTCATCTTTTGGGAAAGTGGTGGAGATCCCTTGGCGTTTTCAATTGACGGAGCTGTTGGGTTAATGCAAGTAATGCCAAGAGACGGACCTGCTGCCTCATTTCTGTGCATCAATGGACCATGCTTTGCTGACAGACCCACAATGGAGGAGTTAATAGATCCAGAAATTAATATAGAGTCCGGATCAAAAATTCTTTCGGATTTGCTAGTTATAACAGGTTCGATCCGTGAGGCTTTGTTTTCTTACGGTCCTGAAGGGGTTGGCTACGAAGGATACGCTGATAAGATTCTAGAGCTTTTCGAAACGATTAAAAATCAAAAGTAATAACCGGGATTGGAAGAAAGGGCAATTTTGTTAATAAATCAACAAGTTGCCCTTTTTTGTTTCCAATATTTTATCTTAAACGGCCTCTTCTAAACGCTCGGTAAATTCTTATACCAATCAGGCATTATCTTTAGAATGTCCACTTGTCTTTTTATCCCTTCTTTTATGTCCGTCTTTGGGTAATATCCAAGAAGATTTTTAGCTTTTGATATATCAGCATAAGTTATATCCACCTCTGTGGAGGGTTTGTCTATGTGTTTTACCTTTATTTTCATTCCAAGGGCTTCTTCAATATCTTTAATTAAATCTGTAAGTTTAACGGGGTTCGAATTTCCAAGATTTATAATTTCGTAATCCAATTTTTTATCACAAGCGCTTATTATGCCCGATACAGTGTCTGCTATATAAGTGTAGTCTCTTGCCATACTACCGTCCCCATATACTGTTAAAGGAACGTTGTGTAGTGCTTGGTTTAGAAATCTTTGTATGACCATTCCATAAGGTCTTTGCAACGGGCCGTAAACTGTAAAGAACCTTAAGCATGTTATGGGCAAGTTGAAATTATGATGGAATGTGTAGCACAAAATTTCCCCCGCAAGTTTTGTGGCGGCGTAAGGAGATACAGGTTTGTTTTCAACGTTGCCTTCTGAAAAGGGAGTTTCTTTTAAATTTCCGTAAACAGATGAGGACGATGCAAAAACAAAGTTAGAGATTTTGTTTTCTACGCTTAGGTTTAAAAGATTGACAGTTCCATCTACGTTAACGGATGTGTACAGTCTTGGCTCTTTGATCGAAGATGGAACCCCTGCCATAGCCGCTAGATGTACAACAGTATCGAACACTTCCTTTTCAAATAAACTTTTCAGGAAATCATATTTTGTGATATCACCTTCCAAAAAAGAAAAATTTCCTGCCCTAACGGCCTTTGTTTTTTCGGTTTCGTACTGTAGGAGGCTCTCATAAACATTGGATACTTCGTCCTTTTTGAAAAATTGTAGCTTCTTTTCACTTGACGCTAGGTTTATTAAATCAACGTTGAACTCTTTACATTTTCTGGGATAGTATTTGTGAAAATTATCGCATCCGAATACATCATCACCCCGCGATAGTAGTTCTCTACATAGGAAGCTACCGATGAAACCTGCTGCACCGGTAACTAAGATTTTCATATTTTTATTTTAACATTTAATCTTTAAGAATTATTCGAGGATTGGGTGAAAAAGGAACTATATACGGATCATAACTAAGTTTTAGTTTGTGAGAATATTGATAAGGTGGTAAAGGAATACAAATAAATTATTTAGGTATTGCCTTGCTACCTTGGTTCTTTCTCTTATCTATAGCATTCATAATCCATTTCTCTGCATCAATATTGGTTTTGTTACAAAAGGCTAGGATTAGTGTTAACAAATCACCTATCTCTTCTGGTATAGGGCTTGTATTTGTTAGGCTCTTTTTGTAACTAGGATGCTCGGCTAAATACCTTGATGCAATTTCACCCAGTTCCTCCTGCATAGCAATTAAAAGTAGAAAGTCTTCTGTGTTCCAATTATTTTTCTTGTACATATCACCAACTTTTTCTTGTATTTCTTTTAGTAACATATATTTGGATTATAACTTAAATATGGTGGAACATGATTTCCTACCAAGAACTATACACCGATTATAACCTAACTTTGGTTTGTGTGGATATAGATAAAGAGGTTAAGGGATATTAAATTTGCTACAATAGCTACATATGAATTTCAACGACTATCAAGTCAAATCTAGAAAACACGCATTTTATCCAAATCAAAATACTCCAGATGCCTTTAGATATTTAATATATGGCATTACGGGCGAGGCTGGCGAGTTAGCGGAACTTTTTAAACACGCTCTTCGCGACGAGGGTGATAAAATTAATGCAGAACGAAGAAGGTTAATCATCAAGGAATTATCTGATATTCTTTGGTATTTGGCCAATATTTGTACAGAGCTGAAGATTGACTTCAACGATGTTCCTGAGGTGGGACTTAAAAAAATCCAAGATAGACTCAAGCGAGGAACATTAAGCGGTTCAGGAAACGAAAGATAGTTTTTTTGGTGAGGGCGGAGGGGATCGGACCCTCGACACGCGGCTTAAAAGGCCGCTGCTCTACCACTGAGCTACGCCCCCCGAAACTAGCGATTTATTATATCATAGGCTTTGGATTGTTTTTTGAAAACACCCGAAGTTTACACGAAGCAGCGTGTAGTATAAACTCTAGATATGGCCTATCAACTTTTAGCGGACAAATTACGCCCAACGAAAATTCAGGATTTTGTCGGACAAAATAAAATAATTGAGGTTATAAAATCCCTTCTTAAGCAGGCAAACACTACGGATTTTTTTCCATCACTGATATTTTGGGGTCCGCCAGGTTCAGGAAAGACTACTTTGGCAAGAATAATCGCCTCAGAACTCAATAGGAAATTTTATGAATTCTCGGCTGTGAATACCTCCACGAAAGACATCAAAAAAATCATTCCCAAAAAGAAAGATAAAATCTCTCAGGGATTGGGACTGATGGAAGAAAAAGAGATAAAGACACCTATTGTTTTTATTGATGAAATTCATAGGTTTAACAAGGCTCAACAAGATTCACTTTTACCCCATGTTGAAAGGGGGAACATAGTTTTCATAGGGGCAACAACTGAAAACCCGTCTTTTGAGGTGATAAACCCATTGATGTCAAGATGCAGAGTACTAATTTTATATCAACACAGCGAAAACGATTTAAGAACAATAATAAACAGAGCGTTGAAACTTCTTAGAGCATCTTTGACTGAGGATGCTACCGGATTTCTTATAACAGCATCGAACGGAGACGCACGAATAGCACTAAATGTTTTGGAAATTGCTTCCCACTTATCAAAAAGCAAGAAGATAGAGATGAAAAATATTGAAGATGCCCTTCAAAGAAGGAATCTTGGTTTTGATCTGAGAGGAGAGGAGTTTTACAACACTATATCGGCTCTTCACAAATCTATGAGGGGATCAGATCCCAATTCAGCACTTTATTGGCTTGGGAGAATGCTTGAGGCTGGTCAGGACCCAACCTACATAGCAAGAAGGGTAGTACGGTTTGCTTCGGAAGATATCGGTTTGAAGGACCCTAACGCTTTGGTAATTGCGATCTCAGCTTTTAGAGCCTGCGAAGTTATTGGTATGCCTGAATGCAACCTTGCTTTGGCTGAAGCTGTTGTTTACTGTGCCAAGGCCCCAAAATCAAATGATCTTTATGTTGCTTACGGCAAAGTGCAGGAAGATGTTGAGAAATATGGAAATTTACCAGTACCTTTAGAAATCAGAAATGCTCCAACAAAGTTTATGAAAAAAATTGGTTACGGAAAAGGCTATAAATATGAGCATAGCCTAGAAGCTAAAAAAACTGACCAAGAATACATGCCAACAAATCTAAAAGGAAGAAAATACTTAAGATAATACCGGCAATTTTCACTAACTATTTTTGTTTTGATTTTTTGTTTATACTTAGTGCGTGGGCCAAAAGATCAGAAGTATTTCGGTTTGGGTTTTTCCTGTCTCTGCAATCTCTGGATTGTTGTTTGGCAACTTGCTCGTTGAATCGTTTTCAAAATTAACTCTTAGTGACTTCCACGTTTATTATTACATAACTAGGGCGGTTTTTTTCTATCACACTAATCCTTATTCAAATTTTGTACCTATTTATCCATACTTTTTCCCGCCAGCATCCCTGGTCTTGTTTTACCCGTTGATATTGGTTCCCTTTTATATCGCCAAAATTATATGGACACTTTTGATGGGGGCTTTATTACTTTCCTCACTTTATTTAGTCTGCAAAATGTTCTTTGGGAAGTTGACCTATCATTTTTGGTTTATGCTATTGCTTTCGATGCTGTTTTATCCTTTAAGATTCACTTTCAGAGATGGTCAGTTCAACGTTGCAATGTTATTTATTTACACATTAGGTTTGTACGCTATTTTGAAAGATAAAAATGTTGCTGGAGGAATTGGTCTGGGAGTAGGAGTTATAACAAAAATAAGTCCCGCATTGATAGTTTTATATGCGTTTTATAGAAAAAAAATTAAATTAGTTTTTGTAGCAGCTTTAACTGTTTTATTGTTTTCCGTTGCTGCCGAAGTTACTGTTAGTAAAGATATTGACTATTATTACGTGAAGAACATTATAAGCAAGGTCTCGAATCAGTCCAGCGGTTTTGGCTGGCCTGAACAATCTATTTTAGCCTTCATTAAATACACAGCAGGTTCAAATTCTCTAGGTATTAAACTTCAGGTTATGAATTTCGTTTCATATCTAGCGGTCGCTTTGTTGCTTGTGAAATTTGTGTTACTCGATTTTTTGAAAAAGAAAGGAAGGTTAAATATTTATTTAGATTATTTTATCCTGACGATCATCGGTGTTATTGGAACTGGTCTTGCGTGGTTCCACCAATATACAATTTTGCTTTTACCTTTATTTGGGTCCTTTATTTTGTGTTTTACGTATCTAAAAAAGCATAGGTTGATTTATTTAGCTGTGTTTTCGCTTACGTATCTTGCTTGGTTTCTAAACCTGAAAGACAGTACATTCTTTGTAGGTTATGCTCAATTTATAATGCTTTACGGGGGAATTTTGCTACTTTGCAGTCTTTTTATCCTAAAGGCCAATCAACAATGGCTTGAAGAAAAGGAGTCTAAAATTGCTGAGCACAGTCCCTATATTATTCCGGTATTTTTAACATTTTTAGTTATAGGCTTGGCTCCTTGGAATTTATCTCAAATGCTTAAAGAAGGAAGGGATTTGGCTAGAATAGAAGCAGTTAACTACATGGGAGATGTATTAAAAGATTCTACAGTTCATTTTAATGTAGGCGAGTCCAACAGTTTTATAGGAAAAAATAAGTCAAGCAAGGGATACATTTTGTTTGCAAAAGGGGAAGAAGGAAAGGTACTAGATGGAATGTCTATTTTGTTCATAGATCCAATTAACAACTCTCAGTACAATTATGTTTTCTCTTCTGCAAATGGGACTAATTTCGAGTTGAAAGCAAGACTTGAAAGCTTAAAGTACAAAAATACCTACGGTGACTATTTTAGTTTTATCTGGTGATAGGGTATTTTAAAATTAATTTAAATTCCCAAAATATGCGGGAATTTTTCCCATAAGATCGTCTATATTTTCAAATTCTATTGTGCTTTTGGTGAAAGTTTTAAAGAATTTTTCAGATAAACCCTTTTTTATTGCTAAAATTATCTTTTTACCGAAAAGTTTTGCGCAAATTATCTCGAAACTTAAGCCTAGGCTTTCTCCCTTATGGTCGATAAAAGCTAAAAGGGCGTCGGACTTTCGGATGTTGGAGATAATTGGAGTCAAGCTTTTTGATGTAGATACATGATTTATATGCCATTCGTGCACATCGCGCCCCAAAATGAAGCAATTATGGCAGTTCTCTTCAAGTTTGTTTGATATTTTTTCCAAATTATTCTGAAGGGTCTGTTTATCGTCGTTATTTTTGTATTTGTAACCAAGATAAATATTCACTCCATTTATTTTATCATTTTTGAGATATTTTTCGTAAAACTATAATATATGGGTACTTATTAAGTTATTTGATCTTTCCAAAAAGAGGAAGAAGTAAATCCAATAAGTTGTCATTTAAGGGTCTCGTAGTAAATGAATTGCTTTCTGATGTTGCTGTTTCGCCATTTGAGTTAGAAGAGGAAACTGAAAAGAAGTACTTTGTGTTTGGTTTGAGTTTGTCTAAATGAAGAACGTGATTTTTAATCGGATTTTCTTTATATAACAACTTATCATATGCCTCAGTTATCCCGTATTTTATTTCGCTATCTGAGCTTGTTGATGTTCGCCACCTTACATTCGCTGTGGTTGATGTTATAGCGTAAGTGCTTATATCGGAAATCGTAAAACTTGGTGTGGGGGTAGGTGTTGCAGTAGGTGTGTACGTTGGAGTGGGAGTAAAAGTAGGTGTTGGTGTAAAAGTCGGTGTAGGTGTTGGGGTAGGCGTTTCGGTTGGTGTAGGAGTCAGTGTTGGGGTTGGAGTTGGAGTAAAGGTGGGTGTTGGCGTTAGCGTAAGAGTTGGTGTTGGGGTAGGAGTTGGGGTCGGAGTTGGTTCACTTATCATACTGTTGTAGATACTAAGCAGGTCTGAGGGAGAAAGAACAGAGTAGTAAATACCGACTTCATCAAAATAACCTTTAGGTGAGTATATATAGTTAGCATCATTAAACATAATAACTTTAGAGTCGGAGGAACCAAGGGTACCAGACCAAGGTTGTCCTCCACCTAATTCAACACCGTCAACAATTAAGCGAATAGTTGAACCATCATAAGTGCAGGCAACCATATGCCAGCTGTCATCATCTAAAGTAAACGGGTGGGAAGACGAAGAACCCCCTCCTTGATTAGTAAGGCAACGGACAGAACCATTGGCGGGTAAATCAATTTGAAGAGAAGTATTAATTGATAGAAGAGAGTAAAAAGCATTAGGAATATCTCCAGCATGAATCTTGACCCAAATATAAGCTGTAACTTTGTCGGAACCGTAGATCCCAGTAACACTACCATCCGTCTCAATATAATTGGAAGAGGTACCATCGCTATATCCACAGTGACCACCAGATAGACAAGAGGAAGTAGAGTTAACGATTCCGTGAGGAACAGCAGTATAGGAGTTGCTAGAAGAATCCAAAACATTACCCCAACTGTCTTCGTCCAAATGCCATAGACCAACTGGAGACCCGTAAGCAAAGACAGAAGTATGTGAGAATATTAAAGCACAAAAGAGTAATAAAGGCACCGATAAAAAAACTAGAAGCCTGTAACTATAATTCCTTGAATTAGTTATATAATTACTATATGTTATTTTTAATAAAAGTCAAATGACTTCAAAAAGGCTTAACGGATTTAAAAATCAGTCGGTTTTAAAAGATATCATTAACAACTCTTACAGATAAAATACACAACTCTTTTATGAGGTAATCAATAATCTAAGTGAGCTTTCGGTTACATTCGGGCTAGAAATATAAGAATGGTGACCCTACAGGTAAATTTCTCGAACTCTCTTATAACATAATTAAACTTTCAGCTTTGTTATACAAGCTAGCTGTATAATAGTTCTATGAGTGGTATTTTTGGAAATGAAACTATAAATGATGAATCTAGCAAAAATGAGAATAGTGAGTTAGAGAAGGAGGTAATAGAAAATACTGGGTTAGAGTCTAAGCAAATAAACGATTTCCTTTTATATCATGAGTCTGAGGAACAGGGTGGAATAATAATAAAAGCGGTGTCAGACAGCATGTTTGAAGAGGATCTTTCACAAATGGAGAAGCACAAAGGGTTACTTGACGAACAGACTTATGAGAAAATAACTAAAGAGTCTTTTATTGAATCCTTAAAAACTATTGGACAATATATCCCTAGTGATAAACTTGCTAGACTTTTTCCTGGAATTGAACTATCTCGCATAGACTCGTACGATTTTTCAGATGCTAAAATAAAGGTTTTTGTATTATCAAAGGAAGATTTTAATGACCTTTATAAGAATCTTTACCAGAAGGAAGAAAATGATAAAGGAAGTGGGTTTACTATGCCTTCGAATCGATTCCAAGATAGACCGCCTGTTAAATCGGAAATGCAAGTCGATTTATCCGAAAAAAGGGTAATTGTTATAAGCGAGTTACCACCGTCAGCATCAGAAATGTTTAAAAAATTTAATTATAACGATGAAGAGAAAAAGAAGATAATATCAACACATGTTGAAAATGTAATTGTTCATGAGTTTATTCATGTTCTTGGTATTTCTTCAGATCTTCCAAGGTACCTCAACGAAGGAATAACTGAGTGCTACTCACAATGGATCACTAGTGATAAGTTTAATGATCCTTCGTTTATTGAAACAAGGGGACTTTTTGTTGGATATCCGAATGAGACACAGTTTTTTTCTATCTTAATGGACGCTATGGTAGAAAGTGGTATAGATGAGGTGACAATTCACAAAGCCTTTTTATCGTCAGACGCACAATCAAGGAAACAAATAAATGACTTCCTATCTCAAAGATATGGTCAGGAAAAAACCGAAAAAATTATGGATTGGGATTTTAAGTCTTCTAGAGAGGCCCTGCAGTATATTGTCGATTTAGAAGCTAAACAGGATTCAGAGATAGGAAGATTTTTAAAAACTTACAAAAAATATTGATATGTCTATCGATAAGACATGAGAATGGTGACCCTACGGGTCAAAATCTAGAACACTCTTATACCTTAATTATAGAGAATCTCACAGAGCTATCAAAGGTTTTAGTAGAAGTAGGAGTTTAGAAAGGGGTAGGAGAGAATTATTAACCCACAGTCATAATAGTTCGTTCTAGAGCATTGTAGAGCTTTGGCTGACTCTAGTTGACTATATAGGGAACTTCTATTCAAATTTGTCACATAGCGATAAGTAGTATACCGTTCTAGCTAACTTGTGATTTCAATAACAATTTTATTAACTCATCCGCTTGATACAATAAACCCTTAGTTTTTTCGGGCATTAAGCCACCGGGTTGATGCGCCTTACTTAGTGCTTTATAAACTTCTCTAAAGGCTTTTGCTTGTTTTAGAAAGGTTTCTCGCACCCATGGATTGTCTATTTTATCTGAAATATAGTTTATTTTATGGTTTTGATGTACATCCCTAGCTTTTTTGATTTTATACTTTTCCATGACCTTCTTGTCGGGTGCAAAAATATCTAGCAATTGTCGTATGACCTCTCTTATTAAAAACATAGGAGCTCTTGTTTTATCTTGCATAGTTGTGTGAAGATTGGACCACGCATTGTTATAAATATCGGCTATAACAGGTGAATACTCACTCAAACCAGAGCTAATTTTCTCCTGTTCGGACCTTTGGTCGACAATCTCAACTAATTTACGATAGGAAGTTGGTAACATACCAAGATACGCAGTACTTGCGGTTGATATTGCAACACCGGAAGCAGCTACATACGCCGTCCCGGCTGTGTATAGACTTTCATCGAGACCAGAGTTTTTAAGGTTAATAAAAACATTATTTGACAGTTGCTTCATGTTTTCGCTTAAATCGCAACCAGATGCAACCATTTCTTCAGGTAAATCTTTTTTTTTCGAAGCTAGGTCCTTCCACAGCTCTTTTAGCGTATGAACCACATCTTCCTGATAACCCAAGTCTTCACACCACTTAAAAGTTTTATCCTTAGATTTTAATATGTTCTCTTCAGTTTCTTCAAGATTGCTAATAGTTTTGTCTACTTTGTCAGCCATGATTCTATTTTACTCCATGAGCGTACAGAAAATTGTTTAGAATGCAGAATAGAGTACACACCAACCGCATTTGATATAATTTTGCCGTAGAGTTAGATGGTGAAACCCATAAAAGAGCATATGAAATAAAGAAAGATATCTATAAAGATAAGTTTTTTAAGACCATTCACTTACCTATGATAAGAGTTATATCACGGCCTAATTACTAAATAGAAGAATTGAAAAGAAGATTACTTAACCAAGCCTAAGGAATTTATTCACAAAATCTTTAAGAAAGTTTGTTAAGTTCTTCTAATAGCTGAGGTATTTCATTTAGAGAGTAGATTCTCACATCGTATTGCTTGTCTAGAGACAGGGGTTTTGTCGTTAATCTATTTTTTAGATGCTTATCCGTGACGAAGTAGCTGCTAAAGGGCAACATCTGGCAGGTTTGCATAAAATCAAAGTCATCTGTTTCTTTCACTTTATCCCTCTGTGTTACTAGGGAGGCATTTAACTTAGCTTGGATGGATATGAAAGGAATGGATGTAAAATATTCAGATTTATAAAATTTGAGTATTTCCAACAAATCTTCCGGTTCCTTACCCTCTTCGGTCGTCCCACCCTTAAGATGAGCTAACCGGCTCATATTCCTTCCCAGCTCCATAAGAACATCTACATCTGCCTCACTCAGACTAATCTTAGTAGCATATTTCACAAACAATTGGCGAAGTCCATTTGATAGGTAGTGATAGTGTGATAATTTTTCCGCTTCAAAACGCTTTGGGAAAGACTCTTTGTTTTCTCTCCTAAGCTCTTCATATTTGGAAGCTAGATATTTTTTACGCTCTTTTTTATCCTTAATGTCGTCTGGTAGTGTTGGGAAACGGACTGACACAATAAATTCTTGTTCTGAAGCTTGCTTGAGTTCTCCTAGTGGTTCGTTTATGAACAAGCTACTCCCATCAAATACAATTTCTTTACCATTGTTTACATAGGCTTTCAAAGCTTGTTGTATTTGCATTTGTTTAACTCCGTAGTTGTAGTTGGTTCTAATGCCATAAGACAGTGTCGTTTGTAATTTATGTATCTCGTCCTGAAATTTGTTGTGCTGTTCATACTCTTCCGCTTGGTCCGACTTTGGACAAAGTAGTTTTTTCTGCTTTGTGAGTTTGCGAATAGCTTCTATAAGTTTTTTCTCATTCTCATAATAACAAGGGTTTTTATTTACACCGTTCTCTGATTGAACAAAATCAATGAAAAAATTAGTATCTAAGAATATTACGGGAATTTTAGGTTTAATAACATTTACGCTAATTGATGAATCGCTATTCTTACTCATTCTAGTTTTTGTGGGCCCTCGTTATAAATTGGTTGGTTGAAGTTATCAATCTGTCCTGATACTTTTTTAGGAACCGATATAAAACCCATCCAAGCTGTGAAACCTGTAAAAACTAGGATAAGCAACCAAAGCCATATCCCACCATCTAATGAAGCATTTCCGAATAGAAGATTTACCGCAAGAACAAAGTAAGCTATTTGCGTAAATAACACTCCCATTGTTGTACCGGAACCAGCATCAGGTCCTTCTTTAGAAGCCATATAACCTACAGGCCCTATTATTACCGAATACGCCCAAAGTAGCGTCGCAGGTAGTGGGTATTGTGTCTTGGTAACTATAAAAATAAAAATGAAACTAACCCAAAGAGACAATATAAAGTTGTTATATCCTGAAAGAATAAAGCCTAGTATTCCGGTTGTAAGACGCTTACCTTTTTCAGCAGATTTTACAACTAAAGGAATGATTAGCCAGGTAGGCAGTGACACAATTGTGTATGCCCAGGGCATTACGAAGCTATAGATAATACCTATTATTACAAGGCCTATCCCCCCAGAAGCTATCAACCAAATTACACCCACTATTCCTGACAGGAAACTAAAAAGCCACAACGAGGCCATACTTATTTCTAAAAGGACAAGAAATAATTTTTTCATAATTTTTCTTTCATAACAAAACCTTGTTCCTTTTACGGTTAAAATAGGTACTACAGAGAGTGGGCTTTGTCCTGTATCAGAGTTTGGTTCCGTTTTAAGAAACTATTTAGCTTTTCTTTCGTCCAATAGGGGCTTTCTGAAAAACCCCTCATATCGTAACCCCCGTCTCCCCCCAGCTTATAAACCCATACCCAAAATACTTGGTCAGGTTTATCCGGAAATAGAATTTCTATTTGTTTTCCTCCGCCCATGAAATCAAAAATGTCCACCACAACAAACCTTCCTTTATAGTAATCACTAGAAAAGCTATCAAGACCCTTTATTTTAAGTTCCGTTCCTCCAGACCCTGAGGGTACTGTGCCCTTCTCCACAAGTGTACTAGATAGTGATTTTGGGTCTTCAAGATAAGTATTTAAGGTCTTTCTAATCTCTAAAACATAGGGGTTTTGGTACACAGCATAATATTCCTTTGTTTGTTCATCTATTATTTTCTGTTGTTCTATATCATATAATTTCATTTCCACCAAAATTCTTAGTTTAATGCCGCACAAAAAAGCTACTACTATTAATACTATAAATACGCTTAGAAATACCACTTTATTTTTCATTTTTAATCTCCTTTTTTGCCTTCTTCGAATTTGGAACAACCCGACTACTTTCCTGTAGACTTAGCGATTTACCTAAATATATTCTCACAGGATGCAAATGTCTTTATTCTGAAGTTAGCATATTTTCGATTTCTGTGTACTTATCTGCTCTCGCTTTTTCATCGTTAATATTTGCGTAGTAAGTATAATTACCTTTGCTAACAAAGTCATCGTACTGACTAGCATTGTAATATTTAGAGAAAAGATTCTTTAATTCGGTTTCTGATTGGTCAAAATAGAGGTTTGTGAGCTCATCCTGAGAAATTTTATTTAGTAATAGCTTTACAATACCGGCTTCCTCTACATAAGTAATTTTCTCCTCACCATAGCCTGTATATTCATTTAATACTTTAGCTGCTTGATATTCCGTCAATCCTTCATTTAGAAAAACGGGAAGTTCCGTTTCTAGTTTATAAGAATATACATGCAAAAACTCATGTAATGTTGTATATAGGTAATCCGAAAGTGGGTAGGTTTCTTTATCGTAATAATTAATAACTACAGAGTTCGCTGACTCTGAAGAATAAGATACTGCATTTTGATATGCCGCAGTTACCGGGTCTTTCTCCATCAACGCAAGACTTTCTCTTAGAGAGCTCACCTCTCCTAAGAGGTAATTTTTAGACGCCACAGCACTTTTGTTATATGTTACAGCGTTATCTCTATTAATTTCATTGGTTTTCATGGCATCACTGAGTGTTTTTTTGTAGTACTCAATATTATCTTTCCAACTCACGCAGGCATAGAAATCTTTATAGCTTTTACACAGCTTGTCGTAGTCCTTTTGCGAATCAGTCACATAATAATCATATAATGATTGGTTTTTCTCTCTACTACTCTCGTAATTATCTATAATTTCCTGGTTATGTGTAATGAGGTTATTTAATTCTTGAATGTTTTTGTTACTTTCTTCAATCAAACTTTTAATTTCGTTTTTTCTTTCTTCCTCTTTTTTAGTTTGGTATGCGATATACTCATTTTCGTTCATTACTTTGTAATAAATGGTTTTTTCAGATTTTATGTATGTGGGATAGTCTTGGACTAACAATTTTTCTGCGATAACTGGAGAAAGTTCCTGCACTATATCCTTGTTAACATTCCCGATAATTAAAATTGAGACCGGGGTCTTTGGGAATAGTAAGACATTAAATGGTATTTGAGTTAGTTCTTGGTCTATTTCGGTGTTCTCACCCTTATTCAGAAGCACATACGGGATAATTATTGCATTATAATAGGTTTCCTTACTCGATAAAGATATATCTTGTAAGGCAAGTACAGCCCATTCGACTGGGTTATTCTCTATAAGGAGCGGTAATCTGGGATTATTTTTTATCTCACTCGCGATGCAACTAGCACAATCGATGTTACTTACTTTTTCACCTAACTCATATTTATTATTCATTATTGCCACTGAGTCATCAATAGATTTATAGGCTTCCGCTTTCAACCTAGACACCACATTGTCTGCTATTAAAACATAAGAGATGTACATTCCCACTACGGCAATCTGAAAAGTGACGAAAAATAAACCCAGCATTCGTTTTCTGACGGTTTTTCTAAAAGATAAAATAAAAACTACACACGAAATTTCTGCAATTAAAGGAAACAGTAACCACACGACTCTTCCCAGTTCGCAAGTACCGGGAATTTGGGTACTACTACTATCACATAGAATATTATCGAAAAAGATATCATTTGGACTTTTTGTTATATCAAAGCTGATGTCAAACACTCTTTCGGTTTTCGCTGCCTTATAGAGCTGATTAAAGTAAATCTTCCCAAGCAACAATACTAAAATCACATAAGAGAAAAGGAAAACAAGGGTTTTCTTGTTAATAAAGATAATTTTTAGACTTGTCTTAACATTTGGTTTTGATGCGATACTCGTTTTTCGTTTATTAAGTTGTTGTAATCGCTTTAGCAGTAAAGCTAGTACATTTATGGTAGCGTTTTTTATATCGAGAACAAATCTTAATATTTTAGCCATTTGATGTTAAACATATCTTTTCATTTTTCATAACACTTTAGTTACCATATACAAACCACTATCAGTAATCTATTATGCTAGGCTTCCATTCCTTAAGATAAACAGCTGCCTCGCCCCGTGCTCTCCCCCGTAATTCTGGTCTATGATTTGGGTCGCTCAGTAGTTCGAGGGCTCCTTCATGGTGGAGTCTTATTATCAACTTGGGATACAGTCGAGAAATATGTCTTAACATCTTTACCTTATAGTGTTCTCTAGTCCATAAAAAATCTATCTCTTCATCATCCTTCTTTTCTTCAAAGGCTCTGTACATATTTAAAAAATCTATTTTGTGTGTAATAAAGCCGATTGTTCCCTCAGGTATTTTTTTGCATCTGAATAAAATCATTGCGTAAGGAGTGGTCAAATCTGAATGCACAACCTCGCCATTTACAACAGAACTCATCAGGGGATTAAACCGTAATACCTTACAGTACTCGCTTTCAACGGCACTCCATTGGTCATCTGTAAGTAACTGGTGTAATTTTTCTGCACCTGTCTCGCCAGGTTTACTAGCTAGTTCGTTTTGCTTTACATTTTCTGTCATAAAAAGGGACTACCTCCTTCGTAGTCCTAGCTTGTCAGCATTGAACCCTCGGAAAGGTAGCCCCTTCTTAGGCTCAATGCCTTTTAAGTCGGCAAGACTGACAAGCTAGGTTTTTCTGTCTCGATTATAACGCTAATAGTGCGTAACGGTATAGTGTGATTATTCCTGTGTTGCCTATTTAATTTCTCTTCAGTAGTTGATAGATTTCCGAAGTGTAAGTATGTCAGTATGTTTTATCAGTTTTCCAATTGGAAATGGAACTACCCGTACCCTCCACAATGATAAAAATTAATTTCAAATGCATGTTTTAGTAGTGAACTGAAAACACGAAATAAACCCGAAATGTCGAAACTTGATTACCTCTAATGAGTGTTGGAGGATAAGATTATGGCTTATCGGAAACAACAAAACAAAATAACTTTAGTAAGGATGAAGCCGGAATTGCATAAATCCTTAAAAGTTCTTGCTGCTAAAGAGGGAAAAAGTATTAAGGCATTGGTAGAGATTTGTATAAAAAAACATTTAAAAATTTGATGGAGACCAAGAACCAAATGATGAATGTTGGAAAGAATAGTAACTTTACACAAATACCAAATGAACTTATTTATGACCCTAATGTGACACCATCGGAGTTTAGAGTCTGTGCTGCGTTATTGTCGTTTGGTTACGGAGCTAACCCGATATTTCCTTCCCAAGCATTAGTTTCAAAAAAGATTGGTGTTTCTGATAGGACAGTGAGGTATAAAATCAGCTCTCTTAAAAAGAAAGGCTACTTAACATACAACAGGCGTGGGTTTAACAAGAGTAACCAGTACAATTTCCTCTCAAATAGGAAAGAAGCTTCCTTTATCAGAGGAACTAATTTTCCACCTAAGAATACAAGTAATAATACAAATAATAAATTTATTAATGAGGAAGGAACCAGGAGAGGAATGCAACATATAAGAGAAATAATGCGAACATTGAGGAAAAAGGGATGAAGTTGCTTACCCAAGGAAAATTAGAGAAGAAAATTGTGGAGGAGGAAATACCTTTTGATGAACAAGTCTCAAAGCTTTGTGACCTCGTAATTGATATGCATGAAGTATATAGACACCCAGAGAAAGAAATTCTATACTTTAGTAAGAACAAACCAGTATATGAAAAATGCAGTAATATACTTAAGATATAGTGACCCCAAGCAAACAGGCGGAATTACAATCGAAACGCAGGAGGCGGCTTGTAGAGCTGCGTGTGAGCGTGAGGGTTACGAAATTGTAGATGTACTTAAGGATGAAGCAGTCTCTGCTAAAGAATCAAAGGACCTAAATAAGAGGCGTTTGGCAGACCTTTACAACTACTGTATTCAGCATTCAGGAAAATTTGAGTTACTTATGGTTTACAAGCTTAATAGGTTTGCTAGAAGTGTTGAGCAGCACTCCTGGCTCAGAGCGAGACTTAAAGAACACGGGATTTTACTTAGGTCTGCAACCGAGGTTATTAATGAAACCCCCGAAGGAAAATTAATGGAAAATGTTTTAGCTTCTATTGCTCAGTTTGATAATGATGTGAAGTCTGTTGTAGTTAAAAAGAATATGTGGCAAAGAGTAGAGCAGGGATTATTTCCTTTTCCACCCCCTTTCGGTTATAAACCTCAAGTTCATGAAGGCAGAAAGATAGCCCCATACATTCTGGATAAAGAGCCGATAGAGGCGGTTAAGTATGTTTTCAAGGTCTTTTCGGAAGGGAAAGTATCTAAGTCGCTTATTGCATCAGAACTAAAAACCTGGAAAGTTATGACTTACCGTGGGAAAAGAGTTAATTGGACCCCCCAACTCGTTTATAGAATCTTAAAAAATCCTTACTACCTGGGATTTCTAAGACACGAAGATGGAAGATTAATAAGAGGTTTGCACGAACCCTGCATCGAACCGGAAGTTTTCGAGAAGTGCCAGGGAATTCAAGGTGTGGGAACCAAGCCCATCATTTATAAGAAATCATTTAATGAGGATTTTCCACTAAGAGGTCATGTTTATTGTGATAGTTGTAAAAAGCCTCTGACTGCCTCTTGGTCCACAGGTAAGTATAAAAAATACCCTTACTACTATTGCCAAAACCCCTCATGTAGAAGGAGCAAGAAAACTATCAGTAAGGATGTCCTAGAAAATGAGTACCTAGAGATGCTCACGCAGCTTAAACCTACCGAGAAAGCTATCAATGTATTTGAGTCAAAATTGCTCAAAAGGTACAAAGAACGAGAATCAGAATTAAAATCTGACTATCTTAACACTTTAAAAGAGGTGCAGGAACTTGAGAAACAGGAAGAATGGGTTATTGAGAGTGGTAGGAAGGGTATCATTCCAGAACACTTAGTGAAAAAGCAGATTGACGACTTAGAGCAGCAGCTAGTTTTTGCCAAAGCCAACCTAAATGATAACTATAACGAGGAGCTAGATGTTAAGTCCCTTCTTTCCTTTGCTAATTCTTTCTTTGTGAGACTTGATATAGTATGGCTAGATGCTTCTCCTAAAGCAAAGGTAAGATTACAAAATTTTCTTTTTCCAAATGGAGTAATATATCATTATTCAGGTTTATCGAACACCGGACTATGCCCTTTATTCCAACAAATTAAGGATGTTTCGTTAAGTAAGTCTGTGGATGGTGACCTCACGGAGAATCGAACTCCGATTGCCGGGATGAAAACCCGACGTCCTAACCGTTAGACGATGAGGCCGCAGAACTTCAAGCTATGATATCAATAATAACAGCAAATTAGCAACACTTCTTAGGTGATATAAAAAGATAGTTTAAAGTCTAAATATCTTGTCAATAACTCTACTTAATAAGTCTTTCCCTCTTACAATAACTAATCTTTCTGGAATAAATATATCTAAAATTAAATTAGTAAAGCTTGTTATTGCCAAAGAGAGCAATTTTAGCCTTGGGAAAATCAAGAAAACAGAAAAAATTATAGTTGTAAAAGTGATAAACCTCACTACATCTGTTTTTGCAGCTCCGAAGGCCATTCTTATAGCGATTTTTATTCTAGTTGTCCTTTTCTCTTCGGATATGGTGGCGAAAAACGTTCTTGCTGACTTAATTATTCTCATTGCGTAACGGATAATTTCGCTGATTACGGCAAAAGCAATAATATTTATGGTCCACTGCAAATGATCACTGAGGATAAAACCTCTTTCCATAAGATTGTAACTTCCAAGTTGAGCATATATTTTAGTGTTCAAGTCAGCCGGCAGGAAAAACAAATTGGTGCTGTCTATAGTTAAGAAAAATACAAACAAAACAACCTCAAAGCCATCCACAAAAGACCTTTTGAAGATCATCTTAAAGTTATCCAGCCATGTTTTAACAGCTTCCGCTTCTTTTTTTGGTTTGTTCAAAAGAGCTACAGTAACGACCAATGTAACAGTGAGGATTATTGTAAACAACGTTACGTCATGATCTTTTCCAATACTTTTATAGATATAAATTAAGATAATGTAGATTAGCGCTGAGCCAACATACGAAAATATTGGTGCAATATAAAGCATAAATTCCTTTAATATCTCTACAAATCTTCTATACGCGAGTTTAAGGAACTCTATTACATCAATGATTGTCAATGAGCCTTCAACAAGGACATCAAGTATATGAGCTGCTTCTTTTCTAAGACCTAGAATAACCAAAACACCAAGAATCAAAAAGATGCCGACTATAGACAGAGATAATACCCAAACTATGCCTATAATTACCGCAACAGCCTTTGGAAAAAGTATCGAAAGTGCGATTAGAGCTCCTGCAATACCTACGAGCCACTGAAGGATTTTAAAAATAGTTCTATTTACATTTATGGTATTTGAACCCGTTGCTTTATAAAGATTATCTAGTAATTTCATAAGTTTTTAGCCATATAAACAAATCAGACGCTATTATACGCTATAAGATAGTATATTTCATCTTGTTTAGAGAAGTACTTTTAAGAGAAAAATTCAGTCTTTTTTGGTAGAATCTGTTAGCACATGAGTATCTTTGCACAATTAATATTTTACATTTATTCTTTTTTTCTTGCTATGGTCCCGACGTCAAAGTATGTGGAAGGCGTTGTTGGTCAGCCCCAATCCTTTTTGCCGACTCAGGCCCAAAACCAGATAGAAAGAACAGTTTCCAGCATGGTTTTCAGAGGTCTTTTTAAATACGATATATATGGAGCTACAATTCCGGACCTTGCTGACACATGGACAGTTTCGGATGATGGTTTAATTTACACAATTAAACTTAAGGATAATCAATACTGGACCAATGGTAAAAAGATAACCGCGGATGATTTGATTTATACATCATATAAATCCTCGGATCTTTCTGGTGTTGCAACAGATAAAATTGATAATCTAACAGTTCGTTACACACTTCCAAATAAGTACGCACCTTTTTTGAGCCTTCTTACTATTGACGTTTTGCCAGCAGATTCCATAGAAAAATCAAATCACTTAATGCCTGTTTCCAGCGCAGATTTTAGAGTGGTTAGAGTTAAGAAGAGAGGTTCTTTTATTAGCAATGTTACATTGGTAACAAATTCAGATGCCTACTCCATAAAAAAGATTGTTTTTAGGTTCTACCCTAATAACGAGGAATTAAGAACCGCCGCAAAGCTTGGGGAAATAGATGGATTCATGTCTGATACAAATTGTTGCAGCGATCTCGATTCTTTTACTGACTATAAATTTCCGATTCAGGGTATTTACTATTCGTTGTATTTTAATTTGCGCAGCGAAAAGTATCAGGACCTTTCTTTAAGACAAAAGCTTGAAGATTCATTGCCAATCGAGGATCTGATTTCTGATAAGGGCATTAAGGTTCAGGGTCCTATTAGTAGGAGTGTTTTTACAGACAGAGCATTGAACTTTGATAACTATGATCCGACTCTATCTGCAGCGTTGGATGGAACCATTGTTGAAATCAAGGTACCTGATGAAAAAAACAATTTAAAACTTGTTGAAGATATTAAAAATGTCTGGAAAGACAAACTTGGGTTAACTGTTGTTATCAAAAAAGTTCCCTCTGAGGATTTTGTTGATAAGGTAATAACACCTAGAGATTTTGAAATTTTGTTTTATGGGCAGGAAGTAGGTAGAGACCCTGACAGGTATGTTTTATGGCACTCTACACAGTCTGAAGCGCCGGGTCTTAATATTACTGGATTTTCACATATAAGAGCCGACAGGGCGCTGGAGGAGGGAAGGAATGAACTTGATAATTCAAAAAGGGTAATCCACTATAATGAATTTCAAAAAGTGATTAACGAGCAAATACCTGCAATCTTTTTGTATCACCCATATGAGCATTACTATGTATCAAAACGTATTACGGGAATTGGTCAAAAGTACACTTTCACTTACGGGGATAGGTTTTTGGACTTTGCAAATTGGAAAAGAGTAGGTACGAACTGAAACTATTTCGTCAGAACTTCATAACCATTTTTTGTTACAAGCACAGTGTGTTCAAAAATACAAAATAACCCATCATCAGACATTTTTGTTTCCCAGGCGTTCATATTTGTTATTCTGTCATCACCACTGCAGGCAAGAGATTCTATGCATATTGTCATTCCCTCCTTAATGCTTGGTCCTTCATTTTTCTTTCCGTAACAAGGAATTTCTGGTACTTCATGCATATGGTAGCCAATCCCGTGTCCCGCATAATCCTTAAGCACATTAAAACCCTCATGCCCCATTGTTTTTTGGAGAGTGTTTGAAATCACACCTATTTTTACCTCATCTTTTACCTTTAAGATGGCTTCGTTTAGCGCTTTCTCTGTTGTTTCTAGAAATTTTTTTGTTTTCGCACTGACTTTTCCTACTTGTGCACAGAAAGCTGAATCAACATTTAGCCCCTCAAGAGCGATAACGGTGTCTACATTTATAATATCCCCTTCCCTTATTATGGAGTTTCTTCTTGGAAAACAATGAACTGATTGGCTGTTTATGCTTATACAAAGACCGGTAGGAAAAGGAGGGAACTTATCAGGTGCAAAATTTTTACAGCTTGGTAAAACCTTGTATTTTTTGCATAGAAAAATAAAACGCTCTTCTAAATCCCAAACTCTTAAGTCAGGTTTAATCATCGATTTTAGATCGGAAAGAATTTCCGAAAGGATTTTTCCTGCTTTTCTCATTATTTCGATTTCTTCTTTGGTTTTAATGTTATTTTTAGCCATTTCGGTCTATTATACGCTAGGAGTTACGCCAAACATGTACATCGTTCGGAGGTTAAAAGAAATAAAAGGTGGGTTAAACTGCTACGCTTATCTGTGCAAGTTTCTAGGTGAGGACGTAGTAGTTAAGATTTGTGGTCAAAGAAATATAAATAAAGATATTGGAGAGTTAATCTTTTCGGATTATATACATGTTAAAAGCATATTTGAGAAGCTCGGTATTAAAGTTCCAAAGACCAAAAAGATATGTCTAGATTCTGAATCTAAGGCGGATTTTATAATCATTGAAGAATATTGTGGTGTAAGTTTATTCGAGATTCTTTATGACCCAAAAGTGACATTATCAGATAAAGTAGAGTATACAAAAGGATGCATAAAATTTATTGAGAAATTTCCTGAAAATATTGCTGTTGATACGAACCCAGGAAATTTTGTAGTGAACGACCGTAAAGAGATTAGTTTCGTGGACTTTATGCCCCCTGCGCAGTGGAAGTATATCCGTAAAAAACAGATACAAAACCAACTTAAAAAAATATTTCCGTCAATGCAAAGTCCTAACTATAGAAACAAAAAAGATAGCTATTATATGAACAAACTCAGGATTAAAAGGTTGCTTTTTCATTGTAAAAAAGTATGCATCGGAATTGATAAGTTAGTTTGAGGTGGTATTATTACCTTATGCGTTCTTTAAATGAACCACATAAAAAGTTTTTCATCGCTATTCTTTTCTGTTTTGCCTTTTTATCAATCCTTTTTTCAGGGCTCTATTTTTATAGTGTGAGCAAAAATGCTAGGACTATAACCGTAAACGGTACTTCACAAGTCCAGGTATCTAATCAAATATCCACATACACTGTTTCGGTGGATTTTCAAAACTCGGATAAACAAAAGGCAGTAGATGCTGCAACAGTTGCAGCGAATAGCATCGTAAAAGCGCTTAAAGATTTTGGGATACCTGCTAAAGATGTACAAACCCAAAATTTGAATGTTTATCAAAATCAAGATCCTTATTATGAGGGTGGCACAACAGTTTACAAACCAGGCAATTGGCACGCTAATTATTCTATCAATGTAACTTTAAGGGATTTAACTAAGTCTGAAGCGTTGACCAATTTAATAGTTAGTTTTGACAACGCCACGATGTTTGGTCCTAATTTAACTGTGGATCAGACCCAGGTAGATGAGGCTTCTATTTTATCTGATGCTGTAGCAGATGCTAGAGCTAAGGCGGAAAAAATAGCTACCTCAAGTGGATATAGACTGGGAGCGATTCTTAGTATTTCCGAAGGCACTAACTATGCGGGGATACCAATAGTCTATAGCGGAATGGGTGGGGGAGCTGGTGGTGGCCTTCCGGTCGAGTCTGGTTCGACAACAGTTTCAAAGACGGTTACGGTTACATTTAAACTCAGATAAAAAGACAAAACCCAGCGTTTAAGATTTTTCGGATAACTAGGTAATAAAGTTGATTATTCTATTTTTAATGTAAATTACTTTTTTAATCTCTTTCCCGCTTAGCGCTTTTTGAATTTTCTCGTTAGATAGAGCTATTTCTTTAACACCATCTTCTGTTTCATCTGTTTTTATTTCTATTTGACCTTTAACTTTCCCGTTTATTTGGACTGGGATCGTAATTGTATTTTCCTTTAGCTCTCTTTCGTCGTATTTAGGCCATTTTTGTAGGTGTACGCTATTTTGCTTTTCCCATTTACTAAATCCGTTTATTTCCTGCCACAAATCTTCAGCAACAAAAGGGGCAAACGGTGCCAATACTTGAATAAAGCCTTTGTAGATATCTTTGTTGATTTTATCTTCGTTTTTAATTGCGTTTATAAAAATCATAAACTCGCTAATGCAGGTGTTCATTTTTAAGCCTTCTATCATAGTCGTAACGTTCTTAACCATAGTGTTATAGAGTTTTCTGATATTTTTAGGTGCTGGATCGTTTGTTACTTTACTTTTAAGCCCGTATATCGTAAGAATCAGTTTATGTACAGCCTTAATGCTGTTTGTATTCCAGGGATAAGTGTCTTCATATGGTCCCAAAAAGCAGACGGCCATTCTTGTAGTATCAGCGCCGTATTTATCAACGTACTCCATCGGTTCAACAACATTTCCATAGGATTTGGACATCTTTCTCCCATCTGCCCCAAGCAACAAACCCCCGTTAAGCCTCCATTGATAAGGTTCTTTGGTAGGGACCAAACCGTGGTCATATAAGAAAATATGCCAAAATCTGGAGTATAAAAGGTGCATCGTAGTGTGTTCAGCCCCGCCGAAGTACCTGTCAACGGGTAACCAGTACTTAAGTTTTTCAAAATCTGCAAAAACAGAGTCGTTTACAGGATCACAATATCTTAAATAGTACCAACAAGAACCTGCCCAGTTTGGCATCGTATTTGTCTCTCTTTTGGCTTTTTCCCCTTTAAAATCGGTGTTTACCCACTTTTTGTTCCTATCAAGCGGGGCGGCTCCATCTGAAGTCGGTTTGTAATCCGGCATATCTGGTAGTAACAGGGGAAGCGTTTTTTTTACTTCATCCGGATTATCAGGGTCACAGATTGCTTCTATTGATCCATTTTCCAGGTGAACAAGGGGTATAGGCTCTCCCCAGTATCTTTGTCTTGAAAATACCCAATCTCTCAATTTATAGGTTACGGATCTTCTTCCAAAGCCTTTAGCTTCTAGATCCTTCATAATTGTTTCTCTGAAGACCTCAGATTTCACCCCATCGTACCTCCCGCTATTTGTGATTACCCCTTCGCCTTCATAGTAATCGTTATTCTTATTTTGAGGCGGAAACTTAATTACTTTTATAACCTCTAACCCATACTTTTTAGCAAATTTAAAGTCTCTCTCGTCATGGGAAGGCACTCCCATAACAACTCCCGTTCCGTAATCCATTAAAACGTAATCGGCGACAAACACAGGAATCTCTTTTCCCGTAAATAAACATTTTGCCGAAACTCCCTCAAGACGAACTCCTGTCTTTTCCCTTTCTACTTGTTTCTCAAGATCGGATTTATTGTTAGCTTTTTTAATATATTCCTCTATCAAGGTCTTATTATTAGTATGGCTTAGCATTTCTTTTAACAGGGGGTTTTCGGGAGCAGTAGCCAAAAACGTGATTCCGTATATAGTGTCCGGTCTAGTTGTGAAAACAGTAGTTTTTTTTCCTAAGATTTCAAAATCTATTTCACAGCCTTCGCTTTTCCCTATCCATTTTCTTTGGGCTCTTTTTATTGATTCTGAAAAATCTATATCTTTTAAACCATCAAGTAGTTTTTCGGCATATTGGGGCATTTTTAAGACCCATTGTTTAAGCATTCTCTTTTCAACGGGGTATTCTCCACGCTCGGATATTTTGTTGCCGTTCTTATCATTTAAGACCTCTTCATCCGCAAGAACTGTTCTTAGTTTTTCGCACCACCAAACAGGAGTGTCCTTATATTCGGCTAATCCAGCCTTATATAGCTTTAAGAATAGCCATTGGGTCCACTTGTAGTATTTAGGATCGGTCGTGTTTATTTCTCTGTTCCAATCGATCCCATAACCCATACATATAATGCAATCTTTATACTGCGGGATGATCTCGGTGTTTATCATTGAAGGGTGACCCCCTGTGTTTATGGCGTAGTTTTCGGCTGGAAGTCCAAATGCGTCCCAACCAATCGGGAACATCACATTAAAGCCTTGCATCCTCAAATATCTTGAATAAACATCAGGAACTGTATATCTCATAACATGGCCAACATGCAAAGTGTGGCCCGAAGGATAGGGAAGCTCAGCTAAAATATATTTCTTGGGTTTTTCGGAAAAATCTAGGGCCTCATAAATGTTATCTTTGTACCATTTCTCTTTCCACTTTTCTTCGATTTTTTTATTATCATAAGTATCCATAAAGATAGTTGAAATTTAGTTGATTTTATAATATATTGCAATACGTGGCAAAAAAGAAAGGTAACAGAATTTTAATAGGTCTTGAATGTACGGAAACTGGTGTACGTTCTTATATAACGGAGAAAAACCGTATTAACTCTGACAAAAAAATAGAACTTATGAAATATAACCCAAAAATTAGGAAACACACCCTCCATAGAGAAGTTCAAAAACTTAAGTAATTTTTTGAATTTTAGCCTAACAGCTTTTTTTATTGTAAAATTTAGAGGATGCGCTTTGTTATTGAGGATAAAAAAGAGCCTGCTGTTGTTAAGAGAATTACCTACACTATAATTCTGTTAATCTTTGACTATATTAAGTACATACCTCTTACAGTTGTTTTTCTGTATGTGTTGTTTATTATTCTATATCTTTCGGCGGGAACACCTTTCGGTGTATTTTTTATCACGCTTTTGCGTTTTCCTTTAGGTAAGAAAGGTCAAAACGTTGATTTAACTACTAGTGATACAAATAACATTGTTTTAATATGGTGGTTCGTACTAGCGACAATTTCTCAAGTTTTGTCGAAATTGTTCAAGGGTAAAGTCAAAAATTTTAACTCATACCTTGTATTTAGCATACTCTTGCTGGCATTGTCAGTTCCTTTTATGATAAAAATTGGGATGTTCTTTGGGCCACTGCTTTTCTATTTGTTTTCTTTAGCTAGTTTTAAAATGTACCAAGGCCTATCAAAAGCTAGTGACAACCTTAGGGAGTCATTAAGGTCCGATATTTAAGTACAATAAAGCTTTATTTCCTATTAAAAAGTGCTACAATAGAGGCTCGTACTGCGCCAATTTGCAACAACATGATTAAAGGCAAACTTTTTATTGTAGCTACGCCAATCGGTAATATGTCCGATATAACTTTGAGAGCCTTGGAAATACTGAAGGAGGTGTCTTTAGTTGTTTCGGAAGATACGCGTGAAACCGATAAAATCCTCAAAAAATACGACATTCAAAAGGCTCAGCTTTCATATCGCGACCAAAATCATGATTTTATGCTTCCTAAAATCATTGAGACTTTGGAACAGGGAAATTCAGTTGCTTTGATATCAGATAGTGGCACCCCTGTAATTTCTGACCCAGGATATAAGCTAGTTAGAGATTTAGTCAAGAAAGCTTTTGAAATTGTTTCGATCCCCGGTCCCACAGCTTTAATTTCAGCACTTGTCTCTTCTGGATTTCCGACTGATAAGTTCAGTTTTTTAGGTTTTTTGCCCAAATCAAAAAATGATAGGAAAAAAATTCTTCATAAATATGGGGAAATGGATGCGACCGTTATCATCTATGAATCTCCTTTTAGGATTTCTAAATTGCTTGAGGAGATAAATGAGACTTTGGGTGACAGGACGGTTTGTCTGGCTAGCGAATTAACAAAAATGCACGAAAAGTTCATACGAGATAAGGTTTCTAAATTAGCGTCGGAACTTAAAGGTCAAAAATTAAAAGGAGAATTTGTTGTTTTAATTGCTAAAGAAGGATTTGTCTTATGAATGTAAGAGTAAGAAAAGAGGAAGAAAAAAAACTCAGAAGTACTATCAACAAGGTAAAAAAGGCGAAATTGAACTCTGAGGAATCTTTAAAAGTTGTAAGTGAAGAAAATCTTGAAAGATTGAAAGAATTGCGTGAAGGCGGAACTGGCTCCTATGGTTATCAAATGAGCGATTTCGACATCTTCTTGGAGCAACTTCACCAGAAGAACGAAGCGTTGAATATAAAGGGAAAATATAAAACCTTAGAAGAACTTGAATTTTTGCTCCGTGAGCCTTATTTTTCAAGAATTGATCTTTACGATAAGAATACAAAGGAAACTAATAAGTACTATATCGGTAAGTTTTCCTATACTGAAAAAAAGCCAATAGTAACAGATTGGAGAAGCAAAGTCGCTTCTGTTTATTATAGGTATAGATATCCTCAGCGTGACGTTTCTTATGATGCACCGGTAGGCAAAGAAATTAGAGATTTAAAGTTGAAAAGAACATATGAGATACAGGATGGAAAACTTGTAACATATTACAATAACGACCTTCAATTAGACGAGTCTTCCATTATCGTTGAAAAAATAAAAAGAAGATCGGGAGGAGTATTAGAAGACATCATCCAGACGATACAGGAATCCCAGCTTGATATTATTGAGCTTGATCCTAGACAGATTTGTATCGTCCAGGGTTGCGTAGGTAGCGGGAAAAGTACCGTTGCTATACATAAACTGGCTCACATATTTTTCAATTTTCCCAAAGTTATTCATGCCGAAAGGTGTCTTCTTATTGCAAAAAGCCAGATTCTGGCGGGATATTTATCAACACTTTTCCCTAAACTCGGAATTTTTGATTTAACTTACAAAACAGTAAGGGATGTTGCGTACAATTTTATATTGCAGGAGGAGATAAGAATAAAGCATGATTTGGCTGATTTTTCTGAAAGCGATAAATTTATTTTATCCAAAATCAAAAAACTGATGGCATATGTTTTGTCTGTTCAGAAAAGTTATGAAAAGAAGATCAATGATATATTTGAAGACCCTGAGCTTGGGGTTTTCGCTAGTTTTAAATACAGCTATAATCAAACACCGTACGAAAATATCACAGATATTTTGGAAGATGTTTTAGAAGAACTGATAGTTCAAAAAGAGCGTTTGAAAAAGGATCCCGACTCAGCTCAATCGTGGTTTTACAAAGGAAATATAGCAACATTAAGAAAGATTCTTAGAAAAGTGAACTTACTAAAAAACGAGATTAAGGAAAAGACGTTAAGAAATACAGCGAAAGAACAGGGTATAAATTTGAATGAAAAGCTCAACTATAACGAAACGCTTGCATATCTTTATATATACTCTGAGCTTGTAGGAATCAGAAAATTTAGGAAGTATGAATACTGTGTTGTTGATGAGGCTCAGGACTTTAGTGCGCTGGAGTATCTTTTTTTGAACAAGGTAGTATTAAGAGGGAGGTTTTCTCTTTTTGGTGACCTTAATCAAACTCTTCAGAAGGACGGAATTGAAAACTGGGAAGCCATCCCTCAAGTTATAAAAGAAGCTAATGCAGCTGTTAAGTTCGAACTTGAGAAAAACTACAGAAGCACGGTCCAAATTATTAATTTCGCAAACAAAATTTTAAGAAAATACACCAAGAAATATCTGCCGAAATCTATAAAACGTGTAGGAGCAAAACCTATCTATTCTCTTTTTAAAAATAAGGAGGATATGCTCCTTGAGTTTGAAAAAAGCATAAAATTAGAGACACAGAAACTCGATAAAAGTATCGGAATCATCTGTTTTTCAAATAAAGATGAGGTAGAAGAAACTCTGACGAAGATAAAATCAATCCAAAATATTCTGATAAAACTAGACCCGTCGCAAAAAACATCTTACATCCCAAGGGGAGTTTATGTAATGTCAGCTGAAGATTGCAAAGGTTTGGAGTTTTCAAAGGTTTACGTAATCGGATTAAACTTAAAGAACTTAAATACGTTTTTAGACGCGAGAAAAGCTTTTGTTGCAGTAACCAGGGCAATGAATGACCTTTTAGTGTTTGGTGTAAAATAATTATAATGAAAGCTAAGAGCGCAATCGAATGGATTAAGGATAATACTCAGTTGGTCTGCGTAATGTTTCTTTCATTTATTTTGAGGTTTGTGAATTTAGGTTATTCCGATTATCAAGGGGACGAGATCAAAGCTTTTTATCTTCCCACTCTTGGTCAATCGTTTTTTCAATATATAATGGACCAGAGAAAAGGTCCTGTTCAGTTTGTAGTAACTCTTCTTGTTAAAATTTTTAATCCAACCTATTCAAATCAGTTTGTGGCAAGGTTTCCATTTGCAATCGCAGGTCTTTTAGCAGTTCTATTTTTCTATAAATTTGTTGAAATCCATTTCGGCAAAAAAATCGCCTTTTATTCCGCCTTATTTTTTTCTTTTAACGGGTTTTTTATAGCGTTTTCGAGAATTGTTCAGTATCAGTCTTTTATTTTAGTGTTTATGTTGGCAAGTCTTTATTACCTATCATTAGCGGTAAAAAACAGAAAATATTGGATTAAGGGTCTTTATATAGGGTTGATCTGTTGGACTTTAGCCCTTCTTACGCACTATGATGCCATATTTATAGTACCTTTTGTTACTTATTTATTGATATTATGGTTCAAAAATAAAGATCTTGCTAAAAGCGTTAAAATCAAACATTTTCTGATTTCAGGTACCATTTCAGCAATTTTGGTTTTATCGTTTTACATTCCCTTTGTTTTAGATATATCAAGCGATACGCAAAAGTACTGGTCGATAAGAATTTCTGGAGATGATGGTTCCGGTAGGATCTCCAGCTCGAAATACCTGTTTACTGTTTACCACCCCATTTATGTAGTTCACATCTATGTTGCTTTACTTGCACTTGGTATATTTTTCATCGGATTAGGTTTGGTATCCGGGCTCTTTTTGCGTCTTAAGGGTTTACCAAGATTTGCTAAGTCTTTCTTTACGCATTCAACTCAGCTTATGGAGGGAATACAAAAGGAAAGTGGTAGGATAGTTGCATTGTTCGCCTGGATACTTATAGCGGTATTGTTTTTTGAAGTGTTCGTAAAAATTCCTGGTACTCACATATACAGTTATATTATTCCATCATTTGTTGTATTGGCTTACGGTCTTGTTACTTTGGAAAGCCTTACATTTAGGGTGTTTGAGTACGGAATGACAAGGATTCTTAACGCTTTAGGCATTACCCTTCTTTTTGCATTCCTATTTGCGCAATCTTACTTCGTATTTGTAGATAACAGTGTTGAATACCCCTGGGAAGAAGAAAGGTTCTTGATTTGGACCTTCCCTAAACCAAGTCCCGGTTATCAGTTAAGTATGTTTGGGTTTCCTTATTTTAGAGATTGGGAAGGCATATCTACTTTTACAAAGGCGTTTCCGCAAGTTGAGGCATATTCTACAAATGAAAAGAAAAGTATTGCAAGGTTTTATACGCCGTTGCAAAAAAGCACTGATAAAGCAGGATTTTTTATATATATTAGAAATCCCCAAAGTTTTGAAAATAGCATCGTTTATGATAAGGCTGCATATTGGGCTTCTAAATACGAACCAGTTCACACTCTAACAAGAAATGGCAAAGATCTTGTGAGAATATACATGATGGAGCCAGGAACTCTAGAAGATATCAAAAGCTGGGGGTTTTAAACTAAAGTTTGGTTCCAAGAACAAGGTACAAGATCAAAAGAGACGATATCGCATTTATAAGTACAAAACCCGCTGAAATATCCTTAATGATTTTAGTCACGGGATTATCGTGCTTTACAAAGTGGTCCATAATCTCTTCAACGGCAGTGTTGATAAGTTCGGCAGTAAGAAGCAGTCCCATAGATAGTATAAGGATAGCCCACTCAACGTTTGAAATTTCAAGGAGCTTGCCAAAAAAGATGGAAACAGTTACTATTACGACCTGAACTCTAAAGTTTGGTTCGTTTAGCAGTGCGTGGAAAATACCCTCGAAGGCATGCTTAAAACTTTTAGCGTGTCTTATAGGGTGGTGAGCCTTAAAAATACCCAGCATGCTAAAATAATAGCACAAATGAAAAAGCAAGTATTTAAAAAAGCTAGAACATACATTCTTTTTGTTATCGTAATTATCGGTTTATTTTTCTATTTTAATTCAAAAGCAAAGATAACATCCTTAGTTAATAAGACAAGTATTGTTAACAGGGTTGTAAATAAAACTGTATCGGCAAGCGGTTCCGTAAAGTCCCGAAACGAAGCAGATATGAGCTTTTCTTCAGGTGGGCAGCTTAGATACTTGTACGTAAGCGAAGGCCAAAAAATTATAACCGGTCAGTTGCTCGCCTCTATTGATAATCAATCGCAGTCTCAAACCCTCCAGTATTATAAAGATGCTTGGGACATAGCTATAAAAGAAAAAGAGCTTTTCAAAAACAATAAAGATCAAAATATAGATCTTTTGCATGGGGAAAAAGCTTACAACATTAAACTTGAAGAATACAACCAACAAATAAGCCAGGCAGAAGCAAATTACAAAATATACCTGTCAGCTCTCGGAAAAACCAACATTTACGCGCCATTTAATGCTACTGTAATTGAGATTACAAAAAAGATAGGTGAAAATGCAGCCGCCAACGAAACCGTGGTGAAAGTTGCTGACTTGGATAAACTTTATTTCGAAATATCTGTTGACCAATCCGACTATGGAAATATAAAAACGGGCCAGGAAACGATTCTTAATTTTGATTCATATGATGGGTTAGATTTCAATGGGGCTGTTAATGAACTTCCTACTCAGGCTAATCCAGACAGCAGTGATTTTACCGTTAAGGTAGATATAAATAAGACACCCGATTTAAATTTGTGGATCGGGATGACTGGCGATGCTTATATGATTACACAATCGTCTGTAAGTGAGGTTCCCTCCCTTATATACAATGAGATCCAAAAGGATGAGGTAGGTAAACCTTTTGTTTGGGTCGTTGATAACGGAAGAATAGCTAAACAATATATTGATGTAGGAATCGAAGGGGATATCTATACAGAGGTTAAAACAAAGGTTGACAAGCAGATTGTTGTTCCGTCTTCGGATGGAGAGCAGATAAAGGAAGGTTATATCGCCAAGGTTATTAATTAAAATGATTCCTATATTACAAGCCAAGAAAATATGTAAAGTTTACGATATGGGAAAAACTAAGATTACAGCGATTTGCGATTTGGATGTCAATATTTATAAGGGAGATTTTTTATCCATAACTGGGAAGTCAGGATCTGGAAAATCAACATTAATGCATATGATTGGACTTTTAGATACACCAACTAAAGGAGAGGTTATTTTAAATGGAAGAAATACTAAGGGCATGAGCGAAAAAGAGTTAGCCGAGGTTAGGAATAAGGAAATAGGCTTTGTTTTTCAGGATTTTTATTTACTCCCGAGATCAACAGTGCTTGATAACGTTATTCTTCCGATGAAATACAGCAAAAATCCCATAAAGGATATGGAAAAAAGAGCGACTGATGTGTTAAAGCTCGTAGGTCTTGAACAGAGGCTTCAAAATAGATCAAACGAGCTTTCCGGCGGAGAAAAACAACGAGTTGCTATAGCAAGAGCTTTGGTTAATGAACCCTCTATTATTCTTGCGGATGAACCGACAGGAAATCTTGACTCCAAAAATGGAGAAGAGATAGAAAAACTATTCATAGATCTTAATAACAAAGGAATAACTATTGTTATTGTAACCCATGATAAGGAGTTGGCAGCTATAGCTAAAAGAGAGATTGTACTTAAAGATGGATCTATCGTTTCAGATAATGGAAAATCAAAATGAGAATAGTTGAAACATTTAAAACCGCATTAAGTTCTTTAGGTTTGAATAAAGTAAGATCATTTCTTACAATGCTTGGGGTTATCATTGGTGTTTTTTCTGTAGTAACATTGATATCTTTAGTTAAGGGGGTTCAAAATTATATTGAAGATCAGTTTAAACTTTTAGGAGCTAATACACTTTTTGTTTTACCGGGAAAAGTACAGGTTGGCAATCCGAATACTGGGCATGGAATACTGGGAGGAGGTTTTGAAGAAAAGGACGTATCAAATATAGAAATTTTGGCAAAAGACTATATAGACGCGGTAACGCCAGCAGTGGTAGCTACTAGGGATATTAGTTATAAAACAAAAACTTACAACGCAAGTCTTGAGGGAATAAATTTCAAAAGTGGTGCTATATTTAATTTTGATTTAAAATACGGCAGATATTTCACAAGACTTGAGGAAAATAATGATTCAAGGGTAGTGGTTGTAGGAGATACCTTGAATCAAGAACTTTTTTCAGGGCAAAACTCGGTAGGCTTCTACCTAAAAGTTGATAATAAAAATTACCAGGTAATTGGAGTTTTAAATCCTAAGAGCCGTGATTATGATGAGGGAGTTTTTTTGCCTTACACCACAGCTCTAAAGGAATTTCCAGGTTCCAAAATATCTAGTATAGCAGTAAAGGTGAAAGATGGAATAAATGTCAACACAGCAGTTGAGCAGATAAATCTAGCTTTGTTGAAAAATCTAAAGCAAGACCAGTTTTCTGTTCTAACCCAAAAAGACTTTCTTACATCGATAAACTCGATTCTAAACATTATAACCATAGCACTTGCCGCAATAGCAGGTATTTCCCTTTTCGTCGGCGGTATCGGAATTATGAATATCGAACTGGTATCAGTTACCGAAAGAACAAAGGAGATAGGTTTAAGAAAAGCCCTTGGAGCAACATCTAGAAATATCAGGAATCAATTTATGATTGAGGCAGTGATGATAAGTGTGACGGGAGGCTTCATAGGCTTGTTTTTTGGTTGGATAGTAACATTCTTAGTAAGATCCCTTATAAGAGCTCAAATTCCTCTTTGGTCAGTTTTTCTTTCTCTTGGATTTTCTATTTTAGTGGGAATTGTCTTCGGAACGTATCCTGCGATAAAGGCAAGCCAAAAAGATCCAATAGAGGCATTAAGGTATGAGTAGTTAAGAATTGGGGGCAGTTCCGTAAATAATTACTTTCGTGCCTTTCCCATCTTCTTGCTCGGACTTTGACCAATAAAATAATACCTTTGCGTCTTCAGGTTTCATATTTACACATCCGTGACTCATTGGGTGACCGAAATTGTTGTGCCAATAAGTCCCATGTATGCCAAACCCTAGGTATTTAGGTGTGTCCGCATTATAGAAATACATCGTATATGGAACGTTTGGAAGATAGTAGTATGTATTTAATACTTTTGATCCTCCCTTCATAAGTGTGTACTCAAGTTTCGTCCAAATATTAAATTCTCCCGTAGGGGTCTTGCCCCATTTTCCAGTCGAGACAGTAAATCCGTAAACCTTTTTGTCATTTTTATACGCATAAAGCCTTTGATTTGTTAGATCTATTTTTATAACCTTCGTATCCTCTCTTTTAGATTTTGAGCCTAAAACATTTCGATAGGGAGATGGTTCTTCCTCTATATCAGGTATTTTGGCTACTATGTTTTTATAATATTGATCAGATGGCACTGAACTGCTTGTGTTATGGAACAACGCTGATTTAGCATCTGGGTTATATGAGGAGTGTAAGGTATTTGGGTTAATTGGATTTTGTTTGTTCAGCTGTTTTGGTGAGAGAAGAACTGTTAAAGAAACTAGGATTAAAAGGGAAGCGGTTACGAAAAAGATCTTCATACAACAGATTTTACACAATAATGAAGACACAGTTAAGGGTTTGGTTAATGAAAAGAAAAAGCCCTCATGATATATAAAAATGAGGGCTTAAGGTACAGCCAAGCGTAATACATACTTAGCTGAAAACCAATCAGATGGATCTTTTCCTTCGCTTCCACAAAATGAAAGAAATATCTCTGGTTGGCCAGGTAACTCTTCTCCCGCAAAAAATGTGCTGTAATTTCCTGGTATGTATTCGGAATTTTCCAGCGCATTTTTATCTACGTACACAGCTTCTAAGATTTTGAAGCATGCCTGGTTAAAACAGATTTTTTCTCCTACAATTTTTTGGAGTTGGGTCACACGCAGTTCTTGATTTGGATCCCAAAAATTTCCTTCTAACCAGTAGCGAATGAGATCTAGCGGGGTCTCGTGTCCATTCAGACAATGTCCGCTATGTCCTATTAACGCCGTTTTATAGGGTACGAGAGAATTACCTTCAAGGACGTTGAAAGCAATTAAACTGAAGCTGGAATAGCAATGACCTAGTTGATCTTCCAAAGGAATACTCGGATTGTTTAAGGTACTGTATGTATCTATTGAGTTTCCCTCGAAAGAGATAGTTAGGTTTTGGTTTTCTCCGAAGTTAATTCTGTTTCCGTTCTCGTCGACAAATTCCATAGGAGTAATGGGATTATATCTAAGCGTCGGAGTTGGTGTGACGGTTTCTGTTGGTGTGGGGTAGGGTGTGCTAGTGTAAGCCATTAGAGAAGGCTCGGGTATTCTTGTTGGAGTTGATGTATCAATTATTTTTCTGTTAATTACTTTCCTTTCAGTTTGAGGAATCTTCTCTTGTAGAGTTGAGCTGAACGAGCCTCTTGATAAGGTTCTGACCACAAGGATGGCTCCGAGCGCAAAGAGTGCAAGTGCTAGCAACAAAGAAATCTTTTTCATTTTGCCTCGATGTTACCTAGAAGTAGCCCCACAATCCTTTTTTTATACTTTTGCTAGGATTGTGGGGTTTGAATTACAACCAGGAGTTTTAGTTTTTTTTCGGTACTTTTGAAAGTGACATAACGAAAAGTCCTAAAACTATTCCTCCTACCATGAGTGTAAATCCGAGGGCAATACTATTGAAATCGCTTACCCCGGTGTTAGGTGGTGTAGTGGGGGGAGGTACCGAAGTGGAGCTAGGTATTGGTGGAACTGAGGTGCTTGTTGGTGTAGGTCCTGAGGTAGGCGACAATGTTGCTGTAGGTGTACTTACTGGGGGTGTGGGAGGTTTTTGAGTTTTTGTAGGTTCAGGAGGTGTGTATTCTACACGGTAATTATCTCCTTTGTTACCAAAAGTGACCTTATATTCACCAGAATCATAGCCATCATCTGATCCTACAACATAAGCAGCGAAGCAAAAGGCCCCTGTGACATCTACTGTATAGGTGCCACTTGCTACCACTTCGTTCGGATCGCTTGATGCGTTGCCTGGTTGACCGTCTATTTCCCACTGATAATCCCCGGGATCGAAATTTGCACCATTTATGAATACTGTCTCCCCATTGCTGTAGTGATTTACGTCTTGTTGTATATCACCACAATCTGCTCGTGTCGTCCAGATCGCTCCAGAGTTTCCTGCTTTTACTAATAATGGTGAAAACAGGCTTGCTAGAATTATCACCAAACCAGCTATTAAGAAGGATTTCCGTTTCATGTTTTCTCCTCTCATGAGTATCGTTATGGTCCGCCCAAGGCGGTTGAGTCTTTCCGATGTTTTTAGCTATATCTTTTCTCCAGTTTTTATATTGCTATTTCAAGGTTCTCTGTACATATTATAGGTTATTTTACTGAAAAAGGCAAATGCAGAAATATTAGAAAGTATTTGTAAAGATATTGGTGAGGACGGAGGGATTCGAACCCTCGACAAACTGGTTAAGAGCCAGCTGCTCTACCACTGAGCTACGTCCCCAATCACGTTACATTATATATTAAGTAACGTTTTTAGTATGGCGCGCCTGGGGGGAGTCGAACCCCCACATAACCTTGTTCCGAAGACAAGTGCCCTATCCATTAGGCTACAGGCGCGTAATTAAACCTCCAGCTATTACCTTCCTTCATAGTTTTTCTCCTGTGACAATTTGCACATCTAACCTCACATTTCGAAATTTCTTCAACCAATTTCCTGAATGAAAACCCACGCTTTACGAGACTACTTATATCTATGTTTTTCTGCTCTTTATTTTTGTGATCAAATTCCAAAACTAATATGTCCGTCTCACCGCAGTCGACACACGGATGTGATTTTAAATAAATCTCTATGTAATCAAAGTAACTTTTTCTTACTGCTAGATTTCTTTTCTTAGCCTTCTTTAAGTAATAATCTCTGTTTCTTTTGTAATGACTTCTGATGTACTCGCGAGAACAGCTCTTACAATAACTCGAAAGCTTAAACCCTTTAATCTTCCAGTTAAATTGGTTCTCATCTAGTAGTTTTTTACAGTGCGAACACCTTTTCATTCTTTGTTTATACTACCTAACATTCCCTTCGGAATCAACAATGCTTTCCGAAGATAGGACTCTAATCCAGCGTAATTATGGGAAAAAACGGGTTAATGTTTGCATTATACCCTAATTTTCATGATAAAATTCGTTAAATGTCAAAAGCTAGTAAAATATTCATCCCTTTATATCTGCTCTTTTTTGTTGTGTCTTTCTTTTACGTAAAGTCAGTTTTGAAGCACGAAGACATTTCGGAAAAGGACAAGACAAAACCCGTGATCATTAAAGAGTATCCCGTAACAGTTTACCTGAAAGTTATTGGACCTTCTTTTGTAAAAGCTTATAAAGTAGAGAGGAAAAATACACAGTCGGTGATGAATATGATGGAAAACATTCGTAATAATCAGGGATTTGTATTTGAAAAGATTGAATATACTCATGGGACAGAAATAGACTCTGTTTTTCAAACCTCGGCTCCAGAGGGATATAGGTGGAAGATTTTTTTGAATGGTACAGATATTACAAATAATATAAAAAATATTCTATTGACCAACAATTCAACTTACGAGTTAAAAATAGTTCCGAAATAAAAAAATGCCTCAACCTAAGTTTAAGAACATAATTTTTGACTTTGATGGTGTAATAGCCGACACACTGCCTTTTGCTGTAGAATCAGCACTTGAGATAAATAGAGAATTGAAACTTTTGCCGTCGGAAAGAGTGAATCCCGAAGAGTTAAGGTCCATTGATATGCACGAATTCGTTAAAAGTTTTAGGTTATCTAAACTCCAGATTTTATTTTACCTTTTAAAATATAGAAGCAAACTTTCGAAAAAAATATGCGAAACCCCTGTTTTCCAAGGAATTCCCGAAGTTTTGACAGAATTAAAAATAAGAAACATTAAAATAGGAATAGCTACATCAAACCAAAAAGGATTGGTCTTGAAGTTTTTAAAATCCCATAATATTGACAACTTTGATTTCATTTTTTCCACTATAAGACTTTTCCATAAAGAAAAGCTTCTCAATGCGGCGATCAAAAAATATGGGTTATCAAGACCGGAAACATTATACATTGGAGACGAAATACGTGATATTACGGCCGCGCGAAGTGCCGGAATCAAGATTGCTTCAGTCACCTGGGGGTTTAACTTTGAATCTGTATTGACCGAACACAAACCTGACTTTATAATATATAGGCCAAGTGAATTATTAGATCTTGTTTTAGACACTGAACATAATCATAACTGACCACATATAAGGAGAGATGATGTCTAAGAAGAACAAGCAGCCAGATATAAGAGCAAAGATTGTTCAATGGTTCCGTATTTTTCACTGGTCAAAAACGTCCGAAATAAATAGAAGGGAAAGATGTGGTAGGAGAAAAGTAAAGCATTTAAACGGAAAGTGAATTAAGTCCAGGTCTATAACCCGGTTTATTTATTTAATTAGCCGGGTTTTTTTTATTTATCTTCTTTTTATTGATAGAATATGTCTGTATTAGCCGGAGTGGTGGAAATGGCATACACGCAGTCTTCAGGAGGCTGTTCCGCAAGGATTGCAGGTTCAAATCCTGTCTCCGGCACCAAACTATTGAAGTCGCATTCGGTAGTCCGAAAGACAAAAAGCTCGTACAAACGTTCCTCTGCTTAAAAGATTGTAAACTGGACTTTTATATTCTTCGCTAAAAAGAAGTATGTCTGTTGGGTCAAAGTGGTTGCTTTTATCGATTAGAATTCCAGCTTCCGTTACGGTTGGGTTTTTAAAGTGTCTCTGTACGATAGCTCTCATTTCGACAAAGTTGATGAGATCATTTAGGATGTTTTTCTTTTGCGTTGTATATTCCTGGACAAAACAAATCGGATGGTAATTCGCCGGTTTAGCTGTTAACCTGCCGTCAAAATTATCAGTGAGCTCCATGTACATCGCACGGGCATAAACATTATCAATAAATATTCTGTATTTTGGAACCCCTAGCTCGTGAATTTTAGCAGCTAGATCCCACTTTAGCTGCATTTCCCTGTAGTAATGGATTGTCATAAGATACGGAACCGCAATTGTAAAGGCAAGCATAATTACAGCTAACGCGTTTATTTTAAAATTTGATTTATTCAGTAGATATGCCGCGTAAATCATAAGAATTATAAAAAAGTTAACAAGGTAACGGTCAAAGACTCTGTCGGTGAGGACAGCAACAATATAAAACTCAACTATAAGGACAAACAGTAGCACCGAATTTAAATCGTACGTATTATTTTTTATTTTTAGAGTTTTCTTTAATTCCTTTCTTCTATTAAATATTCGAATTATATATCTGGCAAATAAGAACAAAGATGTGACAAGCGAAACCGATATTAGGTATGCCAGGAAAAGCTTGAATAGGGTGTTGTTAAAAAGGTTTTCGCGAATGTTTATCAAAAGACGAGCATACAACCCTTCCAAATAGAACATGTTTCTTATTTTGAAAACGTCTATTTTGAAAAACTTGTACGCTATCGGTATGGAGAGAGCTAAAGAAGCGATTTTTTCTCTTGTTCTTAGTTTTAGAAACATAACAGAAGTAACGGGAAGTAAAAAGTAAAAAACATAGGGAACAGCAGAAATGCTTGTGAGTCGGGGGATGATAAGTTCTGGTTTGGCGAAGTAAAGCAAAATATTCATGCTCTTTAAATCTCCAGCACTTTTAAACTTGGGCCATAGAAAGGAAAGTAACCCCCAAAGCACAAATGGAACCGATATAAACACAAAGTCCTTTATTTTTGTCCTTTCGTTGTTTTTAGCTTTAAGAAGAAGGTAGACCAGACCATAAGCTGGGAATAATACAACACCGTATTGCCTTACCATTATTGATAAGCCGCCTAAAATACTTGCCAGAATGATATTCGAGTTTTTTTGATCGATCAGATACTTTAAGAAAAAATAAATAGACCAGATCACGAACATCAGCAGATAGTTTTCTGACATAAATGTAAATGAACTCGCATAAAATTCCGGTATGAATGCGATCAGCAGCAAGAAAAAAAGTGTGAGTTTTTTATTTATCTTGATCAGAGAAAATATTTTATAAAGTCCGAATATGCAAAAGAGAGTAACCACTAATGTGAGCATATGAAGGGAGAAGTAAGTTAATCCGAAAACTCTGGACCACAACAATCCCATAAAGCCCTGAAGCACAAAACTAGGGCCAATAAGAGCACTTTTGGTGAATATACCGCGGGTGAATGCCTGAACTTGTGTAAAGTAGTAATAATCGTCATTTATAGGAATATTTGCCCAAAAACCGACGATAAGAAAGCTTATTAGGTAAGCAAAAAACGTGACATACAAAGGATAGTGCTCTGTTATTTTTGTAATCCGAATCATCTTCTTTCTTAGCTCATTGAAGTTTGACACGTATGTCAATTTTAGCATGCAATATCTTTTAATTTCTATTTCCCGGCTGTATTGTATAATCAACGTATCGTGGGCGGGTGGCGGAATTGGCATACGCGTTAGCCTAAGGAGCTAATGGGGTAAAACCCGTGCAGGTTCAAGTCCTGTCCCGCCCACCAGTTTTTTAAAGTCTCTTGTTCTAATTTACCCCTGTTTCTTGTTATAATGGTTTAGCATGCGACGGTAGTTCAGTTGGCAGAACGTCTCCTTGCCAAGGAGAAGGTCGCCGGTTCAAGTCCGGTCCGTCGCTCCAATCTTTCATGGGGCGGTAGCCAAGATGGTCACGGCACCGGTCTGAAAAACCGGCTATGAGGGTTCGAGTCCCTCCCTCCCCACCATTTTTAAATTCATGGGGGCGGTTAGCTCAGCTGGTTAGAGCGCACGGTTTACATCCGTGAGGTCATAGGTTCAAATCCTTTACCGCCCACCATTATCCTGGTTGTCCTAAAAACAAAAAAAATAGCCCGTAAGGTTACAATTACGAGCTATTTAAGTCTAAATCTTAACTGTCTTGGTCTATCAACTTTTTTCTTCGCAACAAAAATCGAATCGGGAATGTCAAGAGCATTCGAGATGTAGAAATCAGAATTTTCAATGCAAGATTCTACATAGTCACACGTTCTGCAGTGCGGTCCTGGATTCTTAGGAAAAGATTCATTTACAATATTTCCCAGCACATGATTTATGTTATCCGTAAGAATTTTTTGTGACTCTTCATCATCTCCTCTCACAAAAAAGAGCTTTCCATTTCTAAGTTGATATAGGTAAAAACCTAAAGGTAATCGTCCTGAATGGTATTTTTGATATAGCAAGGAATATGCTGAAGCCTGAAGATTCCTTTGCAGGTCTATCTGATGTCTTATAGCCTCTATTTCAGTTGAATCAGGAGGGACTTCGTAATCATACCTTCCGGACTTGAAATCAACGATTACTACCGGATCGAATTTGGGATCCAATTCACTTCCATTCACAAGTTCGGGTCTTATCCTCGGGATAAATTCACTAGATATGTTTCTAATTTGATCTACTACACCGATAAGTTCTACGCCTTGGCGATATGGAACCGAGAATCTTTTTTCCTTTGCGATCGGATCCGGTTTATCAAAGTTCTGATTCCAGTATGTTTGGATACACTCCCATCCTACTCCTCCGTAAATCTTTCCCTTTTCGCTGTCTAGACCAACAATTCTTTGATTATTTTTTTCAAGTTGCTTCGTCCACGTATAGAACCATGCGTGCCTGGCGCTATCAATCGTTTTATACAGGAACTTTCTCTCCGTTGCCTTATTGTTGTATAGACTTGCTATAAAGGTATGTACTACTTGACCACAAAGTCTTGGGTAATCTACTTTCTGAGGGATCTTCCTTATGTACTGAAAATACCACTTCGCTGGACAATCAAGATAAGTACTCATTGATGAGATACTTAGTTTTATCATTTTTCTCTCCTTACATTTTATTGTTTAGTTTTCAAGCTGCTTGGATAGTATATATACTCCTTTCGCTACAAATTCAATATCATTTTCTATAGGGATAATTGCTAATTTATTAAATTTCTTCCAACGTTCTTACAAGAAGAAATCTACTCTCAGCGTACCCCCAACTCATGTGTCCGTCGAGTGTTACCCTTTTTCCGATATTTCTCTCAATCTTCTCCCAAATACTGTTTGTCGCTGGTACTACAAGTATCGAATTTTTTTGTTTTGAGGGACCTGCGGAACTTAAAGGATCAATGTAAGGGATATCTAAAATAATTTCGTAGTCGTATCCAATATCTGGAGTGTCTCTTGTAAGTCTTCCCATAGTTCCAGTAACAAGTAACCTTTGCGGATCTTTTTCAATATCCTCAGACGATAATTTGTTGTTATATGGCTTACAAAAAAGAAAAAGTAGTGGTTGTACTTTTATGGGATACAACAATAGGTTTTTGTACGTATACTCTCCGTTAACAAGATAATCCCCGTTAATGAAACTTTTACTTAGTTCTTGCACTCCGGCTTTGAGCTGTACACATCTCCCGAGATATTTTTCCAAGGGTACATCTGAATTGACAAGATAAGCCCCATCAAATTCAATATTTGAATAAGAAAATTTGGTGGTTAGACTTGTTATTTGGTAAGTAGGTTTTGAAATCGACCAGCCAGCTGCCATATGATCAGAGACACCAGAAGTTCTTAATACCCCTATTAACGTGATTTGGTTTTCATCTATGTCTAAGAGCGGGACAGTTTTTTTAATGTATAAAGAGATGAATGGGGATGTAACTGTGTAAGTAACTACAATGATTAATGTTAGAAATAAGAGAAAATAAAATATTTTTTTCACGTTTTAATTTTACATCAAAGTTTATTTCGAGGAAGTAGTTTTTTACAATTTAGAAACTATTTTTTTAGCTGTTATAATATGGTAGTTAGTGGGGGATCGTCTAACGGTAGGACTCTGGGTTTTGGTCCCAGCTATTGGGGTTCAAATCCCTATCCCCCAGCCAAGTATTTTGTTGTCATAGCAACATATAATGACAGTCCAACTTTTCCTAATTGCTAAATAATGATATTGTAATCTGAGTGTTACAAATCTTTGGTTATATATCAGCACTATTAAGTGTCGCCATGATCTTACCGTATATTAGGGATATTTTCCGTTTAGAAACTAAACCGGAAAGAGGATCGTGGTTTATTTGGACAGTGTTAGGGTTTATTGCATTTTTTTCGCAACTTGCAAAAGGTGCAACCGATTCTTTATGGTTAACCGCCGGTCAAACAGCTTCTGTTTTCATAATTTTCGTGCTATCTCTTAAATTTGGCTATGGGGGGCTTGGAAAGCGAGATGTAAGGGCCCTAATAGGTGCAGGAGTGGGGTTAATCTTGTGGTATCTAACAAGGGAAGCTTCTTTTGCTTTAGTCTTTGTGATTTTGGTTGATAGCATCGGTACTTTCCTAACACTGATGAAATCATATAAGGATCCTGGAAGTGAAACTCTTAGTACGTGGGTAATGTCAGGAACCTCCGGAATTTTTGGAATGCTTGCTGTTGGGAGTTTTAATCTAATTTTACTGGCTTATCCTTTCTACATTGTGTTAGCAAATTATGTAATCGTAGGAGCAATACTTCTAGGTAAAAGACAAAAATAAGTTCCAAGTACGTCCCACGCGCCCAGCCAACGGTTTACGTTGTCATAGCAACATTAAATAAATTACCTTATGAATAATCCAATACGATGTATAATTTGTTTATTAAAATTAAAAATAAAATTAGAAAACCTATTATATTTACATCGATTTGTTTATTTGTAATTTTTACTGGTCTCATCCTATTCATCATATTTTCTGGAAACTTTGGGTGTAAAAACAAGCGATTTGATATTGTCATTCTCCTTGGGCAACCATGCCAAACTTTTTTACCGGTAAATAACAATACCAATTGTATAAATATTTATGACCTAACATTCGAAGATGCTTTCACAGTAGACAAACTATTCTGTGAACAATGTGGAGGTACCTGGGGTATTGGTCCACACCGTGATGGTTGTAATCCTCCAACTCCTGATGCAGGTAAAACTTGTACTGACAACTCCCAGTGTAGAGGTCTTTGTTTAACTGAATTAGATAATGAAACTGCGATAGCAGGAAAATGTAGCAGAGAAAAATTCGTTTTTGGTTGTAATAGGGAAATTATCGGCGGGAAGACACAGTCGATACTTTGCAGAGATTAATTTAGATAGGATAATGCTTTAAATATCCATATAATCCCTCACAGAATGTTCGAACTTCGTCCCTCGTGCCCAGCCAAGGAATATGTTGTCATAGCAACATAGTTACACGTGACACACGATTAAAAAACTCCTAGTTGCGTTTTTCAACCTAGGAGTTTCGTTAAGGAATACTGTTAAATTTAAATCGTGGACAGAGTGTTTTTAATTCTTTCCTCAATCCTATCAGACTCTTTATCCAGTATCTTTCGTGCAGCACCTCTGGTGATTGTTCTAGCTCCGACTTTCAATGAGTCTTTATCGGAAAGAAGCAATCTAACAGCAGCTTTTACTAATCGTGATATGGTAGTCATCCCACTCCTCCTATCTAAGACATTTTGTTTGTGTAGGAATTATATCACCTACAGTTGCTTGACTAACAAAAGTTCCAACTAATTCCCACGCCCCCAGCCAGAGTTTTTATTGTTGTGACGGGATAGATAGATATCCATTTAATCTCATGTTTTCATCAACAGTTACTACTCTCAGCTCGTCGTTCTCTTGAAATTCTACATAACTATCATCTGGAAGTTTGGGTTTACTAACCCCAACCGTGCCATATTGCAGGAGTTCTAAAATGTATTGATTAGTAACTGAACTGCCAAGTAACAAAACCACATTAACACCTTTTAAGTCGCGTAGTAGGGAGCGGAGTCTCTCCTCAACTGATTTAAGAGACTCGTCCTTGGAATAACCCCTACCAGTTAAATCTGACTTTTCTGTGCCTTCAAAATAAAGATGCCAGGAGAGTCTATCCGTAAACTTTTTGCCAATCTCGTTCTCGATATCTGTTTTTGTTTTACCTACTAAATCTCTATGATGCCTCTCTTGAAGTCTTGGATCCATCTTCACATTTTTCATTTGCGCGTAATAAGGAAACATCCCTTTTAAAGTTTCTACGTTGCGTGTTGTATCTGCGCAAATTATTACGTCAAACTTCAAACCTAATTTATCTATTTCTTATCGGAGCGCCCGTGCCTGTTCTCTTCCCATATCAGTAAGATGAGGTTTCACCGGATCCTGAACTTTTCCCCCAATGTTAAAATTTGTTTGTCCGTGTCTTGCGAGGACGATTATATGTTGTGTGGAGACATACATGACTAAATTTTACTACATAAAATTCTTTATTTCGTCCCCTTATACCCAGTCAAAGCTAAGCATTAGAATCTTACTAGATGCATCGTTCAATTCTATCTTCAACAGCCTTACCAAATTCCGGACAAATTAGGAGTTCTCCCATGCACTGACCCTTCATATAAAAATGCAGATTTCTTAGGCGATCAGTTTCTACAACACCCTCAATATTACCTCCTAAGTTTTGTGACACTTCTCCTAAGAATTTCGACATTGAGAAAGTGGTAGTTAAACCGATTGAGCCAGGTCTCTGGCGCATCATAAGATTTAACTCTTTCTGAAACGTCTGCTGTGCTTCTTCTCTAGAGGTATATTTCAGTCTGGACAATTCATATAGTTTTTCCATTTCAGTTCTATTTGGAGTAAAAGCCAATTCATAAGGTTCTGGTTTTACACCTAAAAGACCCTTTAAGCTTTCCGAAATCCCTTGTTGCCTTGTTAGCTCTTTTGAATAGTACTCTGAAGCTTTCTGCGCAGTTTTGCTAATGTGTTGATCTAATTTGTATTTGAGGGTATTAATGGAACCTAAAAAGTCTGCCCTTGTTTCCGGTGTTAACACTGCTTGACCTAACTTTACCATCTCCATAGTTGTACTTTGTGGATCAATCATTACTTGTAATCCACCATGTTCAATCTTGGATATATCAAACGAATCTGACCCCATTAAACTAAGCTCTTTATCTAACATGGCAGATTTTGAAAATACAGTCATAAATTCGGCAGAACCAGGATGTCCTTCCTTGACAAGATGTTCAACAATACTCTCAGTAAGTTCAAGAGGTTTTAATTCCTCGATACCCCCTAATATTTCTATATCTTTTTTGAAGACTTCGGTTCCAAGGGAAGAGGCGCCCTCAGACTGGAGAAGTGTACTGCCTATTTCGCTAATGAGTGAAGTTAATCCCATAATTCAATTATAAATAGAAAACCTAGTATTGAACACCACTATTATCATTAACCCACTTACACAGAAATTAATTCTTTATTTCGTTCCTAACTCTAAGCAAACCAAAATCTGACAGTTGGACATAGAATTATTCAAGCAGATTAATTTACTATCAATTAAATTATAGGAAAATTTCTTATTATGAAACTTGAAGTTATCATTCCAGACATCGCTACATTCGCAAAAGAATTATCAAATAGTCAGGGGTCATTAGGTGGGATTGCGAAACCCTTGACAATGTTAGTTTTAAATTACGATAATGTATAGTACTTGTTATTTAATAAAAAAATGGAATCTGTTAAACACTACTGGAAAGCATCTTTACTTTTACCATTACTACTCGTGTTATTACCCGTACAAGCTTTTGCTTTTGTCTTTACTTCCACTGGAGATGCTCAGATGGAACCGACAAGGTTGTCAGGTACCGTGTCTCAAATGTCTACCCTAAATCCTGCCTTTGTGATATTTAACGGTGATCTTGAAAATGACGGAGTTACAGATGGTTTTATGAATACTATGACCACCGCACTTGGTGGGTTGTACAATAAGACCTTTTTGATAAGAGGAAACCATGATAATCATGTAACGGGAAGTGCAGCTTTATGGCAGACGTATTTTACGAATGCCAATAGACCATTACCTGCGGGTGTCACCAACTATGTGGGGATTAGTCCGACTGCCTCCTATTTAACCTATTCTTTTGACTATGGAAATTCACGATTTATCGGAGTTGATGTTCCAGGTGATGTCGGTCTGTTGAACAGTACACAATTAACTTTTATAGACAGCAGATTAACGGATGCGGAAAGCAAGGGTATGAAGCACGCATTTATGTATTGGCATGGTCCTGAATATTGTGTGGAAAGTGTTCACTGTTCATGCTCCACTGCTACAGCTAGCTGTACACCTGCATCTTTAATCACCATCATCAACAAACATCCCATCTTGCATGCTACTTTTCACGGCCACGAGCACATACTGGGGTGGACCCATATGAGTAGTAGTAGGGTACCAAGTCTGACCAGAGAATATGAGCAGTTCATTACCAGTCCTGCGGGCGGATGGACCTATTACCCAAGCACATATCCGGCCAGATTGGATTTCAACTATAATCCAGGTTCCTCACAGGTTTTTGGAGCTGTAGATGTTAGTGACACCTCTTTCACGGTTAATTTATACAAAGTGGGTACTGCTACCCCTGTATGGACTCATACCTTTGTCACTTCAGGGGGAGGCGGCACACCAACACCAACTCCAACCCCAACTCAATCTCTAACACCCACTCCGGGTAATATTCCAACCTGTACCGGCGTCAGACCTACAGGAAATCCTACCATCCCTTACAGCCAAACCTCGTATACCGTTTATGCCGATGGAGTGGCTAATGCTTCTTCGGTTACCTTTTGGGTCTGGTCTGAGGTTAACGGTCAAGATGATCTTGTCGGATATACGGGAAGCAATATGGGCGGAGGCACCTGGAGTGCTACATTTAACCCGCAAAATCATAATTCTACAGGACAATTCCAGGCAGATGTTTGGCTTAACAGCGGTTTTGTATACTTTTGCAAGGGCGCTCCGTTTATTCGTGCCACGTCAACTACACCTACACCTACTCCGACACAACCGCCGTCAGGAAACGCAGTGCTGGTGAGAACTATTGATTCTTCAAAGTGGGTTCCTCCCTCTCCGGATACTTCTGGAATCGTCTATCTTTCACATCTCGGTCGCTTATTAATCACGGATTCCGAAGTTGAAGAGTTATCCGCTTTGTATGCAGGAACCAATCTCTGGGACATTACATTAACCGGTACTATCGTTGGAAAGGCAAATACCTTAGCATATTCTAATGAGCCCACCGGGGTAGCTTACAATTCTGCTAATAGACATATTTATATTACAGATGATGACCAAAAAAGGGTCTATGACATTGGCCCTGGTACAGACGGCATATATTTCACATCAGACGATACCAGGACATTTTTCAGCACGACGGGCTTTGGAAGTAACGATCCGGAGGGAGCTACGGTAGCCAACGGAGAGTTATATATTGCTGACGGTACTGCTCTTAAGATATTTCACACCTCACTCACAGGAACTCTTATAGGCAGTTTTGCCGTCAATGCGCAGGCTCCCGATCCCGAGGGAGTTGCTTACTACGGAGGCACAAATACGCTGTATATCGCAGATATGTACTACAAAAGAGTAGTTGAATATTCTATGACGGGGGCATATATACGTACGATAAATATTAACGCCGCAAATCCGGTAAATCCCGGCGATCTGGCTTTTGCACCAACCAGCAGTACAACAGATAGCCAGTATAATTATAATCTTTATGTGGTTGACCGAGGAATTGACAACGGTACAAACCCGGGTGAAAACGATGGGAAAGTGTATGAGTTATCCATTCCCGGATTACCTCCGTATACCGGTGGTGGAGGTCCGACACCCACACCTACATCAACATTAACGCCTACACCAACATTAACGCCGACCACACCACCCAGTGGGAGAGTGATTAAGTACTATGGTGTTGATAGAGGAAATCCTATCACTGATGCCAACTACTCTTTGCTGGCAGCTCACGCGGTGAAAACCGTGGTGGTAGACATGGACGTAAACGGTAATTCAGCTGATTGGCTGAATGCAGTTAATCTGGCTACCAAGTATAACTTTAACATTGTTATCTGGCCGTCCGACTGGGACGATCCCCTTCCCAACTGTATGTGGGAGTCACCCTTCCATGCCAATGCCTCCGGTGACTATATCTGGGAAGTTAAACCGCTTTTGGATGCCATCGGGGGAAATCCACATGTGATTGGAATTGTAAATGCACATGAGCCTATGTGGAGTTGTATTATTAAAATCAGTGACATGGCGACCAGTAAAACTCAGTTAAAAAATTATATTTATTCAAAATTCGGCAGGACAGATTTTAAGGTTTGGAACTATGTGGACAACATTACCGACCTAGCTAACGGAAAAATTACCGACTACACTGGACCGGCTGATGCAGGAAAGATCATGGATGTAGCAGTTACCTGGCAGCACTGTTTTGGCGGAGCAGAAGGTACTTGTCCACAGGCCCAACAAAAAATCCTTAACGACAGAGCTTTCATTAAAAATGCGGGTCTTGAGGGAAAGGTTGAATTAGTTTATTTATTCCAGACTTTTGCGCAGGGGTCAGGTTATAGAATGCCTACCCTTGCTGAGATGCAGCAATGGGACTGCACATTTATTAATACTGGCGCCCTAGACGGATTTATGTGGTACACCTGGGGAGCCTGCTGGTATACCAGCGATTTGTATTGTCCCGCAGCGACACATCCGAATCAGGGTCTTTGGCCGGAAATGAATAGAGTATATAACGCGTGCATTAACGTGGGCCCGACTCCGCCTCCTCCTCCTCCTACACCTCCTCCATCCACTCCTACACCTACTGTTACCCCAACCCCAGGTGCGAAAAGGGGTGATGCGAACGGCGACGGTAAAGTTGATGAAGCAGATTATTCTATCTGGCTACAAAATTACGGACTAGCTTCAGGAGGAATGGTTTCCAAAGGAGACTTTGACCAAAACGGGAAGGTTGACGGAATAGATTACGTAATCTGGCTCTTATCTTATGGAAGTTAATATTTCATAAGCTCTCATAATTATTATTTTAGTATTATATAGCCACGGACAAAGTTCATAACTCAACAATTACCAATAATACGCATGTCAAGAATGTAATTATTCTAATTTTGAGCATATTAGTGCAATTACTTTTAGGAACATTTTTTGACCACATGTATGATACCCGCGTCTTCTAATCGCTGAAATAAAACCTATTAGTCGATTTATGGTAGAATGTCTCAAAATCCATACTAACCTAAAGAATAAGGAGAGCGATACATGAGAGCTGAAAAATTGGTTAACAAAGGGAGTCCTTGTGATATAGATTTCACCGATAATACGATCCAAACCTCAGAAGATTTTCTATCAAGACCCAAGGTTTACTGCACAAACCTTAATCAATGCCAGTCACGTAGTAGTAAAGAAAACGTTATGTGTTCCAGGGGGATGGCTATTCAAATGGCACGTTTTATCCTACAAAACAAAAAACCTTTTGAAGAGGCTGTCCAAGAGGCACGAGAAGAACTTCTTTCGGATGATCTTGAAGGTACGTTCTGGGTTTTTCGGGACAGCCGGTGGCAAATCGTTAAAGGTAAAGCAAAAGTAATACACGATATCGTTGAGTTTGCTAAAACCATAATCGATTTTTGTTCAGGAGACCGACGTCCTTTTACACAAGATGGTAAACACATTGAAGACGTATATTGCGAGGTTGGTCAAACAAACCCGTTTCGTTAATTAAAGGAGTGAGTAAAATGCAAACACTAACTGTTATTTATGGAGCATGTTGGGTAGTTAGTCTAGTAGCTGGTATATTTATGTTCTTGTCTGTTACCGTTAAAGAACAACTATTGGACATACCCGCAAGAGTAATTTATGTAATGTGGGTATTTTTGTTAGCATGCGTTTTAAGTCCAATAACAGGTTTATTTGCCTTCCTTGTTATTGAGGATGTAATACACATCAAGTTTTTAGATAGTTATTTAGACGCAATAAAAAAATAACTAGCTACCAAGGTAGGCGTTTTCTATTAATTATTAATTAGAGGACGCCTTTATTTTTCTAAGTATTTTCCGTAATATGAAAAGTTTACTTAACAAAAAATTCTTGTTTTAGTAATATTATTAAACCTATAGATATTATTACTGCGTCAATAAGAAATAAAATACCAAAAATTTGGGCCTTTATACCTTTAGGTTCGAATGTTCCATATTTAGCTTTACAATAGATATGTTTTTTTGTTATTCCCTTTATTCCATTAGTCGCTAAGAAATATACTACTTCTATTAAAATGAGATACCATACTAAATTTTTCCAGTTGTATATTTTGGGTATGTTTATAATAAAAGTATATCAAATAGTAATGATTCGTAGACAATCTTCTAATGTAATAAAAGTTACAACATGCTCCGCGACCCCAGCCAAGGTTTTTGTTATCATATCAAAATAAATAACAAGCCCTCTATGATGAACTAGTATCTGATAAAATAGGTTTGTGAATGTAATTTCTTGGAACGTTAATGGTTTACGATCTGCAGCAGCCAAAGGACTTGTAAAATTTATGAGAAAGGAATCTCCTGACTTTTTTTGTCTGCAAGAAATTAAGGCACAACAAGACCAACTAACTACTTCACTGGCTAATCCCAAAGATTATTATTCTTACTTTAATTTGGCGTCAAAGAAAGGCTATAGTGGAGTAGCAGTTTATACAAAACAAAGATCTCTTCGGGTATTGCGCGGCTTTGGCAACAGGAGGTTTGATAATGAAGGTAGATTTTTGTCCCTTGAATTTCCTAACTTCATACTAATAAATATATACATGCCTCATGGTGGCAGAGCCAAGGAAAATCTAGCCTATAAATTAGACATTTATAAGGCTTTTTTAAAAAAATTACGCAATATTAATAATAAAGAGGTTATATTAGTCGGGGATTTTAATATAGCTCATACAGAAATGGATCTGGCAAATTCTAAGCAAAATAAAAATAACATCATGTTCACTCCGAGGGAAAGACAACAAATAGATTTTTTGGAGACGTACGGATTTACCGACACATTTAGAATTTTTAACAAAGATAAAGGTAACTACACGTGGTGGCCTTATGCGTTTAACGCACGTGCCAGAAACGTAGGATGGAGGATAGATTATGCTTTCGTGTCTCAAAAACTATTAGATAAGGTGACAAACGCCCACATATTTAAAGATGTTTTTGGTTCTGATCATTGTCCCATTGGTTTAGAGTTAAACATGAAAAAAGTTCCAACTTCTTCCCTTATACCCACCCAAGCAAGGAAGAAACTCATGACTTCTAGGATTAAAAAATAGAGCCATAGAACTAATCTTTCGATTACTTTCTCAGGCTCTTTTTCATATATTCTCCCTGGATTCAGAATATCTCACCAGAGGTGCCCCGCTCTACAAGCATGTGTTGAATGTGATCCGACCGCAATACAGTAACGACCACACTCAGGGCATTTAGAGAAGCATGATACATAAATAAATAACGTATGAAGCCAAGATCTGATTTGACTCATTTTTATCTCCTTTCACTAGATTCCGTTAAAGACCATGTATATCTAAGAGAATTACATGAGCGGCAGAGCCTAATCCGTTTCTTAGTAGTGCGCACGATTATCAAGAAGCCACTCTGCTTCCTCTCTGGGTACTTGGGTTCGTCCTGGTTCCTTTGTTACTATAAAGAAGATAAGTTTCCAACCGACCGAAGCAAATGGCTTTAGGCGAGAAACTTCTGTGTCAATAACCGCTGAACTAAAAAGATCCTGCCTATATACATTTTTAGGAGGCTCAACCCCTAAGGCAAAACTTTCCTCCGAAGGCGAAGGCCAATAACCTACACCCACGAAATAAACCCACGGAAGTAACTCTTTTAACTCTGTGATGCGTTGTTCACTTAACATTTGATTCTCCTTTCTTAGGTATGCTTGTATTTTATCAGCAGTTTACCACACTAAGACGCCTATACAAACCCTCACAAAATGTTACAACCTAGTTCCTAAGCCCAGTTATACCCTATAGTTGACAAAAGGGCAGTTTTAGCTTACAATACCCACAATAATCCAACAAAATATAGGAGAGAGGAGATAGAATGAACATTTACATCCTTATTAAACGAATTATTATCGTGATGGTTATCGTATCTCTTATCGTGCTGATCGGACTGATCGCACTGGTTTTAGTGTATTCAATCCCCGTAGTAGCTTCACAAAAAGCATTATTTGTTCGGGACGATTCTATTGGAGGAGGCCCCGGCCCTGATCCTGAGATTTTTCTTTTTGATTTGAATTCAAAACAGTATTCCAAATTCACGGACGGAAGTGACCCAACTTTTTCACCGGATGGTAAATATATTACCTTTACACGTAGCGGGCCTATCGAAGTACAGGGTAATAACGATATTTGGATTATCGGAGCAGATGGCAAAGGGGAACGGAATATCACCAATTCAGACTTGTACGCAGAATTTACACCAAAATTGTCCCCTAATGGGAAAATAATAGCATATCGAAAAGGTGGCCTTATTAGCCCACTTGATACGTGTTTTATTAAACCCGATGGCAATAATAATTGGTGTTTAAAACAAGTCGATTGGGATTTCACCGCTAAGTGTGCATCATATGGGGAATACAATATCCCATCCTGTGCTGGCCCCGAATGGGTATTATCTCTTCACGGTTTTGAGTGGGTACCAACAAAAGATCCTAATACCCAAACACTCCTCTTAGAATCAAACGAGGGTGGGGGTACTCTTAAGATATACACCATAACACTTCGTGAAGGCCGATTGGAGAAGGTAAGTTTCTTAGTTGACGGGGAGGTCTCCAGCCCATCTCCGAACGGGGACTCAGTTTTGTTCTTTTCATACCAGGATCGGCATGTCTATAGGATTAATATTGATGGCTCAAACTTGGTAAAAATAATAAATGTACCGGATGGCTGTTTTGTTGTTAACACTTTGTGGTCAAAGGATGCCGGTAAAATATTATTCGACCAATATTGTGGTGATAAAAGACCCGGACACTACAGTATTAATATCATGAACGCTGATGGGTCAGGAATAACTACATTGTTAGAGGAAACTAGTTCTGAACGTATTTTGTCATACTCAAGTTGGACTCCCGATGAAAAAAACATTGTTTACGGTCTTTGGGATTACTCACATCTAAACACCACATATTTTGAATTAAATCTTGCGGACGGTGTGATAACCCAGCTTACAGAACCAGAAGACAATGTTAATGACGACAATTTGATCTTTTTTCCGTAACCTGTGATGCAAGCCGCCTTCGTTTCTTAATCCTTCGGGAAATAGGAAATGAGACGGCTTTTTTATTGCTGAAATAAAGCTATCAATCTTTTTCACAACCTAAAAGGTAAAAAATATTACATGTTTTTATATCTATTTAATTGAACTATAATTTGAATAAATGTATTTAATTATTTAGGGAGATTAAATGCCTGAAGAGGAAAAAGAATTCCATAAACGAAGATGGAGACACCACTTTAAATGCCATTCAGATTCTATATATGGTCTAGGGGTTATTGGGGCATTAGTTTACTATCTTCAAAATGCCACCACTTTCGGTCTTGTGGTAGTCGGAATAATAAAATCCATAGCTTGGCCAGCTGTGCTCCTTTATAGAGTTTTCACGATACTTAAGATGTAATTGAAGAATACGAATCGTTTGTTTAAGGCTCAACCATAGAATTTTTCATGTGATTGGTCTATAATTTCTTTCATGAATGAACCCGAAAATCTGAAACATATCACAAAATTTTCGAAAATACTTGCAACCCTGCTATTTATCCTTTTACCATTTATTGGATTTGTTGCCGGTATGAAATATGGATACGTAGTATCCAATATAAATCTGAGTAAATTGATAAGTGTTGAAGACTGCCAAAGTCTAATCTCTAAATTGGCTAAAGTTACGACAGGGTCACAATCAAACGCTTCAATTACTGTTTCTTATCCTTTGCCAAACCAAGTTATAAATAGTCCCTTAACAATTACAGGACAAGCACGTGGTAGCTGGTATTTTGAGGGTGTTTTTCCAATAAAGCTTTTAGATTCTAGCGGAAATGTGCTTGCCCAGACTCAGGCACACTCTCAAGGTGAGTGGACGACAAATGATTTTGTAGCTTTTACAGCTCAGCTAACTTTCACGAATCCAACAGGAGACACGGGAACTTTAGTCTTAGAAAAGGATAATCCATCAGGAATGCCGCAAAACGCCGGGAAAATCACAATTCCTGTGAATTTCTAACTAATTAGTAAAAACTTTGTCTTTGTTCCCACAAATCCTAAATCTTTAAAGGATTATCTCATAAAAGTAGGTAAGTTACCTTTTATGATTAAACGTTACAAACGATATAAAAAAACTGCTGAGAAAGTTATCAATGAAACGGTAGGCTTTTTCTCGTCTATATACGAGGTAAAAATTAAACGTATTTCTATAAGAAACCAAAAAACCCGATGGGGGAGTTGTTCCAAGCGTGGGAATTTAAATTTTAATTATAAATTAGTGTTTTTACCAGAAGAACTTCGAAATTATGTAATAGTTCACGAAATCTGCCACATTTTAGAGTTTAATCATTCAACAAGGTTTTGGTATCAGGTATCGCGTACTTTTCCCAACTATAAAGAATTAAGAAAAAAGTTACGTAAAACACCTATATCGAAAAAAATGATATTAAAATTAGATTAAATCGTTTTCTAATGCTTAGATTTTTTCAAAACCCTCAAAAGAGATTTGATATTTAGCTTTGCCATGCAAACTACACTATCTGCAGCCCCGTAAAAAATTATAAGGGTATCTTTTAACAAGATAGCCGAACATGGGAACACAACATTATTCACTAATCCCTCTTTTTCATACTGCATTTCTGGCTCCAAAATAGGATCGTCGAGTCTACCAATCACTTGAACTGGGTTTTCCAAATCTAACAATAAAGCTCCAATTCTATAAATACCATCCTCGGATATACCATGATAGATCAGTACCCAGCCGTCCTTTGTTTTAACTGGTGGACCACCAGCTCCAACTCTTTTACTGTCCCACCAACCCTTACGAGGCGCTATCCAACGATATTCTTCTAACCACTCATCTTCCTTGAAATCCAAGGACTCACGAAAAGCCAAATCCATATCCTCACCGCTTCTGTGAACAATGATATATTTGCCCTTAAATTTTCGCGGGAAAATAAAAGCATCTTTATCATCCTGATTAGGTGGGGATATAAGCTGAGGTTTTGACCAGTTCCACTTCTTATCCAAAAAATCCTCTTCTTTGATCCACATCAACGCCACTCTGGGGGGATTTACTGAATCATATGCTGTGTAACACATGTAAATTGTAGTTCCAATTTTTGTAAGGCGCGGGTCTTCACACCCAGAGTTACCTCCTGGAATATTCTTCTGCTCGAAAGGCTCACGCGGAACATATATAGGACCCGGTGATCTATAGTCAATATGAACTCCATCAGGGCTAGTGGCATATCCAAGAACTGACGTGTTATCCTCCCCCATAGCTCTATAAACTATATGGAATTTTTGGTCTATGTATAGTGCAGCGGGGTTAAATGTGGCCTTACTCTCCCAGGGGCTTAACTTTATAGGCTTAATAATAGGATCTTCTGCAGCTCTTACAAACTTAGCTTGTTTTCCTCCCTTACCCATCATTTCGGAAATTAGAGTAGAGAGCTTGACGATGGCTAAAGCACAGAAGGTATCTGCAGCCCCATAATATAAACGAATCCAGTTATCTTTTAGCATAGCCCCAGATGGGAAAACAACATTTGGGACTAAGCCTATTTTTTCATAGTATTCTTCGGCGTTTAAAATTGGAGACCCAGTGCGGGCAATAATTTTATGTGGGTCCTTAAGGTCTAAAAGTATAGCCTCGATCGTAAAAATGGAAGGTGGGGTAAAGTAATTTTTGATATATGAATAAATAACTAACCACCCATATTTAGTCTTTATTGGAGGTGCACCTACTTCTACGTGATCTTTTGGACTTCTCTGTAATGATAAACAATTCTTATAAATCTCCTCATACCAATTCTTCCAGAGGTTTTCATTCCAAATGTCCTGCTCTTTGTCAAAGTTTACTAAACATATTTTCGAAGGTGGTCTGTCAGTGTTTACCGTAAGAATGCCCCAAATCTTTCCGTTTATTCTTTCCGGAAAAATGGCCATCCCTTTTGCGTTAAATGGCGTAACGAGGTGCTTTTCTTCAACTTTTGTAAAATCTTTAGTAATAGCAACACCAACTTTTATACCATCAGGAGAAAATGGATATGTGGATATGGCAGTATAGAAAATATAGTATTTACCGTCCAGCTTAGTTACTCGTGAATCCTCACATCCAAATTTTTCCCAAGGTTCCTCGGGTATGATAAATCTTCTGCGGTTCTTAAAATGAATGCCTTCGGAGCTTTCAGCAATTCCGATAGTCGAAAGCATCATCTTAGTCTTTCCTATTTCCTGGTAATGGAGTTTGGATAATGCTCTGTACAAAAGATACGTTTTATTCCTGTATCTTGCGGGACAACCATTATATACTGCTTCAGCTTCCCAGAATTGATCGTGATTAGGCTCTAGAATGGGGTTACCTGGGCAACGTTCAACAATCATGACTTCTTCCTTGCCACTTTACGCTTAAGTCTGACTTTTCCGTTTTTCATCAGTTCTTTTAAAAACTCCTCGAGGTCACAATAGGCAACACAGATGTAATTATCGGACCCACCGTAATAAATAAATAATGTACCATCCTTCACAATTGCACCTGAGGCGTATATAACTCCAGGTTTAAAACCACTATTTTCATACTCCTCACTGGGTTCAAGTACAGGTGTTTTTGAACGATATAAAACCTTCGTAGGATCCTTTAAATCAGCCAGCATAGCCCCAACTTTGTATTGTGACGGCCTGTCTTTATTCATACCATGGTAAAATATCAGCCATCCATGTTTTGTTTTTATAGGCGGTGGTCCTGCACCTCTTACCCAGCTATCCCAGCAATTTTTACGACTATCATCATTCTTATAAAAGCTTTTAATTACCTCCTCATCTTCAAATTCAAGAGTGTCCCTGTATTCAATTGATATTTCTGGGCTTATGCTGTGCAGAATTGCATACTTTCCATTTATTTTTTCTGGAAATATGACCCAATTTTTATGAACTTCCCCATCTGGTGAAATTAAAACTGGTTTTTTCCACTTCCATTTGCTTTTTATAAGATCCTCAGACTTTATTGAAGTTAAAGCTACTCTCAAACCTTTGTCACATGCTGTATATGTCATATAAATCGTATCTTCACCTTCTACTTGGACTAACCTTGGGTCTTCACATCCTCCCCAACTGCCTCCAGAAGGGAAATAATAAATATATTGACCAGTATCTTTAATTAAATGGTGGTAAACAGGGTATGATAACCTTCCATCTACATTCAGACCGTCTTCTGAATAAGCGTAACCGAATCTTGAAATTCCGTCTTCCCCTATTGAACGATAGATAATGTGTACCTTACCGTTTAACATTATCGCTGCGGGATTAAAAACCTGATACGACTCCCACCAATTATCGCTCGGAGCTATAATAGGGTTTTGGACGGCCTTGCTAATAGTGGAAATCTCAATCTTTCGAATCTTCTCAAGACCCTTTTTAGGTTTCCTTCGGCGTACATAAATGGATTTAATCTTTTCTGGTTTATCTACTAACGCCAAAGTTGTGATCTTTTCGATCTTCCTTTTTGCCATTATTGACTATCTCGGACAGACAAATAATCCTAATGTCTTTTTATCTGTTTTTTCCTCTAACAAAATTATTGTATTCTTTCCTTATTTCGTCAACGACAACATTTTCTTTATATTGTCAATAGTGTCTATTTTCAAGGGATCTATTTTTTTATACTGCGAGAGCTTTACACTGAAGAGACTGGAGAAAAGAAGTGTTTCAAGCATCTCTTGCAATAAATTTCCTTTACTAACCTTATACTCATAGTTTTTATAACCGTTTTTATCTATTATCTCCTTTGTTATATTAAATCTCTCTGCTATTCGGGGAGGGTAACTAGGCGATATTAAAAATACGACCGAAATATCTAAAGAAGATTTTCTGAATCCCTCAATCAGGTTATGGTTAGCTTCTGGTAGTTCAGCGCAAAATGCTAAAGTTTTTGAGGTTTCGTTTATCTGATTAGCGAAAGTACGCCCATTTCCTTTAAGATTTTGGGAAGAAAAAATTACTAAAACGTCACCGTGGCATTTATTTACAGCTTCTTCCGCAGAATCGTTAATCAAACTGAGCTTTGATCCTAAATACTTAATAGCTTCTTTCAACTGAAAATCCAAATCATTTTCGCCGAAATCCTTAATGAGATTGAGCCTAGCTAACAATCCTAAAAACGCGAAGATTCCATAACCAAGACCGTATCTAGGAAGTTTGCTTGAGTTATGTTTAGGATCAAAAATGTATAGAGGAAAATGCGAATTTGTTAAAAAGTCGCCTAATTTCCCGCCAGAGGTTATACCAAAGATCAAGCACTCACTTTCCTTCGCTTGCTCTGAACAGCTTAAAACCTCCTCGGTGTTACCAGAATACGATGACAGAACGACTAAAGAGTTCTTTCCTGCATATTTTGGGATTCTATAATCCTCGTAGATTTGAACCGGCACCTTAACATTAAACATGGAAAGAACTATATGGGCTGGTAGAGAAGACCCACCCATCCCACAAAAAATTATGTTATCCACTTTCTCATATTTCTCATCAAGGGAAATGCTTCTAATTTCACGCCAAGCCTGATAACTTTGCTCAACCAACTCTGCAACGCAATTAAAGGCTGTGTCATAACTTTTTTTTAAAGCATCATTTTCCATATTTAATCAAAAATTTCTAATAAACGATTTATTAAAATCCCCCCTCCTATCTCAGATTTACTCTCAATATAGTATTCTGCAGTTAAAGTACTTGGGTCTGTTGTAACAGAGATTCCAGGGCCTTCTGCGGCTTCTTTATCATTCGGATCATTACCTACTACAAGAACCTGAGAAATATCAATATTCAGCAGCTTTGTAAGCGCTTTTAAACCAGTAAGTTTTGAAATACGGCTAGGAAAGATGTTGTATGCTTCACTGCTCCATTTGACACTGTATTCTTTGTTTAAACCTAGTTTTTCCACTAGTTTTACTATCGAGGGATCCTCATTAAAGCAATGGACGCTGAGTAAAAACTGCTTTGGCTCAAATCCCCTTATATTTGGGTTATTTTCCTTCATTTTATAGATTTCTTCTCGGATTTTTCGAAGCATTGCCAATTCCTCAAAGTTTAAGTTGGTATTTTGGATAACTTTACCAGCTATTAGAGTGAACAAGCCGTTTTCGCTTTGTAAACTTGCGTTATTCCACAAAATTTGGTTAAAAGCTTCAATGAGATACAATAAACTTCTACCTGAGGAAATATTAACGTGTAGATATTTCTTTAACCTCTCAATCTTCTTAACTAACTCAGGGGAAATATGCTTAGTTTTCATTACTAAAACGTTATCTTTATTTAAATCTTGTATTTCAAAAATCTCAGTGCCTTTTTCTACAAGAACCCCATCTACATCGAAAGATACCATTTTGATATTAGCAAGATCAGAAGGTTTTAGGGCAGACAGTGGTTTCATCTCCTTCTATTATATTGCCAACAGATAAGTGTTTCAATAATATAAAGGCACTTTTGATTTCTTTTTAAATAAATTTAAAAATTGCGAAGAAAAACCCCCTTGTTTTTATTGCAAAAGGGGGTCGAAAGAGAGATCTGATATTTTATTTATCGAGATCTGCATCTTGGAAGCTTATATTACAAGTTGTTATCCAACTCCCGTTCATGTTTAGGCGCCAGGTACAAGGAGGTATGTTTGCTACCTTATATAAGTCCCTGTATGTTCCTGCAGAGAGGTTATCTAGCCACCAGGTCCTAAAGTCAACGATTGAGACGTTATTTAAATCCAGTAGTGACGGGTCTATTCTTGATATAAGGACGTCTTTTAACTTATATTTGATAACATCTCCCGTTGATGACACCAGACCAAGTTCCTCGGCACTTTTTGCGCCAAGTTCGGCTATCTCATTATGAAGAACAACCAAAGGGTATATATCTCCATGTTTAGCGCAGTCCGCGACCAATAAAGGTCCATACCATCCATAGTCTTGTGTATACAGCCAAACTGTTTGGCCAATATCTGCGGGACTCATAAGAGAAATTCCATCTCTAAAACCTTCTAGAGATAAATTGCGCACTTCAGCAGTAGCCTCCATGACACCCGCAGCATAGTAACTGACACTTCCTCTCATAAGCTTGGGCTCAGATACGAATGCAGGTAAAAACCAGGATCTTATCGATGGATATACAGGTACCCATTCCCAAGACCCAAGCTTATCCCACCAGTACCCGTTCAGGACGCTTTCATCCTGACAAAAAGGGTAATTTTCCTCGAACAAACAGTTATTCGGGTTATTCATATCTATATCTTTTGAACCAATATTATTTGGAAACAACGTCATCATAACTAAGAGCGGGATCACAGCTATTGTTGACATTTTTTCTCTCCTTATTTATAGATTTCGGTGATTGTATCACAGCATTGAAATCTAATCAATATCTATAGGATAATGTGTAAAATGTATGTTATAGACGGTTTTATTGCGATAAATTCTTCACAACCTTCGAAATCAGATTCTATATTAAACAATGTTTTAATACTACAAGTTCTTTTTCTTAAAGACTAAAGCTCTAGAGTTGTGGAGTTTATTTTGAAACCGTGTTTTAAGTAGAACTTTTTCGCATCCTCGTTCCAGTTAAAAATTTCAACCTTAATATTTTTCGTAAATTTTTTACCTTCCACTATTGTCAGTTCAAATAGCCGCTTTCCTACACCTGACTTTCTAAAATCTTCTCTAACGAAAAACTCCTCTATAAGAAAGTGTTTACAGTTTGGGCAATTTCTACCGAGAATATATCCGATTGTATTTTTATTTTCGTCCTCAGCGATAAAGTAAAAGCAGTCTGCGCTTGCAAGGTCTGTTCTTATTTCATCCTCAAAGTCCTGTTCCCAGCTCTCGTAAAAGAACTTATCCCTCTCACCAGAGGACCTTGTATTGAACTCGGTGAACAATACCGCCAGTTTATATAAGGATTTCAAGTCTTTTTTTGTTGCCTTTCGATAATTTATGTTCATATAATGAATAATGACTGATTATATACCAAACCTCATGGGTAGGCGAATCGTCATGATATCAGACTACGTGTCGAAAGATTACGACGCTGAGGATCAAAAGGAGGAGAAACTTTATATAGCAAAAATAAAAAAGGGGCTGAAAAAGTTCGGAATTCCCTTTAATTTTCATGAAGTCAAAAATCTTACAGAACTTAAAGAGAAATTATCCAATTATGATAAGAATAATATGGTGGTTTTCAACTGGTGCGAAGAAATAGAAGAAACCGCCCACACAGAGTTTCTTGTGACCAGATTTTTGGAGAAAAACGATTATGTTTTTTCCGGTGCGGGAACCACATGCATCCTTAAGACCACGGATAGGAATAGGGTCCATAGCATTTGCATTAAGAAAAAAATTAGCGTCCCAAGTTCCTATTCATTTAAATCCCCGGCCTCAAGTGTCTATTACCCCGTAATTGTTAAGGCACTGTACGAGCACGGATCCTTCGCACTATCAGATAAATCAATTCTTCAGGGTCCGAAGGACTTAAAAAGGATAAGAAAATTAATTAATGAAGACAACTTTTATATGGAAGATTTTATAGGTGGTAGAGAATTTAATGTCGCTGTTCTTGGAAACAACAAACCGGAAGTTCTTCCTATTATGGAGGTAGTTTTTGATTCCGAGACCGATAAAAAATTTAAAATCCAAAGCTTTGACTCCAAATGGAACAAAAATTCTCCTTCTTATAATGGAATCTATTTAACTAAAGCTAGAAACATCGCTAAAAAACTACGCTCAAAAATAACTAAATTGGCTCTCAAAACACATAAAGTATTCTGTTGTAGTGGGGTATCACGAATAGAAATAAGAGTAAAAGATGGGATTCCTTATGTCATTGATGTTAACTCAAATCCAAATTTAAGGCTACACGTAAGTATCTTTAAAGCAGCTAAACAAGCGGGTTACAATGAGGGGTTGTTGGTAGCTAAACTTTGCGAATTGGCAATGGAAAGGCACTTACCTAAATAAGCTAGTACGGTCTTGCTGTAGTATAAAAAAAACGGTACCAAAGTGGATGTAAATCCCCAAAGATACCGTTTGTGGTTCTAAAATCTGATTATTTTATTATCAAAGGCAGGTACGATGAAAAAATTACCACAAGGCCGTTGCTTACATCAGCTTTCCAGGTGTGTAGTGTAATTCGTGAAACTAATTTTGCTTCGACCACTACCTGCTTTCCCGAAATTGATGTTACATTCTGATGAACGACCGCTTCTCCTACTCCCTGATCATCCGGATTCAACCTGAACTCCCAAAATCCGTCTAAATACTTGGCAGGTTCTATAGGAGTTCCCCGTGACAAAGTCGGAATACTATCTGAGAGGGCATAAATACGAATATCTACTTCCTTAGGATCCGTTTTGGATGTATAGGTCGTTGCAACAATATCATAGGCATATTGTGTTACGATATTCAGAGTGTCTCCCTCTTGTGCGCCAATCCATCCATCGCCCGTATTGATACCTCCTTGGAGTAAAAGACCATTACTGATGTTCGCTTCCCAGTTGTGCCAGTCCGCTTGTGATAATGCTTTAGCAGATACTCTTACATAGTTTCCCGGAAAAGACGATACGTTTTGATGAATGAAAGCTTCTGAAACGCCGTTAACATCCGGGTTTATTCGGAACTCCCAATACCCATCGACATATTTAGCAAGTTCTATAAGAGTTCCGCGTGATAAAGAGGGAAGTGAGTCTTCCAGTGCATAAATTCGGATATCCACTTCCTCTGCGGCTGCAGGATCAATATAAACCGTGCCGACAACGTCATACGGATAATCGGTTTGGATATTCAGACTATCGTTCTCATGGGCGCCATACCAAGTTTCAACGGTATTGACTCCTCCTTCAAGCACGATAGTTCCAGCATCCGCCTTAGCAAGGGGGGCAAATAACCCCAATGCAAGCACTGATACAAGCACAAAACAAAGTGTCTTCATGTCTACTCTCCTTCTTTTGTTTTAGATGGACTTATAGTACAACTAGGGGATATAAATGTCAAATTAGATAGGTTTCTGCTTCGGAAATAAAGTTCACGACAATAGTTTTGATCCATCAAGCACACACTCGTGCAATTATACGGAGGCACCAATTTATGAAGTTCCAGCACACTCAGCTCCTCTTGGCCTTAGATTTATAGATTCAAAACAATTTCCATCCAACTGGCAGGGAGATCTGTTGGTGGCTTACCACAGATCATGGAATAGAAGTATACCCACGGGTTATAAGATAGTTCATTTAAAAGTATCAGGTAACACAATTACAAGTTCTCAAGATTTCTTAACAGGTTTCGAACCAAAAACCACCTCCAACGTTCCGGGAAATATCAATAATTCTGCAAGCGGACGTCCCGTTGATTTGTTATTTGATAGCTTGGGAAATCTTTACATGTCAGATGATAAAGGTGGGAACGTTTATATCATCCAAACTATAATTAGGTAATTAATTATTCAATATTTTTAAAACCTCATGCCTCTATTTACAAATTCTATAAACATAAACTCAAAATATTATTTCAACCGAAACATATTTCTTACAATACATTTAATAATAATTAATATAGGATAATAGTTTATTAATAAAACATTCTTATAGTATCAAGGAGCTTAGTACCTATGTGTAGTAATACCTTGCTTCACCAATATGCTAAAGAAAAAATTTTACTTTTTTGACAGCCGTGTTAATATTCAAATAAGTCATGTGTTTTTATTTGATTATTTAGTATTTAGTTTCCTTTATTGCTTACCAGCAATTTAAAAATTTATGCCAAAAAAACAAATTAAGAAAGTAGTTCGTTCTTTTTCTTTAGTTTCTTTGCAGTTTTTATTAATTTTACAATCGGTGGGTCCCTTCTTAGCAGTCGGGAAGGTTTACGCTGAGGACACAACATCGCAGCCTCCAACGGTAGAAATAACCCCAACCCCAGCTGATACCCCTACACCAACCCCAACCGTAAATGATAACCCATCCGACACGCCTACCCCGACACCAACTCCTACTGACACACCAGTAGCAACTCCGACTCCAACTGATACTACAACTCCCAGCCCAACACCGATTACGGCTCCCACTGAAACTCCAACTCCAATAATGACCCCAACTGAAACCCCGACGCTTACACCGACACCTGATTTAACAGAAACTCCAACACCAATACCTACAGAAACGGTAACACCTACACCAATTGAAACTACAACGCCAACGCCCGTGGCTTCAGAAATCGTATCACAAACTCCTACACCAACTGAAGTTATAACACCGACGCCAAGCGAGACTCCAGCACCAACTCCTATTGTAACAATATTACCCACTTCGGAACCTGAAGTTTTGCAACTCTTATCACTAACCCAAGAAGAAAATATTCAGGTAGTTGTAGTTCCGAATCTGTTTCCAGATAAATCCGATTATTCGCCAAGCCAGATAGCTATAATTACCGGTCAGGGATTTTTACCACTAACCACTTATACGCTTTTGATAACTGCAGGCAATTTTTCTCAGACTTTTGAAGTGAAATCAGACTTTGAAGGAAATTTTACGTATGAATACAAGTTATATAGCTTTTATGAGCCATTTTACGAAGTAAAGGCACAGGATAGTTCGGGCTCTACTGTAGCTCAAACGAGTTTTACGGATGCGATACCAGTTGATTTCTCACAATGCTCAAATAATAATGGCACAGCAGGTACTTGTAATTGGATTGGTTCGATACTTCAAGCGTCAAACTCTGTCTATTATGAGGGGATGTCAGTTCCTCAACGAATCTTATACAGGGGTATTGCAAACGGTTCGCACGCCATTACATTTAATTATTCATATACAAAAGGCGGTATTCATGCGTACGATTTTCTAACCTCGCTGAACCAAGGGAATGAGAGTTTTATTCCAGGAATTTCTAATATTAACTATTGTCAGGGTTTAGGTGGCGCAGATAGCACGGCATGCAATGCACTTAGTCCCAGCACTGGTAGAACTTCGGTACCAATTCCTCATGATCCTTATGACAGTAAGGATTCTTTACCCTTGCCAGGTATAGGCTCCAGTCAAACCGCTAAAGAAACTGCATACGAAACGGTATTTGGATCACGTAATTTCGAAGTTAAAACTGATGGAGCATTTAGTGCGGGAACGATAGTAATAACGCACGATGTTGCTGCCAACGCAGATACAGATGATAGCTTTTCACAGGTTTCATTTCCTTTTACATTGTCAGATTGCCCAGACGGGGGATGTAACTTTGTACTATATTTTGATGGGCATTTATCTGTAAGTGGAAACGATAACATTACAGGAACAAATTGGGGTTCAGGACTTGGGTCGGCGAATATAAATGGTGGACCATACCATGTTAAGAGCTTAAAGTTAGATGGCAATGGGGGTAGTCAGGATAACCAGATTAAGGGCGCAGACATCCTTATTCCGGCCAATGCCACAATAACGATAATAAAAGTTACAAATCCTACTCCAGCAACCGGAGTTACTTTTAACTACACAACAAACGGGAGTGGTCTAAGCTCATTCTCCTTGGATACTGATACTGGAACCGTTACGCCTACAAATACAAAGACATTTTCTACACTTGCTCCAGGAGCCTATTCAGTTACAGAAGGTTCAACGTCAGGGTGGACTAGAATAGGGTTATTATGTACAAGCACGGGTGGGTCAACTTTCACATATTCCGGAGGCACAGCAAATATTTCTCTATCCGCAAGTGATAATGTAACCTGCACTTACACGAATACAAGGAACAAAATCACTCCAACGGTTACAACTGCTATTCACGATACCAGTCACAACGTTATAACTTCTATAGGGTTAGGATCAATAGTTCACGATTCAGCAACAGTAACGGGCACCTTTGGGGATGCTAACGGAAGTGTAACTTTTGATTTCTTTAATAATGGAACATGTAACGGTAATCCGACACAAACTTCTGGGGCATTTACACTTTCGAATGGAACAGTTGATGCAACTACCTTTACGCAAGGTCCGTTAAGTTACGGCTCCTATTCATTTAAAGCACATTACACAGACGATTCGAATTATTTCTCCGCTGATAGTGACTGTGAACCATTAACAGTTAACAAGGCAGATACCACTACAACTACACAGGTACACAATATCAATCACAACGATATTACAAACACCTCAGTTGATCTTGG